>R22__coassemble_20_pt1 | contig 201514 bp, 159 predicted proteins | sample R22__metabat2_high_PE_030 | metagenome-assembled genome bin R22
TTCAAGTTCATCTCGTATGCCGTGTGGTGGATCCGTCAGAGCATCCTTCAAGCCGTGGCCGAGCAGGCGCGTATCATCCGTCTTCCCATGAACCAGGTAGGCGCTATGGCCAAAGTGAAGAAAGCCGTGTCGTTGCTTGAACAGAAACTGGAACGCCGTCCCACAGTGAAGGAGATCGCCGACGAGATCGGTATGCCCGAAGACAAGGTGGAACAACTGCTCAGCCTCAACTCGCGTGCCGTGTCGACCGACGCACCGCTCGACGATGAAGACGATGCCAACTTCTTGGATGTCTACATCGCTGAAGATGAGAAGCAAACCGACGCAGCGGTGGAGCAGGAGTCGGCCAGCAAGGCCATCCACAACTCGCTCGACCTGCTGAATGAGAAGGAACGCACTATCATCCGCATGTATTTCGGCTTGGGTACCACGCGTGAGTATTCCTTGGAAGAGATCGCCATGAAACTCGACATCTCGCGTGAGCGCACCCGCCAGATCCGCGACCGTGCGTTGAAACGTTTGAAGTCGGAGCCTAACTCTCCGCTTTATCAGATGTATATGAACCAATGAAAAATGACCGCCTATAGATTCTCGAGGGAATGACATAGGCGGTCATTTTTTTATTTCGACTTTTTATTATTTTTGCAGCCACGAACATCTAATACATAACCTTATGAAATACGAACTCATCAAATTGCCTTATGAGGCAAATGCTTTGGAACCCGTCATCAGCAAGGAGACGTTGGGATTCCACCATGGCAAGCACCTTAACGCCTACGTCAACAATCTCAATGGCCTTATCGAAGGCACGAAGTACGAAGATATGGCGCTTGAGGAAATCGTCAAGACCGCCGATGGTGGCGTGTTCAACAACGCTGGACAAATCCTGAACCACAACCTTTATTTCACTCAATTCCGTGCCCCGAAGGCTGACAACAAGCCCACGGGTGTGATTGCCGAGTGGATCGACAAACAATTTGGATCCTTCGAAGCTTTCAAGGAGGAATTCACGAAGAAAGGCGCCACTTTGTTTGGCTCGGGCTGGGTGTGGCTCTCCGTCGACAAAGACGGCAAACTGCAGATCACACAAGAGACCAACGCCGGCAATCCCGTGCAGCGCGGCTATAGGCCTTTGCTGACCTTCGACGTGTGGGAACATGCCTATTACATCGATTACCAGAACCGCCGTCCCGACCATCTGAATGCCTTATGGCAGATCATTGACTGGGATGTGGTGAACGAGCGTCTGTAAACGACATGACGTCTGAAAACAAAAATCGCGGCGGGGATGACCTCGTCGCGATTTTCGTTTTATTCGGCTTTCATGATGCGATGCACACTTCGGCTGTCGCCATAGTCGACTTGCAGCAGATAGGTCCCTGCACCGAATTCGCTCAGGTCGAGTTCGAATTGTGTGGATGAAACCTCTTGCTTTTTCAGCAGCCGGCCATAAAGGTCGTATACGCTGATGCTATGGGCCGTGTTGTCAGTGGTGACGCGCAAGACGTCGGTGAAAGGATTGGGGTAGATCTGGCATCTCGAGGCGTTTTCGATGACATAGTCGTCGAAATTGAAATGCGCCACATACGCTTCTGATGCGGTGACTATGAAAGTGAAGGTGGCATCAGTGGAAACTTCAACGCCGTCCTTGGTCCAATTGATGAATTCATAGTTCTCATTGGCAGTTGCCGTCAGCGTGCAGGTGGTGCCGTGAACGTAGTTGCCTGCGCCCGTTACCATGCCACCGTCGGTGGGGTCGGCAGTCACGCTGATTGTGTAGTTGTTGAGCGTGAAGTTAGCCACAAGGGTGCGGTTGCCTTCAACAATGAAGGTGTAGCTTGCATTCGTGGTGACCACTTCTCCATTTTCGATCCAATTGATAAAGGTGTAGCCCGTGTTGGCATTTGCTGTCACAGTGCATTGCTGACCTCCTGCATAAGTGCCACCGCCAGTCACTGTTCCGCCGATATTCGGGTTGGGCGAGACGTTAATGTTATAAGTGTCGGGCAGTTGCTCCTCGAAATTGGCCACCAACGAGCAGTTGCTTGTCACGACGAAGGTATAGTTGGCGTCAGTAGAGACCACAGTGCCATTCTCTGTCCAATTCATGAAAGTGTAACCATCTGCCGATGTGGCGATGACGGTACAAGATTGACCATGATTGTAGGTGCCTCCTCCTGAAGTCGTGCCACTGTTGCTGGGATTGGCGGAGACTGTGATGGTATATGTAATGGCCGTAAAGTTGGCGACAAGACTCCTGTTGCCTTCCACGTTGAAGGTGTAGCTGGCGTTAGATGACACCACATTGCCGTTCTCGGTCCAATTGGTAAAGGTGTAGCCGGTGTTGGCAGTGGCCGTGACGGTACAACTTTGTCCGTAGGTAAAAGTGCCACCGCCAGCGGCAGTTCCGCCGTTGTTCGGGTTGGCCGATACGGTGATGGTGTAAGTGTTTTCAGTGAAGTTGGCTACGAGGTTGCGGTTGCCTTCCACATTGAATGTGTAGTTGGCGTTGGAGGAAACAACATTGCCGTTTTCGGTCCAGTTGGTGAAGGTGAAACCCGTGTTGGCTGTAGCTGTGACGGTGCACGATTGGCCTTGGTTGTAAGTGCCGCCGCCAGTGACGCTTCCGGCGTTGCTTGGATTGGCAGTCACGGCGATGGTATAGGCGCTTGGAGCGATGGCAACCGTTTGGATGTTACCTCCGACCATGGGATAGTTGGTGGAGATGACGCGAATGCGGTAATTAGTTCCAGCAGGTACGTCTGGCGTTCTTGCCGTCATCACCCCGCTTGTGTTGGTGGTCGTACGACCTAACTCAACGGGATTGTTGAAGTTGCCATTGGCATCGGAGAGTTGTGCGATGACCACGTTGGCCTCAGCGTTGAGGTTATCGGGCGACATCGTTCCCGTGAGGGTGAAATTGATAGTGAAGTATTCGTTGGGTTCAAATTGGGTTTGTTCCAAGTTATTTAAAGTTAGTGTGGGGGTATACACTAACAGGAGGTCGTCGAGAAACAGGTCGTCACTGGTGCTGCCTGAGCCAGGCGTTTCGTTGGTGGTGGCGGTCATGAGGATATAGCGCACGTCGGTGCAGGGACCATTGTTGTTGAACGGGATGCTCAGGCGACGCCAAGTGTAGGCGCCGTTTGCTGCCGAAGTGCGGGTGAAAGAACTAAGAGCAGTAGCCACGTGCATGTCCATTGGCTCTTCAGTGCCGTCGGCGATGATCTTGTAATCCGCATTACCATGGACGACCGCCTTCACCTGAGCTTTAGCAGAGGTGCTTTGGCTGCGGAAGCAAACCCATAGCGTGAGTGAGTCAGGGAGTTGGGTGATAGGAGTGTTGAATGCCGTCTGACTGCGTTGCGTATAGTTGTAGTTGCCTGAACCCGTGGCCGACATGCTTCCAGCATTCATGCGTCCGTTGGTGAGGTTGCCATTGGCAGTGATACCCAAAACACTTTCTGGATAGAGCCTAACGCTCTTGGTTCCCGAAGAGCCAGGGCGAGTTTGAGAGGACTGTTCGATTTGGCTGGATACCCAGCCGGCAAACGTTCCGGTGGCAGTTCCACCCGAATGCCAATGCGTGGGCTCGCTGACGCGATTGGTCCATTGCTCGAAGCCGCGATTGTCGAACTGAGGACCGTATTGGGCTGTAAGATTGATGCTTAAGAAACTGAAAATGAATAGACTGGTGATAAAAATGCTGCTGCGTTTCATAGGATCTGTTGGTTAATAGTGCTTGCGAAATTAAAGAAAAAGGAACTTGAGGACACAAAGATTTCACTCTTTTCCGTACTTTTGTAAACCAAATGAGAACGAATTTAAAATCATTATTCATTTAAATAATTGGTCGTGAAAAAGATTGTATTATTCTGTAGCCTTATTCTGGCATCGATGGCAGCACAAGCCCAAGGCTATATGAGGGGAAGGTTCCTTATGGAGGGCGATTACACCCGTACGGCGGGCTTTGAGCCGTCGGCGGTGCTCGCCCTTGATTGCAGGAATAGGCACGAGTTTTGTTCTTCTCCTAATTATTCCGAGTTTGCTTATACCTTTGGGTATAAAGCTGGTCCAGACAAGCACTTTTTTAATGTGGCCTATCAATTAGGGATCAATACGAGTTGGAGGAATGAAGGCCTGCTTTATCTTGAAAACCGTTATCTGTATCGCCGTTTCAAGGCGTATGGCATTCAGGAATTCACCGGTATGTTCTGCATAGGCTATCGCAATATCCATTGGAACTTTAAATTAGGCCTCTGCAATCGCTATATGGCCGCGATTCCGCTGCGCCTTGACGGAGGCATGGGTACCATCTTCGAGCCGATGAATGTGGTGTTTGACCTCGAATACTATTTGTTCCCCAATGCACCAGTGAAGAATCCAACTTCTAGATTTGACGAAATGCATTCATGGAATATCGGTTGCGGCATATCCAATTGTCGCGAGTTCATCGTCGAGCGTGTGACCTTGTTCTACTATACCCTCAATGGCTATTACGATATCAACGACAAATGGCGCGTGTTGGGTGAAGCAGGACTGCACCCTGCCGGTGTCCTGAACCTGTCATCGCAATACAACGGATTCTTTATCAATGTTGGTTTCACCTATAATTTTGAATAATTATGAAAAAACGACTGCATATTCTATTTGTAATCTCTCTTACCATTGGATTAGGGTTGTCCTCCTGCAATCGCTTGGATGTCGCAGGTATGGTCATCAACCGCAGCGACACTGAGGAACGCGTGGCCGACTGGCTCGACTACAACGCACAGAACGGCGAACCCGTCATCGTGAATGCCCCTGACGAGTATCATGTCTATTCCTGCTCCGACTCGCACTATTCCGAGCGCGACAGCATCGTTCCGCAGGGCGAGAACGACCGTCTCTACAAGTACATCACCGCCGAGCGCAACGATCCGAAGGCTATTTTCGCCATTCATGCCGGCGATATGGTCAACGAGAGTGGGGAAGCGGGCTTCAGGATGACCTATGACGCTTTGGTTTACGATTCCGTGAATCAGGCCAAAAACGACCCCTGTTTCTTGGTCATCGGCAACCATGACGTTTACTTCGATTGCGCCCCGTTTTTCAAGCAGTATTTCCATACCTCGACCTATACGGTTACGGTGAATACCGTCAGTGGCTATAAGGATTTGTTCGTCTTCCTTGATTCGGGTAACGGTACCCATGGCAAGCGGCAGTTGGAATGGCTGGAGGAGAAGCTCTCGCATCGTGAGGACTACCGCCACTGCTTCGTCGTCAGCCACAACTGGCTGTTCCGCACCTCTTATAATTACACCATCACGCCGGCAGCCAACCTGCCACAAGACGAGCAATATGCCTTCATGGACCTGATGAGCAATAGCAACGTGGAGTTGGTCATCATGGGACACTTCCACATGCGCGAGCAGCGTCAGTTCGGCGGTGTGCAGTATGTGATGACCGACAACCTCAATGAAGATAAGGTGACACCGAGTTATCTGGTGATGACGGTCGGGGAGAAGGTCAGATATGCGTATGAAGAGCTGGAGATGGAGTAAAAAGGTCTCTACCATCCACTTTTCAACGCATTGAATTACAAATAGTTGATTTTTGGCTTTCCGCAAATATCTCTACACGAGGCTTAGGCTTGCGGAAAGCCTGTTTTTTCACTATACTTTTGCATGGTCAAACCTAAAATTGTACCATGCGATGAACACAAGAATCCTATTCCCCACAGCCGCCTTTGTGATGCTCAGCGTGGCGGTCTTTGCCCAAGTCGAAATTCCTGAAGTCAAACCGAAAGCCGACAGCCTGCAGATGGCGGTAGACACTTTGCTGCTTGAAGGCATCACCATCACAGCAGAAAGACCTTTGTTTTCGGTAGAAGGAGAGAAGACGTTGTATCAAGTTTCAGACGACCCGACTGTGCAAGGCGGCGTGGCCTCCGATGCCTTGCAGAATGCACCCGGAGTGAGCGTCGATGTGGAAGGCAACATCACCTTGCGCGGGACTTCTTCCGTTGAAATTTGGATCAATGACCAGCCTTCCAACCTCACGGAAGAAAACCTCAAGGCCTACATCCAGACCTTGCCCGCCAACGCCATCGACCGCATAGAAGTCATCACTAACCCATCGGCGCGTTATGCCACCACCGCCGATGGCATCATCAACATCGTGATGAACACCAAAATCAAGCGGAACGAGTTCTTTTGCTTTGGCACCAATGTTTCTTCGCAACCCTACGTGATGCCTTGGGCTTCCTACGTCTGGAAAAACGATAAGTGGACGGTGAATGCCTACGCGAACACCTATTGGTATCATGGTAAAGGCGAAGCGCATTCTGAGAAGGATTTGTATGGTGAAGATGAAGAAAGAAACCAAGTCTTGACCAGCCATTTGAAGAGTAGCATGTTCAACAATTACGCTACTTACAGTCCAGGGGTCAACCTGAACTTGACTTACACGCCTGACAAGATGAACACATTCTCTTTGTATGCCATGTTTTGGGATTCATTTGGGCCTTCGGAGGTTAGACAGGAGCGCGAACGCATTGAATACATTGAACAATCGGGCGAGTACAAATACTCCATCGAGAACAAATCGAATTCAAACTATCTCTTCTTGCCTTACGGGTTGAACTATCAGCACAAATTCGATGAAGAAGGACATAACCTTACTTTACGCATGAATGGAAGTATTACCCGTTCGGCGCTTCCTATTGATTATCACAAGATTTACACCTTGCCGTCTCCGTATGAAAGGGCATTCGTGATGGACTATGTCTCGACCAACATCCCTATCAATGCACGCGTGGATTACAATTTACCTTATTCCAAGAATGGCGAATTTGGCATGGGCATCAATGCCGGTTGGGAAGGAAAAAACGAGTGCAGCCCATTGGACAGTCTGGCCAATGGCGTATATGTGCACGACTCGGTAATGTCGTATCGATTCCGTCAGGTCGATCATCATTTGGGCGGCTATATCCAGGTGCGGCACCGTTTCGGCAATTTTACTGTGCAGCCTACTTTGAGTTTAAGGTATTATAGGACGGGAATTGTCTATCCCGACGCTCCAAATTATGATTCTACAGCTTATTATTTCTATCCTTTGCCATCGCTGCATCTGTCGTATCACACCCAGTCGATGCACAACTTCAAGTTGAGTTATTCCATGAGGATCCAGAATCCTTACGCAGAGCAACTGAGTCCTTTTATCAAATTCGATGAGGAATCCTATGCTACGGGCAATCCTAAGCTGAAACAAGTTTTCACCCACAACATTGAGGCAAGTTGGACGAAGTATTGGGACGATTTTGGTTCTGTAGGTTTGACGGGATATTATAAAGGAAAACAAAATGAAATCAACAAGATAACTGATGCGGCTTACCATGAGCATTATGGCAGGGTGGTCTCTTTCAACTGGCCGGTCAATGTAGGCAGGTCGTATAATGCGGGTGGTGAGTTCAACATGATGTATCGTCCGAACGGGATGTTCAATTTGCGGTTTTATGCCAACCTTTATGAATCTTACATCAAGACCGATGATGCTTTGGAGTCGAGTGAGATGCTTTGCTACAGTTTTCGACTGAACCTTTGGACCAAGCTATGGGACCGTCTGGAAGTGCATGCCTCGGCTTACTACAATTCTCCGACCCAGACGCTGTTTTGGAAGAAGGGCGCCAATTATTCCGTCGACTGCGGTATGCGTGCCGATTTCTTCGATCATAAGTTGTCGGTGTTTGTCAACGGCTATGATTTGTTTGGTTTGTTGAAGCAAGACACTTACATTGATAGCCCAACGGTAACGGTTTCAGAAACATCGAGATACAATTCTTCTTGTGTGTGTGCAGGTTTTACATTGCGTTTCGGTAACATCGAACTGGAGAATGAGGCCCAAAATGGTGGGGAAGCAGCGGGGCAATAATTGTTGAATTGTTGCGTTGTTGAAATGATAATTCGACGAAGTCAATTGTTTAATTGTTGAGACGATGCTGAATTTGCTATACAAATCAAGATGTTGGTTGGCCTTTGTGCTGATATGCCTATTGGCAGCTTGCAATGTGAAGTCCGACATGGACAACATGGAACGGACGGTGTTGGAGATCGAAGGCAAATTCAGCAGGGGAGAGGACATCTCGCAGGACACCTCCATTTTTCAGGCACGGCGTTATTTCAATCTCACTGACGATGCCGAGATGAAAACCTTGTCGGCCCTTTACAGCGGTTGCGTCTATTGGCAGCAAAACAACTTCGACTCGGCCATGGCGGCTTTGAATGAGGCCATTGTCACGGCAAGGTCGAGCGAGAACATCAAACTGATGGAAAAAGTACAGACTACCATTTCAACCTTGAATGGCGACCTGGACCATAGCGAAAATATGATTTCAGTTTTTCTGCGCCGGCGCAAAATGCTTTTTATCATTTCGTTGGTATTGGTTGTGGCGGTCGCGTTGGTGTTTTTCCTCTTGTATCGTGCCACTCAAAAACGTGCTACGATAGCTGAGTTGAACCTGGATATTACCCGTTTGCAACAAGAATCCGAGGTATTAGCTGAGACCAATCGCGATAACCTCTTCCGAAAGGTAATGATGGTTTACAAGATTTTCTTGATTGGCGAGAACAAGGATATTGACAAGCCGTCCTTCCAAAAGCTGAAATCATGTGTCTGCGGACAAGCCGACTCTGCCTATGATGTTATCTTTGAAGAATACAACAAGGTTTATCCCGATGTGGTTCAACGCATCAAGAGTAACCAACCTGCTATGACCGATAGTGAATTCAAGGTCTGCATATTATCGATGATGCCATTTTCAGTGAAGGAAGTGGCTGACATTTTGGATGTATCATCCGCGATGATCGGTAAAGCACGCACCAGTATCCGCAAGAAGTTGGGTATGACCGAGGCCAGAGGGAACATTGAAGAGTTTGTTTTGGGGACGGCAGAAAAATAATCTTCCTCAAAGTGGCGAGATACTTTTGTATTAGCTACTTTTGCAGAGTAAAATGCATGTTCGACTATCATGAAAAAACACTATCAGAGAACCCTGTTGACCGTATGCTTCTGTTGGGCTTTTATCAGCGGTTTCGCCCAAGTGAAAGTGTATAAGGGCAACTCCTTTTACAGCAGCGACGTAATCTGCAATTTAAAGGACAATAAAGTGTATAAAGGTAATTCCTTGTACTCGTCTGACGTCCTTTGTCGAATTGACGACAACAAAGTGTATAAGGGCAATTCCTCCTACAGCAGTGATATCCTATTCACCATCAGGGATGGCAAAGTCTATCGAGGGTCGTCATCGTATTCTTCCGATGTGGTTTTCACGATCAGGGACGGCAAGCTCTACCAAGGCAATTCGAGTTATTCATCCGACGTTTTTGCCAACAAGCAAGGTCTCAAAGTGTATAAAAACAACTCCAGCTATTCTTCGGATGTTGAGTTCACCCTTTCCAATAATGTCACGATTGAGCAATTTGTGGCCATTTGGTATGCGGTGAAGTATTGCTGGTAATGGACCGCTAAAACAACAATCGCCCGCCGGAAGCATCCAGCGGGCGATTTTCTTTTACGGAAATATGAGGCTTATTTCTTCTCGGTAGGATAGGTCAATCCCATGTTATAAAGGATAAACGAATAAATATCAGCCTGCTCCTCAAGGACTTTGGAAATCGGCTTGCCACCACCGTGACCGGCCTTGGTGTCGATGCGGATGATCTTGGGCTGGTCGCCAGTCTGGGCTGCCTGCAAGGTGGCCGCATACTTGAACGAGTGGGCAGGCACCACACGGTCGTCGTGATCGGCCGTGGTGACCATGATGGCAGGATAGTGCACGTCAGCACCACTCTTGATGGTGTGCAACGGCGAGTAGGCATACAAGGCCTTGAACATGGCCTCGTCGTCCTCGCTGGTGCCATAGTCGCTGGCCCAGTTCCAGCCGATGGTGAAGAGGTGGTAGCGCAGCATATCCATCACGCCGACTTGCGGCACGGCCACAGCGAAGAGGTCGGGACGCTGGTTGACGACAGCACCGACAAGCAGACCACCGTTGGAGCCACCATTCAGAGCCAAGTACTTCGGCGAGGTGTAGCCGTTATTGATAAGGTATTCGGCACAGGCGATGCAGTCGTCGAAGACATTCTGCTTCTGCAACTTGGTGCCGGCGATATGCCATTCCTCACCGTACTCGTTGCCGCCGCGCAGGTTCATCTGGGCGTAGATGCCACCATTCTCGATGAAGGGCAGACGCGAGGTGCTGAAGCCGGGATTGAGGGTGATGTTGAAGCCACCGTAGCCATACAGGAAGGTCGGGTTGGTTCCGTCTTTCTGCAAGCCTTTCTTGTAGGTCAGGAACATGGGGACTTTGGTACCGTCCTTCGAATCAACAAAGACCTGCTCGGTGACATAGTCGTCCGACTTAAAGTCGATGGCAGGAGCGCGGAACACAGTCGAGGTGTTGTCGTCAATATTGTATTGGTAAATCGTGGTCGGGAAGGCGAAGGAGGTGAAGGCATAGAACACTTCAGGTTCTTCGTAACGGCTGCTGAAACCGACGGCGCCATAGGTGGGCAGGGCGATCTCGTGGAGCTGCTGGCCATCCATGGTGTAGACGTAGGCGTGGTTGGCGGCATCCTTGTCGTAGGTGACAATCATCTTGCCATTGGCGAGGCTGATGCCAGCGATGACGTTTTCGCTTTCGGGAATCACGTCGACCCAGTTCTCCATCTGCGGGGTCTTGGCCGGCACGCGGCAGATACGGCCCTTGGGCGCGTTGTAGTTGGTGAAGATATACAGCGTGTCGTTGATGACATCAATGGGGCCGTACTGGTAGTCCATGTCGTCGGCAATCTGTACAAACTTACCCTTCGGGTCTTGCATATCGCGGATCCACAGCGTGCTGCCTGCGCCTTGACCGCTCTCGAAGAGGAACATGTAATGCTCATCCTCGGTGAGGTCGACCTGGTGGAAATAGCGCGGCTGGGCAGGGTTGGAGTAGAACAGTTCGTCTTGTTCCTGTGGAGTTCCGAGCTTATGGTAGTAGATCTTATGGTTCTCGTTCACGTTGCTGAATTCCTTGCCGGCTTCGGGGCGGTCGTAGGCGGCATAGAAGAAACCGTCCTTATACCAAGATGCGCCGGTGAACTTGGCCCATTCAATGTGGTCAGGGAGGAGTTCGAGGGTGGCCATGTCCTTCACGTAGATCTCAACCCAGTCGGAGCCGCTGCGTTGGATGGTGTAGGCCATGTATTTGCCGTCGTTGGAGAAGCTGATGCCGCCCAACGAGACGGTGCCGTCGTCGGATAGTTTGTTGGGATCTAACAAGACAGTAGGCTCGCCGTCGAGGGTCTCCTGCATATAGATGACGCTTTGGTTCTGGAGGCCGTCGTTCTTCGAGTAGATGTAATGGCCGTGTTCCTTCGAAGGCATGCCATAGCGCTCGTAGTCCACGAGTTGCGTGAGGCGGTCCTTGAGGGCGCTGCGGAAGGGGATGTGGCTCAAATAGTCTTGGGTGACTTCGTTCTGCTCCTTGACCCATTTCGCGGTCTCGGCGGAGGTGTCGTTTTCGAGCCAACGGTACGGGTCGGCGACCTTTGTGCCGAAGTAGTCGTCAATGACGGTGGTGTCCATGCGCGTCTCGGGATAAGCCTTGACGGAATAGCGTTCAGGCTGCTGGTTGCAGCCGAAGAGGGTGATGATACTGCCCATGATCAAAAAGGTGAGTTTTTTCATTATTAAGGATTTAAGATTTAAAGATTAAAGATTCAAAGAATGTTGGGGACAAAAGTACGATAAATATCAAAAGAACTTCTTGTTTTCTTTCAAATTATGTATCTTTGCACGAATAATTGAAAATGAATATAGACATGAATAAACTATTAAAAGTAACATTATCGATATTGTTTGTTGTGGCAGTTTGGTTTACTGGATGCAATAAACCTGATGAGCCCAATAATGGCGGTAATACCCCTGAAAATCCAGCAATTGTTTCTACCTCGGAAGTTCAACATGATGGTACGGTGTATATTGAGGCAGTTTTTGAAGATGGATCCAAAATGTATTTTGCACTCCTTTCTTCTACAGAGGTTGCAATGGTGAATGGAGCGTCTTTTTACCAAGATAATCCAAGCCAAGTTTATAAGTATAGGGGTGAGGTGTTTGTTCCTGAAAGTGTTACACATCTGGGCACTGTTTATTCAGTTGTTGCTATAGCATACAAGGCTTTTAATGATTGTGATTTAGTTACTTATGTTCACCTTCCAAAATCTGTAACATCTGTTGACAGATGTGCCTTTTTGGGATGTCGTAATCTGACTGGGATTAAAGGTGATAATGTTCGATCTTTCGGCTCATGGGCATTCTATGATTGTGAGTCATTAACAGATGTTTTCTTGCCAAGTACAACCAATAGAATTGACGACTTAGCATTTGCATTGTTTTTTGAAACAATAAATCCCAATGTTATAACTACTATCACATGTATGGCTTTAAATCCTCCTGAATTAGGAAATAATGTCTATTCAGGTAGGTTTATTCAAAAAATAAGTGTTCCAATGTCATCTGTAGAGGCCTATAAAACAGCAAATGGGTGGAGAGAATATGCGGATGTAATTGTTGGAATCTGAAAAATAACCACATGAAAAGCGAGAGACAAACTAATTTATATCATTGCACCAATAGTGATTCTTTGATAAGTATTTTATCTTCTAAATACTTTAGGTATTCGTATTGTTTAGAAGAATACTACATGCACAAGGAAGATCGATATACTTTAATGAAACTGGCTTATGCAATGGTTTGTTTTGCTGATTTGCTAAAAGAAGAAGTAGCCGGACACATGGAACAATTTGGGGCTGATTCATACATTGTTATGGGGAAAAAGTGGGCGATAAAGAACAATATTTCCCCAGTGATTTATTGTAACAAAGATGGATTGCCAAACTATGCTTATTTATCACTTACCAAGAATATTAAAGAAGTATTAAGGTATGGTACAAAAGAAGAAATCATTGTTGCCAATTCAATAGAATTGCTGAGGCCATTTTTTAAACAATACGAAGGACATTATTTTATCAATAGAACAGATGAACCTTCTAAAGAATCTGTTGAATTCTTTTTGGAGCGAGAATGGCGTAGCCTACCTTTTGTAAAAGGAGGAGAACACTTTTATTTGGAGTTAGAGGAGTATTTAAATGATGAATTTAGAAATAAAGCAGCACAGGAATTATGTGATCACGAGTATCGTCTTAAATTTGAATGGGATGACATTTTGAGTATCGGATGTAAGGAAGAAAAAAGAAATACAATACTACAGACTGTTCAAGAGTCTTTTGGCGTTAATGAAAATGAGGCTAAGAATAAAATTGTTATAATTCACATTTGATATGTCAAGAATAGAACTAAATAGACAACAAAACCCGGCATGTTCTAAAGGGTGCAACAAAGAAGAGCGTGCAAAAAAGGCAGAAAATGATGTTTGCTCTTTGGTGAAATCTGTCAATGATAATCTGTCTGTTAGATGTGTTGGTCAATGGGGAGAAGAAAAAATATTCTTATTGCATCAGTATTTTGGAATCTTTGCAGGAGGAATGAAAAACAAGTGGCCTTTGAATTACATTGAAATATGTAGTGGCCCTGGAAGATGCATTAATCGACAAGAAGGATGCGAATTTGATGGTACAGCCATTGCGATTATGAATCATAAGCAATTTCAATATATAAATAAAGCAATCTTTTATGATTATGATGAGAATGTGATAAATACACTAAATCAAAGAATTTCTAACATGCATTTATCACATAAAGCAGTTGCGAGATTTGGCGATTATAACCATCCTGATACGATTTGTGCAGATTTGAATGGCTTTGATGACAATAGTCTTAATCTAATCTTCATAGATCCAACAGATTGTAGTGTGCCGTTTTCATTGATAAAGAGGATGCTGAGCACGTTGAAAAAAGTTGATTTGATTATTAATGTTGCTACGATGACGGATTTTAATCGCAATATTCAAATGGCTTTTGATGATCCGAAAAGGGCGGAGAAGTATATAAGATTTTTGGATGATGATAGTTTCTTTGCATCAGATGAAAACCGTACATTATGTGGTAAGAAAGACTACACGAGATTAAGAAAGCAATTTAGGGAATCATATATGAACTCATTGAAAAGAGTAGGTTTCAATTATTTTGATTATACTCCGATAAATGGTTTCTACGACATATTGTTTGCTACATCCAACTCCAAAGGAATTGAGTTTTGGAAAAAAGCAACCAAAGTAATTGACTCATCAGGACAAAGGACTTTAGATTTTGGCTTATGAAAACAACAAAAATAGAATGGACAGATAAAACTTGGAATCCAATAACTGGATGCACCAAAAAATCGTCAGGCTGCGCACATTGTTATGCAGAAGTAATGGCTAGAAGGCTTCAAGCCATGCATTTGGACAAGTATCGTAATGGTTTTGAATTGACACTTCACGAGGAGGCTTTGATGGAGCCGCTTCAATGGAAAAAGCCGCATAATATTTTTGTGTGTTCTATGAGCGACATTTTCCATGAAAAAGTGCCATTTGAGTTTGTTGATAGAATTATGAAAACGATAAGTCAAACTCCACAACATCGTTATCAAATACTAACCAAACGATCTGAACGGATGGTAGAGTATTTTACAACAAAACCAATCCCCAAAAATGTATGGTTGGGAGTAACCGTTGAATGCCAAAGTTCTAAAAGTCGTATTGATGATTTACGAAGATTAGATGCGACTGTCAAATTTCTTTCATGTGAGCCGTTAATCGAAGATTTAGGCGTATTGAATCTTGATGGTATTGATTGGATAATTGTAGGAGGTGAAAGTGGTCCTTTTGCAAGACCCATGATGCTTGAATGGGTGGTAAACATCAAACAGCAAGTGGAGCACCAGGGAGCGGCTTTCTTCTTTAAACAATGGGGCACATGGGGCAGCGATGGAATAAAAAGGAACAAGCATGCCAATGGCAAATTGCTATTTGGTGAGGTGATTCAACAGATGCCGGTATTAGCCTCATAGAAAAATCGGAATTTCCGATTTTCTATTTAAGTAGTTTCCAATATGGAAATAACTGAGAATGATGACTATTGCAAAAATTGCAACAAACATTACATCTTATCCATCTCCGAGTCATCCTCAATCCGAAGATTCTCGATTATGAACTTCTGCCGTTCCATGGTGTTTTTGCCCATATAATAATCCAGCAGTTCCTTGATGCCGAAGTCGTAGCGCAGGATGACGGGCTCAAGCCTCATGTTAGGGCCGATGAAGCCACGGAACTCGTCAGGTGAGATTTCACCCAAGCCTTTAAAGCGAGTGATCTCGGCCTGCTTGCCGCATTTCTCCTTGGCGGTGATGCGTTCCTCGTCAGTGTAGCAGTAGTAGGTCTCCTTCTTGTTACGCACGCGGAACAAGGGCGTCTGCAAGATGTAGACATGGCCGTTGCGCACTAGGTCGGGATAGAACTGAAGGAAGAAGGTGAGCATCAGCAGACGGATGTGCATGCCGTCGACATCGGCATCGGTAGCGATGACGATGTTGTTGTAGCGGAGGTTCTCTATGTCCTCCTCGATATTCAAAGCGGCTTGCAGCAGGTTGAACTCTTCGTTCTCGTAGCAAACTTTCTTTGTCATTCCCAAGCAGTTGAGCGGCTTGCCGCGCAGACTGAACACAGCCTGGGTCTGCACGTCACGGCTCTTGGTGATACTTCCCGAAGCGGAGTCGCCCTCGGTGATGAAGATGGTGCTTTCTAAGCGTTTCTCGTGGCTGGTGTTGAGGTGGATGCGGCAGTCGCGGAGCTTGCGGTTGTTGAGGCTGACCTTCTTGGCACTCTCGCGGGCGGCTTTCTTGATGCCGGCAATCTCCTTGCGCTCCTTCTCGTTGGCTTGGATCTTGGCCTGCAGGACGCTGACCGTCTCAGGGTTCTTGTGCAGGTAGTTGTCCAAATGGCGCTTAAGGATGTCGAAGACGTAAGTCTTTAGGAAAGGACTGTCATTGGTGCCGTCGGGGTTGTTGGGCGCGAGGTGGGTGGAGCCGAGTTTGGTTTTGGTTTGAGCCTCAAACACAGGCTCTTGTATGCGGACACACAAGGCACAAATCAGGCCTTGGCGGATATCGGCAGGTTCGTATTCCTTTTGGTAGAACTCGCGTACCACACGGGCATAACCCTCGCGGAAAGCGGACTGGTGTGTGCCGCCTTCGGTGGTGTGCTGACCGTTGACAAAGGAATAGAAGTAGTCGCTCGACTGCCCATTCACATGGGTGAAAGCGGCTTCAAAGTCGCCGTCCTTGATATGGATGATGGGGTAGAGGCCTTCGCCTTCCATATTGTTCTGCAGCAGGTCAAGGAGGCCGTTTTTGGAGTAATAGCGTTTGTCGTTGTAAATCAGGCTCAAGCCACGGTTGAGATAGGCATAGTTCCACACGCGCTTCTCGATGTATTCATCCACATAGTGAAAGTTACCGAAAAGAGCAGAATCCGGGATAAACTCTGTTAAAGTTCCAGTATCTAAGGCCCCTGAGCCCGTCGAAGGGCCGACCTCTATGATCCCCGAATCATTAATCAACTTTCCCTGTGCGAATTCCACAATCCTCGTCTTTCCTTCGCGTATGGACTGTACCTTGAAATAGGATGAAAGCGCGTTGACGGCCTTGGTGCCCACGCCGTTCAAGCCGACGGATTTTTGGAAGACCTTGCTGTCGTATTTGGCGCCAGTATTCAGTTGCGAAACGGCTTCTTTCAGCTTGCCCAGCGGGATGCCACGGCCATAGTCGCGGATGCTGACTTTCTTCTCCGCCTTGTTTACCGTCACATCAATCTTCTTGCCGAAGCCAGAGGTGAACTCGTCGATGGAGTTATCGATCACCTCTTTGATGAGCACATAGATGCCGTCGTCCTGCGAGGCGCCGTCGCCGAGTTTGCCGATATACATACCCGGACGACGACGGATGTGCTCCATGTCCTCAAGGTGGACGATGCTGTCGTCGTTATAGTTTTCTACAGTAGGAGTGGGGTCTTCGTTTTGTGTAAAGATGTCGTCGTCGATGATTTCGCTCATAAAAAATGATTTGCTGCAAAGTTACAAAAAAAACGTCAGAAAATACTCTTCATTGTAGTTTTCACCCATTCCCAATCATCGCGGTTGGGTACCAGCTGACGCAAACGGCAATTCGTGTGTTTATGGAAGATAATCCAATGATAGACAAACAATGTCGCATAGGTCAGCGTGGTGGTGATGGCCGCACCTCTGATGCCCAACATGGGTATCAAAACGAAGGCAGAGACAAGAGTAACAGAAAGGCCGATAAGCGAGGCATAAAGATTGTATTTCGGTTTGCCCATGCCTGAAAAATAGTTGGCCATAACGGTGTGGGCAGAGAAAAACACGATGCCGGGTGCCATCAGCAGGATGACGGGACGGATGCCGGCAAACTCGCCTGAAAACAGCCATTCGAATAGGGCTGTCGGGAGCAGACAAATCACCAGCAATGCCATGAAGGTCAATGATATGGCGATTTTCATGAAACGCAAGGTGAGCAGTGAGGCGCGATCCTCCTTTTCGGTGTTGCTCAACGAGGAAAACGCCACCAGGCCTATGCTCTGTCCAACGATGTTCACGCCTTCCGTGACCTGTGTGCCCGAGGCATAAACACCGATCGACCTCTCGTCGCAATGTGTATTCAACAGGTAAAGGCTCAAACGTTTGTTGAGTGTGCTGACCAAGGTGGAGAGTTGCATGAATGCTCCGTAATGCAGCATTTCCTTGATGCTGTTTCGTAATGGCTCACGGCCTTCATGCTTTAGGGTGGGGAACAAAAGGATCCATCCGACGAGGGTGGCCAAGGTGTAACCGCACAGCTGTGAATAGAGTAAGGCTTTGGCTGTTCTCAGATTCAGAACGAAAATAAACACAGCCATCATTGTGACTTGGGTAAGTATCTGGGTGAGAAACAGCCAATTGAAGGTGGCGACTTTCTCTTTTCCAAGGAAATGGTTCAGGTTGAACTCATGTAAGCTGTAGACAAAGGTCATCACCAAGATAAGGGTGGAGTAGTGCTGTGGAATAATGTCGTAGACCCATGGGAAGAGGTGCAGAAGATTGAACAACACGGTGTAAAACAGCATGACAATGGCGATCCAACCGTATGAGATTGTCATCAAGGTGGATAGTTTCTTTCGAGGCGTGAAGTACACTAAACCGCTGCCAGCGATAAGTTCGATGCATATTAATAAGAAGGTGATGTCGGTCTGGGCAATGAAGGCCGTACCCCATTCAGCGGCACCAAGAAACCTGGTACCCATGATGAGGGTGGCCAACTGCGTCAACACGTTGACGGCCCTGGCGGCTCCCGTTCCTAGGATTTTATGGAAAATGCCTTGTCGTCCCATATCAATTGCAAAAATACAAAAAAAGGCTTTATCTTTGCACCAAATATAAGAAGGCAGATGCAATATTTATATAGACAATGCGTTAAACATTTTATGAAAAAATTTTGGATGTTATTGTTGTGTCTGATGCCGTTGTTTGCCTCTGCTCAATTGATTGCCTATCGTGATTGCATTCCTGACGGCTACGACTTCTGGCTATATGTCCCCGACGATTACAACCCCAATGAGCATACGAAACCCTTGGTTATATTCCTCCATGGTAAGAGCTTGAGTGGCAATGACTTGTCGATGGTGCGCTATTACGGTTGCATCAATGCCATTGAGCGGGGCGTTAAAATTGATGCCTTGGTGATGGCTCCGCAGACCAACAATGGTTGGGATCCAAAAAAAGTGCATGAGTTGTACAATTGGGTGAAGTCGCATTACAGCATCAATACGCGTCGAGTATATGTGATTGGCATGAGTATGGGTGGTTATGGGACGCTGGATTATGCCGCCACTTATCCTAACGAAGTGGCCGCCGCCATGGCGATGTGTGGTGGGGCCACCGTGACCTCGCTATGCGGGTTGAATGAGATGCCGCTATGGATCATTCATGGAACGGCCGACAATGCCGTGCCTGTGAGTTGCTCGCAAAGGGTTGTGGATGAGATGTGCGCTTGTGGCGACACCAGCAGGCTGATTTTCCATAAGATGAAAGGCGTCAACCACACTAGGTTGGCACGTGTCTTCTATCTTGACCAAACCTACGATTGGCTGTTCTCGCATTCGCTTTCCGACTCGGCGAGGATGACCAACAAGAAGTATACCATGAACGACGGCATCCTGAGGAACGCTTACTCGAATCTGAGTAGGAATCATGACCTGAAGGTCGTTGACGGTAACGGCTCGACGACATTCGCCGAGAAGAAGTATTACACCGTAAAGAAAGGCGACACCCTAAGCAAAATCGCCGTTGAGAACGATACCACAGTTTCCATTCTTTGCAAACTTAACAAGATGAAGAAAACCGATAAGTTGTGGGCTGGAAAGAGAATCAGGGTAAAGTGATTCGGTAGAAAAACAAAAACAGCCCACCGTTATGGCGGGCTGTTTTTGTTTTTATGACAGATGGTTTATTCCACCGGGATGTCCTTGTTGACGTTCTTCGAACCCCAGAGGGCGTAGAAGAGCAAGAAGGCGAGGCCGATGACAATCACCCAGTAGCTCTGGAGGTAACCGACACCGCCCAGACCGTCGACGATGGCGTTTTGGAGCAGAGGCAGAATGCCGCCACCACAGACCAAAGCCATGAAGATGCCCGAAGCCTTTTCGGTGTACTTGCCAAGACCTTCAACAGCGAGGTTGAAGATGCCGCCCCACATCACAGAGGTGCAAAGACCGATGCAGACCAGGAAGGCCGCATTGAGCGGGATATTCTCCATGCCGAAGCCGTGAGCGCCATTGAAAGCGGGGAACTTGACCATAGTGGAAGGACCGAACATGGCCAACAAAGTGAGGATGATACCGATTATCGACACTGTGGTAAGCATTGCTTTGGCCGACACTTTGCTGCCGATGATACCACCGATCAGACGACCGATCAGCATCAGGAACCAATAGGTGGCGGCCACCGAGCCGGCTACGGCCTCGGCGTTGACGCCGCTGCCCAGCACGTTAAGCTCTGGGTTCTGGAGCCATTTGTTCAAGACATTCGGGATGCCCACTTCGACACCGACATAGATGAAGATGGCGATGGCGCCGAGCACGAAGTGACGGAATGCCATGGGACCCTTGCCCTTTTCCACTTGTTTCGCAGCGTCTTGCTTCTGTTCGTTTTCCGGGATCTTGGTCAACAATATGACAAGGAAAGCAAAAGCGAAGATACCCATAGCCGTATACATCAACGGGAAGACATCGCTGATCTTGGCATCCACGATGCTGGGGATGAGCAAGCCCGTGATGATGATGACGGCCGTGCCACACAACGAGTTGAAGGAACCTCCAATTTGGATGAGCTGATTGCCCTTATTGCCACCACCACCCAAGCGGTTCAGCATCGGGTTGACGACGGTGTTGAGCAAGCACATGCTGAAGCCGGCCACGAAAGCGCCGAGGAGGTAGATGGCGAAACTGCCAAATACACCTGACAACGTCTGGATGCCTACGCCGATGAAGCCCACGATGACAGCTATCAATGCGGTCTTCTTGTAGCCTTTCTTCTGGAGCAGGTTGCCCGAAGGAATACCCATCACGGCGTAGGCAATGAAGTTGGCGAATACGCCCAAGGTGCCTTGCCAGTTGGGGATGTTGAATTGGTTCTTCAGGATGTCGCCCATAGGCGAGGCCAGGTTGGTGACGAACGAAATCATACCGAACAAGAGAATCATCACTATGATCGGGATGGTGTAGTTCTGTTTTTTAACGGTTGTTTCCATAGATTTAGATATTTAAGAATTTAAAGATGATCGTTTCATTATATTCTTCGCCCGAACGCAGGAAGGTGTTGGGGAAGTTGGGCTTGTTGGGTGAATCGGGGAGTGCTTGACACTCCAAGGCTACGCCTGAGTAGTCTTCGTAGATATGGCCATTCTTACCCTTTGGACAACCTGAGAGCCAGTTGCCGGTATATACCTGAACGCCAGGTTGGGTGGTATAGATCTTCACCATGCGTCCGACACCTTCGTGTGAGAGCTCGGCGGCAAGACACAGTTTGTCCTTTTCGATGCCGTCGATGACCCAGCAACTATCGTATCCTTTTCCATTAATAAGGTCTGGATAAGGTTCCTTGATGTCACGACCGATGAGTTTAGCTTGGGTGAAGTCCATGGGAGTGTCGGCCACTTGTCGCATCTCACCCGTAGTAATCAACTCGTTAGTGGCAGGCAAGAAACGCGACGCGTTCAGCCGCAGCTTGTGGTCGAGGATGTCGCCGTTGCCTTCGCCTTTCAGGTTGAAATAGGTGTGATTGGTGAGGTTGACGATGGTGGTGTCCGACGAATAGGCACAGAGGCGAATGTTCAGCTCGTTCTCATCGTTGAGTGTGTAGTACACCTTCGATACCAGCTCTGCGGGATAGCCCGCCTCACCATCAGCGCTGAGGTAGGTAAACACCACGCTCTCGCCATTGATGCGGCTGGCCCATTTCTGGTTGGCGAAGCCGATGCTACCGCCGTGGAGGTGATGCTTGCCGTCGCCAGTATTGATCTCAAGCTGGTATTCCTTGTCGTCAATCTTGAAGCGGCCATTAGCGATACGGTTGGCGAAACGGCCGGGCGTCTTACCCGCGCAGGGACCGTCGCCATAGTAATCCGTGGCGTTGGGATAGCCCAGCACGATGTCGTCCATGTGGCCGTTGCGGTCGGGTGTCATGATGCTCACGATGCCCGCACCGATATCGCTCAATTGCACCTTCACGCCGTTGGCATTGGTCAAGGTGTAGAGCTTGATGTCTTTGCCGTCTGGGGTCTTGCCCCAGACTTTAACGTCTATGTTCATTGCCATAAGTTGTTAGGATAAACGCCTTTCTCGATCAACTCGCGGATCTTGCGCATCACGTCGGGCTTGTCTTCCTTGTAGGTGACGCCAAACCAGGAGGCGTTGCTCGACAGCACCTTCAGCTTGGCCGAGCCGTCGTGGATGCTTTGGTTGACCATCAGCGGGATGAAAAACTCGGCCTTGATGTTGGTCTGGGCCGGTCCTTTCAGGAACTCGACGAAGCCCTTCTCAGAATAGGCGAAGAAGTCGGGCGTGAAACCGAAGAAGTTCATGGAAACGAGTGAATCCATATCCAGCGGATGGCTTCCCGTTTCGTCGGTGTAGGCTGCTCCACCATCCTCGGTGTGACCGATGGCGGTGCGCTCTGCGATGGTCAGCAGGTAGTCTTCCTCGTCAGCGGTGCAGATGCCACGGCTCACCGTGCCGAAGTCTGACATGGTGTTACGCAGTTTGTAGGCCACCATGCTGTAGGCACCCGTTTTGCCCTCACATTCAGTGAGATACTTGGCCAGCACCTCGTAGGCTTCCTTGCCGTAGAAGTCGTCGGCATTGATGGCGGCAAAAGGCTCGTGGATCACGTCTTTGGCCATCAAGACGGCGTGGCAGGTGCCCCAGGGCTTCACGCGACCTTCGGGGACGCTGAAGCCTTCCGGCAGCTTGTCCAATGACTGATAGACATACTCCACGGGGATGCCGAATTTCTTCGTGTTGTTGACTTTCTTGAAGGCCTCGGCGAAGTCCTCGCGGATGACGAAGACCACCTTGCCGAAACCGGCGCGTTTGGCGTCATAAATGGAATAATCGAGAATGGCTTCGTTGTTAGGGCCGACGCCGTCCATTTGTTTCAAAGCGCCGTATCTGGAACCCATTCCAGCGGCTAAAACTAATAGGGTTGGTTTCATTATGTTTATTGTTTGATAACTTTTCTGATAATGCTGATTCCTGAATGGTCGAATATCTTCACCACGTAGAGGCCTTGTGGTGATCTTCCGAGGTCTATGGTGGTTTGCTTGCTTTGCTTCATTAGGCGGCCTGTGAGGTCGTAGATTTCAGCATGGCCAAAATCATCCGTGGTAATACTCAAAAAGCCTGTAGTAGGATTGGGGTAAATGATAGTTCCAAAGTCGTTAGAAAGGTCTTCCGAACCATCGTAAAGTTCGCCAAATATCGGTAATCCCGAGTTGGTCATCTGAGTATCTTCTACCCAATGGAAATAGGTGTCAGGTACAGTTTGATCGGTTACCCAATGGTCTAGGGCAGTCAGCAGGTCATCTGTTTGCAATCCTCCCACCATAACGGGTTCCGACATGGTCCATGATGTGCCACTACCGTCAAACATGGCGCAATTTTCAATCGTTCCTTGATTGTCAAGACTAATCTCTTGAGGGTAGATGGAGTAGCAGTTCGTAATGATATTGTTTTCTTTATTGACACCTACAATTCCAGACACGATTTCAGGAACATTGGATTCCAACAATGTCGAATAGCAATTGCGTATGCGACATCTTCCATTCCAAGCATCGTAATTAGATTCTCCTATAATACCGCCTAACGATGTGGAGTTTCCCGAGACCCTCATCAGGTCGCCGACGAAATAACTGTTTTCGACGACAACACCTGTCCCGCTACCCACTAAACCGCCGCAACAGGTACCATTCGAGGTCACAATCCCATCAGAAAAAGAGCAATTCCTGATAGTACTACATACCGCTTCTCCGACAAGACCACCGCAATAGTTTTCGGAAGCACAAATAGAGTTTCGCACATGACAGTTGTCAATCTCTGCATGTTCCCATATATGGCTGGCAATGCATCCAACACGACTGAAATATCCCGTGCTTGAATTGATGAATTCACAGTCAGAGAAATACAGATTTCGCACGATGCCATCAGTACGGGAAATAAAAGCATTGGTGCCATGTAGTCCGCTGATAGTGAAACCGTTGCCTTCTATAGTGGCTTTAAAGCCGTTCCAAATGGGGTCATGGAGCGAAGACCATAGACCATCGGAAAGGTCAATATCGTTGACAATGCTTATGGTCTTATTATTTAGTGAGGTTCCCGGATTGCAATTATAGCCGTTCACCACCGAGAGGAGCCAAGCCATACCTTCAGTAGTGCTAATGGTGATATTACCTAGGGAATCGGTCTCATAACCATCAGGTTGTGAAATGACTTTCCAGAACCAACGCTCATCATCGGGCCATGACAGATGAACGGAAACGGGTTCGGATTCTTGGTCGCCATAGACCGCTGTCACAGCGAAATCCATATTCCAGTCCTCAAAGCAACTGTAATCATAGGCCAAGTGTATATCGCCATGTATGACATCGAAAAGCTGTCCGTCAAGGTATATGTTGAATGCTGTAATAAGTTCGTTTTCCATGGGTTTCGATTCCCATCCTAACACCTTTTGTTCTCCATTAGGGCCTTCAATATAGGCTCTGATAATAAAGTTATAAGGATATCCCAAAGATGAAAATCCATCATTCGCCCAAATCAGGTCGCCTTTTCCAACCACCGCAGGTCCATCATCAACAGCCCAAGGATAGCGTCCGTAGGGATCGTCCGTGTTGAAGCCTATCCATAATTGCTTGCCTTCTTCGATATAAATATCTTCTGACAATCCGTAGTCGTTCATCACAAAGAGTACTGTGTCACTGCCGACAGGAGCATTGTAGCAAAGCTCCGGCTCATCTTCGCCTTTCCAAACCCTGATGGAATAATTCGTCCTATCTTGCGTGGGCATGAATCCGACCGCCTTGATGCGCCAGCCTACATAATCCTGCAAATCTTCAGTGTCAAAACGATGGGCACAGGGCCAGTTGATATGGGTTCCCGCCCCGATGAGACTATAGTATTCGCAGTCTGACCATGTGATAGGATGCAGATTTGGCGTGTAGTTTTCGGGGTAATCCCATGTAAAACGAACCTGATTGCTGCCTTTGATTTCATAGTGAAAATTGGTCACGGGTCGAGGTGGTGTGTGGCTGGCGAACCCTGTTTCGCAAACGCCAAGCTCGCGCTGCGGCTCTTGGGCCAGAAGACTCAGAGAGACGAAAAGCGCGAATACTATGACTATGGACTTTTTCATGATTAATACAGTCTGCGGGCACCATCAGAGATGACCACATCGTAGATTTTCGGTTCATGGCCGAACTTTGCGGCGAATTTCTCTTTCGCCGTGGCGATGAAGGCATCATACAACTCTTCTTTCACCAGGTTGATGGTGCAGCCACCGAAGCCGCCGCCCATCACGCGCGAGCCGGTCACGCCACATTCCTTGGCGATATCGTTGAGGAAGTCCAATTCCTCGCAACTCACTTCATAGAGCTTGCTCATGCCGTAGTGGGTGCCGTACATGCGGTCGCCAACGGTCTCGTAGTCACCTTTTTCCAAGGCATCGCATACATCGAGGACGCGCTGCTTCTCACCGATGACGTACTCTGCACGCATGTAGTCCTCGGCAGGGATTTCCGTATCTACTTCGTTGAGCATGGCCATGGTGGCGTCGCTGAGGTACTTCACTTCGGGATGCTTAGCGGCAATGTGTGCACAAGCATTTTCGCACGACTCGCGGCGACGGTTGTAGGCTGACGAAGCCAACTCGTGTTTCACGACGGTATCCAAAAGCACCAGCTTGTATCCCATAGGGTTGAACGGGAAATATTCGAACTCCATCGTGGCGCAGTTGAGTCGCATCAGGTTGCCGGCTTTGCCGAAGAGGGAGGCGAACTGGTCCATGATGCCGCATTTCACGCCGCAGTAGTTATGCTCGGTAGATTGTCCAATACGTGCCAGTTCAAACTTGCCGATGCCGAGGCCCAGCAAGTCGTTGAGCGCGAAAGCAAAAGTGCTCTCCAAAGCAGCGGACGACGACATTCCGGCGCCAAGCGGCACATTGCCGTAGAAGACGGTGTCGAAACCTTTGACGGCATACCCGCGCTTCTGTATCTCACGGCAGACACCAAAGATATAACAAGCCCAATGTTGGGCAGGCTTGTCTTCTTCGATCATGCCGAATTCGGTATATTCGTCATAATCAATGGAGTAGGCGCGAACTTTATCCGTTCCATTGAGACTGATGCAAGCGTAGATGCCCTTGTCGATGGCACCTGGAAAGACGAAGCCTCCGTTATAGTCGGTGTGCTCGCCGATGAGGTTGATACGACCAGGGGAAGTGTATACAACGCCCTCTGAGCCAAAACGTTGCATGAAAATGTTTTGTAGTTCTTTCTTGATCATTACAGTGGTGTTTTCAATTTGGGCGCAAATTAGTAAAAAAAACGATATCGGACGCCAATTGTGGGAGAATTCTTTATATTTGCACATCCAAACCTTCCGATTTCTAATAAAAACTCATTATCTATGAAAAAGGCCTACATTACTCTTTTATTATGCATGTTTTCGCTGTTTTTGAGCGCGCAAAGCGTTAACTTTGAGCAGTTTTTTCTCGACGAGGGCTCGTTGCGAATGGATGTTTTCCAATGCGGCAATTCCGAAGGATCGCACTATGTGTTTGAGCGCTTTGTCATCGAGCCGTATTTTGGTGGTTCCAAGGTCAACCTGATTGATCCTTTCAATTACGGTACAAACCGAGTGAAAGTAATTGACGCACAAACCAATACACTTATCTATTCGAGAGGCTACAATACCTTGTTCCGCGAATGGCAAACCACCGACGAAGCCAGGGAGATGGAACGCTGCTATGAGGAATCGGTGAGTATCCCGTTGCCACGTAACGAGGTGTATGTCATTCTTGAAATCAGGAATTTCGATGGTGAGTTTGAAGAAGTGTTCTCAAAGCTTTATGAACCCGATGAGATGTTCAACACTACCGAGCAACGCTATGTGTTTCCTGTTCAGGATATTATGGTCAACGGTGCCGCCGATAGTAAGGTCGACATCGTGATTTTGCCTGAAGGTTACACGGCTGATGAAATGCCGCAGTTCATACAGCATTGCCAGAACTTGGCCAATGTGTTTGCCCAAGCGGAGCCGTTTGCCAGCCATATCGACGAGTTCAATTTCCGCGCTGTACTTGCTCCTTCCGAGGAGAGCGGCATCGACATTCCTGCTTCCCATACCTGGGTTCGTACCATCCTCAACGCGCATTTCTACACCTTTTATATTGACCGCTATTGCACCACGCGCAACTATTTCTCGGTCAAGGATGTCGCAGCGAACGCACCTTATGACCAGATCTACATTTTGGTGAACAGCAGCCAGTATGGCGGTGGTGGATTCTACAACTTCTATTCTATGAGTACAGCAGGCAACATTTCGGCTTCCGATGTCATTGTTCACGAGTTTGGCCATGCTTTTGGAGGTCTGGCCGACGAATACGAGGAGCCTGGCAACCCCTTGGCTTTGCTTTATAATCTTGATGTTGAGCCCTGGGAGCCTAACCTAACCACCTTGGTCGATTTTGACTCGAAATGGGTCGACCTTGTCTCGCCTGGAACGCCTATTCCTACGCCAAACAACAATCAGTATAACAACACGGTAGGCGCCTTTGAGGGTGGCGGCTATCTATCGCATGGTATGTATAGGCCGCAACGCAACTGCATGATGCGCAATTATGCGCCTTTCTGTGCCGTGTGCTACAGAACGCTTGAAAACATGATTGAAGCGCATTCCGATCATCCAGTTTCGGTAAAATCTGATTATATGCTGCCTGAGGCGTCGCTTCGTGTGTGCCCTAATCCTGCCACTGATTTTATCGATGTCTTTGTAAATCAATCAGATGGTCAAGCGGAGATCATCGACATAAACGGGAAAACCGTGATGAACGTCCAACTCGACAGTGAGGTGAATAGGGTGGTCATCAGCAATCTTCCCAAAGGGCTTTATGTACTTCGTGTTGATGGCGAGGCTCGAAAATTCGTAAAACAATGAATGGTAAACATCTTACATGGGCATTCATAGGCGGTCTGCTTATGGCTTCCTGTGCCCACCGACCTGAGCGTAGTTATCCCATTCCAACCCAACAACAATTGGAATGGCAACAACTTGAAAACTATGCGTTTATACACTTTGGCTTAAACACGTTTAATAATATGGAATGGGGGTATGGCAACACGCCATCCCACACCTTTAATCCTTCCAATTTGGACTGCGAACAGTGGGTCTTGACCTTGAAGGCAGCAGGCATGAAAGGCGTTATCCTAACCGCAAAACACCACGACGGATTCTGCCTCTGGCCGACCGAAACTACGGAGTACTCCATCAAGAACACCTATTATAAGAATGGGGAGGGAGACTTGGTGCGCGAGCTTTCGGAAGCCTGCATGAAACACGGCTTGAAGTTTGGGCTGTATCTCTCGCCCTGGGACCGCAGCCAACCCGAGTATGGGTACAAGGGTTACGTCGACATCTATCATCAACAAATTGAGGAACTTGCGAGCAACTATGGGCCTTTGTTTGAGTTCTGGTTCGATGGTGCCAACGGGGGTACAGGCTGGTATGGAGGCGCCGACGAGATGCGTTCTATCGTTGCCGAGCAATACTACGATTATGAGAAGGCGAGGGGCATCGTTTGGAAATACAGCCCCGAAGCGAGCATCTTTGGCGGCACTGTCCCAACCTTGCGCTGGATCGGCAACGAGGAAGGCAAGGCCAATGCCACGCAGTGGTGCATGTATAAAACTGACTTTGAATCGCTTAACAATGAAAAAGCCTTGCAACAAGGCTATCGTGACGGTGAGGCATGGCTGCCTGCCGAGGTGGATGTCTCCATCCGACCGGGATGGTTCTATCATGCCAGTGAAGACAGCCTGGTGAAAACCGTGGAGCAATTGATGGACTTGTATTATCAAAGTGTTGGACATAATACCAACCTCTTACTCAATTTCCCTGTGAATCAAGAGGGTAGAATACCCAGTATCGACTCGGCGAATGCCGTCAAATGGTACCAGAAGTTGCAAAAGGACTTCGCTAATGATTTGTTGAAATCCTGTAAGGTGACCGCAAGCGACACTAGAGGCTGGCGATTCAAGGCCAAGCATGTGCTGTACGACGACTACGCTCATTACTGGACAACCCACGATGACGTGCAACAGGCTGAACTCATCTTCGAATTCCCGCAAACTACCGCCTTTAATCGATTACTAATTCAAGAGTATATTCCTTTAGGACAGAATGTTGATGCATTTTATTTAGACTATTACTTTAATGGCAAATGGTTGCCTATTGAAACCAATGAACCTACTACGACAATTGGTTACAAGCGACTTCTTCGTTTCCAGACCGTTAAGGCTGATAAGTTGAGAATTAGGTTTAAGATTTTTAAGGGGACTTTGTGCATCAATCGAGTGGGGGCTTTTATGGTTGATAATAGTTAAAAAATAGCGTTATGAAAAAAGTATTGGTATTAGCATTATTTGTACTCTTCGCCTTGCCGATGGTGGCTCAGTCGGGGAACAAGAAACCGGGCATCAACAAAGAGAATTGCACGTACACCAACAAGGACGGCAAAACCTTTAACCTTTACGGTAAAGTTAAGATCGTAGAGCATTTTCCGGACATCAAAGTGCAGATTGTGGATTCCTTTGAGGACCTCGATGTCAAGATTGTCGAGCATTTCCCTGACCTGTGTAGCAAAGTACAGCTCGTGGAGCACTTTCCTGATGTTAAGGTTCAGATTGTCAATAGCTTTCCTGATATTAAGGTCAAAATTGTAGATGCCTTTCCGGGAGTGAAAAAATAGACTATGGTTGAGTATCACCCTTTGAAACCGTTTCTGCCCGCCAATGCCAAGGTGTTGTTTCTCGGCAGTTTTCCGCCGCCGAAGAAGCGTTGGTGTATGGACTTTTTCTACCCCAACTTCATCAATGACCATTGGCGCATCGAAGGGCAAATCTGGTTTGGCGATAAGAATCATTTTGTGGATACCGAGCGTAAATGCTTCAAGATGAATGAAATCATGGCATTTCTGAACGAAAAAGGCATAGCGTTGTTCGATACTGCCATGGCAGTCAATAGGCTGAAGGACAACGCTTCGGATGCCTTCTTGGAGATTGTGGAGCATACCAATATTGAGGCACTACTAAAACAGATGCCGCAATGTCATGCCATCGCCACGACGGGCGAAAAAGCCACCACGGAGGTTTGCACTTATTACAATAAGAATTCTATTCCTTCGCCTAATGAACAACTCACCCTAAGGGAAGGATTAACGCTTTATAGATTACCCTCATCTTCAAGAGCATATCCTTTATCATTTGACAAAAAGGTTGAAGCCTATCGCAGGATGTTCGAGGCCGTATTTGGTGGTTTTTGAAGGCATAGATACACTCGCTCCGCAGCCCATGTCATACCGACCGACGAAGGAGGGAACGTATCTATGGGCTGCTCCGTTCGGCATGACATGCCTTCAAAAACCTGGATAATACACCTATCTATTTCATCAAGGCATCAATCGCGGGCAGAATCTCACCGGATTTGCCTTCAAGATAGATGTCAGTGATGTAGTTCGTGTAAGTCGACGGCTCCATGTTGATTTCGATAATCTTGGCACCGTTGCGCTTGGCGATGCCAGGAATCATGTTGGCTGGGCTGACCTGTCCCGAAGTGCCGATGATGACAAAGGCATCGCAGTTCTCGGCAGCGCGTACAGAGCCATAATAGGCGTCCTCAGGGATGCCTTCGCCGAAGAAGATGAAGTCGGGTTTCATCAGTCCGCCGCATTGGGCGCAACGGGGCGGTTCCTCGGTGAGTGTCAGGCTTTTAGCATCGACCTTGTGGCCGCATTTCGTGCATATGAAGCGCGACATGTTGCCGTGGAACTCATACACCACGCTGTTGCCCGCCACGGTGTGCAGGTCATCGATGTTCTGCGTGATGACGCTGCTCAGGCGGCCTTCCTTCTCCCATTTAGCCAGGATGAGATGCCCGGGATTGGGTTTGATGTCCTTGTTGCTGAAGAAGTTATAGAACACCTCGCGAATGATCTTCCATGACTCCTTGGTGTGGCGGTAGTAGAAGTCGATGTCCAAGGAGTTAGGGTCGTACTGGTTCCAGATGCCGCCTTCGCCACGGAAAGGCGGGATGCCGCTCTCGGCCGAAGTGCCTGCGCCGGTGAAGCCAACGATGTTCTTCGCCTTGGAGAGGATTTCGGCGGCTTGCTTGATTTTTTCTTCGTTATTCATAACAGTGGTGTTTTTTTATCACAAAACTTGCAAAACCCGACAAAACCTTTTTTTTATGTCGAGGAAAGCCAGCCAACCGGCGGCTTTCCGGTGGCGACGCGGTTGCGCGCCGCCCACACCAAATGATGGTTTTGTATGTTTTGTCGGTTTTGTGACATAGTATTTAATTTCGATGCAAAGTTATACAAAAAACCTTGCAGAATTACCCGAAAATGCGTATATTTGCAAACTAGATGAATATCAAATCGCTATGACGCAAAAGCAAGCTATACAACTGTTTGAACAGAAAAAAGTTCGTACTGTTTGGGATACTGAAAAGGAGAAGTGGTATTTCTCCGTGGCGGACGTTTGTGGTGTCCTTACAGATAGTAAGGATGCCTTAACTGCAAGGAAGTATTGGAACAAACTAAAACAACGCCTTAAAGAAGAAGGAAATGAAACGGTGACAAATTGTCACCAGTTGAAACTGCGTGCCGCTGATGGCAAAATGCGTCTTACCGATGTCGCTGATACAGAGCAACTTTTTCGTCTCATCCAATCCATTCCGTCGCCGAAGGCAGAGCCTTTCAAGCAGTGGATGGCGCAGGTGGCTGCCAAGCGTATCGACCAGATGCAGGATCCCGAGTTGTCCTTTGAGCAGGCGGTGGCCGACTATCGCAGGTTGGGCTATTCGGAGGCATGGATTAACCAGCGGATGAGGTCTATAGAGGTGAGGAAGCACCTGACCGACGAGTGGAAGCGTGCCGGGTTGGAGGAAGGGCAGCAGTTTGCCTCGCTCACCGACATCATCTATCGCCAGTGGAGCGGTCTCTCCGCCAAAGAATACAAGCAGCTGAAGGGTTTGAAGAAAGAGAACCTGCGCGACAACATGACCGACCTTGAGATAGCCATCAACATGCTTGCGGAGGCCACCACGACACAAATCTCAAAGAACGAGAACCCGAAAGGCATGGCAGAAAGCGCCGGCATCGCCCGACGCGGTGGTGCCGTGGCCAACGACGCCCGTAAGGCTGTAGAGAAGGAAACAGGACAGCCAGTGGTTTCAACGATGAATGCCAAACAGATTGCACAGGGAGAAGGAGAATTGCTTTTGGAATACGGGGAGGAATGAAATAGTTGTATATTTGCCAATTGGATCAATATAGTGTTTTCTAATCATCTATAATGGCATACATAACAAAACATAATTTCGACAAGATATTTAATGACAGGTTTCATTATGATTCTACGAAAAAAGTAGAAGGTACAATAGAAATAATGGAGCCTATCGGTTGCTATTATAGTGAGAGAGAAATGCAGGTGCTCTTGGCATATCGTGAATTTGTAAAAGACCCTGTTAGATTTTTTGGTATGTATAAAATACCATTTAGGGATACTTATACATATGTGTGGGAAAACCCACCTGCATATCATAATAACTGTAATTGTGAGTTACTTCGTAGCGATTACTCTGGAAAGGGCGCAAAAATACCTGATGAGATTAGAAGACTAGGACGCGATAAAATTGAGGAATACAGGCGTTTTTATAAAAGCAATAGAGCTTTGCATGACATAGATCCATATGCATTCTTTAGAAAGGTAAACTCGCATTTTCATACAAGCATTTCAAGAGAAGAAATAGATTCTGACCATGCTCCTAATTCTGGAGCGAAACGGATTCCTAATGTGCCATTAGAAAAGATGATAGAAGTGTTTAATCGTAACATTGAAGTACTGTTAAAGTATTGGAATAACCATATTGTTATTTGCAATAATTTTGCGAAACGCTCTTATTATATTACAAATTATATCAGAAAACATGGATTAAATGTGTTTTATACTAGCACTGATAACATGTCCAATACTATAGGGAAAGTATTTAATGGAACAGAGTTTAGTAATGAATTGGTAATCAAAAAAGTAAAGGAAATCCAATTTATGAAAACCACAATGAGCAACCAAGTAAAAGATATAATACTCAAACAGTATAATCCTGCCGTTTCGATGGATATGACATTGTTGGACGCATTAGGTTTTAAACGCTGTAGTAAATGCATGTCAAATATTGTCAAAACAATGGGCACGGATTTATTAAATTAAGCAATTATGGAATACTCATTAAAAGACACTATTGAGAGGGTCGGGATGACTTTGATAGATGTTAAAGTTAAGGACTTTAAACTGACTTTTGACATAGATACTGGCTCCACGGAGAACATCGTCTTTGATTTTGTTTCTAATCAATTGAGCGATGTTTTTAAACCTATAGATGGCAGTACAAAGGTGTTTGGAATAGATGGAAATTATAAGGAAAATCCTTGTGTAGAGGCTAAATTGACCATAGGTGACAAGAGTTTCTTGGTTCAGTTTAATGCAGTTAATGCAAACCAAACCGTTATTAATCTGCAAAACGAATATGGATTTCAGTTGCACGGAATACTTGGTATTCCTTTCCTCATCGAAAACCATTGTGTAATAGACTTCAACAACTATGTTATCACCATAGGAGAAAAATGAAATACAGACGATACCAAATAAATGAACTTGCCCAAGCAAATGATGAGTTTTTTGGAAAAGCATGGGTTGTCAAAGCAAAGCCTTTTGATATGGATCCAAATTCAAATACAGGATTTGCTGAAACAGATTTGTATAGTTTATTGGATATAACCGAAACATTTATCGTTCCGTATGACAATGAACTTATTGAGGAGATTGTGCATTTAGCGAGAGGGGGACAATTATGGTCTCCTGACATTGAGGATTGGAGTGTGGATAGTGTTTTTGACGAAAAAAAGAAAAGATTATCAATAGTCCATCGCTACGGTATGATGACAAGTAAAACATCAGAATGGGGGGCTGATATTCCTTGATTGTATTGTCTATTTTAAATGAATAAATCCTTTTTTATGGAAAAAGAAACAAAAGAGCGATTGGAATATGTGAAGCAGTTGTTCAAAGAAACAGAACCAGAAGACGCTGCTAGTATATGGAAACATGATGCCGAGAAATATTTGGCAAATGGCAATTGGAAAGAAGCAATTGAATGCTATGAAAATGCAGAGGCATTTGGAGCGAATTGTGGCTATGAATTATCTCTAATTTATACTTTCCATTTGCTAGATTTTGAGAAGGCCAAGAACTGTCTTTTCCGAAGTAAATGGAATTCAATCTATTTTAGCTTTTATTATGCTCGACTTTTGTCGGCATTTCAAAGGTACGAAGAGGCTCTGGCTTATTACTTGGAGGCTATGCGTGGCAATATGCAAGGACAACAACTTGATAATCTTTTTCAAGCAGGATGTAAGTTTAACAGAGAAGTTCTTTCTCGGAATGGAGAAGAAAGAAGGGATTTTGAGTGGCTGTGGGATGATGAGACAACAGGAGGAAGTATGGTGTTGTCTTTTGATGCCATATTGAAAGGAATGTTGAAATGCTATTATAATGCTGGTTATGCAGAGATGATAGATTTCAAATCGCTTAAACAGGTTGTGGATGAAATTGTTGCCCAAATTGACAATGAAAAGAAGAAGTAATTCTATCTCAGTTAATCATACAACTCCACAAACTCATACGAATTCCCCATAGCCTCCAAAAACTTGATAAAATCCTCCTGGCTAATGATAATCGTCCCCGTGTTGTCGTTGGGATGGAAGCTCAGGCGTGGGGCATTCAAGAGGTTTTTGTCGATGAAGAGGTGTACCTCGTGGTTCACGTCGTTGATGAGGCCGAAAGGGGAGACACTGCCGGGCTTCAGGCCGAGGTATTTCTCCATTCGAGCCTCCGAGGCGAAGGTGAGCTTGCCTTGATGTAGACGCTGCTCTAGGTCGTGGATGTCCATCTGGTGCATGCACTCGAAGATGACGAGGTAGTGCTTGTTGCCCTTGTGGTTCCTGAAAAACAGGTTCTTGCAGTGCGTGGCCTCGAACTTGCCCCAGTAAGCCAACGACTCCTCGATGGAACCCAACGGCGGGTGGAACTTGATGTCGAAGTCGATACCGAGGCCAAGCAGGGTGTCTACTACCTTCTGCTGCCTTTCACTCAGGGGTTGGTTTATCTCATTAGGTTTCATCACAGTTTCCCTTCCAATGCTTTTCCAGTATAAGACTCTTTGCACTTCACCAAGTCCTCGGGCGTGCCTTCAAAGACGATCTCGCCACCCTTGTTGCCGCTCTCGGGACCCAGGTCGATGACCCAGTCCGCCGACTTGATGACCTCCAAATTGTGCTCGATGATGATGACGCTGTGACCATTGTCAATCAAGGCGTTGAACGACTCCAACAGCTTGTTCACATCGTGGAAGTGCAATCCAGTGGTCGGCTCGTCGAAGATGAACAGCGTGGGCTTCTCCACCTGTCCCTTGATGAGGAAATAGGCCAACTTGACGCGTTGCGCCTCGCCGCCCGAGAGCGAACTCGACGACTGCCCGAGCTTCAGATAGCCCAAGCCGACTTCCTGCAAGGGCTTCAATCGGTTGATGATGCGCCCCACGATGGCGGTCTGCCGCTCCGACGAGTGTTCGAAGAAGTCGATGGCCTCCTCGATGCTCATGTTGAGGATGTCGGCGATGTGCTTACCATCGTATTTGATTTCCAGCACCTCCTCCTTGAAACGCGTGCCGTGACAAGCCTCGCAAGGCAGGTAGACGTCGGCCATGAACTGCATCTCGATCTTTTGCACACCCTCGCCCTCACATTCCTCGCAGCGACCGCCTGGCACGTTGAACGAGAAAAACGCGGGCTTGATGCCACGCAGCTTGGCTAATTTCTGCTCCGAGAACAGTTGTCTGATTTCATCGTATGCCTTCAGGTATGTGGCCGGATTGGAGCGTGACGACTTGCCAATGGGGTTCTGGTCGATGAACTCGACGGCTTGGATGGGGCGCAGGTCGCCTTCCAAGGCACCATAACTGCCACATTTCTCGGCGTTCTCGCCCAGCTGCCGTTTCATGGCGGGGTAGAGCACGTCTTTCACCAAAGTCGACTTGCCCGAGCCGCTCACGCCCGTGATGACGGTCATCATGTTGAGCGGGAAGCGCACGGTGAGGTTCTTGAGGTTGTTTTGCGTCGCGCCTTTGATGACGATGGCGTTGGCGCTCTTGCGTCGGCGGGTGGGCACGGGGATGCTCATCTTGCCCGTGAGGTATTGCGTGGTGAGGCTACGCTCGCAGTTGATTAAATCTTTGATCTCGCCTTCAAACACGACCTCACCGCCAAAGGCACCTGCCATCGGCCCGATATCGATAATGTAGTCGGCGGCGCGGATGATTTCCTCGTCGTGTTCCACCACGATGACGGTGTTGCCGATGTCGCGCAGGCGTTTCAGCACCTTGATGAGTTGCTCAGTGTCGCGGGAATGCAAGCCGATGCTGGGCTCGTCCAAGATATAAGTGGAGCCGACTAAACTGCTGCCCAACGAAGTCGCAAGGTTGATGCGCTGCGACTCACCGCCAGAGAGCGTGTTGGAGAGACGGTTCAGGGTCAGGTAACCCAAGCCCACCTCGATGATAAAATCCAGACGGTTGTTGATTTCCACCAGCAGGCGAGAGGCGATCTTACTGTCGGTCTCGTCGAGTTTGAGGTGGTCGAAGAAGGCCTTCAGTTCGTCCAAGGGCATCAACACGAGGTCGGTGATGCTCTTGCCGCCCACCTTCACATATTGCGCTTGTCGGCGCAGGCGCGTGCCGTGGCATTCGGGGCAGGTCGTCTTGCCGCGATACCGCGACAGCATCACGCGGTATTGTATCTTATACGACTGTGTCTCAACATAGTTGAAGAAGTCCACGATGCCTTCAAAATATTGGTTGCCGGTCCAAAGGAGGCTAACCTGTTCGTCGGTGAGTTCGTAGAACGGCTTGAAGATGGGGATGCCCACCTTGTCGGCCACGCGGATGAGGGCGTCTTTCCACTCGCTCATCTTTTCGCCGCGCCAACAGGCGATGGCGTTCTCGTAAATCGACAGGCTCTTGTTAGGCACAACCAAATCAGGGTCGATGCCGATGACGCTGCCGAAGCCTTGGCAGGTGGGACACGCGCCGTAAGGGTTGTTGAAGGCGAACATGTTGGCGGTAGGCGGCTCAAAGGTGATGCCGTCGGCCTCGAAACGCGATGAGAAGTCGGCTTCCTTGCGCTCGCCGTCGAGTTCGCTGATCACCTGGCAGGTCTCCTTGCCCTCGTAGAAGGCGGTCTGCACCGAGTCGGAGATGCGCCCGATGGCATCGTCCATATTCTCGTTGACCTTGATGCGGTCGATGAGCAGCTTCACCTTCTTCTCGCTAACCTTTTTCTTCTGGTCGAGGAAATCCTCGATTTTGATGATCTCGCCGTTATATAAAATACGGTAGAAACCCTGTTGCATGAGGATGTTGAGATGCTCTTCGAGGCTGCGGCCTTCGGGCAGGTGAAGCGGCGCGACGATGTAGGCCGTGCTGCCCGTCGGCAGGCCGAGGATATGGTTCACCACATCCATCACCTGATGCTTCTTGACTAATTTGCCCGAGGCAGGGGAGTAGGTCTTGCCGATGCGGGCATAGAGCAGCTTCAGGTATTCGTAGATCTCGGTGCTGGTGCCTACGGTGGAGCGCGGATTGTGCGAGTTCACCTTTTGTTCGATAGCGATGGCGGGCGAGAGGCCGGTGATACTCTCCACGTCGGGTTTGTTGAGACGACCCATGAACTGCCGCGCATACGAACTCAGGCTCTCCACATAACGGCGTTGCCCTTCAGCATAAAGCGTGTCGAACGCCAACGACGACTTGCCCGAGCCGGAAAGCCCCGTAATGACCACAAGTTTGTTCTTCGGAATCCGTAAACTAATGCCTTTCAGGTTGTTGACCTTGGCATTGCGGATGGTGATATAGGAAGTTGTTTGCTCTTTCAAGGTTCGGAAAAATTTGAACCTGCAAAGGTAAGCATTTCTTTCAATACACGAACCCAAACATCCAAATAGGAATAGCGTTTATTCTATGATTTGCACTTCGGAAAGTGAAATATTATATAAAAATTGCACTTTTTTGAGTGCAATTTACAAATAACAATCTGTAATTGCGAGCAATTTGGAAAAGCGGGGAAATAGGAGAGGGGCAAAACTCGAATTTTGTTGTCCATAGACAATAAAATGTGCTTGAAGGGAAGAACCGTCGCTACTCCTTTTCCCGAAAATTATTGTCCCAAAAACGAAAAAAAAGTACATTTTTTGCTTGCAAATTCAAAAAATCCGTATCTTTGCGGTGTAAAAATTCACTAACTAATCAATAGGAGAGACGCTATCGAAAGATCTATACCCTTTATTAACAAGCACTTACGTTGAGTGCACAAAGAAAGGGGGACCTGATGTCCAACATAGTGAAAAGCGACAAAGAGCTGATTGAACGCTACCAGGACGGTGATGTTCACAGTTTTGAATTATTGATTGGTAGATACCAGAAACAAGTTTATTCCTACATACTCACGCTCGTGAAAGACAAGCAGTTGGCTGATGATGTCTTTCAGGATACCTTCGTGAAGGTCATCCAGACCATCAAGTCGAAGGGCTACAAGGATGACGGACGTTTCGTGCAGTTTGCCATGCGCATCGCCCACAACCTTGTCATCGACCATTTCCGCAAGGAGAACCGCATCCCCACGGTGGAGTCGTCGAGCGAGGACTACAATTACATTGACAACGTGCCGATTACCGACCATTCCGTCGAACAGGGCATGATCGTCGACCAGGTCCACAGCGACCTGCACCGCATGATTGCCTTCCTGCCCGACGAGCAGCGCGAGGTGCTCCGCATGCGCATCTTCGATGACATGAGTTTCAAGGACATCGCCGACATCACCAACGTGAGCATCAACACGGCGCTGGGCCGTATGCGCTACGCCTTGATCAACTTGCGTAAGATGATGGTGGCCAATAATATGACACTCACCTATTGAGTTGTAATAAACTACAGATTATACAGATTTGACAGATTCTCACCAAAGAAATTTTGGGACGCAAGCGTCAAATTATTACAGATTTCCCGCATCGTAAAACAATCTGTATCAATAGGATGCTTGCATCCCAATAATTATGGGAACATTGTTCTGTATAATCTGTGAAATCTGTAGTTCGAAAAAAATAATTCTCCTTATAAAATAATTCCGTAGTGGTCGCGTTTTAAGGTAAAGTCAAACCTAAAAAACGCCTATGAGAAATAGTTACACCTCTTACCTTTCATCCGTTGACGACGACATATTAGTATCACAAATCAAAAGCGTTTTCGAAAGAGAGAGCGAGAATCAAAGACCTAGCCGCAATGTCATGCAGTTCCTTCTGGGTTATGCCGCTGCCTACGACACGGTGAACACAGGACTGATGGGGCAGGTCGCCTACATGAACAACTAAGTCATTCGGATGATGAAGACAAAAGCCGCTGAGCATTCAGCGGTTTTTTTTTGCTTATTCATTTTCTTCAAGTGGATTCGGGTAAGGAAAAAGTTTGTAAATTTGCGGCATGGATAATAACGAAACAAAAAAATACGAACAAGAGAACACGTCTCCAAGTGTTGCCTCCGAGCCTACAATGACATACGGATATTCGCAAGGCGCACCCCTCGCGGGCCTGCTTGAATATCTCTATGCCACACTCTCACCGAAAAGCATGCAATGGCTAGGTGAACACCTTATCGAACACGCTAAATCCGTTGTGCAACCATATACGATGGCTGAAATCGATGCCATGTTGGAAGAATCGGAACGTGATTTTGAGGCGGGAAGATGCTACAGCACCGAGCAAGTGTTGCAGATGTGCAAAGAGGCGCAATCCAAAAAGCAAATGGCATGAAGGTGTCATGGTCAAAAAAGGCTGGTGACGTCGTAGTCCAAACTTCGGTTTATATTTTGGACAAGTTTGGTCCAAAAGCAAGTGAAGAATTCTTGAAAGAAGTGCAGCATGTGTCGGATTTATTGGAAAGCAATCCTTGTCTTGGCCCAGTTGAGCCTTTGCTGGCTCAAAAGTCGAAGCCATACAGAAGTGTAGTCTTGAATCATCTGAACAAAATAGTCTATTACATCAAAGGCGATACCATCCGAATCGCCGCATTTTGGGACACCCGAAGGGAGCCAAAGGCGCAAGCAGACAGGTTGAAATGATGAAATGTCGCCGCCATGGGCTTTCCAAAATGCTGGCGTCAGGAACCGCTTTGGCGGTAATATGGGATAATTAAACTGCAAATCTGTGGCTTTGTTTTTGCTTCTTTGTAACATTTTCGCCCTTTCTCCGTATTACTATAGAATCATCTAAACAATACCGATATGAAAAAGAGTTTTTACTATGTAGTTTTAGTGCTTGTTCTTTGTGTTTCAAGCACGTCTTGTTCGCAATCCATTTCCAATCCGATGGAGAAAGCCGCTCCATGTTTCGAGAATTTGAAAAAGGTTTCCGATGCGGACAACGGCAAGTTGTGGGGAAAAACGCTCTATGGCCCGACAATGTTTGTAGATATTCAAACACGGAATCTCGTTGCCAATCAGCAAAATAAGGAAAACACTTTCACGCAAAAAGGAAACCTTTATTTCGGACAACTTCCTGAAGACATCATTATCGCCAACACATCCATTACTTATTGTGGCGAGGATTGGACTTGCGTGATATGGGACGGCAACCGGGATGGGATGACTAACACGCATCTTCTGATACATGAAAGTTGGCACCGCATCCAAGATGAAATCAGTTTGCCCGCTTGCGGTTCATTCAACCAGCATCTTGATGAAACAGAAGGTGAACTTTTGCTGAAACTCGAATTGGGCATTTTGAAGGACTTGCTGCAAAACGATTCCAAAGACCTAACGGAAGGCCTACGCGATGCCATGACGGTGCGCAAATATCGTCAAACTATGTTCCCAAACGGCAACGAAAACCAATTTGAGTGCCACGAAGGGATGGCGGATTATACGGCCTTCAAGCTGCTGCCTTTGGACAATGATAATGAGGCAATTAGAAAGGGATTGGCCGCTGCTGCCATTATGAAAGGATTGGATAACGCCGGTTTCAGTAATTCATTCGCATACCTCACCGGTCCTGCTTACGGACTCTTGCTGGATGAGCTGGTTCCCGATTGGAGAAGCTGCATTCGTTCAGGCAAAACCCTTCCCGATGTGATTTCAACGGTAGTTGCCATTCCAGATGTGATTGACAATGATGAAATAGAAAGAATATCAGTGCGTTATGGTCTGACAGAGTATCTCAACAAAGAAAGAAGCCGTCTTGAGGCCCGCGACAAGGAAGATGCCGAATTGAGGGCGTGTTTTTCTGAATCGACATGGTTGGTGATTCCAAATAACAATACCCATTTTGGCTTCGACCCTAATGAACGTTTGGTTGCATACGACAGCATTGGAGTAATTTACAAGACTATGCAACTAAAAGGGGATTTTGGCACCATCGATGTTAAAAACGGCATCATCAGAGCCAATAATTGGTCGTACTTTATCATACCCTATTCGGAAGACCATTGCGATGCCCAAATCTCGTTGAACACCGGATTCGCTATTGAGCCGATGGATGACAAAAACTTCACGATTGTGAAAAAGTGATTTCTGCAAAGGGAGGAAGCAAGAGAGGAAGCAAGAGCCGCCGAGAGATTGGCGGCTTTTTTGTTGTGCAAAACCTTGAACCTAATACGGTTATCCACCTCTTTATAAAATAATTATTTATTTGTTTGGAAAATGGCGGAAATCTCAGTAACTTTGCAGACTTTTAAGCAAGTAATAATTACAAATTCAAAATCATAACACATTATGAACAAGCAGATTACATTAGAACAGGCCGTTGAGAAGGTTCACGACGGCATGACGATTATGTTCGGCGGTTTCCTCGGTGTTGGAAGCGCCACGCAAATCATTGACGCTATTGTTGCAAAAGGCGTTAAAGACCTCACTATCATTGCCAACGACACGGCCTACGACGAAGTGGCCCACGGCAAACTGGTCAGCAACCATCAGGTGAAGAAGGCTATCGTGTCACACACCGGCACCAACAAGCAGACTGCCATCCAGAAGAACGAAGGCACCCTCATCGTGGAATACGTTCCGCAAGGCACCCTCGCAGAGCGCATCCGCGCCTACGGTGCAGGTCTCGGCGGCGTGCTGACTCCCACAGGTCTTGGCACCATCATGGCCGATGGCAAACAGATTGTGAATGTTGACGGCAAGGACTACCTCCTTGAGAAGCCCCTGAAGGCCGACATCGCCTTCCTCCGCGCCAACATCGTCGATGAGTTCGGCAACATGGTGTTCCTTGGCACGACCAACAACTTTAACCCGCTGATGGCTACCGCCGCCGACTATGTCGTCGTTGAGGCCGAAAAGCTGGTTAAGGTCGGCGAGATTAAGCCTGAGTGCGTGCATGCCTCTGGTATTTATGTCGATGCAATTTATGTGGAAAAATAATCGGCCTCTGGCTTCTGGCCTCTGGCCTTTGGCAGCTTGAATAAGGAGGGAAGTCCTTACTTCTGTTGAAGCTGCCAGTAGCCAGCAGCCAAGAGCCAGTAGCTAAATAAACAATTCAACAATTAAACGATAAACAATCAACAAAATGGAATACAGAACAAAGATCAGACTGCGCATGAGCGCAAAGGATGCCCACTACGGTGGCAATTTGGTTGACGGCGCCCACATGGTTCACCTCTTCGGTGACGTGGCTACCGAACTCTTGATTATGCGCGACGGCGACGAAGGCCTCTTCTGCGCATACGACATGATTGAATTCAAGGCCCCTGTGTATGCAGGCGACTTCATCGAAGCCGAAGGCTGGATCGACCGCGAAGGCAACACCTCTCGCCACATGATGTTTGAGGCCCGCAAGGTTGCCGTGGCCCGCCCCGACATTTCACCCTCTGCCGCCGACGAACTGGATGAGCCTATCCTCGTTTGCCGCGCCTCGGGTACTTGCGTAACTCCTAAAGATTGCCAAAGAAAGAATAAGTAATTATGGATAAACTGATCATCACTGCCGCCATCTGCGGCGCAGAAGTCACCAAGGAACAGAACCCCAACGTGCCTTATACCGTTGAGGAAATCGTGCGCGAGGCCAAGTCTGCCGTCGATGCCGGTGCCGCCATCGTACACCTGCACGTCCGCTGGGACGACGGCACGCCCACCCAAGACCGTGGCCGTTTCCAAGAGTGCGAAGAGGCCATATTGAAGGTGTGCCCCAACGTCATCCTCATCCCGTCGACTGGCGGTGCCGTCGGCATGACTCCCGACGAGCGTCTCCAATCGACCGACACCAACCCGTTGCCCGAGATGGCTACCCTCGACTGCGGTACCTGCAACTTCGGCGACGAGATCTTCGACAACACCATGCCGACCATGCGCGCCTTCGGCAAACGCATGATGGAACGCGGCATCAAGCCCGAATACGAATGCTTCGAGATGGGTCACCTCGACACCATCCTCAACATGGCCAAGAAGGGTCAGGCCCCTGGCGCTCCCATGCAGTTCAACTTCGTGTTGGGCGTGCCCGGCTGCACTCCCGCCACCGTCGCCAACCTCTGCTGGCTCGTGAACGGCATTCCCGCTGGCTCCACATGGACCGTCACCGGCGTAGGTCGTCATGCCTTCCCGATGGCTGCCGCTGCCATCGCCATGGGCGGTAACGTCCGCGTGGGCTTCGAGGATAACCTCTACCTCTCGAAAGGCGTGCTGGCTCAATCGAATGGTGAATTGGTCGCCAAGGTCGTCCGCATCGCCAACGAACTCGGTCGCCCGATTGCCACCTCTGACGAGGCCCGCGAAATTTTGGGATTGAAACCTAGAAAATAATGATGGTTATGGGATGTGAAATTCAAAATAAAATATTCCAAGAAATCGATGCTTTCTTTTCTCAAAAAGAAGTTGAAATCAGAACGATTGCTACTCCTGAAGACCTTCTTAAGTTTGTAACAGTTATGAAAGGGACCTCGGAAATAATAAGTACTGTTTTCAACAAATATGCAGACGAAAATGGTATCATTGAAGATTTAGAGGAAGTTGAAGCCGAGGAATTGATGAATAGGATCATAGAAAGAAATAAGGTCTACATTGAGATTGAGAACGCTAAATGCGATGAAATCATGGAACCTTATGTGGTTCAAATTGAAGAATTGGCCGATGGTATTTCACAATCCTATAAGTTGAACGGTATTATTCCAGATGAGTTGTTTAAAAAGTATATCGAAATCATGGGAACAATTGGCAATTACGCCAATCTCCTAACTAATAAGTTGAACGACCGTTTTTGGAAAGCAGATAAAACCGTTACAAAAACATTAAATAAAAAAATCAAGAGTCAAACAAATAACAATTAAACAATCAAACAATTAAATCAACAAATCAATGCAAAAACATGGTAACAAATACGGTACTCACCGTGTAATCGAACCCGTCGGCGTGCTGCCGCAACCCGCTAACAAGTTGAACAACAACATGGACGAGATTTGGGACAACGAGATCCTCATCGACGTGCAAACCCTGAATATCGACTCCGCTTCGTTCACCGACATCCACAACTACGCTAAGCAACAGGCTGGTCCTGGCGCAAGCGAAGAGAAGATCATGGAAGAGGTGAAGAAGGAGATGTTCCTCAACGTGGAACTGCAAGGCAAGCACCGCAATCGTCGTACCGGTTCTGGCGGTATGCTCCTCGGCAAGGTCGAGAAGATCGGTGACGCCCTGAAAGGCAAAATCGACCTGAAGGAAGGCGACCGCATCGCCACCCTCGTCAGCCTTTCGCTGACCCCGCTCCGCATCGACGAGATTCTGGAAATCCGTCCCGACGTTGACCAAGTCGACATCAAGGGCAAGGCCATCCTGTTCGAAAGCGGCATCTATGCCAAGATTCCGGATGACATGCCTGAGAAGCTCGCTTTGAGCGCTTTGGACGTGGCTGGTGCTCCTGCCCAGACTGCCAAGCTCTGCCAATACGGCCAGACCGTCGTCATCCTTGGCGCTGGCGGCAAGAGCGGTATGCTCTGCGCCTACGAAGCCAAGAAGCGCGTCGGCGTGACCGGCTGTGTCATCGGCATCGCCAACAGCCCCAAGTCGACCCAACGCATCAAGGACCTCGGCTTCTGCGACATCGTGGAAAGCGCTGCCGGCATGACGCCCGTCCAAGTCTATGAACTCGTCGAGAAGCTGACCAACGGCAAGATGGCCGACGTGACCATCAACTGCGTCAACGTGCCCGACCAAGAGATGACCGCCGTGCTCTGCACGAAGGATGACGGTATCGTTTACTTCTTCTCGATGGCCACCAGCTTCACCAAGGCCTCATTGGGTGCTGAAGGCATCGGTGCCGACGTGAACATGATCATGGGCAACGGCTACACCAAAGGCCACGCCGAATTCACCTTGCAGGAACTCCGCGAAAGCCCGAAACTGCGTAAGATTTTTGAAGAGCTTTATGCCTAATAGAAACTAGACTGGGGTTAACAGCCCTAACCCTTTAACCGTCATGGCGGAAAAACATCCGCCATCTCCCAAGCGCAAAGAAGAATCCTATTCACTTAGGAGATTGCGGGTCAAGCCCGCAATGACGGTCAAGGGCAGAAAAACAGTCAAAAAAGAAACACTATGGCAGAATCAAGAAGAAAACAATTGTTCCCGGAAGTCACCGACGAGCAGTGGAACGACTGGAAATGGCAGGTGAAGAACCGCATCGAGACCCTTGAGGACCTGAAGAAATACGTGAAGCTGACCGCCGAGGAGGAAGAAGGCGTGAGAAAGACCCTTTCAACCCTCCGCATGGCCATCACTCCTTATTATCTGAGCCTCATCGACCCGAATGACCCGCATGACCCCGTCCGCCGTCAGTGCATCCCCACCGCATTGGAAACCCATCAGGCGGCTGCCGACCTGCTCGACCCGCTGCACGAAGACGAAGACTCGCCGACGCCCGGCTTGACCCACCGTTATCCCGACCGCGTGCTGTTCCTCATCACCGATATGTGCTCGATGTACTGCCGTCACTGCACGCGCCGTCGTTTTGCCGGCCAAACCGACAACGAATGCGGTCCCGACCGTATCGAGAAAGCCCTCGAATACATCGAGAAGACACCGACCGTCCGCGACGTGTTGCTGTCGGGTGGCGACGCTCTGATGGTGAGCGACAAGAAACTGGAATACATCATCTCGCGTCTGCGCCAGATCCCGCATGTGGAAATCGTCCGCTTGGGCACCCGTACCCCTGTGGTCTGCCCGCAGCGTATCACGCCCGAGCTGTGCGACATGCTGAAGAAGTACCACCCCGTGTGGATCAACACGCACTTCAACCACCCGAACGAGGTGACCGCCGAGTCGCGTCGCGCTTGCGAGATGCTGGCCAATGCCGGTATCCCGTTGGGCAACCAGAGCGTGTTGCTCCGTGGCGTCAACGACTGCGTCCATGTGATGAAGAACCTCGTCCATGAGCTTGTCAAGATGCGCGTGCGCCCGTACTATATCTATCAGTGCGACCTTTCGATGGGCTTGGAGCATTTCCGCACGCCCGTCTCGAAAGGTATTGAGATCATCGAAGGACTGCGTGGCCACACCAGCGGCTTCTGCATCCCGACCTTCGTCGTCGATGCTCCTGGTGGCGGCGGCAAGACCCCGGTCATGCCCCAGTATGTTATCTCTCAGGCCCCTGGCAAGGTGGTGTTGCGCAACTTCGAAGGCGTCATCACGACCTACACCGAGCCGACCGAGTACCACAGCGAGTGCAACTGCCCCGAATGTCAGGCTGCCCGCGCCAAGGAACAGGTGGCTGCCGACAAGGCCGTCGACGGCGTGATTTCACTGCTCGAAGGCGAGAGAATGAACATCGAGCCGAAGGCTTTGAAGAGACACGAACGCAACGAAAACAGATAATTTACAGTGTGACTGTAGGGCTGTCACACCGTGGCAGTCGCATTTGAAATGATAATGCGGATGCCATCATATGACAGCCCTACAAACCACAAACAAATATGACCTTCATCAACGAAATATTGAAATACGACAGCCTCTCGATCGTCGGGTTGCAGAAGAACACGGGGAAGACCGTCAGTCTGAACTATGTGCTCGACCGTCTGCCCGTCGAAAGGAAGCGCATTGCCGTGACTTCAATAGGCATTGATGGAGAGACCACCGACCAGGTGACGCGCACACAGAAGCCGGAGATCTACCTGCGCCAAGGGATGTATTTCGGCACCTCCGAGACGCATTACCGCCAGAAACACATCGTCTCCGAACTCATCGACGTGAGCGACGAGAACACCTCGTTGGGTCGCGTGGTGACGGCCAAAGCCTTGACAGGGGGCAAGATTCTCCTGTCGGGACCTTCGTCGGCCAGCGGACTGAAACGCTGGATGAAAGACATGCACCGCGTGGGCATCGAACTCGTCATCATCGACGGGGCTTTGTCGCGGATGAGCTTGGCTTCGCCCGCCGTGAGCCAGAGCATGATACTCGCCACGGGCGCGGCCTATTCGACCAACATGAACACCTTGGTGCAACAAACCAAGTTCGTGGTGGACCTCATCAACATTGGACTCAGCAGCGACGACAATCTCAAACTGCTGATGCCCATCGAGAAAGGCGTGTGGTACATCGACGACGAAGGCGCGTTGCACGAGTTGAGCAACATCTCCTCGCTGTCGCAGGACTTCCGCTTCGAGGGCATGGACCGCTGCAAGACGCTTTATGTGGCGGGTGCCTTGGTGGACGGCTTCCTCGAAAAGGTGAGGAAAAACCCGAAACTGAAGACCTGCGAACTGGTGGTGCGCGACTTCACCAAGATCTTCGTTAGTCCGCAGCAGTATCGACTGTTCTTGAAGGCAGGCGGCATAATCCGCGTGCTGCAAAAGAGCAAACTCATCGCCGTGACGGTGAACCCGACCTCGCCCTTGGGCGTGACCTTGGATTCCGACACGCTTTGCGCCCGACTTTCGGAGGCGATACAACTGCCGGTTTATGATTTAATGAAAAATAGTGCGGACGAGCCGTCCGCAAGCCCAGTATGCAATTGAGAGACCACATAGAATCGCCCTGCGGCCTGCGCTTCATGTTCGAGCAACTCGAACTGCAAGCGGGCTATACGCGCCGTTGGATGCTCGACATGCCGATGATGCGGACAGGGGAGGAGATTGCCCGTTCGTATGAGGTGCTGCGGCAGTTCGTGCGTTTTGTGGAGGAGGTCGATACACCTTATATTAATACGCTCCAGTTCCGCCTGCAGGGACTGAAGGACATCCGCACGACGATCAAGAACCTCGGGCAGCAAGCCGTCTTGGACGACATCGAACTCTTCGAGGTGAAGCACCTGGCCATCTTGGCTGTCGATGTGGCGGAGCGGATGAAAGCCCACGGCTTGGACAAGGCCATCGCCGTGCCTGACCTGAACGAGGTCATCACCATCCTCGACCCCGACGGGCTGAAGATGGCGACCTTCTATGTTTATGACTCCTATTGCCAGGAACTGCGTGACCTGCGTGCGCAGATGCGCCAAAATCCAAACCGACAAGAGGAACTCTTGGCCGAGTGTGCCGAGATTGAAGAGGGCGTGCGGAGGGATTTGAGCAAGCAGTTGGTTCCTTTTGCGAAGGCTTTGGAGGAAGCCCAAATCGCGATGGCGAAGATTGACATGAACCTCGCCAAAGCCTTGCAGATAAAGCAGTTGGGACTTTGCTCCCCGACGATTTCGAAGGATGACACCAACCGTTACGAGGCGATGTTCCATCCGCAGGTGAAAGACGCCTTGGCGCAGCGCAAACGCGCTTTCCAGCCGGTGAGCCTCACCTTTGGGCAGAAGCCCACCTTGATCACGGGTGCCAATATGGGTGGTAAGACCGTGGTTTTGAAGACCTTGACGCTGTGCCAGTACCTATTCCAATACGGGTTCGGCATCCCGGCCCAATCGGCCGACATCGCCGTCAAGGATGAGATTTACTTCTGCATCGGTGACGAGCAGTCCATTGAGAAGGGGCTATCGTCGTTTGCCGCAGAGATGAAGAACATCGATGCCGTCATCAAGGCATCGCGCGAAAACAGAAAGATAGTGGCGTTGATTGACGAGCCGGCCCGCACCACCAATCCCACCGAGGGCACAGCCTTGGTGTCGGCCTTGGTGAAGGTGTTGCGCGGCGACAATGTGAGCCTCGTCATGACCACGCATTACGATATAGAGCCGACCGACGCCCGTTGCCTCCGCGTGAAGGGCTTCGAGAACGGCACGATGAACTACGAACTCGTCGAGGTGCAAGACGGCGAAGTGCCGCACGAGGCGCTGAATATCGCCGAGAGTTTGGGGATTGACAAGGAGTGGATTGAGACAGCAAGAGAGTTTTTAATTATGGCGAATTCGCCACAATTAAAAACCCCCTCGAATTCGAGGGGGTTAGACCCAAAGAGGTCAAATTCGACCACCTTGGGCAGGGGGTCGAATTCGACCCCCTCCGAAAAAGAGAAAGGAGAATCTGTATGCCGCAACGCGATAGACTGATCGAACTGAACAAAATCGCCATTCAGCAGATGAAGGTGCTGGAGGGCGTGGAAGAAAGGAGAATGCTGAAATGAAAAAAATCTTACTTGTATTATTTGTTGGGCTATTAAGTCTGTTTTCAAATGGACTAAAGGCGCAGGAAGTCTTCCAACCGTACAAGACAAATGCAGTGCCCTATCATGGTTACCTATTTCCGGTAGTACCAGGAACAGAAGAATGGATAGATTTGGGAAGCTTTGAGGCTCGACTGGAATCGGTACAGTTGCCTATAGACACTTTGGAAAGTATTTCAACTGCTCGATTGTTAGAAACTTGTATTTATTGTCCATTTTTCCAAGAAGTGACTGCATGGGCAACAGGATATCAACCCGAAGATTTAATCCGAACATTTGGAATTTATAGAGGATGGTTGAATTGTGCAGAAGAGTATTTCAATCGTCCAGATTGTTTAGCGGAACTCCTTTCTCTCTATTCATCCCGCGAAATCGACTTTGTGAATGAGATACCTGAAGGAGAGTTTCAGATGCGAGATCAAGGCCGTTATGCCAATGATTATTGCCTCATGGAGACAATGATGTATTATATGAGTCTCACTATGGATTTATCTCCTGATGAAAAAGCAGAGATGATTTCAATATTACGGGAAAAGATGGTTCGTTGGGATTTATATGAAGTGTATTCTTCACATTGGGTTGTTTATAAACTCCTTGATTTGTTATCTACTGGAATTGATGAATTTGATAATCCGTCAGTCTATCCAAATCCAACAAATGGTCTGATTTATATTGATTATGAGATAACAAATGTTGAGATTTATAATATCGTTGGCCAGTTGGTGAAAGAAACAAAAGAAAATGTGATCGACCTGTCTGAACAAGAAGCAGGCACTTATTTATTAAAGGTGATTACCCCTGCGGGAGTCGTTACAAAACAGATTGTAAAGAATTAACGAACAATAAATCAATTATTTAAACAACATAAACGAAAAATATGGAAAGTAAATTAGGACTTGATTTTAAGAAAGTGGAGTATGCCAGAGGGTTGGCGAAGAACATCGCTGACGATGTGCAGGCCTTCTGCGAGCAATACACCACAGTGGCCGTGGAGCGCACCCTCGCCCGACTGATGGGCATCGACGGCGTGGACGAAAGCGATGTGCCGCTGCCCAATGTGGTGGTGGACGCCATCAAGGACAAGGGCGTGCTCGGCGAGGGCATCCTGTTCTTCATCGCCAACGCCATGATCCAGACGGGCCTCAACCCGCAACAAATCGCCGAGAAGGTGGCCAAAGGCGAACTCGACATCACCAAGGTGGTGACCCGCGACCAGAAACAGATTGCCGCCACGCTGCAACCTGTCATCGACGAGAGCCTCACGCGCATCCGCACCCGCCGCGCTCGCCGCGAGCATTACCTCGAGACCATCGGTGAAGGCCCCAAGCCATACCTTTATATTATTGTGGCCACAGGTAACATCTACGAGGATGTGGTGCAAGCCCAGGCCGGTGCCCGTCAGGGAGCCGACATCATCGCCGTGATCCGCACCACGGGCCAGAGCCTGTTGGACTATGTGCCTTACGGAGCCACCACCGAGGGCTTCGGCGGCACCTTCGCCACGCAGGAGAACTTCCGCATCATGCGTAAGGCCCTTGACGAAGTGGGCGAGGAGGTAGGCCGTTACATCCGCCTCTGCAACTACTGCTCGGGTCTCTGCATGCCCGAAATCGCCATCATGGGCGCTTTCGAAGGCCTCGATGTCATGCTGAACGACGCCCTCTACGGCATCCTGTTCCGCGACATCAACATGCAGCGCACCCTCATCGACCAATACATGAGCCGTATCATCAACGGCTTCGCAGGCGTCATCATCAACACGGGTGAGGACAACTACCTGACCACCGCCGACGCCGTGGAAGCCGCCCATACCGTGTTGGCCTCCGACCTCATCAACGAACAGTTGGCCAAGATCGCCGGTCTGCCCGAAGAGCAGATGGGCCTGGGTCACGCCTTCGAGATGGACCCGATGCTCGAGAACGGCTTCCTCATGGAACTCGCCCAGGCACAGATGACCCGCGAGATCTTCCCCAACGCGCCGCTGAAATACATGCCGCCCACCAAGTTCATGACGGGCAACATCTTCCGTGGCCACATCCAAGACGCGCTGTTCAACATCATCGGCATCTGGACGCACCAAGGCCTGCAACTGCTGGGTATGCCTACCGAGGCCATCCACACGCCGTTCATGAGCGACCGTTACCTCTCCATCGAGAACGCCCGCTACATCTTCAACAACATGAAGGACATTGGCGAGGAGATGGAGTTCAAAGAGGGTGGCATCTGCCGTCAACGCGCCCACTTGGTGCTCGACAACACCATCAAGCTGCTTGAGGAACTCGTCAAGGAAGGCCTGTTCACCGCCTTGGAGAAAGGTATCTTCGGCGATGTGAAACGCCCGAAGAACGGCGGCAAGGGCCTGGCTGGCGTGACGCTGAAGAGCGAGAATTATTTGAATCCGTTTGTTGAACTAATGAAAGGGAAGAAATAATGAGTGAAGGTTTGTATTCAATGGAGGCCAAGAACTACGACAAGACCTTAGACCTCACCAAGATAAAGCCCTACGGCGACACCATGAACGACGGCAAGATGCAGTTGAGCTTCACGCTGCCCGTGCCATGCGGCGCCGAGGCCGTGGAAGCCGCCAAGCTGCTGCTGAAGAAGATGGGATTGGAGAACCCCAGCGTGGTGTATTACAGGGAGTTGACCCCAGGCTTCACTTTCGTCAACTGCTATGGCAGCTGCACGCATACGGTCGACTATTCGACCATCTACGTGCCGAAGGTGGAATCCACGACGATGGACATGTACGAGACCGACAAGTACATCAAGGAGAACATCGGGCGCAAGATTGTCATCGTTGGCGCCTCGACGGGTACCGATGCCCACACCGTGGGTATCGACGCCATCATGAACATGAAGGGCTATGCCGGCCACTACGGACTTGAGCGTTACGAGATGATTGACGCTTACAACCTCGGCTCGCAGGTGCCCAACGAGGAGCTTATCGCCAAGGGCATCGAACTCCATGCTGACGCGCTGCTCGTGTCGCAGACCGTGACGCAGAAGGATGTCCACATCCACAACATGACCAACTTCATCGAGTTGATGGAGGCCGAGGGCCTGCGCGACAAGATGATTTGTTGCTGTGGCGGTGCCCGTATCACCCACGAACTGGCCAAGGAACTCGGCTTCGACGCCGGCTTCGGCATGAACACCTATGCCGACGATGTGGCTTCGTTTGTGGTTCAAGAGATGGTAAAACGAGGCATGAAGTAAAATGTTATTGAACAATGAATAGAAACTACAGATTACACAGATTAAACAGATGCCGTGACGTGAATTTTGCAGCTAAAGCTGCGGATTTGTACAGAAATCTGTGCAATCCGCAACGAAGTTGCAAAATTACCCACAGTGTATTCTGTACAATCTGTTTAATCTGTAGTTAAATAACTGAATATTAAATCTTTAAATCTTAAATCTTTAAATACCACAATTATGGACAAAAATGAAATGAGAGAAGTGATTGCCAAGCGTGCTGCCAAGGAACTGCACGACGGCGACGTTGTCAATCTGGGTATTGGCATCCCGACTTTGATCCCCAACTACCTTCCTGAAGGTGTCACTGTGACCCTCCAGACCGAAAACGGTGCCATGGGCATGGGCCCGACCCCCGAAGAAGGCAAGGAAGACAAGAACCTCATCAACGCTGGCGGTGGCGCCATCACGCTGCTGCCTGGTGCTTGCACCTTCGACTCGGCCACTTCGTTCGCCATCATCCGTGGCGGCCACGTGAACGTGTCGTTCCTCGGCGCCTTGCAAGTGGATGAGAAGGGCAACTTAGCCAACTGGATTATCCCTGGCAAGATGGCTCCCGGTATGGGCGGCGCCATGGACCTCGTCGTGGGTGCCAAGCGCGTCATCCTCACCATGGAACACACCCAAAAGGGTGCTCCCAAAATCCTGAAGGAGTGCACGCTGCCTTTGACCGCTGCCGGTCAAGTCAATATGATCATCACGGAGATGGGTGTCATGGACATCACGCCCGAGGGCATCGTCCTGAAGGAAATCCATCCTGAGTTCACCGTCGAGCAGGTGCAAGCCGCCACCGAGGCCAAGCTCATCATCAGCCCCGACCTGAAACCCATGGACATCTAATCCCTGCGGACATGGAATACACCTTTTTGAAGATTGAGCAGCACGACTTGGTCACCGTCATGAAAGTGTCGGCGCCCAAGTCGCTCAACGCGCTCAATTCCACTGTCCTGAAGGAGATTGACGACTTCGTCAGCCATTTGGACACTGCCGCGACGCGCGTCCTCATCATCACGGGCGACGGCGAGAAGGCCTTCGTGGCTGGTGCCGATATCTCGGAGATGGCCCATCTCTACGAGAAGGAAGGCTACGAGTTCAGCAAGCTCGGCGCCATCGCGTTCCGCAAGATCGAGACGCTGCCGATACCCGTCATCGCTGCCGTCAACGGCTTCTGCCTCGGTGGTGGCTGCGAGTTGGCCATGGCCTGCGACTTCCGCTATGCGTCGAGCAAGGCCAAGTTCGGTCAGCCCGAAGTGGGGTTGGGCATCACGCCCGGCTTCAGCGGCACCTATCGTCTGGCCAAACTCATAGGACAAGGCTACGCCAAGGAGATGATCTACACGGGCAAGGCCATCCGTGCCGACGAAGCCCTGCGCATCGGCTTGGTGAACGCCGTCTATGAGCCGGAGGAACTGATGGACAAGGTGATGGAGACCGCCCAAAAGATGGTCGCCAACGCGCCTTTGGCCATCGCTTACGCCAAGCAGTGCATCAACGAGAGTTACGACCTGATTGCCGCCGACGCCATCGAGTTGGAGAACACCGCCTTCGGCAAGTGCTTCGCCACCGAGGACCAGAAAGAGGGCATGACGGCGTTTCTGGAGAAGAGGCCTGCCACATTCAAAGGAAAATAAACCAGTAGAGACGTAGCGCGCTACGTCTCTACAAAACGACAACAATAAATCAAATCAACAAATAAAATCAAAAATCATGAAAATCTGTGTTATCGGAACCGGCACCATGGCTAAAGGTATCGTGAAGGCATTCGCCGCCAAGATGCCCGTCGTCATGAAGAGCCGCACGCAAGCCAGCCTTGATAAGGCCATGGCTTCCATTGCAAAAGGTTACGGTAAGCTGGTGGAAAAGGGTAAGATGACCCAAGAGGCCGTCGATGCCCTGCTGAAGAACATCTCCACCACTACCGACTACGCCACCTTCGCCGATGCCGACCTCGTCATCGAGGCCGCCGTCGAGGAGATGCAACTGAAGAAAGACGTGTTCATGGAGCTTGACAAGATCTGCAAGCCCGAGACCGTCTTTGCCACCAACTCGTCCTCGCTGTCGATCACCGAGATCGCGGCCTGCACGAGCCGTCCCGCCCAATTCATCGGCATGCACTTCTTTAACCCCGCCGACCGCATGGCCCTCGTTGAAGTCATCAAAGGCCAACTGACCAGCGACGAAGTGACCAAGTGCATCGTTGACCTCGCCACCTCCATCGGCAAGCAGCCCGTCGAGGTGAAGGAAGCCCCCGGCTTCGTGGTCAACCGCATCCTCATCCCGATGATCAACGAGGCTGTCGGAATCCTCGCCGACGGCATCGCCAGCGCTGAGGACATCGACAAGTGCATGATGCTGGGCGCCAACCACCCGATGGGTCCTTTGGCTTTGGCCGACCTTATCGGCAACGACGTCAACCTGGCCATCATGGAAGTGTTGTACAAAGAGTTCGGCGACCCGAAGTACCGTCCTCATCCCTTGCTCCGCAAGATGGTGAGAGCCGGCTTGCTCGGTCGTAAAACTGGAGAAGGATTCTATAAGTATTAATTCCGGCTTTTGGCCATTGGCTTTTGGCAGCTTCACATGATTTTCAACAAGCTGCCAATTGCCAATAGCCAATAGCCAATAGCCAAAAAAGAAAAATGGATTTTAGTTATTCAAAGACAGAACAACTCTTCCTGCAGATGATCCGTTCGTTTGCGGAGAACGAAGTAAAGCCTTTGGCCGCCGAAGTCGATGAGCAGGAGCGCTTCCCGATGGAGACCGTCGAAAAGATGGGCAAACTCGGACTGATGGGCATCCCGATTCCGAAGCAATACGGTGGCGCAGGCGGCACGGTCCAGATGTACATCATGGCCGTCGAAGAACTGTCGAGAGTGTGCGCCACCACGGGCGTCGTCCTCTCGGCCCACACCTCCTTGTGTATGGCTCCCATCCTGGAGAACGGCACCGAGGAACAGAAGATGAAGTACCTGCCCAAACTCGCCTCGGGTGAATGGATTGGCGCTTTCGGCTTGACTGAGCCCAACGCCGGCACCGACGCCGCCATGCAGCAGACGACCGCCGTCGACGCTGGCGACAAGTGGATCCTGAACGGCACGAAGATCTTCATCACCAACGCATCCTACGCCAACGTGTTCATCGTCATGGCCATGACAGACAAGTCGAAGGGCACAAAGGGCATCTCTGCCTTCATCGTCGAGAAGGGCATGCCTGGCTTCAGCATCGGCAAGAAGGAACTGAAGATGGGTATCCGCGGCAGCGCGACCTGCGAGTTGATTTTCGAAAACTGCGAAGTGCCGAAGGAGAACCTCCTGGGCCAACTCGGCAAGGGCTTCAGTATCGCTATGAAGACTTTGGATGGTGGCCGTATCGGTATCGCCTCGCAGGCTTTGGGTATCGCTCAAGGTGCTATGGATGAGACCGTTAAGTATACGAAGGAACGTAAGCAGTTTGGCAAGGCCATCGCCCAGTTCCAGAACACCCAATTCCAGATGGCCGACCTCAAGACGAAGGTCGAGGCTGCCCGTTTCCTCGTGCGCAGCGCCGCTTGGAAGAAAGACAATGGCATCCCGTATTCAGCCGATGCAGCCATGGCAAAGCTCTTTGCCGCTGAAACGGCTATGGAAGTCACGACCAAGGCCGTGCAGTTCCACGGCGGTTATGGCTACACCCGCGAGTATCCTGTGGAGCGCATGATGCGCGACGCCAAGATTACGGAGATTTACGAAGGTACATCGGAAGTCCAGCGCATGGTCATTGCCGGTCATTTGTTCAAATAATAGGAGGGAAGCAGTATGAATATTATCGTTTGTATCAAGCAAGTTCCGGATACCACCGAAATCAAGATTGATCCGGTAAAGGGTACGCTAATTCGTGAAGGCGTTCCGAGCATCATGAACCCCGACGACAAGGGCGGCCTCGAACTCGCTCTGCGTCTGAAAGACCAGTTCGGCGCCAAGGTCACCGTCATCTCGATGGGACCTCCGCAAGCCGACGTCATCATGCGCGAAGCCTTCGCCATGGGCGCCGATCGCGCCATCCTTCTCTCTGACCGTAAGTTCGCAGGCTCCGACACGCTGGCTACCTCGTATGCCATCGCCGGACTCTGCCGCTCCTTGGACTATGATTTGATCATCGCTGGCCGTCAGGCCATCGATGGCGACACCGCACAAGTGGGTCCCGAAATGGCTGAGCACCTCGGTCTGCCTCAAGTCACATACGTTTGCGACGCAAAGCTGTTGCCCAACGGCAACCTGCAAGTCCACAAGGAGAATGAGGATAGTGTCCAGGTTCTCGAAGTGGAAGGCAAGTGCCTGCTGACCGTCCTCGCTTCCGCCTTTGAGCCTCGTTACATGACCGTGAGCGGCATTGTCGAGGCCTACAACAGAGAGGTTGAGGTCTGGGGCGCCGATAAGATCGACTACGACGAAACGAAGCTGGGTCTCTCTGGCTCACCCACCAAGGTGTTCCAGTCGTTCCCGAAGGCCATGAAAGCCCCGGGCGAGGTCCACGAAGTGAGCGAAGAAGAAGCCGTCGAGCTGATTGTCAATAAACTGAAAGAAAAACACATCATCTAAAAGTTACAGCCATGGAATTGAAAGATTATAAGAACGTATTCGTTTTCGCTGAACAGCGTGAAGGTAACATCCAATCCGTTGCTTTCGAACTTTTAGGAAAGGCCCGCGATCTCGCCGATGCTCTTGGTGAGAAAGTCGTCGCCATGCTGCTGGGTTACAATGTGAAAGACCAAGCCCAGAAACTGATTGAATTCGGTGCTGACGAGGTCATCGTCGCCGACTGCCCCGAACTGAAAGACTACTTGAGTGAGCAATACTCGCAGGTCGTCGACCAGATCGTCAAGGAGCGTTGCCCCAACATCGTGCTCTATGGTGCCACCACCATTGGCCGTGACATGGCTCCGCGTATCGCTTCGCGTCTGAAGACCGGTCTGACCGCAGACTGCACCAAGCTCGAAGTTGTCAGCGACGAGAAGAGCAACGGCGAGCCGCAGTTCCGCATGACGCGTCCCGCTTTCGGCGGTAACCTGATGGCTACCATCATTTGCCCGAACACCCGTCCGCAGATGTCGACCGTGCGTCCTGGCGTGATGCAGAAGCGTCAGCGTCAAGAAGGCCGTCAAGGCGTGGTCACCGCCTTCGTGCCGAAGTTCGACACCAGCAAGTTCAAGGTGAAACTCGTTGAGACCATCAAGGAAGACAAGGCCATGGTCGACATCGCCGATGCCAAGATCTTGGTCTCTGGCGGTCGTGGCGTCCACAACAAGGAAGGCTTCGACAAGTTGCAGGCTTTGGCCGACGTCATCGGTGGCGTGGTCTCGTCGAGCCGTGCCATGGTCGACAACGGCGTGATGCCTCACGAGCGTCAGGTGGGTCAGACGGGTAAGACCGTCCGCCCGAACCTCTACATGGCTTGCGGTATCAGCGGCGCCATCCAGCACTTGGCCGGTATGGAAGAGTCCGACTTCATCATCGCCATCAACAAGGACAAGTTTGCCCCCATCTTCAGCGTCGCCGACCTCGGCATCGTTGGAGACCTGCACAAGATTGTCCCCATGCTGACGGAGAGACTGAAGAAGGAAATGGAGAAGTAATTTATTACTATCACATTCAGCAGAGGCACCATTCGGTGCCTCTGCTCTTTTAATTGATTATTTCATGACCGACAACCAAAAAATCCTAGACCTCGCCTACGAAGCCGGTGCCATTCTGTTGGAAAACGGTGCGGAGATTTCGCGCGTGGAAGGAACCATGCGGCGCATTGCCGGACATTTCGGTGTGGAGGACGAGAGCTTCTTTGTGCTCAGCAACGGCATCATCGCTGCAGGTGATGGTTATGCCCGCTCGAAATTCATCCCTATTCGAGGAGCGAGTTTGGATAAGGTAGTGGCCGTCAACCAGCTTTCGCGCGAGGTGGAGGCTGGACAATGCACCTTGGAGCAAATCGAGGAACGGCTGCAGCAAATCCGCACCATGAAACCCAAGCGTGCCTGGGAGCAGGTTTTAGCCTCGGGTGTGGGCAGTGCCGCTTTCTGCATCCTCTTTGGCGGTGGTTTTGCCGATTGTCTTGCCTCTTTTATCGCCGGCCTCTTGCTATGGGTCTTTGTGCTTTTCATCGGTTCCAAACACCTTTCACGGATTGTGAACACCGTCACTGGTGGTTTGTTGTCGTCCATAATTTGCTTTAGTTTGTATCGTATGGGGCTGGGTTCACACCTGAGCAACATGATCATCGGTGCCATCATACCGCTGATTCCTGGTGTTGCCTTCACCAATGGCATCCGTGATATGGCTAATGAGGACTACCTTGCTGGTACCACACGACTCTTGGATGCCATGCTGTCATTCTTCTGTATCTCGTTGGGCGTGGCTTTGGCTTTTATGCTCGACGAAAACCTCTTCGGCTCATTTTTGAAACTCGATCCGCTTATCGCCGACCCGCAGACATCCAGTTTCCTTGTTCAACTCATTGCAGCTTTCTTGGGCACAATGTCATTTGCCGTGTTGTTTGGCGTGCCTCGTAATTTCTATTTCGATGCGGGTCTTTGTGGCATGATGGGCTGGCTGCTCTATCTCATCCTGACGCGTTATAGCGCTTTCTCCGCTGTCGAGGTGATGTTTTGCGCCACGGCCTTGGTCACTTTGATTGCCCTGCTACAATCGATAGGGCGAAAGTGCCCCATTACGGTATTCCTGATTAGTGGCATCTTCCCTTTGGTGCCCGGCGCAGGCATCTTCTGGACGAGCTACAACATCGTCTCCAACCAACTTCCTGAAGCTCTCAGCACGGGTTTTGCTGCACTAAAAGCCACTGTCGCCATCGCTTTCGGAATCCTTGTAATCATGGAACTCAACGGAAAGGGTAGGATAGGGAAGTGGATCAGGAAAAGAAAATGATGCAGATTGGGAAAAAGGCATTATTTTTGCGACCTAAATCGTATGGTAAATCAATCTTAAACAACATCTACAATGAAAAAAATAATTGCAATCATTAGCTTTATCGCCTTGGCCACTTCTGCCATGGCACAAACCGCAGAAGAGATCATCACACGTATGGATGCCGAAATGAGCAAACACAACGAAAGCGAAGGCTTCGCCATGACGATGGACATGAAGATAATCCTCATTGGCACGATTAGTTCCAGAAGCTATATCTTGGGCGACAAGATGCGTATTGAGGCCAACAGGGATGGCAAGGACTTTGTCACCTGGAGCGACGGGAAAACGGAATGGAGCTACGATCCCGAAAAGAATGAAATCGAAATCACGAATGCCAAACCCAAGGAAAAATCTGAAGCTGAAAGCGACACGAAGATGTTCACTGGCATCACCGAAGGCTATGATGTCAAAATAGACAAGGAAACCCCTACCGAGTGGCACATCCGCTGTAAGAGATCGAAGTCAAATCCCGACAAGGATGCTCCAAAAAAAATGGACTTGGTTGTGGCAAAGGGAACCTATTGGCCTGTCAGCTTGTCCACTAGCGTTACGGCTGCGACAGTGACCATGCGAGACCTTTCTTTTGGTGTAACCGAGAAACAAGTCACTTTCAATGAAAAGGATTATCCCGGAGTGAAGATTGTTGATAAGCGATAAATATCATAAGTATGGCTACTGTCAATGTATACGAACGGTATTATGCCGCAGATGCCGAGTTCAATGGCGTGCGGCGCCATGCTGCTTTGGTGATGCTTATTGCTGACTCCGATGCAGGTAACATCCGTTATGAAGCTGCTGTGACTTTCTTTCCGCATAACGATGACGAAGATTATGCTGTGTCATATGATGCTTATTTCAGCAAGGTATACGTACGTCATCGTAAGTGAGTTTCTGGCGACCAATTTTCACGAATAGGCCTTTCTTTGACTGCATTTTCGCCCATCCTTCATACAAAACAACTCCAGCACTGCCTTGGCCCCAAACGCCTGTATATTGAGGAGTAAGCCTCACATTGAGCCATGAACGCTGATAGTCTGCTATGATGCGATATCTACCCAAGGCAAAATGTGAGACGCGTTCACTGTCAAGGCTGTCGGCTTTGAAGCCACCTGCACGCAACTCACCACGTGTCATCAATTGGGCATCCAGATTGAAAACATTGTCGGCTTCCTGTGCTTCAATCCATATGAACACAGCAAGGCTAAAACCAAGCAATACAACTTTGTAAATTGGTTGAAATAGCGTTTCATAAGTTGTTAGTTTTAAATATTTTGCGTGCAATAATAATCCATCATTTACCGATGCAAAAACGTGAGAAGATAGAACCTAAGACCTCGTCTGTGGTGATCTCGCCAGTGATGCTTCCAAGGTAATGCAATGCTTGACGCAAGTCTTGCGATATCAAGTCGGTAGGGATGTTCATTTCAAGTCCTTGTTGAACTTGTTTCAAGCTCTCTGAAGCATGCAACAAAGCCTCATAATGCCGCACATTCGTCACCAAAGTGGCATCAGGATAGGAGAGAGGCTGGTAGTGTTTCAAGGTATTATATAGATCGCTCAATCCAAAACGACTTTTGGCAGAGAGACAGATGACCAGGATGTCATCATCGTCTAAATCTTGACGAAGTAAACCCAAAAGCGCTTCGCCTTGATCATCCAATGTGTCCACCTTATTGATACAAAGGATGAGTTGTTGGTGCTTGAGGTCAACCTTGGAAAGGATCTCTTTTGCAGCAGAAAGCGTTGATTCATAGTCTTTTGTTGCATCCAACATGCCTATAACAATCGTGGCTTTCTGGATTTTCCTATAAGAGCGCTCAATGCCGATCTTCTCAATGGTTTCATCGGTGTTGCGCAGTCCAGCCGTATCGATGAAGCGATAGAGTATCCCATTGATATTCAAGGTTTCCTCTATAGTGTCGCGTGTTGTACCGGCAATGTCGCTCACAATGGCCCGGTCTTCGCCCAAAAGGGCGTTAAGCAACGTGCTTTTTCCTGTGTTGGTTTGGCCAATAATGGCCACTGGGATACCGTTTTTTATGGCATTGCCGAGACGGAATGAGTCTTTCAATTTGTCAACATGCGCTAAGGTTTCATGCAGCAAGGCCTTCAGTTGGCTGCGGTCAGCAAACTCGACATCTTCTTCTGAGAAGTCTAATTCAAGTTCTATTAATGAAGTCATTTCCAATAATTTGGAACGCATCATTTGAAGTTCTTTAGAAAATCCTCCTTTGAGTTGGTTGACGGCCACACGGTGGGCGGCTTCGCTCTCCGATTCGATGAGGTCGGCGATGGCTTCGGCTTGGGCAAGGTCGAACTTGCGGTTGACAAATGCACGGCGGGTGAACTCGCCGGCTTCAGCCATACGACAACCTTGGGCAATCAGCACCTGAAGGAGGCGTTGTTGCACATACACTGAGCCATGAACACTGATTTCGGCCGAGTCTTCACCCGTGAAAGAGTGGGGGCTTTTGAAAAACGTCACCAACACCTCATCGAGCATTTCACCTTTATATATAATATGCCCGTAAAAAGCCTTGTGCGAGATGATGTCTTCAATAGGCATTGTCTTGCCATTGCGCTGAAACACAGAGGTTACTGCATCAAAAGCATGACTGCCTGAGACACGAATCACGGCTATGGCGCCCATGCCATGGGGCGTGGAAATGGCGCAAATAGTGTCGTTATCAAAAGCCCGATTTAACATAATATCAGAAGGGGAGATCGTCTACACTGTCTTCACTAGGGGCATAGAACTCCTGTGTGGGAGCGGCAGCAGGCGGAGTTTGATGCATTGCAGGCTGCTGGGCAGGTTGTGCAGGGGCAGCAGCGGGGGCAGCAGCGACGCCAACAGGATCAAAACGCCATACACGCACATCTGTGTACCATTTGCCGTTGAATTCACGCGACGACAAATCGATCTGTGCCTTAATGGCTTGTCCAGGCGCAAATTTCTGGATCTCGTCAATTTGGTTCGACCAGCAGGTTAAGCAGACAGTCTTGGGAAACTGCTCTTCAGTTTCGATAATAAGGTCTTGTTTACGCCAAGGTCCGCGGGCGCTGGTTCCTTCGGTCAGAGCACCAAGTCTGACCACTTTTCCGGTAATTTCCATATTTTGTGGGGATTTTAATTAGTTATTATTAAATGATTTAATTGATGTCTTTCTTTATAATTCCAAAAATGCAAATATAGTCATCATTTTGGTTTTGACAAGTGGAAAATTGCTCAAAACAGCTATTTTCTCGTTTCTTTTTAATTTTGCACTTTCGGAAAATAATACATATTATGTTAAATAGTAAATGTAAAACCATCCCCCAACATGGTAAATAATATGAACATGATCAGAAGATATTCATCGCAATAACTGCACAAGCCTCGGCATCGGCAACGGCATTATGGTGGTTTTTCGCCAAATCATATCCGAAATGCTTGGCAACCGTCTGCAGTTTGTGATTCTCCAAATCGGGCACGAGTTTTTCCGATCCAAGATGCGTGCAGTAGAATTTGAAATTCGGATAAGGAATATGATACAGTTCATGCAATGCTTTCAGCACGCGCTCGTCAAACGAAATGCCATGCGCCACCATCGGCAAGCCTCTAACCTTATCGGCAACATGTGCCCAAACCGCTGGAAATTTCTCAGCGTGTTCGGTGTCCTTAAACCGTATGCCGTGGACTTTGGTGGTCCAGAAATCATATTTGTTGGGAACGGGCTGGATCAGGCTGTAGAATCGGTCAACGATCTCATCATCCCTAACGATGACCAATCCGATGCTGCATGCGCTCGTCACCTCACCATTCGCGCCTTCGAAGTCGATTGCTACAAAGTCGTGAAGATGTCGCTTGGGGATGTACGAGGGCCACTCCGCATCCGACCATTCTGCTCCCTTGATTTGGCCCTTATCTCGCTTTTTAAATAGTCTACATGCCATATCGGCTGCAAAAATACGGAAAATGGGCTTTTATATTGCAATTTCAAAAAATAATACTACCTTTGCAAAAAAAAGGGCAATCCCCTACCCTATGATTGTCTTTGATTATCTAAATAGTTTAAAATCAATAAATTAAAACTAATTACAATGGAATTAAAAGGTTCAAAAACTGAAGCCAACTTGATGGCTGCCTTTGCAGGCGAATCGCAAGCCCGCAACAAGTACACTTACTATGCTTCCAAGGCCCGTAAAGAAGGCTACAACCAAATTGCCGACCTCTTTGAAGAGACGGCTCGTAACGAGCAAGAACATGCCAAGATTTGGTTCAAGCTCCTCCATGATGGCGAGGTGCCCGACACCAAGACTAACCTGAAGGATGCCGCCGACGGCGAGAACTACGAGTGGACCGACATGTACGCCGGTATGGCCAAGACCGCCCGCGAGGAAGGCTTCATCAAAATCGCCGTGCTCTTCGAATTGGTGGCCAAGATCGAGAAGGAACACGAGGAACGCTACCGTAAGCTTCTGAAAAACATCGAGGAAGGCCTGGTCTTCTCTCGCGAAGGCGACATGGTGTGGCAATGCTCGAACTGTGGCCATATTGTCATCGGCAAGAAGGCTCCGCAAATCTGTCCTGTCTGCAATCATCCGCAGTCCTATTTCCAGATCAAAGCAGAAAATTATTAACTTTTAACTATTAACTAATAACTTTCAACTATGAAAAAGTACGTTTGCGATGTCTGTGGTTATATCTATGACCCGGAAAAAGGTGATCCCGATAGCGGCATTGCCCCTGGCACTCCTTTTGAAATGATTCCCGACAGCTGGTCCTGCCCGCTTTGCGGCATCGGCAAGGACAGCTTCTCTGTCATGGAATAATTAATGATTTGTAGAGACGTGCCATGGCGCGTCTCTACATGTTTTATCGAAACAAAATGGATACAAAGGCATTATTCAACATTGGTTACGGCCTTTACGTGCTGACTACCAATTACGACAATATCGACAACGGCTGCATCGTGAACACGGTGATTCAAGTCACGAGCAACCCGTTGCAGGTCGCCGTGACGGTCAACAAAGGCAACTACACCCACGACCTCATCAAGGATTCATGCGTGTTCAACGTCTCGATGCTGACCACGGAGACCCCGATGAAGGTCTTCGAGCACTTCGGTTTCCAGTCGGGACGCAAGGTGAACAAATTCGCCAACTGCGAGGCTGAGCACCGTGCCGTCAACCATGTGCTCTATATCCCGAAATACACCAATGCTTACTTGGCTTGTCGTGTCACCAAGAGCATCGACTTCGGCACGCACACGATGTTCATCGCCTATGTGCTGGATGCCCAAGTCCTTTCCGACAAACCCTCAGTGACATACGACTACTACCAGAAAAACATAAAACCCAAACCGCAACCAGCCGAGAAACCCAAAGACGGCAAACGCCGTTGGGTGTGCAAGGTGTGCGGCTACGTCTACGAAGGCGACTCCCTTCCACCCGACTTCGAATGCCCGTTGTGCAAACACGGCGTGGAGGATTTTGAGGAGGTTTTTTAGCTATAGAGACGGTGTGCACACCGTCTCTACAAAACGAAATAACATCATCATCTATGCAACAAATACAATTAACCGAAAATATTTATTATGTCGGTGTCAACGACCGCCACACCGACATGTTCGAGAACCACATGGAACTGCCCAACGGCGTTTCCTATAACTCCTACCTCATCGTCGATGAGAAGATAGCTTTGATAGACCCTGTAGAGGCTAATTTCCTTGAAGAATACCTCTTCAAGGTGAAGTCGGTTTTGAAAGATCGAAAGGTCGACTACCTTATTATTAATCATGACGAGCCCGACCACAGCAGCACGGTGGCCGCAGTATTGCGCGAATATCCTGAAGTGCAAGTCGTTGGCAACGCCAAAACCTTTGCACCTCTTGAAGCTTTCTATGGTCCTATCGAGAACAAGAAGGTCGTGGCCGAAGGCGAGACGTTGTGTCTCGGCAAACACACTTTGCAGTTCTTTATGGTGCCGATGGTGCACTGGCCTGAGTCGATGGTGACCTACGAGCAAACAAGCCAAATTGTTTTCAGCAATGATGCCTTCGGTGGCTTTGGTGCCCTCAACGGTGGCATCTTCGATGACCAGGTCAATCTGGCATTCTATGAGGACGACATGCGCCGCTATTATGCCAACATTGTTGGCAAGGTGGCCATGCAAGCCGTCAAAGCCATCGAGAAACTGGGAGGACTCGAAATCGCTATGATTGCCCCGTCGCACGGCCTCGTTTGGCGTAGCAACCTCGCTTGGGTGTTGGACAAGTACACCCAATGGAGCAAGCAGGAGTCGGAAGAAGGCGTGGTGGTCGTCTACGGGTCGATGCACGGCAACACGGCTCGCATGGCTGAGATCGTGGCCCGTGGTGCTGCCGAGGCTGGCATCAAGGAGGTGAGAGTCTACGATGTGGCCAAGACCGAGGTCTCATTCATCATGAGCGACATCTGGAAGTACAAAGGCGTCATCATCGGCGCTTGTGCCCACTATGGCAACATGTTCCCGAACATGACTCTATTGACGCACGAAATCAACGAGTTCAAGCCGAAGGATAAGTGCTATGGCCTCTTCGGCGGCATGAGCTGGAGCGGTGGCGGCGTGAAGACCCTTGTCAAATACGCTGAGGAAGGCAAATGGAACCTCGTGGCCGAGAGCGTAGAGGTGAAGGGGGCGCCCATCCGTGAGGAAGATTGGAACAAACTTTATGAGCTTGGCAAGACTGTGGCGGAGGCAATAAAGCAATAATAGCCCTCCCTCAACTTTATAATCCTATTTAACCATTTTTAGGGAAATTCTGCAAGAAAAATACCAAATAGTGGGTATTATTTGGCATATGCAAAATCAAATATTTTTGCAATCCAAATATATTCAACTATTTAAAACATGCACAAGCTCTTTTTATTTTATGCATTTTTCACCTTAACACTGTTTGCTTCAACGGCTTTAACAGCCCAAACAAACACAAAGATATTGGGACACGTCATTGACGCCAACAACGAGGAGCCCCTGATAGGCGCCACGATCTATATCGAGGAAACCCAAGGAGGTGTGGTAGCTGGGACCAACGGCGCTTTTTCCATTGACGGCCTATCACCAGGAACTTATACTTTAAAGGTAGGGTATTTGGGCTATCAATCAAAAATCGAGACGGTGTCTATAAGTGCCGGAAAGTCCGTAAAAATGATGATTCGGCTGCAAGCAACATCAAAATCATTGAACGAAGTGGTTGTCTCAGCAAAAAGTGAGGTGCGAAAGTTGCGTGAACAAGCCACGCCCATCACCGTCTTGTCGGCCACACAGCTAGCGGGTTCCGTCAGCGACGTCTCCGACATTCTTTCCAAAACCATGGGGGTCACTATCCGCAGCCAGGGCGGCGTCGGGAGCGCCTCACGCCTTTCCGTCAGAGGACTGGAGGGGAAACGCATCGGTTTCTTCATCGACGAGGCTCCCATGAACGACAATTCGGACTTCATCGACATCAACGACATCCCTGTGAGTATGATTGACCGAATCGAGATATATAAAGGTGTCGTTCCTGCAAAGTTCGGAGGCTCTGCCATGGGCGGTGCCGTCAATGTGGTGATCAAAGAGTATCCTCCCCGATACTTCGATGCCTCCTACACCATCGAATCCTTCAACACTCATAAAGCCACAGCGGTGTTGAAGCGCAACATGCCCGAAGCCGGTATTGAATTCGGCGCTGGAGGATTTTACACCTATTCCGACAACGACTACGTCATGAAGTCGCCCTATCACCAGGACCTGACCATCAAACGCGACCACGACCGGTTTAGCGCCATGGCCGGTTCCATCAGCATGAAAGCCAGAAAATGGTATTTCGACGAATGGAAGTTTGAACTGGAGGGAGTGAAAAACAACAAACAAATCCAAGGCGTGTTTACCAACATCCAACAGGCCCACAGCAAGTCGATAGCAGGCGTATTGGGTACCGAGATGAAAAAAAACGACTTCCTAATCGAAGGCCTCGACATGGATTTTGACGGGGCTTTCGCCATCACCCAATACCGGTTCATTGACACAGCCATGCTTCGCTACGACTGGGAAATGAAGCCTTACCATCCAGTGCATCCTTTGGGTGGAGAAATGGGCATTGCCCCTTCCAACAGCACCATCCAAAAAAAACACATCGGAACAAAACTCAATTTGGAATACCTCATTTCAGCGTCACACTCCCTTAATCTCAACGTCTTTCAGACCTATGCCCATGCAACCCCCATTGACAGTCTGAAAGACGTTGCCCTCGGCTATAAGACCAACTACGACAGCGACATGAATACCGTGGTGGCTGGCATCAGCTACGATTACAAGTCGCCTACCGACCGACTGCTCAACTCCCTTACCGGAAAGTATTACTTCTATTCGATGAACACGAAGCTGCGCGAGTTCTCGGCAGGACATCTTGAAAAACCCGTCAATTTGGAAAAGCACCATTTTGGAGTGAGTGACGCTGTACGCTACCGCTTCTCCGAATACTGGATGGGCAAGGTCTCCGCCGCCTATGAGGTGAGAACTCCCACCGAAACAGAGCTGATCGGAGACGGCTACCTGATAGCACCCGCAGGCAACTTGCTGCCTGAACGAGGACTAAACTTGAACATAGGAGCCATTTGGGACAAAAGCACCTCCAACGGATTGCTGCAAGTGGAATTCAACCTGTTTGGAAGCTATTTGAAAGACATGATCCGACAGACCCGAAACATCGTACAAACCCAATATGAGAACTTCGGGGCCATGAGATCATTGGGAGTCGAAGCTGAAGTGAAGGCCGACATAACCTCGTGGCTTTACGGCTATTTCAACGTGACCTATCAAGACCTGCGCGACATGCGAGAATACGAGCCCATGAGCCAAGTCCCCAATGCCACCTATGGGCTCAGGCTTCCCAACATCCCCTATTTCATGTCCAATGTAGGTCTGGAATATCACCAGGAAAACCTCTTTGGGTTGCGCAACACCAACACTCGACTGTTTGCCGACCTGGCCTTTATCGAGCAATACTATTACGACTTCGAACTTAGCATCCACCAAGAACGCAGCATCCCACGGTCGCTACGCCTCGACATGGGCATTGAATACAGTCTCCTTCAGGGTAAGGTAGTCGTTTCGGCCAAGGCAGGCAACATCACCAACGCCAAACTGTTCAGCGAATTCAACTACCCATTGCCCGGAAGAACGTTCTCCCTCAGATTAAGATACATATTAAAATAACCATTAATTACTTATTCACTAAAACCACCACAATGAAAACAACACCTATTTTATTAATGGCAGGCTACCTCTGCCTTTCAATCTTCAGCCTATCGAGTTGCAAGAAAGAACAAAAGCCCGATCCCAACGATGGAAAAAAAGACCTGGCCATCGTTTCCATGGTCTCCAATCCCGATGGGTATTCCGGTACCTGCTGGATGCAAATCATCGACGGGAGCACTCCTAAGACCGTGGACAACTCCTCGGCTCACCAAATCGGTTTTGGCATGCCCCCGATGGATGTATTCGGAAACGACATTTACACCATCCCTGACTACAACGGGTCCAATACGTTCCAAAAATGGACAAAACAAGAGAACGGTACCCTATTGAAAAACGGCAGCTTTGAAGTGCCGGTAAGCAGCTTCGTCACCCACGGAAAAATCTATTCCGCCGAAAAAGGATACTTGGCTACGCGAACAGGTAAACTCCTCACCTTCAATCCTAAAACGATGACCATGACCAAGGAAATCGACTTTAGCGAGTATGCGGGAGAAGGCGTGTCCGTTCCGTTCTTTGGGTCGTTCTTCTTTGAGGGAAAACTGATGTATGTGCCATTATGGCAAACCAACATGCAGCACCAACCCATGGGTGACCCTATGATTGAATTTCTAATTATCGACACGGAGACCGATACGGTCGTCAAGTATTTCAAAGAGACGCAATCGGGCTTGACCAGTGCGGGCTATCCCTACGGTGTGCAGAAGAACTGCTTCAAGGATGAGCGGGGCGACATTTATTATGTCGCAGGAGGTGCTTTCTCCCAGGACCCGAAGTTCAAGACCGGCATCCTACGTATCAAGAACGGCACACAAGAGATTGATCCTGACTATAACTGGGTCTTCAACGACCAAGTCATCGAGGGAGAGCCAGGAAAGACTGTCTGGCTGGCTTCGACCCACTACCTTGGCAACGGGAAGTTGTATGGCATGATGGACATTGCCGACTATTGGGAAAATCCCTCCATGCCCAACTGGACCCGCGACCGTTCCATCATCTCCGTTGAGATTGACCTCTATGCGAAAACCGTGAAAAAGTTGCCCATTCCACGCACTTGTGCCTACGCCACCCATGTCTCCACCTACAACGACTTGTTGGTTTTCTCCGTATGGGGAGAACAAGAGTCAGGGTTCTACACCTATGACCCCAATACAGGAGAGGTGAGCGATGGTTCGGTCATCAAGGTTCCGGGATTCCCTTTCTGGTGTTACCAGTTTAAATAGAAAAAAAACAATATATCAAAATAGCATCCAGGTGCAAAAAAATCCTCCGTCTCGAATGAAGCGGAGGATTTTTGGCTTTATCGACTATGCGATAATCATTTGTACTCAGCGAGCACGTCCTTCACGCGGTCAGGCGTCATACGGCCGTAGACCTTGTCGCCGACTTCGATGACGGGGGCCAGACCGCAGGCGCCGACGCAGCGCAGGCAGGTCAGCGAGAACTTGCCGTCGGGAGTGACCTCGCCGACGCCGATGCCCAACTGACGCTTCAGCTCGTCCAGTACCTTCTCGGCACCACGCACGTAGCAAGCGGTACCCAAGCAAACGCTGATTGGGTGCTCGCCCTTCGGGGTCATGGTGAAGAAGGAATAGAACGAAACGATGCCGTAGACTCTCGAAACCGGGATACCCAGTTCCTTAGCCACCAGCTCCTGGACCTCAGCAGGCAGATAGCCATACTCGCCCTGGACCTTGTGCAGCACATTGATGACCTCACCCGGCTTGTTGCCATACGACTTGCAGACGTCCTTGATGAAGTTGATCTTCGCTTCTGATAATTTAATAACTGCCATATTTATTTCCTTTCTATTATTTACTGGTTATTGAATTACTCGCTAATCTCGACGTGTTCTGACTTGTCGAAATAGTGGGTGTGCAGCAGTTCATGTGACTTGTGGCCGCAAGGCTCGCCAAAGTATTCTTCGTAGATCTTCTTGATCGAAGGATTCTCGTGCGACTTACGGATCGGCTTGCCAGCATCCTCGCGGTAGATGGCTTCCGTACGCTTCTTGATGATCTCGCTGTTGCCGTGGTGGTAGGGCTGACCAGCGCCGCCGACGCAACCGCCAGGGCAGGCCATGACTTCGATGGCATGGAACTGTTCCTTGCCTTCGCGCACTCTCTCGAGGAGCTTGCGGGCGTTGGACAGACCGTGGGCAATACCGATGTGGATCGGAGTGCCGTCAAAGTCGACCCAAGCGTCACGGATACCTTCCATACCACGGAGCTCAGTGAAGTCGATCTTAGGCAGCGGCTTGCCGGTGAACACCTCGTAGGCAGTACGGGTGGCAGCTTCGATCACACCACCAGTGGCGCCGAAGATGACGGCGGCACCCGTGGATTCGCCCAGCGGGTCGTCGTAGTCTTCGCTCGGCATATCCTTCAGGTCGAGGTTGAACTGCTTGATCAAGCGAGCCAACTCACGGGTCGTCAGGACGTAGTCGATGTCGGGATTGCCATCCTTGTAGAATTCCTTACGCTTGCTTTCGTACTTCTTGGCCAAGCAAGGCATGATGGAGACGACGACGAGGTCTTCTCTCTTGATGCCCATCTTGTCGGCCCAGTAGTTCTTGGCGACAGCGCCAAACATTTGCATAGGCGACTTGGCGGTTGAAGGCACATCCAGCATGTCGGGGAAGTTGTGCTCGAAGAAGTTGACCCAACCAGGGCAGCATGAGGTCAGGATAGGCAGACGGACACTCTTGTCGCCTTCCATGAATCTCTTGAGACGGCCGAGTAGCTCAGTGCCTTCCTCCATGATGGTAAGGTCGGCAGCGAAGTCGGTGTCGAACACATAGTCGAAGCCGAGACGACGCAGGGCAGCGGCCATCTGACCGGTGACGATAGTGCCGGCGGGCATGCCGAACTCTTCACCGAGGGCCACACGCGTAGCAGGGGCTGTGTTGACGATGACGGTCTTCTTGGGGTTGTTGATGGCAGCCATGACGTTGCGGGTGTCGTCCACCTCGCTTAGGGCACCGACGGGGCACACCTGGACGCACTGACCGCACATGACGCAAGGCGAGTCGACAAGGTCTTGCTCGAAAGCAGGAGCCACGACGGCGCTGAAGCCACGGTTGATGGCGCTCAAGGCACCGACAGTCTGGACGTTGTTACACATGTTCTCGCAACGACGGCACATGACGCACTTGTCCATGTCGCGCACGATGGCAGGCGACAAGTCTTCGCGGTAGTGTGATTGTTCACCCTTGAAGGGGACTTCGCGGATGCCGAGGTATTGGGCCAGGCTCTGGAGCTCGCAGTTGCCGCTCTTGGCGCAGGTCAAGCAGTCGGCCGGGTGGTCACTGAGAATCAGTTCGACCACGGTACGACGGGCGTTGATGACGCGGGCGCTGTGGGTCAGCACTTCCATGCCTTCCACGCAGTCGGTGGCGCAAGCCGGGGCCAGGTTACGACGCGGACGACCGTTGAAGTCTTTCACCACTTCGACGACGCAAACGCGGCAGCCACCGGGTTTGTTTTCAAATTTCATTCCTGCCAGTTCAAAATAGCAAAGGGTAGGAATATGGATACCAGCCATGCGGGCGGCTTTCAGGATAGTAGTGCCTTCCGGGACCTGGATCTGTTTGTTATCAATTGTTACGTTAATCATATTTGTTTCCTCCTCTTTTATTATTTGACAGAAATGGCACTGAACTTACAAGTTGAGATACAGGCACCGCACTTGATACACTTGGAAGGATCGATCGTCATCGAAGGCAGCTTGTGGCCAGGAGCGATGTAGTCGGTCTTCGAGATGGCCTCGGCGGGGCAGTTCTTCTTACAAGCGCCACAGCCAATGCACTTCTCTTTGTCGATTTCATAACGCATGAGCTTCTTGCAGACGCCAGCGCGGCATTTCTTGTCAACAACGTGCTCAACATACTCGTCCCAGAAGTTGTCGAGGGTCGAAAGCACCGGGTTCGGTGAGGTCTGACCCAGACCGCAGAGGGCGGTATCCTTGATGACGGCGGCGAGGTTGCGGAGTTCTTGGAGGTCTTCCATAGTGCCTCTGCCTTCCGTGATCTTGGTGAGGATTTCGAGCATACGCTTGTTACCGATACGGCAGGGCGAGCACTTACCGCAGCTCTCTTCGCAGGTGAACTCCAAGTAGAACTTGGCGATGGCCACCATGCAGGAGGTGTCGTCCATGACCACCATACCGCCAGAGCCCATCATAGAGCCGGCAGCGGCAAGGCTTTCATAGTCGATAGCAGTGTCGAGGTGTTTCTCCGTCAAGCAGCCGCCTGAAGGACCACCAGTCTGGACGGCCTTGAACTTACGGCCACCCTTGATGCCACCACCGATTTCGTAGATGATGTCGCGCAGCGTGGTGCCCATCGGGACCTCAATCAGACCGACGTTGTTGATCTGACCGGCCAGAGCGAACACCTTCGTGCCCTTCGACTTCTCGGAGCCGATGCTGGCAAACCAGTCGGCGCCCTTGGTGATGATGATCGGGATGTTGGCGAAGGTCTCCACGTTGTTCACATTGGATGGTTGGCCCTTGTAGCCATGAACAGCCGGGAACGGGGGTTTCAGCGTAGGCTCACCACGCATACCTTCCATCGAGTGGATCAGAGCAGTCTCTTCACCGCAGACGAAAGCACCGGCACCATAGCGGAGTTCGATATCGAAATCGAAGCCAGAGCCGAGGATGTCTTTACCGAGCAGGCCGTATTCGCGGGCCTGAGCGATGGCGATTTGCAGACGGTGGATAGCCAACGGGTATTCAGCACGGATGTAAACCAAACCGTGAGTGGCGCCGATGGCATAGCCGCAGATGGCCATGGCCTCGACGATGCTGTGCGGGTCGCCTTCCATGATGGAACGGTCCATGAACGCGCCAGGATCGCCTTCGTCGGCGTTGCAGATGACGTACATCTCATCGCACTTGTTCTTTGCGCAGAGACCCCATTTCACTCCAGTGGGGAAGCCAGCACCGCCACGGCCGCGGAGGCCTGACTTGGTGACTTCGTCGATCACTTGTTGGGGAGTCATTTCGCTGAGGCACTTGCCTAAAGCCTCGTAACCGCCACGGGAAATGCATTCGTCGATGTTTTCAGGATTGATGAAACCGCAGTTACGCAGAGCGATACGCAGTTGCTTACGGTAGAAGCCCATGTGCTTCGAGTCAGAGACATGTTCCTTGTTCTCGGGATCCAGATAGAGCAAATCAGTGACCTTACGGCCCTTGATGATGTGCTCGTTGATAATCTTCTCGACGTCTTCAGGCTTCACCTGAGTGTAGAACGTGTTGTCAGGCATGATCTTCACGATAGGTCCCTTCTCGCAGAAGCCGAAGCAACCCGTTCTGACCACCTGAACTTCATCCTGCAAGCCCTTCTCAGCGAGAATGCGCTGGAAGTTCTCGATGATTTGAGCACTTGCCGAAGCCTGGCAGCCTGTACCGCCGCACACCAGCACGTGCATCTTGATTTTTGCCATATAAATTCCTCCGAATTAAATTATTAGATAGTTTCGTAATTCACGGGGATGACGCCTTCCACCATTTCGTTGTTCATCACATACTTGGTGAGGATTTCGTCAGCGCGGTTGTTGTCGACATGACCGAAGACGATCGGGTCTTTGCCAGGGCACTTCACCTCGATGGTCGGCTCGGCGTGGCAGTAGCCCATGCAGCCGGTCTGGGTGAAGACGATGCCGAGCTTCAGCTCATCGGCCTTCTCCATCATGTGTTCCATTACTTGCTTTGCACCGGCGGCGATACCGCAGGTAGCCATTGCGACCTTAATTTGCACCAAAGAGTCGGGATCGTTGCTCTTCTCGCGAAGGTCAAGGGTGGACTGAAGCTTTTCTCTCATAGCTTTCAGTTCTGCTAAAGACTTAACTTTTGCCATAGAATGATTATTTTTATGGTTATTTTATTGAGTTGATTTCTCTCGTTTGTCTTCCCAAAGGACACGCCTCTCGAAAAACGCTGCAAATTTAGGAAAAATAAGTGCTCATTCCAAATAATAAGGAAAGATTTTTTCGGGTTTTTCTTTTTTCTACCACTTTGTTTTATAGTCCTTTACAAAACAAAAAAAACGCCCTTATCGTAAATTAGAATCGTTCTAATTTAGAAAGGGGCGTTTTGAGGCTGAGAATGGGCTTAAAGCTCGTCGTTGATAAGCATTTCAAGCACCTTCATGAAGTTCTGCTCCTTAAGGTTGACCTCGCCTTCCTCGGCAGCAACGATGTCGTTGATGTCGGCCATGAAGGCCACTTTGTCCTCTTGGGTCTTCAAAAACTCGTCCTTGTGCTCTTTGAAGAAACTCAGCCAAGCCGGGCTGGACATGGACTTCCATGACTCGAAGACCTCGTTATAGCTTTTTTCGTCGAACTGCATGCAGATGCGCTCCAACTCTTTCATGGAAATGTTGCCATCGATGCTTGAAGCACAAAGCATCATGAAGATTTCGAATTTTTCTTTGGTCAAGTTTTCCATAGTCGTATAGTTTTAGAAGGTTTATGGCACAAAAATAGAAAATAAAACCTTACCTTTGCACCAAATTTCAAATTTTATGAGAAAAAAATTATTCATTGCCATTTTTGCCCTGATTTCCAGCATGGCCATGGCACAAGACAAGTGTTTCTGGGTGTTCTTCACCGACAAAAACGACACCCAATTCGACCCCTATTCCTACTTCGATGCCAAAGCCATAGAGCGCTATCAGAAATGCGGCGCCGACCTTTATGACATCAGCAACTACCCGCTGAACGACAGCTATGTCGGCACGGTAGGCTCCTACTCCACTGAGGTCTTCGGCGAGTCGCGCTGGCTGAATGCTGTTGGCATAGAAGCCACTGACGACAATGCCGCCCTGATTGCACAATTACCATTTGTGGCTCGTGTTCAGGAAATCGTTTCCAACGGAACAGTTGCCAACGTTAAGACCGAGTTCAAGGAGATTGAGGAAGACAATAAGGATATCCTTACCGACCAAGTGAAGCGTTTCGGCGGACAGCATTTCATCGACAAAGGCATCGATGGCAAAGGCCTTCGCATCTGTGTCATGGACGGCGGTTTCCCGAAGGTGAACACCCACCCCGCTTTCCAACATCTACGCGATAACCATCAGATTATCAAGACTTACAACTTCCCTAATAAAAAGGAGGACGTATACGGCTGGAACACGCATGGCACTATGGTGTTGAGCTGCATCGCTGGTATCAATGAGGATGGTCAGAAGCTCGGTCTGGCCACAGGCGCAGAGTTCCTGTTGGCGCGTACCGAAATTGAACCGGAGCCTTTTAAGGAAGAGGTGTGGTGGGCACAAGGCGCCGAATGGGCCGACAAGAATGGTGCCGACATCATCAATAGCTCGCTGGGCTATGGCAAGGACCGCCATTGGACTAAGGATATGGACGGCACTTCCTACGTGGCTAAAGCCGCCAACAAAGCCGCCGAAAAAGGCATTTTGATCTGCAACTCCGCCGGCAACGAAGGCGACGACAGCCGTTGGATGACCATCATCACCCCTGCCGATGCCGAGAATGTGATTTGTGTGGGCGGCATCGATGCCAATTTAAAGGAATATCGTCATATCTCTTTCAGTTCATACGGACCTACTGCCGACAAGCGTCGCAAGCCCGATGTGGTGGCCTTCGGCGAAGCTCAGGTGGCCAACCCGAGTGGCGGCTTCACTTCTGCCTTCGGTACTTCGTTTGCCAGCCCTCTGACAGCGGGTTTCTGCGCCTGTGCATGGCAAACCAAGCGCGATTTGACCGCCTTACAGATGAAGGCTGAAATCCAAAAGTCGTGTGACCTCTATCCTTATTATGATTATGCCTTTGGCTACGGTGTGCCCCAAGCCGTCTATTTCACGGGTGACCTGAATCCCACCGAACGTTCTTTCAATCTCGTTCAGGAGAAGGACGGTGTGAAGATTGTCGTCCCGAAGGTCATCGAAGACCAGGATGTATTCATTAACGTGGAAGGTGCTGATGGTGTGCTGCTTGGCTATTATAAGGTGCATCCCGATTCCACGGGCATCAAACTGAACAACAAAGACTTTGGCCAAGGAAAAAAGCTCAATGTCAGCTACAACGGTTTCTACGACTCCTGCCCCATCAGCGGCATGGGTGGCGACATCAACCTGCTGACCCAATACAGAAACAGCCAAAACGGCACCTTCAAGAAAGTGAAAGAGGAAGGGTGGCAGAACACAGTTTTCTTGCAACTAGACGACCCAATTCCCAACGAGACCTGGAACGGCGTCAATATGCATCTCGCCTTCGGTCGCCGTTGGATGTATGGCAAGACTTATAAAATAGGTATGGGCCTAGGTCTCGGCTGGAACGAGTTCATTTGTCATAACGAAGAAGGAGAATTAGACTTATTGAAAGGTGAAACACGCATGAAGAATTTCCAAGTGCGCGGAGAATTGCTGCAACGTGTCGTCATCCGTCTGTGGGGCATCAACTGGGACTTGGGCGCTTATGGGGGTATCAATTTCACACGCAACATCCAGCTCCTCGAAAATGTCAATTGGGTCGACGACAATGGGAATGCTCTTAATCCGCAACCGTATGATGATTTAGTTGTAACATACATTAGTGCTGCCAAGGCCATGAACCGCTTCGAATACGGAGTCATGACTCGGGTCAGTTACAGCCTCTACAATGTCTTCAATATCGGTTTATATGGCAGTTACCGCTTGTCGGATGTCATCTTGAAAGATGATTTCATATTGGGTAGCCCCAACAACAATCCTTCGCCCTGGAGCATTGGTTTGGAGGTTGAAGTGGCTCCGTAATAAAATGACAACACAACGCAATAGCAAAAATCGCACTTTTCGGAGTGCGATTTTAGTTTCATTTCCTGTCTCTCCCAAACAATGCTCCAATCCATTGTCGGTTGAGCCGTGAGATGTTTTGCCGCTTGATAAGTTTCGGGCATTCAGCCTCGCAGGCGTAGGTGTTGGTGCAGCTACCAAAGCCCAACTCATCCATCTTGGCGACCATGTTCTTGACACGATCGGCGGCTTCAATCTGACCCTGGGGCAACAAAGCCAAATGGCTGACCTTGGCACCCACAAACAACATGGCACTGGCATTCTTACAAGCAGCCACACAAGCACCGCAACCGATGCAGGATGCTGCATCCATGGCCATGTCGGCTTTATGTTTTGGAATCGGAATCGTGTTGGCATCAGGCACACCGCCCGTGGTGGTGCTGATGTAGCCACCTGCTTGGATGATTTTGTCGAAGGCCGAACGGTCCACCACGAGGTCTCGGATGACTGGGAACGGCTTGGCGCGCCAGGGCTCAATCCAGATGTCGTCTCCATCATGAAATTTGCGCATGTGCAGCTGACAAGTGGTGATGCCGTCGTCGTTGCCATGCGGGCGGCCGTTGATATAGAGTCCGCACATGCCGCAGATGCCCTCGCGGCAGTCGTTGTCGAAGCATACGGGATGGGCTATGCGGTCGTTGACGAGGTGTTCGTTCAAGATGTCGAGCATCTCAAGGAAAGAACAATCGGGCGAGATGCCTTCCAAAGGATAGGTCTCGAAATGGCCCTTGGCGCGGGCGTTCTCCTGTCTCCAGATATGTAATGTGAACTTCATGGCTTACTTGTAATTACGGTTTGCGATTTGGATGTGTTCATAGACCAACGGCTCTTTCTCCATGGTCTCAGGTTGGCCGTGACCTTGGTATTCCCAAGCCGCCACGTACATGAAACGTTCGTCGTCACGGAGGGTCTCGCCATCTTCGGTCTGGTGCTCGGTACGGAAGTGTCCACCGCACGATTCCTCGCGGTGCATGGCGTCGTCGATGACGAGTTGTGCCAACTCGAAATAATCTTCAAGTCGATAGGCCTTCTCCAACTCAGGATTGAACTCATTGGCAGTGCCTGGAATGAAGACCTTTTTCCAGAACTCGTCTTCCAATTGCGAGACTAGCTTCTTCGCTTTGGTGAGGCTCTCTGTGTTGCGTGCCATGCCGCAGTATTCCCACATGATCTTGCCTAAAGCCTTGTGGAAATGATCCACGGTCTGTAAAGAGGCAGGTCCCTGAGCCTGCGGTCCCTGAGGCCCCTCGAAGGGTCGAAGGGCCGAATTCTTCATCAAATTCTCAATTCTCTGTTTTACAGCTGCTTCTGCCGCATCAAATTCTGGCGTTGTGGCCGAAATCTTCCCCACATAGATCTGGTCGGCGAGATAGTTCTGCATTGTGTAGGGCAGTACGAAATAACCATCGGCTAAACCTTGCATCAGCGCGGAGGCACCGAGACGATTAGCGCCATGGTCGCTGAAGTTGGCTTCACCAGCAGCGAAGAGTCCAGGGATAGTGGTCTGCAGCTCGTAGTCGACCCAAAGTCCTCCCATCGTGTAGTGGATGGCAGGATAGATCATCATCGGAGATTCGTAAGGATTCTCGTCCGTGATTTTTTGGTACATCTGGAAGAGGTTGCCGTATTTCTGTTCCACGACATCCTTGCCCAGACGTTGGATGGCATCTGCAAAGTCGAGGTAGACGGCAAAGCCTGTGCCTACGCCATAGCCCGCATCGCAGCGTTCCTTGGCGGCTCGGCTTGCCACATCACGCGGGACAAGGTTGCCGAAGGCTGGATAGCGGCGCTCCAAGTAATAGTCTCGGTTTTCTTCGGGTATTTCGGTGGGTTTCAACTTCCCAGCACGTATAGCTTCGGCATCCTCCTTTTTCTTGGGCACCCAGATGCGGCCGTCGTTGCGAAGGCTCTCGCTCATCAGGGTGAGCTTTGATTGATAGTCACCATGCACAGGGATACAGGTCGGGTGAATCTGCACATAGCAGGGATTGGCAAATGCGGCACCCTTGCGATGGCACACCCATGCCGCACTACCGTTGCTGTTCATGGCGTTTGTGGAGAGGTAATAGAGGTTGCCGTATCCACCCGTGGCGAGCACCACGGCATGAGCGGCATAGCGCTCCAAGTCGCCGGTAACGAGATTGCGGACGATGATACCTCGGGCGCGGCCTTCCACCACGACAAGGTCCATCATCTCGCATCGCGTGTGCAGTTTCACCGTGCCTCGGGCGATCTCGCGGCTTAAGGCACCGTATGCGCCGAGTAGCAGTTGTTGTCCCGTCTGGCCTTTGGCATAGAAGGTACGGCTGACTTGTGCGCCGCCAAAGGATCGATTGTCCAACAAACCGCCGTAGTCGCGGGCGAAAGGCACGCCTTGGGCCACACATTGGTCGATGATGGCACCACTAACTTCCGCCAGACGGTACACATTGGCTTCACGGGCACGATAGTCGCCTCCCTTGATGGTATCGCGGAAAAGGCGTTCCACACTGTCGCCGTCATTTTGATAGTTCTTGGCCGCATTGATGCCACCTTGGGCAGCGATGCTATGGGCACGGCGCGGCGAGTCTTGGATGCAGAAGATGTCGACATTGAAGCCCATGGCGCCAAGCGAGGCGGCTGCCGAGGCACCAGCCAGGCCTGTGCCGACTACGATGATGTCGAGTTTGCGCTTGTTGGCCGGGTTGACCAGCTTCTGCGAGGCTTTATAATTTGTCCACTTTTCAGCAAGCGGACCAGCGGGTATTTTAGAGTCAAGTTTCATTCTTTATCATTTTTTTGACTTCGAGACTTCGAGACACGGGACTTCGGGACGATTATCCCAGTCTCGTAGTCTCGCGTCTCGCAGTCTCGTGTCATAATTATAGTCCGAAATACACCCCGATGACCACGACAGCGAACATCAGGCATACTACCCAAGTGTATATTTGGCCAAGCACCTCAATGGCTTTGCCGTATTTGTAGTTATACAACCCAAAGGTCTGGAAAATAGCAGGGAAGCCATGCCGCAAGTGGAACCATACTACAGTGAAAAACACCAAGTAGGCAATGACGATGTGTAAGATCTTGAATTTCTCGCGAGCTTGGTGGTAAAAGTCAGGCTCGACTTCAAGTCCGGCGGCCTCAAGAACAGCCTTGTCTTCTTTGTCGAAGTTGGTGAGCCAGTTCTCCTTGGCGGAATACTCTCCATGTTGTTCGGCATAGTTGAATGCGTCGGGTTGCGTGGTTTTCAAGGCTACAACATCTTCCGTTTTGGCCATGTATTTTCCTTTCACCCAGCCGATCTTCACGAAATAAAAATCGGTGAAGTGCATGATAAGGCAGGCAAAGATGAGGATGCCCGTCCACATCTGGATTTTGGAACCAGTGTGCGTTTTGGAGCGTTGCGGCTTATGATAACCTTTGGGCCGAGCCATCTTGTTGGTCACGGCCAGCCAAATGGCCAAAACCGCGTGCAGCAGCAATGCGGCAAATAAGCCTATCTCCAGCACCTTGACGATGACATAGGTGCCCATGAAATGGCAGAAAGCGTTGTACCATTCGCCACCGTCATGCCTCAAAATGAGGAGATTGGCGCTGGCATGAAACAGCAGGAAGAAACTCAAGAAAGCGCCTAAGGCACCAACAAGGATCTTCTTAGAAATGGAATGTATCTTTGGTAAATTCATGATGATAAGTATTTTCAGTTGGTTATTTCTTAGGTGCTCCTCCACCGAAGTCATCATACAAGATGTTCTCGGGCGCCACACCCAAATTGTCAAGCATGTTGACTACGGCAGCACTCATCGGGCCTGGACCGCACATGTAATATTCGATGTCCTCGGGAGCTTTGTGGTCTTTCAGGTAGGTGTCGTACATCACATTATGCACAAAACCGGCAGTATATTTCACACCCTGTGCATCGGCAGCGGGGTCGGGACGGTCCAAAGCCAAGTGGAAATGGAAGTTGGGGAAGTCTTTCTCAAGTTGCAGGAAGTCTTGCAGATAGAAGACCTCGTTCAAGGCACGAGCGCCATAGAAGTAATGCATCTCACGGTCTCTTACATTCAAGGTACGAGTCAAATGCATGATTTGTGCCCTCAAAGGCGCCATACCTGCGCCGCCACCAACCCAAATCATTTCGGGCAATTGTGTAGGGCTGTCACACTGTGGCAGCCGTACATTATTGGCCGAATGATCCTTGACGTGGAATTCTCCATAAGGTCCTGACATGATAACCTTATCACCTGGTTTCAACGAGAAGATATAGGATGAGGCAATGCCAGGATTGACATTCATGAATCCCGAACGATCAGGTTTGAAAGGAGGTGTTGCAATGCGCACCGTCAGCATGAAGACATCGCCCTCGGCGGGATAGTTGGCCATCGAATAGGCACGGATGGTGGGGTCGGTGTTGACGCATCGCAGGTCAAACATCTTGAATTTCTCCCATGAAGGCAGGTACTCCTCCCCTATCAGTTCCTTGTCGAAGTCGGCATATTTGATGTCGAACTTCGGAATCTTAATTTGTGCGTAAGAGCCAGGCACGAAGTCCATGTGCTCACCAGCGGGCAGCTGCACCTTGAACTCCTTGATAAAAGTGGCCACGTTGCGGTTGCTGACCACTGTGCATTCGTATTCCTTCACGTTCAGAATCGACTGCGGCACCACGATTTTCAGATTTTCCTTTACCTTCACCTGGCACCCCAAGCGCCAGTGGTCCTGAATCTGTTTGCGGGTGAAGAATCCTACTTCGGTGGGCAGAATCGTTCCGCCGCCTTCCACCACACGGCATTTGCACTGGCCGCACGAGCCTTTGCCACCACAGGCAGAAGGCAGATACACTTTCTGTTCGGCCAGCGTGGCAATCAACGTGTTGCCCGTCGGGACTGTCAGCACTTTGTCATCATTGATGGTGATTTTCACTTCCCCTTTGGGCATGAGTTTGTTGCGCACAAACAGCAGCAATGCCACCAAAAGCAAGACGATGCCAAGGAAAACGGCGATACTTAGAATAATGGTTGAGGAGATATTCATTGCTTTTGAATTGTCGTGCAAAAATAGGCTTATTTCTGATTCGGAAAGGAATTATTGTTACCTTTGCCACAAAATAAACTTCACAACCTTATGAAACTCTCGAAAGAACAAAAGAGAATCCTTGTTTGCTGCATCCTTTACCTTGTGGCAACGGTGGCCTTCAATCTGCTGGTATTCGTTTATGGGAAACACGATTGGAGCGGTTTCTGGACCATGACGGGAAGCATGGCAGTGGGTGCCATAGTCGTCGTGCTGTTTCTTCTCATCGGTTCGCGCATACCGAAAAAGAAAGACGAAGACAAGCAATAGTCTTAGAGTTTTATCCCCATAAATGCCATAAAGGCGATACCCATCAAGCCAGTGATAATGAACGAGATGCCAACGCCTTGTAGGCTTTTGGGGATCTTGGAATAACGCAGTTTTTCGCGGATGGCGGCAATGGTAGTGATGGCCAAAAGCCAACCCAAACCGGAGCCTAAGCCGAACACAGCCGCTTCGCCCACGTTGCCGAAGCCGCGTTCCTGCATGAAGAGCGAGCAACCCAAGATGGCACAGTTCACCGCAATCAGCGGAAGGAAAATGCCCAAGGCGGAATAAAGCGACGGCGAGAAAGTCTCAATCACCATCTCCAGAATCTGCACGATGGCTGCGATGATGGCGATAAAGAGGATATAGGTCAGGAAGCTCAAATCGACAGATGCCAATTTTGGGCTGATCCATGACAAGGCACCAGGCAAAAGTAGATATTTATTGATCAGATAGTTGACTGGAACGGTAACGACCAACACGAAAGTCACGGCCAAACCCAAACCGGCACTGGTCTTGACGGTCTTCGACACGGCAAGATAAGAGCACATGCCCAAGAAATAGGCAAAGATCATATTGTCGACAAAGACGGATTTTATCAAAAGATTAAAGAGATTCATAAAGTGATTATTTTGACACGAGACTACGAGACACGGGACACGAGACAGGTTTTACTGATTATTACGATTGTTGTTTTCTAAATATGCAATGAACGCACCTATTGAACTTGATAAGGATTTACACTTGTTGATTAAACTCGTGGCTGTTTCCCCGTCACAATATCCGAATTTTGGACATAGATAAAGCATATTCTTTACTTCTCCACAACTTCCTTTTGAAATTCTCAAGTAGCGTATCATTACTTTGTCGGAGTTATATTCTGAGCCTTCTGCTATGTTGTTTGATATAGAAATCGCTGCCCTTTGAATTTGATCACGAAAACCATAGTCTTTATTGTCTTTGAACAAACTATAAATTTGCAAAGCAATATTTTGTGCATCTTGCCATATTCTTAAGTCTTCAAAAGCTTGCATATATTATGTTGATTTTTTTTTGTTAGTTTGTCTCGCGTCCCGCAGTCTCGCGTCCCGCGTCTTTATTACTAATCCATATCACCACTCCTAAAACTATTAGTGCCATCGGTGGCAAAATCATGAGTCCGTTGTTTTGATAACCAGCCTCGTAGAACGACTGCGGGATGACTTGGTAACCAAGTAAGGTCCCTGAGCCAAAGAGTTCACGGAAGAAGGCTACTATGACAAGTATCAAGCTGTAACCCAATCCGTTGCCCAAGCCGTCCAAGAACGACTCCCCAGGCCCATGCGACAAGGCAAAAGCCTCCAAGCGCCCCATGATAATGCAATTGGTGATGATAAGTCCCACATAAACAGACAGCTGCTTGCTTACATCGTAGGCGAAGGCTTTCAAGAATTGGTCGATCAAGATGACCAAGGTGGCCACAACAACAAGTTGCACGATGATACGGATGCGGTTAGGGATGCCCTTTCGCAGCAGCGAGATGATGAAATTCGATAACGCCGTCACAACCGTCACTGAAAGGCCCATTACCAAGGCAGGCTTGAGTTGAGCGGTCACGGCAAGGCAAGAGCAGATACCCAGCACCAACACGGTGACAGGATTGGTCTTGCGCAGAGGTTCTATAATAAGTTTCTTCAAGTTAGCCATAGTTATTCTCCTCTCTCCGCAATTCTGTTTAAAAGCGCCGAATATTTCTCCAAAGTATTGTCAATCATTTCTTTAACTCCATCCGAAGTCTTGGTTGCTCCAGTGATGGCATCGAATTGAATTGGAACCACGTTCCCATTTTCAAGTATCTGTTTGCCAGAGAATTGACCCTGGAATTTTTCGGTTGTGATTTCACCGCCCAAACCTGGAGTTTCCGACTTGTGGTCGAAGTTGGCACCCAAGATGGTCTTTCCATCGGCAGCAATGGCGAGATAACCCCAAATGGGACCCCAAAGTCCGTTACCCTGCATGGGGATGACGCTGATTTGGCGATCGATGACAAATAAAGGAAGCGTGCCGTCGTCAGAGATATTGCCGCTCTCATCCAAAAGGAATGAACCTGTGCAATGCTTCTCGAAAAGCAAGGGCGCGTTTTTGGCATTCACGTTGGGGATGCCCGCCGCCGTAAGAATGCTGATGCGTTTCTCGTTCTTCTTGTTGCGGTCTTGGAAGGGCTGCAGCCACAAGGCCGTCACCGTGAGCAACACCGCCACAATGACGATTAAAATAGTGGCGTACAAGAAGATATATCGATTGCTATTGACATCTTTCTTCATGACTTAACGGTTTTTGAGAGTTTTAAAGCACGATGTTGACGCATTTTGATGTTTCTGGCCACCACGCAATGGTCGATGAGCGGGGCGAAGCAGTTCATGAGCAGGATGCTGAGCATCATACCCTCGGGATAGGCTGGGTTGATGACACGGAGCATCACGGCGAAAATGCCGATGAGCAGGCCATAGATCCACTTGCCTGTGTTGGTCTGGGCCGCCGTAACAGGGTCGGTGGCCATGAAGACCGCACCGAACATGAAACCGCCCATCAGGTAATGGTAGTAGAACGGCACTTGCATGTATTCGTTGGCGCCAATGGCATTGAATAACAAGCCCATGAGACCGCCACCAAGGACGACAGAGAGCATGACACGCCAACTGGCGATGCCCGTGAACAACAACAGAATGGCACCTAACAAAATGGCAATCACAGATGTTTCACAGGTAGACCCGGGAATTGTTCCGATGAACATATCCAAAGCGGAAGCCGAAGGATGCACACCAGCGGCCAGTTCAGCCAAAGGCGTGGCGCTCGTGATGGCATCAGTGCCCCAAAGGTCGGCAGCAATCCATACATTGTCGCCCGACATCCTTGTGGGATATGCGAAAAAGAGGAAGGCGCGCGCCACCAAGGAGGGATTAAGGAAATTCATGCCTGTGCCACCGAAGACCTCCTTGCCGATGATGACGGCAAAGGCCACTGCAAGAGCGAGTTGCCACAATGGTGTGGTGACCGGCACAATCATCGGGATGATGAAACCTGTGACCAAAAAGCCTTCGTTCACCTCATGGTGACGAATCTGCGCGAAGGTGAATTCAATGCCCAAACCGACGATATACGACACTGCCAACATAGGCAGCATTCTCAAGAAGCCAAACCAAAGGCAGTACCACCAGCTGGCTACTGTACCCAATTCGTAAGGCCAATCTGTGGCGTGGAGCGAAGTCTGATAGCCGATGTTCCACATGCCAAAGAGCATGGCAGGAACGAGGGCGATGACCACCATAATCATGGCGCGTTTCAAATCGATGGCATCACGGACATGGCTGCCGCGCTTGGTGACCCGATTGGGTGTGAAGGCAAAGGTTTCGAAGGCCTCAAAAGTGCTCTGAAGCCATGCGAATTTCCCGCCCTCCACAAAGTTCGGCTTGATTCTGTCAATAAAACGACGTAGGTTATTGAACATTATAATCCCTCCTTTCTCAGTTTCTCCAAAGCCTCGCGGATGATGGCTTGGATGTCTGTTTTGGATGTGTCGATGAACTCACAAAGGGCGAAGTCTTCGGGCTCAACCTCGTAAATGCCCAAGTTCTCCATCAGCTCAATGTCACCGATGATGCAGGCCTTGATGAGTTGCGTGGGATAAATGTCGAAGGGAAATACCCGCTCGAAATTGCCCGTGAAGACCATGGGACGCAAGTCTCCGTGGGTGTTGGTGTCGAACTTCCAGAAGTTTTCGAAACGCGGAAGCTCGAAGCCCAAGGGCTTGAAGGTGCTTTTCGGCATGAAGCCGCTGAGGAAGGTGCGCGAGAAGCTGAACTTCCTGAAGCCAGGCATCAGCCAACCCATGAAGTCGTAATAGTCGCCTTCGGGCAGGATGCTCACCAAGTCGTCGTAGGCACTCAGAAAACCATCAGCAGCGATTTGTGTGCCACTCAGGATGTCGCCCGAAATGACGCGATTTTCCTTCGTGGCATCGTTGGCATCCATCTTAGGATATTCGTTGTTAAGCAGTTGCGCATTGGTGATCTCAGCCAAACAAGCCCCAAACCTTACTCGGTAATAATGTGGGTTCTTGATATTGGGTCCGGCTACAGCGACAACGCGTTCAGGCTTGTAAATGCCTGTGGCAACCAATTCACCCAACACGGCAACGTCCTGAAGGTTCATCGTCCAGATGATTTCTCCTTTATTAATAGGGTCGATGTGGGCGATTTGTGTGCCGATGTTTCCGGCAGGATGCGGCCCTTTCAAATAATGAATTGCAATATGACGGTTTCCGTCATTGACTACGTCGAATGCAGAGCATTTGCGAGGAACGAAGCAATCCAGACTCGCAAGCTTCTGTCCCGGCCTAAAGCAAACATGCACCATTCCGTCCGTCAATTTTGCCAGCGCCTCAAGGCCTTTTTTGAGTGCCTCTTCCCTACCCCGCATGACAAAGTCATAATCAGGTGCCAGAGGTGCGCTGCTGAAGGCACTGACAAAAATGGCCTTGGGCTTGTCGTCGGGGTTGGCTATGGTGCCGAAAGGCCGTTGGCGCAGTTGGGTCCAAAGGCCGCATTGCAGCATGGCATCTTTGATTGTATCTGCCGTGGTCAAAGTCGCTGTCCCGGATTTGTAATCCGCGACGGTCGAGCCTGCGGATTTAAAATCCGCTTCCACAACCACCTCCAAAAGCTTGCGTTTCTCGCCTCTCACGATGGCTTTCACCTGCCCGCTGACGGGTGAAGTGAAGCGGATGCGTTCGTCGCTCTTGTCGCAAAACAAAGCATCTCCGACAGTCACCTTATCGCCTTCCTCAACCAGCAATCGCGGTGTGAGGCCCACAAAGTCAGTGGGCTTCATGGCGTAGGTCATGATGCTGCGCGCATCGGTGAGGCGTTTCTCAGCCCCTCCGCTGATGGGCAGGTCAAGACCTTTTCTTATAGTAATGATTTTTGACATGATTTGTGTGGCAAAAATAGAAAATTTGTGCTTATCAACGCCTTAAATTACCAATGCAAGGTGTATTTTATGGATTATTTCACTTCCGAAAGTGCAAATCTCCAATTATTTCCTAAATTTGCAGTCCTAAAAAGTTGAAAATAGATTCAAAACCGATAAACAATGAAAGTACAAGAATTAGTTGAAAAACTCAATCTGAAGGTCCTTTCGGGCGCGAACGGCCTTGATAGAGAGATCGATGGCTGCTACATCTCCGACCTTTTGAGCGACGTGATGGGCAATGCTATGGAAGGCAACATCTGGATTACACTTCAGACCCATAAGAACGTGATGGCCGTGGCCTCGCTGAAGGAACTGGCCTGCATCATCCTGGTGAAGAACCTTGTCCCCAACGACGAGACCATCGAGCAGAGCAACGACGAGGATCTGCCTATCCTGCAGACCTCTCTGCCGACGTATGAAATCGCTGGATTGGTGTATAACTTGCTACACGAATAAAACGGCCCTTCGACAGGCTCAGGGACCTGCAAAAGCTAAGGTCGTTGAGCCCGTCGAAACGCCGACTATGATTTATGGAACTCCAATCATATAGAGCAGATTTACACATGCACACGGTGCTTTCACCGTGCGGTGACCTCTATATGAGTCCCTCCGCCATAGTCGAGCAGGCCAAGAAGCTCCACCTCGACGTCATCGCCATCTGCGACCACAACACAACCCGGCAGGTGAAGGTGACGCAAAAGATAGGCCGCGAGAACGGCATCCTTGTCATCGGAGGCGTCGAAATCACCACGCAGGAAGAAGCCCATGCCCTCGCCTACTTCGAGAACGATGAGCAGCTGGACAAGTTCCAGAAATTTCTTGACGCACACCTCCCCCACATCCCACTTGATGAGGAGAAGTTTGGCTATCAACTCATCGTTGATGAGAACGAGGAAGTGGTGGGCGAAGAGGAATGGCTGCTGTGGTCGGCATTGGATGCCGATTTGGACCAACTCTATGATGTGGTGCATGAAATAGGCGGATTGTTTGTCCCTGCGCATGTCAACAAGCCAGCGAGCAGTTTGGTGAGCCAGTTAGGCTTCGTGCCGCCCGACATCAAGGCCGATGCCTTGGAGATCTCGAAGCACGTCACCAAGCCCGATTTTCTGAAGAAATACGCCTACCTGAAGAAGTTCAACTTCACCAAGAGCAGCGACGCCCATTTCCTGCATATCATCGGCGAGGTGCATTGCGTGCTGCACATGTACGACAAGACCTTCGACGAGTTCCGCAAGACGCTTCACGGCGAGGACGGACGCTATATCGACACTGAACCCAAAGAAAAACTACAACTCTTATTCGGATGAAAGAACTATCAATGCATGTCTATGACCTGATGGAAAACTCAACGGCGGCCAACTCCACCCTCGTCGAGCTGACCATCCGCGACAGCCTGAAAGACAATATATACGCCTTCACCATCAAGGACAACGGCAAGGGTATGACGCCCGAGTTTTTGGCCAAGGTGACCGATCCCTGGACCACTTCGCGCACTACGCGTAAGGTCGGATTGGGCCTACCCCTCATCAAGATGAACACCGAGAACGCCGGCGGTGGCATGAAGATTGAGAGCGAAGTCGGCAAAGGCACCGTGCTCAACTTCTGGTTTCAGCACGACCACCTCGACCGTCCGCCGATGGGCGACTTGGCCGGCTCGCTGGTGATGCTCTTTGCTGCCCACGAGGACATCCATTTCATCTATAAGCACATCACTGACGACGGCGAGTTCGTCTTCGACACCGATGAGATCAAGGAAGCCCTTGACGGCATGTCGATGAACGACGTCAGCATTATGAAATACCTGAAGGAGATGATTCAGGAGAATTTGGAAGAAATACATTATAACGATTAATACAATGAAACTCAGAGAGATTTCAGAACTTTTGAACGCCACAGTGCGTTGCGGTGAAGACCGTTTGGACGAAGAACACGAGACCGCCTTCGCCTCCGACCTGATGAGCGACGTGCTCACCCTCGGCGACTACAACCCCGTCATCCTGACGGGTCTTAGCAACATGCAGACCATCCGCACCTGCGAGATGGGCAACCTCGACATCATCGTCCTGGTGAGGAAAAAGAAAGCCTCCGAGGAGATGATTGAAGAGGCTGAGGACGAAGGCATGGTGGTCATGGAATGTGACTACTCCATGTTCAAGGCCTGCGGACTGCTCTTCAAGGCGGGTATGCTCCCCATTTTCTAACCGATGTCAAACCAAAACACCACGTCATGCACTTAGAATATCAAGTATATGAAGCGGACTTCGTCAACGCGGGAGCCGCATCGAGCGCCATCAAGAAGACCTTGAAGCAGCTCAACGTCAGCCCACAGATCATCAAGCGGGTGGTCGTCGCCTTATACGAGGCCGAGGTCAACGCCATCGCTCACGCCTACGGCGGCATGATATACGCCGACATAGAACCCGACAAAATTGTCCTGAAGGTGGAAGACAAAGGTCCGGGCATCCCCGACATCGACTGGGCCATGCAGGAAGGCAATTCCACAGCCTCGCCCGAGGTACGTAACATGGGCTTCGGTGCAGGCATGGGTCTGCCGAACATACAGAAGAATGTCGACAAACTGAATGTGACTTCCACCGTGGGCGTTGGCACCACCGTCGAAATGGAGGTGAATTTTACCTGAACAAGCCGGCATAGATCCCCGCTCTCCCACAAGCCTTCGCTGGGATGACATGCCTAACTGAACAACTGAACAACTAACAACTGAAAACTATGGAAAAGACTCCTTTCTTCCACGCCCTAAAGATAGATGAAGACACCTGTATAGGTTGTTCGCGCTGCATGAAAATCTGCCCCACAGAGGCATTGCGTGTGCGCGATGGCAAGGCAGTCCTTATGCCCGACCGTTGTATTGACTGTGGCAATTGCTTTAAGGTGTGTCCCACTCGTTCCATCTACATTGAGCAAGACGACTTCGAGAACATATTCAACTTCCCCATCCGAGTCGCCTTGGTGCCTGCCGTTTTTATGGGCCAGTTCCCGAACGACATCACCGTGTCGCGCATCTACGGCATCCTCAAGGATCTGGGCTTCACCCATGTGTTGGAGACCGAGTCTTCCATACCCATTTATACGGCTGCCAAGAACAAATATGCCGCTGAAAACCCCGACATCAGGCCGCTCATCTCGACCTTCTGTCCAGCCATCGTGCGCCTCATCCAGGTGAAGTTCCCAGGGTTGACCGACAACCTTATCCCCTTAAGGGCGCCACTCGACATCACGGCCATGTATATCCGCCGTAAAATCAAAGAGGAGATGGATTTGAAGGACGACCAAATTGGCATCTTCTACATCACCCCTTGTGCAGCCAAGATTGCCGCTGTGAAGAACCCTGTGGGTGAAGAGAAGTCGCTGGTCGACGGCGTCATCAACATGGACTCGCTCTACAACCGTGTCTACCACGAAATCAAGAAGCAAGGCCATGGCTACAAGGAACAGAAACTGCCCGTTTCGCAACTCTCAGCCGATGGCGTGCTGACCTCATTGACCAATGGTGAGCGTCGTCTTTCTGATGCCCATCACTCCTACTCCATCGATGAGATCCATAATGTCATCGAGTTCCTGGAAAAGGTGGAGAACGAAGAGATTGAAGACGTCGACTTCCTTGAGCTACGCGCCTGCGACCAAAGTTGCCCAGGCGGCATCCTGACCTGCGACAACCGTTTCCTCATCTGCGAGCGTGTGTTTGGTCGCGCCCGTAAGATCGCCGACCGCGAGCGTAAGGGCGAACAGACCAAAGACCACGAGTTGGAAGAAGAGCGTAACTACTTGATGCGCCACATGAAAGTCGGCGAAATCCATCCCCGTTCCATGCTCGTTTTGGATGACAACATCGCCGTAGCTTTAGAGAAGATGAAGAAGATCGACGAATACCGTGCCCGTCTGCCCCAAACCGACTGTGGTATCTGTGGCGCGCCCACCTGCGACGCCTTGGCCCGCGACATCGTGTGCGACAATGCCGAACTCACCGACTGCGTCTTCATCCAACGCAACCTCGAAGCCCGTGGTAACATGGACGTGCAGGAATCCTTGAAAATCATGGAAGTGATTTGGGGCAAAGCCAAGATGAACGACTACGTGAAGAAGAAATAATAGCCGTTCAAGGACAAAACAAAGGTTTATAAGGTCTGGTCAAACAGATCCAGTTGGTTCTCCGTGAGGTACAAGTCTTGCGGAACCTCGTATTCGTATGCCGTGATGAACCGTTCAATGTTTTTCTTGATCAGCTTGATGGGAGTCGTACGACGCGCCTTGCAGTAGTTGCGCAAGGAACGGTACTGACCCGCCGACAATTTGAACGTAATCGCGTGGTATTTGTAATTGCGGCGTTTTCTTTTCTTGTTTTGTCCCATAACCCATTGATTTGATGGCACGAAATAACGAAAATAATTCGTAAAAAGCAAATAAACGCATTTTTTTCTACCTTTGTCGACCCATAAATGGGAGTTGAAATGAGCATCACTGTTATAGGAGAATCCAATATTGACATCGCGGTTAGGCCTCATGCCAATCCGATACAAGGAGGCTGTACGCCTGCCGATATCGCCTTTCATTATGGCGGGGTGGCACGCAACATCGCTCAAAACCTTGCCCTCTTAGGACATGAAGTGCGCCTGGCTAGTGTGTTTGGCGACGACAGCTTCGCGCATAGCATGATGGAAGACTGTGAACGATCGGGTATCGACCTATCGCTTTCATCGCAATACAATGACGCAAAGAGCCCCCTCTTCCTTAGTTTCAACGATGAGATGGGCAACATGCAGTCGGCCGTGTCGGATATCCAGCTCAACAAATACTTGGATTTGGATTGGCTTCGCGACAGGATCGATGCCATCAACCGATCGGATATGGTGGTGGCCGACACCCTATTGAGCGCCGATGCCCTTGCCTTCCTCATCGACCATTGCCTGGTTCCGCTTTACGTCGACACCGTGTCGGCCAACCGTGCTTTGATGCTCAACGAGGCATTCGACAATTCATGGAAAAAGTCGGTGTCTGTGCTGAAGTGTAACCTTGCCGAAGCTCGGGCCATGACAGGAGCCCAAGAAGTGGATGAAGCCGCTCGACGCCTGGTTGACAAAGGCATTAAGGAGGTTTATCTCACGCTGGGCGAAGAGGGTGTGGTATTCTGTTCCAAAAAAGGGATCTGCCATTTTGAAGCCATTGAAGCGGAAGCCGTTAACGTGACGGGGTCGGGCGATGCCTTTTTTGCCGGGGTAATCCATGCCCATTCTATCGGTGTGACTGGAGAAGAAGCCGTCAACTATGGCCTCAAAGCCGCCTGTCATAACGTAAAAAGCGAAACGCCAGTCAACCCGACGCTTCGCCTTTCAGTGTTCGATGAATAATCGCGTTTAGAAGCTGAAACCAACGCGGCCCAGCACCATGATCGGCTGAATGGAACCGAAGGTGCGGTAATCGGTATTCGTATTTGAAATGTTGTCGTTGAGCGTAGTGGTCTTCACCGTCTCTTCGCCCTTCACGTCGCCCTTGCCCAGGTTGTAGATGCTGCAACCGATGCGCAGGTTTTTGGCGATCTCGAAGCCCAAACCGGCTTGGAAGGCAAAGCTAAAGGCATTGTCATACTTTTGCGTAGTCTTCACGCTCGATTCGATTCCAAAAGTATTCAGCGTGCCAACGCTTTCCATCTCGGTGATGAAACGCATGTTGCCACCGACACCAGCCTCAGCATAGATACCCAACTGGGGGTTGATGTTGTAGAGGTAGTTCAAACCCAACATAGCCGGCACATTGATATACTTAGGTGTGGCGTTGTAGGAGAAGCTGCCGCTGACATTGTCTCCGCCCCATTGGCCGTTACGATAGTCGGCCTTCAAGTCAGAGTTCGGACCGTTGTAGAAGCCATCGAGGGAGAGCATCACGCCCAGACCTTTTACGCCCACGTTGAAGTACCATTTGAGACCGGCGTTGAAGCCGATGGCAGCGCCAGCTTGAGTTGCGTCAACCGTCTGCAAGGCGAACTGATTGATGCCATCATATCTGGCAAAGTCCTTCATCGGGAAAGAAGCACCCAAGTACAAGGCACCGTTGGTTTGTGCCATTGCCTGGCCACCGATAACCATCATGGCGACCAAAGCGAAAATTCTTGCTAATTTCTTCATTTTTTTGATATTTTTAGGTTATTTTTGTTGTTTTGACTCAACTAAAACGCTGCAAAATTAGTAAAACTTTCGTATTTTTGCACAATAATCATTTTCCATATGTTCCAAAAACTCAAACAATTCAAAGAAAGACATCCCTTCACCTCATTGATGCTGGTAGCCATTGCGGTGAGAATCATCGTTGTCATCTTTGTGCCTGGCTTTGGCTCTAACCGTGAACTGCAACATACCACACTCTTCATGGGTTTCCTCGAAAAGATGAAATCCATTTTTGGCATTGGCGAATCATCAGGGCCTGGACTCATGTTGTTGAGCCGTGCCCTCTATGCCATGGTCTCGTTGTTCACCGTATCAATGGTCTACCGTATCTGCGACCTGTTTTCCAACAAACAGAATGCCTGGCTTCTGGCGCTCATCCCTGCCTTTAGCTGTGTGATGCCTGCTTTCGGCATCATCGAGAATGCCAGCGCTTTCTTGGGCCTTCCTTTATTGCTATACGGTGCCAATGTGGTGCTGAGACAAGAAGTGTTGAGGCAAAACAATCTTAACGAAAACGTGCATCGCACCTCTTTCCTGATCGCAGGCATCATGCTCGGTTTGGGAATCTGCGTGTGGTACGAAAGCGTTTTCATCGTGCTCAGCATCCTTTTGATCCTCTGCGTCAGGCGCAATCCTAAAGGTGCTTTGATGACGCTTATTGGCGTGCTGTCATCCATCGTCGCTGTCGGATTGTTGCTCATGGCGCTCCATGTCAACCCAATGAATTACATCAAGCTATGACCAAAGAGGAAGCCCGTCAACGCATTGCTGCCCTCAGCGAAGAATTGGAGCAGCACAACTACAATTATTATATTCTCGCCAAGCCCACCATCAGCGACTACGAATTCGACATGAAACTCGAGGAGTTGGCGGGGCTTGAGAAAGCGTTTCCCGAGTTTCTCTCCCCTGCCTCTCCCACCCAACGTGTGGGCGGCGGTGTCACCAAGGAATTCCAGAGCGTGCAACATCGTTATCCCATGTTGTCGCTGGCCAATTCCTACAGCCGTGAGGAGATAGCTGAGTTTATCAGTCGCATCAAGAAGACCATCGATGAGGAAGTGGAGTTTTGCTGCGAGCTGAAGTTTGATGGACTCAGCATCAGCCTACAGTATGATAAAGGCTTGTTGGTCCGTGCCGTGACCCGTGGTGACGGTGCCCAGGGCGACGATGTGACGACCAACGTGCGTACCATTCACACCGTGCCGCTGAAACTGCATGGCGACTATCCCGAGTTTTTCGAGATGCGTGGCGAGATTGTGATGCCTTTCGAGAGTTTCAACCGTCTGAATGAAGCGCGTGCCGAGGCAGGCGACGACCTCTTCGCCAATCCACGTAATGCCGCTGCAGGAACGCTGAAGCTGCAAGACTCCAAAGAAGTGGCCCGACGCCGTTTGGACAACTACTGTTACTATATGATGATGGACGGCCTCGAAGACCGTTATCTGACCCACTACCAAAGCCTGCAAGCTGCCCGCAAATGGGGCTTCAACATCTCCAATTTCATGGCACTTTGCAAGACCATCGACGAGATCTTTGAGTTCATCGACTACTGGGACGAGGCCCGTTACCAGCTGCCTTTTGCCATCGACGGCATCGTGCTGAAGGTCAATAGTTATGCACAGCAACAGGCCTTGGGATTTACGGCCAAGTCGCCGAAATGGGCCATCGCATACAAGTTCAAGGCGGAAGAGGTGGAGACCGAGCTGCAAAGTGTCGATTTCCAGGTGGGACGTCACGGCACCATCACGCCGGTGGCCAACCTCGCTCCTGTGCAATTGGCTGGTACAACGGTGAAACGTGCCACCTTGAATAATGAAGACTTCATCCGTCAATTTGACCTGCATTACGGCGACACGGTCACTGTGGTGAAAGGCGGTGAGATCATACCGAAGATAATTGGCGTCAACCTTGACAAACGGCAAGCAGGCGCTCAACCTGTGGAGTTTGTCAAGACCTGCCCGATATGCGGTAGCCAACTTATTCAGAACGAAGGCGAAGCGGCGTGGTATTGTCCCAACAGTTCAGGCTGTTCGCCGCAGATCCGAGGCCGCATCGAGCATTTCATCGGACGCAAGGCCATGAATATCGAGAGTCTCGGTGAAGGCAAGGTGGAACTGCTCTATGAAGAAGGTCTTGTCCGTAATGTCGCTGACCTCTACGACCTCACCTTTGACAAGCTTTTCGGTCTGGAGAAAGTCATCACCATCGAAGATGAGTTCAGCTTGTTGCCCGTGGCTAAACGCAAGGTCAGTTTCAAGGAAAAGACCGCCCAAAACATCTTGGATGCCTTGGAGAAATCGAAGTCGGTGCCGTTTGAGCGGGTGCTCTTTGCCTTGGGCATCAAGTTCGTGGGCGAGTCGGTGGCCAAGGTGTTAGCCAAAGCACTGCACGACATCGACCACATTATCGGTGCGAGTGTCGAGGAGATGACCGAGATCAACGAAATCGGCGAAAAGATCGCACTTTCGGTACGCAATTTCTTCGATGACGAGCGCAACCTTGAAATCGTCAACCGCCTGAAGCAGGCCGGGCTGCAGTTTGCCATGGCCGAACAAGCCGTTTCCGACAAGGAACAGGTGCTTGCGGGCAAGTCGTTTGTGGTTAGCGGTGTGTTTGAGCATTATTCCCGCGACGGAATAAAGGAAACCATCGAAGCTTATGGCGGCAAAAACGTTGGCAGTATTTCTGGCAAGACCGACTATGTGTTGGCGGGCGACAAGATGGGTCCCGAAAAACGCAAAAAGGCTGAGTCACTGGGCATTCCCATCATCACCGAAGCCGAGTTTGAGGCTATGATTGGGGTGAAACGCGAAGCGGAGACTACGGGACTTCTTTTTTAGAACACACTTTTCAAGCGCCGCATGGCCTCCTCCACCGTCGCCCTCGGACAAGCCAGGTTGATGCGGAAGAAACCGCTTCCTGCCTCACCGAAGTCCTTGCCTCGGTTGAAGCCAAGATTCGCCTCTTGAGTCATCTTATGCCACAATTCCTCTTCCGAAAGACCATAGCCGTTGAAGTCGAGCCACATCATATAGGTGGCCTGAGGTTTGTGGAATTTCACCTTGGGCAGATGGGTGGACAGGTATTTTGCGACATAGTCGATATTGCCTTGCACATAGTCCAGGAGTTGCCCCAGCCATTCGTCGCCATAGGTCATGGCGGCTTGGGTTGAGACCTTGCCAAAGATATTGCCAAGATGCGCCTCCATGTCCTCGACATAGGCAACATACGTCTTGCGTATTGTCTCGTTGGGCACAATGGCCGTGGAAGTGGCCAATCCCGCCAGGTTAAAGGTCTTTGAGGCCGCATGGAAGGTGATGCTGTTCATTGCATATTGATGTCCCAAAGTGGCAAAAGGCGAATGCTTATAGCCAGGAAGGACCAAATCGCAGTGGATTTCATCTGAAATCACCAGCACATTGTTTTTCAGGCATATCTCGCCCAACAGAAGAAGCTCATTACGTGTCCAGCTGCGGCCCACGGGATTATGGGGATTGCAGAGGATCAGCATCTTGGCGGTCTTGGCTTGTTCGGCCAACTGGTCGAAATTGATTTCGTAGCCATCTCCTCTGTCAACCAAGGTGTTGTACACCAGTTTACGCCCGTGGCTGCTCACGGCGTGGTGGAAAGGCGGATAGACGGGCGGTTGAATGATAATCTCGTCGCCGGGCTGCGTGAAAGCCATCACCGCCATGGTAAAGCCACAGACCACACCAGGGGTAAACGACATCCATTCCGTAGGCACTTCCCATTGATGGCGTCGTTTCAGCCATCCCGCGATGGATTGGAAATAGGGCTCGTCCTTGAAATGATAGCCGTAGACGGGATGCTCGGCACGTTCGATGACGGCTTTGCGTACGAAGTCGGGCGTCTCAAAGTCCATGTCGGCCACCCACATGGGCAAAACGTTGGGATTGCCGAACACTTGTTTCCTCAAATCATACTTAACGCAGTTAGTATCAGCGCGATTGATAATTTTATCAAAATCGTATTTCATGGTATGTCAGTTTTAATGCGGCAAAGTTGCGAAAAATTTCGCGGTTTTTGCCGTGGCTAAGGAAAAAAGATGTAATTTTGCAGCGTCAAAACAGACAAATGGTTCATTCATTTTTTGGGGGAGTCGCATAGTGGCAATTGCAACAGACTGTAAATCTGTCCGGGTATCCGTTCGGTGGTTCGAGTCCACCTTCCCCCACGCAAAGGCGAGGCTAAGGCTTCGCTTTTTTTGTGTCACACCCTCTTTTTTCAAAAAAAGTCGGGCTATTTGTCGCAACATTAAAATATTTGTATATCTTTGCACTATAAATTAGCATTTTATGAAAATTTTTGTCGCCAAACTAGCTTTTAAGACCACTGCGGAAGACCTGAGAGCCTTGTTCGAACAATTCGGCGAGGTGGAGTCATGCAAGGTTATCATGGATCACGAAACTGGCCGTTCGAAATGTTACGGCTTTGTTGAGATGCCCAACGACGATGAGGCTTACAAGGCCATCGTGGAGACCGACGAGACCGTCTTCATGGGTAACGAGTTGCAGGTCAAGAAGTCGCGTCCCCAACCTGCCACGCCTCCCAAACCCGAAAAGCCTGCCCGTCCGAGACGTCCGCACCGCCCGTATGTGCCGCCGGTACAAGAAGAATAAGGTGACATTTGTATTTTTTTAGCCAAAGAAGATACGCGTTTCGAAAAAAAGCCGTATCTTTGCAGCCGCAAAAAGATGGTCTGGTAGCTCAGCTGGATAGAGCAACAGCCTTCTAAGCTGTGGGTCTTGGGTTCGAATCCCAACCGGATCACCATTTGGAAAGGACTTCTAACGAAGTCCTTTTTCTTTTCCCGTTCACATGAAAAATTTCCGTATTTTTGCAGCCAAATTACCCCATCATGATCCAAGCGACAGGCATATACAAATCCTACGGCAGCCTTGAAGTGCTCAAAGGCATCGACCTTCACATCGCCAAGCGCGAGATAGTGAGCATCGTTGGGGCTTCGGGTGCAGGCAAGTCCACCCTACTCCACATCATCGGCACCTTGGACAAGGCCGACCGCGGACAACTCATCATCGACGGCACCGAAGTCGGCAAGCTGAACGACACGGATTTGGCCGCCTTCCGCAACCAGAAGATCGGTTTCGTGTTCCAGTTCCACCACCTTTTGCCTGAGTTTACCGCCTTGGAGAATGTTTGCATACCTGCCTATATCGGAGGCATGGGCAAGAAAGAGGCCACGGAAAGGGCCGAACAACTGCTCGATTATCTGAACCTAAGCGACAGAAAGGACCATAAGCCCTCACAACTGTCGGGCGGCGAGCAGCAGCGTGTGGCCGTGGCCCGTGCGCTCATCAACCAGCCTGCCGTGGTGCTGGCCGACGAGCCCTCGGGCAACCTTGACTCGAAATCGGCCGAGGAACTGCACAAACTCTTCTTCCGCCTTCGCGACGAGATGAACCAAACTTTCGTCATCGTCACCCACAACCCCACCCTGGCCCAGATGTCGGATCGCACCATTACCATAAAAGACGGAAAAATATAACCTTCACCTATAATAAAAAAGCACGGTTTCCGTTAACTCATAGTTATAAGAACGAAAAATGAAAAGACAGATACTCTTCTCCTTGTTGTTTGGCACTGCGCTCGCATTGGGTGCCAACGTTGTTCAAGCCCAAAATGCCGAGTCCTACGAGTCGTTGATGCGTAAAGGCAACGAGAAATTCAACGCCAAGGACTTCATCAGCGCTAAGACCTATTACGAGATGGCTCTGAAACAGAAGTCGGGCGACCCCACCGCCAAGCAGAAACTGACTGAGACTGTGAAGAAGATCCAGGAAGACGGTGCCCGTCAGGAGGTGTTCTATGCCCACCTGGATGCCGGCGACCAATACTATGGCCAACAGAAATACGAGGAAGCCTTGACGGAATATGAAGCCGCTCTGAAGGTCTTCCCCGAGGACAAATACGTTGGCGGCCAAGCCAGTGCGGTACGCGCCATCTTGCAGGAACGCCAAGACAAACAAGATGCCTACGATTTGGCCATGAGCCAAGGCGAGGCTTTGTTGGCCGAGGACAACTTCGACGCAGCCATCATGCAGTTTGAGACCGCCAAAGGAATCTTCCCCAACGACAAGTTGCCTAAGGAGAAAATCGCTGAAGCCAAACAGAAGAAACAACTCTATACCGAGAAGGTCACCCGTTTTGACAACCTCATGGAGGAAGCCCGTCAGTTTGGACTGCGCAAGAACTACGAGGCTGCCATCGGCAAGCTCGACCAAGCCTTGGAGCTCTTCCCCGACGACATGGAAGCCAATGCCAAACGTAACGAATACCTTAGCGCAAAGGGTGTGGCTGACCAATACAACGGCATCATCGCCGTGGCCGACCAACTCTATGAGAACAAAGCATACAAAGAAGCCAAAGTCCAATACCAAAGCGCTCTAGCCGTGGTTAAAGGCGATGCCTACGCCACCGATATGATTGCCCGCCTCGACCCGCTCATCGCCGAGCAGGATGCCGAAGAGGCCGCACGTATCGCCGCTGAAGCTGAAGCCGCTCGTCTGGCTGCCGAGGCCGAAGCGGCTCGAATCGCTGCTGAACAAGAGGCTGCACGACTGGCTGCCGAAGCAGAGGCCGCAAGATTAGCCGCCGAGGCTGAAGCTGCCCGTATCGCCGCAGAGCAAGAGGCTGCAAGGATTGCTGCCGAAGCAGAAGCTGCTCGTTTGGCCGCTGAAGAAGCCGCTCGTATCGCTGCTGAGGAAGAAGCTGCTCGTCTGGCTGCCGAGGCTGAGGCTGCTCGTATAGCTGCCGAAGAGGAAGCCGCACGTCAGGCCGCCCTCGCCGCTGCCGAGGCAGAACGTCAAGCCACCATCAAGACCATGATGGATGCCGCCGACGCCTTGTTCGACCAACAGGAATATGCCAACGCCAAAGTGAAATACCAAGAGGTCGTTGCCTTCGACGAAGGCAATGCCGCCGCCACCGCCAAGATTCGTGAAATCGACGGTATCTTCGCCCAGATGGCGGCTGAGCTGGAAGCCAACTATAATCAGGCTATGAGTGCCGGCAACAGCGCCATGACCGCCGAGAATTTCGCAGAGGCTATAGCACAGTATCAGACCGCTTTGGCCTACAAGCCCGAAGACCCCACTGCCGCTGCACAACTAGCCATCGCCCAAAAGTCGGAGAGCGACCGTATCGCCGCACTTCGTAGCCAATACGAGAAGTTCGTCAAGGAAGGCGACGCCAACTTCAAGACCAACACCTTCGACAAGGCCATCGAGGCCTATACCAAGGCAGAAGAACTTGGTCTGGAGACCTACCCCACCGAGATGATTGCCCGCATCAGCGAGATCATCGAACAAAACAAGCTGTATGAGCTGAACAGCGAGCCTTTGATGTTGGCCGCTGGCGAAGCCAAGCGCTTTGAGTTCAACAAAATCGATGTAGCGGTGCGTCGTTCCAACTACATCATCATTAAGGTGCGCAACCCGCATCCTGAGAAGACCTTCCCGATGATCGTCTCCTTCGGTGGCGCTGGCGGTAAGAACGGTGGTTTCGTGCTGCCCATCGCCTCCACCGAAGAAGAAAAGACCTTCATCTTCCGCATCGGATCACAGTACAAGTGGTTCAGCGAAGACAACACCTGGATTGAGATCATCTCCGAGAACAACGAAGTGGAAATCGGGAAACTGGAGGTTTCAAGAAGCAATTAAAACTTTACAACACCTCGCCTGGTATCGACAACGGTAATTCTTCAGGCTCTTTTGCGGAACTAATGGAATAGACGCTGTCGACCACGTACTTGCTCATGCCACGCCAAGGCAGGGCTCCGAGGTATTCCTTGTAATGCAACTCCACAAACTTGCCTGCACTGCGTTCCAGCTGCTTGGCTACATTCTCGTCCTTTACTGAGAAGTTGAACTCGTTCGACTGGATGGTGGCATTGCTGTTCTTGGAGTTGTAACCGGCTTGGATGAGGCGGCCTTCGTAGGTCTTGAAGACATAGCCTTTGTAGACGAAGAGGTTTAATTCGCCAGCCTTCACGCCACTACCGAAAACAAAGTAAAACTTAAAGAACACAAAGCCTGCAGCTGCCAAGAGCAAGATGAAGCCCAATATGGCAAAGATTCTGCAACCCACTCTCTTTTTCTTGGGTTGTTTGGTTTCTTCTGAATATTCTTCCATTTTATTGTTGTTTTTGTTTCTTTTGATAATAATCGCAAATCTCAGTGATGCCGCATTCGCCACACTTGGGTTTGCGGGCCAGACATACATAGCGACCATGCAAGATAAGCCAATGGTGAGCCTTAGCCAGCACTTCTTTGGGCAAATGCGCTACCAAGGTCTTCTCCGTCGCCAACACATTCTTCGCGTTCTTGGTCAGACCGATGCGGTTTGAGACGCGGAACACATGCGTGTCGACCGGCATGGCTGGTTGGTCGAAAGCCACTGCCATCATCACATTGGCGGTCTTGCGTCCCACGCCGGGAAGCTTCTGCAGGTCCTCCATGTTATTAGGAACGATGCCATTGAAATCGCTGACCAGGGTTTGTGCCATGCCCAACAGGTTTTTGGCCTTGTTGTTGGGATAAGAGATGCTTTTGATATAAGTGTAGATCTCCTCGACCGTCGAATCCGCCATGTCGCGTGCCGTGGGGAAACGCTGGAACAAGGCGGGCGTGGTCATGTTCACCCGCTTGTCGGTGCACTGTGCCGAGAGGATAACCGCCACCAGCAACTGATACGGGTCTTTGTACTCCAACTCCGTCTCAGCAATAGGCATATGCTCCTCAAAATAGGCTACAAAAGTATCGTATTTCTGTTGGATCTTGGTTTTCATCAAATGATGTCTCCTTGTTCGTCGACAAGCACGCCCCAGCTCACAGCGCTGATGCTGTCGCCCTCAAAGAAGAAGTCGATCATGGCATCCTCGAAGGACACACGAAGCTCTCCGTCTTCGGTCTCTTCCTCCAGCTCCTTGAAGCCATTGTCTTTCATCAGCTTGATGACTTCGTCTTTCTTGAGGTCGAACACTTTCTTGCCGTACAGCGTAGCCGCTTCATTCTCCGTTTCGAAGCAGGCCACCACCGACTTGGTGACGCCCTCAAAATAAATGTTCGTCTGGATGGCATCGTACTCGTAATAGATGGAGCGGTTGCCCGTCTCCTCCATGTCGCTCAACTCCTCATAAAAGTCGGGCATGTTCAGCAGCTTGACCGTCTCGTCAAGCGACATTCCGAAAGGTATTTCGCCGTAGCCTTTCAGCGGCATAATAGTAAAGTCTTTCATAGCTTTGTTGATTCGGCGGCTAAGATAGGCAAATTATTGGTACCTGCTTCAGTTTTTCCAAAAAAAGTATGTATAAAGATACACTCGGCGTTTGTCTGCATGTCATACCGACAGAGGAACGAGGGAGTGTATCTATGCAGACAAACGCCTCGGTATGACATGGGTATCGCTTATTCAAAGCGAATCGACTTGGTAGGGCTGATGCGGTTGATGACCGAAGTGGGAATCAGCAACATCAGAACCCAAAGCAGGAAGGTGCCCAAATTGATGAGGATCACCGTGCTGAGATGCAACTCGATGGGTACGGCGGAGAGGTAATAGGTGGCCGCGTCAAGCTTGATGAGACCCGTTTGTTGCTGCAAGAAACAGAAGCCCAAGCCGATGACGTTGCCAATCAACATGCCGAAGAGCAGGATGCGCAAGGAACGGCGCAGAAACACCTCGCGAACGAATTTGTTGCTCGCGCCCATGGCCTTCAGCAGACCGATGGTCGAGGTTCGTTCAATGATGATGATCAGCAGCATGCTGATGACCGTGATGCCTGCCACAAGCAACATCAAGGCCATGATGAGCCATACGTTGGTATCGAGCAAATCGAGCCAATCGAAGATTTGTGGATTGCTCTCGCGGGCAGTATAAGAGGCCAACTCGGAGGGCAAGGCATAATAGAGTTTCTCGTTGACTTGATCGACATCGGCATCCTTGTCTAATGCAATCTCCAGCAGTCCGGCCTCGTTGTCTTCCCATCCGTTCAGCTTACGTATCTGGTTGAGGTCGGCAAAGACATAGCGCTCGTCAAACTCATATAGCCCCGTCTCGAATATGCCTTTTACCGTGAATTTACGGCCTCTCGCCTGCTGGTCCTTGTCGATGAACCAAAAGCGCACATCGTCGCCTACATTGAGCAGCATCTTGTCGGCTATCACCTTGGAGACGATCACATCGTTGGAGCGTTCTCCAGCTTGATATTGAGGCGTCTCCCCTTCCAACATGCACTTGCTGAAATAACTCCAGTCGTAGCTTTCATCCACGCCCTTCAGCACCACGCCTTGAATCTCGTCGTCGGTCTTGATCATGCCCGCCTTGTCGGCCACCATTTGGTAATGGGTAATGCCATCGACGAAGTTCAGCCTACTGACCAACACGGAATCCAACTGGAAAGGCGTCTCCTCCACCGACTCGTTCTTGTCGAGCGCCTGCACATGGATTGGCGCTACAAAGCCGATTACCTTGTCGCGAATCTGGTTCTTGAAACCCACCACCACCGCCCAGGCGATGAGCATCACGATGATGGCCAGCGCCACGCTCGTGACTGCCAATCGCATCACCGTCGAAGACAAATTTTCCTTCGACAGCGAAAAAATACGGTCTGCTATGAATTTTGGGCCCGACATTTGTAGGAATTTCAATAATTTTGCAAAAGTAAAAATAAAACCGAAATGAAACGCCAAATCTTTGCCATAGCCCTGCTCTTTTGTGCGCTGCTTCCGCAATGTCACGCCCAAATACAAAAGGCGGACACCGAGTCGCCAAAGACCACCTTCGAAGAAGACACTTCCATCGCCTTCGTCGATAAAGACCACTATGTAAGCGCCGCCATGCAGCTCGACGACTACTTGCCGATGCTTGTAGGCAAGCGCGTCGGTGTGGTCGGCAACCAGACTAGCATCATCGGCAAGACACATCTGGTGGATAGCTTGCTATCCTTGGGTGTCGATATCCGTAAGATATATACGCCCGAGCATGGCTTCCGTGGCAAGGCCGACGCTGGCGCCAAGGTCAACAGCAGCAAGGACGAGAAGACGGGCTTGCCCATCGTCTCGCTTTACGGCAAAAACAAAAAGCCTACACCTGAGATGTTGCAGGGCGTCGACATCATCCTCTTTGATTTGCAGGATGTAGGCGTGCGTTTCTACACCTATATCTCCACCATGAGCTATGTGATGGAAGCCGCTGCCGAAAACGGCCTCCCCGTCATCGTCCTCGACCGTCCCAACCCCAATGGTTTCTATGTGGACGGACCTGTGCTGAAAACGGAAAACAAGTCCTTTGTGGGCATGCACCGGGTGCCTGTGGTCTACGGCATGACTATTGGCGAATATGCCATGATGGTGAATGGCGAAGGCTGGCTGAAAGGCGGCATCAACTGTGACCTCATGGTGATACCCATTAAAGACTACAACCGCAACGCTATCTACGAACTCCCTGTGAAGCCCTCGCCCAACCTGCCCAACTGGGAGTCGGTCTACCTCTACCCCACCTTGTGTTTCTTCGAGGGCAGCATCGTCAGCCTCGGACGCGGCACCGAGACACCTTTCCAGGTCTTTGGCCATCCCGACATGCGAGGCAGCTATACCTTCACACCCAAGAGCACCAGTGGCGCTTCCAAGCCCCTTTTGGAAAGCCAGCGTTGCCGTGGCGAAAACCTCGTTGAATATGCCCACGACTATGCCCACAACGCCAACGAGCTCCATCTCGAGTGGATCATCGAGGCCTACCAACAGCTGAAGGGCAAGGACTTCTTCATCGACTATTTCCGTCTGCTCGCGGGCGACAAGCAACTGCGCCGCGACATAGAAAACGGAAAAAACGCAGACGAGATCCGCGCTTCGTGGGAAAACGACCTTGAAGCGTTCGAGGTTACGAGGGAAAAGTATTTGATGTACTGATTAAACAACAAACAAAAAATGCCGCCAAGAAAACTCTCGGCGGCATTTTTTCATTTATTCTTTACTTGCTTTTCTCTGTTATCATTTATCATACAGGCGTGGCGAAGGTCTTGGTTTCCGTCTTGTAGGGTTTCGAGAATCCGTAGTCCATCTGTCAAAACACCGACCTTTTCCTATATTAAACTAAGTTAGCAACCATTTCCATGCAGGAATCACTTCTATGGATTGGCCGTTGCCGATTTCGATTAAGGATTCTTCGTCATAGGTCACAATCACCATCCTGTCCAAATGCTGGTAGGCATTCAGTTTCTTAAGTGCTTCCACTTCACGAGTGTATGTATCTTGGGCATCCTCAGCTATAATGGAATATGACGCCTGTATGGCATACGACTCTTCGGGGATATAGAAGTCGACTTCGACTGCCTTGTTGTAAAAGAACAATTGCTCTCCAAACTTTCTGTGAAGATGGATGGCGCACACATTCTCCAATAGGGCGCCTTCACCACCGGAGAGGAAGATACTTAGCAGGCCGTTGTCGACGAAATAGTGCTTCTTCACGGTTTCCTTCTCTACGAACTTTGAGGCATAGTTCTCCAACGAAAACAATAAGCAGGCGTCTTTAGCATATTTCACATAATCGATGACGGAAGCTGTCGATGTGCTCACGCCAGTAGCTTTAACCAGATTGGCAATCCTTGTAAAAGAAACAGGCTGCATGACGCTCTCAGCCATCCGTTTGAAGGCCAGCCTTAAAGCCAATTCATTCTTGACCTTGTTGCGTTGGATGATGTCCCCAAGCAGAATCTTTTCATACAAGTCGTTCAACCAATGTCGTTTGTTGCGGTAAAGCAACAGTTCGGGAAAACCTCCCCAGCTCAAATAATGAGCAAATGACCGTTGCACCACAGCACGTTCGCGGCCATACTGCCACTCAGAAGACAATATGATACCTTGTGCTTCGAGAAACTCTTGGAAAGAATAAGGATAGACAGTCTCGTCAAGATATCGTCCTCCCAATATAGTTTGAATGTCTCGGCTGAGCATCTTGGCATTGCTTCCCGTGATGAAAACCTGAAACTTCCTGTTAGCCAACCTTCGCGCAAAATGCTCCCATCCGTCCACATTCTGTATCTCGTCAAAAAACAGGATGGGCTTTTGAGGATGGACAGACTGATAGGCCTGAATGATCAAGTCGAAATCATCCGAGGTCATCCCCGCCAACCGCTCATCATCGAAATCAATGTACACCATGTCCTCAACTTGATGGCCTCCAGCTAGTAGTTGCTTGGCACGTTTGTATAGCATATAGGATTTCCCTGCTTGTCGGACACCCACAAGCACATATCTTCCTTGTTCCTCAAACTCATAAGGCCGGTCATAGAGTACCACGTCCCTGATTTCCTCTTGCCCTTCCTTGATCAACGTTCGGAATATTTCTTTTGTAATGGCCATAATGATTCTGTTTTTTCAGTGCAAAAATACAAATTTGTTTATTATCGTCAAACAATTATTGAAATTTTTGTTTAATTACACTAAACAAATATATGAAATAAGAAAGAGAAAAGAGTCTGCTCTATACACCTTTTCAAGAGATAATTGCGGCGCAAATGAAAATTTTTCGCCGCAAAACAAAGGAGTTTTATTTCTGCAATTATTGCAGTTTTGCAAAATGATTTGTTTATTGCCACTTAACAATTCTAGACTGGCGTATTGGTTGCAAATTTAGTCTAAAATCAGAAAAAAACACACAAAAAAATGCCGCCAAGAAAACTCTCGGCGGCATTTTTTTCATTTCAAATAGGTCTTTATTTCCTCGTTCTTCCAGGATACACCCTCAAGGCTTCTTCGAGGCACTTGATGGCTTTCTTGAGGTCTTCTATGCAGATGCAGTAGGTGATACGGGCCTGATGACGTCCCTTCTCGGGATCGGCATAGAAGCCTGTGGCGGGAGCCAACATCACCGTGGCACCGTTGTAGCTGAAGTCGGTGAGCAGCCACTGGCAGAACTTGTCGCTGTCGTCGATAGGCAGGTCGATGACGGTGTAGAAAGCACCTTTGGGCATCGGGCAGAAGCAGCCCGGGATTTTGTTGACGCCTTCGACGATGACGTTACGGCGGGCAATGTACTCGTTATACACACCGTCGAAATACGACTGCGGCGTGTTGACGGCAGCCTCGGCGAAGATCTGACCGAAGCTCGGCGGTGACAGACGGGCCTGAGCCAGACGCATGGCGATGGCATAGACTTCACTGTTACGGGTCACCATGCAGCCCACACGGGCACCGCAGGCACTGTAACGCTTCGAGACGGAGTCGAACAGGATGGTGTTACGCTCCAAACCCTCGAGCTGCATCACGCTGAAGTGCTTGTGACCATCGTAGCAGAACTCACGATACACCTCGTCGGCAAAGAGATACAGGTCGTATTTCTTGACCAGACCAGCCACCTTCAGCAGTTCCTCATGGGTGTAAAGATAACCCGTGGGGTTGTTGGGGTTACAGATCATGATGGCTCTGGTGCGTGGCGTAATGGCCTTCTCGAACTCCTCGATAGGCGGCAGGGCAAAGCCCGTCCTGATGTCGCTCGGGATGGTGACGATCTTGGCATCACACAGCTTAGCGAAGGTGTTATAGTTGGTGTAATAAGGTTCCGGGATGATGATTTCGTCGCCAGGATTCAGGCACACGGTGAAAGCCATCTGAAGGGCTTCGCTGCCACCCGTGGTGACGATAATCTGGTTGGGCGTCACGTCGATGCCATGACGGTGGTAGTAGTTGCAGAGTGCACGGCGATAGGACGGAATACCGGCGGAATGGCTGTATTCCAACACACCGTGGGTGGCAGGGAGTTCGCGGGCAGTATCGGCCAAAGCAGCAAGTGCGCCTTTAGGCGTCTCAATGTCGGGTTGTCCGATGTTGAGGTGATACACATGGATGCCACGCTCTTTGGCGGCATCGGCGAACGGGACAAGTTTACGAATTGCCGACTGTGGCAATTCCATACCTTTATTGGAAATTTGTGGCATAAGTTGTTGTTTTTGAATAAAAAGCCATCTAATACGAGATTAGACGGCTTTTATGATACATACGTTGTTATTACATTCAATTAATGGTTGTTGACGGGTGAACCGTTGCTGAAGCTGCTTTTCTTCTCCGGCAATGCCTCTGTAGGTTGGTCGAGCACGCGACCCTTGATGCGCAGCACCACGGTCGAGTTCTTAACGGCATTGGAGGTGACGGTAACAGTCTTGTTGATATTTCCAGCTCGATTGGTACGGTAGGTCACCTTGATGACATCAGATTCACCAGGAAGGATGGGTTCATTGGGCCACGAAGGGATGGTGCAGCCGCAGCTTGACTTGGGCTTCTGCACGAGCAGAGGCTCGGTGCCAGTGTTGGTGAAACGGAACTCGCATTCGCCATTGCCGTTGTAAGGCACATCACCGTAATCGTGAACGACTTTCTCGAACTCGATTTCAGGACCCATCGTTGCTTTCTTGTCTTGAGCCTTGGCCACGCCAGCCATAAGGAGCATGATACCAAGCAGGTAAATCACTTTCTTCATTGCTTATGATTTTAAAATTGTTGCAAAATTAGTAATTATTGTTGTTCGTTGTTCAATTATGCCATTTTTTCCAACATTTTTTACCTTTCTCAAAAACCGTACCAAAAACAATCCCCCAAGAAAAACTTGAGGGATTGCTAAACTTTTTATCTCAGTCCTCTCTGTCAATAGATACACTCGGCTACGCCTCGGTATGAATTGGGCAGAAAGAGCTTCGCTTTTACAGCAGGTGGCAGGTAACGGTCAAACCGGCCATCACGATGCTCACCATGCTCATCAGCTTGATGAGGATGTTCAGCGAAGGACCTGACGTATCCTTGAACGGGTCGCCGACGGTGTCGCCAACGACGGTGGCCTTGTGGTTTTCAGAACCCTTGCCGCCGAAGTTACCTTCTTCGACATACTTCTTGGCATTGTCCCAAGCACCGCCTGAGTTGGCCATGAAGACAGCCAGCACGAAACCTGTGGCCAAGCCGCCAATCAACAGACCGAGGACACCGGGAACACCCAAGATGACACCCGTCAGGATCGGGACGAGGATGGCGAGGATGGAAGGCACCAGCATCTCATGTTGTGCACCCTTCGTGGAGATGGCCACGCAACGCTCATAGTCGGGTTCGGCCTCACCTTGGAGGATACCCTTGATGGTGCTGAACTGACGGCGGACTTCCTCCACCATCTTCTGGGCGGCACGGCCCACGGCATTCATCGTCATACCGCAGAACACGAAGGCCATCATGGCGCCGATGAACACACCGACGAGAACGACAGGATTCATCAAGTTGACGTTGTAGGCTTCCATGAAGTCAACCAAAGTGGCTTTGGCGGCTTCAACGCCATTCGGCAGGTCTTGTCCAATACGTATCAAAGCAATCTTGATTTCCTCAACATAGGAGGCCAACAGGGCCAGAGCCGTCAGAGCGGCCGAGCCGATGGCAAAGCCCTTACCGGTGGCAGCAGTGGTGTTGCCGAGGGCGTCGAGGGCGTCGGTACGTTTACGCACTTCAGGTTCTAGACCGCTCATCTCAGCGTTACCGCCAGCATTGTCGGCGATAGGACCGTAAGCGTCGGTGGCAAGGGTGATGCCCAAAGTGGACAGCATACCTACGGCAGCGATACCGATACCGTATAGACCTCTCGAAAGGTTAGCAGCAGTAAACTCAATATTGAAGCCATTGGCGCAGAGATAAGCCAATATGATGGCTACACCCACTGTAACAACTGGGATAGCCGTAGAAAGCATACCGAGGCCGAGGCCGGAGATAATGACCGTAGCAGGGCCCGTCTTCGAACTCTCAGCCACTTTTTGCGTAGGCTTGTAGCTCTGCGAGGTATAGTATTCAGTAGCTTTACCAATGATAACGCCAGCCAGTAAGCCTACCACCACTGAGAGTGAAGTCTGCCACCACATATTGGCATATTCGCCCGTCTCTTTTCCAAAGAGGAAATACATGATGCCGAAGGTAGCGGCAGCAATCAAAATGGCGGCCGTATTGGTGCCACGGCTCAAAGCGCCAAGAAGTTCCTTCATGCCAGCGTTTTCCTTGGTGCGCACCAAGAAGATACCAATCAAGGAAAGCAACACACCGACAGCAGCGATGAGCATAGGAGCAAGCACGGCCTTAAACTGCATGCCTTCAACGGCAGCAGTGGCGAAAGCGGAAGCGCCCAAGGCCATGGTAGCCAAGATAGAACCAGCATAGGATTCATACAAGTCGGCACCCATACCAGCCACGTCACCGACGTTGTCGCCAACGTTATCAGCGATGGTGGCGGGGTTGCGCGGGTCATCCTCGGGGATGTTGTACTCGGTCTTACCGACGAGGTCGGCACCCACGTCAGCAGCCTTGGTGTAGATACCGCCACCCACACGGGCAAACAGAGCCTGCGTGGAGGCACCCATACCGAAGGTCAGCATGGTCGTGGTGATGGTGATGAGGTCGTTTTCAGCTCCAACAGCTTCAAGCAGTCCTGTGCCATTCAAGACAAGGAACCACACGGAGACGTCGAGAAGGGCAAGGCCCACCACAACGAGACCCATGACAGCACCCGAGCGGAAAGCCACTTGAAGGCCGCTGTTGAGCGACTTACGAGCGGCATTGGCCGTACGCGCCGAGGCGTATGTGGCCGTCTTCATTCCGAAGAAACCTGCCAAGCCCGAGAAGAAACCGCCCGTGAGGAAAGCGAACCACACGACGCCGTTCTGCAACTTGAAGTAGGCCATGATACCGAAAATGGCTGCCAAGATGATGAACACAATGATCACCACTTTGTACTGCTGCTTCAAGTAAGCCATGGCTCCTTTACGCACATGCGCAGCGATTTTTTTCATCAGGTCAGTACCTTCGTCTTGTTTCATCATCTGCTTGTAGAAGATGAAAGCAAATGCCAGGGCCAAGATTGAGGCCGCCAGCACAATGTAAATAATACTGTTGCTAATCATAAGATTGTTATTTAGTTAAACTTGTTTTGATTCAAAAATAACAGTTCTTTTAGCTGTTTTCAGTTGCTTTGAGGGGACAAAAATAAGGACAAATTATATTGAAATGAAAATTTTTTGCATAGTTTTTTTCGGAAAGGCAACTTTTTTTGCTCGTTTCCAAAAAAGTCCCTACTTTTGACGATTGAAGGAAGAAGGTTTTGTTTCAAAATAGGAACCTAATTATCAGTTCTTTAGCACGACAGGCCTTCCCCACCCTTCCCAAAACGAGCAAAAATGAACAAAGTCAGTTTGGAAATCATCGGTTTGACCTACAGCGAATCCTCGACGGGAGCGTATGTCTTGATCTTGGGCGACAAGAACTCGCAACGTCGTCTGCCCATCGTCATCGGCAGCGCTGAGGCCGAATCCATCGCCGTGGGCATCGAGAAGCACAAGAACGGCCGTCCTCACACCCACGACCTCTTCCTGAGGTTTGCCAAGGAGTTCGGCGTCGAGATTAGCGAGGTGGTCATCAACCGCTTCCGCGACGGCGTGTATTATGCCATGCTGGTATGCAAACAAGGCGACGACCTGACGATGATCGACGCGCGCCCCTCCGATGCCATTGCCATTGCGGTGCGCCTCGGCTGCGAAATCAATGCCTACGAGAGCGTGATGGAGGAAGCTGGTATCATTATGGATGACATTGAGAAGCCAAGACCCGAAGCGCAGGATGACGTTATTATTAATAAAGGTAACGAAGACACTAGCCTCGACATGCTCGACATAGAGGCTTTGGAAGACTTGCTTCAAGAAGCCATCGACAACGAAGATTACCAACGCGCGGCACAGATCCGCGATGAAATTAATGGGAGAGTTTAGAGTTTAGAGTTTAGAGTTTAGAGTTTAGAGTTTAGAGAATTACAACAAATAAATAGAAAAATGAAAGCAATCAAGTTTCGTTTAATCGTGATGAACTTCCTCATCTTTGCAGTATGGGGAGCTTATCTCTGTTCATTGGGCATCTATCTCAGCAAGATCGGCTTGGGTGCCAACATCGGCAAGTTCTTCGCCATCCAGGGCATCGTTTCCCTTTTCATGCCCGCTTTGATGGGTATCGTGGCCGACCGTTGGATCCCGGCCCAGAAGCTGTTGGGCATCTGCCATTTCCTCGCCGCCATCTTCATGGCTTTAGCGGGCTACATGGGCTATAAATATGGAAGCGCCGTCAGTTTCGGGCAGCTGTTCCCTTATTATGCCATCAGCGTGGCATTCTTCATGCCGACCATCGCCTTGGGCAACTCGGTGTCATATAACGCCTTGACGCAGGCTGGCCTCGACACGGTGAAGGCCTTCCCTCCCATCCGTGTGTTCGGCACCATCGGTTTCATCCTCTCGATGTGGATTGTCAACTTCACGGGCTTTAAGGATGGCTACCAGCAATTGTTTGTCTCTGCCGCTTGGGGTATCGTCCTCGCCATTTATTCGTTTACTTTGCCGAACTGCCCTGTCAATAAGAATGTGGAGAGCAAGTCGTTTGTCGACACCTTCGGTCTGCGTGCCTTTGCCTTGTTTAAGGACGCGCGCATGGCTGTGTTCTTCATCTTCTCCTTCCTCTTGGGCATGTGCCTGCAGGTGACCAATGGCTTTGCCACGCCTTTCCTGGATGCCTTCGGACAGTCGCCAGAATACGCCAACGCCTTCGCTGTGAAGAACAACGTCTTCCTGTCGTCCATCTCGCAGGTCTCCGAAACGCTTTGCATCCTGCTGATCCCCTTCTTCCTGAAGAAGTTCGGCATCAAAAAGGTGATGCTCATCGCCTTTGGCGCATGGGCCTTGCGTTTCTTCTTCTTGGGTGCCGGCAGCCCCACGGGCTTCGGTCTCGTGCTCTTCATCCTCTCGATGATCGTCTACGGCGTGGCCTTCGACTTCTTCAACATCAGTGGCTCGCTTTTCGTCGACCAAAACACCGACGAGAAGATCCGTAGCAGCGCTCAAGGCGTGTTCATGATGATGACCAACGGCCTCGGCGCCACCATCGGTTCGTTCTGCGCTCAGGCTGTCGTCAACCACTTCACCCTCGGCAAGACCAACTTCAATGAACTGATGGCAGGCTGGGCAAACGCATGGTATGTGTTCGCCGCTTTCGCCTTCGTGGTCGGCATCCTGTTTGCCCTGTTGTTCAAGTACAAGCACAATCCTGAACAAAACCAATGAAACAATACCTAGACTTACTTCAGTATATCCTCGACCACGGTCATCAGAAGGGCGACCGCACGGGCACCGGCACCATCAGTGTGTTTGGTTACCAGATGCGTTTCGACCTCTCTGAAGGTTTCCCTCTGGTGACGACGAAGAAGGTGCACCTGAAAAGCATCATCTACGAGCTGCTGTGGCTGCTGAAGGGCGACACCAATATCCAATACCTCCACGACCATAAAGTCTCCATTTGGGACGAATGGGCCGACCAAAACGGTGACCTGGGGCCCGTCTATGGCGCGCAATGGCGCAATTGGAACAACGAAGGCATCGACCAGATTGCCGAGGTGGTGAAGAGCATCAAGGAGAACCCCAACAGCCGTCGTCATATCGTCACGGCGTGGAACCCGAGCGTGTTGCCCGATGAGCATGAGAAGGACTTCGCTGCCAATGTGGCGGCAGGCAAGGCGGCACTCCCACCCTGCCATGCCTTCTTCCAGTTCTATGTGGCCGACGGCAAACTGTCGTGCCAGCTCTACCAACGCAGCGCCGATGTGTTTCTCGGTGTGCCGTTCAACATCGCCTCCTATGCCCTCCTCACCATGATGATGGCGCAGGTGTGTGGCTTGCAACCCGGCGACTTTGTCCATACCTTTGGCGACGTACACATCTACAACAACCTCATCGAGCAGGTGAAGACCCAACTCTCGCGCACACCGCGTCAGCTGCCTACCATGCGCCTCAACCCGGAGGTCAAGAGCATCTTCGATTTCCAATACGAGGACTTCACACTTGAAAACTACGACCCCTGGCCAGCCATCAAGGGCGAGGTTTCGGTATGATTATTGATAACAAAACAAGAAAAACGATCATAATATGACTATTTCCATTATCGTCGCCATGGCCGCCAACCGCGCCATCGGTATCAACAACCAGCTCATCTGGCACAATAGCAACGACTTAAAGCACTTCAAGAAGGTGACCTCGGGACATTGTGTCATCATGGGCCACAACACCTGGCTCTCGTTGCCCGGACAGAAGGCCTTGCCCAACCGCCGCAACATCGTCATCTCCGACCGCTTGGATAAAGCCCCTGAGGGCTATGAACTGGCCACCTCCATACCTCAAGCCCTCGAGATGGCACAAAACGAGGACGAGGTCTTCATCATGGGCGGTGGAAGCATCTACGAACAGTTCCTTCCCAAGGCCGACCGCCTCTACCTGACCCGTCTGGATAAGGAGTTTGAGGCTGACACTTTCTTCCCCTATATCAATTTCGACGAATGGGAACTGGCCGACCTCGAAGTCGTTGACGACGACCCACAGGTCGACTACAGCTACCGCTTCGAGGTTTGGGAGAGAAAACAGGCCTAAAGTATTATCCAAACACCCACAAAAAAAAACGGTTGCCCCAAACGAGGCAACCGTTTTTGTTTCGGCATCAAGCTTTATTACTTGATGATGGTGATGCGTTTGGTGATTTCACCTTGTGAGGTGGCCACGCGCACCATGTAAACGCCAGTCTCAACATTCATGTTGATGACGGCCTTGTTGTCTTGGCAGTTCTGCTCATACACCTTCTGGCCCACCAGGTTGTAGACCGTCACGTGGCTCAGGCCTTCGGCCTCAACCGTGAAGGAGCTTGTGGTAGGATTGGGGAAGATGGCCACGCTGCCGGCCTCCAGTTCGTTGACGCCATCATACGAATACGGAGCGTGCAGATAGAACTGGTTGTGGTCGTTGATCCAATAGGCAGGAGCCGAAATGCAATCGCCGAGGTTATGATAGACGGCGTAGAGCTTGTAATAGTAGTCGCCTTCTTGGTTGGCGCTATTATCGGTGTAGTTGGTGGCAGAGGCACTCAGCGACTTGACTCTTTCATAGGTACCTTCTTCACCGAACTTTCTGAAGAGGTAGTAGCCAGAGAGACCTTCAGACGGCTCGGGCTTTTCCCATTTCAGTTTGATCTTGAAGTTGCTGCCAGTGTATTCGAAGTCGAGGTTGGTGGCTGGATAGCAAGCACCAGAAGTGGCGCATGACTCGTTGGAATATTGACCATTCTCGCCGCCGTCATAGAGATAACCGATCACATAGCAGTGGCCGCCAATGGTGGCGTTTTCGTCAACGAAGGAAGTGCCTTCAGGAATCAGGCGATAGAGCAAACCGTCGCGGTAAACGACATAGCCATAGCCGTTGTCGCGGATGGGATCCCAAGAGACATTGATGTTGGTGGGGTTCTCATCATCGACCAAGGCGACGCAGTTGGTAGGAACGCCTTCGCCAACGGCATTGCCGCAGGTGTTGCTGCCCTCATAGAACACGCCCACAGGCATGTCATCCGAGCTGCCGCTGTAGGTATAAACGGTGTTGTTCTGCGAATCCTTAATGGTGAAAGCCATGTTGAAGCTACCCGTCTGAGTCGGGGCAGTCCAAGCAAACGAGACGTTGCCCAGCGGCATGTCAACCGGGAAGCTCTGGACTGAAGAGTTCGTGGTGGTCACCGTGGCAAACTCGGTACCGGCGGCATTGTAGACGTGGATCTTACCACCACGGAAGCCCGTGAAGGAAGCTTGGCTGACGTTGATGGTCCAACCGCAGGTGGGGCCAAAACCGATCTTGTTGGAATAAACGATCTTACCGTGATTGCCATTGGTAACAGCATAAACGGTGTAGATGAAGTAGTCGAAACGCGGGACGCTGTTGTCGGTGATAGTCATGTTGGCACCAGGAGTCACGTTGTCCTCGGTGTAGATGACTTGGCCGTCGCGGCACACCACGATTTGATCGATGCTGCTGAGGTTGCTGTTGTTCAAAGCCTTGGAAGGATTGGTCCAAGAAACTGTAGCAGAAAGCTCGTTGTTGGCGGCAGGCGTCACAGTGAGGTTAGCAGGAGCCTGGGCAGTCGTGTTGTAGACTTCAGTGGGGACGAAGTTGAAGATAGCGCCATCGCTCGAGTTGTAGTCGATTTGGTCGAAATCATAGAAATCGTCGCCGCTGCCGCTCCAACCCCAGTTGTAGTGGAAGAAGCCTTCATCGTTATAACCATCGCACACGAAAGCGTGGCCACCTTCAGGACTTTGGCCAGAATAATAGAGAGGCCATCCCATATCAAACGATTCCTTCAGCATCTGGCTCCAGTTGTCGTAAGTATAGTTGTCTCTGCCTCTCAGCACAGCTTGGTTGGTGTAGCCAAAATACTGGGTGATTCTGGAAGGCACATCCTGAGAATAAGCACCGCTACCATCGATGGCATAGTGCATGTCAACAGCAATACCGCAGTGATACATAAGCAAAGCTATAGCTTCAATCTCTTCTTGAGGTGAATTGTTGGTGAGCTTGTTGGGCATCTTGTCCCATTCGTAAGTGGTGGCACCAAAATCGGCCGACAGCGGACCGAAGCCTGAGTTGTAGTTGGTATGGCTACCCGTGCCTTGCAACGGGTGGTTCCAATACTTCATCACCTGGCTCATGGCAGTGGCGACGCAACCGGCATAGACACGGCCACCAGGACCGCCAGCGGCTTGAGGGCAGAAATAGTTGTAAGGGGAACCTTGGTCCCATTGGGTCTGAACGAGATAGAACTCACCACGGCCGCCATTGCGTGAAATCAGTTTACCTGAGTTCATCACGCTCTGCCATTCGGCAGCTACTTTAGGCGTGGCTTTGCCCGTGTTCTTTCCGGTACGGCTGGCAATCAACTGGTTGAGCATATAGCCCAGCTCAGGGTTGATGTTGGTGTCGAAACTACGATTCTTTGAATAACCGATGATAGGACGATAGAAGTCATCGGCCGAGACCATGACGAAACCATCGTTGCCTACGTTAAACACATAGAAGCAGGCTTCGCCACGGGTGGAAGTGCCCGTATAGACCAAGGTGAGATCCTGGGCCTGACGCGACTGCTCGAAGTTGGCTTGGACAAATTGTTGTCCCACATACTTGGCCTGGCTCACACCGACCGGGTTGGCTTGCACCAAACCGAGGCCGAAAACCAAGGCAAGCATAGTCATTAAATACTTTTTCATTGTAGTGTGGTTTAAAATTAGATTCTGTTTAAGCGTGCAAATATAGATATTTTCCATTAATAACGTGTGGTTTGCGGAAAAAAACGCCATCAATGGACAATGGCCACGCGACGTGTCACCAGGCCCTGTGAGGTCTGCATTTTCACGAAATAGACGCCTTCACTCCATCCCTCAACGCTGACATTCAACATATTGGAATCACATTTTGCATCATAGACCAGCTGACCCATCTGATTGTAGACCGACACTTGGGTCATGCCTTCAACCTCGATTTGGAGGTTGTGGTCAGCGGGGTTCGGGAAAAGACGGGCCGAACTCTCGTTTTCAGGCACCGAAGTCGGCGAGTAATAGACGTGCAGATAGAACAGGTTCGGGTCGTACTTGACAGCTGCGGGTGACGAAGTGCAGTCTGTGGCACTATAGTATGCGTACAAGCGATAATAATAGTCCCCCTGTACGTTGGCCGTATTGTCGGTAAAGGAAGTGGCACTGCTGTTGAGCAGTTTGATGCGAACGTAAGTGCCATCTTGTCCGTCTTTTCTAAACAGATAATAACCCGATAAACCCTCAGCATTCATAGGTTTGTCCCAAGTCAACTTAATCTTATAGTTGTTGCCCACGTATTCATACCAGAGGTTGTAGGCTCCAAGGCAGTCGCCCGCCGAGGCGCAGGTCTCGTTGGACGGGTCAGACTCGCCGCCATGATTCAATGCCGTGACCGTGTAGCAATGTCCTTCAGTGATGCCTTCGTCGACGAATCTGAGCTCCGTTGAGAAGCCATACAAGTGCTCGTCGCGATAGATGTTGAAACCATAATCAGGCACGATGCCGTCGTTTTCCCATGTCAAGACCGCATCTTCGCCTTCCATTTCTGCCATCAGATGGTAAGGCGCCGTCGTGACCAAAGTATTGCCACAGCCATTGTTGACATCAAACAAAATGCCTTCGTCCAAACCCGTCGTACTTCCTTGATAGGTGTAAACCGTGTTGCCCTGAGCGTCCTTGATGACCATCGAGATGTTGTTCACCGTGTTGTTGGGTGCTGTCCAGCCGAAGCAAGCCTTACCTACGGGCATGGGGAAGTCTAACGTGGCGGGTACGGAATTGGTGATGGTAAAACGTTGGATCTCTTTGCCTGTGGTACTGTAGAGCGACAGATAACCGCCGTTCCAGCCTTGGAAAGCCGAGCTCTGCATGATGATCTTCCAATCGCAAGTCGGGGCCACCAGCTGTTTCTCTACCTTAGCCGAGGCGCCACGCTGTCCGCCCAACACGGCATAGACAGCATAGTTGAAGACGTCATAATAAGGGACGTTTTCATCCACAAAACTCATGTCGGCGCCCGGGGCGACATTATCTTCGGTATAAATCACCACGCCATCGCGTTCCACGACAATTTGGTCGATAGCCGTCAGCGTGGCGTTGGTCAAGGTGATTGCAGGATTCTTCCACGAGATGGTAGCCATCAGCGTGCCGTCTTGGGAGGGAACGACATTCATGTTGGTGGGAGCATTGGGCGTAGCTGAGTAGACCTCGGCAGGCACATAGTTATAGATGACACTCTCGCCATCGGTATAGCCATGTTCGTCGATGTTGAACCAATCGTCGCTGCTGCCGCTCCAGCCCCAGTTGATATGAACCATATCATGATCGTTATAACCATCTACCACATAGGCATGACCGCCGCCACGATGTACCATGGGCCAGCCCATGTCGATGGCATCCGTCAACAGACGCATATAGCCTTCGTGGGTGTAGTTTTCGCGATACAGATTGTCCATACGGTCGGTATAGAAGAAATAGGCGGGCATGGTCTGGCAAAGCTTACCTGTCACCGCGCCGCTACTTGTGGGACGGTAGTTCATGTCAACGCTCACACCAACATGATAAATCAGCTGAGCCACCGCTTCAATCTGTTCAATCGGAGAATTGGCGGTGATGGCGTTAGGCATATTGTCCCAGTCGTAGGTGGCCTCGCCGAAATTGACGGTCAAGGGGCCATATTCCGGATGGTCCTCAGGATAATAGGTATAGCTTCCTTGTCCATGGATGGGATGGTTCCAGAACTTCATCAGTTGGGCGGCTGCCGTAGCCACACAGCCCGCATAGCAGTGACCGCCAGGGCCACCTTCGCCTTCCGGGCAGAAATAGTTATAAGGATAATTCTGGTTCCACGTGGTCTGCACGAGGTGGTCGTCTCCCCTACCGCCATGACGCGAGACAAGACGTCCCGTCTTTTCGAGCATAGCCCAGTCGGCGGCAACGGAAGGTTGGGCCGACGAGGCTTGGGAGGCCTTCATCACCCCTTGGCGAACGACTTCGAGGAAGTCGACCATAGCCGGAGCCATGTCGTTTGGATTGAATGTGTCGCTATAAGAATAGCCGATGATAGGACGATAGTTGTCGTCGGCAGCAAGGATGACAAACCCAGCATCGCCAACGTTAAAGACGTAATAGCAAGCGTCTCCCCTGTCGGAATAGGCGGTTTGGACCAAGTTCAACTGGTCACTCTGACGGGTGAACACGAAATTGGCTTTCACGAATGACTGACCCAAGCGGCTTGCGGTGGCTTGGTCGACCGGACGGGCCTGAAGCGCAATGCTTGAAAGCGCCAGAACCAGCATGGTAAAGATGGTTTTTCTCATAGTAATTCCTTTCTGGTTTAAGCGGCAAATATAATAAAAAAAGGAAACATGCGACGCATGTTTCCCTTTGTTTTGGTTCATTTTGTACTGAAATGCATCAGTGCATCACAGCAAAACGTTTGGTCACGGTGCCATTGGCAGCCTTGATGCTGATGGTGTAGACACCTGAAGCCAGGCTGGAGGTGCTGATGACCACGCCGTCTTCGCTGCAACGTTGCATCATGACGACTTGACCCATGGCATTGCAGATTGTGACCTGCTGCAGGCCTTCTGCCTCAACACTCATCAAAGTGTTGGCCGGGTTGGGATACACCTTATAGCCTTCTTCGACATCTTCGCTTACCGAAGTCACCTCGATGTAGACAAAGTCGGTCTCGTCATCGACCCAAGCGGGCGTCGACTCGCAATAGCTGCGGAAAGCGGTCACCTGATAATAATAGCCGCCTGCATCGGTCATATCGAAATACTCGTGGAGGGTCTTGTCGACAGTGGCGATTTCAGTGTAGTCAACACCGTCTTCACTACGGTACACCTTGAAGGACTGAGGCTCGCCATCATACTCCCATGTCAGCAGGGTGCCGAAGCCGTCACCCGTCCACTGGTACTCACCGTTCAAATTGGTCGGAGGCAGACAGCCGCCGCAATCGTTGTCACCCGCATAGAGCGTGGCGGGAACTTGGTTGGAGTTACCGGTGTAGGTATAAACCGACTGGTTGTTGGAGTTTTTGATGTTGATGGTCAGGCTTTGCACCGCGGTCGAAGGAGCCACCCAGCTGAAGGTGACATTACCCTCGGGCATGCGGATCTGCTGGCTGATAGGTGTAGCTGTGGTCATCGTGATTTCCTCAATAACCGTGCCGAAGGAATTCTTCACTTGGATCTTACCGCCGTTCCAGCCTTGGAAGTTGGTGGTTTGACCGACCACTTTCCAGGTGCAGGTGGGGCCATATTGATACTGGAACTTTGCAAAACGACCTTTCACGTTATTGGAAAGGAAGTATAAGGTATAGGTGTAGCAATCGAAATCAGGCACATTGTCCTCAAACTGCATCACTTCGCCAGGCACCAGGTTGCTTTGGGTGAAGATCTGCTGGCCGTTGCGGAGCAGCACCACTTGGTCGATGTTTTCCAAGGTGTTGCCACCCAAAGAAGTGGTGGGGTTGGTCCAGCTCACGATACCCGTCTTGGAATGGGCGTTCTCGGCCGAGACACCAAGGTCTTCCACAGCAGGAATCAAGCCATTGTAAACATAGTCGGGAATATAATCAAAGATAGCGGCTTGACCTTGGTTGAAGCTACCGTTCCAACCCGTGTTGAGGGCGTCAATGGCATAGTAGTTATTGAGTGATCCACTCCAACCCCAGTTGAAATAGAACTTACGGTCGCTCTCACGATAGCCACAGCAAGCGAAGGCGTGACCACCAGAGTCGTCGCTACCGGAATAATACAGCGGGAAGCCTTCTTCCAAGCTGGCAATCAGCATTTCCTCCCAATCGAACTTGGAGTAGAGGTCGCGATCCATACGGGTGGCATGGTCGGTGTAGCGGAAATACTCGGCAATCGCAGGGGGAACATCCTGTGAATAGGCGCCTGATGAACCGCCACCATACATCATGTCGACCGACACGCCGCAGTGATACATCAACGTGGCGACGGCTTGATAATTGGAGTTGTTGCAGGAGTTAGGCATATTAGCCCAATCATAAGTGGTGGCACCGAAATTGACCGTCTGCATAGGATATCCCTCAGGCGTATAGCTGTGCTCGCCATTGCCTTGGATGGGCCAATTCCAGTATTTCATCACCATCGACATGGCCGTAGCCACACAACCAGCATAGGCATGGCCGCCAGGACCACCATGGCCGGAGGGGCAATAGGCATTGTAAGGGCTGTCCTGGTTCCAAAGCGTGGTCAGCAATGGGGCGACGTCGCCACGAGTGCTGCGGTTGTCGTTCTCGAAACCATCCTTAGCCACATGCATCCATTCGGAAGCCACTTCCATCTCAGGCTCAAAGTTATTGGCTTGGGCATAGGCGATCTGGCGTGCATAGAAGCGCAGGTAGTAGGCAAAGCCGTCAGGCATGTTGTTCGGGTCGACGCTCTCCTCGTCTGAGAAGGCAAGGATAGGACGAGCCACATCGTCGGCTGAGACAAGGACGAAGCCATGGTCGAAATTGAAGACGTAGACGGCGGGGTTGCCATTCTCGGCCACCTCGGTGTAGGCCAAACTAAGCTCGATGGCCTGTCTGGCAGAATGGCTCTGCACATACTTCATACCGATGTGGCGGGCTTGCTCCACGCCGACCGGCGAGGCTACGGCTTGACCCATCAACAGGGCCAAAGTCATCATCAGAAATAAAGGTTTTTTCATTGTAGTTTGATATTAAATTATTGATTATAAATTATTTATATTTTAATCACTTTCTGCATAACGGAACTAGTTGAAGTGCTTACTTTCACCAAATAGACACCGCTTTGCAGGCTATTCAAATCAAGGTTCACCGCACCGCCTTTTGCTGATTTTTCCATCAGGCATTGGCCGACAAGGTTATATATACTGACTATGGTCATGTTTTCAGCTTCAATGGTCAGCAGACCCGATGTGGGATTGGGATAAAGGCCGACCATTCCCACGTTTTCACCGACCGATAAGTTGGAGAACCTGACAAAGTCTTCACCATTTTCGGTGAGTGCAAACTCTGACAAACACTCAGGATAAATGGCTTGCACCTGAAAAACCATGTCATACATGTCTATCGGACAAGATTCTTCCCAAGCATTACTCATAACCGCTATATGCAACGTATCATGCGCAATCATGTCGATACGTGTAAGCTCATAACCATCAGGAACACGGTCTTCAGGAACCTCCCATGTAACATGCATAGTATTCAAATCGTCCAACTCGCCAGCCAAATTAACGGGTGCCGAGCAAGGTAAGACGGGCGGTTCGGCTGTAGTGACACAGGCTTCGTTGGAAACCTCTTGGAAGTCGGTGCCATGGGCGACGACTTGATAGCAGTAAGTGTTCCCTATCTCTATGTTTTGGTCCTCAAAAACGGTCTCAGTGGCTTCGCCAATCTTCACGCCATCGCGCATAATGTCATAGGAAGTGGCCTGATAGGCGACCCTCCATTGCAAGTTGACCGCAGTGGATTCGTCGTTCAGCACGGCTTGCAGGTCGCGCGGGGCGTTGCTCCAGTCCACCTCTACAAAGAATCTGTCAGCATTGAAACGGTCGTTGGCATAGGCTGAGTTGCAGTCGATATCGCGGTAAAAGGCAGTCACTGCATATTGATAAGTCGTACCAACGGCAGCTGTGTTGTCCTTATATGAGAGGGTACTCGCATTCAAATTCTTGATACGCTTGAACGGGGTGTCATCGGTCTTACGATAAACGACATAACCTGTCACGTTTTCGTTTTCAGCAGCTGACCAGTTCAATTGCACTTTGTTATTGGTGGTGTAGGTGTAATAGAGGTCGACAGGAGGCTCGCAGCCCGTGCCCGAGGTGGCGCAATACTCGTTGGAGTTGGCCGTCTCACCGCCAGTGCAGAGGGCAGTCACATAGTAGCAGTGACCACCAATGTCAGTGTTTTCGTCAATATACTGAAGCTCGTGCGCCATGTTGAAGAGGAAGCCGTCGCGATAGATGTTGTAGCCAAATTCAGGGGCATGGTCCGAATCCCAAGTGAGGATGATGTTTCTGTCGTTTTCGGGGTCGACGGTGGCCTTGAGGTTATAAGGTGCCTCGCAGGTGTTCTCGTTGCCGCAGCTGTTGTTCAAGGTGCGCAAGATACCGGCTTCCAATCCCGATGAAGGGCCTTCATACTGATAGACGATTTGGTTTTCGGCGTCTCTGATCTTGAACGACAAGTTGCTGATGTTGGAATTGGGCTCCACCCAATAGAGGTTGTTGTTGCCCAAGGCCATCTGGAAGGTCTGCATGCTGGCCGTGGCCTGTGTGGTGGTCAGGAAGTCGATGTAGGAACCGGCAGCATTCTGCACGGTGATACCACCGCCGTCCCAGCCTTGGAAGCTTGACGAGGTCATGATGACTTTCCAGTCGCAATATGGTCCAAACACGCCTTTGACATGTGTGGTTCGGCCATAGTTATTGCCGCTGACGGCCAGCACCGTGTAGTCAAACTGATCGAAGAAAGGCACCTCGTCGTCGTAAGTCATGGCTTGGCCAGGGGCGACATTGGTGAGTTCTTGGACGATAAAGCCATTGCGTTTGACGATGATCTTGTCAATATTGGTCAAGGTCTCCCCTGCCTCGGTCTCAGTGGGGTTGGTCCAGCTGAGGTGGCCGATACGCGAGACGTCGCTGTCGATATTCACACTGAGGTTTTCCGGAGCCTTGGGCATTTGGTTATAGATATAGTCGGGAACGAAGTCGTAAACGATGGCTTGGCTTCCCGAAAATTCAAAGTTCTCTCCGTCGATCATGAGAAAACCACCACCTGATCCACCCCAGCCATAATTGAAGTTGAACAAGTCGTCTTCATCGTAGCCGTCGCAAATGAAAGCGTGACCACCGTCTTCGCCTTGGCCAGAGTAATACAGCGGGATGTGCTGGTCGATATAGGTCTTCAGCAAGGTAATCCAGTTGTCGTAGGAACCGCTTCTGCCGAGATAAGTGGCGTGGTCGGAATACGAGAAGTAATTGCTGATAGCCACAGGCACGTCAGGAGAATAGGCACCGCTGCCGCTGGGCTCATACATCATGTCGACCGAGACGCCGCAGTGGTACATCAGGGTGGCCACAGCCACCTTTTGTTCTTGAGTGGAGCCGTAGTTGTAATTGTCAATCATGTTGTCCCAGTCATAGGTGGTGGCACCGAAATTGGCGTATTGCTCACCATAACCCATGGCCACATAGCTGTGCTCTCCAGTGCCTTGCACAGGCCACTCCCAGTATTTCATGATCTGGGCCATAGCCGTAGCCACACAGCCCGTCGGGCAGCCACCAGGAGCATACATATTGAAAGGTGAGTCTTGGTTCCAACGTTGCTGAACCAACGGCTCCACTACCACCTGTCTGCGATCAGGATGCATCTTACCATAGGCATCCAGGTTTTTCCATCGGCAGAGTATGTCGCTCGGAACGGGTCGACCCAGCTGCACGGTCTTCTCGATATCGTTCGAAAGCTCGCCCAACATAAAGCGCAAGCCGTCGGGAGCGTTATCATAGTCGAATTGACCTTGGTCGGAATAACCAAGGATGGGGGAATAACTGTCGTCGGCAGCCACAACGACATAACCGCCATTGAAATTAAAGACATAGGCCGTGGCCATGCCGTTAGTCGCGCGGAAGGTATAAGCCAAATCCAGCGCGTTGACAGCAGTCTTGGCGAACATGGCCTTATGCTGGATGAAGTTGAGGCCTAGACGTTGTGCGGTACTGATCTCAACAGGCTTGGCTTGAAGCGTGGTCATGCCTAACAACAAGGCAAGGATTACAAGTAGATTTCGTTTCATAGTCTATGATTTTTGTGCATTAATTCAATTTAGAGCGGCAAATATAAACATTTTCAGGTTTTCTGTTCTTTTTTCTTTGCCGCAGGGAACAAAATATTGTTCAAAATGAGGCGATAACCTGGTGAGTTGGGATACATGTCGAGTTCGGTGGGCGGGTCACCTACGATGTGCTGGTAGTCCTCGGGGTCGTGGCCGCCAAGGAAGGTCCAGAAACCATTGCCGAAGTTACCATGGATGTAACGGTCTTCGTTCAAGGCTGCGTTATCGCCCAATACGACTACCGATGGCTTGACCGTGGCCTTGTTGAAGGCCGTAGTCTGTCCCATGAAGCCTTTCACCAGACGTTCGTGGCATTGCGTGAGCATGGTCGGCACAGGATCCCACTTGGCCGAGAAATCGAAGAGCAAGAAATAGTCATTCTCTTCCCTCACCCGCTGTATGCGGCCTTGGGTGACGTCGATGTTCGAGATCTCATATTCCTGTGGGTTGGTCGACACCTTGAAGTCGGTGAAGGCAAAGCAGTTGTCGTAGTTGAGGCGTTGCGGGTCGCCACTGCGGATGGGGTCGCCGTCGAACATGTATTCGCAGATGTCGAGGCCATCGGCGGCGAGGGCCACGTCGAAGCTGTCGGGGGCTGAGCACATGGAGAACATGTAGCCACCACCTGCAACGAACTCACGGATCTTCTTCACTACAGCGAGTTTCAGTTGCGACACCTTGTTGAAGCCCCAGCGTTGTGCGGTTGCTTCCTGTGCACGCACATCCTCCTGATACCAAGGGTAATTGCGATAGCGTGCCCAGAACTTGCCATACTGTCCCGTGAAGTCCTCGTGGTGCAGGTGGAGCCAGTCGTAGGTGGGCAGCACGCCTTGCAGCACCTCGTCGTCGTAGACCACGTCGTAAGGAATCTCGGCGTAGGTCAGCACAAGTGTGACGGCATCGTCCCATGGCAGGTTATTCTTGGGCGCGTAGACTGCAATGCGGGGCACCTTTTGCAGTTTCATCTCGTCCATGTTCACACCTGGGTCGGCAATTTCGGCCAGGATGGCGTCGGCTTGTGCATCGGCGATGACGTTGTACGACACATTACGCATCTTGCACTCGCGTTCAAACATCTCATGGTAAGGAATGAGGTAGCTCCCTCCCCTATAGTTAAGCAGCCAGCTGATCTCCACCTCACGTTGCAGCACCCAATAGGCCACGCCGTAGGCCTTCAAGTGGTTGGTCTGAGTGTTGTCCATGGGGATAAGGAGATAGGCTGCCTTAGAAGGCAAGGCCAAAACCAAAAGCAGAAGGATGAGATATAGTTTGCGCATGGCGGGATAACCTTATTAATAGGTCGCAAAAATAACAAAAAACAAAAAACTGCGTGAAAAAATCAATAATTTTCAGATATCACCCACTTCCACGCCTACATCGTGACTGCTCTTTGTTTTATCTCCTCACCGCCACGCGGTTCGTATAGCATTCTCCGTCCGCAGCGGTGATGCGCAGCAGGTAAATCCCATCCACCAATCCGCTCAAATCAATCTCATTCGTCCCCCGCACCGTCTTCACTAACTGCCCAAGGGTGTTGTAAACCTGCACCTCATCAGCTTCAATGCCTTCTGTCGTTACCCTGTTATCCTTGACAGGATTAGGATATACTGAAATTGTTTGAAAATTGTTTTCCTGTGGAAGACTTTGATATTGTGGATTAATGTAATCGCAATTATTCCAATAATAGCTGACATGACCTATTTCTGAATCGGAGTAGCATCTCAAATAACCACCCTCATTGGCATCAAAAGTCCAATGATCTTCAGGAAATAAATAAACGCCTACTGGCCCAATTCGTTCAATGACCCGAACCGTATAAGGTTGTTGCCCATACATATAATTCCCATATCCCCAATTAGAATCTTCTGCGTCAATAATATCAATGTATCTCAATTCTGTGCCATTGATGGTGACGGTTCCTTTCCCTTGTAGAACCATAAAACCAGCCGTATCGCCAACTATGTAATCTTGTTCAACAGGGACAGTCCAGAAGTCGCCAACATTTGCACCAAAATCAAACCATTTCATAAAGGATTGGTTCCGATATAGATAAACGACATCTCCAGAACACATTACAAACTCTGAAGGCCAATGATGCTCATAAACACCTTCTTCCCCTTGGATGAAAGGATCATCTAAATAAACCACTTGGTTTTTTTCAAGTTCCACGCAATTGAATCCATCTATAATAGTGTCTTTTGTTGCCTTGATGTTGACATAACCTTCCTCAAACATCCCATAATAATTATAATGCCACTCTGCACCAAGAGGAGCAAAAACAATGTCGCTTTTTTGGGCTGTCACCCCTCCCGCTATCAGCAGGAGCGCAAGCAGGGTATAAAACCTTGTTGTTTTCATCGTACCGTTATCTTATTAGTGTAAACTTTTCCATCCGCATCCGTGACACGCAGCATATAAACCCCTTGCGGCAATCCCTCCAAGCCAATTTTATTCATGCCACGCACGCTCTTCACCACTTGCCCAAGCCCATTATAAACCCAAACCTCCTCAGCCTCAACGCCTTCAATAACAAACCTATCTATTACAGGATTAGGATAAACTAAAACGCTTGAAAATGATTCTTTGTCGGCAATATCATCCCAAAACTCTCCAAATTGAGGGACATAAATAGTGAGCCCTTCAATCCATTCCCGATACAGGTTAGGCTCTTCTTGTGCATTAACCCATGCGTTTAGTGCCTCAACCAATCTGTCAGTTTGCGTTTCGCCAATCACGACTGGTTCCGATAACACCCCATCACCCATATAGATATAGGGAACGAATTCCGTGCAATTGATCGTCTCGCCCAAATTAGTGCCAAACAACCCATTCAATCCTTGTTGCCCACTGACATCGGCAAAGCATTTTTCAACAACACTGCCCTCCGAGTTGTATGCCACAATACAACCTTTATTATAATGACCAGTCAAATAGTCCAGCAACTCCGAATAGCAATTCCTTACAATGGCTTTCTTCTCATTGGAAACAGTTTCGTTGAAACACACGATACCGCCCATATTTTCATCGCTGTATGACCCCATCAGACTCCCATAGAAGTAGCAGTTCTCTACAATGGCATCAGCATAATTGCCTTCACAAAGGTTACGCAACACGATGCCGCCAACATCTATAGCCCCAAGTTGAGAATACCTATCCATTTCGTAGCAACAATTGCGAACAATAGAATTACGGTTCAAGCCGACAACGCTTGCCATATATATCCCGCCGGCATGTGCATTTCCTACTGCTTCCAACATTTTAAGCCTGCATGTACAACCGTCCACCACTGAGAGGGAATCCGCAACAGCGGCAACAAGTGCGTCATAATAAAGCTCGTATGTTCCTGTATTCATGTCAAATGGATGCATATAAGCATAAAAACCGGAATTGAGCGACAGGTTTTTCACCGTGCCATGATACAAATAGCCAAACAACCCCATATCCATTCGCATTTCCTCTCCCAAGGAATTAAGTATAAACAGTCCATCAATACTATGATCTTGACCATCGAAGGTGCCCATAAAACGGTGTTCACGGTTTCCTATGGGAACAAGGTTCATCAAGCCGTACGTTTCTTCAAGATTAAGGTCGGCCATCAGTCTTACGGTGCGTCCGTCAAAATTGTCAGGCTCGCAGCCGTTCAGCCCGTTTACAACACACGAAAGCCAAGCCAAACCTTCAGGTGTGTAGATTTCCACATTGCCTTCGGCGTCAATCACATAGCCTTCAGGCTGTTCGGTTACGACATCAGCCCAATAACCGTATTCAAGCGTCCTGTCGTTTTCCTGCCCTTGCATCGTCACCCCTCCCGCCATCAGCAGCAGCGCAAGCAGGGTGTAAATTCTTGTTGTTTTCATCGTATTATTGTTTTATCCACTTTCCGGTTAATAGTTCTTTTTCAGCATTGTAAACTCGATAGAAATACACCCCCGCTTTCAATCCCGAAACGCCCAAAGTAAGCACATTCCCCTCGCCACGGATAAACCTATCCAAGCAAGGACGGCCAAGGGCGTCCGTGATGCTGATGCGGCAGCCGTCATGACTCGTTAATCCGCTGATGTCGATGTTCAACGCATCCTTGGCTGGATTGGGATAGGCTTTGCCTTGAATTTCAACCAAAGGCATTTCCTTGACTGAGGTTGGTATGGGGTTCATCTCCTCGCGGGTCAGTTTCATGACCTTGCTTGCCGCGTATGGCGACAGAAACTCGCCACCACCCATGACCAACAAGCAACCTCCATCGGAATAGGGAAGCACAAACTCCGGCCAATACTTATCGTATTCGTCCTCGTCGAAATAGCGACCGCCAAGGATTTCCATGTCGCGGTCAAAAAGGCACAGCCCTGTTCGCAGGTTTTCCCCCAGATTATACCATGTGTAATAGCAGCCATACATAGTGGTGTCGTTCACCGTTGCCATGTGCTTGTTGCTGCTTTGCTCTTCATTCCTGCCTTCCGTATGATGGAAATTGGTTACAAAACGGTTGACAACGCCATTGTCACGCTCCTTGCTTCCACTCAAATCGAGGTCGGCAAGGCAGAGATGATACTCGTCAATGCCATCATCTTCGCTTCTGGTACAAAAAACCAACATGCTGTTGTCTGAAAGAAGGTAATCGGAATAGCCTCTGTCGCCCCAAGCGAAAATGTATGTGGCTGTCCCATACCGATAGGCTTTCTGATATTGAAAGTTGTCATCATAGAATGCGGTTCCCATCCCCCCGTGGTCGCAAAGGAATATATAGCCGTCTTCCAACGGGTTTTTGAAAATCTTGTAGCACCGGAAGTCATGCATCTGGAAAATAGGGTCGTTATAAACATAGTTTTCGGGCTTTTCATAGCGGCAGGCTAATGTGTCGGCGTTTTCATCGAACCTGTACATATAGGGGAAGCGCCACCATAATTCTTCATACCATTCGCCGCAAGCCACCACGTTTCCGTCGTCTTCAACCAACAGGCAGGGACTGCTTATCAATTCCAAGGTGCCTTGGGTGTAGACTTTGGCCTCCAAAATGTCTAGGTTGTCGTTGAGAACAATAGCCCATAGCTCATCGCCGCCATTATTGATCTTTGTCGTGTCCTGAATCCTCGTCGCCACCGTGAAATAGTTGCCGTTCTTCAACTGAACGACATCCCTAAACAGAAGCATTTCCGGCAAATCCTCGCAAATGCGGCGTTCATAAGTACCATCAGGATGCGCCTTGATAAGTTGCGTGTTCCAATGGTGGATACGTCCGAACCGACCTATCAGAATGGCATCCTCCTTTGCGTCAATCATACCCGCATCGATGCGCGAGTGCTGGTTGATGTCGTTCTGGTCGCCGAAGTCGAGTTCCCATTGCTGGGCTTGCATTGTGACTCCCGCCATCAGCAGGAGCGCAAGCAGGGTGTAAAATCTTGTTGCTTTCATTGTACAGTTTTTTTATTGTAACTTGTTTTCTTGTCGTCGCTTATCGTCACTGCGAGGCATGAAGCAGTCCATACTGTGGGTTAACTCTCTGGATTGCTTCACTGCGTTCGCAAATGCGCTGCATTGATTGCATCGAAATGCTTTGCATTCGGCGAAGCCAATCTTCGATTTCGACGGAGTCAATGACGCAATGCGCGTCACTGCAAAACTATAACAAAAAACTGCCAAAAAATCAATGGGAAAGGCCGACTACAGATTTTTTTCAATAGCCAATATTGAAAACCAAATAGTTAGCACAATTCGAGTACAGATTTTTTCAGCCCAAAAGCGGAGAAATCGGGTCGGAACCCGCCGTTTTTTTCATGTTGGAGCGGTATTTCATCACCGTGTTTTCGCTCAGATTGAGCAGCGTGGCCTCCTCCTTGATGCGGAAGCCCAAGAAGTTGAGCACGGCCACCGTGCACTCGTTTTCGTTGAGGTCGGGATAGGCCGATTTCAGTTTTTCCATAGCTTGGGGATAGGCAGCCTCAAACTCGGCCATGATGCGCCTCAATTTGTCTTTTTCCTCCGACTTGTAGATGACATTCGTCCGCTTGAGCAACAATTCTTGCGAATGTTGTTCGGCAGTCTCCAAGTCGGATTGCAACTGGTGTTGGGTCTCGCGGAGCACTGTCGCTTCCATCTCCTTTTTCTTGCGGTAACGGTTGACGAACAGCCACAACAGCAACAAGGCAATGACGAGCAGCGCAATCAGCAGATAGAGTTTCAATCGATTGGTTTGGTGCTCGTTCTCAACACGTTGCAACTCCATTTGTCGATCGTATTCGTCTTTTACTTCGGCTACACTTTTGCCACTGCGATCGTATTTTTGCCTCGAATCCATATACTTCTCCGCATACCATATAGCACTATCCATTTGGCCCAAAGCCTCGTAAGACTTGTAAAGATACATATTGGCATTCATCTTCCACACCTCCAATCCATATTGATCCACAGCTTGTTGCGCAAAATATATGCATGAATCATATTGCTTCAGCTCGAAATAGGCATGGGCCAATCCGTCTATCACACTTGCCTTGAATTTGGCTGTTTGGTCATCCAAAATCCTTAAGGCGCTTTTCTCCTCCATAATGGCCTCCCGCAACAACTGGGGTCCGTCCTCACATTCTGTTTGCTTTTGCTTCTCGTAACGATAAAGCGCATTCAGGGCGGCCGAACTGTGGCAAGCGGCCAACTTTTGGACATCACCCGTCATTTCGGCTGAGTGAAAGCCCTTTTCAAGGTACATCGCGCTACTGTCATATTCCTTGAAACGAAGGTATAACTCGCTAATCATGAGTGCAGTAAAGCAATGTTGGTCAAACCATTGACGTTCTGACAAGGATTGCTCGGCCTCTTTCAGCACCTCCATAGCTTCCGTATGGTAACCGAAGTCGCCGTAGGCCGACCCAAGACCACTATAGATTTTGTATTTCAAGCGGTCAATCACATCTTGTTCTGTGGTGGGAGTAGGTTTAAAACGTACCAAACGCGCGTCAACTTGCTTGCATTGGTCTATGCTTTGCTTGGCTTTCAAAAAGTTGTCGATACAAAGCCACCGATGCTGAGGCGATGAACGATAGGCATAGCCTTTGGCATAATACGACCATGCCTCAAAATACTTGTCGTCGCCACCAGCAAACTCATTGTCAGCCACTTGTAGAAGCGAGTCTATTTCAGTGTCATAAAACCTTGTGTTGAACAAAACTTCCAATTGCAACAAGCAATAATGCGCCCGTTCCTTATCTGATAGCGCCGAAAGGTTCAATGTGTCAAGGATTTGCATGGCGCTATCGGGCTTTTGCTGAAGGAAACACTCCACGCGATAGAGCATGTCCTCTTCGGGCGGCGAAGGCTTGTGAGAGCAAGAAAAAAACATCACAAGGAATAAAAGCACCATGGAACGAGTGATTTTCATACGAACTAGTACTTCAAATAATGCTCCAGCAGCGGGTTCACCTCACCGTCGTTTTCAATGAGGCTTTGCAACTGCGCCCAATTCTTGATCATGCCGCGCTTCTCGCGCTGGTTGACGATGCGCTTCACCTGCTCATAGCTGAGGTAAGGATGATGCACCAAGGTCTTGAAATCGGCACGGTTGACGTCGACCTTCCGAATCTCGACCGCACCTAAATTAATATAAGGTTGTATGGCAGCAAAACGCGCATCGTCCATGCCCTTCACGTCGCGGAGCTGATCCTTGTCAATGAAGCCGCCCAACTTCTCGCGGAACTCGATGATACGCACCGCCGTATAAGGCCCAATCTGCGGCAACTCCACCAAAGTGGTCGAGTCCACCGTGTTCAAATCAACGATGGGAATAGCTTTCTTTTCCGGCTTGGCTTTCTCTTCATAAGTCGGTGTTTCCTGCTTTTTGGATGACGTTTTGCCACTAGCACTACGCGCCACCTCCGGCAACACAATAAAAGGCTCCAGCTGTGCAAACTCCTCTTCGCTGATAGTGTAGAGCTTGCCCAAATCGTTTTTCGAATAAAACTTGCCGCCTTTGGCCTTGTAGTTCATGATGTTGCGCACCTGACGGTCGGTGAGACCCATTTGCAGCCATTCCTCTTCGGTGAGGGTATTGGGATTGAAAGGAAAAGGATGCAACTCGGCCACCTCTTGGGGTTTCTCAGCTTGTTGCTGCTTTTGCTGCTCTATTGCGGCTTGACGCAAAGCCAACAAGGAATCCAGATTGTGCAAGGATTCATCACTCAGCGACTTGCGCGACGGGCGAAACAGACAAGCCAGGATCAATATGAGTATCAATGCCAAGATCGTGATGATGGCAACACGCTCGCCTTTGCTGAAGGAAAACCATTTGCGCAAGGAATCCATATTCTTTGGTTTCGGGCCCTTCGACAGGCTCAGGGACCCTCGGCCGTTGAGCCCGTCGAAACGCCGACTATTATTTAATCAATCCACTAATAAACACAATTGTGATGGCAATGGGAGCCAAATATCGAATAATAAAGAAGATAATCTTTTTCAACGATGCCTTAATGGTGCCCTCGTTGGTCACCTCCTCGAAGAACTTGGCCTTGCCCAATCGCCAGCCCACGAAGATGACGATCAACACGCCGCCGAGGGGCAAGAGGATGTTGGACGAGACGAAGTCCATGAGGTCGAAGACGGTCCTGCCACCAATAGTAAAAGGCGTGTTTTCCATCAGACTCAACGAGGCAAAGCTACCGATGAATAGCGTGGCCAAACAAGCCCATACCGTCGACCACTTGCGATTGATGTGCAGTTCCTCGGAGAGGTAGGCCACCACGACCTCAAGCAGCGAAATCGTGGAAGTCAGCGCGGCGATGGCCAACAGAACGAAGAAGATGATGCAGAAAATATAGCCTCCTGTCATCTGATTGAAAATCATCGGTATTGTATTGAACACCAACCCCATGCCTGCCGTCGGACGGATGCCAAAAGAGAATGCCGCCGGGAAGATGACGAGACCCGCCAACAGCGCGATCAAGGTGTCGGCAAGCACCACCGAAAAGGCGGTGGAAGTCAGGTTGTCTTTTTTCTTGATGTATGAACCGTAGGTGATGAGCGCCCCCATACCGAGACTCAGCGAGAAGAAGCCTTGTCCCAAAGCACTGATGAGGACATTGCCATCGATTTTGGAGAAATCCGGACGGAACAGGAACGACAATCCTTCTTTGGCCCCTGGTAGCGTCACAGAGCGTATACTCAGCACGATAAGGATGACCAAAAGCAACGGCATGAGGATTTTGGCGTATCTCTCAATACCGTTTTGTACCCCTTTGAAGACCACAAAGCCGGTCAGGAAGATGAAGATGGCCTGCCACATCACATTGCGCCAACCCATATTGTGGAAGTCCGCAAAGTCTTGCTCCATGGCAGCCAAGTCCTTGCCTTGGAACGAGTTAGTCACCGCCTTAATGATATACTCCAACGTCCAGCCCGACACGGTGGAATAGAAGGCAAAGATGATGAACCCACACAACACGCCCATATAGCCTACAATAGGCCAGGCTGACTTGGGTGCGAGTTTCTTGAAGGCCCCGACGGCGTTGCTTTGTGAGCGGCGACCGATGACCAACTCCGACAGCATCACGGGGATGCCGAGGAAGATGACCACGGCGAGATAGACCAACAAGAAGGCCGCACCTCCGTTGTTGCCCAATTCGCATGGGAAACGGTAGATATTGCCCAATCCGATGGCCGAGCCCGCAGCAGCGGCAATAATGCCTATCTTCGAGCCAAAGCCATCGCGCTTTTTCTTTTCTTCTGACATATTGTTCAGTTAAATCGGGCCCTTCGACAGGCTCAGGGACCCTGGCGGTCGTTGAGCCCGTCGAAACGCCGCATTATAGTTTAACGCTTCTCTCCGTATGCCAAGTCACCCACATCGCCAATGCCCGGAACGACGTATGCGCGAGCCGTCAGCTCCTCGTCGACGCTACCCACCCAGATGGTGATGGGCAGGCGCGACATGGTGCGCTCCACATAGTCGAGGCCGTCTTGCGAAGCCACGGCCACAGCGATATGGATCTCCTTAGGCATCATGTCTTCCATCAGGCCATTCAAAGTCTTCACGATGGACTCACCCGTGGCCAACAGCGGGTCGCAAAGGATGAGGATGCGGTCCTCGATGTCGGGCGAAGAGAAATACTCCACACGAATCTCTGAGTCTTCCTCGTTCTTGTCGTATTTGCGATAGGCCGCGATGAAGGCACTGTCCGCCTGGTCGAACATGCTGAGCATGCCGTTATGGAAAGGCAAGCCAGCACGCAGGATGGTGGCGATGACGGGTTGCTCGTGCATCGTCCGAATCTGCTTGATGCCCAAAGGTGTGTTCACCTCTTCATCGTCATATTCGAAGCTCTTGCTGATTTCGTAAGCCATGACTTCGCCGATGCGTTCGAGGTTGCGGCGAAAGCGCATACGGTCCTGCTGGATGACGACATCGCGTAGTTCAGCCATATATTGGTTGAAAACGCTGTCGGTTTTCTCAAGGTTGATGATTTTAATCATAGTGTGTTGGTATATGCCACAAAAATAGGGAAAAGAAACAAACTATCGCAATACTTTAGGAAAAAAAATCCTATTTACGACGTTTCCAAACCTTAAGCAAGGCTTTCCCAATGGGTGACATCCGATTGAAAGTATAACCAGGATAACGCACCTCACGACCTCCAAAACCCAGATAAAAACGAGCCAAGTTGTCGTTGTCAGAGCCCTCAAAATCAAAGGTGATAGGTTGGTTGGCATAACGTTGTATCACTTGGTCGATGAGGTAGGTCATGGCTTGGCATTGTTTTCCCTCCTCGTTAAGACCAGAAAAGAGGAAAGTGATACGGTCGTTCGTTTGCATGAAGATGGCGGCACACAATGGGTCGCCGCCCTCTTGGTCCGTCACGCCCAACACAAAAGCGGCATCATGCTTTTCGGCCTCTTCAACGAGATGAAGCAGCACCCCATACTCGGCATCGCCCCATTTCTCCAACAAGGCACCTCGGTTGTTGCGAAACAAATCCACCACCTGTTGAGGTTGCACCGTTTCCAAAAGGTGCAGATTATGGTTCTCAGCCTTAGCCAAGTTACGTTTGGTGTTCTGATGATAATTGGCGCGTAAGGATTGTATATCTTGATTTAAATCAAGTAAAATATTTCTATGATACTCAAATTCTTCAATATCGTTATCTAAAGTATTACTTTCATTTAAACGAAGCTCGCAAAAACGGTATTTTTCGGGGATGGCATCCAAGAAAACCTTTAGCTTCCCCTCTGTCATTGGAGTCTTGGAGAACACACCAAGCTGCTGGACGAAGAAGGGTTGGAAGAGATAATTGACGCCAAACTTTTTCCCTCCCGTCAAGGGCATCACGGCCTGATAATTGTCGTCCACCAAAGCATCCCAACCCGGATGGGTGATGTCGAGATACCACGAATAGGCGTAGATATTGCCGCACTCGGCAATGAGGGCGTCCCATTTCGGTTTGTCTATGGACTTATTTTCGAGATATCTTATCATAATTAAATCTGCCCTTCGACAGGCTCAGGGGCCTTGGTGATATATTCCAACATTCGACGGTACATCTCGGGCCAACCCACCCAGCGTTGCTCACCACCAAGGGTTTCATTATGCGTGAGATAGATAAAGGTCCCTCCCACTGCCTTCACCTCATCGATGAGTTGCGTGGTCAAGGCATAAGATGCCTCCAGATCCAAATTGAGGTAGTCGCGCATGGTGCCGTCCATCAAGGCGAATGGATGCACGCGTAGGTTGGTGACCATATCGTTTTCCAGGTCATAGAAGCGGAAAGTGTCTGCGATACCCGCACGGAAACCCGCCTGTGAGGCGAAGCCCATGGTATAGTCGTCGCTGATGTCCAACTCGATGAGTTTCTGATAGCTACGTGGCAGGTTCATCCTCAGGAAATGCTGGCGGCTTTTGGTCAGCGGCCGATGCAACACCTCGGAAAGGCTGTTGATTTCCTTACGTAGTTTGTCGATGTCAAGATACGACGAAAACGAAGGATGTATGCCCACGTCGGCATGGTCGCCCAGGGTTTTGATCAGAGAGCGGAAAGCCGCTTTTCGGATGGAGATGTTCTTGTCATTGGTATCGTATTCGCCACAGAGGATGAAATAGATAGGCTTGAGTTTGAACTCCTTCTGTAACTCAAACTGGAATTCAAACGAATCGAAGGGGTCTTTACGCTTGCCCCTCAACACTTGATGACGCTCACGGATGCGTTCGCGGTCGCCCGACGACAAATCCTTGATGAAGCCGCCCAAGGTACGGTAAACGCCCTTGCTTTTATAGGCCCATGCCGCATCCACATCATAGGTCGGGATGAAAGTGAATGTCCTTTTTTTGATCGGCAGATCGGGATAGACAGCTTGCAAACGTGAGCCCAGGGCCAAAGTCCAGATGTCAACCAAAGGCTTTTGCAGCATGTCGTTCTCAAACATCCAGGTCGACTCGGCACGGAAACGGCCGTACTGGTCGCGCACCTGTGAGAGGTATTCTTCGTAGCGTGACACCAGGAAAAACGAGGCGGCAAAGACATCGAACGGCAAAAGGTTGCCTTGACCGTAGACCGCATAAGGGGCCACAGTGCCTTCAAAGTCGACCGTGCGGAAACTCTGTTCGTGAATGTGACGCTCAAAAAGCAGGTCGACAGCCTTAACGAAAGGAGCCTCGCCTTGTCGCTGTGAGCCATATTGCATCTTGGGACCTTCGTAGGCGTTGAACTGCTCGGCATCGACCGTGCAATCAAACTCAAGCCCCAGCAGCTGACCGAGCAGCAGCTCCATGGCATACATCACACGTCCAGTGACTTTCGGTACAAGGACAAACATTTTCATAGGCACAAAGATAGGACGATTTTCGTTACGACGGCTAAATAAGTGAAAAATAATGCAACTTTGCTCAGGCGACGCGAAAAAGTTGTATTTTTGTCGTTTTGAACAAAGGCTAACCCGATATGGAAAATTTCGTCGTATCCGCTAGAAAATACAGGCCGATGACCTTCGACACCGTCGTGGGCCAAGGCTCCATCACCAACACCTTGAAGAACGCCATCCGCAACAACACTTTGGCGCAGGCCTTCCTGTTTTGCGGTCCGCGTGGCGTGGGCAAGACCACCTGCGCCCGTATCTTGGCCAAGACCATCAATTGCCTCCACCCTACCGAGAATCTCGAGGCCTGCAACGAATGTGAGTCGTGCCGTGCCTTCAACAACAACGCCTCGTTCAACATCTATGAGCTTGACGCGGCTTCCAACAACTCTGTGGAGGACATCCGCAGTCTCGTCGATCAGGTGCGCATACCCCCTCAGATTGGACAATATAAGGTATACATCATCGACGAGGTCCACATGCTTTCGGCAGCAGCCTTCAACGCCTTCCTGAAAACCTTGGAAGAGCCGCCTGCGTACGCCAAGTTCATCCTCGCCACAACAGAGAAGCACAAGATCATCCCGACCATCCTTTCGCGCTGCCAGATCTTCGACTTCAAGCGCATCACGGTGGATGACATTGCCAAACACTTGGCTTTTGTGGCCCAGAGCGAAGGCATCAGCGCCGAGCCCGAGGCCTTGAACATCATCGCACAGAAAGCCGACGGCGCCTTGCGCGACGCACTCTCCATCTTCGATCAGATGGTGAGCTTCTCAGGCAAAAACATCACCTACAAGGACGTCATCGACAACCTGAACGTGTTGGATTACGACTACTACTTCCAAATCGTCGACCACATCCTGCACGGCAACACCAGCGACATCCTACTCATCCTCAACGACATCATCAGCAAGGGCTTCGAGCCCCAGCACTTCGTCAGCGGCTTGGGCAATCACTTGAGAAGCCTCTTGGTGTGTAAGGACCCTGCCACAGTGCAACTATTGGAAGTCAGTGAGCAGCTACGGCAGCGTTATGTGACGCAGTCGCAGGCCTGCCCCATGCCCTTCCTCATCCGTGCACTGGAGATCAACAACAAGTGCGACATCGACTACCGCGCCGCCAACAACAAACGCCTGCATCTAGAGATCGCCTTGTTGAAGATGTGCGCCTTGTGCAGCCAAGCCTTAAACGTACCTACGGCACAAGCACAACCCGTGCAGATGCCGCAGAATAGACCAGCGCAAAACGTAAACCCTACCGTACCTAGCGGTGTTTCGACGGGCTCAACGGCCGCTACTACAAAGGTACCCGAGCCCGTGGTTACGACCAAAGCCCCCGAACCCACAGTTACAGCCAAGGTCACAGAGCCAACGGTTAGCTCTAAGGTCCCTGAGCCTGCGGTCCCTGAGGCCCATCGAAGGGTCGAAGGGCCGACCATCAAGCCAACTCCTCAACAATCAACAATTCAACCACAAGCTGCTCCCGTTTCGACGGGCTCAACGTCCGCTACCACCGCAACGTCCGCTCAGCCGGTTGTGAGACCTCGTGGCACCACCAGTAGCTTCAGCATCAACAAAGCCATGCAACAAGTGGGGCAGAAAGCAGAGGAAAAAGAGGAGACATGGGACACCCCGTTCACACAAGAGCAACTCACTGCGGCTTGGGGCGACTTCGTCAACCGATACAAGAACTATGAAAAACACTCGCCCAGTTTCTTGGCTGCATTGAGCAAATACACTCCCAAACTTGGTCCGAACTTCGAAATCCATTTCGCCGTGGACAACATGCTCTTTGAACAGGAGGCCGACGGCATGCGCTTCCTTAGAAACCACCTAAAGAATAGCCTTCACAACAACCAATACCAACTCAAGCCCGAGTTGATGGAACGCCCAGGCGAAATCGAGGCCTACACCGACAAGGACAAGTTTGAGAAAATGGTGGAAGAGCGGCCTTACCTGAGGACCTTGCAGACCGAACTCAAACTCGAAGGCGATTTATAAAACCGAATCAATCTACTATTAAATCAAATACAAAATGAAGAAAAAACACATTGTAGCCATGATGATTTTAAGTACAATGGCAGCAGGCTGCGCACAGAAGGCAGTCGAAACACCTCAACCTGAGAAAGAAATTGTTCCGGCCATCGACCTGAGCAACATGGACACCACCATCAACCCTGCGGAAGACTTCTTCCGTTATGCCAACAACAACTGGATCAAGAACAATCCCATCCCTGAAGAGTACTCCACCTATGGTGCCTTCACCGAGATTGACCAACACAACGAAATCCTGATTCAGGACATTATCGACGAGGTCTCCAAAGACGTCAACGCCGTCCAAGGCAGCGTCGCCCAAAAGATCCGCGATTTCTATAATGCTGGCATGGACACCGTCGCCATCGACGAGCGTGGCTATAGCGAGCTGCTCCCCTATTTCGAGCAAATCGAAGCCCTCGAAGACAAGGCTCAACTTGCCGCCTTGCTCGGCGATCTCCACAAGAACGGTTTCGGTGGTTTCTTCTATGCCGGTCCCAGCCTCGACCCGAAGGATGCCGAACACTACATCATGCACCTCTATCAAGGTGGCCTCAGCCTGACCGACCGCGATGATTACCTCGTTGAAGAGTCGCAGGAGATGCGCGACAAATATGTCGAGCACGTGGCCAAGATGTTCCAACTCACCGGCACCGACTCCATCGAAGCCGCCAAGAAAGCCCAAGGCATCCTCGCCCTTGAGACCCAGTTGGCCAAGAACTCGATGAGCCGTGTGGATCGTCGCGACCCCGACAAGACCTACAACATGCGTTCCGTCGAAGAGTTACAAAAGTCGACCCCCAACTTCAAGTGGAATGAATACTTCACCAACGCCGGCTGCCCGGCTTTCGATAACCTCAACGTGGGCATGCCTGACTTCGTTGCCGCTCTCGACAAAGTCATCCTCAACACCGACCTCAACACCATCAAGGACTACCTCCGCTGGAAAGTCATCCACGGCAGTGCCTCCTTGCTGAGCCATGACCTCGACACCGAAAACTTCAACTTCTACGGCAACTACCTCTATGGCCAAGAAGTGCAGCAGCCCCGTTGGCGCCGCATCCTTGGTGCCACCTCCGACTGCCTCGGCGAAGCCGTCGGTCAGCTCTACGTTGAGAAACACTTCCCAGCCGAAGCCAAGGAGCGTATGCTCAACCTCGTTGGTAACCTGCGCACCGCCTTGGGCGAACGCATCAAGAACCTCGATTGGATGAGCGATGAGACCAAGGCCAAGGCCCTGCACAAGCTCGACTGCTTCAACGTGAAGATCGGTTACCCGAACAAATGGAAGGACTACAGCAAACTCGACATTACTACTGACTCCTATTTCCAGAACCTCCACAACTACATCGCTTTTGAGAACGACATCGACATGGCTCGTCTGAGCAAGCCTGTTGACAAGGAAGAGTGGTTCATGACGCCTCAGACCGTCAACGCTTACTATAGCCCCGAGATGAACGAAATCGTGTTCCCCGCCGCCATCCTTCAGCCCCCGTTCTTCAACATGGATGCTGACGATGCCGTCAACTACGGTGGCATCGGCGTGGTGATCGGCCACGAGATGACTCACGGCTTCGACGACCAAGGCTGCAAGTACGACGAAAACGGCAACCTCAACAACTGGTGGACCGAAGAAGATGCCACCAAGTTTGCCGAACGCACGAAGCAGCTCGTGAAACTCTTCGACGAGTTCCAAGTGAGAGGTAACCAAATCAACGGCCAACTGACCCTTGGCGAGAACATCGCTGACCTCGGTGGCCTCAACATCGCTTGGGATGCCTACCAGATGACTGAAGAAGCCAAGGCCAACCAGAGCATCGACGGCTTCACGCCTGCCCAACGCTTCTTCATCAGCTATGGCACCATCTGGCGCAACAACTCACGCGACAAGTACATCGAGCGCCAAGTGAAGACCGACGTGCATTCGCCCGCTGAGGCTCGCGTCAACCGCACCCTCGGCTCGATGCCGCATTTCTACGAAGCCTTCGACATCCAACCCGAAAACGCCATGTATATCGCTCCCGAAGAGCGTGCCGTCATTTGGTAATCATGGGTTTAAAGAAACAAATAGCGAAACTGGGGCTTCGTCTTGGCGGTTGGACGACTGTCAACGAAGCTCCAGCTGATTTGGGCAATGCGGTTTGCATCGTTGCGCCCCACACCGCCATCGAAGACTTCTTCGTCGGCCTTGGATTCTATTGGTACTACGACATCAAGTTCAAGGTGATGATCAAACAAGAGTTCTTCAAGCCCGTCATCGGCTGGATCTTGAAGAAGTTAGGCGGCATCCCCGTCAACCGCGGCCACCAAAACCATCTCGTGGAGCAGATGGTCGACATGTTCAGCAAAACCAAGGACACCCATCTCCTCATCTGCCCCGAAGGAACGAGGAAGGCGGTGAAACACTGGAAGAAAGGCTTCTATGTCATCGCCGAAGGTGCCCATGTTCCTATCGTCATGGGTTTCATCGACTACAAGAGGAAATACTGTGGCATCGAAAGGATTTTCTATCCTTCGGGCGATTACGACAAAGACCTTGCCGAGATTTGGGACTACTACAAAGACATCAAAGCCAAACATCCTGAAGGCTTTAATCTTGACGAACAATACAGAAACGCACAGCAATGATTGACTTAGAGACAAAAATCCATGACAAGTTCACCTTGGAGTTCAAGGTGGGATTCAACACAGAGACAGCAGAACGAAAGACAAAATTCCGCGACTACGTGATGAATACATGGATTTTTGTCCCTAACAGTCTCGACATCAACGCGGCAAAATACAGCAAAGAGGACTTCTATCGCGACCTCAAGTCGGGTGTACGCCTCATCACCCCTTCCTATAGCCTGCATGAGTTGGCTAACGACGAGCAACTGCTTCCCAGCCAAGCGCTCATCTCCAACTTCAACGATATGAGCAGCGCTCCTAAAGACACACAAGACCTGACCCATGCCATCAAGATGTATTGCGCCATTGCCAAGAGCGCTTTCCGCGATGGTTGCTTTGCCATCACGCAAAAAGAAGATGCTGAAAACCGTATGGAATCGTGCCATCAGTATCTGACAGACGGTCGCAAGATATTGGAGCGTTATCGTCATCTAATTGGTCAGTTGAACAAGAAAAAAGCAACAGATAGGATAAGACAAGTATTTGCCTATGGCGATGAGTTTTTGAGCAATGTCTTGGAGAAATATGCTTATAGACTCCGCGACAACATCCGGCTGAAGCATCCCGAAGAGTATCCACGGCTGGAAGCGCTTTTCAAAGAAGTGCTCCTCAACGAAAGGAACTACAGGGAACAAAAGGGTTACCTCTGTGTGAAGGCCGACGACGAGAAAGGCAACGAGGACTTCGTCTTCCGCGCCAGCCTGCTGAAGAAATTCACTGAAAGCGACCTCTACCTCAACGCCACCAAGCGGAAAAACACCTTCTTGGTGGAGCAGATCTTGTACAGTCTGGCTGCCGGAGCCGCCATGGTGGTGGCCACACTGTCGTCGTTCTTCTTCCAACAAAGATACGGCAACTTCACCCTGCCCTTCCTCATCGCACTGGTGATCAGTTACATGTTTAAGGACCGCTTGAAAGACTGGTTACGCCTTATCTTTGCCAAGCGTGTCAGCAACAAGGTCTTTGACACCCGCACCGATTTCCGTGTCAAGGAGAAATACATCGGATGGAGCAAGGACAGTGTCGACTTCATCGACAGCGAGAAGATCATTCCCGAAGTCATCAAATTGCGTAGCCGCAATCCGCTCTTTGCTGAGGTGAGTGGTAAAGACGAGAAGGTGTTGCTTTATCGTAAAAAGGTACAACTCTGGCCGACAGAACTGGCCAAGGCCAGCCCTTATCCCCTCCGAGGCATCAACGATATTTTGAGGTACAACTTCACGGAATACACCCGTAAGATGGACAATCCGAGTTTCCCGCTCTCCGGCACTTGGGAGGACAACGAATACAAGCCTATCGAAGGCAAAAAAGTCTACCACATCACCATCATCATACAATGCGTCTATGAAGGCAATACCGAATACAAGCGCATTGTGGTGCGTTGCGATAGGAACGGCATCGTGAATGTGAAAGTGAGCTAATTACTTTACTTCAACAGTAGCGGAAAGTGCACAGTTTTCTGAACTCCCGCCTACCATAATGGTGAAATCGCCAGGCTCCACATGCCAACCTTTCTCCTTGAAATAAACAGCCAAATCACGTTCAGTAAGGTAGAAGGTCACCTGTTTCGTTTCACCTTTATTAATAGGCACCCTTTGGAAGCCTTTCAGCAGTTTTGAAGCTGGGGCGATGGCGGCCACTTCATCACGGATGTAGAGTTGGACGACTTCGCCGCCATCAAAGGCACCGGTGTTTTTGATGGTGCAAGAAACAATACATATTGTGTCGGCCATAGATCCACTCGCCATTCCACCCATGTCATTGACTCCGTCGAATGCATAGCATTTCCGAACGACGGTAGGAGTGAGTGTATCTATGGTCGGAACGACTCGGGATGACATGGCCTCAAACTGTTCAACTTGCAAGTTGCTGTATTCGAACTGGGTAAAGCTCAAACCATAACCAAACGAATAAAGCGGCTTGGCGGTTTCCTCTACATAATCCCCCGTGACAGGTTGGGAGTAATTAACGGGAATCTGCCCCACTGAACGTGGGATGGAAATAGGCAGACGACCAGAGGGATTGTAGTCGCCCCAAAGGATGTCGGCCAAGGCGGAACCGCCTTCCATGCCGGGATACCATAATGTCAGCAGGGCATTGGATTTCTCAGCGGCGAGGCTCATGTCCAAAGGACGGCCTTGGATGTAGACGGTCACGACGGGCTTGCCTGTGGCATAGATGCGCTGCATCAGTTCCTCCTGCTTGCCCAAAAGCTTCAAAGTGGAGCGGTCGTAACCCTCGCCACAGTCCATGTCGGAAATGGACTCATTAACGATGGCAGCGCCTGTGTCTTCATAATTCGTTTTGAAATCGCGGGCGGAGGAGCCTCCCACCACCAACACCACCACATCGGCGGCCTTGGCGATTCTGACCGCCTCGTCGATGTTGGCATCGTTTTCGTCTCGGATGGCACAGCCTTTGGCGTAGGTCACTTCTGCCCTGCCCTTTTCGCGGATGCCTTCGAGCATGGTCACGATGCGGTCGGGGCCCTGAGGCGCGGTGTAGTCGCCGAGCTGGTTGTACATATTGTCGGCATTCGGCCCAATAACCGCCACCTTTTTTATATTATCACCGAATGGCAAAACGCCATCATTTTTCAGCAAAACTGCCGATTCCAAAGCCACTTGCTTGGCCAATTGGGCGTTTTCTTTCGTGCCCACCTCGGCCTCGGCCAAACCCTCGTCAACGTATGGATTGTCAAACAAGCCAAGGTTGAACTTGAGTTGCAACACATGGCGCACAGCTCGGTCAATGTCTTTTTCGGTGACAAGGCCTCTCTGCAAGGCCTCTTTCAAAAAACCGCCATAGTTGTAGCCGCCCAAATCGATATCGACACCGGCTTTCAAAGCCATGGCAGCGGCTTCGGCGGGGTCGGCGGCCACATGTTGCGTGGCATAGATGGCATTCACGGCATTCAAATCAGAAAAGACCACACCTTTGAAATCCCACGAGTTGCGCAAAATGTCCTGCAACAACCATGAGTTGGCCGAGCAAGGCACGCCGTCAATGGTATTATAGGAAGTCATGACGGATTTGGCGCCACCGAACATAACGGCTTGCTCAAAAGCAGGCAGATAATCCGTCATCAGACGATTAAGGCCAACCTCTGCGGTGGCGGCATTGTGTCCGCCTTGCGGGATGCCGTAAGCAGCCAAATGCTTCAAAGTGGCGCAGACGTTTTTCTGCATCCCACTCACGATGTACTCACCCAAGATGCCCGAAAGATAAGGGTCTTCGCCCATGGTCTCCTCCACCCTCGACCAGCGCGGGTCGCGGGCAATGTCGAGGACGGGACCATAACCGACTTGTGCACCTTGAAGACGCACCTCCTTGCCCATCACCTCGCCCATTTGCTTAAGCAGTTCTGGATCCCATGTGCTGGCTTGGCCGATGCCCGTCGGGAAAACGGTCGTCCCAACGGCCATGTGGCCATGAGGTGTTTCTTCGCAAAACAGCAACGGAATGCCTAACCTCGTGTTTTCAATGGCATGACGTTGCATCATATTCAACAGCCTTGCCGACTCACGAGGCTTCAGACCTGTTTCCACCGTTTTCCTCGACCACGGATCGGCACGGAGCACCGCCCAGCAGGAACCGAGTGTAAGCGTGTCCATCATGCCTATGAAGTCATCGGCGAGCCAAAGCGAATCGCCGTCCTTGCCATAGAAATTGAAACCTATGGGACAAGTCAGTTGGCCGCATTTCTCCTCGAGAGTCATTTGGTTAATGAGTTCCGAAACACGATCTTTCCTATTGCAGGAAACAGTTGCAATCGCCACAAAGACCGTTATGTAAAAAAGCAGAAGTCTATTTTTCATCTTGCTGCATTTCCTTTTGTTTTTGTTTAGCAAACCAACTTGGCATCAAAGATTTAGCTAGTTTCAATTTCTTATCAAGAGGTTTATCAAACAAAATACGCTGCACTTCTTCAGGAGTAGTGGCATAATCTTTATAAGTATCCAACAATTGGTCAACTCTTTGACGCCACTCATCGTACGCTCCTTCTCTATTTACGAGATAGACATCATGCGAGTATCGTGCAATAACAGTATCACGAATGGCCATGGCTTCTTCATAAAAACTCAAGAAAAAGAAAGTACATTCATTATCGCAATGAAGGTTAAAACTATCCAAGAAATGGTGAAATTGATATTTCATATAACGAGCCGTTAGTTCGTCAATATCAAACACCAATTGTTGTTTTGCAAAATCCAAGGAATCTGCAGTGGAAGAATAGCATGAAATGTTCTTTTGAAAAAGAGGAGAAACATAGAGCTTCTCATAATACTTGCCAGGCTTATACCTTCCTTTTCGCGCATCAACCCTATAAAAGACACCTGTAGCAGCATTCACACATAGCCCTACTTTATCACAGTATTTTTGATGTCTGGGATCATTATTAAAATCACCTTGATAATCTTCCTTGGTCAAACGCCTATCGGGTTGCCATCCAATATGCGTTTTTGATTCATTCTGATAAACTTGCTCTTTTTGTGCCTGAATGGAAGTCACAAAAAGACAAAGACATAAAAGCAATAGGGTCTTTTTCATGTTTTTTATTTATGTTACACTAGTTTCCCAATCCAATCCTCGCGGTCGCCAGGAAGCATGTCGATGACAGGAATCTCCACCATCGTGTAGCAACCCGGTTGCAGGCGCATCGTGGCGCGGGCCACATTGACCAGCACCTGTCCCGTCAAAGCGGGATTGTTGATGCTCATGTTGAACTCCATGCGTTGGTTCTGGGTCTTGCCCGAAACGCCCTTACGCACGAGGTTCACACCATGTCCCATGTCGCGCACGGCATCGACACTGTCGACGGCAAACACATGGGTCTCGTCGTTGGCGAAATATGGGTCAGCCTTGATATCTTTGGTCACTTGTTCGAGGGTTGCACCGTCTTCGAGTTCCACATACACCATGCGGCGGTGGATGCCTTCGCCAAGCGGAATCGTCACCGAGAGGGCGTTTTTCACCCCTTTCTTGGAGCGCACACAGACGCTGTGGCCCATCGACATACCAGGACCGAAATTAGTGTAGGACAAACCCTTAGGTGCAAGACTTTGCATCAAGGTGCGAACGATGGAATCCGAGCCTGGGTCCCATCCAGCAGCGATGACACTGACGGTCTTCGTTTCCTTATTAATAGGCATCAGCTCGCGGCGATAGTCCACAATGGATGTATGGATATCGAAGGAATCCACGGTGTTGATGCCCAAAGGAAGGATCTGTTTGGCGTACTCGGGGCAACTGCGCGTGGGGCAAGCCAAAATGGCCACATCCACGTCTTTCAGTTCCTTGATGTCTTTCACCACTTCGTAGGCAGAGAGTTCAATAGTTTTGTTAGCATTGCGGCGGACGATACCCGCCACTTCGAAGTCGGGGGCGGCTTCAAGTGCTTCAAGCGCGAAGCGGCCCACATTACCGTAGCCAACGATGGCAGCTCTAATCTTTTTCATTTGTTTAAAATTTAAAAGGCAAAATTAGGAAAAATATACAAGTCAAGAACATTTTATTAGTAAATTTGCAACCTATATTAAACCACTCATTATGAAAAGACTAAGTCTACTCCTAGTATTAATGGCTGTTGGATTGAGCAACGGCTTTGCACAAAACAAAGAAAGCCTTACACTACGTGAGGATAACATCGAAGCAATCATTGCTGCGATGACCAACGAAGAAAAAGTCACCTTATTGGTCGGCGGTCCCAGTGACCTTGTGCCAGGTGCTGCAGGCTATACCCGTGCCATCCCTCGTCTTGGCATCCCTATGACCGTGCTCGCCGATGGCCCCGCTGGTCTTCGAATCCAGCCCAAACGCGAAGGCAGCGATCAAACCTTCTACTGCACTGGCTTCCCCACCAGCACACTCCTCGCCAGTTCGTGGGATCCTGAACTCGTGGAAACCGTGACCACAGCCATGGGCAACGAAGTGTTGGAATACGGCGTTGACGTGCTCCTTGCCCCAGGCATGAACCTCCACCGCAACCCACTTTGCGGCCGCAACTTCGAGTATTACTCCGAAGACCCTTTGCTTTCTGGCAAGATGGCTGCAGCCTACATTCGCGGTATACAGAAGAATGGCGTTGGCACCTCGGCGAAACACTTCGCAGCCAACAACCAAGAAACCAACCGCTTGGAAAACGATGCTCGCGTGAGCAATCGCGCTTTGAGGGAACTCTATCTGAAGAATTTCGAGATTGCCGTCAAGGAAGGTAAACCTTGGACGGTGATGTCGTCGTACAACAAGCTCAACGGCGACTACACCCAGCAGAAACACGGCCTGCTGACCACTGTCCTCCGCGACGAGTGGGGCTTCGACGGCATCGTGATGACCGACTGGGGCGTGAAAGAAGGCACCGTGAAAGCTACAAAGGCCGGCAACGACCTGATGGAGCCTGGCCGACAAGTGGAGATTGACCGTCTGCTGGACGCCGCCAATGCCGGCGAAATCAGCCAAGAGGAACTCGACCGCAACGTGCGTAGGATGTTGCAATACATTGTCAAGACTCCGCATTTCAAGGGCTACAAATTCTCCAACACGCCCGACCTGAAGGCACATGCACAAGTAGCGCGCAAGGCTGCCGAGGAATCCATCATTCTGCTACGCAACGAAGGTAACACCCTTCCGCTGAAAGGCAGTGAAAAAGTGGCCCTTTATGGCCTCACTTCCGTCGACTTCGTGGGCATCGGAACAGGTTCGGGCGAGGTCCATACGGAACACATCGCCAACATGCAGGAAGCCATGACCGCTGCAGGCTTCACCTTGGACGAGAGCTTGGTCGAATATTATCGTGCATGCTTTGCTACCCAAACAGCGACAGAAAAGATGGAAGGCAGCGCCATTGACAAACGTCACCGTCCTGAGCCTACAATTTCAGCGAAAGCCATTGAAAGGCAAGCCCAACACAACGATGTGGCCGTAGTGGTCATAGGCAGAATCGCAGGCGAAGGAGCCGATCGTGCCGTAAAAGACGACTTCGAGCTTACCTCCATTGAGCGCGAGCTGCTCCAGAACATCAGCATGAGTTATCATAAAGAGTTGAAGCAGGTCGTCGTAGTGCTTAACATCGTTGGCGTTATCGAAACCGCCTCGTGGAAGCACATGATCGATGCCATCGTGCTTCCGTGGGCGCCTGGACAGGAAGGCGCCAACGCTGTGGCCGACATCCTAAAGGGCAAAGTGAATCCCTCTGGCAAGCTACCCATGACCTTACCCATCAACTATATGGACATTCTCACATCGTACACTTTCCCCTATAATTGGGAGATGACCAAAGGCAGAAAAGGCGAAAGAAAGAACGTGGACTACACCCAATATTACGAAGGCATTGATGTGGGTTATCGGCACTTCCAATCAGACCCAGATGTAGAAGTCTCCTACCCCTTTGGCTACGGCCTGAGCTACACGACTTTCGCCTACGGCAAGCCCTCGGTGAAAGCAACTGCCGACGGCATCAAGGCCACCGTCACCGTGACCAACACGGGCAAAGTGACTGGCCGCGAAATCGTTGAGCTCTATGTTGCTGCTCCATCAGGGGGTCTAGAGAAACCTGCCCGCGAGCTGAAGGCCTTTGCCAAAACCAAACTATTGGCTCCAGGCGAGTCCGAGACTTTGACTGTGAAGATCACTGCCTACGAATTGGCTTCTTTCAATGATGAGCATTCGGCTTGGGAGACCGCAGCTGGCACTTATCAAGTGTTGTTTGGGGCTTCTGTTACCGATATACGCGCCAAGGCATCATTCCGTCTCAGCAAATCTCAGTCTTGGGAAGTGCATGATGTGTTGGGCAATCCTAAAGAATGAGATTTTAAGGCAAAACCCTCCCTTTTTCCGAATTTCTAATTACTTTTGCGGCTCAATATTGATAATCTATATGAAAAAACTATCATTAACCTTGTTATGGCTTGCCGTTAGCGTCATCGCTTCGGCACAAAGCGTTACACACACTTATCATTTCGGCAAACCTACCGTTCAACAAGTCGGCGAATACCAGACGCTCTCGTTTGAGCAATCCGTCCAAAACGGCACCGTCGGCGAGCCACAACTACCCTGGCAAAGCGTCAGCCTGATGCTGCTGCAAAACACTGAAGCCACGGCCATCCATGTGACATTGACTGACTTCGCGGAGCTGGACGGCCATTATAACCTCTTGCCTGCGCAAAAGTCGCGTCCCATCTCAGATGAAACTCCATTTGTCTTTGAGAAGAACGAAGCGCTTTACCGCTCCAATGATGCCTATCCCAACAAGACCTTCAACACGGTCAGCACACAGGTGCTCAATGGCGTCTCGTTTGCCTTCGGCGGCTTCACGCCCGTGAAATACAAACCCGCCTCGGGGCAGGTCAGCTATGCCCAAACCGTGACGGTCACCGTGGAATACCAAGCCTCGCGTGCCGACCACAGCCGTAAGCTTTGGTTGCGTCCCGAGACGAGAAACAGCATCAGCCGCTTGGCACAAAATGCCGAGATGCTCGACAGCTACGCCCGTCGCGACGGCGCCTTGCCAGAATACGAGATGCTTGTCATCACGCCACAGGACTACGTGGAGAGTTTCAACGACTATGTGGCACTTTATGCCGGAAGAGGCATCCGTGTCCGTGTCGTTGCCTTACAGGACATCTATAATGCCTCGACAGGTCGCGACAACAAGGAAAAGATACGCAACTACATCATTGATGAATATGAGAAAAACGGCATCTCTATGGTGATGATCGGCGGCGATGTCAATTTGGTACCCTACCGCAGCCTTTGGTGCCACGCCCAAGAAGGCTATGACGACAACATACCTTCCGACAGTTATTACGCCTGCCTCGACGGCACCCTCAACGACGACGGCGACAACAAATGGGGCGAAATAGGAGAAGACGACCTGCTGCCCGAGTTGTCCATCGCCCGCCTGCCTTTCACCAATGCCAACCAACTGGAGATCATACTCTCCAAGTCCTTCAGCTATATGACTTCGCCTGTATTGGGTGAGTTCCGCAGACCCATCCTGGCTGGAGAGCACCTCGGTGATGGCGTTTATGCCAGCAACGACCTCGAACGCCTCATCGGCGAATGCAACTACAACGGATATACGACCTTCGGCTATCCCGAAGACTACGACTTTGTGCGTATCTATGAGACGCCTACGCACAGCTGGAATCCTGACGAGCTTGCCGCTGCCATCAACGATGGCACACAATACGTGAACCATTTCGGCCATGCCAACACTGAGTACGTGTCGGGTTGGTACAACTGGGATATCACCCCAAGCCTGTTTGCAGGCGCCAATGGCACTGACCACAACTACTTTATCTTCAAGAGCCAAGGCTGCATCTGTGGCGACTTCGCCGACGACTGCATCCTTGAACGCATGGTCGTAAATGAAACCGGCGCCGTGGCCGCCATCGGCAACTCGCGCTATGGCTGGTACAACCAGATGGGCGACGGTCCTTCAAACCATTACCACCGTGAGCTTATCGACGCCTACTGTCACGAACGCATGGCAGGTCTCGGCGAAGCTTTGAAAGAAAGTAAGATACAAACCTCGCCTTTCATCACTATGGATGGCGAAATCGGCGTGCTGCGCTGGTCTTTTTATGCCCTCAATGCCTTAGGCGACGTAGGCCTCAGCGCTTGGTTCGACGAGCCTTTCACACCCGAAATCGAGTGCGCCACTACCCTACCTGTGGGCACCAACCGTATCCCCGTCAACGTGAAGGACGAAAATGGCAATGGTGTCTATAACTTCGAATGTCGCCTGTTCAAAGGTGACGAACTGATTGCATTGGCTTCTACCGATGCCAACGGCGAGGCAGAGCTTTGTTTTGCCGCTGTCAACAATACCGACATCCTCGACCTTTTCATCACTGGCATGAACGGCTGGCCGCAGCACCTTGAGCTTGGCTTTGACAATGCCAACTGCGCTCATGTGCTCTTCGACAATTACGCCCTCAACGACCCTGATGGGCAGGTTGACTTCGGCGAGAGCCAAACTCTCAATGTTGGCTTCCGCAACGTGGGTAACCTTGTAGCGAACAACGTCACGGCCACATTGAGTTGTGACGCTCCATATATTACCGTTACACAAGGCTCTGCTACAATTGGAACCGTAGACTCCCATACCACCGTCAGTCTCGACAATGCCTTCTCTTTCAACGTCAGCGATGACGTGCCCGACCAGACCGTCGTTACCTTCATTTTGACCTGCACCAATGGCAACGAGACGTGGGAGAGCCTGTTCGACATGACAGTCAATGCACCCGACTATGGGCGCATCCTGACCCAGTTGGAAGAAGTGGATGGCAACGGCAATGGCCATGCCGACAGCGGTGAAACCCTCACCCTGCACTTCACGGGCAAGAACACAGGCCATAGCCTCTCGCCCAATACCGTCTTCGGCGTATATTGCTCTGCCCCCGAGATCCTCTTCGACCAGAACACCTTCATCATTGGTGACTTGGCTGTCGACGACACTTTCACCGTCGATTTCACACTGAGCATCACCGAAGCCAGAAATGCCCAAGCCTTTGAACTCATCCTAGCCACCTATTCAGGACACTATGTCGTCATGGATTCCTATTTCCTCAATGTGAACAGCGAGATGGAAGACTTTGAGACGGGCGACTTTAGCAAATATGACTGGCAGTTTGAAGGTCAAGGCGGATGGGAGATCGTTAGCCATGGCCCATACGAAGGCCTATACTGCGCTCATACCACTTCGATGGGGCACAGCAGCCATGCCGACATGAGTCTCGACTATGACTTCGCTTGCGACAACGAGATTTCCTTCTATGTGAGAACCTCTACCGAGACTGGCTATGACTTCCTCGTATTCTATGTCGACGGCGAGCGTTACGGCCGTTGGTCGGGCCAAACCGGCTGGACTTACATCAGTTTCATGATTCCAGAAGGCACGCACCACCTCACTTGGAGCTATGAGAAAGACGGTGGCGCCACTGGTGGGCAGGACTGCGTGTGGGTGGACAACATTGTGCTGCCGCCCATGGAGGTCGTCTTGGATGTGCATGAAGACGGCCCTTCGGCAGGCTCAGGGAGCTTTACGGTTTATCCTAACCCGACCAATGGCATTTTGGGCATATCAGTACGGCTGCCACAGTGTGACAGCCCTACGGCAAAAACCTACCGTATCACCAACCTGATGGGCCAAACCCTTCTGACGGGCCAAATCATTGGCCAAACACAACAAATCGATGTCTCGAACCTGCCTAAGGGCATGTATTTCATTACGTTTGCAGGCGAGACGCAGAAATTTGTGGTGCGTTAAACGCGGCCTTGTGGGGCTGTCGTTTTACGGATTGTAGGGCTGTCGTATTACGGCAGCCGCGTGGGTGAAACCCACAGCGGCTGCCACGGTGTGACAGCCCTACAAGCCGAAACAGAACGATGACGACAAACACAAAAAACAGCCCGCTTGAAGGATTTCAGGCGGGCTGATTCATTCAACTTGGTTCAAGATATCCAGAAACTATAAGCATAAACGACCCATCCATTTTTAACTCTTTTTGCAACACGATCGCTTCCACCTGTACCTAATGATTCGCTGAATATGTACATATCCTCTTGGTCATCCACTTTGAAAAGAGGAGAAAAGCGCCATTGTTTAAGCATATCTGAATATCTGTTCGCCTCTTCAAACTCTTTCTGCGAAAGGACAATAACCCTTGCAAATTTTGGTTGAACCGCCTGCAGATTGGGGTCATCTGTCACAATCAAGACCGTACTCGCGTTTTCTCTTGCCATACTAACCTCTTGATTATCAGTAAAAAGTATTGTATCGTTCATTTCTCCGTTCAACACTATCTCATACACCAATGTCTTATCTGTCCTCTGCATAGCCATTCTTGGGTTGAGATCCAAATCATCTGTTATGCCATCCCTATCAGAGTCAGCATTATTGGGATTAGTAAAGAATTTTGCCTCTACAATATCTGTAAGTCCGTCATTATCAGAATCTTTTCTCAATGTTGCCAAATCAACCGTCAGAAGCAAGCCATCCTTCACAAGTTTGTATGTCGCCCCTGGACCAGGATGATAAGTAGGCGTCATTTGCCGTAATAGGCAACACTCAATTTGCAAATCCCCGTTATCCTTAAATAGTGGCGTTTCGGTGTCGCCTTTCATGAATAAAGGCCGTCCTTGTACGATACCTGTATAATAATACTCCCACGATTCCCCGCTATTTTGCGAATACGCAATCCAAATCCCGGGTTCTCCAGAATAATAGTTCTCATACTTGCCACTCTTATAGACAACAGCTTCTATAGTGCCCTTCTTCTCATACTTCAGTATTTGTCTAAGGTCAATACCTCCAATACTATCAGTTCCCGACTCAAACATGGTTTTTAAATACTCAAAATAGTATGGGAAATCGTTATTCGACGGAGTGTACCGTGTATAGTGCCGAGTTTTCTTGATTTCAAAAAACGCATTCGTGTAGTCCAGGATTTCGCTTTTATCCAAAGGCTTCCAAGGCTGGTAATTCTCAACCCTTTCACGATAATACTCATCTTGCTCTTTACTCTTGTATTCTATTTTCCCCCATTCTTCCCCTTCTTGCGCCAGCAAAACCGCCGGAGCCAGCAGGAACAGCAACAGTACCAAGTGTTTTTTCATGGTTTTCAGTTTTTATTGCCGCAAAGATAGATGTATTTTTTGAAAATACCAACTTCATGTTATAAATATGCGTATTTTTGCACCTAGATAATCAGAACAAATACATTTAAATGATATGAAAAAGCTTAGTTTTATCATGATGTGCTTGATGGTCAGCCTGTTCGCTTCGGCGCAGACCATCGAGAAGACCTACTATTTCGGTCAACCGAGCATTAGCCAAATCCAAGGCTACGAACAAATCCAATTTACGGACTGCATGCAGAGCGCCCTTGCGGGTCAGCCGTCGCTGCCCTGGCAGAGCGTCAGCCTCATGCTGCCCCAAGGCACGGAAGCCGTCAGCATCGAAGTGGAACTCTCCGACTTCCAGACGATGGAAGGCAGCCACAACCTCTTCCCTTATCAGTCGGCACGCACCTACTCCGACCCTGTGCGCCGTCAGTTTGAGAAGGACGAGGCCCTTTATGCCTCGAAGAGCGTCTACCCTGCCCAAGCCTACGGCAATCTCAGCACACAATACCTGAACGGCGTCGGCTTCGCCTTCTCTGCCTTCACCCCCGTGCAGTATGTGCCTGGCACCGGCGAAGTGCGTTATGCCACCAAGGCCATCGTTCGCATCACGACGGCCGCCTCCAAGGCCGACCAAAGCCGCAAGCTGTGGCTCAACGGTGGCAACGCCGAGCGTGCCAAGCGCCTCGCCCAGAACCCCGAGATGCTGCAGACCTATAACGACAGAGGTCGCACCGTGGGCGGCTACGACATCCTCGTGGTCACCAAGCAACAGTATGTCGCCTCATTTGACGACTACGTCAACTTCTATCAGGCTCGTGGACTTCGCACCCGTGTCGTCGACCTTGAGACCATCCTCAACACGATGAGTGGACAAGACAATGCAGAGAAACTGCGTAACTACATCATCCAAGAATACGAAGACAACGGCATCATGATGGTGAACTTGGGAGGCGACGTGCCCGACATCCCCTATCGCGGCTTATACTGCTATGTTACCAGCGGAGGTGGCGACAAAGAAGACAACGACATCCCTGCCGACCTCTATTATGCTGCTCTCGACGGCAACTGGAACGACGATGGCGACAACCGCTGGGGCGAGATTGGCGAAGACGACCTGCTGCCCGAGATTGGCATCGGACGCATGTGCTTCAGCAACCAGAGCGAGCTGGACAACATGCTCCACAAGGCTATGACCTATCAGGCCGAACCCGTCCTGGGCGAGTTCCACGACGTCATCATGGCTGGTGAACACCTCTACGACAACCCTGTCAGCAATGGTAGCCAATACCTTGAGCTGCTTATTGGCACGCACGACGACAACGGTTACACCACCACGGGTATCCCTGAGGACTACAATTTCACACGCCTCTATGAAGAGGAAGGCAACTGGAGCGGTTCACTGCTTCGCAATGCCATCAATCAAGGCACACAGTACGTCCACCACGACGGTCATGCCAACACCAACTATGTGGCCGGATGGACCAACGGCGACATCACCAACAACAACTTCAGCGCCGTGAATGGCGTAGACCACAACTACACCTTCTTCCATACCTCGGGCTGCATCTGTGGTGACTTCAGCAGCGACTGCATCTTGGAGCGCATGACCAAGATCGCCAACTTCGCTGTGGCCACCTTCGGCAACTCACGCTACGGCTGGTTCAACGAAGGCCAGACCGAGGGTCCCGCCATCCACTTGGCTCGCGAGACAGAAGATGCTTACTACAACGACCGCATCCCTTACGGCGGCATGGCCTTGAGAGAAAGTAAGATTGAGACGGCTCCTTGGGTCAACGCCCCTGGTCAATGGGAAGAAGGCGCCTTGCGCTGGAACTTCTACGACCTCAACCTGATGGGCGATGTGGCCGTCAGTCCTTGGCATGATGAGCCTTTCACACCCCAAGTCAACTATACCACTGAAATCCTCGTCGGCATGACTTCGATGGATGTCACGGTGACCAACGGTGACGGTTTGAAGAACTTCCGTTGCGCCTTATTCCATGGAGAAGACATGATTGGCGTTGGCTACACTGATGAAGATGGTAATGTCACCATCGAGTTTGCCGAGCCCATCGACTTCGTCGGTGAGATGAGCCTCGTCATCACTGGCTGCGACGCTTGGCCGCAATCCCTGCCAGTGCTCAGTATTCCTGGCAATTGCGCCTATGTCGTTTATGACAATTACGCCATCAGCGGTGGCGCCCAGCCCGACTACGGCACCAGCATCGCACTCGACATGCAGCTTAAGAACGTGGGCACCGTGACTGCCAACAACATCACTGCCACGCTAAGCACTGATTGTGATTATATCACCATCACTGACGCCACTGAGACCATCGCCAGCATAGCAGGTGGTGCCACAATCAACCTTGCCGAAGCCTTCGCAATGGACATCGCCAACGACGTGCCCAATATGATGAAAGCCGACTTCACCCTGGTTTGCACCGATGGCACCGACACTTGGCAGAGCAAATTCGCCATCCGTCTCTATGCACCTGACTTCGCCGTGCTTGGCACCGTCATCGAAGACAGCGACGGCAACGGCCATGTCGATCCGGGTGAGACCGTCACCGCTCACATCACCGTGAAGAACGCTGGTTTGGCAGCGGCACCAGAGACTATGCTCGACATCATCTGCGACCTGCCCGAGATCACCTTCGAGCAGGGCAGCTTCCCGCAAGGCACAGTGGATGCCGATGAGGAGTTCACTGCCGACTTCGTTTTCACACTCTCAGAGACGGCTGAACTGGGTGTAGCCTACGAAATTGGCTTCAATGTCACCTCGGGCGCTTATTACACTAATAGTAGCTTCGTCTTCGCGGTAGGCAACATCATCGAAGACTGGGAGAGCGGCGACTTCAGCAATTTCGACTGGGAGAACGACCCCACGAAGCCTTGGACCATCGTCACCGAAAACCCCTATGAAGGCACCTATTGCGCCAAATCAGGCAATATCGGCAACAACCAGAGTTCCGTCTTGAAAATCCTTCTTGACGTGCAGACCCAAGGCGAAATCAGCTTCTACAGGAAAGTCTCCTCGGAAGAGGGTTATGATGCTTTATCCTTCTCCATTGACACCGACTTGTTAGGAGAATGGTCTGGAGAAGTGGGATGGGGCAAAGTAACGTATCCCATCACCCCTGGACAACATCAACTCTATTGGGCCTATAACAAGGACGTATATACGATCTCTGGCAGCGACTGCGCTTGGTTGGACAACATCGTCTTCCCTCCTGCGGAGACCATCACCATCACGCAAGAGATTGTGACAAACGGCATGACCATCTATCCTAATCCGAACCACGGCCAGTTCAGCATCAACCTGCCTGAAGAAGACTGCGACATCGTGGTGTTCAACAGCGTTGGGCAGCAGGTCTACAGCCAACAAGCCAAGGGCTTGACAACCCTCAACCTTGAAGGCTTGAACGAAGGCGTGTATTTCGTCAAGGTAAAGTCTGCTAATGCGGTCAACACCTTGAAGTTCGTGAAGGAATAAGGCGACTAAAAACATAAAAACAAAAAGCCTTGGAGCACCTGCTTCAAGGCTTTTTTCATAGTAATCAAAAAAAATACAATCTCCTTATTGCATAGTTTCTACCAAATCCCTATTTTTGCACCTTAATTTTTGAATGAAAGAAAAGAAGTTAAATCACTAATAATCAATTAAAACAATGACAAAGTACGTTTACACCTTTGGCGGAAAGACCGCTGAAGGCAATGCTTCGATGAAGAATGAGCTGGGCGGCAAGGGCGCTAACCTCGCCGAAATGTGCTTGCTCAAGCTGCCTGTACCCGCTGGCTTGACCATCACCACGGAATGCTGCACAGACTATTACAAGAACAACTGCAAACTTCCGAAAGGCCTGATGGACGAAGTCCATGCTGGCATCAAGAAGATGGAAAAGATCATGGGCATGAAGTATGGCGATCCCGAGAACCCGCTGCTCGTCAGCTGCCGTTCGGGTGCGCGCAAGTCGATGCCCGGCATGATGGACACCGTTTTGAATATCGGTCTCTGCTCCAAGACCATCCCTGGCCTGATCAAGAAGACGGGTGGCAACGAGCGTTTCGTGTACGACTCCTACCGTCGTCTCATCATGATGTACGCCGACGTCGTCATGGAGAAGGCAGAGGGTATTGAGCCCGCCGACGGCCAAGGCATTCGCAAGCAGTTGGATGATATGCTCGACGCCTACAAAGAGAAGAAAGGCTACAAGAGCGACACCGATCTGACCGCCGACGACCTGAAGAAGCTGGCCGAGTCGTTCAAGGCTCGCATCAAGAAAGTGCTTCGCACCGAGTTCCCCGATGACGCCGAGGCTCAACTCGAAGGCGGCATCAAGGCCGTGTTCAAGAGCTGGAACGGTAAGAAGGCTGTCTCCTACCGCCGCATCGAAGGTATCCCGGATGACTGGGGCACCGCTGTCAACGTACAGACCATGGTGTTCGGCAACATGGGCGACACCTCCGCTACTGGTGTGGCCTTCACCCGTAACCCCGCCACGGGCGACAACCAATTCTATGGCGAATGGCTGATCAACGCCCAAGGCGAAGACGTGGTGGCCGGTATCCGTACCCCCAACCCGTTGAACGACGAGACCAAGAACGAGCAGAATAAGCATATGCCTTCCATGCAGAAGCTTATGCCCGAAACCTATAAGGAACTCTGCGAGGTGCGCCGCATCCTCGAGGACAACTATCACGACATGCTCGACATCGAGTTCACCATCCAGGATGGCAAGCTCTACATGCTGCAGTGCCGTGTCGGCAAGCGCACTGGCGTGGCTGCCCTGACCATGGCCCTCGACATGCTGAAGGAAGGCCGCATCGACGAGAAGGAAGTCGTCATGCGCCTCAGCCCCGAGCAACTCGACGAGCTGCTCCACCCCATCCTCGACAGCACCGACGAGAAGAAGCACACCGTCATCGCCAAGGGTCTGCCCGCAGGTCCTGGTGGCGCTGTCGGTCGCATCGCCCTCACCAGCGAGAAAGCCAAGGAGTATCGTTCCGCTAAGATCGCCAACGTGCTGGTCCGCGAAGAGACGAACCCCGAAGACGTCGAAGGCATGCGCGCCGCCGACGGTATCCTGACCGCCCGTGGCGGTATGACCTCACACGCCGCCCTCGTGGCCCGTGGCTGGGGTAAATGTTGCATCGTGGGTTGCGACGCCGTGAAGATCGACTTCGACAAGAAGATCGTCCATATCGGCGACAAGATGTTCAAGGAAGGCGATGTCATCAGCCTGAATGGCGCCAAGGGTTGGGTCTATGCCGAGCCCGTGGGTATGATCAACGCCACTGAGAACCCGCTCTTCAAGAAGTTCATGAAGCTCGTCGACAAGTACCGCAAGATGGGTGTCCGCACCAACGCCGACAACCCGGAAGATGCCCAAAACGCCATCAACTTCGGCGCCGAGGGTATTGGCCTGTTCCGTATCGAGCACATGTTCTACGGCAAGAACAGCGAGAAACCGCTGGCCAAGCTGCGCAATATGATCCTGACCGACAACACCAAAGACAGAAAAGCCGCCCTTAAGGAGCTTGAGCCTTACATCAGAAAGGCCGCCAAGGGTACGCTGAAGGTGTTGGACGGCAAACCGCTGACCTTCCGTCTGATGGACCCGCCCTTGCACGAGTTCGTTCCGAAACTTGAAGAGAAAGACAAGATTAAGGCTTTGGCCAAAGAGCGTGGCATGAGCACAAAGGAATTGGTCAAGCGCATCGCCGCCCTCCACGAAGTGAACCCGATGATGGGTCTGCGTGGCGTCCGCCTCGGCGTCGTCTATCCTGAGATCACCGAGACCCAGTTCCGCGCCCTGTTCCAGGCCACCGCTGAGCTGATGAAGGAAGGCTTCGACCCGCATCTGGAAATCATGGTCCCGCTGACCATCAACGTCAAGGAGCTTGAACACCAGAAGGCCATCGCCGACCGCGTGAAGGCTGAAATCGAGAAGAAGTTCGGTGTGAAGATCAATTACATGTATGGTACCATGATCGAGATCCCGAGAGCCACCCTCGTGGCCGACCAAATCGCCAGCGTGGCCCAGTTCTTCAGCTTCGGCACCAACGACCTCACCCAGATGACCTTCGGCTTCAGCCGCGACGACGTCAACGCCATCGTGAAGGACTACATCGAAGAGAAGATCATCCCCGCCGACCCGTTCAACACCCTCGACCAAGAAGGTGTCGGTCAGCTGGTGAAACTCGGTGTGGAGCGTGGACGTAGCCAGCGCGCCAACCTGAAGTGCGGCGTCTGCGGCGAACACGGCGGCGACCCCGCTTCGGTCCGCTTCTTCTACAAGACCGGCTTGAACTACGTGAGCTGCTCGCCGTTCCGCGTGCCTGTCGCACGTCTGGCTGCTGCCCAAGCCGCTATCGAGGAAGAGAGAGCCAAGTAATTGGTCATTTCGTCCAGAATGAAAAAAGCCTCCAAAATCTTGGAGGCTTTTTTCATTTATACCTTTTCTACTTCAATCGTATCTTCCGCAAGATACACCAGATACGCCCGTATTTCCTTGTCCGTCATCTCCCGCAAGGCATCGGAATAGGTCCGTATCTGTTTTTGATGCGCCTCTTCCCTCTTTCCTGTCTTGTAGTCTATGAGATAGATGACATCGGGTAACTCGGCATAGCGGTCAAGGCGGATGACCTTACCTATTTTTGGATAATAGATCTCACACTCCGTCTTCACCGTGGCAGTAGTGCCAAAGGCTGCCGCAATCTGCGGGTCTTGTGACATCTGCAAGAGCTTGTCCTTTATTGCGCCTGCGGTTTCCGTTGTGATGATACCTTCATGAATATATGGAATCAGAACCGTATCCGTCTCCTCAACGTTTTTGATTTTGGCCAAGATACCGTGAACAAGCTCTCCCCATTCGCGGGGTTGCATGAGGCCAGTCTCGGCCTTCCATAGTTTCATCGGGTCGGGCTCAACATCGACACGGTCGAACCATTCAGCCGAACGGGAATTCATCATCATGCTCTGTTGTGTCCCTTCTGCCTTTTTCTCTTTTGGGTTCCTGAAATCAGGCGCCCCTAAACGGTATGTGGTGGCCACATCGCCCTCCTCCACTTCGAACAGTTCCTTCGCCTTTTCGCAATTCATAAAATCACGCATCAGATTGGCGGTGTCCTCTGCACCTTGTCTAGCAATGATATACAAGCGTTGTCCCGCCCTGGTAAAAGCCACATAGAGCAGGTTGAGGTTATCCAAACGATTGCTTTCTTTTTCTTTTGCAATAATAGCTTTGGCCTTTTCGCCCAACAGCATGCCTTTATCGTTGAGTTTGAACAGCACTTGTTTCAATCCTTCGATTGGCTCCACGTCAAGGTCATCCACTTGTACCCAATCTTCCGGTATGTCATTCTTTACCAACCTTTCATCCAAATCAACAATGGCTTCGGGATAGATGACCACAGGGAACTCCAAGCCTTTAGACTTGTGTATCGTCATGATCTGCACAGCATCGCCCTTCGTCGATTTCACCGACAGCGAGTTTTTCTTCTTGTCCCAATAATCCAAAAACGACTCAATGCCTTCCATGACACCACTCTGCCATTGGTACACCTCTTCCATAAAGTAATTCAAGAAGGCGTCATCCAAGGTATCCATATTGTAGATCCTTAGCAGCGAGGCACAAAAATCATACAGGCAAGTCGCCTTGAGAAGCGCCCCACGTAGCCTACCCTCCTCACCAATGCCCATAACCTTTTCAAGGGCGACCTCCCCATTCATGACAGCATCCACCTCGTCGAAATAGCCATTGATATCGCCTTTGAACCCAGGATGCTGGCATCGATTCCAAAAATACAACAGGTTGGCAAGATTGATTTTGTTGTCATCATGGAGGAGATAGCGAAGTGTGTAAACCAACAGCTGCACCTTTTCAGAGGATTTCAACAAGATGGAAACCTTCGATACGACAGGAATCCCCTTGGCATTCAGATAATTCGCTATCAGGGAGCCGTATTCAGTCCTCCGGACCAACAGGGTGATATCGGCAAAATGGTAGCCACAATTTGCAGTGAGCTCATGGATGAGGGTCGCCACACGTTCAAAACAATAGTCCTTTTGAGCCTCAGGGTCGTATAGCTCCACCTGGACCAATCCCTTTTCTTCTATGCTTTTCTTTTGCTCAATCTTAACTCCATCGTTGCTACCCGGTTTCTCCGAAACATATACCTGCTGCGATTCGTCCGAGAGCTGCTTATAGGCATAGTCAAAGAAAGTGTTATTGAATTCAACCACATTCCAAAAAGATCGATAGTTGGTGTCCAAGCGTTCGAACCCAAAGCTTTTTCCCAGCATCTCCTGATACTCGTGAAAAGCCATCTCACGCTGGTCATGGGGCATGGGATAGATGTTTGGCAAGTTGGCTAACTGCTTGACTTCGCCGCTACGAAAACGATAGATGGACTGCTTGCCATCACCCACCACCATACTCATCTGGTTTTCCGACAAACCGTTATGGACCAATGGCAACATATTTTGCCACTGAAGTACCGAGGTATCCTGAAACTCATCTATAAAGACATGCTTGAATCGTTCGCCCAGGCGCTCATAGATGAAAGGCACGCTAAAGTCGCCCATCACCGTGTTGAGCAACTTGTTGAATTCAGAGATATGCACCACCTCTTTCTCCTCGGCCAAATGGGCAAATTCCTCGCGAATCAAGACACGGAGCGCATACAGATAGAGCAGGTCAAGCTGCGCATTGTAAAACAAATACTTACCATACTCTTTCTCATAAAACGCTTTAAGTGGGTCGAGTACGGCGAGTAAGGCATCATTGGCATCGGTTAGGGCCTCATCGCCCAAGCATTTGCGCGTCTCAAGCGCTGCTAGAAAATTCTTGGGGAATAAATCAAAGGTTTTGTTCTCCAACTTCCCAATAAAGCCCACTACACCAGCACTTTTTTTCCAATAATCTTCCGTCTTTAGGCCGAAACGATGTTCAACCTCCCTAAACTTATGGGTAAACAACTTAATCTCTTGCTCGAAACGATTTACTTTATCCTTAAGATAATCACGTGTTTCCTTGTATTTCTCGGAATCTGTTATCTGGTTATTGTCTTCTGTCTTATAGGTCTTTTCTTCCAATAGTTTCTTGGCAAAAACCGAGAGTTCGTTTTCGATGGAGGTCTTTTGTTCCTTGTTGTATTTGTCTTCGCTAAATTCTTCCAGAAGCTCGATAAGATACTTGTCGTTTTCGTTGATTCTCAGCCCGATGTTCTCGATGATCGCTTCGGCCATCTCATCGTCGTCGATGCTGACGGCATATTGGTTAGGCAGACCCAAGTCATGGGCAAAACTACGCGACAGCTTTTGCACAAAGGCGTCGATGGTGCTGACGCAGAAGTTGCTATAGTCGTGCATGATGCAGGTCAATAGCGCTTGTGCGTTGCTTTTCAACTCCTCTTCAGTGATGCCCAGCTCCTTCATCAAGGTCAACTTCATATCCTCTTGTTTCGCGGGTTTGAGTCCCGTAATCTCGCAAAGGTTGTTGACAATCTTTTCCTTCATCTCGTTGGCCGTAGCATTGGTGAAGGTAATGGCGAGGATATTCTGATAGTTGCCCACCGAGGCCTTGTCCTTCAAACAAAGCTTAAGGTATTCCTTGATAAGCGTAAAAGTCTTGCCCGAGCCCGCTGAGGCTTGGTAGACTTTGAAGTTGGCGTTTGTGTTCATCATCAATCGTTTTCCTGTTTTCTAGGCCTGATGAGCGGCTGGCCCGAGCCTAAGGTCTTCCGTTTCTTGAAGAGGTTGGGGAAGGTATCGGCCGACTTGCTGAACGACAAGCCGAGGCCTTGCGTATAAGGCGCACGCCTGTCGAAAGCAAAGCTATTGAAGTTGGAGTTGTAGTTAGAGTGGTTGTAGAAATGTCCCAGTAGTCGACCGTCCTTGCTGAGTTTGTAGTACATGTCGAATTCACCCACGATATTGGAGGCATTACCCGACGAGGGGTTGTTGCTTGACATCACACCTACGTTGGTCTCGATGGTCAGGCGGTTCTCGAAGAGCTGGGTGCGCATGGCGACTTGGTACTCGTCATAGGAGTCTTCGCTACCCGAATGGTATTTGACACCTAAGTTGAGGTTGTCGGTAATGTCGAGTTGCATGCCGGCGCCAAAGATATTGCCCAGGTTCAAGGCATCGGAGCCACCCCTACCACCCGCATAGGCAAACTGGCCCAGCACCAGCAACGAGGCGGCCTGTTGAGTCATCGCCGCTTGGTTGGTGGTGTCGACGAGGGCAAACACGGTCTGCGTGACATCTTCCGTGGCATTAGGCAGGTTCATGCCAAAAGTGATGGTAGGATTCAGCAACGCGCCTTTAAGATGGATCAGGCATTCCACGTTCACGTTGTTGCTGGCCGCCGTCGAGTCGACTTGGATGCCCAAGCCTGAGATCGGGGCTTTAACGGTATAAGCACCTGTTGCGTTGATACGGCCGTCGGTGGGATTGCCCGTCCACGAGATGGTGCCGCCCTGTTTCAGGTTGAAAGTACGCGAAATAAGGTTGAAAAGCGTCAGCTGGAAACGTCCATTCTTGATGGTATAGTCACCCAACATGGTCAACGGCTCCTTTGACGAGGTGCCCAGCTTGATACGGCCGTTACCTGAGGCATCGATGGTGCCGATGTTGGAAGGGAGGATGATCTTCAGCGAGGCTTCGTCGGTGGCACTAACGTCGAGATTTAGACTGAAATTGCTCTTGGCCTTTTCCTTCTTCTTCGGGGTCTCCTCCACCACTTCCTCCTCTTCCTCTTCATGCGACACAAACACGATGAAGTCGTTTTCCTTTACTGTAGCCGTCTGGTTCAACGGGATGGTCATGTTGGTACCCTTACGAGTACGAGCCATGATGTCGAGTTTGATGTCGTTGAAAGGACCTTTCACCGTGATCAGTCCATTGGCCACAGCCGTGCCGTAGAACGTTTCGTTTTCCTTGCTCGTGGTTGCCATGGCGAGGAAGTCCCTGGGGTGCATCTTCAAATCAAGGTAGAAGTCTTTCAGATGATTGTGTTTGATCTCGCCTTCCACCGTGGCTTTGTTGCCCAAGGTGTCGACCAGAACCATATCCTCAAAACGGATACTATTGTTGTCGATGAGTATAGTGGGACTGAAGGTGTAGAAGGTATTCAGATAGCCGATCTTACAGCCTCCGTCATCCAGTTTCAGTCTGCCGTTGATATCGAGATGATCGGGCGAACCCTTGATGGTCGCCAATCCATTGCCAAAGCCTTGCATACGGCTCACAATGCCGGTCAGCAAAGGACTCAACGCCGCCAAACGCAACGAGTCCATCTCGACCGTGAAGTCGATGTTGTCCTTCTTCTTGGCCGTATAATAGGCGCCGTAGGCGTTCAGGGTCTTCTTACCGAGGTCGAGGATTTGGGCATTGACTTCTATCGCCTTGTTGGCATTGTTCCATACGCTCTCCACCAAAGCATCGCCGATAGGCTCGCCATTCACACCGATGCGTTCCACCGTAAGGTCGGCCAAGACCATGGGATTGTTCTTCACATTGCTGACCAAACCGTCACCCGAGACATAGCCGTCGATGTCGAAGCCCTTGAAGAGGAAATCGACATTGGAGATGTCAAAACGACGCAACTGCACGGAGAGGGTGTCGCCTTCTTCCATAGGCACAAAACCGTCGGCGCGGATCGACTGCTCGTTGTGGCTGAACATCAGATTGGAGATGTTGACATGACCATCGGCGAGGTCGACAAAGTTGTTAGGCGAGACCGTCCAAAGCGAGTCGTTGATCAAGGCATTCAACTCTGTGATGGAGAAGATGCCGCCTTGCTCATGCGGGTGGAAATAAGCCGATATCTTTGCCTTGTTGTGGTCTTCTAAATCATCGTCATCCCAAAGGATATTTGCGAAAATAGTGTCGTTCGTCATTCGGGTAACGATAGCGAGATTGTCCAAGCCCAACTCCAGTGTATCGGTCTCAGAGACTTTGCTATAAAGGATATCGTCCAGTTTCAGCGAGGTAAACGCGGCATTACCGAAGCTGTAGTTCTTCAGCTCTATATCTTTGAAGTCCAGCTCCCCGACCCTCACGTTCTTGGAACGGAGCGTCAGGTTAAGCGCGTTGTTACGCGAGGTGAAGGTGCCAGTCAACGAGGTGTTTTTCGCGATGCTCACCGATGGCATCAACAGGCGGCTGATGGTCTTGGTGTCTTTCAATTCGAGGCTCACGATGAAGTCCTGGTCAACGTCGTGTTTGGCGCTGTACTTCTGGAAGTCCTCCCTTTTGTTTTCCCATTGCGGGAAATGCACGAATGAGTCGACGTATTCATTAAGCGACATCATCAGACTGGCGAAGTTGATCTTGCCAGCCATCTCGAAATCGAAGAAGTCGCAATTCATGTTGATGCGGCGCTGCATCAGGTTATCGTTGTTGATGGAGGCCGTGAACTCATCCATGCGGTAGCGGCCACGGCCGTCGCGATACACGGTGCTGTCGATCTTCACCACGCCTTCCAGGTTGTCGAGGTCGAAGCCTTTCATATTCACATACACCTTCGTGCTGATTTCGGAAATCGAGTCCTTCTTGTTAAGGTTCAGTGCACAGAGGTCAGCCTTTTTGATTACCGCGTTGAAGTTGGATTTCGGATATTTGCGGTTTTCGAAATCAATCAAACCGTTGAAGTCGAAAGCAAGCACATTGTCGTCGACCGAAAGCTTACCCTTGAAGAGGTTTTCTTTCATCTTGCCGTCCAAGTTCACCACGTTGATCTGCGTGCCGAGCAGTTCGGCGTTCAGCACCTTTCCGTTGACATCCAGCTCGGGGTTGCCTTTCTTGGGGAACCGCACGGAATAGCCCGCATTCAGGTCGAGGCTGCCCAACAGTTTGTTGTTGTTGATCAGCGAACCGACGTCCACGCCTTCGCCGTTGATGTAGCCCGAAAACACATTGTCGCCCGAGGCCTCTTTCGCTCTGGCGATATTAGCATCGATGCTACCTATACCGCAATCCACATTGACTTCTGAGTCGAAGTTGTTGTATGAGCCTTCGAAATTCACCGAGATGTAGCCCTCGTTCATGGCACGGAGCGACTCCGGCAAAGGTATGGTAACGGTATTGGAGGGGATATAAAAATGCGTCAAGTCGTCGTACGAGAAATGCATGTTCTTGATGTTCAGCGTATGCTCTCCGTTCTCGAAATCCAAAGGATGCATGCTCATGTTACCACGTATCCTCGTCGCATTACCAAATTGCGCGTCGATGTCTTCTACACGGAAATGCTCGATGGGTCCCTTGAAAAGACCTTCAAATAGGATCCTGTCAGGCATCTTGTACATCACTGGCGTGAAGACACCGATATCAGAAAGCATGATGTCGGTGGGACGAATGACGGCGTCAAAAGTCACGTCGTTCACAAAGTCGCCGAATGCCGTATAGTCGTCATAGAGCATGTGAAGGTCGAGGTCGAACTTACTGTTGTTGGTCTCCATCTTCATTCCATCGAGGAAGATGCCTTGGGAACAGACGACGACATCCGACTGGAAGTCTTTAAGTTCTAAGCCGCTGATTTCGTTAGCCGCCAAACGGCCTATATTGGCATGGATGGAATCGCCCAAGATATACAAGTCTTTGGCCTCCAAGTTTATGCCTTTGAGGTCGATATGGGCATAGTCCATCAAATGCTGCTCGGTCTTTTCAGGATAGTCTTTGTTTTGGTTCCAGAACACGAAATCCACATCCTTCAGCGAGATCTTGTCGATGGTGATAGGCATGGGCTCGGTTTCGGGCTTCTCCTTGTCGCTCTTGAAGGCCTCAACGATGAAGTTGAAGTTAAGCGCATCCTCACCTTCGTATTGTATCAGGTTGGCTTCGGTATCGCTCAATTCCACCTCTTCGAGATGTAACTCGCCCGACATCAGGTCCGCTATGTTGATTTTGGTTTGCAACGATCCGATTTTAGCCAAGTTATTGCTTCTCAAGTCTTTGACGACGACGTCATCCAAAAAGACACGAAAATCGGGGGTGATGGCCAGACGGCCCACCTTGATGTCGGCACCAGTTTTTTCAGAAAGATATCCACCAGCAAAACGAACCGCAAACTTCTGAATGATAGGGTCTTGGATGGCAACAAAGAGGCTTGTGATGATGGCCAGCAACACCACAATCACAATCAAAATGCTATGGATAATCTTTTTTTTAATAATTTTGACCCTCCAAATTGAGACCTATGAACGAATACATATTAGGCATCGAATCATCGTGCGACGACACCTCTGCCGCAGTGCTTCAGGGCACCCGTGTGCTCTCCAATGTCATTGCCAGCCAGAAGGTTCACGAGCAATACGGAGGCGTTGTCCCCGAGCTCGCGTCACGTGCGCACCAGCAAAATATCATCCCCGTCATCGACACGGCCTTGAAGACTGCAAAAATAGAAAAAAATCAGTTATCCGCCATCGCTTTTACGCGTGGACCCGGACTTTTGGGTTCATTGCTCGTAGGAACCTCATTCTCAAAGGCTTTCGCACAGACCCTCAACATCCCCATGGTGGAGATTGACCACATGAACGCGCATATCCTGGTGCATTTTGCCACCGACGACACCCATACCGAGGTGCCCGACTTCCCGTTCCTGTGCCTCACCGTCTCAGGCGGTCACACCCAAATCGTGGTGGTGAAGGACTATTTTGACATGGAGGTCATCGGCAAGACCATCGACGACGCGGCGGGCGAGGCCTTCGACAAGACAGCCAAAATCCTCGGCCTGCCCTACCCTGGCGGTCCCGTCATCGATAAGCTGGCAAAGATCGGCAACCCTGAGGCCTTTAGCTTCGCCAAGCCACAGATACCTGGCTTGGACTATAGCTTCAGCGGACTGAAGACCAGCATCTTATACACCGTACGCGACAACCTCAAGACCAACCCTAACTTCATTGAGGAGAACAAGGAAGACCTCTGCGCCTCGGTGCAGAAGACCATCATCGACATCCTGATGAACAAGTTGGTGAAAGCCAGCAAGCAGACGGGTATCAAGACCGTGGCCATCGCAGGTGGTGTGAGTGCCAACAGCGGCCTCCACGACGCCATGCTTGCCCTGGGTGAGAAATACCATTGGAAGGTGTTCATACCGCGTCTCTCCTACTCGACCGACAACGCTGCCATGGTCGCCGTGGCGGGCTATTTCAAGTTCCTAAAAGGCGAGTTCGCCTCGCAGGATTTGGTGCCGTATGCAAGACAGAGCTTAAAAGACTAAACGACCACTGACCATGAACTGGACCGACCTCCTCTCCAACAAACGCTACGCACAGCCGCACAAGAGTCCCGACATTCGCAGCTCGTTCCAACGCGACTACGACCGCATCATCTTCAGCAGTCCCTTCCGTCGTCTGGAGAACAAGACCCAAGTATTCCCGCTACCCGGTGCCCAGATGGTGCACAACCGCCTCACCCATAGCCTCGAAGTGGCCAGCGTAGGTCGTTCCATCGCCTGTCGCACCGTCGAGAAACTGGCCAAGAAACACCCCGAGCTGAAGGAGCGTCAGTCCGACATCGAGACCATCGTGGCCTCGGCCTGTCTGGCCCACGACCTCGGCAACCCGCCCTTCGGCCACTCGGGCGAAGACACCATCAGCAGCTTCTTCAAGGACGGCAAAGGCAAGGCACTGCAAAGCCAGGTGAAGCCCGAGCAATGGAGCGACCTCATCGCCTTCGAAGGCAACGCCAACGCCTTCCGTCAGCTGACCCATCAGTTCACGGGACGCAGAGCGGGTGGCTTCTCGCTCACTTCGGCCACCTTGGCAACCCTAGTGAAATACCCCTACCCCTCATATAACAAAGGCAACCGAAAAAAATACAATGTGTTCTATTCGGAGATCCCCGCCTTTGAGGAGGTCGTCAAAGAATGCGGCATTCCAAGGATCGACAACGAGCACCTGGTCTATGCCCGTCATCCGTTGTCATATATGATGGAGGCCGCCGACGACATCTGCTACCTCGTCCTCGATATGGAAGACGCCCACAAACGCGGCATCATCAGCACTGCGTCCATCGAGAACTGCTTCGTGTCGTTCTTCGAGCCCAACAAAGACAAGGATTTCTTCAAGCACCGCGACGAGGCTTACCGCGACGTGAACGACGTGAACGAGCGGATGGCCTTCCTACGCGCCATGCTCATCAACAAATTGGTGAACCTGGCCAGCGACATCTTCGTGAAACACTACGACGCCATCATAGAAGGCCGTTTCGAGAAGAGCCTCATCTCCCATCTGCCCGAATTCGAGAAGAACGCCCTCGACCTTTGCCGCGACGAGTCGGTGAAGCACATCTACCGTCATCCCTCAGTGGTGAAGATCGAACTGACGGGCTTCAACGTCATCGGCACGCTCATGGAAGACTTCACTGACGCCGTGCTGAACCCCGGCACAACTTATAACAAGAAGCTGCTGTCGCTCATCCCCGAGCAGTTCAAGGTGGAGACCGACGACACCTACACCAAGCTACAATTGGTCATCGACTTCATCTCCAATATGACCGACCTTTATGCCGTACAACTCTATAAAGACTTGAGAGGAATCGACTGATGAAAAAGACCTTAGCCACCTTATGCCTGTTGCTTGGCGCGGTGTTTTGCCTCGCGCAAGAGCCGCTCGTGCCACGAAGCAACAAGTCCTACCTCATCGCCGACGGCAACCCTAAGGACACTGCTTACTTGAGGGTAAAGAGCCGTCAGGCAGGCTTGGACTTAGGTCTGTCAGTACTGGCAAACCGCGTCCCCACCACCAGCAAATATGTCGCCCCCAAGCCATCGACACACCTGTTGAAACAAGGCGTCCTGAACCTGCAGCTCCCCATCGACGACAAGCAGACCGAGTTTGCCGTCTACCACTCCGAGCTCTTCGACCAGCCTGCCAACATCAACGTGCTGCAAATCGACGACGAACTCGTCACCTACCGCAGCGTCGAGAAGGTGGGCAACATCCATGTCTTCTACCATTGCGTTCGTGGTGCCTTCGGCACAAGGAGAGTCGCGCATAGCAAAAACGCCGTCGTCTACAAGCTTTGGGACACGCCACAACGCAGCCTGCTGCCCGACCTCGAGCTGCAGGACCAGATGGCGCAAGCCGAAGCCAAGAGATGCGCCAAGACCCGCTATCCCTTGCTCATTTTCAACGACCTGATCAGCTATTCCTACAACAGCCAAGGCGACTTGGCTATCGGCCATTTCCTGGACACGATGCACAAATACAATCCCGACAAACTCCTCCAAGCCGACCTGCTCACCCCCGCTTCGTGGCCCTACCTGAGCCGCGTCAACGAGAACCAGCTCTGGAACGAGTCGATGCGCACCAAGATCGTGGAGACGCTGGCCGAGAAACAGGAGTTCTATGGCAAGCAACAGATGCCCTGGATGATCGGCAACTTCCAAATCCACCTGGCCGATAAGAACCGTAAGTCGACCTCGATGGAAGAGCTGGAGTGGTTCCTCTCCAAAGCCGCCGCCTTCGACGCCGGCTTCGGCCTCGACTTCAGCGCGGCAGCCATGCGTAAGCATGGGCTCACCAATATCATGCTCAACACCATAAAAATATGGGAGAGTCTCCGTCTGTCGCATGCCTTCAGCGACGACATCAAGGAAGCGCTAAAAGACCCCTATTGCGATTGGCACATCCAACGTGACGAGGACTCCAGCTTCCTCCTCTATCCCCAGCATAACTCACGCCGTTACTATTGCAACCTCAACGACGACCAATGGGAATGGAATTCCCCATACACGGGCCGCTTTGCACTCAGCATCACCGCCGAAGGCAAAGGCAGCGTCAGCAACCTGGTCATCACCACCCCGAATGGGACGCTCTTTTTCCCCTGCACCTTACGCGCCGGGCAATATCTCATCTACGACTTCGAAGGCCATGCCTGCATCACCGACTTCAACTACAACAAAATAGCCAACGTAACCGCTGAAGGCGAGTCTTACTTGGATGAAGGCATCTCTCCAGTATCGTTCAGTTGCGAGGTCAAGATGGAAGAGCGGCAGAAACCGGAAGTGACCGTGCGTTATTATACGCATGGCGACGCCAAAAAGCTGGCTATGAAGAACTAGAAAGCGACAAAAAGGTTTGTTCCTCATCACTAATAATGAGTGCTGCCTGACAAAAGTATCATTAATAAGGATAATAAGGTATGGTTTGTCTTCGTATTTTTGCAGCATCAAACAATAGCATCCAATGTCAACCCTCGATAAACTCGAAATAGGACAATCCGCACGCATCAAGGCCGTGGGAGGCGAAGGCCAACGCCGACAGCACTTCCTCGACATGGGCCTTATCCCCGATGCGTTCATCAAAATCGTGAAATACGCGCCTCTGGGCGACCCTATGGAAGTGATGATCCATGGCTATGCCCTCACCTTACGCAAAGCCGACGCTGCCCTCATCGAAGTGGAGGCATGCGACGACAGCCAGAACGAAGAAAAAGACAGCAACCTCGACCAACTGTATATCACCTCCCTCCCCGACCACAACGCCCACCCGGGCTTGGGTGAGGAAGGCATATACCACGACAAGACCCACGAGACCCCGCTACCCAAAGGCACCAAACTCACCTTCGCCCTCGCCGGACAGCAGAACTGCGGCAAGACCACACTCTTCAACCAGCTGACGGGGGCCAACCAACACGTGGGCAACTTCCCTGGCGTCACCGTCGACCGCAAGGACGGCGTCATCAAAGGACATCCCGAGACCTCGGTCACCGACCTGCCGGGCATCTACTCGCTGTCGCCTTACACCTCCGAGGAGATCGTCTCGCGCGAGTTCATCATAAAAGAGAAACCGAAGGCCATCATCAACATCGTGGATGCCAATAATATAGAGCGCAACCTCTACCTCACCATGCAACTTATGGAACTAGGGACACCCATGGTGCTGGCCCTCAACATGATGGACGAGGTGCGCAACAACGGCGGCAGCATCCTAGTGAACGAGATGGAACAGATCCTCGGTCTGCCCGTGGTGCCCATCTCGGCTGCCAAGAACGAAGGTATCAACGAGCTTGTCGACCACGCCATACACATCGCGAAGTATCAGGAGGCTCCTGTGCGACAGGACTTCTGCGACAAGGACGACCACGGCGGCGCCGTGCACCGTTGTCTCCACAGCATCATGCACCTCATCGAAGACCACGCCCAACGTGCCGACATCCCCGTGCGTTTTGCCGCCTCCAAGCTCATCGAAGGCGACGCCATCGTGATGGAAGCCTTGAAGCTCTCGCAAAACGAGAAAGAGACCCTCGAGCACCTCATCCTTCAGATGGAAGAGGAACGCGGCCTCGACCGCGCCGCGGCCATGGCCGAGATGCGTTTTGCCTTCATCAAGCGATTGTGCGACAAAACGGTTGTGAAACCTAAAGAAAGTAAGGAATACCAACGCAGCCGCAAGATTGACAAGATCCTGACGGGCAAGTGGACCGCCATCCCCATCTTCATCCTCGTCATGATGGGCATCATCTGGCTCAGCATCGACGCCCTCGGAGCGCCCTTGCAGGACTGGCTCGACCAAGGCATCTCGTGGCTCGCAGGAGTGACAGGCAACGCCTTGGCTGGCTGGAACGTCAGCCCTGCCGTGCAGTCGCTCGTCGTCGACGGCATCTTCGGTGGCGTGGGCAGCGTCTTGAGTTTCGTACCAATCATCATCCTGCTGTTCTTCTTCCTCAGCTTGTTGGAGGACAGCGGCTATATGGCCCGTGTGGCCTTCGTCAGCGACAGCTTCTTGCGTAAGCTCGGCCTCACCGGCCACAGCATCGTGCCTATGCTCATCGGCTTTGGCTGCACCGTACCCGCCGTGATGGCCACGCGCACCCTGCACTCCACCCACGACCGTTGGCGCACCATCCTTTTGACGCCATTCATGAGCTGTTCGGCCAAGATCCCGATCTATGCCTTCTTCACCAGCATGTTTTTCCCGCACCATGGCGGGTTGGTGCTGATAGGCTTATATCTCCTAGGTATCATCGTCGGCATCGTCACCGCGTTGTTCACCAAGTGGTTTGGCGACAAAGGCGACGTGGCGCCTTTCGTCATGGAGCTACCCAACTACCGTCTGCCGAGCCTCAAGAACGTGGCGCACCTGTTGTGGGACAAGACCAAGGACTTCCTGCAGCGCGCCTTCACCGTCATCTTCATCGCCTCTTTGGTGATCTGGCTCTTGCAGACCTTCGACTTCCACTTCCAGATGGTCGAGAACGGCGAAGGCAGCATGCTGGCCAGCGTGGCGGGCTGGATTGCGCCTATCTTCCGTCCCATCGGCTTGGGCGAATGGCAGATCGTCACCGCCCTGGTGAGCGGCTTTATGGCCAAAGAAAGCGTGGTGGCCACCCTCGAGGTCCTGAACGCCATGCCTTTGTTCACCACCGTTACCAGCATCTCCATGTTGGTCTTTTGCCTGCTCTACACGCCTTGTGTGGCCGCCATGGCCGCCGTCCGTCGTGAGTTGGGCAGCAAGTGGATGCTCTTCATCATCCTGTTCCAATGTGTCGTCGCCTGGCTCTGTGCCTGGTTTGCCTACCTCATCGCCAACGCCGTCATCGCATGAACTGGCCAACCGTCATAGTGCTATTGGTCGTGTTGGCCCTCGTTGTAGTGGCCATCAGGGCGATACGTAGCAGCAAGGGCACATGCTCTTGTGGCGGCAAAGGAAAAACAAATGGGAATTGCAACGGATGCCAAGGCTGCACGATGGATTGTCCGTTTAGGAGATGATCACACCTTTTCCAATTTGCACAACCCAATTATTAACAAAATAATTCCCCCTTTTGTGCCTCTATTTCCAAAATAATAACTACTTTTGCATCACGGATTTTCCGTGACGGATTTTCCGTGACGGATTTTCCGTGATACGTAATACTTGACAACAAACTATGCAGTCATGACCAAGAGAACACAAAAGAAACCCGTTAACCCATTCATTTACAAAGGGTATGAAGGACCGAATTATTTCTGTGACAGAGAAATAGAAACAGAGAATATAGTTAGAGCGCTGCAAAATGGGCGTAATATAACCTTACTTTCTACCAGAAAAATCGGTAAAACAGGCCTCATAAAACATGTATTTAATTGCATTAATAATCAAAACAAAAACGCCATTTGCATCTATTTGGATATTTTTGCAACCCAAAATTTGAATGATTTCGTTCAAGCCTTAGGTACAGCCATCATGGAAAACGCCATAAAACATGAAAAGTCTTTGATGGCAAAAGCCTTTGATGCTTTCAAAGCATGGCGACCTGTGCTAAGCTACGATTCGCTGACGGGACAGCCTTCGGTTTCCATCAGCATTGAGCCTTCGCATGAGGAACACACACTTGAAAGCATCTTCAAACACTTGGAAAACCTGAAAAAAGATGTGTATATTGCCATTGATGAGTTCCAACAAATCGTCAACTATCCCGAAAAAGGCATAGAAGCACTCCTGCGTTCCCATATCCAGTTTTCCCATGCCGGTTTTATCTTTTCAGGCAGCCGTCAACATCTTATGACTGAAATGTTCAACTCACCCAAGCGACCTTTCTACCAAAGTACGGAATTCATCAATTTGAAACCTTTGCCCGAAGAAACCTATTATGATTTCTCGCGCCACTTTTTCGAGGCAAGGAAAGGAGAACTGAATAAAGATGTATTCCACAATGTCTATGCATCTTTTAACGGGCACACATGGTATGTTCAGTTCATCATGAACCGACTTTATGAAACGACCAAACGGGTGGAAAACATCAGTCAAGCCAACGAAGTCATTCTGGCGGCCGTCGACTCACTGACGCCACAATACGAAACCATGATGACCTTGCTGACCTCGAACCAAGTCAACTTGATGAAAGCCATCGCCAAAGAAGGCAAAGTCGATAAACCCCAAAGCGCGGATTTCATCAAGAAATACAACCTCGCTAGCGCAAGCAGTGTGAAAACAGCCCTTACCGCACTGATTGACAAAGAATTGGTCTATCTGGACAAAGATGGATATATCATTTACGACCGTTCCCTCAATCTTTGGTTGCGTCGACTGTTATAAACAGACATATTTGCAGTCTATTCCTCCATCAAATGATAATACCTAGTCCGGTATCCCTCCCATTCTCCTGTCAAGAGCTCGGGATGGAAGAAATGGATGAAATCGGCGAGCAACAGATCGGGCTCGCACTGCGACTGCTCGAAATAACCCGTCGGGAGGATGTCACAGACGATGATTTGGTGGTTCTTGAAGGCGTCGAAGAGCGGATAGACAGGACTTTCTTTCGATAACGACTCGTAAGTCATCGGGAAAGGATTGGAGTTGATGACGCGCCAATAGTCGGCATGCTGCGCCTTGGCGAGGATGCTCTCGGCATCCATGGGGACGCTGGCCGTCGAGGGGTTGTCTTTCCAAATGTAGTCGGCTCCCGCATCGGCGAAAAGTTTGGCGATATAGCTGCGACCTCCTGCCACATACCACTGCCCGTTGAAGGCCAAGTCGGAAAACACCGTGGGACGGTGCTCCACCTCGGCGCAGAGCCCCGAGAGGGCGTTGTAACGCCGCTCGATGTCGTCAAACCAGGCGTTGGCCTTGTCCTCGCAACCCGCCATGATGCCGATGACACGGATCCATTCGGCACGACCCAAGGGAGTGTTCTCCATATAATCGGCAAAGGGGAACAACACGGCACCCGTGACGTTGAGACCGCCTTGGTTGCCATCGAAATAAGGGGAATACAGCAAAGCATCGGGCTTCAGTTGTATCATCCGCTCAATATCGGCTGCGGCCTCCGTGCCGATGTCGTAGACCTTCTCCTCCGCCAGCAAGGCGCGCATGGTGGAGTCGGTCACGAAACGGCCCTCGAGGATGCCTTTCACACGGTCGATCTCACCCAAGCGAAGAAAGACGGCCCATTGCGTGGCCGAGAACGAGATCACGGACTTCACGGGGACGCGAAGGACGCCTTTCACGTCCGTGTCGACGGCTTTCGTCGTGTCCTTGACCATGGCGAACTTGCCCAGCGACAAGGTCGTATCCCACGGACAGATCACTTCCATCAGATAGCCGTAGTCTTTCTCACTGACGACGACGTTATGCGCATAGCGCATGAGGTTGTCGACCTCGGTCTTCTCTTCCTTGACTTGGTGGTTGAACCTACATGCCGTCAACGCCACCAGCAACAGGATCCACACTTTTCTCATTGGTCATTCAGTTTTTCGAGGCACTCCTTGCACAGGCAGTCGCTGTAGTGTTCCTTCAGATAGGCTTTGGTGCTGTCTTTGAGCTGCACTTTCACGCACCAGCAGTCGATGGAATGCACGCATTCAAACGTTTTTCCGCAACGGGGACAGGTCTTTTTCATAGTCAAAAACGCGAGACCCCCATTTGGAGGTCTCGCAAAACAAAAAATGAATATCAATTATTTAAACAACATTGCACTGGGAATGACACCCGCCTCGAACGAGCTGAGCAGCAGGCCGTCGTTGGTATAACGGTACACCGTGCCGTTCATCATATAGTTCTTGGCGTCGGTCACATAGATATCGCCCGTCCTTGGCTCGATGGTCATGTTATAGAAAATGCCCTCTTCCTGGGCGGCGATGCGGAAGCTCTCCGACAACGACAGCGTGGCGATGTCGAAACGGCGCACTTCGTTGTTGAGGAAGAGATACAACTGATCACCTGTTGGGTTGGCTCTCAGCACCATGGCCGTGCCGTCAAACTCGTAGCGTTTCTCAGCTGTCTTCGTCAGAGGATTGATCTCCCACAACGAAGGCTGTTCGGCATCAGCTTCCCAAATGGCACCTTCGCAGAGCACCCACACATGGCCGTTCTTGTCGACAGCCATCGTGTTAGGCTCCTTCCCTACCTGGAGCTCAGCCACCTTCACGTCGTTGTTCATGTCGATGACTTGTACGGTATTCTTCTCCATGCCGGAAAGATAATAGTTCGACCAGTTGCTGACATAAAGCTCATTGTTCACAGGCACCATCTTCTCGGTGGTCTTGCCCGTCTGTATGAAGCCAGTGTGGCTCATGTCCTTCGGGTTGATGATCCACAGGCCAGCACCCATCAGGTCGCTGACGTAGGCCTTCTCGGGCGACACGAAGAACATCTCACGCGGCGAGTAGAAGTCGCCCAGCTTGAAAGGCTTCGTGGTGTCGCACACCATGGTGGTGGCATTCACCTTATAGATGAGGTTGGTGTTGTTGACGACGACATACAGTTGTCCGTCCACCAAGGCCATGCTCTCGGCCACATCGCCCAAAGGAGCGTCGTTCACCTTGTAGAACAAATTGTTGCCAACCGTGTCGGCCTCAATGTCGTAGAACGACAGGGATGCGTTGGAGAACTGGAAGTTGCCCTCATTGAGCACAAACAGGCCCGATCCCAGGTTGAGTGCCTTTGGATTGACGGGGGTGGCAGGATCTTCGGGCTTGCAGGAGAACAGCAAAGCGGCGACAAGAGCCAGCAAAAACAGGTTTATTCTTTTCATTTCTTATCGTATTTATTGTTTCACAATGCGTTTCGTCACCGTCTTACCATCGGCGTTGACACGAACAAAATAGATGCCTTGGGTCAAGTCGTCCATGGCAACGACAGAAGACGATGCAGACATCACCAACTGCCCAACGATATTGTAGACTTCAACCGACTGCAGGTTCTCGGCCTTCACCGTGAGGCGGTCCTTCACGGGATTGGGATACACTGCAACGCTTTCCGTCTCATTATCAACAACGTCGTAATGCGCCAAATCGTATATCACGCCGACTGCATCGAGGTCGAAACCGCTTGAGCCGAAAGGCGTTGGCCATGGGTCGTTGACCTTATGGCCTTCAGAATCGTAGGTGGCGTATTCGGGATCAATCGTCCCCACGACGTCGACGACTTTGACATGGGTGATGTTGTTCTTGTCCAACAGGGCGTTGTCCTCCACCTCGTCGAGGTCGAAGGGCGTGCCATACATGGCCTGGTATTTTCCAGCGAAGTTATGGATCAGGCAGGCGTGCATACAGGCGAAGCCGTTCAACTGTACGGTATCCTGCATCTTGGTGACAGCAGGGAAACGGAAGAAGTTCTCGCCATCGGAGCTGACCTCCACAAAGGCAATCTCAAGGAAACAGATAGTGGTATCCTGCGCGTTGACGAGTCCGTTCTCGAACACGGCGAAGTCGGGACCTGGACCGTTATATATCGGCGAAGCAAAGGTCAAGGTGGCAGTTCCGCCATCGCCGAGGCTGATGACATCCATGGTGCCACCCGGCACGCCTGTGGCCAAGGCTTCCTCACCGAAATTGGCCACTCCTGACTCAGGCTTATCGATACGCTGCGGGCCACGCACGACGGTGCAGCCTGTGGCCCATGCCACAAAGGCCGACGAGTCGGCATGCATGGCCGTGGTGCCGGCGAAACCCGCCTCGGGCGCAAACTGCGCCCAAAGCATTGTCGGCACCAGAGCCAACAGCAGGATGGAAATCCTCTTTATCATTTCACCACGAGTTTAGCAGTACGCACAGCGCTCTCGTTGCTCACGTTGACGAAATACACACCGCTGTTCAGCATCTCGGTGCTGAGACGGACTTGTTCGCCAGCCATGACATCGGTGCTCACTGTGCTGACCATACGGCCTTGCATGTCGTACACCGAAATGGTGGTCATGCCAGCGTTTTCAATGGTCACGAAAGCTTCGTTGACGGCGGGATTCGGGTAGACACTCAAGGTGTTGCCTTGGATCTCATTCACACCCGTGTTGGTCCAAACGGGCTCAACTTCCTGGGTCCAGACATAGCTCCATTCGGCAATCTCGGTAGCACATGAAATATCGCCCCACTTAATGAAGTCGCCGTTGACAAGGGTTTGTTCGTCATAGCCATACCCAGCCATCATACTGTTCACATTGAACATCCAATAGTCACCTGTGAGGGCATAATGAGTCTCATCAGAATCAACATTAAAGATGATATCTTGAACGCCCCAATCACCAGGGACATAGGAGAAACGTCTGTCAACATCGGCGATGGCATCCATCACCTCTTTCACGAGCACGTTCTCACCATCGAAACGATAGCCCCATGCCAAGCATCTATTGGGTTCGTTCCAGTTGACGGCAAAGACAATCTCGTTTTCGCCTTCTCCCACCCAATAGAGAATCTCGGAAGGATCGATAGTGGCTTCAAGGGCATAAGGATACACAGCGACGATTTCCGTCTCCCAGACATAAGTCCAGGCAGCAATCTCAGTACCGCATGAAGTGTCACCAAATTTGACGAAGTCACCGTCGGAAAGGGTCTGCTGGTCAAAGCCGTACCAAGCATATTCGCCATTCACGTTGTACATGAAATAGGCAAAGGCCGTCAAGCCAAGGCTCAAGCCTTCCACATTGTAGGTGATGTTGTCCACACCCCACGGGCCGAGAACATAGTCGAAGCGAGCATCGGCAGCTTTGATGGCATCCATGACATCTTTCACGGTCACGGTCTCTTCGCTGAAACGGTAGCCCCAGGCCAAGCAGGTGTCGGGTTCATTCCAGTTGACGGCAAACACCACTTCGTTTTCACCTTCGCCAACCCAGTAACGGATGTCAGAGAATTCGATCATGGCCTCGTCAGCCAAAGGATAAACAGCAACAACTGGAGCTTCCCAGACGTATGCCCACGTCTCAGGATCTACCATGGTGCCGCAGTTCGTGTCGCCCCATTTCACGTAGTTGCCGTCGACAACGGTCTGTTGGTCGAAGCCAACTTGAGCCATCTCGCCATCGACATTAAACATCCAGTAGCCACCAGCGGTGATGCCCATTTCGAGGGTTCCATCGTTGAAGAGGATGTCGCCAAGGCCCCAAGGACCAGGCGTGTAGGACAAACGGGAGTCGACCTCAGTGATCTTGTCCATCATCTCTTGGACTGTGACCGTCTCGCCTTCGAAGCGATAGCCCCAAGCCAAAGCCGTGTCGGGCTCAGCCCAGTTGACGATGAGGACGGCTTGATTCTCGCCTTCGCCAATCCAGTAGCGGATGTCGGCAGGGTCGATGGTAGCGTCCTGTTGTGCAAACAAATTGGTCGTAAACAGACCAAAGATTCCCATAAGGAACAGAAGGGTAAAGTTTTTACGCATAATAATATAATTTTAGGTTTGACATTCAATCCATTACATTAAAATGCTTGGGGAGATGAGGGTACACCTTAATCTATATAAGGAAAGCCAGCTCTTGTCCCGAAAGCCTTGTTTCAGCGACAGGCGGCAGGTCTTCTGACTTACTCCTTTGTTCTGGCCGCCTTCCCGAAAGACTAGGTTTTCAGTGGCATAGTGACCAGCGTGAAGAGCTTACAGCAGCGGGAACTGTCCGGGATTTGCACCCGATTCCCTATTGAGCCTCGCGGCACCGCTTATCGGCCGCAAAGATAGGTATTTTCTTTGTCATTTATACACTCTTCAAGAAAAAGTTGCTATTTTTGCCCACTCAAACCATAATAGTATTTCGAAATTCACATACAATGAAAAAAATAACCACCCTTTTTGCCGCCTTGTTCCTCTGCTTTGGACTGGCTCAAGCGCAAGACGTTTATGTCTCTGGCAACCACCTTACCACTGGCAAGGTATTGAAAAACAACACGCTATTATATAGCCTCACCGACAGCCTCGACATCCAGCTGAGAGGCATACAAGTCGCGGAAGACGGAACTGTGTATGGAGCCGGATCCGCCTTCAACTCCGATGGCGTCTATGGCCGCGTTTGGATGAACGACTCTTGCGTGTTCGTCTCCGACAATGGCACCTATTTCGACCACATCGCCCTCAACGGCAACGACTGGATAGTGGCTGGCTTCAACAACATCTGGCAAAACGGCGAGCTCCTCTATTCCTACGACCACAACGAAGACGCGTGCCACATTCACAGCCTGGCCGTCGACGCAACGACGGGCGACATTTATGCAGGCGGTGCCATAGCCTTTAATAGCGACTCCCTCTACCATGCCAGCGTTTGGAAAAACGACTTGCTGCTTTGGATGGCAGATAGCACTTCGAGCATCCAAAGCATCTGCTTCGATGGCGACAACCTCTATGCAGCGGGATTCATGGTTGAAAACGACTCCATTACCTTTGGTGTCATTTGGCAAAACGACTCCATCATTTACCAATTGGAAAACGCCAACTTCGGACACATCGCAGCATTTGAAGGCAGCCTCTATTGGACAGGGATTTCCTTGACGGATACCGTTGTCAATATTTGGCAAGACGGCGAGGTACTTTACGACCTGCCAGAACTCTCTGGAATCAGCAATTTGGTCGTCAACGAGAGCGGAGTCTATTATACCGACGCACAAACGGTTTATAAAGACGGCGAAGTCCTCTATCAGCCCGATGAATGCATCATCTCGGGCCTTGTCGTGCTTCCTTCCGAAACGCCACAACCCCAAGTGGAACCTTTGGCATTGCCTTGGTTCGACGGCTTTGAAGCCGACAGCACCTGGGCCGACTGGACCGTCCTCGACTTCGATGGCAACACCGCCATCGGCTGGGAACGCAACGACGACGAGGCTGCCACCGATGAGTATAGCGCACGCCACCTCGCCTTCGACAACATCCAGGAAGGCTGGCTGATCACGCCCCCACTATACCTGCAGTCCTACTCCGACTCGGCATGGGTGTCGTTCAAGACCTTGGAAGTCAACCCGAGCAGCTACACCAGCAGCCAGGTGATGATCTCCACCACGGGCACCGAGCTCGCCGACTTCACCGAGATATGGTCGCAAGACAATCCCTCCAACACTTGGGACTCCATCTATATCGACCTCACCGAATACCAAGGCGACACCATCTATCTCGCCTTCAAATACAGCGGTCACCATGGCCACGACTGGTATATCGACGATGTGAACGTCGATGAATCCTTGACGCTCTACACCATCACCGTCGAAAGCAACAACCCCGACTGGGGCACCGTCAGCGGTGGCGGCACCTACCCCTTTGGCGACACCATCCAAATCGAGGCCATCCCCAACATTGGCCATGAGTTCCTCACCTGGAACGACGGCCTCGTCGACAACCCGCGCGACATCGTCGTCACCCACGACAGCACCTTCGTCGCCCTCTTCGCCATCAGCCAATACACCATCGAAGTCATCTCCGACCATCCCGGCTGGGGCACCGTGACTGGCGGCGGCACCTATTATTTTGGCGACACCATCCAGATCGAAGCCACACCTTATATGGGCTTCGCCTTTGCTGGCTGGGACGACGGCATCATGGACAACCCGCGCACTGTCATCGTCACCGAAGACCACACCTTCACCGCCCAATTCGAGATCAGGCAGTGTGTCATCACTACGGAGGTCTACCCCGAGAACTCAGGCACCGTCAACGGCGGCGGCACCTATAACTACGGCTCTACCGTCCACCTGACCGCACATAGCAACACTGGCTATACCTTCAGCCAATGGAACGACGGCAACCTCACCAATCCGCGTAGCATCTTCGTCGAAGGCGACGCCACCTATACCGCCGTCTTCACGCCTTTGCAATATGAAATCACCACTGAGTGCGACCCCGTGGAAGGCGGCACCGTGACCGGTGCAGGCATCTACGACTACGGCACCGTCGCCTCGCTGACGGCCACACCCAACGAGAATTACATCTTCCTCTGCTGGAGCGACGGCATCGTCAGCAACCCGCGTAATGTCACCGTGACGGGCAACGCCAACTACAAGGCCTTGTTCTACCTCCAAGGCACACCACAATACACCATCACCGTCCTGCCCAACGATCCTGCTCTGGGCACCGTGACCGGCGGCGGCACCTATCCGCAAGGCAGCACCATCGAAATCAGCGCCACGCCGTTCGAGAACGTTGCCTTCCGCAGCTGGGACGACGGCAACACCGACAACCCGCGTAGCATCACCGTCACCGGCGATATGACCTTCACCGCGCTCTTTGAGGCCGTCCAACCTGGCGAGACCTACACCATCACTGTCAGGTCCGAGAACCCTCTCATGGGCACTGTCTTCGGTGGCGGCACCTATCCCGTCAACACCATCATCAACATCGGAGCCTCGCCCAACCAGGGTTTCTATTTCTCAGGATGGCAAGACGGCGACATGAACAACCCGCGCACCATCACCGTCACCGGCGATGCCGAATACGTTGCATCGTTCTCCACCAACCCGACCGTGACATACACCGTCACAGTGTATTATGACGAGACGCAAGGCTTCATCATCGGCGCAGGCACCTATAACGCAGGAGCCACGGCTTCCCTTGCCGCCATCCCTGCCAACGGCTACTACTTTAAGAAATGGGGCGACGGCAACACCGATAATCCCAGAGAGATCCTTGTCGACCACGACATCGTCCTTGCCGCCTTCTTCGAAGGCACGGGTGTCGACGAAGAGGGCTTCGAGAACGTCAGCCTCTACCCCAACCCCGCCAACGATAAAATCCGTATAGAGGGTCTGGAAGGCGAGCATGAAATCAGCATCTACAACGCCATGGGCATGAAGGTCATGGCCGTCACGCTGCAGGACGAGGGCGAGATCCACATCGACGAGCTGTCGGCTGGCCTCTACCTCCTCCGCATCGACGAGAAATACACGATGCGCTTCGTCAAGAGATAAAGCCAAATCAAGGCAACAAAAAAGGTGAGCCTCTATCGAGACTCACCTTTTTTGATTCTTTTATGTTCCTTATTTTGTCAGCACCAGCTTCAGCGTCTCGCTGCCTGACTCCGACACGGCATTGATGAAATACACACCCGATTCCAGCGTGTTGAGGTAACGCTCAAACGTAGTGTGATTCAAACCATTGAAGCTATAGGAATACAGCTTGCGACCCATGAAGTCGAAGACGGTAAGATCTGCCTTATGGAGGTCATTCAGTGCCACATGCACCTCACCGTGGGAGGGATTGGGATACACCGAAATGATATGGGCAGGTGTGTTCCCTATAGTTTCATTGACACTCAGCACTTCCAAGGCCTGGCTAAAGTCGGGGATGCCATAGCCATAGTAGTTATCGGGATTCTCGGCACGGTTGCCGCAAGCACGGAGCGCATCGCAGATCTCCTGAACCGAAGAATACGGGCGGGCTTGACGCAGACAAGCCACGGCGCCAGCCAACACAGGCGTGGCAAACGAAGTGCCGTCGCCATTGTAATAAGGCCACCAGCTACCATAACCCGAAGCCACGTAGGTGCCTTGTCCCATAGCCATCACATCAGGCTTGATACGGCCGTCGTAGGTGGGACCCACGGAGCTGAAATAGGCGCGCTCGCCATTGGCATCAACTGCACCAACAGTGACTATGTGTTCGGCATCGGCAGGGATACCCAAGGTGCAGGTGCCATCGCCCTCGTTGCCAGCGGCATTCATGCAGATCATGCCACGGCTAGCGGCAATCTCACAGCCAATCGACATCGGGGCGGTATGGCCGTCATAATGCTCGAAGGGGTGGTTCCACTGTTCCATGTCAAAGTCGATGTAACCCAATGAGGTGGAACACACATCCACGCCCAGACTGTCGGCACACTCGGCGCCCGACACCCAGTTGTATTCCTCGATGATGTTCTCGCTATTGCCATCCTCAGTATGAATCAGGTAATAGGAGGCCTTAGGAGCCGTTCCCACCATTTGGTTGGGGTCGTAGGCACCCATGGTACTCAGGCATGAAGTGCCGTGCGTGCTCTGTGAATACACCGTCGTGGAACCGTACACGAACTCACGTGTGCCGAGCAGACGACCTTCTTCGCGCATATTGTCGAAGCAGTTCTGGTCGGGCGTGCCTTCGAAGCCACCGTCGAGGACGGCAATGATGACGCCAGTGCCGTCGAAGCCCATCTCGTGCAAGATGTCGACATTGAGTTGCTTCGCCTGAGCCTCGGCTCCACCGTAGAAGCCTCTCGTGCCACGATTGGGCTCGACAGAGGGCTTCATCTCGTTGGCCAGCCAACGTTCTTTCTGCTCCTGGGCTTTCAAGTCGTTGGGGCAGTTACGCACGGATTGCACAAACTCAAGGGCATTGACGGCCTCGATCACGGCTGGATCGGTGACGTAAACCGAGACACCGTTCAACCACTTGGAGGGGTTGAGCAGCTGGGCACCGCAATCGGCCACTGCCTGCAGGTATTGCGGGTTGACAGGGATGTCGTACTCATCAATGGCGATACCCAAGTTGGCACGACGTTGCAAAGCCCTTTGGCTCAGATAGGCCTCAGGGTTGTCGATGGAATAGGGCGAGTTGTTCTTATCGGTGAACTGCACCCAATAAATGTTGGTCGCGACCTGGGCTTGCGCAAACATCGTGACCGCTAGAAACAACAGTAAAAATGAAAGCTTTCTCATTGCTATTGAATTTTGATAATAAACACAGAATTAGGTGATAAAAATCGGGCAAAAATAACGATTTTTCCCAACACAAAACGTAGTTTCAGGCAAAATGCCTACTTTTGCAAAAAATTCCAAAAGCCAAGCCATGCGCATCGACATCATTGCCGTCTTCCCCGAAATGTTTGAAGGTCCCTTCACGGAGTCCATCATCAAGCGTGCCATCAACAAAGGCATCGTGGAGATCGGGCTTCATAACCTCCGTGACTACAGCACCGACAAGCACCACAAGGTGGACGACTACAGCTTTGCTGCCGGTGCCGGCATGGTGATGATGATCGAGCCGGTCGACAACTGCATCAGCCACCTGAAGAGCCAACGCGACTACGACGAGGTCATCTATATGAGCCCCGACGGCGAGCTTTTGGACCAGCCTTTGTGCAACCAACTCTCCATGAAAGAGAACATCATCATCCTCTGCGGGCACTACAAAGGCATCGACGAGCGCATCCGTGAGCACCTGATTACCAAAGAGATCAGCATTGGCAACTACGTCCTCTCCGGAGGAGAACTGGGTGCGGCCGTCTTGGTCGACAGCCTGGTGCGCCTCATCCCCGGCGCCTTGGGCGACGAGACCTCTGCCCTCTCCGACTCCTTCCAGGACGGCTTGGTGTCGCCACCCGTCTACACCCGTCCGCGCAGTTACAAAGGATGGGATGTCCCAGAGGTGCTTTTGTCGGGCAACGACAAGCTCATCAACGACTGGCGACTGGAGCAAGCCATAGCGCGCACCATGGAACGTCGACCTGAAATGTACGAAATTTTCAAAAAAAGCTGATAATCTTCGCTACGTATTGAAATTATTTGTATTTTTGCACCCACTTTTTGGAGAAAAATATACAAAAATCATATAAAATGAGCAAACAAGCATTAATTCAATTCGTTGAAGATCAGATCGTTGTAAAAGATTTTCCGAAGTTCAAGACAGGCGACACCATCACGGTGACCTACAAGATTGTTGAAGGACAAAAAGAGCGTCTGCAGAAGTTCCAGGGCATCGTCCTGAAGCGTAGCGGCCAAGGTAAGGTGGGCACTTTCACCATCCGTAAGATTTCGAATAACATCGGTGTTGAAAGATGTTTCCCGATTGCCTCCCCCATGATTGAGAACATTGAGCTCAACAAGCAGGGTGCAGTCCGCAAGTCACGCATCTACTACCTCCGTGGTTTGCGCGGCAAGAAGGCCAAGATCAAGGAACTCAAGAAGTAATCCTTCACTGGCAACGAAAAAGAAAAGCTCCGAGCATCGCTCGGAGCTTTTTTGTTATTCTTCCTTTTCTTCTTTCTTCTTCCGCTTGAAGACCCTGGGGCTGAACTCGGGGATTTGCAATCCCCTATGTTAACTCTGGCTCTCATGGCTTTTTCAAGTTTCGGTGGCAAAGATAATGGTTTTCATACAATTGCACAAGCCTTTTTTCTCGCATTACAAATGCTGATATTCAAGGCTGGCGGATTGCAAATCCGCCAGGACGGGAAAATAAGACATAAGCACATAAGGGTTGTATATGGAGCAATGTCAACATCTTCTCCTACCTTTACTTGAAAAAAAATAGAACTTGAAAAACAAATATTCTAAAAAAAGCATAGCTCATTCTCCCCTATTTTTTATGGCATTTTTCCCCAGCCGTTGAACCCGTCTGTAGTTAAGTCTATTACAAAGTATGTCAAACTAATTCCAAGGATTGCAAATCCGCTGGAATCGAACTTTATATCTTGCCGAAAGTTTTGCCATATACAAAATGACTAATAATAAAGGGGGTAATGACAAGGATAAGAATTATTCCAAAGAACATCCAATCCTTAAACCATTTGTTCACAACACTATTGGCATATTTATAATCTAAATCAAGGATTCTCTTATTGAAACATTTGTAATTCAAAAAAGCCATTGAAATAACCAAAACTATACAAATAATTTTCGTATAATTATGCCACTCCATTGGTATAGATAAATGAAATACCATTCTTATCATTGAAAGAATAAAAAAAAGAAGCGTTATTTGTATGGCAGAAAGGAAACAAGAGGCATGAAAGCCATAGTCGTTATAGCCTTTGAAATTTTCGTAATGATGGTATAATCTATAAAAGAAATATGCAAACACGGCTTTAATATTTTAATATACTATCCCGTTCCAGCGGATTTGCAATCCGCCGGCTTCGAGTTGGGGATTTGCAATCCCCTATGTTAACACTGGCTCTCATGGCTTTTTCTTGTTTCGGTGGCAAAGATAATGGTTTTCATACAATTACACAAGCCTTTTTTCTCGCATTACAAATGCTGATACTCAAGGCAGGCGGATTGCAAATCCGCCAGGACGGGTTCGTGTAAACCTTTAATTCCAAAAACCTCATAGCCTTTACAATTTTCCTTGGTTCATTAGCATTTTTATTATCCAGTTGACGTTAAACCATACAAAGGCAATTATTGGAAATAATATTGCCCCTAAATGTTTCTTTCCTGTCCATTCTTCCTTGTGTTTTTCCATTATTTTTTTATCCTTGCCTTTTATTACGAGCATTATATATAAAACAACAAATACTATGGCACCAACTATTATAAAAAAGTAGTTGGGCAACTTAAAAGAGGTGTTCGGTAGGATAAAAAAGAGCAACATCATCGTAATATCTATTACATACAACATAATGCCAAGGGCAATACAAAAAACGGATGTGATCGAGGGAATATCTCCATCTCCAACCTTTACAGCCCAATTGTAATATTTAAAAAAAAGATATTCTAAAAACTTCATAGCCTTTACAATTTTCCTTGGTTCATTAGCATTTTTATATATAATTCGAAAAAGAAAACAACAAAAGGAAGCACGGCGAACAAGACCGCTCCAAGTGTCTTTTTTCCTTTCCACTTTGCTTTATTATTCTCCAATATCTTTACATATTTATGTTTATGGACAAGCAAAAAATACAACAAGATAAAAGATAATATAAACAGGATTATTATACTCTGTATGCCGGGCCCAGAATAATTCTTGCTTGAAGGGAAAAAAAAGAAATATGTACTCAAAATATCTAAATAGATGAACTCGATAATGAAACAAATAAACAGGAGCGCAGAATACTCTGCAACGACTCCGTCTCCCACCCTTACCTGGAAGTAATAATACTTGAAGAAAAGATATTCAAGGAATTTTATGGTTATCGAGTTGTTTCACATGCAAATATAACGCTTTTTATGAAACCGCCAAAGGTGTGCAGATAAAAAAACTTTTTTCAGATTCTGCCCTCATTAATAAGCATTTTGATGTACATAGCCACGGCAAACCAAATGATAGCAATAACTGGAAAAAGAATTGCCCCCAAGTGCTTCTTCCCGGTCCACTCGCCTTTGTGCGCTTCCATAATTTGAATATCCTTTCCTTTGTATGAAAAGAAAAAGTATAATATCACACACAAAAGAACAAATATCAATGATAGACAATATTTTGGTAATTCGATGTCGCTTGATGAAAAGTAGAATATATATGTCATGAGAATATCAGCAATATAAAGCAATGTTATAAAAGCGATAGATATAGTTGATGCAAAGGTCGGCATATCACCGTTGCCAACCTTAACTTGCCAGTTGTAATACTTAAAGAAAAGATATTCAAGGAAGCGCATAGTTATCGAGTTGTTTTACATGCAAATATAATGCTTTTTTTCGGGAAAACAAACAATTCTTGCTGTTTTTTCGCGTTGGGAATGAGGATATTCAGGGCTGGCGGATTCGCAATCCGCCAAAACGGGTATTATTCCATTTCAGGAACCGCAAATATAATTTTTCCTATGCTGTTTTCATCCGCATAAGTCCTCAAATAATGTTCTAAAGAGATAAACCATTTTGAGGTGTTTTCAAAACTGTCATTTTCACAGAAACAATGTAGGCCCGTTTTTATGTTAAATTCCATAAGATGAACGTTGTCCTCATAATTAGCCCTATGAAATTCTCTTGAAATGTTTTGGATTCCGGAAAAGAAACTAGTGACAGATTCTTCGGATACTGCTAAATAATAGCCGTCTCTATCAAAAAAACGAGGTCGGCGACTTTGCGGATAATAGTCTTTTTTGCCACATACAGTAAATGCAGGTTGCCGAGAACAGATAGTGTCAGCGTTGACAATAATATGAAAATCATCATTATTCCATACCCATTTCAATATGCCTCTTTCTTTGCATTTTATAAAATTCATAAGGGTTATGCTGTCGCATTTGTCTGGTTTCCAAAGCGTGTCAGCTTTGCTAAAACTGTCTTCGATAAAACTTATGAAATCCTCTGGCGTTCTTGGATCAGTCAAATAACAGTTCTCGTACGATGTCAAGTATTCGTAGCCACAAGGGAATCTTCTATCATTAATCCGGTAAGCCAAAGTGTCTCTCTTTTTAAGAATCAATAACTGTTCATTGACAAAACCATCATCTAGAACCCACGAAATATTCTTCTTATTCTTGGTCAAAAAAAGCATTGTGGTATTGTATCTGTCTCCCATTGTTTGAATTAAGTAGTTGTCTGATTGGCAAAACGACAGCAAATCTTCCAACGAGGGAGGATAATCAAGATTCTTTTCGAAATATCGGTCTAAGAAAGTTTCTATTCCAGAGATGTTTTCTTTCGTTGGTGGGTGTTTCTTTTCACAGGACACCATTAAAGTTAGAAACAATGCAAGTATTAGGTTGAATTTGTTCTTCATGTTTTAATGATTTGGAAATACAGAATTGTAACGACTCTTGAAATTAGACCAATGGCTTGGTGGAATAATTAATATCACGGTACAAGAATTACGGGGATTAGAATCATTAATTGATGTTTTAGAAACAAAAGTAATGTAATATCCATCAGGCCAATTTACATGGCCAAATCCCTTGTTAGAGTCAGGCCTTGTCTTTTTCAAATCAAAAAATACCATTCTTGCTAACATAGAATCACTTGTATTGCCAACTTGTAAATGACCAATAATAGGACCGAGATTAAATGGGTATTCTTGTAGTTTGCCACCTCTATTAAAATCGTAAGCAACAACATTCTTAAAGTTAGTCCATTTCTGTTTCACACTTTCGTCAAAATAATCGAATGGATCGCAATTATCCATATCAATTTTGTATTGTTCCCAATTTATTAAAGCTTCATCTATCAAAGGTGCAATCCTTCCATTAATTCCGCCATTTTCCGATAGATCAATCTTATACCCCAATAAACTATAATAATATTGATTATCCTTATATGTATGGCCAAGAAAATCTCCATTTATTCCTAGTTTATTTAGTTCTTTTTGAGAACTAATTGTTGAACTCCATTGTATTTGTCCGTTTCCGTTCTTGTACCATCCACCATTCGTGATTATAGTAGGACCACCTCCTCCACCACTACTCCCCACTTCATTGCCTTCTCTCCACCAAGCAAGTTCATCATAATCAGGTAATTGGAGAAGACCCAAATCTCTTGGAGTGTAGATAGGCTCCATGAAAACTGAAGTGTAGTCGACCACGCCTTGTGAAGGGTTGCCCATCAGCGCCCCTTGCATCACCCAGCCGCTCGGGTCGGTGTATTTCAGCGGGTTGTTCAGGCAATAGGTATAGCGGTTGAAGCTTTGGGAGTTTTCGGGGCTCTGCACGTAGGCATCCACCGAGAGGAACGCCGACATCTGCGGGTCATACATGCGGCCGTTCATGTTGATCAAGCCGAAAGCATACAGGTGCTCGTGTCCGGTGAAGCCACGGTCGAACATAGGTTCGGGCAGTTGGCCCCAAGCACGCCAAGTCTCAGCGCTCCGAAGGTTGCCCCAGGCATCGAAACTCAGCTCCTGCTCTATATTGCCTTGGTGGTCAGTAATCGTGGTCCAGCTGCCAAGGTGGTCTTTCAGGATGTAGTGGACGCTTTCCTCGTTGTCCTGCCGTTCTACCACGGCGAAAATGCCTATGGGGCTGTTAAGACAGGTTAATGTCCTTTCCGTGGTGGCGTTGTTTTCCGTCCGAGTCTGGAACTCGCAGTCGCCCACATAGCGTTTGGTACGTTCCGTACCACTGGCATGCTCTTCCATGAAGATGCGCTGTCGATCGTAGCCATACGTGTATTGTAGTGTGTTGTTGCCTTCAGCGATGGTCTTCACCTTGTCGAAACTGGTGTAGGTTATGATTTGGTCGTCATTTGGGAAAATGCCTTGCCAAGTTTTGGCGGCATCGAGGGCATGGGGCTTGGATGTTATGCCATAGACTGCGCTGGCAAATATCGGAATATTGTCGGCCACTTTTCTCATCATGCGTCCATATCCGTCATAGTCCATCCATCCTGTTGCGGTGTTGCCAAGCCGGATTCCCGTCAGACGGTTCAAGTGGTCATATGTGAAGTGCTCTTCCAAATTACGCGTGTTGTCGGTTCGCGCTGCTAAATTAATAAATCCGTCGTAATCGTAGGACAAATCTTGCAAAATATTCTCTCCTTTGGTGGTAAGGATGCGTTCAAGTGTATGCTTTTCAGGGTGATACTCTCTCCTGCTAACCATACTGTTCCCCAATTTAAAGCGTTCAATCTGTCCAAAAGGATTCGTTTTTTCGGTGCAGTACAAACTATTGCCCTTGTGATCTGTTATCTCTTTGAGGTAGCCTATACGATTGTACAGATAGTTCACCTTAAAACCTGAAGGGTATTGTACGCCGCTTTTTCGCGAGGCGGGATCATAGGTGTAACTGGTTGTATATGACTCGTCTACCGAGAAGGATACGACTTCCTTTTTTACTCTTTGAAATAAGTCGTATGTATAGGTGATCATTTGCCCGGGATAGCTAATGCTGTGCAACAGCCCCTTGTGAAGTTCGGTTGCGTCTTGGTAGTAGTCCCAAATGGTGGTTTTCGTCTCGGTGCCGCCTCCTGAGGTAGGCTCTTCTTCGGAACGTTGTGTCATGCGCCCAAACTGGTCATAAAGGTAAGTTGTGGTGAGGCCTTTAGGTGTGGTGGTACTCACCTCCTCGCCGAATGCATTATAAACGCTGGTAAGATCAGCCGTCTCTGTACAATAGTTGGGGTCGTGAAGTAGAATTCGATTTCCTGCATGGTCGTACTGCAAACGAATGGTAGTGGCAGCGTCATCCCCAATCCTTGTCCATTTAAGATTGCCGTCTGGGTAGTATTCGTAATGGACACTTGTAGGATTTGCCGTCTCAACCGCATCAGTGTTTTCTTTTGGCCAGCCCAAGGCATTCAAAATAGTTGAAGTTGTTTGTGGGCTGCCCATATATGGGGTCACTGTGATATTTGTTCTCAGTCCGTGGTATTCCATGGTTTTCTCGGCGCCATCAGGATATTGTATGCCTAGAGGCCTCTCCTTAGAATCATAGGTGTAAGATGTCCATTTCAGGTTTTCCTCGGGCTCACCCTGCCTATAAGGTGCCGATTCCTTTTCGAGAAGACCTTCCTCATCGTATTTCTTGTCCACAAAGATGGGCGTCCCGTCGAAGGCAAAAGTCACTTGTCGCAGTTCAAGGCCTGTTTTGTGGTAAAAGGTCATGGTTGTAATACCGCCTGTCTTTTTGCTCCAAACATAATAGGATGCCCCTTCGGGCTTATATGGCGAATCGTCGGCCCATAGAGTCAACGTTCTCTGTTCGGTGCCATCAAAAGGGAATGTCTTTTTCAAAACACCGGCAGGACTGCTTTCCATGCGAATGGTTTTGCCGTTGCAGTCAGTAGTGGAACACAATCTGTCTTGGAAATCGTATGCATAATTTATAAGATAGCCTTCATTCTCCGCCCCTTTATATTCCCTTGTCAGGAGTCGATGGTGATAACCGTTTCCATAACGATAATGCGCTTCCCTTTGTTGCTCGTTTTGGATACCATACGGAGCTTCAATGATCACATCCGTGGCATTTCCGAACGAATCAAAGCCATAATGGGTTACGGTAGTAAGAGGATCGTTGGATATGCTTCCGTCATTGGGAACAAGCTTCACTTGGTTAGGCTCGTAACTGTCGTTCGACAAATAGCCGAACTCGGTATGAACAGACTTTGTTTCACCGTTTCGGGTCAAGGTCACAGTCTCACTATCTGGACGGTTTAAAATCCATGCATTAGGATAGGTTGTTCGTTCGAAAGACTTTTGGGTTTCCAACTCACGAAAACCTTGTCCATTCTCGTATCCCGTGACGGTTTCAGTAGTATTAGTACAACCATAAGTGTCCGTATATGTGTAATCATAGGCGTAATCGTATTCGTAGCTAGTAGTCGTGGTCTTGATTATCTGGTGATAATCATCCATGCTGAAGTCATTTGTTGTTTTGGTAAGCAAAGCAGGGCATACTACCAAGTTGGAATTGCTGTTGGACGAAGTTACATTTGTGAATTGAAAGCCAGTTTCCGAAATGCGCTGTGGCTGATTGTTTTCGATGGTGTAGTATAATTCACTTCGTGGCAACATCATGGCGTATGAGCCCATTACTGTGTAATCGTTCCAAGTTGTCTCTCTAGTTTTCCATCCCGTCTCGATGCTGTTCCTATAGAAGTCAGAGACAGTATACTCGAAGCCCATAAAGCCATGACCATACTTGTGGCAATAGGCGTTTTCGTAACTATATTTGGTGATGTTACTACTTCCGTTAATCCCTTCTTTAGTACATGTACGCAAAGCGCGAGCGGCAATGGGGGTTGGTCTGACCCCATACTGGTCTGGATAATTGAATGAAAAGAGATAAAATGGGTCGTCATCGGTTGTTGGGGAGGGCATTAGGCATTCATAAGTGAAAGAAGTTCGATTACCCATACCGTCAGTAATGGTCGCCACGGAATTATACTGGTTGACAGAAGCTGGAGAGATGATGTAGGCGCTGCTTTCAGAACGGTCGTTTTCTGAGGGTTGCAGGGATTCGAGGAATGAGGCATTGTCTTGACCCATAAAATTGCCGACATGTGTAAACTGGCTTCGGAAATTGAAATTGATATCCAAGGCTTTCTTCTTTCTAAATTCCAAATTGCGATTTGAGGGAGTTTCAATTCTCGACGCAATGATCATTTTGTTGTTGTAGTTTTCCCTTGAATAGCAGATGTCTGTGCATCCATCTCCATCGAAGTCCGCTGCAGAAAACATCATCTTGCAACTGCTTGGCACATTATTCATCAACGAAAGCGAGGGTGGAAAAATGCTTCGATAATGATTGATGGACGGAAGGCCGAGAAAAGAATTGTTGGCATCGCTTATGCTAGATGAATAACCCATTCGGTCCCCTTCAGAAAAAGATATTTTCCATGTGTCATACAGACTATATAACAGGTCCGTTTTCCCGTCACCATTATAGTCACCAGGGAAAATATGGCACCATCTTGTGTCCAGCACATAATGCGGATACGTTCCGCTTGTGTATGTTTCGATTATGTTAACGCCAGTGTTACTGTCACCGAAATTGAACCTGATCAGCTTTGAGCCGTAATCGTCAAGTTCCTCTTCGTCAAGTCCAACCAATAGCGTTTCGCTGATGCCATCGCCGTTATAGTCAAAAGCAACCGCATCGTATACCGGACCTAAGGTTTTGTTCAGCGGGCTGCCGTTGAGTTGCCTTATATTAAATGCAGTGTTCTGATAACCCATCCAATATATGTTTTGAAGATAAGTAATCCATCTAATGTCATATGGATGAAACAGATTCCACCAATTCCAATCAAGTATTCTTTGGTCTTTTTTTTCCAAAAGGATAATGTCTTGTGTGCTATTGCCGTCAAAGTCACCCGTAATGACAATGGCTTTCCCGTTCACATACTTTTGACCAACCTGACTGAAAGAATTCCTGTTGTTGTGATAGACGCGTACAACGGTAGAGTCTCCGTTCTCCTTTTGTATAGAATCGTAGAAATAAGGTGCAATGTCATCGAGGCCGTCTCCGTCGATGTCCAAGATATAAACCCAGTCCAAGGTCTTGTCCAATGAAGTAATGTCAAAGAAAGAGGCATGTGTAAAACCACAATTCCTATTATTGAGGAATATCTTTATGTCCACGGGATCGGTGTAATGGTCCTGCCCTTCCCGTTTGTATGGCACCATGGCCAAGTCGGTGTAGCCGTCGCCATTGAAGTCGCCCGTGAAAGGGAAATCTTCAAGTATTGAGGAATTGAGGATAGGATAAAGTTCGGCTGCGCTTGGTGGCGTATCGTCCCATGTTATAGTAGTGGAATTATACTTTTCATAGTTTCCGTCTTCATCGTAGATTTTCTTGTCAATAGACGAAAGGATATGATACAATCGGTTTTGGTTTCCACTCAATTCCTCTATATAGTTGAAATGGTAAATACATACAGGGAGCCCCGAATCAAGATTGATGACTTTTATGTTTAAGAGCAGGTCTCGATGATACAGTTGACAGCCTCCAATAAAATACCTCTCATAATCTTCTCGATATGATTTATAAAAGAATTGGACCCTAAACTGGGCCTGTTCGTTTTGGTTCTCATTTATGGTATACTCGATATCTCCCAGTTGGATTTCCCCTGTTTCGTTGTTTGTGTTATAATGATATTGGATGGAGTTTCCATAACGATCTGTGATATTACTGAGCATCCACATTATTACCTTTGTTCCATCCGGTGAAAGAAGTTTGTCTCTATACTCCAATATGTTGCCTGTCCTGTCCCAAACTTTAAAATAGGTTCCGCTTCGGTCGTTGGTATTATCATTTTCATTGTTGTCTTGTAGGAACCTGATCCTGGACATACAATCGTTTTCGGTCTTATACTCTGACCCTATCAATCCATAATTGCCATTAATAAGAATAAGCCTTTGGCCATCAAGAAGGAACCTATCGTTAACGGAAAGGTCAGCGGATGTCATCCTTCCATCATGGTATATGGTTTGTCCAGCACGGGTGATACATGAATTCGCGTGTAGATCCCAACCCCAACCCAACAGCCCATTACCTCCTTGATTGTTGTAGTTAATAGCTATACTGGGTTGCATGCCATTGATGCCTGAAGGCAACTCTATCGGAATGGAATAGTTCAGCCCGCCCATTGCTCCAATATTCACAGTGCCACCCAAGGTCCCTACAACATTACCTTCTTCATTGACCATCCCGTTTTCGGGAGGATACAATTCGAATTCATCAAGACCTAAGTTTAACAGGGTTGAAAGGTTATCATTTGGCTTGGCATTGAAGCCTGAAAGCAGTTTGATATAGTTACTTGCCGTGTATGTGTTGACTTCTCCATTAGGTAATGTCGAGTTAAGTTCAAAGGTTTCCCCTTGATGTAAACTTCTTTCAGGCACTTGAGCGGAGGCAACAAATGCCAAGGCAATCGTAAGAATTGCAGACAGTATGGTTCTTTTCATCTTTATTTCCTTTAGTATTTCACGACTTTCCAGGTTCGTGTTTCCTTGTCAAGGATTATTTTAAGTAGATAAACCCCCGCAGGGTGTGGTGACAAATCGAATACATGCTCTAATCCGTCAAATCGATGTTGTTCGATACATTCTCCAGAAATGGTTGTCAGCATAGCCAACATTGGTGTTGGGGAACCTTCCGATACCAAGACTGCGATTTTACCGTTTGTCGGGTTTGGATAAACACTAACCTCTGACTCCAACATGGATTCTTTTGCTGATGCCAGAAAGACATTGTTTTCCTCAACATCTTTCCCGTTTTTCTCAATCATTTTCACTTGTATGCTTCTGCGAACTCGGTTGCCGCATTCATCATAAGTAAACAGCACTTCTATTTCTTGGGCCCAGCCCTGAAATGAAGATAAAAGCATACAAAAAATCAACAACAGTTTATATGTTCTAATAGGCATTGGCAATTCATTTTTCTTTCAGTTCTTCAATCATTTGCTTGAGCATTTCTATCTCTTCTTGCTGTCTCAATGTGTAAAGTGTCAGTTCCTCGATTTTCTTCAATAATACGCCCTGCATCTCTGCCATACCATATCCTTCTTCCATTACTTCTTCTTCAGAAGGCACTTCTGGAAGACGGCCATGTTGCCAAACAAAACGCTGCAATTCGTTCAGAGGCATTAATTTGTAATCATCTGCAAACACATCATCGAACCATTCTTCTACATTTTTAATAAAGACTTCATTAGTAAGGATGCCGCCGTTGACGGCAAGTGCATAGGTGTTGCTTTCGTTGGTGATATTAATGCCCACACGACCTTGAAGCACGAGAGAACTAAGAACTTCGCCATTCATGCTCCGAATGGCTAATTCCCCTTCATCATCCACAGTTACCATGTGATCCTCGTCCCTCATCTGAATATATGTACTGCTATTCTCCTTGTCCTTGGGCTCAAGGATAATGCCTGCATCCTCACCGTAGTCGGAGCGGATGTGAAGCTTGGCTGCAATGTCGGGCACGG
>R22__coassemble_21_pt1 | contig 200509 bp, 169 predicted proteins | sample R22__metabat2_high_PE_030 | metagenome-assembled genome bin R22
ACGTTGGGCCGAGTACATGTGATTTTGGTGTCATGTACACTCCATGTCCGATAATTCACTACCTTTGCCGAAAATTTCAGCGATGCCCGAAAACATTGAAAAGTTCCTGAACCGCGTGGTCGAAGCCGCCGAAAGAAGCACCCTCGTGAAGATGACGCTGAGCAAACCCGCCGACAAGCACGACGAATTGCGCAACGTCTACGTGAAGCCCGTATTAATAAAGGAAAAGCGGCTTTTTGCCTTCACCTACCACTACGAGCGTCGCGACGAAGTGAAAAACTACGATGCCGCGCAAATGCTTGAAACACTGCGTGAAATGTTGCCTTCGAGATTCCAAAATGCTGTGCTTTTCACTGTGAGCGAGGATGTCACTTTGTTGGTTTCATCGAAAGGCAAGGCGACCATCCAAAACAAGCGAGTGCAGGAAAACCGAGAGCAAAATCTCGACCACGACAAGCAGAAAAACCGTCTCATCAACCCGGCGAATCCGTGGTGGTACCAGCTTGGCCTCACCACACGCGAGGGCAAAATCACGGCGGACATGCAGCACAAGTTCAAGCAGATCTACAAATATGCCGAAATCGTTGAGAGCCTCATCAAACCGATGAAGTTCGATGGCACGGTCCACATCGCCGACATGAGGGCAGGGAAGGGCTACCTCACTTTTGCCCTCCACGAGCTTTTGACCCAACGCTTGGGTCTTGATGTGGACATCAAAGGCGTGGAAATCCGGCCCGACTTGGTGCTGAAAATCAACGAGATCATCAAGGCTGACGGCTTGAAAGGCTTGGAGTTTGTGGAAAGCAGCATCGAGGCGTATCATCCTGAAAAATTGGACGTTTTGATTGCCCTTCATGCTTGCAACACCGCCACCGACGATGCCATCGCCTCGGGCATCAAGGCGGGAGCGGAGCTGATTGTCTGCGCTCCCTGTTGCCACAAGCAAATCCGGCAGGAAATGGAGCGCTCGGGCAAGGTCGACGCCATCACGCGCTACGGCATCTTCCTTGAACGTCAAGCCGTGATGATCACCGACACCATCCGCGCTTTGGTCCTGGAGTATTTCGGCTACAAGACCCAAGTGATGGAGTTTATCGAGATGGAACACACGCCGAAGAATGTGCTGTTGGTGGGCAGAAAAAGCGCAAAAGAGCCGAACAAAACAGAAATTTTGCAGCAGATTGCGGACTTGAAACGGCAATATGGCATTGAGACACATTACCTTGAAACGGCTTTGGGATTAATTCCATGGAAACAAAACATTTTTTCTGCAAAATAGCCGCCATGTCAAGAAAAATGCGTAATTTCGTGGACTTTTTGAAGACGACAGAATTTATCAACTAAAAAGTATAAGAATCATGCAAAACATTGATTGGGCCAATCTTACATTTGGCTACTACCCAACGAATTACAATGTCCGCTGCTACTATCGCAACGGTCAGTGGGGCGAACTTGAAGTGACCTCCGAAACCAGCATCAACATCCACATGGCTGCTACCTGCCTGCACTATGGCCAAGAGGCTTTCGAAGGCATGAAGGCTTTCCGTGGCAAGGACGGCAAGGTGCGTATCTTCCGCATGGACGAGAATGGCAAGCGTTTGCAAAGCTCTTGCGACGGCATCATGATGGCCAAGCTCCCCATGGAGAAGTTTGAAGAGGCTATCATCAAGGTCGTGAAACTCAACGCCGAGTTCATTCCGCCTTACGAGACCGGTGCTTCATTGTACATCCGTCCGCTGCTCATCGGCATGGGCGCCCAAGTGGGTGTGAAACCCGCCAGCGAGTACCTCTTCGTGGTCTTCGTGACCCCCGTCGGTCCTTACTTCAAGGGCGGCTTCATGGCTAACCCATACGTCATCACGCGCAAGTATGACCGTTCGGCCCCGCTCGGCACGGGTATCTACAAGGTGGGTGGCAACTACGCTGCTTCCATGCGTGCCCACGTTGAGGCTTGCCACGGCGGTGAATACGCCTGCGAGTTCTACCTCGACGCCAAGGAGAAGAAATACATCGACGAGGCTGGCGCCGCCAACTTCTTCGGTATCAAGAACGACACCTACATTACGCCTCAGAGCACTTCGATCTTGCCTTCCATCACCAACAAGAGCCTCATCCAAATTGCTGAGAGCCTCGGTATGAAGGTCGAACGTCGTCCTATCCCTGAAGAGGAGCTGGCCACCTTCGAAGAGGCTGGCGCTTGCGGCACGGCTGCTGTCATCAGCCCCATCTCGCGCATCGACGATCCCGAAACGGGCAAGTCGTACACCTTCGGCAACGGCAAACCTGGCCCGTGGAGCGAGAAACTTTACAACAAACTCCGTGGCATCCAGTATGGCACTGAGCCTGACGAGTTTGGCTGGACCACAATCATCGAAGGACTCTGATTTAGAGAGTTTTTCAAAAATCTTGAAAAAATGCGTCACCCAGTGGCGCATTTTTTTAATTAATGTGTATTTTTGTAGCGTGAAATAATAGTATTCATCAACTAAATATTACGACTATGAAGAAATTTACCTTTGCCTTAATGGCTTTGCTGGCCTTCACTTTCTCGGTGAAAGCACAGCAGTATGTGTCCACCGAACCTGCCAACAGGAATGTCATTCTTGAGGAGTTCACTGGCCGTGGCTGTGGCTATTGCACTGACGGTCACCGTATTGCCAATGAGCTTATGGCTGCCAATCCTGGCAGACTTTGGGCTATCAACATCCATGCTGGCGGTTATGCCCAGACTTCCTATCCCAACATGATTACCCCTGATGGTAACACCATCCATGGTGGTTTCCAAATCTCTGGCTATCCTACTGGTGTGGTCAACCGTACTACGGCTGCTGGTCAGAGCAGAAGCGCTTGGGCAGGCATCGCCAACCAACAATTGAGTCAAGTCTCTGAATGCAACATCGCTGGTATGGCGGTCGTCAATCCGGAAACGCGTGTGGCTACTATTACGGTGGAAGTCTACTACACGGGCAATAGCTCTGCTGATGAGAACTTCTTGACCGTGGCCATGTTGCAAGACAGCATCCTTGGCTCACAAGCCGACTACGGCAACTATAACCCGACGCAATGGCTCAATGGCCAGTATGTCCACACCCACATCCTTCGCGATGTCATCTCGCAAAGCGCTTGGGGTGATCCCATCAGCCCCACCACCCAGGGCACGCTGATCACGCAAACCTATGAGTACTTGATTCCTGAGGTCATCGGCAGCCCCAATGGTGTCGATGTCGACCTGAACAACATCCATTTCTTGGCTTGGGTCTCCGAACGTCAACAAGGCAGCGCCTATCGTCCTATCCTGACGGGTTGCGCACTTGAAATGGTGCAAGGCGTCGACGCTCCCATCTATCCCACCATCAAGGGCATCAGCCAAGCTGGTGGTGCCACCTGCACGCATACCAAGGACATCGAGGTGAATGTCCAGAACATCGGTACGGATGTTCTGACTTCCATGACGTTTGAGGTCGTGTTTGAAGGCGAAACCAAGACTATCAACTGGGAAGGCGAGCTGCAGCAGTATGGCGTCGAGAAGATTGCCACCACCTTGGATGTTCCTTTCGGCACCTATCCTGTGCAAGTCAACCTTACCGAAGCCAACGGTGAGCCTATGGATAAACATGCCACTGGCTCGGTCACTTGCATCGAATGGGCTGAGGTCGAGATCGAAGGCGAAGAGGAAGAGCTGACACTCGAACTCATGCAAGACAAGTTCGGCAACCACATCACCTGGGAGTTCACCACTCCCGATGGCACGGTACTCGCTTCTGGCGGTCCCTACACCATGCTGGCTAGCGGCACAGGCACTCAACTCCATGTTGAGCATGTCACTGTACCCGCCAACGAATGCGTACAGTTCACTATCTATGACCAGATGGGCAATGGCATCTGCTGCTCCTTCGGTCATGGCTACTACATCGTCAAGGACAGCCAAGGCAACGTGCTCTTTGGTGATGAAGACGATGGTGAGTTTGGCGAAGCTGCCTCGCAGCTGATTTCTGTCGCAGGTGCAGTGCAGGTTGATATCACCCAAACGGAAGTCGCCAACGTGGATTACAACCATGCCGACTTTATGGCTCACATGGAATGCAATGTTTATCCTGACGAAGTGGGCTTCGAGTGCCGTAAGGTGACCAGCCCCGAGCCGATGATTATCAACGGCGTCTATAATGAGTTCCAGAACATCCTTGGCTACACCGACGACCTTGAAATGTCAACCATTTATATGGTGAAGGCTTATGCCGTCGTCAATGGCCAGACCTATTATGGTCCTGAGACCACATTCCAAACCTGGATGGAAGGCGTCGATGAACTCGAGAACAGCGTGAAGCTCTATCCTAACCCGACAAACAACATCCTGAATGTCGAAGGTGATGGCATGAGCAGCATCGAGGTCTACAACGCCGTCGGTCAACGCGTCATGAAGCAAGAAGTCAATGGCAACAAGGCTCAAGTCAACACGCAGAGCCTCAACAGCGGTGTGTATTTCATCCGCATCGTCGCCAACGACGGCTCCATGGTGAACCGCACCTTCTCGGTGGCCCGTTAATCGGTCTGCTGAATGCAACAAAAAAAAGCCGCTTCATCGAAGCGGCTTTTTTTGTTGTGTCTTGATGGCAAAGATTTAACCGGGTAAAATGTCATTGCGGACCCTCATTCCGCGAATGCGGAACGCAATCTCATGACCTTAAAAGAGTCCTTTCTCCTTCAGCAACACACTCATCTGCTCCTGCAATTTCTTCGCTTCCTCGCCAGCCCTTACGGCGAAATCGCTGCCATTGGAAGCATAGATGATGCCTCTCGACGAGTTGACGAGCAAGCCACATTCGTCGTTCAAGCCATTGTGGGCCACGGCTTGCAAGTCGCCGCCTTGTGCACCTACACCAGGCACGAGGAAGAAATACTCGGGCAACATCTTACGGATCTCGCCCAACTCCTCGGGATGCGTGGCGCCTACCACAAACATCATCTGTTCCGAGGCGGCCCAAGTGGTGGCCGTTTGCAGCACCTGTTGGTGCAACATTCGTTCACCGACACTGAGGTATTGGAAATCCTGAGAGCCTTTGTTGGAGGTCAAGGCCAAGAGGATGACCCATTTGTCTTCGAAGTTGAGGAAAGGTTCCACGGAGTCTTTGCCCATATAAGGTGCCACGGTCAGGGCATCGGCTTTCAGGGTGTTGAAGAAGGCCTTGGCGTAGTTGGCCGAGGTGTTGCCGATGTCACCACGCTTGGCATCCGCGATGATGAAGATGTCGGGATAGTTGTTCTTGATGTATTGGATGGTTCGTTCCAGACTCTGCCAGCCTTTGGCGCCGTAGACCTCATAGAAAGCTGTGTTGGGCTTGTAGGCAACAGCGTAGGGTGCGGTCTTGTTGATGATTTGTTTGTTGAATTCAAAAACAGGGTCCTCGAAAGCCAACAATTCCTGCGGAATTTTGTTGATGTCGGTGTCAAGGCCGACGCAAAGGAACGACTGTTTTTTCTTGATCTGCTCAAAAAGTTGGTGTTTATTCATATTGTTATGTTTATTGTTTTCAATAAGCGAAGGTCCCTGAGCCCTGAGCCTGTCGAAGGGTCGAAGGGCTGGTTTATTAAGATTCAATGTTTTCTTTCAGTCTCTCAGCATTTTCAGCCATCATCAACTTGTTGATGATCTCATCTAATTCGCCATCCATGACGGCGGCAAGGTTGTAGACAGTCAAGCCTTCGACGCGGTGGTCGGTGACACGGCCTTGGGGATAGTTATAGGTGCGAATCTTCGCCGAGCGGTCGCCGGTCGAGACCATGGTCTTGCGCTTGGCGGAGATGTCGTTGATGTATTTCTGGTATTCCATGTCGTAGATGCGCGTACGCAGTCTTGCCAAGGCGCGTTCACGGTTCTTGGGCTGGTCACGGGTCTCGGTGCACTCGATGAGGATCTCCTGCATCTCGCCTGTGTTGGGGTTCTTCCACATATAGCGCAGGCGCACGCCCGATTCCACCTTATTCACATTCTGTCCACCAGCGCCACTCGAACGGAAGGTGTCCCACTTGATTTCGCCCTCGTTGATTTCCACGTCAAACTCCTCGGCTTCGGGCAGCACGGCCACCGAAGCGGCGGAGGTGTGGATGCGGCCTTGGGTCTCGGTCTTGGGTACGCGCTGCACGCGGTGTACGCCCGATTCGAACTTCAAAATTCCATAACAACCATTGCCCGTCACGGTGAAGTCGATTTCCTTGTAGCCGCCGCTGGCACCTTCGCTCACAGAGGTCACTTCGACCTTCCAACCACGGTTCTCGCAGAACTTGGAGTACATACGATACAAGTCTCCGGCAAAAAGGCAAGCCTCATCTCCGCCCGTGCCAGCACGGATTTCCATGATGGCGTTCTTACTGTCCTGTGGGTCTTTGGGAATCATCATCACGCGGATGTCTTGCTCGAGTTGCTCGATACGCGTTTGGGCGGTGTCCAACTCTTCTTGGGCCATCTTTCGCATCTCCTCATCCTTCTCCGTGGCCAAGATTTCGCGCGCTTCCTCTACGTTGGCTTTCAAGGTCTTGTATTCCTTGAAGGCCATGACGATAGGCTCCAAGTCTTTATAGTCCTTGTTGAGCTTCACGAACTTCTTCATGTCGGAAGCCACGGCAGGGTCGGCAAGCTGTTCGCCCATTTCTTCCCAGCGGTGCTTTATCGTTTCGAGTTTTGAGGTGATGTCCACGGTTTGTTATTTGTTGGGCAAAAGTACGAAATATTTCAAAGCCCAACGCTGAAACCATAGGATTAAATATGATTAAAACGCATTGAAGAGACAATTGTCATCATCAATGAAAAACAGATGCTTCTCGTCAACCAAGTATGCCTTTGACCAATTGTCAGGAAGATGCAGTGTCCATTCGATTGATCCTGTCGTATCGACGAGGCTTACATAGTTCTTCGAATCGAGATAATACAACAATAAATAGTCACCAGTAACTGTTTGCAAGGCGTCCGCAAGGATGTAGTCTGCTTCAGCTATGCCATGTTTCAGGTCGAAATGGGCGTTGTCGTTGTTGAATGGCAGTTCGAGGATACGGCCGTTTTGGTAGTTGGTAATGATGGGTGCGGCATTGAAATAGGCGTTATGACCGTCAGCTTTAATCAAACATAGTTTTGTCCCAAGTTGGTGCTTTTCGTTGAAATCAGGGATGAAAGCGTTGTCAACCAGTGATTTGAACCTGATTTCTCCGTTCGATTTCTCCATTCTGCAAAGGATATGCTTTTCGCTTTCTTCCTTTTGTGAAATACTCAGAATAATGTCATCCCAATCGTTGATTTGAAAGACGCAGTGCGCGTATGCATTGACTATAAAATCGTCGAATCGTAATGAATCGCGAAAGCGCAAAGGATAGATTGTCTGAATGTTAAGCTGTTCGTCCAAACCGATGATGGCACTTTCATTCATTGCCCTGACGACGGAATCTTGAATCCTTTCGTTGAAATAGGTCTCCGTGTAATTGACATTGACAAGCAGGAAAAGTGTGTCATTGAAAACGCAACCATTGTTGATTTTGACTTTCCCAAAATCAGGAATGTATGGCGCAATTTCCGAGTAATGTTCACTAACGACTTGCCAGGTTTTCGCATCTCCAAAGATGCCTTGATAGAGCGATGGGAAGTCTGTGTCCGAAAAGCCTTTGGTTTGCAAAAGATTGAAACTATCGTCAAGAAGATGTAATTCGTTGTAAGTGAAATCCATAAATAGGTAGTTGCCGTTCATAGAAATGCATCTGCTATCATCGGAAAGTGTTATTTCGTCGGGCAATTGGGTGAGCCTCCGCCCGATGTTTTGCAGTTTGGACAGCCTATTTAAAACAGGTGTCCATTTTTCGTTTTGGTTCAGTTCGGCATCGAAAACCAAGACGCCGTTTTTGTAGTAGTGAATCCTCGGGTTGATGCCGTGTGAGAGTTGCGCAAACAGCGAGTCGTCGCAAACCAGGTCGAAATCGCGCTCGATGTGTAGGAATTTGTCTGAAAATTTCCGTGCTTCTTTTGGGGTGGTGTTGTGAAAGACCAAATGAAGGTCGATGTCACCGTTGACGCTGTCAAGCATTCGGTACTGGTTGAAGCAATTTGCACAAAGGTTGGTGTTGGCCGTGACAAAAACTTCTTTGTTCTGTGCCTTGCATGAAACGGCCATCACCGTGAGAAGGATGGCCAAAAGGTTTTTTCTGATGTTGTTCATAGTTCTAACAATTTTGAGTTTTATGGCAAAATTGGCGAAATAGAAGCGCAAAACGTTGGAATGATGTTGGAATTTTGTTGGAATAATGTTGGAAATCGAATTTGTAATATGTTTATAATCAATAATCTAATAATTATTCAGCACAAAACTGTGGAATTATGTTGGAATTGCGTCGCCGACCAGTTTGTATGGATACCTTGGTTTCAGGAAAACCGTTATTTTTGCAGACAAAAGGAAATCCTATGCTTGACACAATTGCTCATCCAACAATATTTCACTTGCAGAAACCGATAGAGACTATTTCGGTGACAACGGACAGCCTTTCGGGGACACGCTCTTATCAAATTGCCCTCGCAACCAATGGAAAAGGCCAGCGTAATTCGTCTTTGGTGATTTGGAAAACGCTGTCATTTGGCCTGTTGGTTGTTGTTCTTTCGTGTGCGATTTGGCTTTGGTTACATCATAACAAGTTGAGAAAACAGCCGATGGCTGGAGGTGAGAATTCGGAATCTGCATTGAGGAATGAATTGTTCCACCAATCAGAAGCCTACAAATTGCTGGTTAGGAAAGGCTATTATTCGGTGAATCGGATGACAGGTTTGGAATTGTTGAGTGAGCAGGAAATCAGTGCGTTGTGTGATGCCGTTACCCATGTCTTTTCGACCTTTTCCGAAAGGCTTCTCGAGAGTGACCTACCGGAAAAGGATTACCAATTCTGTTGTTTGCTAAAGTCAGGGCTTTCGACCTTTAAATTGGCCGAAATCTATTGCGTTTCGGAAAGCGCCATTTTCAAGCGGAAGCAGAAACTGAAGGAAAAGCTAGGCTATAAAAATGATGACCGAACTTTGGATGAAATTGTTCAGCAGATATGATGCTGTATCGTTTCGAGTTTTGAGGTGATGTCCATAAAACCATTTACTTTTCCCCTGTTGTGGGTAGTGTAGGTCTATAACTGCTTAATCCATCTATATGCTCAAACAAATCTGGGTCAATATGAGCGAACATTGGATGTAATATGAAGTCGACACCTTCTCTTCTTGCCAATTTTGCGGCAGGGACAAAGTCGGCATCTCCTGCAATCAAAATGATGGTGTCGACCAGCTTTTTCAAAGCCAAAGAAGAAATGTCAACCCCAATTTTCATGTCTATACCTTTTTGCCTGATTTCCATATACACATCTTTCTCTTGCAAATCCTCGACTTTTTTCTTCCCGGATAAAAGTTCTTTTGTTGTTTCGGGATGGAGCATCCAATTCCCATTGTCTTTCAATGTGCCAAGGCGCAGTGCAACTTTACGTTTTCTTCTCAATGCATCAAAGAGTTTGCATCTGAAAACATATTCGTCTGACTTGCTGAAATCTACAGATTTATGCGTAATCGGGTTGTGAAATTTCTTGCCTAATGGCATACAATCGTAGTAGAAAATACGATAAAGCGTATTATTGCCAACCATGTGCAAGGCCATGGAATGCATGCAATCAGCAATTTCCTCGGCTGATAAACTTCTGTCTTTATTGTATAGTGCGTTGAATCTTTTCAGAAAAAAACCACCATCGATAAGCACGGCAATTTTTGTTGGGGGCAATGTGTGTGTATCTTTCTTCATAATAAAAAACAAGCTCGCGGGTAGGCTTGTTCATTATCGAGAATTGGCAGATGCCACCGGAACAAACGTCACCGTGAGCGTAATTGTGTTTGCAAAGATACATACTTTTTTGAAAAAAGAATGGATAATTCTAATCTATTTGTATAATTTAGAATTGTTCCAAATTTGTTTGTGTCGTCTATGGTCACACTAAGTGTTGTCATGATTATGTTGTTTTACCTTGCAAAGATACAAAATTATTGACGAAAAATGGTGTTTTTGCCAAAATTCGTCAATAAAAGGGTCTTAAAGTTGATTTGTTGTAAGGTTATGCTTGTTGTTTTTAGGTCTTCAGAAATACCCACGACACAAGGACTAAATTATTTGACAATTAGATCAATTTTGTTTGACAATAATAGACCTGAAAAAGCATGGTCGGATGTCTTTTTAAATAAACTGTCCTCTACACTATAATATAGGAATAGCTTATATTTCCCAGGTTCCAACTTCTTGGTTATCATAGGAAAGACTTTGACGTTAGTTTCGCCATTAGCAATAATGGTTTTATAATCAATCTCACGACGCTCTAAATCGTCTTCTATCCATTTGAACTTTACTTTCAAATTTCTTTTGTTGACAATATACCTGCTATTCTGTAGCTTTATTTCGTCTTCAATTCTATCACATGAATAAAATGACATGAATGGAGGACCGGCCATAATTTGATTTCCTTCGGAGTCTTCCAAGATATATTCTAAACCAAAACTGCCTACATTTGAGGGCTGAAACAATTGAATTGCATCATATAGATTATAATGAATTGAATCAATTGTAATTATTGTCCCTTGTGTATAGACGTTTTCACGAAACCGATGTAGGATAACAGTGTCTGTCGTTGGAAATGAAATGTGAACGTTAAGTTCTACGGCTTGCTGATGTCTTTTCTTTACAACAATGGTATCAGTAATGCTCATGATACCCTTACAATAAATCGAATCTTGGGCTAAGACACTATTCTCAATGAGAATGATGATTAGAACAATCAAAATCTTTGTAAAGGTCTTCATAGAGGTTTTCTTAATACTTAAACAATCCAAACTCGCTCTTAATCGTCAATCGCTTCACATCCGAAGCTTCCACATGCCCAATAATCTGGCTATCAATATTGAACTCCTTGGCGATGGCAATCATTTCGTTAGCGGCCTTTTCGTTGGTGTATATCTCCAATCGTGAACCCATGTTGAAGACTTTGTACATCTCGTGCCAGTCAGTGCCTGAGGCGGCTTGGATCATGCGGAAGAGCGGAGGCAATGCCAGCATGTTGTCCTTCACAATGTGCAGTTTATCAACGAAATGCAGTACCTTGGTCTGGGCACCGCCGCTGCAATGAATGACTCCGTGGATTTGTTTGCGGAACTCCTTCAGAATTGGAATCATCAGTGGGGCGTATGTGCGGGTGGGCGAGAGGATGAGCTTTCCAACATCAACGCCTGGGACTTCGGTCGGCTCGGTGAGTTTGTGCGGACCGGAATAGACCAAGTTTTCAGGGATACTATGGTCGTAGCTCTCGTCGTATTTCTCGGCCAGATAATGGTTCAGCATGTCGTGTCGTGCCGAGGTGAGGCCGTTGCTGCCCATGCCGCCGTTGTAGCTGTCCTCGTAGGTGGCTTGTCCGTAAGAAGCGAAGGCCACGATGACATCGCCGGGCTGCAGGTTGTTCTCAATCACTTCATCACGTCTGATGCGTGTCGTCACGGTGCTGTCGACGATGACGGTGCGCACCAGGTCGCCCACATCGGCGGTCTCACCACCAGTCAGGTAGATGCCAATGCCCAAGTCACGGAGTTTCTGCAAGAAATGCTCAGTTCCGTTAATCAAGGCGGAGATCACCTCGCCAGGAATCAGGCTCTTGTTGCGCCCGATGGTGGAGGAGAGCAGCATGTTGTCGGTGGCACCTACGCAGATGAGGTCATCGGTGTTCATCACCACGGCGTCTTGCGCCACGCCTTCCCAAACGCTCATGTCGCCGGTCTCTTTCCAATAGAGGTAGGCAAGCGACGACTTGGTTCCCGCGCCGTCGGCATGCATGATGTTGCAATACAGCGGGTCGCCACCGAGGATATCGGGGATGATTTTGCAGAATGCGTTGGGATAGAGCCCCTTGTCGAGGTTCTTGATGGCGTTGTGAATGTCTTCCTTTTCAGCTGAGACGCCACGTTGGCTATAGCGATTGTCCATGTTTTTTGACTTCGGGACTTCGGGACTTCGGGACTACGGGTTTGTAAGTCTCGCAGTCCCGTAGTCTCGCAGTCTCGTAGTCATTATTACTTGAATTTTAACTTTTTCTCTTTCGTGTCAAACTCGAAGTTGCCGAGTTGCTTCATGTTCTTTTGTCCGATGACCCATTGCTCGATCATCTTGCTGACGACCTTGCACTCCACATTGTAGAGCGAGCGGCCGGCGATTCTCACTTCCTTGATGACGACAATGGCGTTGTTGGCGATGCCCCCCGTAGTGAGGATCTTGTCCACGTCGCCCTTGAAGTCGCTGGCAGCGATGCGGTTGTCCTTCAGCAGCTGCAGGGCGCGGCTCTCCGAGACGCAGAAGTCGGCGTTTTGGCTGTAGGTGAAGGGCTCGTTGTAGCCATCCACGTTGGCGAAGAAGGTGAAATAGCCTTTGTTGTTGACGGTGAAGGTTTCAGTCTGGTCTTCCTGTGGGTTGATGGCGATGTTGACGGTGCCGCCTTCGTTGATGTGCTCGCGTGGCACGAAGTCCTTGCTCAAGATACGGAACTCGGTGCGGCGGTTCATCTGGTGGGCCGCCTCGCGCACGTCGTTATTGGGCAGTTTGTTGATGAAGTCTTCGGTGAGTCGCGTGCCCGCCTTGAAGGTGTAGCCCCTCACGGTCATGTCTTTTTGGATGGTGCGAGGCACTCTCTCGCCATAGCCCTTGGCGGTGAGTCGCAGCGGGTCGATGCCACGGATGATGAGGTAGTCGACGACGCTTTGTGCACGTTTCTGCGACAGGATGTCGTTGTGCTCGTCGGTGTCGCGGGCATCGGTGTGTGAGGCCAACTCGATGGTGATGGTCGGGTTCACCTGCAGGGTCTCGATCAGGCCTTGCAGCGAGTCTTCAAACTGGGGCTTGAGGTCCCATTTGCCCAGGTCGTAGAGGATGTCGGGCAGCATGATGGGCTCCTGTGGGATGGGCTCGATGTCGTAGTCTTTCTCGATGTCCTTGCTGAACTCCAGACCTATGGTGGTCTCTTGTGCGGTCAGCGTGAAGTAGTTGTCCTTGTCGATGCTGATATCGTAGGTTGTGTTCTTGTTGATCTGGCTGTCGCTGAAGTTGAAGTAACCCTTCTCGTTGGTGCGGGTAGAGAGGTTGGAGCCATCGCTGCCCACCAGTCGTACTATGGCGTTGCTGACGAACTGCTTGGTCTTGGCATCTTTGACGACGCCTGAGAAGGTGAACAGGATGGGCGGCTCTTCAAAGTAGTAGATGTTGTCCAAGCCACGGCTGTTGCCACGGTTGGAGGAGATGAAGCCGCGCTCGTCGTTAGGGTGGAACACGATGGCGAAGTCGTCGCCGACAGAGTTGATGGGATATTTCAGGTTGCGGGGTTCGCCCCATTCGCCTGCGGTGTCCATCGAAGAGACGAAGATGTCGAGGCCGCCCATGCCGCCGTGACCGTCAGAGGCAAAGTAAAGGGTGGTGTCGTATCTCAAGAACGGGAACACCTCGTTGCCGGGCGTGTTGATGCGTTCGCCGAGGTTGAAGGGATGCTTGAATGGCTCGCTGGTGTTTTCGCGCATGGCCACCCAGATGTCGTTGCCGCCGAAGCCGCCTTTGCGTTCAGCGGCGAAATACATAATGAGCTCGTCGCTCGAAAGGGTGGGGTGACCAACGATATCCAAGGTGTCGACGCCGGCAATCTCCACGGGACGTGCATCTGAGAAGGCGCCGCCGCTCTTGCCTGCCACCATGATCTGGCAGCCGTTCTTACGGTGGGCACCATTCTGACAGCGTGTGAAGTAGAGCTTGGTGTAGCGTTCATTCATGAAGGGCGTGCCCTCGCTGGCGTTCGTGTTGATGTTCTCGTTTTCATCGGCAAGCACAGGCGTGCTCCAGTCGCCTTTACGGTCCTGCTTCGAGATGAAGAAGTCGGCAAACTCCTGTCCGGTGATGCCATCCTTCTCCTTGCCGGTGGCGGCGTCGCGCGTGGAGGTGAAGATGATCTCGTTGTAGTTGTTGTTGGTCCAACAGGCACCGAAGTCGGAGTCTTTGGTCGAGTTGACCTTCTTCAATGCCGTGAGCTCATATTTCGATGGGTTCTCCATCCATTCCTGGATCTGTTGTGTAGTCTCGATGCCTATGGGCCCTCGTGGGTCGTTAGGCACCCTCTGTGCATACATCTCATACATCTGTATGGCGTCCTTGAACTTCTCGTTCTGCTTGTAGACTTCGGCCATATAGAGGTAGACCTCAGGATGGGTGTTGGGGTATTCCGTTTTCAGCAGGCGCTTATAGTAAGGCTCGGCGCGTTTGGTGAGGCCGATGAGGCGGTAGCATTCGCCCATCTGGAAGCTGATGCGGTTGCGCTCGTCTTTGTTGCGGCGCACCTTGCGGTAGGCTTTCTTGTAGCGGTCGGCAGCCTCGGTGTATTGTTTGCGCCCAAAGGCGAGGTCGGCGTTTTTGGCAGGGTTTCTTCTCTGCGCGTAAAGGTCGCTGCTCATAAAGATGAACAGGGCCGACATGAGGATAAGGATGTATCTTTTCATAGACTTCAATTCTCTTTTCTTCAAACGCGGAATACGCGATAATATTATCGGACAAAGGTACAACAATTCCGTGAATCGGAGAAGGATTTGGCAATAAAAAAATCCCGCCGTTTCCAGCGGGATTTTTGCAAGCAGTTTAGAAGGTGAATTATGATGTTACATCATTTCTTCTTCGAATCGTTTTCTTCTTCAATGGCCTTGTCTTTCTTGTTGCCTTTCATCAAGACATAGGCGAAAGGCGATGACAGGAACACTGAGGAGAAGGTACCGGCCAACACACCGACCAACAGGGCGAAGATGAAGCCGCGGATGGTGTCGCCGCCGAAGATGAAGATGGCAAGCAACACGACCAAGGTCGAACCCGAGGTGTTGAACGAACGGGTCAAGGTGCTGTTAACGGCGCTGTTCATGTTGGACTTCCAGGAGCTCTTCGGATGCAAACCGACGTTCTCGCGGATACGGTCGAAGATAACCACCGTAGCGTTGATGGAGTAACCGATGACGGTCAGCACAGCAGCGATGAAGCTCTGGTCGACTTCCATGGTGAAGGGCAGCACGTTGTAGAATAGGGAGTACATACCCAACACGATGATGGTATCTTGCGTCAGGGCCATGATGGAAGCCACACCATATTGCCATTTCTTGAATCGGATGGCGATGTAGACGAACATCAGAGCCAAGGCCACGATGATAGCCCAGATGGACTTACGGGTGACGTCGCTGGCGATGGTGGCGCCCACTTTCTGGGTGCTCAGGATGCCCACGGTCTCGTCTTCCGAAGAGAATTGGCTCATCTCAAGGTTGTTGTTGTAAAGACCCTTCAAACCGTCATAGAGGATGGTTTGGATGACCGAGTCGACGGCAGGGCTGTCGTTGTTGATCAAGAACTTGGTCGTGATCTTCACCTGACCGTTGGTACCATAGGTCTTCACTTCAGGAGCTGACCAGTCTTCAACTTCTTGGTCTTCTCTCATGGAGAGGGCGCTGTGGATGGCGTTCTTGTCGAAGTCGGCGGTGCTCAAAGCTTCACGCACGTCTTCAACCTTGATGCTCGGGTTGTCGAATTGGACAACGTAGTTACGGCCACCCTTGAAGTCGATACCGAGGTTCAAGCCACGGATGCCGAGTGAGATCAAGCTGACCAAGAGGAAGCAGATGCAGATGATGAACGAGGTCTTGCGCATGCCGATGAAGTCGTAGTGCTTATCCTGCAGGAAGTTGCGTGTCCAAGCAGTGCTGAAGGTGATGTTTCTTTCCTTGTCCAGCATACGTTCGAAGATCAGTCTCGAGATGAAGATGGACGTGGCCAGAGAGGTCAGGATACCGATGCAGAGGGTGACGGCGAAGCTGTGGACAGGACCCGTACCCAAGATGATCAGGATGATACCGGTGATTAAGGTGGTGACGTTACCGTCGATAATGGCGGAGTAAGCGTTCTTGTAACCATCGGCGATGGCGAGCTTCAAGCCCTTACCAGCCTTGATCTCTTCCTTGATACGTTCGAAGATAATCACGTTCGAGTCAACGGCCATACCCAAGGTCAACACGATACCGGCGATACCAGGCAGGGTCAGCACCGAGCCGAGGCAAGCCAGCACACCGAACAGGAAGAACACGTTGACCAACAGGGCGATATCGGCAACGAGACCAGCCTTGTTGTAGAAGAACACCATGTAAACCAGCACGAGGACGAAGGCGAACACCATCGACCACATACCCTTTTGCACGGCTTCCTTACCGAGCGAAGGACCAACGACCTGCTCCTCAAGAATTCTTGCAGGGGCGGGCAACTTACCGGCCTTCAGGATGTTGGCTAAGTCTTGGGCCTCTTCGATGGTCATGCCACCACCGCTGATGGAGGAACGACCGTTCGGGATCTCGCCGTTGACGACGGGATAGCTGTAGACGTAGTCGTCAAGAACGATGGCAATCTGCTTGCCGATGTTCTCGCCAGTGAGGCGCTTCCAAGCTTTGGCACCTTCAGGGTTCATCTGGATGGTGACCTCCACTTGGTTGTTCTGACCGTAGTCCTGACGGGCGTCGGTGATGACTTCACCACCGAGGGCGCATTTGTTTTCGCGCGACATCTTCAGGGCGACGAGGTCGAGCACTTCGATGTTCTCGCCGTTCTGGCCAGGATAGGTCTCGGGTTTCACCGTCCAGGCGAGCTTGAGGTTGCGGGGGAAGATGCCCTGCACCTCGGCCAGCATCTTGTTGATGGCAGCGGTGTCTTTCACCTGGGCGATACCCACACGGGCTGAACCGCCGTTGATGGGCTGCAGTTTGGCATACAAAGGATGGTTCTCAGCGAACTGATCCATGTTTTCGTCTTCGGCGACTTGCTCTTCCTCTTGGTTCTCGGCAAGTTGGTCGAGGAGGCTGCTGTCAGTGCTGTCGGCCTCGGCCACTTCGGCACCTTCTTCGGCGATCACCTGAGCGTTGTCTTCAACGAGGCTGTCGTTGACAACCACAGGGGCTTCAGTCTCGTCCAACGAGCTCTTGGCCTTTCTGGTCTCAGCCAGCTTGGCGTCGGCTTCATTGAAGAACTGCTGCACGTCGGCAAAGTTGTAGGTCTCCCAGAATTCGAGTTGTGCCGTGCCCTGGAGGAGCTTACGCACACGCTTCGGGTCTTTGATACCGGGAAGTTCGACGAGGATACGGCCCGAGTTCTCCATCTTTTGGATGTTGGGTTGAGCCACACCGAAACGGTCGATACGGGTTCCCAGGATCTGGTAAGAACGGTCGATGGCGCCATCGCATTCGCTCTTCAAGACCTTCAGCACGTCTTCGTTGCTGGAATTGATGTTGATGCCTTTGTCCTTGAATTCATACAGGAAGATGGAGACAAGACTGGCGTTGGGATCGGTCTCTTTGAAAGCTTCGCCAAACAGGGTGACGAAGTCGCCCTTGCTCTGCTCCTGTCTCTTGGTGGCCAGTTCCATGGCTTTCAAGAAAGTGGGGTCTTGCGAGTTGCCCGACAAGGCATTGACGATGTCTTTCACCGAGACTTCCAGGGTGACGTTCATACCACCCTTCAAGTCCAAACCCAAGTTGATTTCTTTTTCCTTAGCATCGCGATAGGTGAACTTCTTGAAACCCAAGTTGTACACATTCACGTTGCTCATCGAGTCCAAATAGTGCGATTCCATCTCATTTTTCAAGAGATTCAAATCTAATGACTCATCTCCATTTGCAAGTTTCGTAGCCTCAACTTCGGCAAACTTCTCTGCTTTCTTTTCCACTCTCTTGGTCACCAAAGTGAAGGAGAGCTGATAGAGAAAGATCAGCGCGAAGATAATGGCTATCGTCCTGATTGCTCCTTTGTTTTGCATTGTAAAACTAATTTAATTATTTGACTTTTAATTATTTAACTATTCTCAGTGGTCAATTTTACTCATTACGAGCCTGCAAAAATACAAAAAAATCTATTTATATTTCAACCATTTGAATATTTCCTTGTAGGAAAGTTTTTTTCCGTACATCAGAATACCCGTGCGGTAGATCTTTGCAGCAATCCAGGTCATCAACACAAAAGTGCCGGCCAACAACACGATCGAAAGCACGATTTGCCAAATGGGCACACCGAATGGGATCCTCACCATCATGGAGATAGGGGAGGTGAAGGGGATCATAGAGAGCCATACGGACAGGCTGCTGTCGGGGTTGTTGACGATGTAGAATGAGGAAATGATGGCGACAATCAAAGGGACGGTGACGGGCAGAGTGAACTGCTGGGCGTCGGTGTTGTTGTCGACCAACGAGCCGATGGCGGCATAAAGGGTCGCATAGAGTAAATATCCGAGGATGAAGAAGATAAGGAAGGTGGCAATGATGGTGCCGAAATCGATGGAGTGAACGATCTCCAGTATGCTCTGCACGCTCTCGTTGTTCATGACATTTTCGTTGCTGATTTGTTGTGCCATCACGGTCCCCGATGAGAGCATCTCGGGATTGCTGAGACCCATGAAGGCAGAGAAGCCCAGATATAAGGCACCTGTCAGCACAATCCATAGGACAAACTGGGTGAGTGCCACCAAGGAGACGCCGATGATCTTGCCCATCATCAGCTGGAAAGGCTTCACCGAGCTGACGATGACTTCGATGATACGGTTGGTCTTCTCTTCAGCCACGCCTTGCATCACCTGTCCGCCAAAGAAGATGATGAACATATACACTAGCATGGCTAAGGCGATGCCGAGGGTGAATTGTACCTTGGTGAAGGTCTCCTTCTCGTTGCCTTTCTCGTCCATGCGCATGATGGAGAGGTTGACGTCAGTCTTGACGGCGCTGACAATCTCGGGGTCGACGCCGTTGGCCATCAGTTTCTGGTCTTCAATCTCTTTTTGCATCACCCTGCTGATATAGGTCTCCACTTCCATAGGTACCTGACGGATGCTATAGACGATGGCGTTGGAGGGGATGTTGAGCTGGGTGGGTGGGACATAAAGCGCCATGTCGAAGATGTTCTCCTTGACCAGGTTTTTCACCGAGTCGATGGGCTGACCGGGCAGGATGACGAAGGTGTGTTCCTTGTTGTCCTGAAAGCGGTTCTCAAACCAATGGCTTTCGTCGACGACGGCGATGCGCATGTTCTCGTTGTTGCTGTTGAGGGCCAGCATGATGGGGATGATATAGATGGCCGCCATGAGGATGGGGCCGAGGAAGGTCATAATGAGGAAGCTGCGCTTGCGCACACGTGTCAGATACTCGCGTCTGATGATGAGTCCGATCTTGTTCATGAGGCTTGGTTTTGGGATTGAACTTCTTGGATGAAGATGTCGTTCATCGATGGCAACACTTCCTTGTAAGAGACAAGCTGTCCGTTTTGGAGCAGCTGGGCGATGAAGTCGTTCGACGTGGCACTGAGCAAGGTCAGTCGCATCTCGTCCTCGACGTCGGTCTGCTCCACCTTTATATTATTATAGGTGTCGCCCAAAGCATAGATGGCCTGCGGTGTCGTGGTGCGCACTACGATCTCGCGCTTGTGGGTGTCGTGCTGCCGTTTGATGTCGCTGACCTTGCCCTCGAGGATGCTCTTCCCTTTGTTGATGAGGGTGATGCGGTCGCAGAGTTCCTCAACGGAAGCCATGTTGTGTGTTGAGAGGAGTATGGTGGCGCCTTTGTCGCGCAACTCGAGGATGGACTCCTTCAGCATGTTGGCGTTGATGGGGTCGAAGCCGCTGAAAGGCTCGTCGAAGATGAGGATGTCGGGCTCGTGGATGACGGTGGTGATGAACTGCACCTTCTGCTGCATGCCTTTGCTGAGCTCTTCCACTTTCTTGTCCCACCAGCCGCCGATTTCAAACTTGTCGAACCATTGTTTCAGCCTACGCTGTGCCTCGGCTTTCTTGATGCCTTTCAGCTCGGCAAGGTAGATGGCCTGCTCGCCCACCTTCATCTTTTTGTAAAGGCCTCTTTCCTCGGGGAGGTAGCCTATACTGGCCACATGTCTTTGTCCAAGTGGCTCCCCGTTGATGAGCACCTGGCCCGTGTCGGGCATGGTGATTTGGTTGAGGATGCGGATGAGGGTGGTCTTGCCTGCACCGTTGGGGCCCAAAAGCCCATAGATGCAGCGCTCCGGGATGTCGATGCTGATGCGGTCCAAAGCCGTGTGGCCCGCATAACACTTGGTGACCTCGTTGACGGATATTTTAGTCATGTTTTAATTGTAAAACGGGCCCTTCGACAGGCTCAGGGACCCTTGCTAGGTCGTTGAGCCTGTCGAAACGCCGGTTTATTTAGTTAAAGTAATCCTTAATCTTACTGAAAAAGCTCTTCTCCTCGGGGGTGGGGTTGGGTTTGAAGTTCTGCGACTGGCCAAGTTGTTGCAACAACTGTTCCTCTTCCTTGCTGACCTTCTTGGGAACCCATACGTTGACGTTGACGAGCATGTCGCCGTTGCCGTAGCCGTTGAGGATGGGCAGGCCTTTGCCTCTCAGCCGCAGCACCTTGCCACTCTGCGTGCCAGGAGCGATCTTCACACGCACCTTGCCGTCGACGGTGGGCACTTCGGCTTGGGTGCCGAGGATGGCCTCTGGGATGGTGATGAACAGGTTGTAGATCAGCGTGCTCTCGTCGCGCTCGAAGTCGGGATGCGGCTCTTCTTCGATGAGGACGAGCATGTCGCCGTTGACGCCGTTGTGAGGACCGGCATTGCCTTTGCCGCGCACGGTGAGCTGCATGCCTTCGCCCACGCCGGCAGGGATGTCGATGTCGATGACTTCGTCGCCTTTCGTGATGCCCTCGCCACCGCAATGGGTGCATTTCTTCTTGATGACGGTGCCAGTGCCGTTACAGGTGGGACATACCGAGGCGGTCTGCATCTGTCCGAAGAAGCTGTTGACGGTCTGCACCACCTGACCGCGACCGTGGCAGGTGGGACAGGTCTCGGTGGAGCCGTCCTCAGAGCCGCTGCCATGACAATGGGTGCAGGCGACGTATTTGCTGACCTTGATTTTCTTCTTCACGCCATGGGCAATCTCCTGCAGGTTCAGCTTCACCTTCACTCGGATGTTGGAGCCGCGTTGCTTGACGGTGCCGCCACGGCTGCCGCCGCCACCGAAACCGCTGAAGCCACTGAAGCCTCCACCGAAGTCGAAGCCGCGGCCGAACACGCTGTTCAGGATGTCGTTCAAGTCGAAGTCGCCGAAGCCACCGAAACCGCCGCCACCGCCGGCTGAGCCGCCGTCCATGCCGGCGAAGCCGTAACGGTCGTAACGCGCCTTCTTGTTCTCGTCACTCAACACGGAATAGGCCTCCGAGGCTTCCTTGAAGTTCTCCTCGGCGGTCTTCTTCTCGGCATCGGTGCCGTTCACCCACTTGTCGGGGTGCCATTTCAAGGCAGCCTTACGGTAGGCGCTCTTTATCTCGTCGGGTGTGGAGTTCTTGTTGACTCCTAACACCTCGTAGTAATCTCTTTTTTCTGCCATTCTTGATTCCTTTCTTAGTTACCGACTACGACACGCGCAAAGCGAATCACCTTGCCATTCAACTTGTAGCCCTTCTGGATAACATCCAGGACCTTACCCTTCTTGTCCTCCTCAGGGGCGGGAATCATGGTCAAAGCCTCGTGTTCGTCGGTGTTGAACTCGGCATTCATGGCGTCGATTTCTTCCAAGCCTTTCTTCTTCAACGTGTCTTTCAGCTTGTTGAAGATCAAGGTAACGCCTTGCATGTCGGCCTCGTTGCCGTTCTTTTCCATGTTTTGAAGGGCACGCTCGAAGTCGTCGAACACGGGCAGGATGTCCTTGATGACGTTCTCCGAAGCCGTGACCGTCAGCTCCAGCTTTTCCTTGGCGGTGCGCTTGCGGAAGTTGTCAAATTCCGAGAACAGACGCAGGTATTTGTCGTTCAACTCGGCATATTTGGCTTTTTCTTCTTCCAATGCCTTCTCTTGGGCATGACGGATCTTGAACCGCTTTGACTTTTTATCTGCAACATTGTCACATTGAGTCTCTTTGGCTTCGGTGTTTTCTTCTTGTTTCGGCTGTTCGTCAACGGGTTCTTGGCTGTTTTCCATGTCGGGATTGACGGTGTCTTTCAAGGCATCGTCTTGATTGTTAACGTTTTCGTTTTCTGTCATGATATATGTGTGTTTTTACTCTTTTGTCATTTTGCGGCAACAACAATCAAATCCTTTGCCAAAGCTTATGCTTTGACAAAATGGCAGGGTCGTGAAGGTGCGTTTGGCTTAGAGGCGCTCGATGATAGGCCCGTTGAGGCTGAGGGCATTGACGCGCTTGTCGATGTATTGGTAGCCGCGTTCGATCTGGTCGCTGTTGTCGATGATGCTGTCGCCCTTGGCCGAGAGTGCTGCGATGAGCAGCGAGACGCCGGCGCGGATGTCGGGCGAGGCCATGCGGATGCCCCTTAGGGCATGGGCGTGGTCAAGACCGATGACGTTGGCGCGGTGCGGGTCGCAGAGGATGATCTGCGCACCCATGTCGATGAGCTTGTCGACGAAGAACAGACGGCTCTCAAACATCTTTTGGTGGATGAGCACGGTGCCTTTGGCTTGGGTGGCCACGACCAAAACGATACTGATCAAGTCGGGCGTGAAGCCGGGCCAAGGTGCGTCGGCCACGGTGAGGATGCTGCCATCCATGAAGGTCTGTACCTCGTAATGTTCTTGGGCAGGGATGAAGATGTCGTCGCCGCGGTATTCCATCTGTATGCCGAGTTTGCGGAACACATCGGGTATGATGCCCAGCTGTGCGATGCCCGCATTCTTGATGGTGATCTCGCTACCTGTCATGGCGGCCATGCCGATGAAGGAGCCTACTTCGATCATATCGGAGAGTAGGGTGTGCTCCGTGCCGTGCAGACGGCTGACGCCGTTGATGGTCAATAGGTTGGAACCGACGCCTTTGATGTCGGCACCCATATTGTTGAGCATGGTGCAGAGTTGCACGAGGTAGGGCTCGCAGGCAGCGTTGAAGATGGTGGTAGTACCTTGTGCCATCACAGCGGCCATGACGATGTTGGCAGTGCCGGTGACCGAAGCCTCGTCGAGGAGCATGTAGCAGCCTTTCAGACCGCCTTGTTGCACTTTAACTTGGTAGCTGTCGAAATCAAAGATGGCACCAAGTTTCTGGAGACCGATGACGTGGGTGTCGAGCCTACGGCGGCCGATTTTGTCGCCACCGGGTTTGGGCATGTAGGCTTTGCCGAAACGGGCCAGCATGGGTCCCGTCATCATCACGCTGCCACGCAGCTTCGAAGCGGTGCTTTGGTAGTCAGTGCCATTGAAGTAGTCGAAGTTGAGCGACTTGGCTTGCAAGGTGATGTCGTGGCGCGTGGGGCGCTCGACGCTGACGCCCATGCCTTCCAACAGGGCGATCAGGTTGTTGATGTCGAGGATGTCGGGCAGGTTGTGGATGGTGACTTTCTCTTCCGTCAGCAGACAGGCACAGAGGATCTGCATAGCCTCGTTTTTCGCGCCCTGCGGGATGATTTCGCCTTGCAGCTTTCCGCCGCCTTTGATTTTCAATGAAGCCATGACATTAGAGTTTTCCTAGTTCTTGCATGCGTTTCTTGTAGGCCGGGTTGTTGGGGTTGTTCATGTTGGCCTTTAGGTTCGGCACCTTCTTCTTTTTCTTCTTGCCTTGCTGTTGTTGCTGCTGCTTGGCTTGGGGCTGGCCTTTTCCAGGTTGGTCACCGTTGCTGTTCAGCTTTGCTTCGTCGGCGATGATGAGGCGTCCGCCCGACAGGTTCTTCAGGTCGTCGATGATGACTTGGTCGTTGACGACGCTCTTGTTCCATTCCAGGTAGTCGCGTTTCATTTGGCCTGCCAAAGAGTAGGCGAGGGCCTCACGCACTTCGTCGTTCTCTTCCTTCGAGGCGGCCTCAATCATCTTGATGAGGTATTGGCCGTAGTGGCCGTATTTGATGTCGTTGTTCTGGTAACCGATATGCTGAGGCTTGCTTTGTTGCTCCACGGGAATGGGCGGTGCGAATGGACTGTCCACGTCGAGGTTATAGCCCGAGATCATATAGAGGTGATCCCAGAGTTTGTGTTCGTAGTCGCTCGACTGCTTGATGCTCGGGTTCATCTGCACCATCACGCTGATGATGTATTTGGCGGCTTCGGTGCGTTGCTCACGGTCCTCGATCTCATGCAGTTTCTTGATCATCTCCTGCACGCAACGGCCGTATTCCGAGATGACGATTTGTTCTTTTTCTGTATTGTAGGTTAATCCTGTTCTGTCCATAGATTCAAATTTGCCGCAAAGATAGGGATTTTTATTTGATTATGGCCAACCTTGCAAACTTCAGCATGAGCATCTTGATGCCCGATGTGTCGAAGCGAACGCTAGCTTTCTTGTTGGCTCCTGCACCCTCGATGCTGAGTATGGTGCCAGCACCGAACTTGGCGTGCATCACGCGCATGCCTTCTTGCAAAAGGTCGGGGTTGGAGGGCTCGAGGTTTTGCGGAACGGCGGGTTGGCTGGAGGCAGGTTGGCTGGCGCTGGGTCGTGTCGTAGGCGTGTTCGGGAGGTTGCGGAAGCCATGCTCGCTGAACCGACCGAAGGGCTTGCCGCCTACAGGCGAGGTGCCTCTGAACGAGGCCTTCTGCGTCTGTTCGATGAGGTTGGCGTCGATCTCGTCGACAAAACGCGAACGCTCGCTGAGGGTGAGGTTGCCGTAACGGTAGCGTTGCTCGGCATAGCTGAGCGTGAGCTTGGTCATGGCGCGGGTGATGGCCACGTAGAACAGACGACGTTCCTCTTCCAGCTCTTCTCTTGTGCTGAGGCTGAGGATGCCGGGGAAGAGGTTTTCTTCCATGCCGACCACATAGACGTAAGGGAACTCCAATCCCTTGGCCGAGTGTACGGTCATCAGGCTGACGTAGTCTTCGTCGGGGTCGTCTTTCTTCATCTCGCTGTCGGTGAGCAGGGCCACGTCTTCCATGAACTGCACCAAGTCGACGCGGGCAGTCTCGCCTGTGGTCTCGTCCACCTGCCGGTCGCTGAATTCCATAATGGCGTTGAGCAACTCCTCCACGTTCTCAACCCTTGAGACGCCTTCAGGGCTGTCGTCTTCCTTGAGGACTTTGATGAGCCCGATGGTGTTGGTGATGTGCTTGGCCAGTTCGAAGGCGTTCATCTTGGCTTGCAGGGTCTGGAAGCTCTTGATCATCACCATGAAGTCGCGGAACTTGTTTACCGTGCCCATGTTGAAGTCCTGCGGAAACACGTTGTTCTCCAAGCACTTCCAGATGCTCGTGCGTTGTTCGTTGGCCGTGACCATCATGCGTTCGATACTGGTCTTGCCGATGCCTCGTGCAGGGTAGTTGATGATGCGGAGCAGGGCCTGTTCGTCCTCAGGGTTGATGACGACGCGGAAGTAGGCCAACAGGTCTTTGATTTCCTTGCGGTCGTAGAACGAGAGGCCGCCATATATTTTATAAGGTATGTTTTGTTTGCGCAGCGCCTCTTCCATCGAACGCGATTGTGCGTTGGTGCGGTAGAGGATGGCGAAGCTCTTGTTGGGCAGGTGGCGTGTCATCTTGTATTGGAAGATGCTGTTGGCTACCATGGTGCCTTCCTCGGTGTCGCTGTTGGCGTGGATGAGGCCGATGAGCTCACCTTTCTCTTTGTCGCTCCACACCTTTTTCTTGATCTGGTCCTTGTTGTGCGCGATGACGGCGTTCGACGCGTTGACGATGTTCTGGGTGGAACGGTAGTTCTGCTCCAACCTGATGAGCTTATAGTCGGGGTAGTCGTTCTTGAAGTTGAGGATGTTCTGGATGTTGGCGCCACGGAAGGCATAGATGCTTTGGGCGTCGTCGCCCACCACACAGAGGTTTTCAAACAGTGCCGCTATGCGCTTCACGATGAGGTATTGGGCGTAGTTGGTGTCCTGATACTCGTCGACGAGGATGAACTTGAAGTGGTTCTGGTATTTGTAGAGCACATCGGGGTTGTCGCGCAGCAAGATGTTAGTGAAGTAGAGGATGTCGTCGAAATCCATGGCGTTGGCGCGATGCAGACGTTCGTTGTAGAGCTTGAACAGTTGCGCGATCAGCGGCTTGTTCGACTTGCGGTCGGTCTCTTGGATCTCGGGGTCGTTGGCGTAGTCTTCGGGCGAGTAGAGACTCGACTTGGCCGCCGAGATGCGCGACAGCACCTGTTTGGCGGGGTAGACCTTGGTGTCGAGGTTCAAGTCTTTAAGGATTTGTGTGATGAGCGCCTTTGAGTCGTCGGTGTCGTAGATGGAGAAGTTGGCCGTGAAGCCGATCTTCTCCGCCTCTATGCGCAGGATGCGGGCGAAGATGGAGTGGAAGGTGCCCATCCACACGTTGCGTGCGTCGCTGGCGTTGACGAGTTGCATGATGCGTTCCTTCATCTCGCGGGCAGCCTTGTTGGTGAAGGTGAGGGCCATGATGCTGAAGGGGTCTACGCCCTCCTGAATCATGTAGGCGACGCGGTAGGTGAGGGCGCGGGTCTTGCCCGAACCGGCACCTGCAATCACCATCACGGGGCCTTCTATAGTGGTAACGGCCTCTCTTTGAGGCTCGTTGAGGTCATTCAGTAAATCAATCATTGTTTACTCGTTTGGTCGGCAAAGATAAATAAAAAAGTTGAGAGTTGAGTGTTTAGAGTTGAGAGTAGTTTTAAGTTTAGAGTTGTAAGGCCGTAAGGTTATCCCACCGTGGCAGTAGGGGCAGACCCGTGTGTCTGCCCGGTTTCGGAAATAATAAAATTTGTAGATTGGATTTTTAAGATTATCTTTGCAGCATCATACGCGGAATAGTATGCCCAAAACGAAAATAGAAGGCAGCCTGTCGGGAATCGTCGACAAAATGAATAAGGCCTACGATGGTCTTATCGGTGAAGGCTTCAACCTGGGCCTTGATCGGCGTATTGTGCCTGAGATGGTCGACGGGTCAGTGACGGGTTGGAGGATGCAACGCTGTGAAGACGGTGTCTGGGTCGATTTGGACGAGAAGCCTTTCGCGACCATGGGGGAGTTGATCGCGTTTTATAAGGAGGAAAAAAAGTAGGGTTATTTTTGCACCGTTCAATAAATTGGTAATATGGCAACAAAAGCATTTCAAGAAGCATTGAAACTATTCAAGGCAACAGTCGCTCCTTTTTATAGTAATGGCGTCGCAGCTAGCTATCATTCATATGTCTCTGCCATTCAGTCGGAGTTGGACAAAATGACACCTTGTCCTCAAATCCTTGAAGATTGGGTTTTGCCACAGATAAAGAAAAGCAGCCAGTCTTCTGCATTGGAATTTGTTGAAAAAGTGCTAGATGAGTTGAATAATGTTTTTGGCAGTGTGCAGAATATAGGCCCTTATAAGAAATCAGATTGTCGTTCTGCTCTTATATCCTTCACAAAATTTGTTTTGGGACAATATAAGGCAGATCTGTATTTGACTTTAGATCAGGGAAGTGATGAAGCCAATTGTAGAATCATTGCTCGAAATGCTTTGTTTTGTACTGTCGAAGTCGCTGAAAAGATAAAAGATGGGGAGTTTGGGTCGAAATTCAATAAGATGCATCAGGGAGGAGCACAGAAGGGTAATAAGTACTATTCTTGGTTTTGCTATGGTTTTCAACGCATGGCGAATGGACAAAAGAGGAGGACGACAATTGTGATACCCCAAGGGTCGCCGGATCCAGAAAGTATCCTAGAATATGTCCTTGACGATAACTCGAAAGCGAATGAAGCCATCAAGAAAGCTGTTATCGCAGGGTTGCCAAACTGGATGAAAGGTTCTTTCTATGATTTTGATAACTATATGGCTTGTCATATTTGGGACAAAACTTGTTATGACTATCGGTTTCATACCAGCGTTTTTAATATTGTGTTGCTGCCAACGCCAATTGGAGGCTTGACCGATTATTGCGCGGCGGTCAATGAATTGCTACAATATGAATCCGCTATGAGGTTTGGTGTTTATCCTGAAGGCTGCTCCTATTTGATGTCCCGTAATACAACGCGGATTTATAATAAACTCCATGGCGAATGGCGCCAACCGAAAGAACATGAAATTGCAGTGGGAAATGCAAAAGCTAAACTTGTTCCTGCTGAAATTGGTTGATAGGGTAGACTTTTTTTTGGTGGGGGTATAAAAAATCCCTAACTGACTGAAAATCAATTAGGGATTGGTGGTTGTGGTGACCCGGCTGGGGCTCGAACCCAGGACCCCAACATTAAAAGTGTTGTGCTCTACCTGCTGAGCTACCGAGTCAGCCTTTTTTGCGGCTGCAAAAGTACTACTTTTTTCGTTATCAATGACTTTTTCAGCCGATTTTTTTTATTCATCCAACAATCCCTTGCCTTGACGAACGATAACAATCTCATTGTCAGTGCAATCCACAACGGTACTCTCCTCGTTTTCACCTGCGCCACCGTCGATAACGATGTCCACCAGGTCCTTGTAGCGGTCGTGGATCTCCTCGGGATCGGTGAGGTAGGGGTTGATTTCGTCTTCCTCGTCGGCCAATGAGGTGGTCATGATGGGCGCACCAAACTCCCTGACGATGTTGGTGATGATGGGTTGGTCGGGGATACGGATACCGATGGTCTTCTTCTTGCTCTGGAAGATGCGCGGGATGTTGTTGTTGGCCTCTAGAATAAAGGTGAAGGCTCCCGGCAGGTTGCGCTTCATCATCTTGAAGACGTCGTTGTTGATGGGTTTGGTGAACTCGCTCAACATGCTGAGGTCGTGGAAGATGAACGAGAAGTTGGCCTTCTCCTTCTTGATGCCTTTGATTTGGCAGATGCGCTCGAAGGTGCGCGGGTTGTTGATGCAGCCACCCAAGCCGTATAAGGTATCGGTGGGGAAGATGATGGTGCCGCCGTCGGCTAAGCATTCCAGGATCATCTTGACGTAGCGCGGGTTGGGATTCGTTGGATAGAGTTTGAGTATCATAGACTTGCGAAAAATTTCGGCAAAAATATAAAATTGTTGTGCATGGTAAACCAAAAAACGATATTTTTGCAGTCCATCTACGGGATGGTTCGACTTTGCTCACCAACCTCCCGCAGATGTTTTTTGTTTTTATGACCTTATTTATATCTTCAATAACCTAAACTATTACTACTATGGGAGGCTTCTTCGGTACTGTATTAAAAAGTTCATGCGCACGCGACTTGTTCTATGGCGTTGACTATCACTCACATCTCGGAACCAAACGTGCGGGCATGGTGACCCACGACGGCGAGCGATTCTACCGCTCGATCCACGACATTGAAAACACCTATTTCCGCACCAAGTTCAGCGACGAGTTGGGTAAGTTCTTAGGCAACAACGGCATAGGCGTCATCAGCGACACGGATGCTCAGCCTATCATCGTCAACTCACACCTGGGCAAGTTCGCCATCACTACAGTGGCCAAAATCAACAACCTGGACGAACTGGTGAACCATTGCTTGGAGAACAAGCAGCATTTCGCCGAGCTGAGTTCGGGTTATACCAACCCCACCGAGTTGGTGGCCCTGCTCATCACCCAAGGCGAGGACTTCGTCGACGGCATCAAGAATGTTTTCGATAAGGTGAAGGGCTCATGCTCCATGCTCATCCTTACTGAGGATGGCATCATCGCTGCGCGTGACTACTACGGCCGCACCCCCATTGTGGTGGGTAAGAGCGAAGAGGGCTATGTGTTGGCTTCCGAGAGCCATAGCTATATCAATCTCGACTATGCCACTTGCTATAGCTTAGGCCCTGGCGAGATCGTTAAGGTCACCTTGGATGGCGTGCAACAGCTGCTCGCCCCAAGTCCGAAGAAGCAAGTCTGCTCTTTCCTGTGGATCTATTACGGTTATCCGGCTGCCGACTACGAAGGCGTCAATGTGGAGGAAGCCCGCTACAACGAAGGCCGCGAGATGGGTAAGCACGATTATGTCGACCTCGACTATGTCTCCGCCATCCCCGACTCGGGCATCGGCATGGCCTTGGGTTATTCCAACGTGCGTAAGATCCCGTACCTGCGTGGTGTGGTGAAGTATACGCCTACCTGGTCGCGTAGCTTCATGCCTGTCAACCAGAGCCAGCGCGAGCATGTGGCCAAGATGAAGCTCATCCCCAACCGCGCTCTGCTCGAAGGCAAGAAGGTGGCCTTCTGCGACGACAGCATCGTGCGTGGCACGCAGCTGCGCGACAACGTGAAGATGCTCTACGACTACGGCGCCAAGGAGGTGCACGTCCGCATCAGCTGTCCGCCGCTGCTCTTCGGTTGTCCCTTCCTCAATTTCTCGGCCTCCAAGACGGTCATGGAACTCATCACCCGCCGTTGCGTGAAGGAGCTCGAAGGCGACGACAACCGCAACATCGATAAATATTGTGACCCGAATTCCAAGGAGTATGCCGAACTCCTCGAGATGCTCCGTCAACATGTCGGGGTGGACTCGCTGAAATTCAACACCTTGGATAGCGTGGTGAAAGCCATCGGCCTGCCGAAGTGCGAGCTCTGCACGCATTGCTTCGACGGCTCGAGCTACGGGCACGAATAAAATATTTCGGATTTTCGCTTGCCAATCCAAGAAAAGTCCGTACTTTTGCATCGGGTAAGTCTTATACGACCAGCTCCCTCTGAAATCCCCCAGGACAGGAATGTAGCAAGGGTAGGAGGTTGTAGCGGTGCGATATGAGTAGCTTACCCTTCTTTGTATCCCCCTTTTAAGGGGGTGGCCGAAGGCCGGGGGATTAAAACACAAACCATACCTCTATGAAAAAAGTCCATTTCATTGCTATAGGCGGGAGCGCCATGCACAACCTCGCCATCGCCTTGCACCGCAAGGGTTATGAAGTCACGGGTTCTGATGACGAGATCTTCGAGCCTTCCAAGTCGCGCCTCGCCAAAGAGGGCATCCTGCCTCCACAATGGGGTTGGTATCCCGAGAAACTCGACAAGAGTTATGACGCCGTCATCCTCGGTATGCACGCCCGCATCGACAACCCCGAGCTGGTGCGCGCCCAAGAGTTGGGACTGAAGGTGTATTCCTATCCCGAGTACCTATATGAACAGAGCAAGGACAAGACCCGCATTGTCGTCGGCGGTAGCCATGGCAAGACGACCATCACCTCTATGATCCTGCATGTGTTGCAAAAGGTTGGCATCGAGACCGATTTCATGGTGGGCGCCCAACTGGAAGGCTTCGACGTGATGGTGCGCCTCAGCGAGACGGCCAAATACATGGTCATGGAAGGCGACGAATACCTCACTTCGCCCATCGACCGTGTGCCGAAGTTCCATCATTATCATCCTCATATCGCCGTCATCAGCGGTATCGGCTGGGACCATGTCAATGTGTTTCCGACCTTCGACACCTACCTCGAACAGTTCCGGATCTTCGTCCGTACCATCGAGCCGGGTGGCTGCCTCATCTACGACCAAACTGATGTGGAGGCTGACAAGATTGCTCAAGGCGCACAATGCCGCACTTATGGCTATGGCGTGCATCCTTTCGAGAGCGATGGCTTGAAGACGACCCTGCTTTTGCCCGACGGCAGCAGGAGGGAAGTGGGTGTGTTTGGCAGCCACAATATGAAGAACATCAATGCGGCACGGTTGGTGTGCCAGCAGCTGGGTGTCACCGATGCCCAGTTCTATGAGGCCATCGCCTCCTTCAAGGGTGCCGCGCGTCGTTTGGAGCTCTTGTTCGACAATGGCGACAACTTCGTCTTCCGCGATTTCGCCCATGCGCCTTCCAAGGTCAACGCCAGCGTGAAGGCTTTGCGTGAGCAGTTTCCCGAGAAGCATTTGCTTGCGGTCTTTGAGTTGCACACCTATAGCAGTCTAAGTGAGGTCTTCATCGACCATTACCGTGATGCCTTGAAGCTCGCCGACACAGCCATTGTCTTCTACGACCCGCATGCTGTGGCCATCAAGAAGTTGGAGCTCATGCCCGACGAGCGCATCGTTGAAGGCTTCGGAAGGAAAGATTTGAAGGTGGTGCACAACAAGGCCGAACTTGTCGTTTTATTAGAAAAAGGCCAACGACACAATGTCATTGGCGCTTTTATGAGTTCAGGCGACTTCAACGGTCTGACGACCGACGATTTGAGGGCGCTTTACGCATAATGACAACTCTGTGTGTCCTTAGCCTTATTCTTCTCGTCCGCCTATGAAAACGAATCCCCAACGGGGCATAGCCACCAGTTCGGGGACGGTCTCTCCAGCAAGCCTTATGTTGCCTACGGCAGTCATCCTTGACGAGAACACCCCATAGCCTCCATCGATGAGCGAAAACTCAGGGTCGCCGGAACTGAAGCCGTAGGTGGCGTCGTTGTGGTAGATGTATTGCATCAATTTCTCTCCGCCTGCAGTGATGTCGACTTCGACAGGATAGTCGCTGATGAAACGGCTGACCCCTTGGGTGATGCTGTCGTCGCCGACAAACTCTTTCAGCTTCGCGTAAAAATTCTCGGGCCGATATGTGAAGACATAGCAATCGCCGTCCATGTGTTTGGAGAGGTACTCGTCGGTATAGGTGCCGATTTCCCACGAGAAGGTGCGGGGTATGGTGTCGCCATCGGGAGTGCGTTGCTCTTTGAAGGTGAACGCCATGGTGACTTGATAGATGCTGGCGTTGGCGGCGGGCCGAAACAGGAAGGGACGGTTGGTGCCAAAGTACTCTTTCGAGAAGTTCACGCCCAGGCTTTGCACGCCGAACCCGCCGTTGCCCACCATATCAGTCTCGGTGGTCAGGACGCGGTCGGGTAGGATGGCTTTGAGGCGGTAATGGTATTGCGCTCCCGATCCATTGTGGTTGAGGGGCTCGGCGGTATAGTACAGCTTTTGCGAGGGTGCATAGAACAAGCCTTCCTGTTTGTTGTGGATGGTGATGGTGTCGAGAACGATTTCGCGGACGGAGTCGCCGTTGCGGTATTCGACGAGACGAACGTCGAGTCGGCCAGGGTAGTTGCTCGAGTCGGGGTTGGCTGCAGCCAGAAAGGTGTCATCGGGAGCGTAGAAGGCACGGGTAATCTTGACGTAGTTGGTGTCGGCGCGGGCGTCGAGCAGACCATAGACGATGGGCATCTGCTTGTAATCGGCAAAGATGTCGATATCGTTTGAGCAGGCGGTCGAGAGCGCCGCAACGACAAGCAAGATAAACCATCGTCTTTTCATCTTTCCTCTGTTTTCCTTTTTTAGATTTCCCATGCGAAGCGCAGGGGGATCTCTATTCCTTCAACACCTTGTCCGTGTAGGTCTTCCCATCCTCCATCGTGACCTTCATCACGTATTGCCCTGGGGCGAGGCCTTGCAGCTCTATGTTATCCAAGCCTTGGCTTTGTTTGCTCACAAGTCGCCCTTGCAGGTCGTAGAGCTCGATGCAGGCGGGCTGTACGTCGGGCGAATATTGCAGGCTGAGTTGGTCTTGGGCGGGGTTGGGGTAGAAGGCGTAGGGGCGGACCTCGATGCCGCCTTTTTCAACGAAATCCAATCCTTCATCGGTGAGGAAGAAAAAGAAAATCCCATTTTGTGGTTCGGTTTCCCTTACACTGTAGCCGGTGACATAAACGCCTTCCTCCATTCCGTTCTCATCTTTCAGTATGTCGGAATAGCAGCTCCAATTTGGATTGACTTTAAGTTGATGGGGCTCGTAGCAGTAGCGTTTCCAGAGGACATTCAGGTTGTGAGTCATCTTCACGGCAGTCATTGGCAGGTCTGATTCCTTGTAAATGAGGAAAAAATCGCCGTCGGATGTTTTTTGGAAACACATGACGCGCACATCGGTATCGGGGCCTGGCAAGTCGTTGAAATTTGCCAAAGCCTTTCGTTGCATGGTGCGAAAATCATAGCGTGCCACCGATGCCCCGTTTTCATGAAAATCATAATACCAAGCCGAATCATAGCTGAATGGCGCGGCCACAAAAATGTCTTCGCCATCGGGGACTACAAAAGTGGAATTGGAATTGTGGCTGCCGAACCGGAATTCTTTCTGAACTTGGATGGACAATGTATCATCGATTATGTACACGGTATCCCGAAGCATTTTGTTTATGACATAATAGTTTTCCATTTGGAAAGTGGAATCCATCACATATAAGAAAAGATTTTCTTCCGAACCTCTTGTCCATTGGTAATAACTTTTCGACATCGACTCAAACTCGTCCATTGTGCGAATGAAATTCTGGCTTTGGGGCAACACAGTCTCGTGCTTCAGCGTGCCGTCAACACCGACTCTGGCTATGTGGCAATCGAAGTTGAAATTGCCCCTGTCAGTATAGTATTTCAAAACCAAATCACCTTGACTGTCCATCATATAGCTGTCGATGTAATCGCCGGCTACTGTGTCGCAAAGGTGAACCACGATGTCGTCGTCAGGATTGATGTTGAGGTCGTCGTCAGGAAAGTGGGAGATGCGCAGGGCCGTGCCGCCAATGCCATCGGGCTCGATGTTGACCCGCAGGTTGCCATCGCCTCGCGGGTCTTGGACGAACAGATACCAAGCTGGCGTGCTGTCGGCCACAAACAGCGTATCAGTGATTTGCAAGGTGGTGGGCGATACCTTATAGAAGGTAAGACCGGCTATAATGGGTGGAATTTGGTTATTACCACTAGGAGTTGACACCATAACATTGGCGACAAGGTCGCCGTTGCGCTGTTGCAGAATCATATTGTTGAACTGCGGAAGTTCATAGCCTGTATAATGGAAAGGTATGAAATCCATGTGAACTTCTTGGGCTTGTGAAAGAGCGATTGCGAGAACGAATGCTAAGGATAGAAGTGTCTTTTTCATGGTTTATCGTATTTTAGGTGCAAAGATAAGTTTTTTTATTGGGAAACAAAATTTTTTGGTTCCCAAAAAACCACGCTGGAGAGGTGCCAGGCGGCTTCGTCGAGCGAAAGTGCCTCGTCGTCGCCCTTGGCGGCGGATTGCATCTTCTGCTTGAAGTCCTTCAGGTAGGCGTTCATGTCGTCGACCTGTGGCGGGGTGAAGGCAGCTTTTGCGGCGCTCTGCCCAGTTGGGGCGACGGTGTCCTCTTTTTTGCAGGACACGATGGTCACAGCAATGGTCACGATTACCATGGCTAGGATGGCAAAGATAGCGTTTGACTTTTTCATTTTTGTAAGATTTTAATTGTTTAACTTTAGTTATTTAATCTGTTACCGTAAACTCACCAGCATACATATCCCCATTAGAGAGCGTAAATGTGACAATGTAATCCCCTGCATTGGGGATGTAGAACTGGATGCCATTAGGGGTAATGCAGGAATTAGCCTGAACATAACCGCCCGTGGAAGTAGTGACCTCAATGTCCACTTGACCGAGGTTTTCGGTGAAGGACACAGAAAGCACTTTACCATTAATTGTAGGTACAATGCTTCCACTTTTATCAGTACCGCCATGTTGAGCAGTCTTTTTTACCAAAATAGATCCTCCTCCTTTCATGTTTTCCGTTCCGACTTCGTCGTACGCATAGCATAATGCTCCTGAAAGGACCAAGCAGAGCATTAGAACCAATTCTGTTATCTTTTTCATCGTGTTATAATTTAAATCACGATGTAAAAATAGATGGGTTTTATTAACCCTACGGGAAAATGATGGTTCGGATTGGCTCGGGTTTTTGATTAATGTCTTATTAATCAAATAAATAATTCTTCATTAGCGATACTTGCCAAAGTAAGAGGAAGTGGTTTGTTATTGCCGAAAATCTTCCTCAATTTGCCGTCGCGTTCGACCACAGTGTTGTAGGCTCGCTGCATCAATGCTGCAATATCTGCGTCATTCAAACCAAGCAGATAGAGACAGCAATAATAGTCAAGGTCGCTGTTGGTAAGCCTTGGGTAAGTTTTTCTAAGGCGGAGCGTAAACTGCCCGAAATGACGGTCGACTGCCAAACGCAAGTCCAACAGTTGTTGTTTGTCCAATGCAGAATCCTTATAGTTGATATAATCAATTTTCGATTTGAACTGTCCCTCGTTCACCCGCTTCATGATGAGGCGGCAAATAGGTTCCTCATAGAACGATGCGACTGTTTCACTTTTTGTAACCGAATCATCCATTTGCTTAATCTGGTCTTTCAGTTCGCGTATTTCTTGGTTTTTCCGCTTCAACCGGCCCGAAATGGCTGCTTGTTCCATACGGTGAGCCTGTCGCTCAGCCTCAATGGCTTCCGCATGACGTTTATCCCGGTCTTTAAGTTCCCTGTTCGACTCTTCTTGCTGTTCTTTCATCAGTTTTGTATTTCTATGTCGCGCCATCGCGATGATTACCAATGCAACTATAACGGCAATGGGAATAATAATCCTTATGACTCTCCTAATAGCCTTCTCTCTTTCTTCTTCCGACTCTTTTTCCTGTTTTTGGGTCAAATGCTCTTTGAACATTTCGTTTACCTTTGAAACCGCTGTTTTCTTTTCAATTTCCAACATCGTAAAGTCAGCAAGAAATGATGCGTATTCTTGGGCTTTTATGGAGTCTCCTTTCTTTTGATATATGTTATACAAGTTTTTTGCCGCCAAAATCTTAGACGGAATATTCTTTTGTTTTTCGAAAACAGCCTCTAAATAGAGTCGAGAGGAATCATATTGTTTGTTTTCATATAATATATCGCCAAAAGTTAATAGTCTAGTTGTTCTTTCCTCTTCATCTGCTGAAAGTGAAACTAAATGTTTTAGACTCTTAATGATGGAATCCGAGTCGCATTCCATGTGATAAAAGGCAAATATGGTTTTACTGACCATAAGGTCTCTATAATGAACATTGTCAAAATCAGGCATATAGTCCAATGCATCATTATAATAATAATCAGCGCTATCCTTTTGACCAGCAATGTCAAATTGGAGTCCTATATTATACAATAATACAGGTATCCCGTATTTAGATGTAGGTTCTCGCCTGCAATAAAACATAGCTTGTTTATAGCAAGTAATGGCAGGCTCCGCCAATAATTGATCCTTAAACAAGTCTCCAAGGCGGTTATATGCATAAACCAAGAATTGTGCCTTGTGTCCCTCAAAATCCTTCTCTTCAAAATGGCTTTCCATCACCTCCAATGCCTTCAGGTATTCCTTGCAGGCCTCCACCACGCTATCGTGCTCGTAATACCCCACACCATTAATATAATGGCCGCGGGCATCTAAAAATGCATTCCTTTTCTGTATGTTCGCTCCATGCAAATCCACAATTGAATCGAAATAACCCACCGCCTTAAGCAGCTCCCCACGGTTGCTTTGCCCCCAATCGTTCTTATACAGCAATTCCGAGATCAGCAGCTGGCAGTAATGCCCATTAAAAACATCGAGGCTGTCGGCCGCTGGGCTTGCCACAAACCGCTGCAGCTGCGCCAAAGCACTGTCGGGCTGCCGCCACATCAGGCTGTCGATGGCGCACAGTTCTGATGACGGCGTTTCGACAGGCTCAACGACCTTCACCTTTGAAGTGCAAGAGGCTATGGCCAACAACAAGTATCCTATGATGAGAAACTTGGCTTTCATGCCTGCAAAGGTATGAAAAGAATGTCAAAACTGGAAGGTCTTTTTGTCTACAGGGATGTCGTACTTCACGTTAGAGACCGTATAGGTGTCCTCGGAACCGCCATAGTCGATCAACCTGATTTCCTTGATGAGCAGGTCGCTAGCCGAATACTTGAAGATGACCTGCTTGTAGCCAATGCCTAACAGGCTCTTTTTGTTGTTCGTTCCGGTCACCACGTGATAGTTTCCCTCGGTCTTCGTCGTCAGGCTGTAGTCGTTCTCGTCGGCAAGCTCCTGGATGCGCCCCTGGAAACCATAGAGGAAGATGTTGCTCAACGACTGCATCATGCCGCCGTCCTTCAGTTTGAAGATGCCATGAAATAGCCCCATGTCCATCTTGATCTTGCTCTGGTTGACGATCATATAGCTGTCTTCGGAGAAAAGGGCTGCAAATTCCTTGGGCGAGACGAAATAGAGCTTGCCTTTCTGTGAGGTGGTCTTCTTCGGCTTGACAAGGGTGTTCGACAGGTCGGCCTCGAATGACTTGACTTTGCTGTTGGTGGCTTTGATGCGGTTGAGCAGGCTGACGTCCTGGGCCTGCAATTGCATGGCAATCAGTATCGTCGTGATGAGGAAAAGTACTTTTTTCATTGCTAATGGTAAAAACGAAAAAGTGGTGCTGCAAAAATCGCACCACTTTTTCAGTTTCATTGCTTATTTGTCCAAACTCATCAAGAATTCTTCGTTGTTGATGGTCTTGGCCACACGGTCCTTGAGGAACTCCATGGCTTCGACGGGGGTCATGTCGGAGAAGTGATTGCGCAAGGCCCAAACACGAGCCAGGGTGCGCTCGTCGACCAACAGGTCGTCGCGGCGCGTGCCCGAGGCCACGATGTCGATCGACGGGAAGATGCGCTTGTTCGACAGACGGCGGTCGAGTTGCAACTCCATGTTGCCGGTGCCCTTGAATTCCTCGAAGATGACCTCGTCCATCTTGGAGCCGGTGTCGATGAGAGCGGTGGCGAGGATGGTCAGCGAACCGCCGTTCTCTATCTTACGGGCTGCGCCGAAGAAGCGCTTGGGCTTCTGCAAGGCATTGGCTTCAACACCGCCAGTGAGCACCTTGCCCGAGGCGGGCGAAACGGTGTTGTAGGCACGGGCCAGACGCGTGATGGAGTCGAGCAGGATGACCACGTCGTGGCCGCATTCGGTGAGACGCTTGGCCTTCTCGAGGACGATGTTGGCGATCTGCACATGTTTTGAGGCGGGCTCGTCGAAGGTGGAGGCAACGACTTCGGCGTTGACGCTACGCTGCATGTCGGTCACTTCCTCGGGACGCTCGTCGATGAGCAGGATGATCAGGTAGACCTCGGGGTGGTTGGCGGCGATGGCGTTGGCCACGTCTTTCAACAGGACGGTCTTACCGGTCTTGGGTTGTGCCACGATGAGGCCGCGCTGTCCCTTGCCGATAGGGGCGAAGAGGTCCATGATGCGGGTCGAGATGGTGCAGCCCTTGTGCCCCGTGATGTTGAACTTCTCGTTGGGGAAGAGCGGCGTGAGATAGTCGAAGGGGATGCGGTCGCGCACTTCCTCGGGCTTGCGGCCGTTGATGAGGTCGACCTTCACCAAGGGGAAGAACTTCTCGCCAGCCTTGGGCGGACGGATGACCCCGAGGACGGTGTCGCCAGTCTTCAGGCCAATCAGCTTGATTTGCGACTGCGAGACGTAGATGTCGTCGGGCGAGGGCAGGTAGTTGTAGTCTGACGAACGCAGGAAGCCAAAGCCCTCGGGCATGACTTCGAGCACGCCCTCGGCCTTCACGCAGGCGTCGAACTGGCTCAGCAGGTCGTCGCGGCGCGGACGCTGCTCGTTACGCTCGTTGCGTTCATGACGCTCTTGGCGCTCCGGCTTGGCCTCTTCGGCATCCATGGGCTCTTCGGCCTTGTTGGTGCCATCAGTGTTGGGGCTCTCTTGTGCGGCGCCGTTCTCAGCGTTCTCGTGTGTGCGTTTGCGTTTCTGTCTTTCCTTCTTCTCGCGTGCTGGTTTCGGCTCTGCGGGGGCCTCTTCCGCTTTGGCGGGCTCGCTGACAATGGGCTCGGTGGCAGGCTCGGGCTTGGCCACGGGCGTCTCCATCAGCTGGGGCGCGTTTTGGCGCTGCCATTCGCTGACGTTGGCCTCGGCGCTCTTGCTGATGCGCGGACGCTTGGCACGTTTGCCTTGGGCCTCGCCGTCTTTGGCTGGCTCTTTGGCTTCGGTAGCTGGCGTTTCGGCTTGGTGTGCCTTCTCGTTTATCTTTTCAACGCTCACCGGTGCTTCAGGGGCTTGTTTCTTAGGCTCCGGCTTTTCGTTCTTCTTTTGTTTCTGTTTTTTAGGTTGAGATGGTTTCTTGATGTCGGGATGATCCACCTGGTGGTCGATGATGTCGTAAATGAGCTGCGTACGGTCTCTGTTCTCGTCGTCGATGCCAAGCTCGGTGGCAATCATCTTGAGGTCGTCCAACGACTTCTCTTGTAGTTCAAAAATGTTATACATAAAAAAGGGATTTACATATTCCGAATGGAATGATAATCTTGATTCATTATTTCTTAGGGAACGGTTTTGTTAGGTCGGATAAGACAGTTGTGACCTTCAAAAGCGCTGCAAAGATAAGGCTTTTTTTCGAAATGGCAATTTTTTCGGCAAAAAACCGTATTTTTGCGCCCTAATTAAATCGTTTTATTATGTCACAAAGACTGCAATCTATTTTCTTTTTCCTTTCAGCGTTGCTGTTTGCATTGCTGTTTTTCATGCCTTTGGCAGAGTATTTTGGAGAGTTGAACATCTTGCGTTTCAATGTCTATGGCGTTGAGTCCACCATGCCCGACGGCGTCTCGCCGTTCAAGACGGCCTTCAGCCTTCCGGTGCTCATCCTGACTGTCACGGCCATGTTGCTCAGCGGCTATCTGGCCATGAGTCTCTTCCGTGCCGTGAAGCTGGCGCAATTCGTGAAGCTGCACAAGATTGCTCGCATCAACATCGTGGTCATCGTGGCATGGATCGCTGTGGTGTTTGCCTATTACATCCGTGTGATCGGCCATCCCATAGGTGCCGAGCCGACCTATAAGGTGGGTGCTTTCCTGCCCTTGGCTGCCCTGTTGCTGAGCGTCGCTGCCGCTTCAGGCCTTAGGAGGGATATCAAGAAGGTGCGCGCCACCGACCGTATCCGTTGATAGGGAAGAGAACAAGAAAAACGAAAGCCGACTCCGTTGCGGGGTCGGCTTTCGTCGTTTCAGATGACCTTGTGGCGGTCGATTTGGAAGATCTCCATGTCCTTGAAGGTCTTCCCATCGATGGCCATCCTGATGAAGGTGATTTGCTTGTGGAAGCCCGACTGGCCGGCCGCCCCCGGGTTGACGTGGAGCAGATTCAGCTGCTTGTCGTAGATGACCTTTAGGATATGCGAATGGCCGCAAATATAAAGGTCGGGCTTCTTTTCTTGCAAGATGTGTTTCACCTCAGGCATGTAATGGCCAGGATAGCCGCCAATGTGGGTCATATAGACATTCACGTCTTCGACATGGAAAAACAGGCTTTCGGGATACTGCATCCTGACGATATGGTCGTCGATGTTGCCATGCACGGCGCGCAATGGCTTGAAGGCGGCCAAGGCATCAGCCGTCTCGATGCTGCCGATGTCGCCCGCATGCCACAACTCGTCGACGTCCTTGAAGAAATGGAAGAGTTGCGGTATGAGGGTGCAGTGCGTGTCCGAAAGAATGCCTACTTTTTTCACTTCAGGTTCACCATAAATCCAATGGCCAGCACTTCCTTGAACTGGACCTTGGAGCCTTCGATTTTCAGTCCATCTTCGCCATAGAACGGGATGTCGTAGTCGTAGATGAGGTGGGTGGCGACATTGCAGTTGAGCCAGTCGTTCACTTTCAGGACGAGCATGTTCTGCCAATCGACGTCGATGCGCTCGGGGTGGTTGAGGTAGTTGGAGAAGAGCTCCAGCTTCGAGTTGAAGTCAATGTTCTTGGCGAGGGGATATTGGAACTTGGCCACGGCGCGAGCACCAAACTCGTAGCGCACCTTGGCGTTCTTGGCGTGTTGGGTGGTGTCGTTGGCATCCAACGAGTTGACGCCGAAGGCACCAATGGAGGCCAGGTAGTCATCGTTGACGATGGTCACACGACCCGTGATGGGCGAGAAATAGAGTGAGAAGTGGGGGTTGGGCACCCATTCCACACCAAGGCCCAAGCTGATGTAAGCCGGGGCAAGGAACTTGGAGATGTACTGTGTGGAGTCCTTGGTGTAGTCGAATCCATAGGCAAACTGCGAGCGGAAGGCCAGCTCAGCGGCATAGTTGAGGTGCTCCGAGGCTTTCAGTCCAGCCAGTGAGGTGAACTCGATCTTGTCGTCGGTCTTGATGGGTTTCTGCTTGAAGTTGAAGTAGCTATAGCCCAAACTGGTGGTGAGGGTGTTGTCCCACTTGAAGTTGTCCTTAAGGTAGAAGATGCCATAATTAAAAAGGCCTTGCCAGTTGATGGAGTTCTGGCCGCCTGCGGCCCAATTGGTGTAGGAACTTTGTCCGAAGTTGAGGCCGATGTTGCCTTTGTGGCTCCAGCCCTGAGGCTGCTCGTCTTGTGCGAAGGTGATGATGGCGAGAGACAATGCCATCACAGTAAGTAAAATTTTCTTCATCATATTGATTATTAAAAGGTTAAAAACTCTAAACACTAAACTCTAAACTAATAACTATTCCCGTCTTGGAAATTATGCGCTCCAATGCTGAACGTGATGTCTTGCATGCCGTTGCTGCGCACATATTTCCCATTCTTCTCGGCAGGGATCCAAATGGTGTTTTGAAGGAGTCGTACGGCCTCGTTGTCGCAGCCGCCGCCCACCGAGTTGAGGATGACGATATTCGACACGCTGCCGTCTTTCTCGATCACGAAATTGAGACGTACCGTGCCTTGGATCTCGCGTTCCTTGGCCTCGGCAGGAAACTTTAAGTTGGTGGCGATGTATTTGCCCATGTTGCTGCCATCGGCGAAATAGGGCTTGGCTACCTCTTCCAGTTGCTTATAGTCATAGATTTTATTGGTGGTGTCGGCTTCCAGCGCTAAGGGTGCGGTGAGGCGCTCGTTGTGTTTCCAATGGCGCTTGTAGCGTTTGGCGTTGAACTCGACTTCATATTCCGTGTCGTATTCGCTAGGCAGCCCGTTGATTAGTCCTGGATTCCAAAGTATGGTCTTCACCAACCTGACGGCTTCTTGTGCAGCGTCTTTGCTGAAGGTGGACTTCACCTTGTAGTTGCTGGCGTTGCCTTCCTTGTCGACATGGAGGCCGACGACGACCTTGCCGCTGGTGCCTTGGCGGAGATAGGAGCCAGGGTAGACGAGGTTTTGGTTGATGTAGTCCTTCACCAGTGCCCAACCGCTGATGGGCTCGGGAGGTGTGGTCTGCGCGTTCAGCGACAGCGCCGTGAAGGCGATCGCCATGACGATGATGAGCTTGAGGGATTTGAGGGTTTTCATAGTGATATGGTATTGATGATGCAAAATTAGCAAAAATGTTGGAAAAAGCTGTATTTTTGCCGCAAAATATGAAGCTATGGAAGACAACTATAAGAATAATATGGTGTTTGGCATCCATCCCGTGCTCGAACTGATCCGCTCGCAGAAGGAGATTGAGAAGGTGTACATCCAAGGCGGTGTGCGCTCGCCCGAGATTGCGGAGATTGCCAACACCTGCCGTGCCAATGGAGTCCCCGTGCAGTTTGTACCTATCGAGAAAATGAACCGCCTGACGCGAAAGAACCATCAGGGCGTGGTGGCCTTCATCTGTCCGATCGAATACCAACCTCTTGAAAAGGTGGTGCAGATGGTCTTCGAGGATGGCCGCGATCCTTTTGTGCTGATGCTTGACCGCGTCACCGACGTGCGCAACTTCGGCGCCATCGCCCGCACGGCCTACGCTGCCGGTGTGGATGCCATCGTCATCCCCAACCACGGCTCGGCACTCATCAATGGCGACGCGATGAAGACCTCGGCAGGGGCTTTGTCGCTCATCAACGTGTGCCGCGTGGAGAACCTGAAGGACGCCATCGATTTCTTGAAAGCCAGCGGAATGCGTGTTGTAGGCTTCACCGAGAAGGCGCAAGAGAGCCTTTGGAAATCCGATCTCACCGGTCCGCTCTGCGTGATGATGGGCTCGGAAGAGGACGGTATCAGCCCCGCCTATCTTAAACGCCTCGACGACCACCTGATGATCCCCATGCCTGGCGACATTGATTCGTTGAATGTCTCAGTGGCCACGGGCGTGGTTTGTTTCGAGGTAGTGCGGCAGCGAATGGGCTAAAAATAGATTTAAAACGGAAATTATTTGATTTAAATATTGACTTTTCTGTTTTATGATTATGTTTGCAGCGTAAAACAAAAACTGAATGCCATGAAAAGACATCTAAGCTTTCTGTTGACGCTGTCGTTGCTGGCCATTTCCATTGCTGTTTCGGCGCAGGTTACCATCAAAATAGAAAAACTCTCGAAACCGAAAGAATTGTTGCCTGTTAGTTCAACGAATGAGATCGCCGAGAATTTGGTTCTCAAGGACGCGCAACTTTATCTTTCCATGATGGACAGAATGAATACTACATACGATTACAATGTTTTGTCTGTTAATGTAGATGCCGAAAGACTCGTTAGTTATGGTTTCCATTCTTTTTTCTACGGGATGTACGAGGCCTACGCCAATCATCGCCCGTTCGTGCTTTCGCCAGATATGGTTTGGATGCTGATTGCTCAAGGTTTTTCGCACCATATCAATGCAAATCCAGAAAAGTATCGTGACAAAATGGTTGATTTCTCGGGCAAAATGTCGCTGGTGGTAGAGAGCGAAAAGCCGCTTGATTCGGCACAATGGGATGTGCTGATTCCACGGTTTGCAGAAGAGATTCGTGAAAACACCAAAGGGACGATTGCCGAGACGATGATTGCTGACTTTTCGACCACGACCCAGTATGAGCAAATCGCTTCCGAAATCACCTTGATGGAAACAACGAAGGCTTATTTTGAGTTTGTGCTTGTGTATGCTGTTTGTGGCATTCCCGAAGTGACTTTGTTGGGAACGCCCGAAGACTGGCAAAAGGTGTATGATAAGACAATGCAGTTGCGCTCTTATGATTTGGCCTGGTGGATTGATGATTTGCGACCCATTCTGAAAAAGTTTATTGATGCTTCGAAAGGGAAGAAGGATGTTAAGTTTTGGCGGAAGATGTTCAAGTGGCACACGCAGAAGGAATATGGCGCACCCAATATCATCGACGGCTGGATTGTGAAGTTTTTCCCTTATGACAAGGACGGCAAACGCTTCAATTTGAGGACTTTGACCCGTGATTCCAATCTGCCCGATGAGATATCGAAAGCTGATGTGCGCTTCATCGAAGTTTTAGAAGATGGATCGAAAGTGGAAACGATGATTGAATTATGGGGAGGTTTCTTTGGCCTTGAACAAAATCGTGAGAGTTTTGCTCTGACGCCAAAAATCGGATGGATGGTGAAAAAGCAAGACGATTCGTTTGTTGTTGAGAATGTAAAAAAACAAATGTCCTATTCTGGGTTGGAGATGAAGGTCAAGGAAGTGCCAGCCGTATTGAATAAACTGGATTCTATACCTTCCTTAACGCTGTATTTTGACGATGAAGTCGTCTTTCCAGAATGGATGAAAACAAAGAAAATCAAATACTTGTATGTAGAAGGTAAGATTTCTGATGAGGAAAAAGATAAGATACTGGGATGGTATCCTAATACGGAAATTGTTCTGCATAGAAAAGGGAAGAGGGATGTGCGAAGAAAGCCAAATATGGTTAATACAGAAGAATGGATAAAGCATCTTCCGGCGCAACAGCCTATGCCACAATTGCTGGACGAGAAACGAAAACAGTAGAGACGTAGCGCGCTACGTCTCTACAATTCATCACGGCGTATAGAATTCATCATCCTTCCAATTCGCCACATTGTTTTCGATATAATTGGCAATGCGGTTCATTTCTGGCGTGTCGCGGATGATGTGGTCGTGGAAACGGGGTTGCCAGGCGAAATCGATATTGTTTTCATTTGCAAATTTTGTAATAGACGATTTAATGCCTCGAATAATAACAGCTAATGATCCTTGTTTTGGTGACCTTTCCGCCATGTATTCGTTTTTGTCCGTTGGGTTTGTAGAGACGTAGCGTGCTACGTCTCCATCAGAACAAATCGATTCTGTTTGGGAGACGTTGCATGCAGCATAACCCGCTGTTGGTTTTTCCAAGACGTTGCGCGCAACGTCTCTACATGCGGAAATAACGACAATTGCATGCAAATGGTTGGGCATTATCGTCCACAAAGGGATTTCCGCATAGGGATAATGCGACGAAACGTTATTGAATTGTTCATCAGCGTATTTCCCGATGTCAGACAGCACCATCTCACCATTCCTGATCTCACCGAAAAAATGTTTACGATTTTTCGTGCAGATGGTAATGAAATATATACCACCGTCATAATCGTGCCATATTGCACGGGCGGATTCTATTCGGTATTTGTTTTGCCATCTGCCGTCTGCCATGTGTGTTCGTTTTATGGTTTCGTTTGTAGAGACGTAGCGTGCTACGTCTATGCTACGCCTAATGATATGCCATTTAGACGTTGCACGCAACGTTTTTGGCATTTAGACGTTGCACGCAACGTCTCTACAAATCCATGATTATTTCAAATATTTATCCAACCAATTGTAGAACCGTCTCTGCCAAAGCACGCCATTCTGCGGTTTCAAAACCCAGTGGTTCTCGTCGGGGAAATAGAGAAATTCTGCATCGAGGCCGCGAAGGATGGCGGCGTTGTAGGCCTGCATGCCCTGCGTGAAGCAGATGCGGTAGTCCAAGCCGCCGTGGATGACGAGGATGGGTGCGGTCCATTTGTCGACGAAGAGGTGGGGCGAGTTGGCGTAGGTCTTGCGGACGGTGGGGTTGTTCCAGTCCCAGAAGGGGCCGCCGAGGTCCCAGTTGACGAACCACATCTCCTCGGTCTCAAGGTATTGCGCCTCAAGGTTGAACATGCCGTCGTGGGCGATGAGGGCCTTGAAACGACCGTCGTGGTGACCGGCCAGCCAGTACACACTGAAGCCGCCGAAGCTGGCACCCACGGCACCGAGGCGGTTCTCGTCGATGAAAGGCTCCTTAGCCAGCTCGTCGATGGCGCTGAGGTAGTCCTTCATGCATTGTCCGCCGTAGTCGCCGCTGATTTCCTCAAGCCATTCTTGGCCGAAGCCGGGCAAGCCGCGACGGTTGGGGGCGACGATGATGTAGTCGTTGGCGGCCATCATCTGGAAGTTCCAGCGGTAGCTCCAGAACTGGCTCACGGTGCTTTGCGGTCCGCCCTCGCAGTAGAGCAGGGCAGGGTATTGCTTGTTGGCGTCGAAATGAGGCGGGTAGATGACCCAAACGAGCATGTCCTTGCCGTCGGTGGTCTTCACCCAGCGTTCTTCCACTTTACCCATGGTGAGTTGGGCAAAGATCTTGTCGTTGACGGTGGTGATCTGCTTGGCCTCGCCCGTGGCGGGGTCAACGCTGAAGAGCTCCGTCGGGTGGCTCATCGACTGACGACCTGCAATCAGCTTGTCGCCGTTGTATTGCACTGAGATGTAGTTGTGCACGCCTTCCGTCAGTTTCTTGATCTCGCCGTTCTCGAGGGTGAGGGAGTAGAGTTGATCGGTGGCGTAGGCGTCGCTGATGAAGTACAAGGTCTTGCTGTCGTCGGACCAGCTGAAGCCTGTGCAGCATTGGTCGAACTTGGCCGAGTAGTCGGTCTTCTCGCCGGTCTCGAGGTTCATCACGAAGAGGCGCTGCTTGTCGCTCTCGTAGCCATCGCGTTCCATGCTCTCCCAGGCCATGTATTTGCTATCGGGCGAGATGACGGGGTTGAGGTCGTAGCCCATCATGCCTTCGGTGAGGTTCTTGCACTCGCCGCTTTGGATGATGTATTGGTAGATGTCGGTGTTGGTGGATAGGGCGTAATCCTTGCCCACTTTCTTGCGGCAGCAATACACGAAGCTCTGTCCGTCGGGCAACCATTGCACTTGTTCCATGCCGCCGAAGGGACGCACGGGGGCTTCCCATTGCTCGCCCTTCATGGCGTCGAAGGCGTTCTCGATCTTACCACTACTGAAGTTGCCCACGAAGAGATGACCGTAGGTGTCGACCCATTGGTCCCAGTGACGGTACATCAGGTCGTTGTTGATGCGGCCCGACGATTTGTCGAGGTCGGGATAAATGTCGGCCACGGTCTCTTTCAGCTTCACCTCCTTGGTGAAGAGCACCTGGGCGCAGTCGGGCGAATAGAGGAAGCCGTTGATGTCGTCGGCCTCGTTGGAGACGCACTGGCGACCTGTGCCGTCGGGGTTGATTTCCCAGAGTTGCATCACGCCGTCGCCGTTAGGGCAGAGGAAACCGATCTTCTTGCCGTCGGGGCGCCATTGCGGGCTATATTCGCTTTGGTTCGAGTTAGAAAGGACGCGGTTGTTGGTGCCGTCGGCATTCATTATATACAAGGTGGAGCCGCTGCGGTTTTCGGGCACGCTGTAGTAGGTGACGTTGTAGACGATTTGCTGATGGTCGGGCGAGAGGCTGTATTCGCCGATGCGGCCCATGCTCCACAGCACTTCGGGCGTCATGATGTCCGATTGCAGGGTGACCTCGGTGGGTCCGATTTTGTCTTTGCCTTTCGGCTCTGTCTCAGGTTTTTGTGTGTTGCACGATACGATTGAACAGGTAATCATGGCTAACAGAAATAGTTTGGTTTTTCTCATATTTTTGAATTTTTAAATTTGTTTTCGCAAAGGATTTTGAAGCCGTAAAATTAGGGAATTTTGCGATACATGATGCGGATGGGTGGCTTTTTTTATGCTGCAGTGTTTTTCCTGTCGCCCCTACGGGGCTTAATTCGGAATTGGATTTGTTTGTCGGCAGGGGTTCCATTGCATTTCACCGCCTGCCTAATCATCATGTCACCCCTACGGGGTTCCTGTGGTTGTGGCAAAGTCCCGGAGGGACGAAGGATGAATAGGCAGGTGGTTTCAACCCCTGCCGAAATAAAAACGATAAAACCAATTAGAGCCCCAGCGGGGCGAAAGGAAAATACAGTAATTAGTTTGGTTATTTAAGAAATTATGCTATTTTTGTGCCATGAATAAAAGAAATAAACACAATAATCAATATGAAAAAAGTAAAGAAAACAGCAGCTGCCTTGATGCTAATTATGGCGGTGGTTTGTATTGTTGGGTGTAAGAAAACAAATAATAATGGCGGTGGTCACTATGATGGCAACTATGAATATGTTGACCTTGGGCTGCCTAGCGGTACGCTTTGGGCAACTTTCAATGTGGGAGCAAGTGTGCCAGAAGAATACGGAGACTTTTTTGCATGGGGTGAAACTCAACCTAAAGCAGATTACAAAGTAAACAATTATAAATACTGCAATGGTGATTTGAAGCAGTTGACCAAGTATTGCTCCGATGCTGAATTTGGTTATAACGGTTTTACTGATACGTTGACCTCGTTACAGCTCATGGATGATGCCGCATCTGTCAATTGGGGCAGTGACTGGTGCATGCCAACCGCGGAACAATGGAGGGAATTGATAGATTATACTACAATCGCTGATACGATAAATAATTGTGTGTATGGTGTTTTGGTTAAAGCGAGTAACGGGCAATGTCTTTTCCTGCCTGCAGCTGGTAATACATCTTATCCTTCTTACACTGAAGGCGTTTATTGCTATTATTGGTCTAAAACACTCCATATAGGAGGTCTGGGGCCTGCTATGGCTTGGACTTTTGCGAACAAGCATCCTTGTGTGCAGGGCTTTGGACGTGCGGCAGGGCTTCCTATTCGTCCTGTCCGTTCTGCCAAATAACCCCCATCCATAATAGTGGAAAACCTAATAAGTCACCCTCAAAAACTCTGAGATTCCGTATCCACGGAAGGAGTGTGTGGGCGACTTTTTAGCATGTTATTGTCACTTTTTTTTCATAAATCCTTTGCCATTTCCCTGAAATACACTACTTTTGCACCTTCATTTCGCCCTCGTGGAATTGAATTTTGAATTTTAAATCTTTGAATTTTAAATCATTAAATCTGAAATACTATGTTAAGTCAAGATGTTAAGATTGGAAGCGCCGTCCGTCTGGATGGAAAGATTTATTTCTGCATTGACTTCCAACATGTTAAGCCTGGCAAGGGCAACACTATCATGCGTATCAAACTGAAGGACGTGCTGAGCGGCAACGTTCTGGAAAAGCGCTTCGACATTGGCGTGAAGCTGGAGGATGTCCGCGTTGAGCATCGTCCCTATCAGTACCTCTACAAGGAAGGTGAAGACTATATCTTCATGCACACCGAGACCTACGACCAGATTCCGATTGCTGGCGACAACATCACGGGAGTGAAGTTCATGAAGGAAAATGATATCGTTGACGTCGTCGTCGATGCCAGCACCGAGACCATCCTCTTCGCCGAAATGCCGGTGAAGACCGTGCTGCAAGTGACCTACACCGAGCCTGGTGAGAAGGGCAACACCGCTACCAACGCTCTGAAGGAAGCCACCGTCGAGACCGGTGCCATGGTTCGCGTGCCGCTTTTCATCAACACCGACGACCTGATTCGCGTCGACACCCGCACGGGCGAGTACTGCGAACGTGTGAAGGCCTAAAACAGTGCCAAGCATAAAAATAGCGCAAGGTCATTGACTTTGCGCTTTTTTTGTATTTTTGCAGGCGAAGTTTTTTGCACGCAGAATGCGCAGAAATCGTAGATTCGACGTGGTCAATTATATGAATCGCAATGCGACGCATTATTGCCGGTAGGTTCTGCTTATTCAGCGAATTCTGCGTGAGATAAACATTGTTCAACCAATTCATAAGCCGATGAAAATCAAGAAGACTACACTGAAAACTATTGCGCAACTTATTGACGCTAAATACGTTGGCCCCGCCAACTTCCCTATAACAGGCTTGAACGAAATCCACAAGGTGGAGGCGGGTGACATCACCTTTGTCGACCACCCGAAATACTATGCCAAGGCCCTCAACTCGGCCGCTACGGTGATCCTTATCAACAAGGAAGTGGTCTGCCCCGAAGGCAAGGCCCTGCTGTTGCATTCCGACCCGTTTGATGCCTTCTTGCGCATTATGCGTCATTTCCGCCCCTTCGAGCCGCAGACGCAACCCATCAGCGACACGGCTGAGATAGGGGAGGGCACGCTCATCATGCCTGGGTCTTTTGTGGGCCATCACACCGTCATCGGGAAGAACTGCCTCATCCACCCCAATGTGACCATCTACGACCACTGCGTGATCGGCGACAACGTCATCATCCATTCGGGTAGTGTCATCGGAGCGGACGGTTATTATTTCCAGCGCCGCAACGAAGGCTTCAAGAAGTTCGAGTCGTTTGGCCGTGTGGTCATCGCCGACGATGTGGAGATCGGCGCCCTGTGTAGCATCGACCGCGGTGTCACTTCCGACACCATCATCGAGAGTGGCACCAAACTCGACAACCACTGCCAGGTGGGTCACGACAGCTACATTGGCCACAACTGCCTCATTGGCGCTCATGCCGCCATCGCAGGCGTGACCTGCATTGAGGACGATGTCATCCTCTGGGGCCGTGTGTGTATCAACAAGGACCTGGTCATCGGCACTGGTGCTGTCGTCTTGGCCACCTCGGCTGTCGACAAGAACATCGAGCCAGGCAAGGCCGTCTTCGGTGTGCCCGCTCAAGAGGTGCGTAAGCAATGGCGCGAACAGGCCGCCTTGCGTCAGTTGCCTGATTTCTTTAAGGAATATTATAAATCGCATCAACAATGAAAAAGCTATCATTACTTTTAACGGCTCTCCTCGCGGGCATGATGGCCTTTGGCCAGGACATGAAGACCTACCAATATGCCGAGCGCGACACCCTTAATCTCTATCTGGATTTCTACACGCCTGAACAAGTCAACGACAGCACGATCTGTTTGGTCTATGTCTTCGGCGGCGGCTTCATTGGTGGCCATCGCGACGGTAAGTGGGAAAAAGCCTACTTCGAACAGCTTGTCAAGGAAGGCTTTATGGTGGCCTCCATCGACTACCGTTTGGGCTTGAAAGGAGCGAAGAATCTTGGCATATTCAATACCGAGCCCTTGGAGAAGGCGGTTTATATGGCCACGGAAGATGCCATCTCGGCCATCGCTTATCTGCTCGAGCATGCCAAGGAGCTGAAGGTCAACAAGGATTACATTGTAATGATTGGCTCCAGTGCGGGCGCCATCACTTCCTTGCAGACCGATTATGCCTTGTGTAACGGCTACCTCAATTCCAATATCCTGCCTAAAGATTTCCGTTTGGCAGGGGTGGTCAGCTATGCTGGAGCCATTTTCTCGCATGAAGGCAAGATTCAGTATCGCAATCATGAGCCTGCGCCTACGATGATGTATCATGGCATGAGAGATAACTTGGTTTCATACAAAGGTATAAGCTTCATGAATGTTGGCTTCTTTGGCACGGATGCTTTAGTGAAGCGCTTCGTGAAGTATCAATATCCCTATTTCGCACGCCGTTTTGAAGATTATGGTCATAGTATCGCCGTCGCAGGCCCGCTGACCGTGGACGATTTGCTTTGGTTCTGCCGTCATTACATTTATAACAAGGAAAGAATTCAGGTGGATGGGACTTACACGAATCTCGACCCTGCTGCCATGCCTCCGTATGATTATTATACGCCTGGCGATTTATACAAGTGATATACAAGTTTTTAGATAACCTATAAAATGAAAAAACTAATGATTTGCTTTGGAATGGCTGCCGCATTGGTGGGCTGCGCCCCGAAAGAGGAGGAAGTCGCCGAACAGCCCCAGCCCAAAGAGGAATTCAAATATCTGGTGGACGAGTTTGCCGACTTGAGGATCATGCGTTACCAGATTCCGGAGTGGGACCAGTTGACGCTGCAACAGAAGAGTTACATCTATTATCTCGGCGAGGCGGCCAAGTGCGGTCGTGACATCCTTGCCGACCAGAACTTCAAGTATAACCTGGTGGTCCGCAAGACCATCGAGGCCGTGCTGAACACGTATCAAGGCGACCGCGAGAGTGCCGACTTCCAGAGCTTCGTGGTCTATGCCAAGCGCGTGTTCTTTAGCAATGGCATCCATCATCACTATGCCGAGGACAAGTTCTTCCCCGAGGTAAGCGAGGCCTATTTCGCTGACTTGATTAAGGGCAGCGATGTCAACCTGCTCCCGCTCAACGAGGGCGAGACCGTCGACGACTTCATCGCCTTCCTGACGCCCGTGGTCTTCGACAAGGAACTCTACAAGATGCGTCGCAGCAGCGAGGACGACATCATCGTCAACTCGGCCGTGAACTTCTATGAAGGCGACATCCGTAAGAGTGACGTGGAAACCTTCTACAACAAGATGCGCAAGCCCAATGATGCCGAGCCCATTAGCTACGGACTGAACTCCAAGCTGGTGAAGGAAGACGGCAAGATCTATGAGGACGTCTACAAGGCCGGCGGCCTGTATGGCGAGGCTATCCAAGCCATCATCGGCTGGCTGCAGAAGGCCAACGAGGTGGCGGAGAACGATAGCCAACGCAACTACACGCAAAAGCTCATCGACTATTATACCACGGGCGACCTGAAGACCTGGGACGAATACAACATCGCTTGGGTGCAGGACTCCGTTTCGCACATCGACTTCGTGAACGGCTTCATCGAAGACTACAACGACCCGATGGGCATGAAGGCCACATGGGAGGCCGTCGTCGACTTTAAAGACCTTGAAGCTACCGTGCGTTCCAACACCATCAGCGAGAACGCCCAGTGGTTTGAGGACCATTCGCCCGTCGACCCGCGCTTCAAGAAAGAGGAGTGCAAGGGTGTGTCGGCCAAGAGCATCATCGTCACCACGCTGGGTGGCGACTGCTTCCCCTCGCCCCCAATTGGCATCAACCTGCCCAACGCTGACTGGATCCGCAAGGAATATGGCTCCAAGTCGGTGACCATCACCAACTTGATGGAAGCTTACGACAAGGCCGCCGACGAATGCCCGAGGAGCGCCCTCAAGGAGTTCGCTTACACGCAGGAAGAGGTTGACATCTGCAAGAAATACGGCTCCGATGCCGATGTGGTGCATACCAACCTGCACGAGTGCTTGGGCCACGGCTCGGGCAAGCTGTTGCCTGGCACGCAGCCCGGCGCGTTGAAAGAGTTCAGCTCGACGCTGGAGGAAGCCCGTGCCGACCTCTTCGGCCTGTACTATCTGGCAGAGCCGAGGATGGTGGAGCTGGGCGTGATGCCCGACGCCGAGGCTTACAAGGCTGAGTATTGCTCCTATATCCGCAACGGCATGATGTCGCAGCTGGCCCGTGTGGAGTTGGGCAAGGACGTCACAGAGGCGCACATGCAGAACCGCAAGCTCATCTCTGAGTGGTGCTACGAGCACGGCAAGGACGCCAATGTCATCGAGAAGAAGGTGGAGAACGGCAAGACCTACTTTGTCATCAACGACTTTGAGGCATTGCGTGGCTTGTTTGGCGAGCTGTTGGCCGAGATCCAGCGCATCAAGAGCGAAGGCGACTATGCCGCCGGCAAGGCCATTGTGGAGAAGTACGCCGTCAAGGTCGACCCTGAGCTGCACAAGGAAGTCAAGGAGCGTTATAACGCCTTGGGTCTGAAGCCCTACGGTGGTTTCATCAATCCCGAGATTGTGCCTGTCGTGGAGAACGACCAGGTGGTCGACTACAAGGTCGAGTATCCTTCCGATTTCGTGGCGCAGCACCTGAAATATGGCAAGGAGTATAGCTTCTTGAAGGCGGTGCACTAAGCCTCATATTCAACACGAATTTCCATAAATGATTTACAAATTTTCATGAATTCTTTTTGATAATACGTGGCAAATTGATGGTAATTCGTGTTTTAAGACGCGAAGTGTTATGGCCTGTCGCTTCTGGTTTTCTGAAAAATGGAAGTTTTGAAAGGCCTTACCCATGTCTCTAAAATCCGTAAAAATATCGATTTTTTCGGAATCAATTCCGAAAAAATCATAATATTTTCGGAATTTAATGCTTTTTGTGTATATTTGCAGCCGCAATAATACGAAAAGATATGATCAAACGTGAACTTGAGAATAAGATTAGGCATAGATTGTTTACTGGAAAGGCCATCATACTGATGGGCGCCCGCCAAGTGGGCAAAACCACTTTGTTGAAACAGCTTTTTTCTGGCAATGACGATGTTTATTGGATGAGCGGCGACGACAGCGATGTGAGGAGTATGTTCGAGAATATTTCAGCAACACGACTTAGGGCTGTTATGGGAAACCGACTCGTTCTTGTCATTGACGAAGCCCAACGTATCACCGATATAGGTGTCAAGCTTAAACTAGTGACCGACCAAATGCCCGATGTGCAGTTGGTCGCCACGGGAAGTTCCTCGTTCGATTTGGCCAACAAGGTCAACGAGCCTCTTACAGGCCGCAAATGGGAGTATAGAATGTTTCCGCTTTCTTTCTCGGAGATGGTGGCGCATACCGGCCTGCTTGAGGAGAAAAGGATGCTCCCTCATCGTCTTGTTTATGGTAGTTATCCTGATGTGGTTACGCATCCTGGCGATGAGACCGTCATCCTTGACCAATTGGCGGAGAGTTATTTGTATAAAGACATCCTTGAGTTTGACAAGATACATAAACCTGACAAACTGATGAAATTGTTGCAGGCACTTGCTTGGCAGATAGGTTCAGAAGTCTCATACAACGAACTCGCACAACTCTGTGGCCTTGACTCTAAAACGGTGGAGAACTATGTGACCATACTGGAGCAGGCCTATATCATCTTCCGTCTTAGCTCATTTAGTCGCAATCTTCGCAATGAATTGAAATACAGCCGTAAAATCTATTTTTATGACAATGGAATACGTAACTCCCTGATACACAATTTTACGCAAATTGAAGGCAGAAGCGATGCGGGTGAGCTTTTTGAGAATTATATGGTCTCAGAACGCATGAAGCGCAAGGTCGTGACCGACAATTATGCTGGGAGTTGGTTTTGGCGCACGACAGCACAAAAGGAGGTGGACTACATCGAGGAGAGAGATGGACAGATAAATGCTTTTGAGTTCAAATGGAATCCAGCAAAAAAAGCTAAAGCTCCGCTCTCGTTCAGAAACGCCTATCCCGAAGCGGTCTTTTCGGTGATTAACCGCGATAATGTTGAGGATTTCTTACTATAGTCAAAAAGAAAACCGATGCAGCTCTTGTTGCATCGGTTTTTCTTTTGCGGAGAGAAAGGGATTCGAACCCTTGGAACGCAAAGCGTTCAACGGTTTTCGAGACCGCCCCGATCGACCACTCCGGCATCTCTCCTTACTGCACTTAGGCAGGGTCTTTCATCATAAAGGCGACAAACTGCCGCCCTTGCGGAGACAGAGGGATTCGAACCCCCGAAGCCTTTCGGCTTAACGGTTTTCAAGACCGCCGCTATCGACCACTCAGCCATATCTCCGCTGCAAAAGTACAACATTTTTCGATAGGTTGAGAAATTTCCTCCAAAAAAAACTGAATTTCGCCGAAAAAGCCTATTTTTGCAAAATGAAATATAATACCTTTAAAGAAATGAAGAGAACAATAGCCATTATGATGCTTCTGCTGGTCGCTTTTGCAGGCCAAGCCCAGGTGAAAGCGAAGAAACTGAAGCCCTATCTTTCTACTACGACCTATTCCGTGCCAGGCATGACTTCCTATGTGGAGAACGCCATCGCCTTCGACTGCCGGTCGGCGGTTTATAAAGAGTTTGAGCCAGGCCGGTTCAAGGCAACGGTCGAAATCACTACGGTGTTCCGCAAAGGGGAGGAGGCTACGTTCTCCAAGGTGGCCCTCGACAGCCCCGTGGTAACGGATACCGCCAACCTCTCGGGCGCCTTCATCGACCAACAACGCTTTTCGTTGGACAGCGGCGAATACGAGATGGAGATCAGCATCACTGACATGAACAGCGGCGTGGCTTTGCCTTCCGAGACCATTACGGTGAATCTCGACTACCCCGAAGACACTCCCGCTGTGTCCGACATCCTGCTGTTCGACTCGTTCACCAAGGCCGAGACGCCTTCGGCATGCACGAAGAGCGGCTTCGACTTCCTTCCCAGGGTGTATCCCTTCTATGGCGCCAACGAGGATAAGCTGAGGTTTTACGCTGAGCTTTACAACAGCGACAAGGTGTATGAAGACGGTCAGTTCCTCGTCAATTATTTCATCGAGACCGTGGAGTCGTCGACGAAGATGAAGAACTACTACTTCTCGCAACGTTACGATGTGAAGAAGGTGGACATCTTGCTCAATACCATCGACATCAAGGACCTGCCCTCGGGCAATTACTATCTCGTTGTGGAGATGCGCGACCGTAGCAACAATCTCATTTGTTCCAACAGCTGTTTCTTCCAACGGAGCAACCCCGAGGTGACCTACGACATGGGCGACTTGGCGGGCATCAATGTGGCCAACACCTTCGTCAGCGAAATCGACAATATCGACACCTTGCGCAAATACCTGCGTTATATCGAGCCCCTCTGTACGGAGATGGAACGCGACTATTCCGTCAACCTGCTGAAGACCGACGACGCGCTGACCATGCAGCAGTTCCTGTTCAACTTCTGGAGCGCACGCTCCCCGATGAACCCCAAGTTGGCTTTCGACGACTATCTGGCCGCCGTCAAACGCGTCAACATGTCTTTTAAGACCACTACCTTCCCGGGCTACCGTACCGATCGTGGCTATGTGTTCCTGAAATATGGCCAGCCCGACAAGATTGTGGAGAGTCCGAGCGAACCCGGTGCCTATCCCTATGAGATTTGGCATTACTATACCATCGGCAACCAACGCAACAAACGCTTTGTGTTTATGGCAAAAGATGCCTCTGCCAACAACTTCCAGCTCATCCATTCCGATGTCATCGGTGAGGTGAACAACCCGCGCTGGCAGCTTGAGGTCTATTCGCGTATCTATGGTCAAGGCTATGACCAAGGTGTCGACCAGACCGAGTACGAGAAGGGCTGGGGCTCGCATGCCGGCGACCTTTACAACGACCCGAGATAAGCATGAAAAAACTAGGATATGCCATCGTGAAATTGTGGGCCAACTTCATGTCGGTGCAGCCCTATTGGCTACTCTATCTGAAGTCGGATGTCTGCTATTTCTTGGCATATCACGTGTTCCGCTATCGTCGTCAAGTGACGAGAGAAAACCTGTTGCGTTCCTTCCCTGAGAAGAACGACAAGGTGATCAAAGCCATAGAACGGAAGTTCTACCATAACTTGTGCGACTTGTTTGTGGAGGCGCCTAAGATGATGCGTATGGGTCCTGATGGCTACGGTAAACGCATCACCTACACCAATCCGGAGGTGTTGGAGCGGCTTTTCGAACAGAAGAAGAGCATCTTTTACGCCATTCCCCATTCGGGCAACTGGGAGTGGTACGGGAAGCAGATCCCTTCGTTTGCAGCACACCATAATGTGGCTGTGTATAAGAAGGTGTCGAATCCTGTCTTCGATGCGCTGATGCTCTATATGCGCATGAAAGGCATCTCCGCAGAGCCTGTGGAGGCCAATGATGTCTTTAAGCATCTGGTGCAACACCGTGATAAGTGGAATGCCGTGCTGATGATAGCCGACCAGTCGCCACGCGGTGTCGAGTCCGACTATTGGACGGAGTTTCTGCATCAGGACACCTGCTGGTTTACGGGCATGGAACGCATGGCGAAGAAACTGGACTATGCGGTGGTCTTCGTGGCCATGAAACGGCGGGGTAGGGGGCTTTATGAGGTGACCTATGAGCTGATTGCCGATGCCCCTAAGACGATGGCTGACGGCCAGATCATGGAACAATATGTGCGCTGTGTTGAGCGTTTCATACAAGAGAATCCCGACAACTGGCTGTGGTCGCACCGTCGTTGGAAACACCAAAGAAATCTGAAAGAAGTGGCATGAAAGTAGCTGTCGTCATATTGAATTACAACGGGAAGAGGTTCCTAGAGCAATTCCTGCCCAATGTCATCGCCAACTGCGATCCGACATTGACGGAAATCGTTGTGGCCGACAATGCCTCGACCGACGACTCCGTGGCATTCATGCGCGAGCATTTCCCAGAGATCCGTCTGATTGAAAACGGCAGCAACGAGGGCTTTGCCACGGGCTATAATTTGGCTTTGCGGCAGGTGGAGGCACAGTATTATGTGCTGCTCAACTCCGACATCGAGGTGGCACCGCATTGGATCGAGCCCGTCATCGAAATGATGGACGCCAATCCGCAAATAGCTGCCTGCCAGCCCAAGATCCTTTCGTATTACCACAAGGAACAGTTTGAATATGCCGGTGCCAGCGGCGGTTTCATCGACAAGTATGGTTATCCCTTCTGCCGTGGGCGTTTGTTCCAAAACCTGGAGACCGACGAACACCAGTATGACGAGCCAATGGAAGTGTTTTGGGCCACGGGTGCATGCATGTTTGTCCGCGCCGAACTGTACCATCAGGTGGGAGGCCTCGACGACAGTTTCTTTGCCCACATGGAGGAGATAGATTTGTGCTGGCGACTGAAAAATGCAGGATATAAGGTGTATTGCTGTCCGCAGTCGAAGGTCTACCATATCGGCGGTGGCACTTTGCCGAAGAACTCACCACGTAAGACCTACCTGAACTTCCGCAACAACCTTTCGCTGCTGGTGAAAAACCTGCCAAAGCAGCGTGTGCATCGCATTATCCTTTATCGTGTCCTCTTGGACTGGGTGGCGGCGTTCAAGTTCCTCTTCGAGGGCTGCCCCAAGGACTTTAGGATGGTTTTCAAGGCACATTGGGACTTCTACAAACGTTTGAAAGATTTGCGCGAGAAACGCAAGGCAGGGGAACAAAAGCCGGTCAGTTGCATCTATCAGCGCAACATTGTCTTCGACAGCGTGGTTCGCGGAAAAAAGAAATACAGCGAGTTGAAGGAAAGCGATTTTACCCTGTAGAGATGCGATTGTCCGCATCGAAATGCTCTGCGTTGACTAACGTCGAATCAGTGATTTCAGCGTAACTAATCTTTGATTTTATCGCGTCTCCCCCTTGTTTTTATAGGTATAAAGAACCAAAATGGTTTGTAATCAAATGTGTTAATTTATTGATTATCAACACTGATGTGTTACAAAAGTTTGTAATAACCTTTTCCAGTGTAAAAAAGCCCAATTTTAGTTATACTTTTGCGTTTGAAAAACGAACGCAATATGAACTGCCTTTCGGTCATGATTAAAAAACGCTTTTTGCTCTTACTCGGAGTGGTCTTGCTCCTTCCCGCTTGCAACACCAAGAGCAAGACGGAACGGATGCAAGCCGTGGTCGACGAGGTGCGCACCAAATACAAGGCCTTCGAGGACATCAGCCAGGACGACCAAATCTTTGAGGCATACGATTTCTTCGTGAAGCAAAAAGACTATGGCAACGCCGCGCCTGCCGCCCTCTATAGCGGCTGTGTGCGCCAAGCCAAAAAGGAATACGAGTCCGCGATGAACTGCTACAAGGAAGCCGACCGCTACGGCCGCATGGCTGGCGACTCGGTTAGCGCGGCCTTCGCGCAATATTATATAGGTGACCTGCTCAACGCAAGCGGCAACGAGGCCGATGCCATCGCGAACTACAAAGCCGCCGCCGCACTATGGGGCGACAGCCTCTCGCGCAAGGCCCGCTGCCTCAACGCTGTGGCGATGATGGACCTCGTCATCGATGAGTATGACAGTGCTTTTGTCTATCTCGACCAAGCCTTGCATTTAGCTCAAACCGCCGAAGACAAGATCACCGAAGCCTCGGTTTGGAACAACTATTCCGTTGCCTATCAACTGATTGACAAATACGACAACGCTAAAGAATGCTTGCGAAAAGCCTTACCCCTAACCGACCAAAAACGCCGCCCCATCGCCTTGCTCAACCTCGCCAAGGTGCATTTGGCATTAGACGAACGCGACTCGTTGGAATACTATAAGACGCAGATGCTCAATGCGATAGAGGAAACAGACATCAATCCCGAGACACAAGCTGCCGTATATGGATTTTTGATTAAGGATGCGCTTGCCGTGGGTGACTATGAAAGTGCCTATCAGTTTGAAAAACAGCACGAACAGGTGGCTTTGGACATCCTCGGCGACCAAACCCAAAGCTCCGTCCTCGAAATCCAGAAGAAATACGACTTTGAGGCACAGGCCAACCAACACAATCGCCAAATGCTTTCACGGCAAAGGTTGATCATCGTGCTCACCATCATCCTGATTGCGGCATTGGTTTTAGTCACCATATTGATTCTCAATGCCTTGAAAAAGAAGCGCATCGAAGCCGAGATCAACGCGAACTTGCTGGAACTGAAGAAACGCAACGCCCAACAACAGCAGGAGCAGACTGCAATGCAAGCACAATACGATGAACTACAAAAACAGAGCGCGCAGCAAAGCGAACTACAAGCAGAATTTGGCGACAAGCTGAAAGACGAATACTTACAGAAATGCAACATCATCCGCTGCTTTGAAGTGCTGTCGCGCGACAGAAGCAACCCAATAGCTTTCAAGGACTTAGAGAAGTCTCTCTTTGAGGGCGAAGACCATTGGGCAAGTTTCGAAGCGGCCTTCGAGGGCGTGCATCCGGGCTTCATCGCCTCGGTCAAAGAGCATTATCACGACTTGACCGAAACAGAGTTCCGCTATTGCTTGCTCTCGCACTTCAAACTATCGAGGCAGGAATATGCCGATGTGCTCGGTTGCAGCGTCTATAATGTGGATAAAGTTCGCGCAAGCCTCAACAATAAAATGAAGGAATAATCATAAAACCATGAAATACAGAAATTTGACTTTTATCATTCTCACCGCTATCATTTTAATGGTGGTTTCGTGCAAGAAGTTCAATCCTTTTGAAAACTCCAAGCCTACAATGGAATATGTCTCGGGCAACGAAAAAGACAAAATCGACCTGAAGGGCTCTATGATCAAACCCGACATGCGGTATGTCAACATCTACGCGGAATTGGTGGGAAAGACAGTTTACGTCTATTTCAACGAGACCGTAGAGGACTGCCTGCTGACCCTTTCCGCCGAAAACGGAGACGTTTTGTATGCCAGAAACGTGAAGAAACAGTATCCGGCCACCATCCGCATCTACATGGAAAACGAACCCACAGGCGAATATCGACTCTACGTCACCAACGAGACGGAGGAAGCCTCGGCATGGTTCCATTTCGAGAATGCAGAATCGCCTAACCGCGCACCCGTCCCTATCAAAGTCCTATTTGAAGAGTAATAAATCATTAAAATTCAATAGTATATGAAAAAACACATCATGATTGCCTTGGCTTTGGCTCTTTGTCTGCCAGCCTTGGCGCAAGAGGAAGAAAAAGAACGTCACGTCAGCGATGAAATCAGCATCGGCTACGGATTCCATCCAGTGAGCGGCGATTACTTCGGCATGGACGCCATGCGTTTCAACTACTGGATCGACAAAGTAGGGGCAATTTATGGTTCTTACACTCACTTCTTCAACAAGGTGGTCGGCGTAGGCGGCACCTATTGCTTCGACCCGAGAATCATCGACTACACCTACAACGGCTTAGTCACCAATAACCCCTTGATCTGCACACTCAATGAGTCGTCCCATTCCGTGATGGGTCATGTGAAACTCAATTGCATCAACAAGAAGCATTTTGTCCTATACACCAAGTTTGACGCGGGCATCTGCTTTTGGGGTTACAAACTCAAAGAATTCCAGCCAGAGTATTTTGCTGTTGAACTCCCCGACCAGCATTGCTGCTTCGCATGGCAAGCCGCTGTTGGCATCGAGGTTGGCAACGAACGCGTTGCAGGATTCCTGCAATGTGGAGTTGGCATGGAAGGCAGCTATAGTTTAGGAATCAGATACAAATTCAATAAATAACACACTATGAAAAAGATAATAATAATTGGCATGACGCTCTTCATGATGAGCGCCTGCGTGAAACACCCCGACATTTACATGCTGATGTCCGACGAGGACGCAGCGGCCATCCCTTACGAGCAAGGGCAAACCGTAAAATTCCTTGACCAAAACGGCGACACAGTGACGTATCAAGTCGAGCGCGACGAAACCTATCCCTATAACTACGAACAATACATCAACGCCATCCATGGCGGAGACGTCATGCACCCAGCCCATCATTCGGTGGAGTGCTACGCCCGTACGGTGAACCTCCGTGACCAATCGTACGCAAACCAACTGAGCTTCACCGTGAAGCCAGGAAAGGAGTTCTCATTCAGCTTCCTCTCCAGCGAAGGCGAACTCAACTTGGACATGTACCTGCCATCCAACGATACCTGTACCATCAATGGCATCAACTACGAACAGGTTCACCACGAGATCCTTTACAGCCAACACACGGGCGAGTTGCTTTACGACTGGTATTACAATGAGGAGTTTGGCTTGCTCTATTTCCAAAAAGGCGATTTCTCATTGACAAGGATACCATAACCGCAATAAGCATGAAAACCAAACACTTATCATTAATTACAATCTTGTTTGTCACATTGATTACGGCTTCTTGCAGTAAGCCATACAATCCGAACGACCTCATTGATGACAAGAACAAAATCGACATCAAAGGCTCGCTTTCCAATGGCGACATGCGCAGCCCGAACATTGAGGCATATATGGAAGGAAATACGGTCTGGGTTTATTTCTATGAAGATTTCGGTGACTGCACAATAAGCATTACAAGCAGAGACAGTTCCTTGGTTACTTGCGAAACCATCGGCACTTATGAAGATGCATCGTGGAGATACTTTATGGGCGACGAGCCGCTAAACCGCTATCATCTCGTCATCAACAACGGCACAGATGAGGCCGAAGGATGGTTCAATAATTTCCGCATTGTAGTAGTTAGACCACATTAAATTCAAAATTCAAGATTTAAAGATTTAAAATTCAAATTATTATGAAAAGACCAGCCATCATATTAAGTCTAATGGTTTTGCTTTCCATAGCGGCGTTGGCTCAAAATTCAGAAAAGCCCTATTCATTAGTGGCGCATGTTGGCGGTGGAAGTGGTTCTTTCCCTTTCCTGGATGGCGATATGACTACCAGCCATCGCATTGCTGCATTGGGAATCGATGGTAAATATGATTTTGCCGAACACTGGTCGCTTTTGGTAGGTTTGGACTACCAATTTTGGTATTTCAAAGGCTATTATATTCATAGTGACCCCGATGGCGTTGAGAATCTTCCCTACACAGCGACTGGACATATCGTGCGACTACCCATCCGTTTGGAGTTTCACAAGCGCTGGTTTTATCTGGCTTTTGGCCCTTATTTGGAAAAGGCATTCGGAGATGTTTCTGCAGGCAGCATCAAAGAGATTGCTACCCTCGGACCTACAATTGAAATAGGCGGTAGGATTCGGCTTTCTGATAATGGCCAACTTCGAATCGGACTGCAAACCTCAGTGGGAGCCACACTCAGCTATCATAAAGAACTGTTTTTCGGACGAGTAGAAGCCAACTCTCTATTACAGATAGGATACGAATACCATTTCTAAATGACAATTCAATAATTTAAAATTCAAATAATTATGAAAAGAAATATCTTGTTATTCGGACTGCTACTTGTTATAGGCGGTCTCCACGCCCAAGAAAAGGGTCAATTCGTGCTTCAAGCCGAAGCCAATGCCGGCATTTTGTTCTGCCATCCCTATCAAGGCACTTTCAATTCGATTGACCTTTTTGGATCAATTGGGCCTGTTTTCCGCTACCAAGTGGGGGAGCATTGGGGAATTGGCCTCGGAGCCAACTATTGCCTTCATGAGTGTTTCCAATACTTGCCTGTTTTTGCCGATGCGAAATATAGTTTCGGCACAGGAAAGACGAGGCCATACGCCGAAATTCGTGCAGGATATGCGTTTGGCTTTAAAAAAAGATATGAGTTGATGATGCCTGCAATTTATTCTCCGAGTTTTTCAATAGAAGGGTTTTACTCTCAATTCATCGTTGGCTATTCCATTGGACATTCCGACCTTGGCATTGGCGGTCAACTTGTCAACATGAAAACATTTGTAAATGAATTGGTTGATGTCCTTCCTGGAGGCTGCTACGCCTTTAGCAAAAACCGTCTGCAACCTGCGGTGTTTCTGCAATATGCGTATAATTTTCATTTCAGGAAGTAAGTTGTTTAAATTCAAATTGTCATGAAAAGATTTGTTGTTTTTGCGATGCTGCTTGTCGTCGTTTCAATGAGTTCGTGCATCAAATGGAAATGTTGCATCAATGGTGACTTTGTACAAGTCTATAAAACCAAAGGCGACTATACCAATAATGCGTACGTCCTTTATAACAAAAACAAAGACTACATTTACGGCTACTATGACGACGTCGACACTACGCTTTTTCCCATGCCGCTTTGTGGAGGTTATTATCTTCATCACGAAATGTCGCCCGATGCAGCGTTTCTTTCCATCAGCCCAAAGGAATACAATGAAAACGTAATGAGTTATTCAGTTGACACATTGAAGCAAATGATTATCGACGACGACCCTTTCATTGAGTTTTTTAGTGCCACTGACAACTACAATCTTTATGACTACAACGGTAGCAATCCTATGGGCATCGACACGGCCTACATCAACCAACTTATCAAGGAAGGCGATTTGAAAAAGGAATTCAAGAAGGTGAAGTGAAGCCTCTGTCGGACGGATTTGCAAATCCATCGGAACTTTAGATTGTCCTTCTGAAAATTTTTGTACTTTTGACGCATCCAAATAGCAATCGTCTAACAATTAAAACATCAATTACTATGAAGAAAGCATTACTATTCGTAGTGGCCCTGTGTTGCATGTTATCGGCCTCTGCACAACATTTCACGAGAGATTCAAAAACTCAAAAGTCATGGGAGGATAAAATTAAAACGATAGAACAACTAAATCGTGACAAGAACAATACCGAGAAGTTGGACAGCATCACTGCCGAGGAAACAAGGATATTGTTTGATTATGACAGCCATTTCAACTGCACTCAAATGTATAGTTATTATTATTCCGGAAACAGCTGGCAGTTAGATATGGGCTATGACTATACCTATGATGAACAAGACCGGGTCACCTCTATGGTAACCTACGCCTACAACGAGTCACCTTCAAAGGAAGAATACGCCTACAATGAGCACAACTTGATAGAGGAACAGCTTTACTATGATTGGTGGAGCGATACTTGGCATCTCACCGGAAAAGAAGTTATCGAGTACGACGATTTCGGCAATATTCTTTCATCTCAGGGATTTAGCTATGAAAATGACATTTGGACAGCATTCGAAAAGACAATCTATGAGTACGAAAACGGGCTCCTCGTATTGGAAACTTCCTATCTTCTTCAAGTGGAAATGGAACCTTACCATCAGATTGAATACAATTATAATTCCTTAGGCCTTTGCTCGGAAAGAATCGAAAGCCATTGGTTCGGCGAATGGGATCCATGGGAAAAGGTTGAGTATTATTATAACGGACAAGCCCTTTGCTCAGAGGAAATTGCATTTGGTAGGGCTGATGACGAATGGGTGAGTATCCGCAGATACACCTATGAATATGACAATAGAGGAAACTGTGTCCTTAGGACGTTTTACAATCATTACGATAATTCACCTGACTGGATTAACTCGGATAAGGACGAATACTTTTATGATGACAATGACAATTGCGTCACTCATAATTCCTATTACTATGACCACATTTCTGAAGAATGGGAGTTGGATTATTGGGACAATTTAACTTACGATCTTACTTCGGATGCGAACGCTATCGCGGGGCTACAGTTAATTTGGGAAGAATTAAAAGAAGAATTTTTAATAGAGACCATCCATAACAAGATCGAACAAATTGTTATGTATGGAGATTATACCGTTGATTTTCACTATTCATCAACCATTGGTTTGAACGAATCTGTCGGGTCAAAACTGGCTTTATGGCCTAACCCAACGACTGGATCACTAAGCCTTAACGGTGATGGTCTCCAGCAAGTGGAAATCTTCAGCATGGACGGCAAACAGGTGATGCGCCTTGGAAACGGCTCTGAATCCATCAATGTGAATGCCTTGGCCAAGGGCTGCTATCTGCTGAAGGCCACTTTCACCAACGGTAGCAAGGCTATGCAGAAGTTTGTGAAAGAATAATATTCTCACGCAACAAGCGTAGACTGTAATAATCGGAAAAGTCGGGAGAGCGGAATGCTTTCCCGACTTTTTTGGTTTTTATGTAGAAATTATTATTACTTTTCCATAATCATTTCTACATAATGCATCTTCATTTTTCTGGCTGAGGTAGAACTATTGACTCAACTGCTTTTGCATAACCTTCCATTCCTAATCCTGAAATGCAATTTATGCAAGCCTCGGCGGTGAAAGAATGCCTTCGGTAAGGCTCCCGTTTCGAAATATCGGAGATGTGGACCTCCACCACTGGAATGCTGATGGCACGGATGCAGTCGGCGAGGGCGATGGAAGTGTGGGCGTAGGCTCCAGGGTTCATGACCACGGCATCATATTGACCGTCAGCCTCTTGCAGCTTGTCAATCAAAACGCCTTCGTGGTTCGACTGGAAATAGGAGAGTTCATGTTTGGGGAACCGCTCGCGGAGTTTTGGCAGGTAATTCTCAAACGAGACATGACCATAGATTTCGGGTTCGCGTTTGCCTAAAAGGTTAAGGTTGGGGCCATTGAGAATAAGGATCTTCATCTGAATGATTTTTTGCAAAAATAACGTTTTTTGTCGGTTTGGGGATTTTTTCGTCTCGAAAAGTTGGTGTGTATCAATTATTTTCCTATTTTTGTGCAAAATTCGTCAGCCATGAAAACCATCACATTAGGCAAGACCAACCTTAAGGTGAACAAGAACGGTTTTGGCGCGCTTCCCATCCAAAGGATCAGCGAGAAAGAAGCCGTTTACCTGCTGCATAAAGCCTATGACAACGGCATCAATTTTTATGACACGGCTCGTTTCTATACCGATAGCGAGGAGAAGATTGGCGCTGCCTTTGGCGACCGTCGCAGCAAGGTGCTGATAGCCTCGAAGACTGCCGCCACCACCCTTGAGGATTTTTGGAAGGATCTGCACACCACGTTGAAGAACCTGAAGACCGATTACCTCGATTTGTATCAGTTCCACAACCCTGACTATTGTCCGCGCCCCGGCGACAAGCAAGGCTTGTATGATGCCATGAAGGTGGCCAAACGTCAAGGCAAGGTGCGTTTCATCGGCATCAGCAACCACCGACAGAACGTGGCCATGGAGGCCATCGAGCGCGACTGCTACGATACGTTGCAGTATCCGTTCTCCTATCTCTCGTCGGAGGAGGACCAAAAGATTGTGGATGCCTGCTTCAAGCACAACATGGGCTTCATCTGCATGAAGGCGATGGCGGGCGGACTTATCACCGATTCGGCTTTGGCTTACGCCTTCCTCAACCAGTTCGACCATGCTTTGCCTATCTGGGGTATACAGCGCGAGAGCGAGTTGGATGAGTTCCTTTCGTATCAAGACCATGAGCCCGAGCTTTCTTCGGCCTCATGGCGTAAGATTGAGAAGGAACGCGAGGAGCTTTCGGGCGAGTTCTGCCGTGGCTGTGGCTATTGCATGCCTTGCCCTGTGGGCATCCAGATCAACGACTGCGCTCGCATGAGCCTCTTCCTGAAGCGTGCTCCCTATAGCGTCTACCTCACTGAGGAATGGGCCGAGAAGATGAAACTCATCGAGAAATGCAAGCACTGCAAACAGTGCAGCAGCAAGTGCCCTTATGGTCTCGATACCCCGACGCTGCTCGAGAAAAACTACGAAGTCTTCAAGGAGTATTGGGCTAAGAAGCAGGCAGGAGAACTTTGAGCTATTTTGAGTTTTTATGGAATCTTAACTAAAATACAATCATATGAAAAAACTATTCATTTCATTAGTTGTCTTGTTCGTTGTTGGCCTTTCATGTTCGTATGCTCAGTCTGAACAATACGCCATTGGAATCGAAAAGGCGGCGGGGATAGGTCATAAGTTTTATCATCAAAATGGAACGTTCATCAATTCGGTCAGCCAGATGAAAGCATCCGTGGGCAGTGATAAAGAGGCACTTCGCCAGTTGCGTTGGGCAAGCTTTGACACAGGCGCCAGTTATTTCTTCAGCTTTGCAGGTGGCTTTGCATTGGGCTGGGAAATTGCGGACTTGATTATGGGTAAAGGTATTAATGCTCCTGTGCGATTGGTGGAGCCGCTTCAATAGGTGTCGGTTTCCTGTTTACTTACTTGGCAGATAAAAGGATGGTAAAAGGAGCGACGATTTTTAACGAACACTTGGGCGTGACTTCGTATGGCTCGCCCGTCGAGCTCGATTTTGGTTTGGTGCCAGGAGGCGTTGGACTGACGTTGAGTTTCTGATCCATCCCACAGTAAATCAAAAAGCTCCGTTTCCAATAGGGAACGGAGCTTTTTGATTGTTAAAGGCTTGCTGAGTATTATTTCAGCGGGCTGGGCGTGTGGTATTCACGGGCGCCGAGCTCCTTGTCGAGCATAATCATGCCACCGATATGGTCGCCGATCATCTTAGCTTGACGCACGAGGTCGCGGGCGTTCTCTTCCTCTTCCACCTGCTCGTCGATGAACCAGGCGAGGAAGTTGGCGGCAGCGCGGTCCTTGTCTTCGTCAGCGATGTCGCACAGGTTGTTGATCATGGCGGTCACTTTCTTCTCGTGGGCGAGGGTGTCTTCGAAGGTGGCCAGGACGCTCTTCCAGCTGGTCTGCACCTTGGCGATAGGGGCCAAGACGACTTTCTCATCCTGTGCGTGCAGGTAGTTGATCATGATGGCGGCGTGGGCTTGTTCCTCGAGGAACTGCACCTTGTACCAATGGGCGATGCCATGGAAACCTTTGGCATAGATGTCTTGAGACATGCTCAGATAGAGATAGGCCGACCACATCTCAGCATTGATCTGGTCGTTGATGGCCTTTGCTAATTTCTTGCTAATCATGGTAATATCAAATTAAAGGGTTATTTTTCAAAATAACGTTTGTAAAGACCTTCAAAGCCTTTGCCGTGGCGGGCTTCGTCTTTTGCCATCTCGTGGACGGTGTCGTGGATGGCGTCAAGGTTGCGCTCCTTGGCCACGCGGGCGATGCGCATCTTCTCTTCGCAGGCGCCACATTCGGCGATCATGCGCTTGTAGAGGTTGGTCTTGGTGTCCCAAACCACTTCTCCCAACAGCTCGGCAAAACGTGAGCAGTGGTCTGCCTCTTCGAAGGCATAGCGTTTGAAGGCCTCGGCGATCTCGGGATAGCCTTCGCGGTCGGCTTGGCGGCTCATGGCCAGATACATGCCGACTTCTGTGGCTTCGCTCATAAACTGTGCGTTGAGATCTTTGATCATCTCGTCGCCAGTGCCTTTGGCGATGCCGAGGACATGTTCAGTGACGAAATTCAAGGCAGCGCTCTCGTCAACGACTTTCCATTCAACGATTTGCTTGCATTGAGGGCAGCGCTCAGGGGCTTCCTCACCTTCGTGTACATACCCACAGATGGGACAGATGAATTTTTTCTTCATAGATGTTCTGTATTTAATGATATTGAGTTAGTTGTTCTTGACGGATAGAAACGCAAAGATAGGGTTTTTATTACATATGGTGCGACTTATTGAAAAAAATCTATTGAAAACGCTTTATGCCTTATGATTCAATGAAATAGTCGCACGCGACCCGGTCTTTCCTGACTTTTTTGCAGTACTGGCTTATCTGTTGGTGCAGCGGATGGTTCTTGTAACGTTCCATTGCCTCAAAGGAATGGAATGTGGCCGTCAGCACGGCGTCGTAGGCCGCCGCCGAGTCCTTGCAGTTGATGCCCACCTCGGCGCTGAGCAGCTCGGGAATCTGCCCTACCAAGGCTTCCAAGTGTTCCTTCATCCATTGCGCGTTTTCTTGGCGAGTGCGTCCTTCGGCCTCGTCAAGGAATTTCCACATTACGATGTGTTTCAAAACTTTTGTCATGGCGATTGTCGTTGATGCCGCAAAAATACTCCATTTTTGTTGTATTTTCACAGGATTTTGTTTTATCTTTGCAAATTGTTTTTTCATATAGACCAATCGCTATGTTGAATAGAAGATTTCTGAGAGTCAAGGCGTTGCAATCTATCTACGCCTATCATCAGTCCGAAAGTGCCAACCTGCCTCAAGCCGAACGTCAGCTGCTTGAAGGGGTCGATGACCTCTACAAGCTGTTTGTCTACCAACTTTCCTTCTGGGTGGAGCTGAAGCAGTTTGCCGAACGCCGTATCGAGGAGAACAAGCATAAGCATTTCCCAACGGAAGAGGACCTGAACCCCAATATGAAGTTCGTCAACAACAGGATTCTCAAGGCCTTGGATGACAACAAGCATCTGATGAAACTTGAGGAACAATATAAGATCAACTGGGCCGACTCCCGTGAGGACTTTATCCGTAATATGTTTACCAAGCTGACCGAAACACCGGAGTATCAGGAGTATATGACCAACGGAAAGGATACTTTCAGCGACGACAAACGTTTCTTGGTGACAATCATCGACACCTATATGGCGGAGAACGGCTTGCTTTACGACTATTATTCCGACCGCGATCTTTCGTTCAACAGCGACTATCAGTTGGCCATCTATCTGCTTTGGAAATACATCAGCGAGTTGCCTGCCGACTTCAATGCCGATAGTGTGCTGCCTCCGATGTTCAAGGATGAGGCCGAAGACAAGGAGTTTGTGGTCAAACTGTTCGAGAAGACCATCCTCCATGCCGATGAGTATATGGAACTGGTCAAGGACAACATCTCAAATTGGGATTACGATCGCTTGGCCTTGATGGATAAGATTCTTATCTACATGGCGGTGACCGAGTTCGTCGAATTCCATTCCATCCCCGTGAAGGTGACCATCAACGAATACATCGAGATCTCGAAGTTCTACAGCACGCCCGACAGCCGCAGGTTCATCAACGGCATGCTCGACAAGATAGCCACCGAACTGAAGGCGAACGGTAAACTCGTCAAGACGGGTATCGGCTTGATTGACAAATAAAAGAAGAGGCTTTAATGCAATAATAAGATAAGTTATTCCGTTATCATCGAAACAACTCATTATGAAACGATATCTCTACATCATAGGCGTCTGCATCCTTTCCGTATTCACCTTGCGCACTCAGGCGCAAGTGACCAACGGCACCTACCGTGCCTTGACGGATGCCAATTCGGCCCGTGTGGTGGCATTGGGCGGCTTGCCGCTGCCTGTGCACGACGGCGACTTGCAGACAGCCGTGTTCAACCCTTCGGCCATCTCGCCCGAGATGAACAACCAACTGACGCTCTCTTATGTCGGTGACTTCAATGTCGGGACCAACTTCGCCACGGCTCAATACAGCCATACCTTCGACAAGGTGGGTAGCTTCGCCGCATCGGTGCAGTATTACAACTATGGCAATATGGAGTACGCCTCGGAGAGCGGTTATGTCGACGGTGGCACCTTCAATGTGTCCGACTATGCCGTTACCCTTGGCTGGGGCCGTGAGCTGACCGACAAATGGAGCATCGGCGCCAACCTGAAGTATGCCGGTGTCCAGTACGAGAGCGGTCGTGCCGGTGCTTTGGGCGTCGATGTGGCAGCCACCTATTGGTCCTACCATAACTGGGCTTTCACCCTTGCAGCGCGCAACATCGGACGACAGCTGTTCTCTGTCGAACTGAACACACTCGACAAATGGCTGCCATACTCCGTTGATTTCATGGCCTCTAAACGTCTCGACCACCTGCCGCTGACCATCATCATGGGCTATCATGACATCCAACGCTGGAAGGTGACCTACAAGGATCCCTTGGATCTAGAAGGCTATTACGACCCTGTCACGGGTGAATATACCGAACCTAGCAAGGCTCGCCAGTTTGTCACCAACCTCGGATGCCATCTTCTGCTGGGCGGCGAGTTGGAGCTGGGCAAGAACCTCGTGCTGAGGGCTTCGTATAACTACGGTATCCATCACGACATGGATGTGCCTACCGCCCGTACTTTGGTGGGCTTCTCTGCTGGCTTTGGCGTGAAGATCAAGGCTTTCCAAATCGACTATGCCCGTTCGAGAAACAATATCGTGGGCTCGCCCAACTTCCTGACCATCCGCATGGACCTGAGCAAGTTCTGACATGTACCTCCGCGAACTCAAACTGACGAATTTCAAGAACTGTGAGTCGGCCGACCTGCAGTTTTCAGAGAACGTCAATTGTTTTGTGGGACTCAATGGGGCAGGGAAGACCAATATCCTCGATGCCATCTACTATCTCTCTTTCTGTAAGAGCTTTTTCGGGGCAACCGACAAGCAGAACATACGCCATGAACAGGATTTCTTCGCCATCCATGGTCTGTATTCGCATGACGGCAAGGACGACGAGATGGTGTCGTGTGTGCAGAAGCGCGAACAGAAGAAATCGTTCCGTTTCAACAAAAAAGAATACGACAGACTCTCCGACCATATAGGCAAATTCCCTTTGGTGATGATCTCGCCTTACGACCGCGACCTTATCAACGAGGGCAGCGACTTGCGACGTAAGTTCATCGACGGCGTGATATCGCAGTTCGATCCGCTTTATCTCAATGCCTTGTTGAAATACAACCGCGCTTTGTTGCAGCGTAATATGCAGCTGAAGCAGTTTGCCGAAAGCCGCCACTTTGAACGCGATTTACTCCGTCTCTGGGAAGACCAGATGGCTCAGCATGCCGATGATATCCATGCCAAACGCCACCGGTTTTTGGAGGAATTCCTGCCTATATTCCAGCATTATTATGAGATCGTCTCAGGCGGCACCGAGAAGGTGAATGTGATTTACCAGTCGCGTCTCGATGAGAAGCCTCTTAATGCTTTGTTGGATGAGAGCTTGCAACAGGATTGCTATTCGGGCTATACCAACGTGGGCATCCACAAGGACGACCTGGAGTTTGCCTTGGACGGCCATCCGCTCAAGAAGTTTGGCTCACAGGGACAGCAGAAGTCGTTTGTGGTTTCCATCCGCCTTGCGCAGTTCGAGTTCAACTACCAGAAGATCGGCTATAAGCCCATCCTCTTGCTGGATGATATCTTCGACAAGTTGGATGACCAGCGGGTGATGAAACTCGTCCGCTTGGTGGGTGACGAGCATTTCGGTCAGGTGTTTATCACCGACACCCAGCAGCAAAGGGTGGAACGCTTGTTTGAAGACACCCAAATTGACCATAAGATCTTTAAGGTGGAAAAGGGTCACGTGGAAGAGATAGGAGGTGGCGATGGCTTACTATGACGTCAAGCCGTTAGGCGACCTCATCCGCGAGTTTTTCGAACTTCACAAGGGCTCGAGTTACTTTGACGAGCAACGTGCCATACAATGCTGGCCGCAAGTGGTGGGGCCGTTCATTGCATCACACACCATCGACTTGTCCATCAAGAATAAGGTGCTCTTTGTGCGGGTTGACTCTGACGCGCTTCGCAGCGAATTGGGTTATTCCAAATCGTTGCTGTTGAACAATTTGAATAACGTCATCGGAAAGACAATGCTGACCGACATTGTGCTTTGCTAAGGAACCTCATTTTTTCTTTTTGCCTCTCTCGCAAATCTTGTTGAACTCACAAAAGTCGCATCGTTGATCGCTTTCTGACTGTACAAAAGGCTTGTTAGGGTCTAATATCTCCGCTATCACGTCTTTCAGCATACACTCCATATCGTCAATGAAGGTGCTGTCGTCGAGAAACGCAGCGTCGATGCCAGTGGCCGACTTTGAAGGCGGGGTTTTGGTGAGACTGTATTCAATATTGGTGGTGTGCATCAACCCATGTATGGCGGCCGTCACTTGGTCGGGTGTAATGTCTTGGTTCTCTTTCAGGAAGAGGTATTTGTACAGCAGTAGTTGCAGTGCCTTCTCAGGAATTCTCTTGAGGTAATCCAAAGCGGTTTCGTCGATTTTTTTTACAGGTAGCTTCACGTCTTTGCTTTCGACCTTGCCCGTCTTGTAGTCGATGACGCGGAACACGTTGCCCCGTTTGTCGATGCGGTCGGCCTGACCCGAAATGACCCATGTGCCTAGTTCGGTGGGGATGCTGGTCTTGAGGGTCTCTTCGGTTTTAAGAATGATTAGGCTGTTGGACTCCAATTGCTTGGAGGTGTATTTCATGTAGTTCTTCAGCTGCTGCTTGATGTTGATATGTTTTAGGTAGTTGAATCCCACATTAGAGAGGCCACCGGGCATATTATGGGCAAGGGATTGGGCGAGACAATCTTTCCATTTTGGCTCGATGATTTGGTCAAAGCAGTTTTTGTCAATGATTGGCATTGCGCCATTATTGGGCAGGTAAGGGGCAAAAAGGAATTTCAACGTGTCGTGGATGATGGTGCCCTTGATGTTTTCCCCGATTTCCTCCTTGACGCTGTTGTCTTTGATCTGGGCAACGTATTTCAGGTAGTATTTCAAAGGGCAGTTGATATACGTCGAAAGGGAAGAGGGTGAGATGCCGTTTTTTTCGCTTTCGATTAGCCGGTGGAGCCTTTCGGAAGCGTTCGCTTTATTGGCATTCAAGGGCATCTTTTTGTAAGTGATGTTGGTTTGGCAGCCAAACGTCTCCTCCTGAATGCTGATGTTGTCGTGTTTGGAGAGCTCATACCTGATTTGAAGGATGTAACGACTGGCTTCGCCCTCTGAAGCATCGCTCAGGTTGTTGTAGTAAAGGTTGATGTCCTCTCCATTCTGCAGAAGACGGTAGAAGTGATAGGCCGTAACGGCTTGCGCCTCCTCATAGCCGGGCATGCCATAATGATGCCTGATGAATTGAGGGATGAAGCTGCCTCGAGGTTTCTCTGGTGGCAAGATGTTTTCGTTGACGCTGAGCACATGCAACCGTTTGATGTCGATGTTACGGGTCTCAAGCATGCCCATAATCTGAAGGCCCTCAATGCTGCTGCTGTTCAGTTTGACGGTAGCGTTTGAGCTCAGCAGACGATAGAGGACCTCGAGGTTTCGTGTCTCAGTGATGTAATTCTCGTTGTCTTTGACAATCTGCGAGAGACGGCTGATGGTTTTGCCAATCTCGCTGATTTGGTTGAGGAGGAAATAATAGCTTTCTTTGTCTTCTTTGCCGTTGACGACGTTTGAGAGTATCGAAAGTGTATGCTCCAAGGTTTGAAGCGTGAGCAAAGGCGACGTGCTTGGCTCTGACAATATGACTCTCAGGAAGGCTTGAAGATGAGGGGCGTGGAACGACTCGATATCGGCGTCTTCAAAAACGAACTTTCCTTGTTTGAGGACTTCGTTTTTCCATTCGTTGAATGCGGCAATCTCTTGTTTGGGGAAGACGATGTTGATGATTTCCAACTCCATGAGACGAAGCACCAGCCAGATGTACCAACCTTTTGCAATGTATTTGCCGTTGCTCCCGTTGATTTCTCTGCTGATGGGCTTTCGGCGCTGTAGCATGAAATAGTAGCTGACCAGGTGGTTGAGCGGCGTATTGTTGATGGGGTAGCCCATCGAGACTTTAAGGTCCTTGTAGGTGTTGGTGTCGGGGATGGCGTTGAGGACAGGAATGAGCAGCTTTTCGTCAGCAAGGACTACGACGGCATCGTGGCAGTCGCTCTCTTCCAGTTTCGCTTGCAGGGCCTTGGCTTGCAGTGCGTTGCCGCCGACTTTGATGAGGTGTATCACCTTTTTCTCGGTGGTAAGGGAGCGGGAGATGCCGTTTTTCAGCCATTGGGGATGGCGCTGTTGGTATTTCCTTGCAAAGAGGCCGGCCCTATTGTTGATGTCGCCCACATAATAACTGTCGTAGTCGAAATGGATTTCGGCCTTGCCGTTTTTCACCAAGGTGTCGACGATGCGCTCTTCGGTAGTGGTCAGCGCGTTGAAGCCAGCGAAGATGATGCTTTGATTTCCGACTTTATCTATGAGTTCGGCTTCAGGAAGTTCGGACAAGTATCGGGTGATCATGCCGTAATAGCCTCGCTTTTGTTCGGCCAGCCTGCTGTGCAGACCAAGGTAATAATCATAAAGAGCGTGGAAGAATTGCAGGTATTTCTGTTCTTTCTCCTTGTTTTTCAGCGTGTCAAAGTCCCATAAACCAAGCTTTTTGTTCTCCAAGACATAGCTGAACAGCGATTTGGCGTCGATACCGTACTGGTCGATCTCGTCAAAGTCCTTGGCCATTTGTGCCGCCTGACTCCCAAACACACTGATGTCGCTGTCTTGTTTCTTGTGCAACTGCGCGTCAATGTCGATGAGTTCGAAGAGCAGGTCGATGTTGTCGGTGAGAGCGATGCCACTCCATTGGGTGACGGCCTCTTCGATGGAAATGATCTGAGGGAGCCAAATGGTTTGGCTGCAACTATCTTTGAAAGCATTACGCAGATAGAAAGCCGCCCTTTTGTTGGGGAAGATAATGGTGACCTCTTGCTTTTGAAGGTCATAGCGGTTTTGTATGTGTTTCGCCAGTCTGGAGATGAAGGTGTCGTGGCTCATGTCAAAGTGTGTTTAGATAGGCCTCTGCGGCTTGCAGTTGTTCGGGTTTGCCCAGGTCGAACCAATAATCGGGCTGGATAGGTTTGGAGATGATGCGGTTGTTTTTGGCCAATTTGAGGTAAAGATCAATGACGCTCTGGGGCTTTTCTTCAAAACCTGCAAACAGGTCGCTACGGAAGAAATGCAGCCCGCTGAAAGCCATTTCTTTGCAGTAGGGTTGAGGTCCCTGAGCTTGTCGAAGGGCCGACTGAGAATCATTGACCCATTTAAACCTCTCTTCCGCTTTATTCATCCACCCAACAAGCCGGTTCTCATCATCAAACAACAACTTCCTATTCGTCTCCCTATCTTGCGTCAGCAACCAAGCATCGTCACCTGATGCCAGGAATTGTTGGCTCATTTCGCCAAGATTCACATTGCTGATGATGTCCACATTATGCACCAACACGGCTTTGGAGCCTTTAAATAGGGGTGTGGCCTTGATGATGCCACCACCCGTGTCCATCAGTAGGGCGCGCTCATCGGAGATTTCGATGTCGGCATCGAACTGATGATGCTCCACAAAGTCGATGATTTGCTCTCCAAAATGATGCACATTGATGACGATATGATGGAAGCCATTGGCAATCAGGTTTTCGATGCAATGTTGCAGCAAAGGCTTGCCGTTGAGGGTGACCAAGGCTTTGGGCTTGTCTTGCGTCAGGGCTTTGAGGCGGGTGCCCAAGCCGGCGGCCAATATCATGGCGGTGGTGTCGTGCTTCATGCGTTGTGTTCCTCCGTGATTTTGCGTTCGATGTGGTTCAGTTTCAGATGGATATCGGGATAGGTCGCCTTCAGCCATTCGTAGATGGTCTGCGCGAAGAAGACGGAGCGGTGCTGTCCGCCCGTGCAGCCGAAGGATACCATCAGGTTGCTGAAATGCCGCTCACGGTAGTTGTCGACGCTCTGTCCGACAATGCCTTTCACGTGGTCGAGGAAGACATGGACGGGTGGCTTAGCCATGAGGTAGTCGATGACCTCCCAGTCGCGGCCAGTCTTGGTCTTGAACTCAGGCTCACGGCCAGGGTTGGGCAGGGCACGACAGTCGAACACAAAGCCGCCGCCGTTACCGCTGAAGTCATTGGGATAGCCTTTTTTGAAGGAGAAACTGTTTATGGTTACTGTGAGTTTAGAGTTTAGAGTTGAGAGTTTAGAGTCAGTTGGGAGTGGGTAGTTGAGAGTGGAGAGTTGGGAGATGATGCTTTGAAGTTCGGGATATTTGTTTAATGGGTGGGTTTCGTTCCAGGCTTTCAGTTCTTTTAAGGCGTAAGGGATGCTCTCGATGAAATGGGATTTCTTTTGGATGAGGCCTCTGAAACCGTATGCACCCAACACCTGCATCAGTCGCAGGTAGACGAAATAAGGCTGGTAGGTGTCGAATTTGACGGCTTCTGGGTTCATATATTGCGACAGCTCGGCCTTGTAGTAGTTGACCAGTTCGTCGCGTATGGCTTGTGGGATTTGTGCCTTCACTTGGTAAAGCAGCGAGACCACGTCATAATTTAACGGGCCTTTGCGACCGCCTTGGAAGTCGATGAAGTATAGATCTCCATCCTTTACCATGATGTTGCGCGACTGGAAGTCGCGGTACATGAAGAAGTCGCAGGGCGCTTGGCTGACGAAGTCGGCGAAGGCTTCGAAGTCCTTGCCCAGACGCGTCTCGTTGAAGTCGATTTCCTCGTGCGGCTTGACGAAATAGTACTTGAAATAGTTGAGGTCGTCAATGATAGCCTGACGGTCGAAACGCTCAGTAGGGTAGGCCTTCGTGTAGTCCAAGCCTTGGTGACCCAACACTTGTAGCTTCACCAGATGGCTCAGTGCTTTTTTGTATAGTTCGATGACGTTTTCGCTATATGAAGCTAAGGTCCCTGAGCCTGCGGTCCCTGAGGCCCCTCGAAGGGTCGAAGGGCCGACATTAGCCATTAAAGCCTTCTGCACATGTGCAAACAGATTATCATCCCCAAAATCGCTTTGCAAATAGCAAGTTTTTTCTTCGTTCACGGCAAAAACCTCCGGCACATTCAGCCCCAAGCCATGAAAATGCTTGCTGAAAGTGAGGAAAGCCTCGTTTTCTTCGACATTATTACTATAGGTGCCAATAAGGCTCTTATTGTCGGTAATGACACGGAAGTACTTCCTCGCTGAGCCCGATTCTGCGATGGGCAGAATATCCTTAGGCCTTTCACCGATGGAACGCGTTAGTTCTGCTAATATGTTTTGAATATCAGGAGTTTGCATGAAATTCCATTGTTTTCTATTGTTGCAAAGTTACAAAGAAAAAATGATTTGGTAATCCGCTAGAAATGTTTATCTTTGCAAATCTATATATAAATAGGTGCTGATATGGCAAATAAGAAAGAAACCGTCGAAGAGCCTTTGGAAAAACAACTTTGGAAGGCTGCCGACAAACTGCGCAAGAATATAGACGCGGCGGAATACAAACATGTAGTGCTGGGATTGATTTTCCTGCGCTACATATCTGTTTCATTTGAACAACTATACAATGAATTGGTGAAGCAACAGGCAGATGGCGCCGACCCCGAGGACCGAGAGGAATATGCCGCTGAGAATGTGTTTTATGTTCCGGCTAATGCCCGATGGAGTTACCTGGTTTCAAAGGCAAAGAATCCACAGATAGGCAAGTATATCGACGATGCTATGGATGTCATCGAGCGCGAAAACAAGTCGCTGAAAGGCGTGCTGCCCAAGGTGTTTGCCCGTCCTAACCTCGATCCGACCTCATTGGGCGAATTGATTGACTTGATTGGTAACTCCACCTTGCAGAATACCAGCACCAAAAGCGCCGACCTGCTTGGGCATGTCTTCGAGTATTTCCTCGGTGAGTTTGCCTTGGCCGAAGGCAAGAAGGGCGGACAATTCTACACGCCGCGTAGTGTTGTAGAGCTTTTGGTGAATATGTTGGAACCGTACAAAGGCCGTGTGCTTGATCCCTGCTGCGGCTCTGGCGGTATGTTCGTGCAGAGCGAGAAGTTTGTGAAGGAGCACCAAGGCAGGATTGAGAATATTTCGGTTTATGGGCAGGAAAGCAACCAAACCACCTGGCGACTGTGCAAGATGAACCTTGCCATCCGTGGCATCGATGCCTCACAGGTGAAGTGGAACACGGAAGGCTCGTTCCTCAACGATGCGCACCGCGATGTGAAGGCCGATTTTGTGATGGCCAATCCGCCGTTCAACGACAGCGACTGGAGCGGCGACCAACTGCGCAGCGATGCCCGATGGCAATACGGTGTGCCGCCAACAGGCAACGCTAACTTCGCTTGGATTCAGCATTTCATCTATCACCTTGCTCCAAGCGGACAGGCAGGCTTTGTGCTGGCCAAAGGCTCGCTGACCTCCAAGACAGGTGGAGAAGGCGAAATCCGCAAGGTATTGATTGACAAGGGTCTGATTGCTTGTATAGTGAACCTTCCCGCCAAATTGTTCCTGAACACCCAGATTCCCGCTTACTTGTGGTTCGTGACACGCAACCGCACCCACCACACCGGCGAAATCCTTTTCATCGATGCCCGCAACAAAGGCCATCTCATCAACCGCCGCACACGCGAACTCTCGGAAGACGATATTCAAGAGATTGCCCGTACCTATCACTTGTGGCGCGATGAATCGGCGGAATATCAGGATATTCCCGGTTTCTGCGCCTCGGTGCCCGTGAGTCGTGTGGCCGAATTGGACTATGTGCTCACGCCCGGTCGTTATGTGGGTTTGCCCGAAGAGGAGGACGACTTCAACTTCGCCGAGCGTTTCACCGCCTTGAAAGCCGAGTTTGAGGAGCAACTGAAAGAAGAGGAACGGCTGAACAAGGTGATTTTGGAGAATTTGGGGAAGATAAAAATTGAATAAGGTATGAGCGAGATAATGAAAACCGATTTGGCCGAACGGATAGATAATAACAGGTTCTGCTTATTTCAAATTTCTCAAACACTGTCTGAGGAATTGAATGACACCTCAAATTTCCAGACACTGTCTAGAAAATCTATAAAAGAAGAGATTTCCGAAAAACCGTCTCGGAAATTGTCAACACCGTTGACGATTTCTCAAAAACCGCAGGCACCGTCTGCGGAATTGCACTTCACCTTTCCGAAGGACAACAACCAAATCTTCGCCAGCAAATACCAGACCTACCTGCCGAGCAAGGAGGAACTGCAAAGGCTGATTGAGGAAAACCTAAAATAATGGGATTATGACCGAGTGGAAAGAATATAAGTTTTCTGATTTTGTTGAAATAAATCCTTCTGTGAAGATTCCAAAAGGAATACCTGTCTCTTTTGTGGAAATGAAAGATTTGGATAGTTCGGTCAGATATTGTGAGAGTTCGCAAAAGAAAGAGTTGACAGGTGGAAGTCGATTCATAAATGGCGATACATTATTTGCAAGAATTACGCCTTGTATGGAAAATGGGAAAATATGTCAAGTGCGGAATTTGGAAAATGGTTTTGGATTTGGTTCGACAGAGTTCCATATTTTAAGAGGAAAAGATGGTGTTTCTGACAGTGATTTTGTGTACTATTTGTCAAGATGGGATGAGGTTAGAGACCACGCAGAACATAATATGGAAGGAAGTTCAGGAAGACAGAGGGTGCCCAAACAAGCATTTGATAATTTGTACCTTTCTCTTCCCCCTCTTCCCACCCAGCGTCGCATATCCGCCATTCTCTCTTCCCTCGACGACAAGATAGACCTTCTGCACCGCGAGAACGCCACCTTGGAGCAGATGGCGGAGACGCTCTTCCGCCAGTGGTTTGTGGTGGAGGCTAAGGAGGAGTGGGAGGAAAAGCCGCTTAGTTCCATTGCAACATTTTTGAATGGTTTGGCTTGCCAAAAGTATCCGCCGAAAAACGGAATAGACAAATTGCCAGTCCTAAAAATCCGTGAATTATCGAGTGGAATAGGAAACGATTCCGATTGGGCAACAACTGAGGTTGGAGAAGAATATATTGTTCATGCTGGAGATGTGATTTTTGCATGGTCAGCATCATTGATGGTTAAAATCTGGGATGGTGAAGATTGCATATTAAATCAACACCTATTTAAGGTTGCATCTGACAAATATCCAAAGTGGTTCTACTATTTTTGGTGCAAGCATCATTTGAATGAATTCATTTCAATTGCCCAAAGCCATGCAACCACAATGGGACATATCAAGCGTGGTGATTTGGATACAGCAATGGTTTTAGTGCCATCTGACGAAGAGTTGTTGTCAATGACAGCACAAATGGAAGGACTATTGAAGAAAATGGAAAACAATAATAAACAAATAAAAACTCTTGTTCAGACTCGTGATGGGTTGCTGCCGAAATTAATGTCAAACGAAATAAAACTATAAATATATGGGAGCTAATACATCGATTATTCTCAAAGGTTGTATTGAGAAATTTAAAAATGAAAACGAACTGACTTTGCAAGAAGGTGAGGTCTTCGAGTTGTTTTCATTGAGCCAAATTATGAAAAATGAAGATGTTTCGTTTGATAATTTGATGGATTCTATTACGGATGGAGGACAAGACGGGGGGATTGATTCAATAATAATACTCCATAATGGTGAATATATTGAAGAAGATAGTGAATATAAATGCAAATCTTCTTCCGTTACGAAACTGATAATAACTCAAAGCAAAACAGAAAAGTCGTTTAAAGAAACTTGTATAGACAAGCTCATAACTACATTCCCTTTGCTTTTTAACTTGGAAACAGAAAATGATGAGCTTTTAACAAGGTTTAATCCTCAGATATTAGAAAAGAGGAATGTGTTTGCAAAACTTTGGAGTGATACTGTTAGTAATGGGGGCAATGTTGAGGTTTGTATAAACTATGCATGTATGGCAAATGATATTGAGATTTCAACCTCATTTGTGAGTAAAATGGAACAAGTGAAAGACATGTGTAAAGATTTGTTTGCCACGGATAAAGTCGAGTTTAATTGCATTAGTAGTAAAGAATTGTTGAATTCATTCCAGACTCATAAAAAAAACAGATCAACAATAGTTTTCAAAGATACACCGCTTTCCATCAATTATGGTGATTGTGGATTGGGTTATATCGGGTTGGTTAAAATATCCGATTATAAAGGTTTTCTGACGTTAGATGATGGTAGTATTAATGACGAGCTGTTTGAGTCGAATGTCCGTCATTGGCAAGGGGATGTGGATGTTAATACAAGAATAAAGAGTACGTTGGAAAATGTTTCAGACAGGGATTTTTGGTGGCTTAATAATGGAATTACTATTATAGCGGAAGAGCCGAAGCAATTGAGCAAGAGATTGACAATTGAAAATGTTCAAATTGTAAACGGACTTCAAACGTCATATTCTGTTTATTATAGTACAATACAAGATGACGATGATAGATCTGTTCTTGTAAAAGTTATAATAAGTAATAATAAAGATGTTACCGATGATATAATAGAGGCGACAAATTATCAGAACCCCGTCTCCCCTGTGTTATTAAGGGCTACAGATTCAATTCAAAAAGAGATAGAATTATTTTTCATCCAAAAAGGATATTATTACGACAGAAGAAAAAATTACTATAAAAATCAAGGGAAACCTGGTAATAAAATATTTGGGATACAGTTTCTTGCTCAAGCTATCAAAGCAATAGTTTTGCAAGATCCTCATTCTGCAAGAGCAACACCAACTTCGTTATTAAAAACAGACTCTTCCTACGATGCTATTTTTAGATCTCAAGATAATTATGCTGCGTATTTGAATTGTTGTTTAATTGTGTCTAGGACTCATCACGCGATTTTGAACATAGAAGATAAACAAGACAAAAACAAGTTGATTAATTTCAAATATCATATTTCTATGATATCGACGTGCTTATGTTTAAATAAAACAGATTATACAGTTGATGAAATTGCTGGCATTGATATGGATTCATTCGACAATACAATTATTAATAGAGCTATTGCTGAGATTGAGAGTCTTATAACATCGTATCAAGAAGCTCATCCCAATAGTAACCTTATCAATGTTGCAAAATCCTCTGATTTTGTGACATACATCAAAAACTATCTGGAGTTATTATAATGTTTCAATCCTATTAGTGTGATATAGAATGGTTGTTCATTGATTGGCTGAGATAGAGAATTGATTACTTTTGCAAAACCATAGGATGATTTGGCAGAATGCGCAAAGAAAACCAACGAATGGCAAGAAGAAAAGAGAAATATAACGGCTACAAGCCCCCATTCACACTGTCTGCAAAGGCGGTGGGGATGATTGCGGACATCTCAGCGCAGATGGAGCGTTTCGCCATCCGGATGGAGCAAAGCGATGCCTTGACGCTGCGCAGAGCCAACCGTATTAAGACCATTCATAGCTCGTTGGCTATCGAGGGCAACACCCTGCTGGAGAGCGAGGTGGCTGACATCATCGACGGCAAGACTGTCGTTGCACCCATCCGCGAGATTCAGGAGGTGAAGAACGCCATCCGGGTGTATGATGCGTTTGAGAAGCTCGACCCCTTCTCCATGGACGACCTGCTGAAAGCCCACGGGCTGATGATGTCGGCTCTGACCGATGAGGCTGGTAGTTTCCGCAGAGGCGATGTGGGCGTTTACTCTGAAAAGGGATTGGTCCACATGGCGCCGCCTGCCCATCGTGTGCGTCCGCTCATGTGTGACCTCTTCGGGTGGTTGAAGCATGCCGACGACCACCTGCTCGTGCGCAGTTGCGTGTTCCATTACGAGTTTGAGTTTATCCATCCCTTCATCGACGGCAACGGAAGGATGGGGCGTCTGTGGCAGTCGCTCATCCTCAGCCGCTGGCATCCTGCCTTTGCGCACCTGCCTGTGGAGAATATGGTCTATTCCAACCAACAGGCCTACTACGATGCCATAGCACAAAGTACCAAACAGGGAGAAAGCGGCCCTTTTATTGAGTTTATGCTGGAAGAGATTTTGGACACGGTGCGTCGACATCAAGGCGAGCCGATAATCAAAGAAGAAAATGTCGGTGTAAATGTCGGTGTAAATGTCGGTGTAAACGAACAAAAGGTTCTGGCGTTGATTATGGAAAACGGTCATGTGACCGCAAAACAAATGGCGGATGAAATGGGCATTTCACAGCGTCAGGTTGAGAGGTTGCTGGCTTCGTTGACAAAGAAACAAATCATTGTTCGGGAAGGTGCCGATAAAAATGGTTATTGGAAACTAAACAAATAATAATGAAATGACCCAACTCCACGAATCCGACCAGGAACATATGCTTGTTTATCATTGTATATGCCAAAACATTGGATTCTATTCCAAAAAATTGAAAAATTTTATAAGTTTTTGGATTTTATTCCAAAAATTGTATATCTTTGCGGCAGATAAATAAGATTTGATAGATGCAACTTATTCAACGAGAACAGTATTTGGCGAAGCTCAGGGCGTTGCGCGATAAGGCAATCATAAAGGTGATTACCGGAGTGCGGCGTTGTGGCAAAAGTACGCTGATGCAGCTTTTCCAAAAGGAACTGCTGCAATCAGGCGTAAGCGAAAAGCAAATCATCAGTATCAATTTCGAGGATTACGATTTCGTGGAACTTCGGAATGCAAAAGCCTTGTATCAGCATGTCGTCGCCCGTCTCGTTGAAGGCGTGCCCAATTACGTTTTCCTTGATGAGATCCAGCATGTGGACAACTATGCCGATGTGGTGGACGCGCTCTTTGTGAAAGAGAATGTCGATTTGTATATCACGGGATCAAATGCCTACCTGCTCTCAAGCGAGATTGCCACGCTGCTCTCTGGCAGGTATGTGGAACTACAACTTCTGCCGCTTTCTTTCAAGGAATATGTCAATGCAACGGGCAACACCAATGACTTGGAAAGAAAATACGCTGACTATATCACATACTCGTCCTTCCCTTACGCTATGGCGTTTGATAGAGAGGTGCAGATGACGAACGATTACCTGAGAGGCATTTACAGCACCATCGTGCTTAAGGATGTGATGCACCGCCATAGCATCGGCGACGCGATGATGCTCGAAAATGTGATGGCATTCATGGCCGACAATATTGGAAATACCTTGTCCGTCAAGAAAATTGCTGACACTTTGACTTCGGCGGGGAGGAAGGTGGATGTGAAAACCATCGAGAAATACCTGTCGGCACTCTGCCAGAGCTTCATCCTTTATCCTGCTAAAAGATACAACATAAAAGGCCGACAGTTGCTAAAGACAATGGAGAAGTACTATTTGGTGGATGTGGCGCTGCGCAACACGCTGTTGGGAAGCGCGAATGCAGATTTCGGACGCATATTGGAGAATGTGGTGTATCTGGAATTATTGCGACGTTACCCTAACGTGTATATCGGAAAGACGGATGCGTTTGAGATCGATTTCGTGGCCGTAAACATGCAGGAGGTGGCCTATTATCAGGTGGCGGCAACGGTTCGTGACGAGGCGACGCTTGAGCGGGAACTGCATCCACTCAAAATTGTGAAGGATAATTACCCGAAGACCATTCTGAGTTTGGATGTGGCTCCAGTGGCTTATCATAATGGCATCAAGATACAAAATGTGTTAGACTGGTTATTAGAACAATAAGGCTATGGCAATCCTCCACGAATCCGACATAGAGCAAATGCTCATCGACCAGCTGAAAGCCAAAGGCTATCAGTACCTCTATGGCCCAGACATCGCCCCTGATGGCGAGACTCCCATGCGTGCCAGTTTTGATGAAGTGGTGCTTCGCGACAAATTGGAAAAGGCGGTGAAACGGCTCAATCCGTCGTTGCCTTATTCCGTACAGGACGAGGCGGTGAAAACCGTACTGCGTATCAGCTCGCCAGATGTGCTGGCCAACAACGAGGAATTCCACCGCTTGCTGACTGAAGGCGTCCCGGTATCGGTGTTCAAAGACGGCGTGGAGCGTGGGGAAAGGGTGTGGCTCATCGATTTCAACGACCCGTGGAACAACGAGTTTACGGTGGCCAATCAGTTTACCATCATCGAGAACGGCCACAACCGCCGCCCCGATGTGGTGTTGTTCGTAAATGGGCTGCCCTTGGTGGTGTTCGAGCTGAAGAACGCCGCCGATGAGAACGCTACGCTGCAAAGTGCCTATCGGCAGATTGAAACCTACAAGCAACAGATTCCGTCGCTGTTCACCTACAATGCGTTGGTGGTTATTTCCGATGGCTTGGAGGCACGTGCAGGCTCGCTTTCGGCAGGCTTCAGCCGATTCACGGCATGGAAGAGCGAGGATGGCGAGAATGTGGCTTCGAATCTGGTGAGCGAGTTGGAAGTGCTGGTCAATGGCATGTTGCGGAAGGACACTTTGCTGGATTTGGTGCAGTCATTCACGGTGTTTGAGAAACAGAAACAAGAAGACTTAAAGACAGGTCTCACCACCATCAAGACGGTGAAGAAGATTGCCGCCTATCACCAATATTATGCTGTCAACAAGGCGGTGGAATCGACTTTACGAGCCACGGGCATCAATGCTAATAGTATGTTCGCGGAATCGCCTGCCAATTATGGCTTCAAGACGGTGAAAGAGCAACAGCCTGGCGACCATCGTGCTGGTGTGGTGTGGCACACGCAAGGTAGCGGCAAGTCGCTCACCATGGTGTTTTACACGGGCAAAATCGTGCAGCGGCTCAACAACCCGACCATTGTCGTCATCACCGACCGCAATGACTTGGATGACCAACTTTTTGATACCTTCACGGGCGCAAAGCAACTCTTGAGGCAGACACCCGTCCAGGCCGAAAGTCGTGAGCACTTGAAGAAACTCTTGTCGGTACAGTCGGGCGGTGTTATCTTCACCACTATTCAGAAGTTCCAACCCGAGTCGGGCAATGTTTACGACACGCTTACCGACCGCAGCAATGTCATCGTGATGGCCGACGAGGCGCACCGGACCCAGTACGGCTTCAAGGCTAAGACGGTGGATGTGCGCAACGAGGCCGACGAGGTGATTGGCTCTGAAATCAAATACGGTTTTGCCAAATACCTGCGCGATGCCTTGCCTAATGCCACCTATCTTGGCTTCACAGGAACGCCCATCGAGAAAGAGGACAAGAATACGCCTGCCGTTTTCGGCAACTACATTGATGTTTACGACATTGCACAAGCCGTTGAAGATGGTGCCACGGTGCGCATCTATTACGAGAGCCGTTTGGCTAAGGTTGAACTCAGCGATGAAGGTCGACAATTGGTGGAAGATCTCGACAAGGAGTTGGAAACCGAGGACATGAACGATGTCCAAAAAGCCAAGGCGAAATGGACACAGCTAGAAGCGCTGATTGGCAGTCCCAATCGTTTGAGAAATATTGCCAAAGATATTGTCACGCATTTCGAAGAACGACAGAAAGTATTTGAAGGCAAGGCGATGGTAGTGGCGATGAGCCGTAGAATTGCCGCGGAGTTGTACGATGAAATCATCAAGTTGCGTCCCGAGTGGCATTCCGATGATTTGGCGAAGGGTGCTGTCAAGGTGGTGATGACTTCATCTGCCTCCGATGGTGCCAATATTTCTAAGCATCACACCACCAAAGAGCAGCGCCGTGCTTTGGCCGAGCGTATGAAAGACCCCGACGATGAGCTGAAACTCGTCATCGTGCGCGACATGTGGCTCACTGGTTTCGATGTGCCATGCCTACACACACTCTACATCGACAAGCCGATGCAGGGCCATAACCTGATGCAGGCCATTGCTCGCGTGAATCGTGTCTATAAAGACAAGCCTGGCGGTCTGGTGGTCGATTACTTGGGTATCGCGGCTGATTTGAAAAAGGCCTTGTCGTTCTATTCCGACTCGGGCGGCAAAGGCGACCCGACACAGCAGCAAGAGCAGGCCGTGGCACTGATGCAGGAGAAACTGGAAGTGGTGGAGCAAATGTTCTACGGCTTCGACTACAAGCAATACTTCACTGCCGATACCGCTGGGAAGCTCTCATGGATTCTGAAAGCTGAAGATTTCATTTTAGGCTTGGACGACGGCAAGAAGCGTTTTGTCAACGAGGTGACCGCTTTGGGTAAAGCTTTTGCCTTGGCCATCCCGCAGGATGCCGCCATGGATGTTAAAGACGAGGTGGCATTCTTCCAAGCTGTGAAAGCCCGTCTTTGTAAATTCGACCAACCCAACACGGGCAAAACGAATGAGGAGATAGAAACCACTATCCGCCAAGTCATTGACAAGGCACTGATTTCAGAAAAGGTCATCGATTTATTCGATGCGGCTGGTATCAAGAAGCCCGATATTTCCATTCTTTCGGAAGAGTTCCTGATGGAATTGAAAGACATGGAGCACAAGAATATCGCTTTGGAGGTGCTGCGCAAGCTGTTGGAAGGTGAGATCAAGGCGCGTTCCAAGTTCAATGTGGTGGAAGGGCGCACGCTGATGGAGATGTTAGATGGCTCCATCACGCGTTATCACAACAAGATTATCACCGCAGCCGAAGTTATTGATGAGTTGATTAAACTCAGCAAAACCATTGTGGAGAAAGACAAAGAGGCTGATGACATGGGCTTGACCACCTACGAATATGCGTTCTATTCTGCCGTTGCCGACAACGAAAGCGCGAAAGAGTTGATGGGGAAGGACAAACTTCGTGAATTGGCGGTGGTATTGACCGAAACCATCCGCAAGAATTCATCCATAGACTGGACTATCAAAGAGAATGTAAGGGCAAAGATGAAAGTGGCGGTGAAGCGGCTGTTGCGCAAATACGGTTATCCACCCGATATGCAGCAATTGGCTACGGAAACAGTTTTGAAACAGGCTGAAATGATTGCAGAAGAGATTGCCAATCAATAAAGGGATAGGGGAGAAGGTTATTTCTTTCCCCGATTTTCCACCCATACCCACAGCCGCCACATCAGCCAGCCCCAGGCGAAGAAGAGGACATAGAAGATCCACTTGGGTACGGAGGTCTGGTAGGCGCCTTCCTTGTCGATTTGCTGGTATTGCTCGGTAGGGATGTCGGCGTAATAGTATGACCCGGCACCGAAGTCGTAGCCATTGACGAGACCGAGTTTGTTGGCCATGATCCAGCCAGCCAAAAACAAAGTGATTACCACCACGAGGATGGTAATCACTTTGAATATGATGTGGTTTTTGTTCATCACTTGAACATGTCGAGAACGGGAACGTCAAACACCACGCCAGAGAGCAGGAACCACACGGCAAACAGCGTGAGGGCGATGTTGAACAACTGGCCGATGATGTAGAGCCAGAGCACCTTGCCGCCTTGCATCTGCTTGAAGAGGCTCTTGAAGTTGGTGTCGAGGCCGATGCTGGTGAAAGCCAGTACGAAGGCCCAGTTCTTGTATTGGTCGAGGACGCCGTTGATGGCCTTCACGTCGCCACCTAGAGGCTTGACGATGAAGGAAGCGACCAACGAGGCCACGAAGAAACCGATGATGAACTTCGGGAAACGGTTCCAGATCTCGCCGGCACCGACCTTCTGGTTCGGGTCTTTGTCAACCTTGGTGGCGAAGAAGATGGCCACGAAGAAGGCGATGAAACCGATGAGGATGTTCTGGATGGACTTCACGAGCACAGCAGCTTGCTCGGCTTCCTCGCCGAGGGCGTTACCAGCCAGCACCACAGCACCTGTCGAGTCGACGGTACCGCCAATCAGGGCACCACCCATGAGCTGGTTCATGCCACAGGCACGAATGATCATGGGTTCGAACACCATCATGAGGATAGTGAAGATGATGGAGATGCTGATGGCCAACGAGAGGTCTTCCTTCTTGGCCTTGGCGGCAGCACCGGTGGCGATGGCGGCACTGGTACCGCACACCGAGGTGGCCGAAGCCAAAGTGATGACCAACGGCTTGTTGTCGATCTTCAGCACCTTGGTGCCGAGCCACCACATGAAAATGATGACGATAGGCGTCACGATCCATGCGATGCCGAGACCATAGAGGCCGAACTTGGCGATGTTGCTGAACAGCACCGAGAAGCCCATGATAACCAGACCCGTCTTGATGTAGAACTCAGTACGGATGGCGGGTTTCAGCCATTCGGGTGTACCGACGGTATTGGAGATGAGCAGACCGATGAGCAGAGCCCAGAAAGCCCATTCAAGGTACATCTTCAGGGTGTATTCTGCACTGATCATTCTCACCACTATGCAGATGATGAACAGCACGATGAAGGCGGGGATGAACTTGCCGATTTTCTCGCCTTGCAACTTGATGCCGATGCCAAACAGGATGGCCGTCACCAAGAAGGTGCGGAGCAGTTTGATCCAGAACTCACCGTTGAATTGGGCTGCCAAGGATTTCTTTTCCTCGACGTTTTCCCACCAGTGCCAGGTACCGAACTTGGCAGCGGAGAAATCAAACGAACCGGTCAGCACGGCGATACAGGCCACGGCGATGACGATGAAGCCGATCCACACGGCCAGCCAGTCTTCCTTTTTCCAAAGGTTGGATACATTGTTGTTAGCCATAATGCTTTAGTTTTAGGATTAGAACTTATAGCTCACCATGGCAACCACGCGGTGTGAGTTGTTGCCGGCTTCCTTTTGGACCAGTGAATAGTCGAGTTTGCAGTTGACGGACTTCAGTGGCCAGTAGTTGAGACCGACAGTGTACCAATTGGTGCCACCTTTTTCGAGGTAGGCATCCTTGGCAAAGTGTTCGTATCGGAGGACAGGCATCAACTTTTGGCTTTTGTCTTTGCCCAAGGCGAAGTTGTAGCCAACCACGCCGTAGTAACCATCGCTGTTGAGGAAACATTCTTGGATGGCAAGCTCTCCGATTTCTCCATCAAAGTAACCTAACTGGTAGTCAGTTTTGCCGGCAATGTATTCGCCACGGAGAACGAGTTTGCTATCATTATACTGGGCACCAGCGGTCCAACGGTTGCGAACGCCATGGCCGAAATTGGTCTTGCCTTCTTCGAGTACGTCAGGATCAGAACTGCCCTTGTACAGGCCATAGTAATACGAAGCGCTCAATGTCAAAGCTTTCAGGCCGGGATGCACTTCCAGGCGCCCCACAATGTCCTTGCGGTTGTTGTTGTCGAGTTGGTTGGCACCGTTGCCATTGAACACGCCGATGGAGTAGTCAACGATGCTGTACTTGTAACCTTCTTCGCCTTCCACGGGGAAGAGGCTACCGGTGGCCATCACGCCGAGGTCACGGCCGAGGGCACCTACACCGCAAACGTCTTTATAGCCACCCAGCTGTTGGACAGCCTCGCCGTAGTCGAAGATCTCGAGGTTGACAGGGTTGATGGGACTTTCAATCGTGAACGGGGTCTTGAACTGACCGACCTGGATGGCAAACTCTCTGCAGGGTTTGTACTTGATGAAAGCGTCAACCAGCATGGGACTGCGGGTGAAGTCGCCTTGGATCTTGTAGCTCACGGTCTTCGAAAGGTTGCCGTCGACAGACAGACGCACACGGCGCATTCTCAACGTGTTGTCCTTGAGCTCGCCTTCGTCACTAAGGTTGGCTTGATACATGCCTTGGACGAAACCGGAAATTCTAGGCATCTCCAATCCGCCTTTTTGCTTTTCATGTCTTTCTTGTTTTTCGAGTTTTTCTTTTTCGAGTTTTTCTTTATCAACTTTTTCAACTTTAGCCTGTTTGGGCTCTTGGTTAGGCTTGACAGGTTTCACTTGAGCGTTGATACTCATCGGAAGGGCAATAGCCAGCACTCCGATCAAAATGCGAAAGTTGTGTTTCATAATAGATGATTTAAAACGTTTTCAATTCATTTTTACGCGGCAAAAATAGTAAAAATACTTATAGTAAATATATTTACTATTTTATTTTGGAAAATTATCCTCAAGAAGGGTTCCTTATTATTCTGCTTTTTCCTTGAAAACATTGGCGTGCCGCGTCATCTCCTCAAAAGTGATCTTGAACCACTCGGTGTACAACTCGGGGTATAATTCAAGGTCTTTTTTCAGGTCGTCCAAACGCATGTATTTCCACGAGGCGACTTCTTCGGTATTGATGTTGGGTATGTCGTCGCTTTGTCCGATAAACACATGGTCGAACTCATGCTCGGTGAGTCCTTGTCCGACAGGAGCCTTATATATAAAGGTATAAACCTCGTGCATGGGGCAGGTCATGCCCATCTCTTCCATAAGGCGGCGCGAAGTGGCCTCTTCCAAGGTCTCGCCAGAGCGGGGATGGCTGCAACAGGTGTTGGTCCACAGGCCAGGGGAGTGGTATTTTGAGAAGGCGCGTTGTTGCATCAACAGTTCGCCTTTCGAATTGAAGATAAAGACAGAAAAAGCCCTATGCAAGTGTGGCCCGATGTGGGCAGCTTGTTTCTCCATTAAACCTATTTGGCGATCGTTATTGTCTACTAAGATTACAAATTCCATTAATTCTCTATTTAACTACAGATTTTACAGATTTATACAGAGCTGAAATGTCGAAATTTTGCAGCTAAAGCTGCGGATTAGTACAGATGGGTTTGGGGGTGATGTTAGGAAAACGTTTGAAATAAAGACTTTCTTCTCCAAAATTCAAAAGCATTCCCAATTTTATGCCAGTAGCATGGATGTAATTGATGATTTGAGCTTCGTGTTCGGGGAGAATAGTTGAAACAGCCTTCAATTCAACTATGATTTTGTCATAACAAAACAGGTCTGCCACATAATACTGATTCAATAATACATCTTTATATTGTATTTGTATTTTTTTCTGTGGGACGAACGGAATGCTACGCTTTGCCAATTCGATTTCCATAGCCTCTTGATATACAGATTCTAGAAATCCCACACCAAGAGTCCTATGCACATCCATGGCAGCCCCAATAATGTTATAGGTTTCGTTTTTATATATAAACTGATTTGTTTCCATTTGTTTTTCCAACCATCTGTACCAATTTGGACGCTTGCGTCCCTATAATTATCTGTCGAAAAATCAGTTTAATCTGTGTGATCTGTAGTTTTTAAAAACTATACATTGAATCGAATGTTCAAAATATCCCCGTCTTGCACGACATAAGTTTTGCCCTCCACGCGGAACTTGCCCGCTTCTTTCACGGCGGCCTCCGAGCCATACTGCAGGAAGTCCTCCGTGCTCATCACCTCGGCACGGATGAAGCCGCGTTGCAGGTCGCTGTGGATGGCGCCGGCGGCGATGGGAGCAGTGTCGCCCACATGGATGGTCCAAGCACGCGTCTCATCGGGACCCGTAGTGAAGAACGAGTGCAGGTTCAAGGTGTGGTAAGCAGTGCGCACCAGCTTGTTCACGCCAGGCTCGGTCAGGCCAGCGTCTTCCATGAAGAGGGCGCGGTCGTCGGCATCGAGTTCAGCGATTTCGGCCTCCAGCTTGCCAGCGATAACCAGCATCTCTTGGCCTTCCTTCAAAGCGGCCTTGACGGCATCGGAGTATTTGTTGCCAGTGGTTGCCGAAGCATCGTCCACGTTGCATACGTAGATGATAGGTTTGGCGGTCAAGAGTTGGATGTCCTGCACGAACTTCTTGTCTTCCTCGGCTACCTTGGCGTCGCGGGCATTGCCGAAGTTCTCCAGTGTTTCCTTGTAGACGCTGAGCACGTCGAAGGCCTTCTTGTTGTCCTTCTCTCCGTTCTTCAGCAGTTTCTGCACGCGTTCCAGCTTACGGGTGACCAGATCCAAGTCGCGTACCTGAAGCTCGAGGTCGACGAGTTCCATGTCGCGCACAGGGTCGATGCTGCCTTCGCTGTGGGGGATGTTAGGGTCGTCGAAGCAACGCAGCACGTGGATGAGGGCATCCATGGTCTGCACCTCGGCGAGGAGCTTGTTGCCCACGCCTTGGCCGCCTTTGCTCAAGCCGGGCAGGTCGACGATTTCGACCGTGGCAGGCACGATACGCTTAGAGTGGGAGATGTTGTCGATGAGCTTGAGGCGATCATCCACCACCTCGCACATGCCGATATTGGATTTAGAGGCAAAACCGATTTCTGCCTTGGTGTTTGATATACAGTTGAATATGGTAGTCTTTCCAACGCTTGAAAGGCCGATGATTCCGCAATTGAGTGACATAATTATTGGTTTTAATGGCGCAAAGATAAACAATATTGATAAAAACTAATGGTAATTTGAAAAAAACAAGTTTAATATTGAAATAACGAAAAATATTCTCTTTGTTTTTCAGCGCAATAATCTATTTTTGCGGCATAAAAATCATTCGAAATGAAGAAAATAATAAATTCTCTTTTGTGTGTAATTCTAACATTCATTGCGTTTGGATGTGATAAAGAAGTGCAAGTGTCAGATATTGGAGAAATTGATAATTCCATAGTAACTCGCAGTTCTATTGGCTGTAATGATAGTTTGATGGCAATGCCATACAATAGGATTATCGATTCACTATTCGATTTACCATACTATAATGAAGCATATGATTATTCGAATAGATTATGTAGTCCTTGTGATTCTATTGACGGGGGTTTTGTTTTCGTATTCCCTAGCTTGTTTTTTCCAGAGGATAATCTAATTGTGATGGTTACAAGCAATGAATTATTAGGTTTATATTCTTTGTATTTAAATTATCAAGGCCATGATTATCAGTGGTATTATGACAATTATAGGTGTTTTGATGCGTATTTGTATACAATTGAAGGAGTTGACATCGCTTCTCTATTAGTATATCCAAGGACCAATGAATTATATATATATAATATCAATCATAGTATTTTCAATAATGGAAGTAAGGCGCCATCCGTAGAAGGAGTATTGTGTAATTTAGCAGGGCTTTATGCGGGGCATGTTTGGATTCAAGCGGCTCTATATTTTGCAGGTCCTATTGGCATATGGGGTAGGATAGCTCTAGGAGTTGGTGTATCATTGATTAATTATTATGGTTGTAGTGACTTGTAGATAATTGATGAATAATCATAACGGTATTAGAGTTGTTTTTGGAATTATTTGCCTCGTTCTTGTCCCAGTCTTATTGATAATGCTAATATGGGATTATCGGTCGGGCTTGTCAGCACTTCCAATAGCTGTGGTTGTTTCATTTACTTTGGCTGTATATGATGTCAAATCGGCTGAAAACAAGCAAAATGAGCCAGATGATTCCCTCTCTGAGATTACACGAAAAAAAGTTATAAGGCTAAAAATAGTGGGCGGTATCTGTGTTATTTTGGCCTTTGTGCTGTTTTGTTTTTTTGGAAGTTGAGCCTACAAGGATTAATTCAATTATTTAATATGGATACAATAGTTTCCCCGTTCATATAAATTCTGCTAGAAATGGCATAAGTGTTGAAATTCTCGAAAACTGTTATCTACTTCCTGCGTTCCAATCGATACGCTTGTATTCGGGGTCGTATTTCATGTGGGGAAGCCCAAGGTCGGGGCCGTCGTCGTTGTCGTTTTCAGCCTGAAGACGCGAGTTCTCCTGTTGCCGACGAATGTATTTGATGCCGATTTTCCACAGTTTGATGTCGCCCCAGAGGAAGGCGAGGTAGATGACGGTGCCGATGCCGGGACCGAGGGCGTCGCTGACCATCAGCAGCCAGTCGAACAGGCCGTGACCTGCGGCAGCCGTCAACAAGGCGAGGAGGAGATAGGGCAGGGTCTTGCCTTTCTTAAATTTGGCCATAGAGAGGAAGTAACCCATCAACACGCCGAAGAGGAAGTGGCCAGGCACGGAGAGCAAAGCCCTGACGACGCTGGTAGCGACACCGGTTTGAAACGACTCGGCTGAGGCATTGAAGACATACATGACGTTCTCCACGCAGGCAAAACCGAGGCCGATGAAAGTGGCATAGACGATGCCGTCCATGTATTCGTTGAAGTTCTTGTCGCGCCAGATGAAGATCATGAAGATGATGAACTTGGAAAGCTCCTCCGGGAAGCCGGCATTCAAGAAGGCTTGGTGGAACACGGTGTTTGAATATACCACTTGGTTGATGAGGGTGACCAGAAGGATGTCCAAAGGGATGGCGAGCATGCCGCCGATAAAGGCTTTGGTGAGGGTCTTGATAGGCTCTCTCTCGTATTTGTCTGCACGATAGATGAAGATCATCAAAAGGATGACGGGAAGTATAGATAAGGCAAGTAAAAGCGCAGTCATGGCTCCGTTTTTTATTCTTTTCTGCAAAAATACGGATTTTGTCCATGAAAAAAACTTATTTTTGCCAAAATTTTCGTTTATGCAAGAAATGATTCTCATTCTCGACTTCGGCTCTCAGGTGACCCAACTCATCGGTCGCCGCCTCCGCGAACTGAATGTCTATTGCGAAATCCATCCTTATAATAAGATTCCCGCCATCGGCCCTAATGTCAAAGGCGTGATCCTCAGCGGTAGCCCGTTCTCGGTGCGCGACGAGAAGGCACCTATTGCCGACTTGTCGATTATTAAAGGCAAGCTGCCGTTATTAGGCATCTGCTATGGTGCCCAGTTTATCTCGCAGCATTTCGGTGGCGAGGTCAACGGCTCCATCGCCCGTGAATATGGCCGCGCCATGTTGACGGTGGTCGACGAGGCCTGCCCTCTGTTCAAAGGGGTGAGCAAGACCAGCCAGGTGTGGATGAGCCATGGCGACACCATCGCCAAGCTGCCCCAAGGCGCACGTATTATCGCTTCGACTGACGACGTCGAGAACGCCGCCTACAAAATCGATGGCGAGACGACGTATGCCGTGCAGTTCCACCCCGAGGTGTTCCACACCAAGGAAGGCCCACAAATGTTGGCCAATTTCGCGTTGGGCATCTGTGGCAGCAAAGGCGACTGGACCCCGGATTCCTTCATCGACAATACGGTGGCGAGCCTGAAGCAAAAGTTAGGTGATGACAAGGTCATCCTCGGCCTCTCGGGCGGTGTCGACAGCACCGTGGCCGCTGTGCTGCTCAACAAGGCGATAGGGAAGAACCTCACCTGCATTTTTGTGGATAACGGCTTGCTGCGCAAGAACGAGTTTGAGGATGTGCTCGACTCATACAAGGAGATGGGCCTCAACGTGATTGGCGTCCATTCCGGACATCTTTTCCTTGAGAAACTGAAGGGCGTCACCGACCCCGAGGCCAAGCGTAAGGCCATTGGCTCTACGTTCATCGACGTGTTTGATGCCGAAGCGCAGAAGATCGAAGGCGCCCGTTGGCTGGCCCAGGGTACCATCTATCCCGATGTCATCGAGAGCGTGAGCGTCAACGGACCGAGCTGCAAGATCAAGTCGCACCACAATGTAGGCGGCCTTCCTGAGAAGATGAACCTGAAGATTGTGGAGCCTTTGCGCTCCTTGTTCAAAGACGAGGTGCGTCGTGTGGGCCGTGCTTTGGGCATCAAGCGTGAGCTCATCGGCCGTCATCCTTTCCCGGGACCGAGTCTCGGCATTCGTATCTTGGGTGAGGTCACCGAAGAGAAGCTGCACATCCTGTGCGAGGCCGACGACATCTTCATCAAAGGCCTGCGCAACTGGCCTTGTGAGCTGCCGAGTGCCTCCTATCCCAATGAGATGGCCGACAACCTGTACGACAGCATATGGCAGGCGGGTACCATTCTGCTGCCCGTGAAGTCGGTCGGCGTGATGGGCGACGAACGTAGCTACGAATACACCATTGCCCTTCGTGCGGTGATCTCCACCGATGGCATGACTGCCGACTGGGTGCATCTGCCATACGAGTTTATGGCCAAGGTGTCGAATGATATTATTAATAAGGTGAAAGGCGTCAATCGCGTGTGCTACGACATCTCTTCGAAGCCGCCAGCGACCATTGAGTGGGAATGATTGTGCTTAATCTGAATAATTGATTATTATGAAAAATAGAGTCTTTAGTTTGGCGCTCCTGCTCTTTGGACTGCTGCTCATTAGCCCTGCTGCGTTTGCGCAGGTTGAAGTGAAGCGATCCACTGAAACCACTAGGATTGGTAGCAAGGAGTATTACATGCACCATGTGACGCAAGGCCAAACGCTATACAGCATCTCCGTGGCATATAATGTTACTGTTGAGGAGATTGAAAAACTGAACCCTGAGGTCAAAGATGGCTTGAAGGTTGGTCATGTGTTGGGTATTCCTGTGCGTCCTATGGCTGAGCCCAAAGTTGAGACGCCCAAAGAGGAACCTAAGGTGGAGCCTAAAGTGGAGCCCAAAGTAGAACCAAAGGTTGAGCCTAAGGTCGAACCCAAAGTTGAACCTAAGGTTGAACCAAAAGTGGAACCAAAGGTTGAACTCGAACCTGTCGTTGTGCCTCAAGCGGAGCCTAAGACGGTTGTGGTGGAGCCCAGCCCCCGACAGGTGACGGCACAGAAAAGAGCTGAAGGAGGCTATGCCCGTGTGGTGCGCCAAGGCGAAGACCTTTACGACATCGCCAAGGAGTTTGGCATCGACATATCAGAGTTTAAGTTCTTCAACCCAGGGTTGAGCAATACGCCTGCGCCTGGTACCTCGGTGATCATTCCTAATGTGGCCAACGAAAACGACTATATCCTGCATTATTGTGAGTTGAACGAACGCGTGACCTCGTTGTTGAAGCGTTGGAAGGTGGATGAAGCAGCCTTTAGGGAGAAGAATGTGTCGGTAGGCTCGCATGTCTTCATGAACCAGGTGGTGCTGATCCCGATTGAACCCATCTCGGATTTCTATTGGATGTCTGATCAGCAAGAGGAGATCGTCGAAGCGGTCGACACGCCTGAACCCGAGCCGGAACCGGAGATAAAGCCGGTGATTTCCTTGGATGACATGGAGGATGCTCCAGTATGCGTCGCGAGGGCTGAGAATGCACAGCGTTGCTATAAGGTGGCCTTGATGGTGCCTCTTTATCTTTCAGGCATTGGCAGTCTCGACGTGCCTAAGGAGAAGGCGGCAAAGAGCCAGAAGTCACGTTCCTTGTCGTTCCTTCAGTTCTATGAAGGCTTTATGATGGCTGTCGACGCAATGAAGGAAAAGACTGGCTTGAAACTTGATTTGACGGTGATTGATGTCATCGACAATCCCGTGTCGGCTGAAAACGCAGTCTCGCAGATTGAGGGTAAGGACCTTGATCTGATTGTTGGTCCGTTCTTCGGCAATGCCTTTGAGGTGGTCGAGGAGTATGCCAAGGCCAACAATATCCCGGTGGTCAACCCGGTCTCCTTGCGTGAGTCGGTCATCGAGAACAACCCCAACGTGGTGAAGCTGAGAGCTGGCAATATGGGCCTGATACTGACTTTGTCGAATCTGGTGAAGAATGTCTATCCCGAATCCAACGTGTTCATCGTTAGCCTTGAGAAGGCTGCCGACTCATTGTTCCTGACCCAACTTGAACACCACCTGAACATGGCCATTAACGACCAGGTGACCATCAATGGTGACGACTTCCTTCAATTTGCCCGCCATGAAAGCGAGCGTATGGAGATGGGAAGCCAGATGGTGCCGACACTCGACGTGGAAGGACAGGTATATTCAGTGGGAGACTTTGAAAGCGGCGCGAGCAACAAATTGGTGCTTGAAAACACCGTGAAGCGGTATTCCAACAGCCAGATGGGCAGTGTGAGATCACAGCTTTCTGGGGTCAGAAATAACCTCATCATTGCTTATGGCGACGATAACGTCTTCGCCACCCAGCTGCTGAATTCTTTGACCGGTACGGCCAACAGGTTCCCGATCACTTTGGTATGTGTCCCCAATTGGGAAAAGAACGAAAAACTGCTTGTTGACAACTTGCTGAAAATGAACGCTATCTATGTCGCCAATGGCTTTGCCGACTACTCGTCGGACGAGGTGAAGCGCTTCGTGCTCAAGTTCAGAAGCAAGTATTCGACCGAGCCGCGCCACTATGCCTTTGAAGGCTATGACGTGGCCACCTATTTCCTGGGTGCTTTGATGAACTATGGCGACGAGATGCTTGATTGTCTGCATTGCTATGAGCCTCAACTGCTCTATACGAACTATAAGTTCTACTACAAGAACTACCTGAAGTCGGTGGAGGAAACCGGCAAGGAGAACCTCTCCTGGACACTCTATCAATACGACAAGGATGAAGTTGAATTGCGTCCCCTCGACCCCTTCAAGAAGGAGAAGAAATGAACGTCAGGAGCTTGCTGCTTTTGTTGTTTGCTGCGGTGCTTTCGGTCTCATGTGACGATGGCACACAGAAGTCGTATTGGGACAACGGCAAGCTGAAGTCGGAGTTGCGCTATGTAGACGGCAAACTGAACGGAGAAAGCGTTTGGTACACGGAGCAGGGCGGGTTGATGACTAAGGCTTGCTACAAAAACGACACGCTTGAGGGACGTTATCAGCGTTTTCGCCAGGACGGCACCCTCGAGTTGGAGTGTTGGTATAAGCATGGCCTTCGCGACAGCATTTGCCGATCCTATTCGGTCAAAGGCAACTTGGAGGCGGAGGACTATTATGTCGGCGGCAAACGCAACGGCGAGTCGAAGAAATGGTACGAAAACGGCCAGATATTTCAGGAAGGGCAGTTTGTGGATGATATGATGGACGGCCAGTGGTTTGTCTTCTACCCGAGTGGGGCCTTGGCCAGCAAGGCCGATTACAGAATGGGGGCGGGCAAGCAGATCGGTTATGACGAGTCGGGCTACAAATGCCTCGAGGTGTCGTTTGTCGACAACCTCAAGCATGGGAAAGAGATTTATTACAATCCCGATGGCTCTATAGCGAAAGTTGTTAATTATGAGGGAGGTAAGATGGTTCCTGAAGCGGATGAACAGCAAAATGATGGTAAGTAGGGAAGGAAAATGAAATTATTTTCTACAATTTGAAAATTGTTCAAATAAAAACCTTAACTTTGCACCGCTTTTAATTCATAAGCAATCTTTCAAACACAACAATAAACCTTTAACTAAAGTCAAAAAAATGAAAGTCAATGAAATTATGACCGCTCTGGAAGCCAAGCATCCGGGCGAAAATGAGTACTTACAGGCCGTTCGCGAAGTCCTGGAAACCATCGAAGAAGAATACAACAAGCACCCCGAATTTGAGGCTGCTAAGATTGTTGAGCGCATTGTTGAGCCCGACCGTATCTTCAAGTTCCGCGTTGTGTGGGTTGACGATAAAGGTCAGACCCAGGTCAACCTCGGCTACCGTGTGCAGTACAATGCTGCCCTCGGTGCTTACAAAGGCGGTCTCCGCTTCCACCCCAAAGTAAACGAGTCAATGCTGAAGTTCTTGGGCTTCGAACAGATCTTCAAGAACAGCTTGACCAACCTGCCTCTCGGCGGTGGTAAGGGTGGTGCTGACTTCGACCCGACAGGTAAGAGCGACGCTGAAATCATGCGTTTCTGCCAGGCCTTCGTGTACGAACTCTGGCGCAACATCGGTCCCGACCAGGACAGCCCTGCTGGTGACGTTGGTGTTGGTGGCCGTGAGATTGGCTACATGTACGGTATGTACAAGAAGCTGGCCCGTGAGCACTCGACTGGTGCTTTGACTGGCAAGAGCTATGGCTGGGGTGGTTCCCTCATGCGTCCCGAGGCCACTGGTTTCGGCGCTGTCTACTATGTGAAGCACATGGTGGAAGAGAAGGGTGACACTCTCGAAGGCAAACGCGTGGCTCTCTCTGGCTTCGGTAACGTGGCTTGGGGTGCTGCCCAGAAGGCTTGCGAGTTCGGTGCCAAGGTGGTCGCCATCAGCGGTCCCGACGGTGTGTGCGAACTGCCCGAAGGTATCAATGCTGAGATGATCAACTACATGCTTGACATGCGTGCCTCGAACCGTAACAAGGTTCAGGACATGGCCGACAAGTTCCCGGGCAAGGCTGTCTTCACTCCTGGCAAGAAGGCTTGGAGCGTGAAGTGCGACATCGCTATGCCTTGCGCTTTCCAAAACGAGCTTGCTGAAGAGGATGCCAAGATGCTGCTCGCCAATGGCGTGAAGTATGTGGCTGAAGTCTCCAACATGGGTTGCCAACCTGCCGCTATCGCCGCTTTCCAAGCTGCCAAGATCCCGTTCGGTCCTGGTAAGGCTGTCAACGCCGGTGGTGTTGCCACCTCAGGCCTTGAGATCTGTCAGAACGCTGGTCACATCAACTGGACCGCTAAGGAAGTTGATGAGAAGCTGAAGAAGATCATGAGCGACATCTACGATCAGTGCGTGAAATACGGTAAGCAAGCCGATGGTACCATCAACTATGTGAAGGGTGCTAACATCGCTGGCTTCATGCGTGTTGCCCACGCCATGATGGCTCAAGGTATCATCTAATTCCAGAGCTAAAAGGTTTTTGCAAGGCGGCTCCAAAGGCCGCCTTGCTTTTTGTTAGCAGAGGTCCCTGAGCCCGTCGAAGGGCCGTACCAAACAAATCCAAAAATGAAACAAACCACATTATGTTATCTTGAGCGCGGCAGCCAATATCTAATGCTGCACCGCACCAAGAAGAAAAACGACCTCAACCACGACAAATGGCTCGGCGTAGGCGGCAAGTTCGAGGAAGGGGAGAGCCCCGAGGACTGCATGCTGCGCGAGGTGTGGGAGGAGACGGGCTTTACCGTCACGAAATGGCGCTACTGTGGAATTGTCACATTTGTGCACAACATCTACGACGACGAGCACATGCATATCTTCGTCTGCACCGATTGGACAGGAAAGCAGATTGAATGCAACGAGGGCGACTTGGAGTGGATCGAGAAACAACGCCTGCTTGAGCTTACCATGTGGGAAGGCGACAAGATTTTCCTACGCCTCATCGACGAGAACCGTCCCTTCTTCTCGTTGAAATTAACCTACGAATACGACACCCTGAAATCGGCTGTTTTGGACGGAAAACCGCTGTAAATGAAGTTTTTTTGCATTTTTGGTACGTTTTTTGCAATTTTGCACGTTGTATAATGTACAAAATGAAGAAAAATGACTAGAGTTTTTCGTAATTTTATAATTGTCAGCGGATTGTTTTTGTTTTCGCTGATAACGTGCTCTACATTGTTTGCACAACAGAATTTGATTGTCCACGGCAATTTTGATGACAATATCCGTGATTTCGATACTGATTATGAATACAGTTACGGCCTGGGAGGTGATGGTGATACGGGAAAGTATTACTTGGGTAACAATGCCCATAACAATAGCTCTTCCATGTTCACTTTCTACGACCACACCACTGGTTCTGGACAGCAAAGATACATGATTGTGAATGGTCATACACAAAGCAATAAGTTGGTTTGGGGTATGACAATAAATGTGCAGGCTCATTCCTATTATGACTTGTCAATGTGGATAACTAATTTGAGTCCTGGAGGTGGTTCTTCACTTACTCCTTGGATGAAAACTAAGTTGAGAATCAAGATTAACGGAGAAACGCTTCTGGATAATTGGTTAATACCTAATGTTTCCCAATCTAATGGAATCTGGAACCAGGTTCCTGTTCAGCATTGGTATAGTGCCAACTCCACCACGGCTACGATTCAGATTTATGACTTGTGTACTTCCGATAACGGCAACGACTTTGGCCTCGATGACATCTCGTTTACCTATCTTTACTCAAATATTGTTGAAGCAAATGATGATGAATACTCGACTTGCTTTGAGACGCCAGTGACCATCAATCCGATGGATAACGATGTTATTAACCCCAGCTCTATTATTCCAGATGTCCATTTCTCATTGATATCACAGCCCAGTCATGGTAGTTTGAGCCTGGTAAGTGGAACTACGTATGTTTATACGCCGAACACTAACTATTCGGGACCAGACACTTTTTCCTACAAACTTACCTATGGAACCAATGATATTACTAAATATGGCATAGTAAGTATCACTGTGAATGCACGTCCTCAACGGACCATCAACCAGCATGCTTGCGAGTCGTTTACTTGGACAGGAGGAAATGGACAGACATATACGCAGAATGGTCAGTATTCCTACGTCAAGCCCAATCCATCGGGGTGCGACTCTTTGCTCATCCTCAACCTAACCATCCATCACGACGAGGAAGAGACCCTGCCTGCTGTGGAGGAGTGTGATTCCTACACATGGCACGGCACAACCTATACGGTGAGTGGTGTCTATGACTATGTGACTACTACACAATGGGGATGCGTGCTTACCCAACACCTACCATTGACCATCCACTATGGTGACACACTTGATATCCCCGTTTCCGCTTGCGAAAGTTATACCTGGCACGGACAAACCTATACACAATCGGGCGTTTATAACCATGTTACAACCAATAGCTTCGGATGCTCAAGATTGGAAAGGCTTAATTTGACCATTAGTGATCAATTCCGTCACGTTGATACCCGAACAGAGTGTGACGAGTATTATTGGCCACGAAAGAATCAGACTTATTACCAAAGTGCTATGGATTCAGTCACCGTCGACGGACCGCAGGGCGGCTGCGACAGTACCTTTGTGCTGAATTTAACCATCCATTATGGTGACACCATAGATTTGGATCCTGTCAGTGCTTGTGACTCTTATGAATGGCATGGCCAGACGTATACGACAAGCGGTGTAAAAACCTATTTAACCACAAATGATTATGGCTGTGATAGGTTGGAACGGCTCAATTTGACTATCAATAATAGCGAAAACATCGAGTTGCCTGAAATAACCGTTTGCGATGCTTTCCAATGGCATGGACAAACCTACACACAAAGCGGGTTGTTGGTTTTTGATACTATCAACCAATATGGATGTGACGTTCAATACACTCTGCCGTTGACTGTGCATCATGGCGATACAATTGATTGGGATCCAGTAACGGAATGTGATTCATATCTTTGGTACGGACAAACGATCACAGAATCAGGCCAATATTCCCATATGTCTACTACGCCACAAGGTTGTGATAGATTGGAGCGAATTTATGTGACCATAAATCATAGCACGATTGATACGTTGGCTCCGGTGACGGCCTGTGACAGCTATGAGTGGCACGGCCAGGAATATACCCAAACGGGCTATTGTACCTATGTCGGAGAAGGCCCAACGGGATGTCCACATACAGAAGTGCTACTTCTTACCATCAACCATAGCTCGGAAAATGAGTTTTATGTGACGAGTTGTGAGTCCTATGAATGGTATGGTAATACCTATACTGAGCCAGGTGTGTATTATCATCAGCTGACCAATTCTCAAGGATGCGATAGCATGCTGATTATGCATCTTGAGATAGGTGAAATGTTTGAGTTAGAAGAGAACGCAACAGGGTGCGAAAGCTATGAATGGCATGGAACTGTCTATTCGGAAAGTGGTGATTACGAGTATCTGTCGGAGAACCCTTCAGGCTGCGATAGTTTGTTCACGCTGCATCTCACCATTGCGCCTAATTATGAAAGTGATATGGACGTTGAGGAATGCTATTCCTACACATGGATAGACCAAGTTTATCAAGAAAGTGGTGACTATCCAAGGCATTTTACCGCCGTCACAGGTTGCGATAGCCTTGTCGTATTGCATTTGACCATTAAAGAAGCTGTTCACCATGAATTTGAGCAGCAAACCTGTCTCCCATACACATGGAATGGCATTACCTACTATTATGACGGTTATTATGACCAGACCTTTGAGGCCTCAAATGGTTGTGACAGCATTGCTACCATGCATTTGGTGTTTAGTGAGGCTATGATGTCTGAGTTTGATAGGGTAGCGTGTGATGCAGTGGTTTGGGAAGGTCAATTGTGTGACCACAATGGAGATTATCATCATACTTACCAGTCCCTCCAAGGTTGCGACAGCATTGTCACTATGCACTTCAGCTTGGCAGAGGTGATCGAACAACATGTCGACACGGTAGCTTGCGATCCGTTCGACTGGTATGGGCATCATTTTGAAGGTGACGGGCAGTCGTCGCATACCTTCCAGACGCAGCAAGGCTGTGATAGCACGGTGTATCTGAATGTTACCTTTAATCAGGCTGAAATACAATCCAATAGCGTATCTGCATGTAACAGCTATGTAGTCGATGGCGTCGTCTATGATCAGCCTGGTTTCTACCAAATCTATTACGACACCGTGTATTCGCCCAATGGCTGTATCGGCAGCGTGCAACTCCTGAATCTGACCATCAACGATTCTGAACTGATGGGTACCATCAGCGGCAGCGCGAATGTGTTTGTGGCTTCCAATATTATCAGCGGCATCTATCGTTACGAAGTGGACGCCGCAGGTGTAGAGGGCGACATCATCTGGACTATCTCAAGCCCGGATTGGCAGATTGTTGAGGCACAGGATTATTATTGCCTCGTGTTTGTGGGCACGCCAGGGTCGGCCACCTTGACGGCGCGTTTCAATACCTCTGACTGCGGTGAGATGGAACGTGAATTTATCATCAACGCAGGCTTCTTCGACGTGAACGAACATGCCTTTGAAGTCAAGATATTCCCCAATCCTACCAAAGGCACGGTGACCGTTGAGGCCGAAGGCATCGAAGCCATCCGCCTGACCAACATGATGGGACAGGTGCTCGACAGCCGCGACTACGGCCGTTCGGACAGTGTGATGCTGAACCTGACTGGTTATGCGCCATCGGTCTATCTGATAGAAATAAAGACGGTTAATGGACTGGTGAAGAAACGTCTGGTCTTATGCCGATAAGTTGAACCTATTTTTATGAAAATAGGAGAGGGCAAAGGTAATATTTAGTATTTTTGCACGCAGGAGTAATAGTTATGAGAAAAAGGTTTTTGCTTACCCTCTTGTTGGTTTTTTCGGCTGCGTGCGCCTTCGCCCAACCCGTTACCATCAATCCGCCTTCGGCCACGATTCAGCCTGGTGGGTCGGTGACACTGACGGCCTCAGGAGCCACCTATTACCAATGGTCGCCCGCAACAGGCCTCTCTACGACAGAAGGCCCTGTGACCGTGGCTTCTCCTTCCGTGACAACCACCTATACTTGTGACGGCTTGGCCCCTGGCGCGGAGAGCGTCGTCAACGGCGATTTCAACCAAGGCAACGTGGGATTCACTTCATCCTATCTTTACAACAGCAACCTGTGGGACGAGGGCACCTATTATGTTGATAGCGACGCGAGTCTGCATCACGAGAGTTTCGTCGGCTATGGCCATAATGGTGGCAACTTTATGATTGTCAACGGGTCGACAAGTCCGGGGACAAACGTGTGGACAGAACAGATCACGGTAAACCCCAATAAGACCTACGCTTTCTCCACCTGGGTGTGTACTTTGGCCGGACAAGCCAACGAGGTGGCCCAGCTGCAATTCAGTATCAACGGTAACCAAATCGGAGAAGTCTTCTTGGCACCACCTTATACGGGTGAATGGCTTCAATTCTATGTTTTGTGGCAGAGCGGCAACTCCACTACGGCGACCATCACCATCCTGAACCAGAACACAGTGGGCAGCGGCAACGACTTCGGCCTTGACGATATCTCCTTCCGCGAGCTAGTGGTGGTGGGCAGCCCGACATGCACTGTCTATGTGGGCAGCATGACGGCCTCGGCTAGCGCCGATGACTATGAGCTTTGTGAAGGCGCATCCACCACTTTGCACGTCACACCTGTGAACGGCTCGGGCCATTACACCTACAGCTGGACACCCGCCAATACCTTGAGCAATCCCACCGCACAGCATCCAGTGGCTACGCCGCCTCTGGGTTCGACAAGATACACCTGTCATGTGACCGATGTCGATTGGGGTACATCCCAGGATGCCAGCGTCACGGTCGTGGTGCATCCCAACGTAGAGGTCCAGCTCGCAGAAACCATCTGCGCCAATGAAGTGTACGATTTCTTTGGCGAGTCGCTGACCGCTTCGGGCGAATATGAGCACATGCTTCAAACCCCATTTGGGTGCGACAGCCTCATCCGTCTTAACCTCACCGTCTATCCGCCAAACGACACCGTCATTGTCGATCCCAGCATCTGCGTCGGTGATTCCTACGATTTCCATGGTACCTTATACAACCAAGACGGACAGATTGCCTATTTCGACACTGTGGATTACCACGGTTGCCTGAAGGTGGAGAAACTCGTGCTCACTGTCGACGAGTACCAGATGCCTCCCGTGGTCCATCAATATGAATGCTATGCGCATGGCACTGTTCCTGCCTGGACGTGGGACAAGACCGGGATCACCTATCATGAAGACACCTACGATGAGATTATCCTTGACGACCCAAATGGCGGCTGCCCCATCAGGCATCGCCTAGAGCTCCGTTTCCATGAAGAGTTTTACCAAGAGGAATCGAGGGTGGTTTGCGACTCCTATTATTGGCCTATCACTGGGGAGACCTATACTGAGAGCCAGGATTGGATAGAGAAGACCTTCAACCACGTCTTTGGCGACACGGAATGCGACAGCACCTATGTGCTTCATCTTGAGATCGGGGAATATGAGACGAACTCATTCACGGTGCCCTATGACGAGAGTTGTGACAGCTATTACTGGGAAACGGGTGGGTTGGAATACCATACCGATGATGAATACGACCCCGAAGACCACGTCTTCACTCAATCGGGTACCTATCATAGGACTTACTTCAATGGACTTGGCTGCGACAGCATCGTGACCATGAACGTACAATTTGATTACACGCCGAATCCCACTGAGATCTATCCTATGGACCCCGCCAATCCGGCACCGCATTGGGTTGTCACAGCCACCGAGTTCCAAATCAATTCCTATGATTACACCATGTGGGACCAAAACCCATATTGCAGTTGGGATAGCGTGACGTGGAACTTCGTGGAGCCCGTGACTTGGGTGCTTGAGCCTTTTGGCGAGAAGCACCAGTGTTGCAAGGTGTATGTGCTCAACCATGTTGACGACACCGTGTGGATTGAGGCGCGGGCCTTCAACCGTTGTGCGCCCGAAGAAGGCGTGTCGCAACGGTATTGGCTGGTGTGCTCGTTCTACGGTATCGAAGAAGGCGACAGCCTAACGCATGGCAATATGGAAGTGTCGCCTAATCCTAACAACGGTCAGATGGACCTTCGTTTGGACCATCTCACGGGTCTGATCGAGTTCAAGGTGTATGATATGATGGGCCGACAGATAGATCAGTTCCAGATGCATAATGATTTGGAGTATAACACGATACAATATAATCTGAGAAATGACGTTGGAGGTGTGTACGTCTTTGTGGCAACAAGCAAGGAAGGCATCGTGACAAAGAAAGTGGTCGTTACCAAATAGAAACAACTATGAAACACAAAAGCATAATATGGGCCTTGGGGCTTCTTCTTGCAGGAGGTTTGATATTGAACTCCTGCACAAAAAACGATGACAATACCATCGCCCTTATCGGGACGGAGTATTATATTGACGATATCCTGGCCGTGGTTCCCGACTCGGCGTTTTTGGCCAATTTTGGTTCTTATCCTCATGGCTCTATTCCGCCTAAGATCGAAGGTTCCTACGTGATGGATCCCAAACAAAGGGTTTATTCGAATGTTCAGGGTTGGCCTTTAACCCTTGTGGAGCCTAATGTGTATCTGCGTTTTGGCAAACAGCATAATGGGGTGGCTGTCATGGACCTGAATGAAGCCACCGAGCAAGTCACCGACACCGTTTTCGTGATGGGCAATAACGATGACTTCACGGTCTATTTTGTCGAAGACAAGGCGTATGATGTACCTTTTGACAGCACCACCTATCATGTGAAGATGAAACGAGGCGTCATCATGAAAGGCAAAGTGGCTGAGACGGGTTTGGCAAACTTCCGAATGGCATCGGTCATCATGGAGATTGAAGACAATTCGAATGGGGCGTTGAGCCAGTATCCTGTCGGCTCCTATTTCATCTACAAGGATGGGGATAACCTGGCGGAGTTTTTTGAATGGTAATAAATGTAACTATGAAAAGATATTTGATAATCATAGGAATCCTGTTGGCATTGAGCCCGTTCGCTATGGGCCAGATGTACTCGAGTAAGGCTCAGGAGAAGAACCATGTCGCCATCGGCATCAAAGGGGGCGTGAACATGCCTAGGATGTACTATTATAACAACACTGCGTTGCAGAAGCTTCCTCAGAATGATACCATTACGTTGATGGGAGGCTTGTTTGTGGACATTCCTTTGGGACGGTATCTATGGCTTTCGCCCGAGGTGGCTTATTTGGAGCGTGGCACGGATATGACCTACCAGCACCAAGGCTCAGGGGCCGATGTGCATTATGCCTTAAGAGCCTCCTATGCCGATTTTAGGCTCCCGCTGGAAGTGTCTCTGCCTGTCAAACCTTATTTGCAACCTTATCTTGTGGTGGGTGCGGAAGTAGGTATGCGGCTCTTTGGAAAGATCCATCTCGACAGGAGTGAGCCCATTGCCTTTGACGAGACCATCGATGTGGGCGATGCCAACTTGGCTTTGATTCATGCCGGTGCTTTTGCTGGCGTTGGCATCCGTAGTCTCATCGGTGTGGGAAGCCGACATATCTTGCTCAAGCTTAGTGCAACGGTGCATCAGGGTCTGCTCGACAGCTATGGCGCTGCCGAGAAGGAAGGCAGTGTGCCTGCCACCAATGTCAATGCCTATCAGATCACGGGCCAACGTTTGCCCCAGGGGCTTGAAGTCACACTGGGTGTGGCCATTCCCTTGGAGAAGCAGCTTGACGACGCCTGTGCCACCTTCGCCAAGGACCGTTACCGTCGTCGTGGCAGTAGAGGCCATTTGTTCGGATACTGATAAAGATTTCTTATCTTTGCAGCCTCATTTTTAGGCTATGCGTTTCCTCTATCCCAATATGCTCTGGGGCTTGTTCGCCCTACTGATACCAATCTTAATCCACCTGTTTAACTTCAGGCGGCATAAGTTGGTGTATTTCAGCAATACGGCTGTTTTGAGGAGTATACAGCAGGAGAACGCCAAGACGCGCAAACTGAAGTATCTCGTTACCTTATTGTTGCGATGTCTGTTCATTGCCGCTTTGGTATTGGCTTTTGCCTTCCCGTATCATCCTGAGAAACAATTGAATGTCAATACGGAGAACAATCTCGTTGGTGTCTATATCGACAACTCGATGAGTATGAAGGGACAGTCGCAACGCACCACTTTGATAGAGGATGCACGGCAGTCGGCGCGCGATTTGGTGCACAAACTCAATCCTTCCAACCGCTACCTGCTGATGACCAACAGCTTCGAGATCCAGAACGAATACCCGATGAATCAGGAGGAGATGCTCGACCAACTCGACCGTATGAACCCTGACGGTGCGCCTGCTCCGATGGGCGAAGTCGTCGACCGTTTTGAGATGTTGGCCAAACAACATGGATTTGAAACTTCAACCTTGTTCGTCTATTCTGATTTCCAAAGCAACACCTTCGACCTTTCGGCGGCCAAGGCTGATACCGCCATGCAAGTGGTCGTCGTGCCGATGACCCCCGAGTTCAAGACCAACCTTTATGTTGATTCTGTATGGTTGGCGTCGCCCGTGGTACAGCCTGGCTTGACCAACGACCTCAATGTGCGCATCGTTAACCAAGGCGATAAGGAGGTGAAAGGCTTGCCTGTCACCTTCACGATGAATGGCACGATGGCGGCATCAACGACGGTAGACTTGGAGAAAAACGCCACACAGGACATCGTGATGCAGTTTGTGGTGGAGGGCAGTGGCGATCAACGCTGCAGCGTGTCGCTCAACGACCATCCCATCATCTTTGACGACACTTACGACTTCGTCTTGGGTGTGAGGCCGAGCCTGTCTGTGATTGAGTTGGGTAGTGAGGCCACCAGTTGTGCCTTGCTTTTTGATGACGATGAGCAGTTCCGCTACACCTTGATGGAGCCTTCGCGTTTTGATCTCGACCAACTCTCCAAGGCCCAATTCATCATCGTCAATGAGAACACCAACCTCAACGAGACTTTGCAGCAGACACTGCTGAATTGCGTTGCTGATGGCGCCGCCATGTTGGTGTTCCCGTCGAAAAACGACCCGAAAAACAATGCCTTCCTGATGAGTAAGCTCGGACTCACGGTGATGGAACTCGACACCAATGCCACGGTGGCACAAGATTTGGCCTTGCGTCATGAGTTTTTCAGCGATGTCATCCTCGATATGCCTCAACAAGCCGACCTGCCTAAGGTGAAGAAGCACGTCCGCATGAGAAGCAACGGCATCCCGAGCAGCTTGTTGATCCTTCAGAACGGAGACGCGATGCTGTATTCGGAGACGGTGGGGCAGGGGCATGCCTTCGTCATGTCCACGACCTTAGACCCGAAGTGGAGCGACCTTGCCGACCACTCCCTCTTTGTTCCCATGATGGTGAAAATGGCATTGTTAGGTGGGCAATTGAGCAGGCTTTCCTACACCATAGGTCAAGACAAGATGCTGGTCTTGAACGACATGGATTTGGAAGGCGATCATCGTTTCCTTTTTGCCAATCCCGACCGCAGTTTTCAACAAATGCCAGCCTCGGAAGTGCGAAATGGTAAGGTCTATCTCTATTTGAACGACAATCTTCCTTCAGCCGGTTTCTATGACCTGCTGGTCAATGATTCGGTGAATCGCGTCACGGCATGGAATGAGAGTCGTGTGGAGTCGCGGATGGACTTCGTTGATCACGATGACATTGAGGCGCAATTCAAGAAGGCAGGCTTCGATGTGGCCGCCGTCCTCGACACCTCCGACTTCGCCAATGCTGACCTCGTGGAGGCCATGGCTCACCAAAGTTCTCAATGGAAACTCTTCGCCTTGATTGCGTTGCTGGCTTTGCTGGGAGAAATTTTGGTTTTGAGGTTCTGGAAGTGATATTTTTCTTAGGTGCGGTGTATGATGCGAGGGTTGCACCACTCGCATGACATCGGGACTGCGGTTTTGCTCACTGGGTTTCTGGGATTAGCGGAGGTTGCACCACCGCATAACATCGGGTCGCCCTTTCAGGGCTCGGTTAGAACTAAAAAGAACATAATATGAAAACACCTGCTTTATTCAAAGAATACATCTGGTTGGTGAACACCATCCATAACGCAAAGCGAATTTCGTTCGCCGAAATTAATGAGAAGTGGTTGCGGACGGAGATGAGCGAAGGCATATCATTGAGCCGGACCACTTTCAACCGTCACAAGGATGCCATAGAGGACATCTTCGGCATCTATATCGACTGCGATAGGAAGGACGGCTACCGTTATTTCATAGGTAATGAGGAAGTGCTGCATGAAGACTCGGTTCAGAATTGGATGCTTTCCACCCTGACGGTGAACAACCTCATCAGCGAGAGTATGAGTCTGCAAAACCGTATCGTATTGGAGAACATTCCTTCCAATGGCGAACTGTTGGAGCGGGTGCTTCGTGCCATGAATGAAGGAAATAAAGTTACAGTGCGGTATCGTCGTTATCAAGCGACGGAGTCGAGATTGTTTTTTCTGTCGCCCTATTGCATCAAGTTGTTCAGGCAAAGATGGTACTTATTAGGACGCTTTGGCGATGGTGGTTTTGCCATATTCTCATTTGACCGTATGGAAGACATCGTTATTTCGGAAGAGTCCTTTAAGATGGAACCTGATTTCGATGCTTCGGAGTTCTTTGGTGAGTGCTATGGTGTGGTCATTGGTGATGGCAGTGTGCCAGTGCGTGTTGTCATACGAGCCTTTGGCGTGGAGAGGTATTATCTCCGTGACTTGCCCTTGCACCATACTCAGAAAGAAATTCAAGCTTCTGACGAGCAGGACTTTGCCGATTTCGAGCTTGTCATACGTCCTACTACTGATTTCAAAGGGCAACTGCTTTCGCGTGGTGTCAGTCTGAAAATCTTGGAACCTCAATGGTTGGCTGATGAAATTCGGCGATGGCACGAGGATTCTGCAAAAATCTATCAAGAGAAATGAAAAAAACTTGAACTTGTACCATGATTTGGAACAAGTGGCTTCTATTTTTGCCTCGTAATTCGATGTTAAACCATTTAAAACGTACAAAAATGAAAGCACACAACCTCTATTTCATGGATTGCCACTTGGCTGGCCGCAAGTATCACGATGCAGACCTCGTTTGGAATGATCTCAAAGTTGGTCAATCTGTTCGCCTTGAACGTGAGCTTCAGAATCCTTATGATGCCAACGCTGTTCAAGTTATCTTCAACAAGGAAGGTGAGGATTTCTTGCTGGGTTATCTTCCCCATAACGACAATCAGAAAGTGGCACCTTTTCTTGAAATGGGTTGGGGTGATATTTTGGACTGCCGTATCTCCAAGTTGAATCCAGACATGCATCCTGAACAGCAGATGCAACTGACGATAAGGATTAAGCGCAAGGAATAAGAAAAACAGCCCCGATAGTTGCTCCGGAACTACAATCAGGGTACAACTACCAAGGTTGTTTCGGATTGCAAAAATACGAAAAACTAAAATTGCCATAATAGTTTGCTGACCCGATTACGGCGCTACTCTGCTATTGGACGGTTTTGAAGGACAAAGGTGTAAAAAAGAATTCTTCACAATACTTTTGAAATGAAAAATGTATCCAAAAATAACATATTTTTGCATCTAAAACAATAATCTCGTATTACTATGGCGAAAGATATTGAACCTAAACTAAAACTCATCAGCGATTATCTGAGAATCAGCAAGGACGAAAGATTTGTAATTCCCGAATACCAGCGAGGTTATTCGTGGAACATTGTCCAATGCGATAAATTATGGCAAGACGTGGAGGCCTTTATCGAGTCGGACAAGAATGAGCCTTACTTTTTTGGCACCATTATCGCAGACTGCTCCGAAAATAACAGAATAAGCCTTATTGATGGCCAACAACGCACCACGACCTTTATACTGTTACTAAAAGCATTGCTGCTGAGACTGCAAGAAGTCTTGCCAGAAATGAAACATGATATGGATTCCGAAGCGTTGGAAGAGGCATTAAAGGAGAAAAGAAACAAGATAATCGATATCTTGTACAAAACAGACGTAGAGAGAAGATTTGACATTTTGAAAAACTGGGATACAGTAAAAGGCATAATAGTGCTGGAAAACAAGTCTATTAATGAATTGTATAAGAACGACCTGCAAATTATCTGCGAGGCACAGTCTTTTTCATCAGCAGAAAAACAATGTGCAAGAATCCCAAGAAAACAAAAAGACAACAAATACACAAACTTCTTCAGAAACTTCAAGTTCTTCTACAACAGGCTGGGACAATACAAGGAGTCGAAACTCAACACCTTCGCAAAGACTTTTCTTGGCGAGTGCCAAATTATCGAAATACGCAGTTGGCAAACAGAACAAGCCATTACAATGTTTAACTCCTTAAACTCAACAGGATTACCCTTGTCTGATGCCGATATTATTTCAGCACAACTGTATTCAAATGCCGGGACTGACAAGGAACGTTACATGAAACTGTGGGAAGAACTCAAAAAGGCCGCCGATGAGCTAAGTGTTAGGAAGATTATCGATATTGATTCCATCCTTCAACAATATATGTATATAAGAAGAGCAATAGACCGGGAATACATCAAGGATGGAAGCCAACCCGATGTTACGACTCCAGGATTAAGAAGGTATTACACCATAGACAAAAAAGAATTATTAAAAGAGCCTTTCGAATTATGCGAACAGTTTAACAAGATAGCCCAAATATGGGACACCATAAAGGACTACCCGATAGTAAAGCTCTTGTTGAAATTTAATGAAAATGTGAAAATCTACTTGGTTTCTTATCTGTTCCGTTATGACCCATCATCCATTACCGAGGACAAGGTACAAGGAATTGCAGAAAGTCTCCTCCGACTATTTACCATCTTAGAATTGGTCGATGCAGGTTACTCGAGTTCAAATTTCAAAACATTCTTGTTTGGAGAAAACGTTAAGCTTGTTGACACCCATTTTTCGCTGGAAGAAATCATTAAGGACTTCGATGAGCATATTATGAGAAAATGGGAAAACAAGGACGAACTGATGAAGTCACTGAAGGAATACGACAAAAACATTCTCGTCTTTCTCAACGAATACTTATATGCAAAGGAAAGAGGACGTTCATTCAATTTTTCTGAAAATGTAAACATTGAGCACGTCATGCCTGCAAGTGGCAGAAACATTGCAACTATTCAGCAAGATGCAGGAATCGCAGATCCAATTGAGTTTAAGGGAATAGTGAACTTATTGGGAAACAAAATCTTATTAGAAGAAGACATCAACAAGTCCATAGGGAACGAATGGTTTAAGACCAAGAAACAAAAATCGGTCAAAGACAAATCTGGATATAAAGATAGCACTTATAGTATTGCCATTGGCCTCGTTGATTATCCTTCTGATGTGTGGACAAAGGACGATATCGATACCGCAACGGAAAAAGCAGCTAAGCGAATCGTAAAGTTCATCTATAGTGAAGAAACGGAAAAAACCAATAAGAACTAATTCGACCATAATATGGAAAAGAACAGCAAACCCGAGATGGTGCCTTTCAACCATCGCCATTTCGTACTTACTTATACCGACAATCCAGAAGATTATGCATTTACCAAGGAAGAAGTAATAGACATGCTTAATATCGTAGCAGAAAACGAGGACCATGAATCGTTCTATGACCCTGAGTTTACCAACAATGTAGGCACTTTCTTTGAGGGAGGCGTATGTGTAGAGAAGGACATCAAAAAAGCTGTTTTCTGGTATGAGAGAGCGGTTGCCTTGGGAAATGACCTTGCGAAGAGCAACTTGGCAGACATTCTTCGTAAAGGTTCGGAAGGCTACCCAAAAGATTTGAAACGTGCATTTGAGCTATATAAATCTTGTGGCTTGCCTTATGCTTTTTATAGAATGGGAGAATTCTATGAGAACGGATGGGGCGTAGAAAAAAATCTGGATTTGGCAAAAGAGTATTTCAGAGTAGCTTATCAAGAAAAACACCCATTAGCCATTCGTAAACTCCGTGAGTTCGATTTCTTACATTGATTGGTCTCGTCAGCTAGTCAAAGATTTCATCAAAGAACATCTGTATGGCGATATCAATGGCTTAGTCAATTATGATTTCAGTCGTATTTTGGGAGTAAAACGCTACGGTGATACCCAAGGCTATTCATGTTACCACAACACCAATCTTGTGTGTGCCATTGCCACAATCATTTTTGACGATATTGCATCAAAAGAAGTGATGTTCGACAAAAAGCGTGGTACATTAACTCTTCAGCCTTCCGCTTTAATCACGGATACTATTTGGGGCAGTCAAGTCGGCGATTGGTTTTTTATGCCAGCGTTTTTTCATTGTCAGGACATGAAAACATTGGCACAACGCATAAGCCCATGCGCTGCACTTTGTAAAACCATTGGCAACCTCTATCTTCAACCTTATTCTATGTTGGGATATCGTCATAGCACTGTAGTTGGCCATTTTCTTGTAGACCATATGCTCAAAGACCTCCATGACACTTTGGTGAATAACCACGGCAGCAAACCGATGAGATTAGCTGTGGATGGCTCAAAAGCATTCTTTGAACCGTATCACGGATCATCAGGCTGGAACTTGTTGGTGAAACGATGGATGATAGAAGATGTGCTCATTGACTATTATGGCTTCCCTGAACCAATTACAGATGAACTAAACATCAACAAATACACACCAAAAAATGATTATTTGAAGGTGTTGGAGCAAAGTATGAGTCTTTGCTATGAATTGATTCCCAGTCGTTCCAAACGGATGGTGCAAGCGCAGAAGGATAAACTTTAGGACCATGTGAGTCCTGAAAGGACGATCCCAATACATCGGACGGTTTCAACCTCCGCGAACCAAAGAAGGTCTCCGGTGCGCTGGAAGGATGACCATGTACTAGTTGACTTCAACCTCTGATGCTAGCCTCAATCCGTCTCAAACGCCCACCGCTCGTCATACTCAACGCCAGCCTCGTCAAGGAGGTGCTTGTATTCGTCTCTCCAGTCGGTGCGGTGGTGGTGTGCCGCTTGGTTGCGAATGTAATGAACCACATTGTCAAGGGCGTTGTAGCTTACCGAGAAAGCACCATAGCCTGCCTGCCAGCAGAAGCCTTCGTAATACTGTTCGTCCAAGGTCTTGATCCACTTGCTGCTGTAGGCCTTAATCCTTTTCACGAAGTCGGAAAGGGCTATGGTCTTGGGCAAGGTGGTGAGGATGTGGACATGGTTGCCGATACCACCTACCTCTATGGCAATACCTCCCATTTCGCGGATGAGACCTCCGATGTAGGCGAAAACTTGGCCAAGGTCCTCGTCGCGTATCTCCATACTATGATACTTGATGTGGAAGACGAGGTGGATGTCGTTTCTTGCGAGTGAGCTTCCCATGATGATGTTCTTTGTGGTCAAGGGGATTGAAATCCCCGTAGAAATCGGGTCGTCCTTTCAGGACTCTGAAGAAGGGCAATCCCCGACTTCAGAGTACAAAAGTAGGAAAACTAGTTGGATTGAAGAAACCTAATTGGAAAAATGTCATCCTTCTATTGTTTGTGACAAAGTCCTGAAAGGACGACCCTATCACATCGGATGGTTTCAACCTCCGCAAATACAAGAAGGTCTCAGGTGTGCAGAAAAAGGACGACCCTATCACATTGGACGGTTTCAACCTCCGCAAACCAAAGCAGGACTCTGGAGTGCTGAAAGGATGCCCCTATACTATCTGACATCTTTGACATCCGATACAAAGGTTGCAGCAAAAATAGGCAAATCGTACTATTGAATGGAAAAAATTCCTATTTTTGCAACTTAAGAAAAACCCCATAATGGATATCGAAGAGAATAAGGAAAACGAACCCTTGGATGAGCAGCCAGTTGATGAGACTTTGGATGGCGTTGAAGACGCTCAAGCTCAGGAAGATGAATATCATGTGATACCACTGAAAGGCATGTTCGAGAACTGGTTTCTCGACTATGCCTCGTATGTCATTCTCGAACGTGCCGTGCCCGCTATCGAGGACGGCCTGAAGCCTGTGCAACGCCGTATCCTGCATTCGATGGACGAACTCGATGACGGCCGTTTCAACAAGGTGGCCAACATCGTGGGTAATACGATGAAATACCACCCGCATGGCGACGCCTCCATCGGTGATGCCCTCGTGCAACTCGCTCAGAAAGACCTGCTCATCGACATGCAAGGTAACTTCGGTAATATCCTCACTGGCGACGATGCCGCTGCCCCACGTTACATAGAGGCGCGTCTTTCCAAGTTTGCCAAGGAGGTCGTCTTCAACCATAAGACCACCGACTGGACCCGTTCATACGACAACCGTAACGCTGAACCTGTCTCGCTGCCTGTGAAGTTTCCACTGCTACTGGCACAAGGCACCGAAGGCATCGCTGTGGGTCTGGCCTCCAAGTTCCTGCCGCATAACTTCAACGAACTTATCGACGCCTCCATAGCCTATCTGCGCGACGAGCCTTTCACACTCTATCCCGATTTCCCGACGGGTGGCCTGATGGACGTGACCAATTACAACGACGGTCTGCGTGGTGGCAAGGTGCGCATTCGTGCACGTATCAGCCAACAAGACAAGAAGACGCTGGTCATCAGCGAGATTCCATACGGTACCACCACGGGCAGCCTCATCGAGAGCATCGTGAAGTGCAACGACAAGGGTAAGATTAAGATCAAGAAAATCGATGACAACACCGCTGAGCAGTGCGAAATTGTTATCTACCTGAATCCTGGCGTTTCGCCTGACCAGACGATAGATGCTCTCTATGCCTTCACCGACTGCGAGGTTTCCATCTCGCCCAATGCCTGCGTCATCGTCAATGACCACCCGGCATTCATGGGCGTGAGCGAGATTTTGCGGCATAGCGCCGACCGTACTATGGAACTCCTCAGCTGGGAGCTTCGTATCCTCATTGAGGAGCTTGAGAACAGCTGGCACTGGATTTCCTTGGAGAAAATTTTCTTCGAGAAGGGCATCTACAAAGAATTGGAAAACAAGGACTACGAGACTTGGGATGACCAACTCACGGGTATCGAGCGTCGCTTTGATAAATACCGCAAGCTGCTGAAACGTGAGATCACCCGCGAGGATGTGGAGAAGCTCTGCGAGAAGCCCGTCCGTAAGATCTCCAAGTTCGATATCAAGAAGGCTGACGAACAACTGGCTGATATAGAGAAGAAGATGGAAGAGGCCAAGTATAACCTCGACCATATCGTGGACTATACCATCGACTATTTCCTGCATATCAAAGAGAAATATGGCGAGGGCCGCGAGCGCAAGACAGAGATCCGTAACTTCGACAATATCTCGGCCGTGGCCGTGGCTGCCAACAACGAGAAGCTGTATGTCAACCGCGACGAGGGCTTCGTCTGCACAGGCGAGGGCTTGAAACGCGAGAAGAACAAGGAGGCCTACGAATACGTGTGCGACTGCTCCGATTTGGACGATATCATTGTCTTCCATGAAGACGGTAAGTATGCGGTGGTCAAGCTGCAGCCGAAACTCTTTGTGGGACAGAAGATCATCCATGTCAATGTGTTCCATAAGAATGACGATCGTACCACCTATAATGTGGTCTATCGCGATGGCAAGAACGGTGCGCCGCATTATGTGAAGCGTTTTGCCGTGAAGGGTGTCACCCGCGACAAGGAATACGACCTCACGCAGGGCAAACCTGGCTCGAAGGTGCGCTATTTCTCGTCGAACCCCAACGGCGAGGCAGAGGTTATCAAGGTGACGTTGGTGCTGTTCAACAAGAAACAGAAGACGGTGGACTACCAGTTTGCCGACCTTGCCGTGAAAGGCCGCGACACACGTGGTAACCTGCTGACCAAATATGAAGTCAAGGAAATCAAGAAGGGTGGCGAAGGCGTGTCCACGCTCAATGCCCGCGACATCTGGTTCGACGACACGGTGCGTCGCTTGAATGCTGACAAACGCGGACAATACCTTGGCGCTTTCGAGGGTGAAGACCGCATCTTGCAGATTTTTGCCAACGGCGAGTTCAAGATTTCGGGCTTCGACCTCAACACCCACTTTGACGACGATATGGTGGAGATTCGTAAGTTCGACCCGGACGAAATCTTCTCCGTCATCTACATCGAAGGCGAGACGCAGAAGCATTATCTGAAGCGTTTCTGCATTGAAGCAGAGACCAAACTGAATACCCGTGCTTCCTTCATCGGCGAGCATCCAGAGGCGAAGTATCTTGGTCGCAGCGTTGACGTCATGCCACGGCTGAAGCTGAGCTATAAGGTCAGCGAGGCTGGCAACAGTTTCCCCGACGACGAAATCAATGTGGAGGAGTTCATCGGCATCAAGAGCTATAAGGCCAAGGGCAAACGCTTGTCGACACGTGAGGTCGACACCTGGGAGTTCCTTGAGCCCATCCAACCCGAGCCTTCGGAAGATGAGCCCAATGTGCCTGCCGAGGAAGAGGAGCCCATCGAAAAGATTGAAGTCAACCCCGCCGATGTGCCGCTGGAGATTGTTGAGCCCAAGGGCGACGGCGTGCAAATGGATTTATTTGGAGGTGATCTATGAAATCTAGAATAACAATAGGAATCGTCATGCTGTTGGCCTTTGTGTTGACCAGCTGTCAGACCGAGTTGAAACTGGCCAAGAAATACATGGCCGAGCGCCCGAACATCGAGGCAGCGGTGTATTTCCCCGAGAAGGCTGAGGTCAAGGTGGAATACAACAGCCAATATGGCAAGCAGACCGAGGTGCTGAACGGCTTCAACCAGGATATGTTCCTCGATGTCATGTATAATGCCTATGCACAAACCATGGGCGACTATGGCGTCAATGTGTATGTTCCAGAAGACGTCGACAAGGTGCCTGTCGACTCCACGCATTGGCTGGTTATGCTGTCGCGGATGGAGGTGTCGGGCCGCATCACGGAGTACGAGGATTATCTGTTCAGCGACACGGATGAATACAGCTATAAGCATCCTTTGAACACGGTCAATGTGGCCTCATGGTTCGAGGTCAACGACGGCAACTGGAAACCGGTGCTGTTTTGTGAGCATAACCTCATGGACGGCTTTGACTCAAAGACCGACTATTCCTTCTGGACGCAGAAGATCGATTACACTTATACCATCGACACGCTTGACCTTCAGGATGTGTACAACTACGCCGTATATCTGGGTAAGCTCTATGCCGGCTATACCTACGACTATATGATGAACAGCTATGTAGGGGCTGAACTGAAGAAGAAAGGCTATGCCTATCAGCTCATGCTGCGTTATGACCCGTATAAGAAGCAATTGCGCTATACGGAAGAGGATGACTGTTTTGTCGAAATCAAGGAATAATCAGGCTTTCAATTCCTTCTCAATCATTTCTTTCAATTCTGATGGCTTGACGGTGCTGATCTCGCCGTTGACGACCATGCTGATATTGCCCGTCTCTTCAGAGACGACGAGGGCGATGCAGTCGTTGACCTCAGTCACGCCGATGGCGGCGCGGTGACGCAATCCATAGTGGCCTGGGATGTTAGTCTTTTGTGTCACGGGAAGGATGCAACGGGCGGCAGTGATGCGGTTGTTGCGGATGATCATGGCGCCATCGTGCAGTGGGCTGTTTTTGAAGAAGATATTCTCAATCAGAGGGTTGCTGATGTCGGCATTGACCACCACGCCAGTGGAGGCAATGTCGTCGAGGTTGTTCTTGCGTGCCACAAGGATGAGTGCGCCTTGCTTGATGTCCGACATGTTTAGGCAGGCCTTGCTGATGGCATCCACGTTGAGACCCGCGTTGCCGGTGACCCTCAGGAATTTGAAACGTTGCATCAGCTTGCCTTCTTGCGCTTGTGTGCCGATGGTGAACAAGAAGCGTCGTATCTCCGGCTGGAAAATGATGATAAGCGCTATGAAGCCCACACTGACGAAGGCACCAAGTATGGAACTCAACAATTCCATTTGTAGTGCTTTGACCACTTGCCAGATGAGGAAGATGGCCACGATGCCCAAAAAGATGCTGATGGCGGAGGTGCCTTTCAGGATGCGGTAGAACCAGAAGAAAAGCAAGGCCACCAGAATGATATCGATGATGTCGAAGATGCGGACTTGGATGAAGAGGTCGATCATAACACTAAATTTGTTGCAAAAGTACAAAAATTGCCTACCAGTTCGATGGCTTCGCGTGCATTTTTCACATCATGGACGCGCAGGAGGTCGGCGCCGTTAAGCAGGGCGATGGTGTTGAGCACCGTGGTGCCGTTCTCGGCGGTGTCGGGTGTGGTGTGCAGCACCTTGTTGATCAATGATTTCCTCGAGATGCCGATGAGGATGGGCAGATTGTGATAACGGTAACGGTTCAAGTCGTTGAGCAATTGATAGTTGGCTTCCAGGCTCTTGCCAAAGCCGATGCCTGGGTCGAGGATGACTTGTTGCTCGCCATAGGCTTCGAGGACTTGGCATTGTTTTTCGAAAAACGCCATCACAGTTTGGTGGATGTCGCCGCTGAGCGTGTATTGGTGCATGGTCTCGGGCGTGCCTACGCAGTGCATCATCACGTAAGGGATGTGGTGCAGCCCAATATAAGGCAACATGTCCTTGTCGAAAAGCCCCCCCGAGATGTCGTTGATGAGGTCGGCACCCTCGTCGACGCAGGCTTCGGCCACATTCTTGCGGAAGGTATCGATGGAGACCAAGGTATCGGGGAAGGCTTTCCTGATCGCTTTCAGTATCGGGATGACACGTTCCATCTCTTCGCTTTCCGAGGCGATGGCGTTGTTGGGTCGCGTGGAGCAGCCACCGATGTCGATGAAGTCGGCACCGTCGGCAATCATTTGCTCACAATGTAGCAAGGCCTGGTCCATCTGGTTGTAACGGCCGCCATCGGAGAATGAGTCGGGCGTCACATTCAGGATGCCCATGAGGGCAGGGCGGTCGAAAAGGATGGTTTTATTCCGTGAAATGAGTCTCAGCATTGAAAAAAGTTTTATTTTTGCAAAAATACATTTTTCATGCAAAAGAAAGACACAAAAGCCCAATTTCATAGCGTTTTGGCGCAATGCCGCAAGTTGTTTGTCGACAAGATGAAAGACTACGGTCCGGCATGGCGCATTCTGCGCACACCTTCTATTACGGATCAGATTTTCATTAAGGTAAAGAGAATCAGAACCTTGCAGACCGCTGCTGAGCGTATGGTCGATGAGGGCATAGAGCCCGAGTTCATCGGCATCGTCAACTATGCGGCGATGGGTATCATCCAATTGCAACTGGGCGTGGTCGACCAGCCCGATCTTACTGCAGAGGAGGCCACGGCATTGTACGACAAGGTGACCACCGAGGCCTACGACTTGATGATGCGCAAGAACCACGACTACGATGAGGCTTGGCGCGATATGCGCGTCAGCTCCATCACCGACCTCATCATGAGCAAGGTGTTGCGCACCAAGTCCATCGAAGACCATAACGGTATGACGCTTGTGTCGGAAGGCCTCGATGCCAACTACTACGATATGATCAACTACGCGGTGTTCGCCTTGATTCTTTTGAGCGAATAAACACTATTTTCAAAACGAAAAGAACATGAGAAAGAAAACGAATTCGATGCCTTGGATCAGCATCCTGGTGGCTTTGGCCTCTGCGGTAGGGATTTATTTCCTGCCCGACTACCATTGGTGGTTTCTGGCCATCCTGCTGCTCAACTTGTTGTTTTCCTTGGTGTTCAGCAAAAGATACAGTCCGGGCGCTTTGACGATATGCCGTCTGCTGGTGGGTGCCTTGTTCATCTTCAGCAGTTTCACCAAGGGTGTCGACCCCTTGGGGACGAAGTATAAGATGCTGGATTATCTTTCGGCGTATCACATGACATGGCTCAACAATTTGGCCATGGTGCTGGCTGTGCTGATGATTTTGGCCGAGTTTATCGTTGGTTTCTGTTTGATAACCAAGATGTTGCCGCGTTTGGCGGTGCTCGGCGCCACCTTGCTGATGCTGTTTTTCACCTTCACCACTTTGTTCGACGCCTTGTATAACATGGTGCCCGATTGTGGATGCTTCGGTACGGCGATCAAGATGAGCAATTGGCAGACTTTCTATAAGAATCTCGTCATCGACACGTTGCTTATCCCGCTGATTATGAATAATAAGCTGTTGGAAAACAAGTTGGGTAAGGGCGTGCAATGGTTGATAGCCATTCTTTTTGCCTTGGCGTTCTTAGGCTTTGAGTTCTATAACTATCGTCATCTGCCGGTCGTCGACTTCATGGATTGGAAGGTGGGCAAGCAGATGTCGGCCTCAAGCAACGAAGAGACGAAGATTTATCTGACCTATAAGAACAAGGCGACAGGGGAGAAGCAAGAGTTTCTCTCGCCCAATTATCCTTGGAACGACTCGGTGTGGATGTCTGAATGGGAGTTCGTTCAACAGCGTATGGAAGGCGGCACCAAATTCCTCGGTTTCTCTGCCCTCGATGAGGACGACAACGACGTCACGGATCTGATTCTCGACACTGAGAATCTGTTGATGTTCACTTCGCACGACCTGGCTAAAGTCACTGAAAAGGAATGGGCCAAAGTGAAGGAGATTACCGAAGAAGCAGGGAGCCGTGGCTATTATGTGGTTTGGGTTGTGGCCAACGAACCCGAATATGTGGAACAGCTACGCGAGCAATACGATTTCCTCTATGAGGTCTATTATGCCGATGCGTTGGAGATCAAACCCATAGTGCGCTCCAATCCTGGGCTCATTTGGCTCGATAACGGTTTGGTGAAGGACAAGTGGAGCTCGACTGACTTCAAGAAGGTTCTGAAGGTTTTGTGATACTATGGGGGCCTACGTCATCAGGAAGTTGTTATACGGTATTGCGGTGCTATGGGGCGTCGCTACCCTGGTGTTTTTCCTCTTCAACATCCTGCCGGGCGACCCTGCCCAGATGATGCTAGGCCAACGTGCCGACCAAGAGTCGGTGAATGCCATCCGTGAGGAGTTGGGTATGAACCAGAGCTTGGGCAAGCAATATGTCGACTACCTCAACGACTTGGTCCCGGTTTCGTTTTATGATGTGTCGGAAGGCACACAGAAACTCGACAAGATAGGTCGTTATGCCCGATTGGCGACTATAGGCTCGACGGCTGTCGTGCTGAAAGGCCCCTATCTGCGTATGTCATATCAAAGCAAGCGTAAGGTGTCCGACATCTTGGGCGAGGCTTTCCCCAATACACTGTTGTTGGCGGCTGTGTCCATCTCTATCGCCATGCTGTTGGGCTTGCTGATAGGCATCCTGGCGGCGGTCATCAACACCAATTTTCTCAACCGTTTGACGTTGTTCATCACCACCATAGGCATGTCCTTGCCTTCGTTTTTTGCAGCCATCCTCATGGCTTGGATATTCGGTTTCTTGCTTGAACATCAAACGGGATTGAGTATGACGGGCAGCCTTTACACCGTCGATGAATACGGCAGGGGAGAGTTCCTGAGTCTTCGCAACCTCATCTTGCCCGCCTTGACATTGGGTATGCGCCCGTTGGCTGTGGTGACCGAACTGACGCGCACCTCGCTGCTGGAAGCCATGTCGATGGACTATGTGCGTACGGCGCGTGCCAAGGGCCTGAAGCCTTGGCGTGTCATCTGCGTCCATGCCTTGCGCAATGCCTTAAACCCTGTGGTGACAGCAGTCTCTGGTTGGTTCGCCTCGCTGTTGGCAGGTGCCGTCTTCGTCGAGTATGTCTTCGACTGGAAAGGCATCGGTGTGGTGGTTGTCGACGCCTTGGACAAATACGACTTTCCCGTCATCATGGGTGCGGTGCTGCTCATCGCGGTCATGCTGATTATCGTCAATATCGTGGTGGATATCATATATGGTATTATCGACCCGCGTGTAAGAATAAATGGATAATGAATAAGATAGGAAAATATGAGTTTATAGCTGAGCCGTTCCATTGCGACTTCTCGGGACGGATGTTTTTGGGACATTTGGGCAACCAGATGCTCAATGCTGCCGACTTTCATTCCACCGACCGTGGCTTCGGAATGAAATACCTGATGACCATCAAACGCTCGTGGGTGCTTTCGAGGCTGGCCATTGAGATGGAGGAGATGCCGGCGCAGTATGCGCATTTCACGATCGAGACCTGGGTCGAGAGTGCCATGAAGTTTTTCACGAGCCGTAACTTCTGCGTGTCGGACGGACAAGGCAAGGTGTACGGTTATGGCCGATCCATCTGGGCGATGATCGACACGGAGACGCGTCAACCTTGCGATATCTATGCCATCGACAACGGCGCCATCAACGATTGGATTGTGGACGACAAGCCTTGCCCGATTGAGAAAGGCGGTCGCGTGAAGATGTCGGGAAACGACGAATTGGTGCGAACGATAGAAGTGAATTATAACGACATCGATATCAACGGGCATGTCAACTCGGTGAAGTACATTGAGCACGTGCTTGACCTTTGGGATATCGCTTGGTATCGCGAACACCGTTTGAAGCGGTTTGAGATTGCCTACGTGGCTGAAGCACATCAAGGCGATAAGATGGATTTTTATCGCGAGCAAATAGCTGATAATGAATTTTGTGTGCGCCTGACCAAGACGGATTTGTCGTCACAAAAGGAGACTGAGGTCTGCCGTTGCAGGTTGGTGTTTTAGAATTATGTATCTTTGTCACATTGAATATTAAATCATAAAAACTATACATCATGAGAAGCAAAATTGTAGCCGGAAACTGGAAAATGAACCTCACTTTCGATGAGGCTCAGACCTTGGTCGATGACATCCTCGACCGCCTTGACGAAATGGATGACTTGAATTGCGAAATCATCATCTGCCCGCCATTCCCTTATCTTGAGCTGTTGACCGACTTTGAGTTCGACGAACAGCGTTTCAATGTGGGTGCGCAGAATTGCAGTGCCTACGACAAGGGCGCCTATACGGGTGAGGTGTCGGCCAAGATGCTGAAATCCATCGACGTGGACTACTGCATCGTGGGTCATAGCGAGCGTAGGAAATACTTTGGCGAGACCAATGAGGTGCTGGCCGAGAAGATCAATCGCTTGATTGAAAACGAGATGTCACCCATCTACTGTGTCGGTGAGGTGCTTGAGGAGCGCGAGGCCGGCCGTCATTTCGAGGTCGTCAAGGAGCAACTTGAAAAAGGCCTCTTCCATCTGGATGGTGATGCCATCTATGACGCCATCATTGCCTACGAACCCGTTTGGGCCATCGGTACAGGCAAGACCGCTACGCCCGAGCAAGCCCAAGAGATGCATGCCTATATCCGCTCGCTGATTAAGGAACACTATGACGAGGCTACGGCTGACGAAATCCGTATCCTCTACGGCGGTAGCTGCAACGCAAAGAACGCCACCGAATTGTTCTCACAACCTGACGTCGACGGTGGCCTCATCGGTGGAGCCTCGCTCAAGGCGGAAGACTTCGTCTCTATTTGCGACCAAGCCTCACATATTGGTGAAGAATGAAGACCTTCGAATACACTTTCACCGCACCGTCGTCCGACATCCAGCATGACATGCTGACCACCATGTTGGCGGAGATAGGCTTCGACTCCTTCATGGACGAGGACTATGCCTTGAAAGCCTATTGCTCGACAGATAGCCGTGATGATATGGCGGTGGAGAATCTCTTGCTCGACCCCGCTTTCACCGACCTGCGTCTGCTGAAGGTGGAGGAGATGCCCGACAAGGACTGGAACGAGCTCTGGGAGGCTTCCTATCAGCCCGTGGTGGTCAACGAGCGTTGCCGCGTGCGCGCTCCTTTCCATGAGCCTGATCCGAGTTTTGAGTTTGACCTTGTCATCGAGCCTAAGATGTCGTTCGGGACAGCCAATCACGAGACCACAGCGCAAATCATCCAGCTGATGCTGGAGACCGATTTTCAGGGGAAGGAAGTGCTTGACATGGGCAGCGGAACAGCGGTCTTGGCCATCTTGGCGAAGAAGCTGGGCGCTGGGCATACGGTGGCCATCGACAATGATGAGTGGGCCTACCGCAACGCCTTCACCAATGTCGACTTAAACGATGTGTCGGACATCGACATCATTTTGGGTGATGCCCTGTCCATCCAAGGCCAGTATGATGTGGTGTTGGCCAACATCAACCGTAACATCTTGCTGCGCGACATGCATTACTATGTGGAAGCCATGAAGCCTGGTGCTCACATCTTTTTCAGCGGTTTCTATTCTGAGGATCTGGAGCATATCAAAGTCGAGGCTGAACGCTTAGGCTTACATTACGAAAGGCATCTGACCCGCAATAACTGGGTAGCTGCTGAGTTTGTTAAGTAATTGATAATTGACAATTTACAATTGAAAATTTGATGAAGAAAGGAATCCTGGTTGTTGCTTTTGCACTTTTAGTGAGCGTTGTTCCATCGTTTGCGCAGGCTTTCTTCCCGACGGAGAAAGGCGCTTTCTACGACCAACTCTCGGCCTATCTGTCATCGTCGTCCTCGAAACAGGACCGTGATGAAGCTGCGGTCATCTTGCAAAACTTCCGTGGGGTATGGGACAGCTATTATAGCGGCACTGAGGCCAACACGGTGATGCAACTGTGTGAGCGCTTTCATGCCAAGAGCGGCGGTAGGGCATATGTCAATATCTTTAATTTCGTTGAAGTGTTACAGTGCATCCCGACGGCCAGCCTCTCGCATCGCGACGTGGGCAATTGGCTATCCTACACCGACGCCAAGGCGCAGAAGTCGATGAATGGCATGGACAAATACCTCGCCTCGTGTCGCGATCTCTTTGTCGACAAGGTGTTGTCGGCTAAAGGCAACTCCAAATGGATGCTTCGTGACGCGCTGTGGGGATTCCCGTCAAGTGAGAAGTTTGAGCTTACGGTTGACGGTACTTTGGTGCTGGCATCGCAAAAGGACGAGTCGGTCATCAAGAACACCAAAGGCGTGTATTATCTTGAGGACAACCTCTGGGAGGGTACGGGAGGCCGCGCTGACTGGTCGAGGTTCGACATTCCTCAGGATGTGGTCTACGTCACCTTGCCGGATTATTATACCTTGAATCTGAGCCGTTCGGAGTATGCCATCGATTCGGTGATCTTCCACGAACGCAGCCATTTCGAGAAGGACATCCTGTGCCGCTACGAAGACAAGGTACTCGTGAACGCGCCCAACGAAAAGACCATGTTCCCCCGCGTGAAGTCCTATCGTTCCGACTACAAGATCCCCAACTTTATGAGGAACATCGATTTTGAGGGAGGCATCGGTATGATGGGCAACCAGATCAATGTGTTTGGCGGCATGAACAACAAGGCCTCGTTCCGTTTCCATCAGGGCGGCAAGGAGGTCGTTAGGGTGGAGGCACCACAGTTCATGATGACGATCGACGACCTGCTGGTCTCTGACCATGTGGCGTTGCGTCTTTATATCACGGACTCCGTTCCTGGCACTGGGGTGGACTCGCTCTATCACAACAACGCGGGCTTCCGCTACGACAACAAGACCCGAAAGATGATGGTCTATCGCTCGGAGAAAGACTTCGGCGATGCGCCTTTCCACGACTATTTCCATGGCTTGGACATCTTCCTTGAAGCCATGTATTGGAACGTCGATGACAACCAGGTGGACTTTAGGCGCATGGAGAGCGTCAACCCGAGGAGCGAGGGCGATGTGGTGTCGGTGAACTATTTTAGGTTCAATGACTTCAAGAAGCTTCAAGGCCTCGACGGTGCGCATCCTATGGTTCGCATTGAGAAATTCCTGAAAGGCTTCGACAACGTCGATCGTCAGGTGCGGTTTGCCGTCGGCGACTTGTCGTCATATCTCGGCTATCCCATTGAGCAGGTGATTTCCTTGTTGCTGAAGTTGCAGGCCGAGGGCTATGTGGAATATGAGACCGATACAAAGTGGGCTACGGCCTTGCCGCGCTTCTTTGATGTGCTCGACTCGTTCCGCGAGAATATCGATTATGACGTCATCAAGTTGCATACGGTGACCACCGACCGTTCGCCCAATGTCCGTCTTGACCTGAGCACCAACGACCTCTTGGTCTACGGCATCACCAGCCAGATCGAAGGCGTCGACGGCGCAGCCATCTCGTTGAGCGACCGCAAACGCGTCGTCATCGTGCCCGACTTTGCCCGTGTCACCTTCAAGAAAAACAAGGATTTCGAATTCTCTGGCGGTATCCTTGCCGGTATGTTTGAGTTCTTCACCAAAGACAGCCATTTCAACTATGAGCATTTCACCATCGACATGGAGAAGGTGGACTCGCTTCGTTTCTATGCCCGCCACAACAACAATATCATCCCTGTTGAAGGCACCTTGGAAAAGCTGAAAGGCCGTTTGGAGATCGACCGTGGCGACAACAAATCGAGCCGCTACGACACCCCTGAGTATCCCATCTTCCACAGCGATGCGGAAGGCTTCAAGTTCTATCGTAAGATCAACGGTGGCGTGTTTCATCCTGGCAATGTCGACTCAGTGATGACTGCCGATGACCTCGAAGGCAAGTTTTATTATAGTTTGTATCCTTTTGTGGTCGACAGCCTCAACGACCTCACTATGCGTAAGGTGAAGTTCGAAGGCGAGTTGGTGTCGGGAGGCATCTTGCCCAATATCGTGCAGCCGCTTGTGGTCATGGATGACTATTCACTCGGTTTCGTCCATCAGATCGGCGACGGTGAAACGGATGCCTATCCCATGTTTGACGGCTCAGGCCAGTTCCATAAGAAGGTGTTCCTCTCTGAGACAGGCTTCTTCGGAGAGGGTAGGCTTGACTATCAGACGGCTGAGTTCAACTCCGACCAGTTCATGTTCTATCTCGACTCGGTTACGGCCATCACCAACCAGTTCAAGATGGTGCCTCGCGACGACGGCACGGGCTTCCCCGTGGCCTCGGCCGATGCCTTGCGCCTGAAGTGGGATGTCTTCAAACCTGAGCTGACCACTGAGACCATCGACAAGCCCATTTGCATGTATGGCGACACCTATTTCTCGGGTAAGACGGCGCTCTCGCCTGATGGCTATTCGGCCGACGGTAAACTGCGATTTGGATTGACGGAGTTTGACTCCGACCATTTCGCCTTTGACTCCCGTACCTTTGTGGCTGACTCGGCCAAGTTCCTGCTCTATTCGGCCGACACGGCCAATATCGCCTTCGCGGCGACCAACTACCGCGCTAATGTTGACTTTGACGCACAGAAGGTCCAATACGACTACCTCGACAATACCAGTAGCCTCGACTTCCCGATGAACCAATTCATTTGCTCGTTGAAGGAAGCCGAATGGGATATGGCGACGAATAGCCTGCATCTGTTTAACCCTGTGGAGAGTTTCGGCGATTATGCGACGGCAACGACCCATGAGGAGTTGTTGGCCATCCATAGCAACGCCTCCAAGTTTATCTCGCTTGTCCCCGAGCAGGACTCCTTACAGTTCTATAGCATGAGCGCCGACTACGACATGAGCAACTATGTCATCCACGCCCATGATGTGAAGATCATCCGGGTGGCGGATGCGGCGGTTTTCCCCTACACACACGATGTGGATATCAACACCGAGTCGCGGCTGGAGCCCGTGAACGGTGAGCTGCTGGCCGATACCCTCAATGGCTATCATCTGTATAAAGACGCTGTGGTCAACATCTACAGCCGCAACAACTACCAGGCACAAGGCTATTGGGATTACACTGCCGCTGATGGTGGACGCACGCCCATCTTCATGGATTCCATCTCGCCTATGAATGGCATCTCGCGTGGTGTGGCCCATCTTGTGGATACGGCCTCCTTGCAGCTGAGTCCTCAGTTTGCCTTCCAAGGTCGCCTCTGCCTGAAGGCCACCGACCAGCATGGATTCTATGACGGTCTCTTCGCCCTAACCGATTTTGAGCCCGAGCCGGAGTTTGTCTTCGACAGTACCCTGATGGTGGCCGACAGCTTGGCTGTCGATAGTCTGATGGTAACGTCAGAGCTGCCCGGTGATTTGGAACAAAAGGAAGTCGTGAAGGCATTGAACCATTGGTTTGCCTCATCTGCGCATATCAATCCCAGCGACATTCAAATCCCCGTCGAGATAGGCCAAATGACCAAGGTCGACCCCGATATGTGTAACGGTTTGTATTATGAGCAGGCTATCGATGGCGGTTATTTCGCTGCTTTCCTGACGCCTAACCCAGGACGTGCGGAGAATGCTGAAGTCGGGCCTGTCAATGGCGTGCTGGCTTATGACGCCGATAGTGTGCGCTTCGTGATCACAGATACGCAAAACAAGGATGCGGATTTGACCCTCGACTCGCGTGGCACCATTAGGGGACAAGGCACCTACGACCTCGGCCTCGACTTGAGTTTGGTTGATTTTGCCTTGCATGGCGCATACGTCCAAAACCCTAACGACAGCCTTACCATAAGCGGACTGAATGTATTCAACGCCCCCATCTTCGACGATAAGACTTTGGAGGCTATGGCCGAAGTGTATAGCAGCGCCGAAGGCGAGTCGATTGACCTTACCAAGACACAATACCTGCGTTATTTCGGTACGGAGAACAGCGAGGAGAAGACGGAAGAAAGGTCGAAAGCCATCGAGTTGGAAGGTTATCCTTCAATGGGGTCGTCCGACTTCTATGCCAAGACCATTGTCATCCCTGACCTGAAGATGGAATGGAACGATCAGTTGCATGCCTTCGTCTCGGTAGGCAAGATCGGCTTGGGTAACTTAGGCAACCATGTCGTGAACAAATATGTTGACGGCTATGTGGTGTTCGACCATCGCCTGGGCAACATCACCTATTTCTTCCAAAACGATATGTTCATGACCTACCTCAACTACAACTGCGGTGACGGTCAGCTGCAGGTCCATGCCACCTATTCCGACATCAACCAGCGTTTGGCCGACACGAAGGAGAAGAGCCGTACGGTGAGCCAGAACGACAAGCGTTTCCAGTATGTTGCCGTGCCTTATGAGTCCATGCTTGACTTCTTGAACCGACTGCGTTATGCAGGGTTGAACTGATGAGGTCGGAAAGTTTTTTTTGAAAAATAAGGACTTTATATTGGAATTATTTGTATTTTTACCACTTCAAAAGAATTGAAATAAATATCCATAAGACAATGAAATTCATAGTATCAAGCCTTAAACTATTGAAGAATCTCCAGGCTTTGAGTGGTGTCATCGGTTCGAAGAACACCCTTCCTATTCTGGATGATTTCCTGTTTCAGTTATCCGAGAAGGAGCTGAAAATCACGACTTCAGACCTTGATGTGACCATGACGGTAAGCATGGTGCCTGACATGGTGGAGGGCACGGGCGAAGTGACCATTCCTGCACGTCTGCTGCTTGAAATCATGAAAAACTTCCCCGATGTGCCGATTACGGTTTCTATCGACAACAACTCACTCGCTGTCGAGCTGATCGCCGGTGAGGGCCGCTATAAATTGGCAGGCCATAAGAGCGATGAGTTCCCGCAGTTGCCCGTGATGAACGACACGGCTGTGTGGGAGATTCCCGCCGACGTGCTGGCCAAAGGCTTCGAGAAGACCGTCTTCGCAACAGGTACGGACGAGATCCGTCCTATCATGTCGGGTGTGCTGATGGAGATGACCGATAGCTTCCTGACCTTTGTTGCCACCGATGCTCACAAGCTGGTGCGCTACAGAAGGATGGATGTCAAGTCGGACAATGTGGCATCGTTCATCATGCCCAAGAAACCCATCAACCAGTTGAAGAACATCTTGGGTACGCTGGCTGACGAGACCGTGCGTGTGGAGTTCAACAAGACCAACGCCTCGTTTGTGTTTGGCGACTATATGCTGATCTGCCGCCTCATCGAAGGCCGCTATCCCAACTACGACGCCGTCATCCCGAAGCAGAATCCCAACCAGCTGACCATTGACCGCCAGACCTTCCTCTCGGCCATCCGCCGTGTGGCAGTGTTCTCTAGCAAGGCTACTCACCAGGTGCGCTTCCGCATTGTAGGACAAGAACTTACATTGACCGCCGAAGACATCGACTTCTACAACGAAGCCAAGGAACGCTTGACGTGCAGCTACGAAGGCGATGACATGGAAATCGGCTTCAACTCACGCTTCCTGCAAGAGATGTTAAGCAACTTCGACTCTGAGACGGTGAAGATTGAGATGTCGGCTCCTAATCGTGCTGGTATCATCACTCCCGTTGAAAACGAGAACGAGGCCGAAGACCTGCTCATGTTGCTCATGCCGGTCATGCTGAACTAAGCGATAGGTATAGGCTATTATGAAAAAAACCAGCGGAATCTCCGCTGGTTTTTTTGTTTCCATGTGAAATTGGCAAATCCTTAGTTGACATCGATCGTCGTAGTACCCACCATCGTCACAGGGATACTCAAGCCTTGCTGCGAGAGGGTCATTGAAAGGTTGCTCTTGAGGTTGCATTTGGTGATGAATCCTTGTTGCGCATCGATGCTGGCCGTGCCGTTGTAGCTGCCAGTGATTTCCTCAGCGCCCTTGCCAGTCACATTGCCTGTCACGGTGAGGTCAACGCTCTTCTTGGAGATGGAAGTAACGGTGTAGGTGTAGTGGACGTTCATCTCAGAGCCACTGACGCTTTGACTCTTGTCGACGTTCCAAGTGCTGCCTACACTCAGTTCCTTTTCGGGAAGTTGGATGATGACACCACCCAGCTGGCTCATTTCAAGGTCAAGTGAGTCAATGACATGGCCCATGACATCGTACTTGATGGTACCCGTCTTGTTAATGGCTTCGTCCATTTCCTTGGTCTGGCCAGCCAGCATGGGGCTGGTCTTTTCGGGGTGCTCTGAGTCATATTCCAACTTCATGCCCATTTGTGAGATACTCATTTTCAGAGCTTCAATCTTGGTTTCGAACTGCACATCTTTAGCGGTAACGTCTTTAGCGGTAAAGCTTTGGCGATACTCCATGTTTTGGGTTTGGTTCATGGTTTGGCCTTGCACTTCCATCATCATCATCATGTTGGCTTTCGAAGTAATGGTGTAGGTCTTGCCTTGTTGAGGTTTCAAACGTAGCGTGACACCGTCTTTGGCCATGAACGAAAGGGTTGTCAGTCCGATGAGGACCAATGCTACGGGAGCAATTTTTCTAAGGGTTTTCTTCATTTTTTATAGGTTTGGTTATTGTAATTATACTAACGTTGTTTTGCTTTACAAATCTTATGCCATTAATAATTAGATGCTATAATCTGAATAATAATAACTGAATGTTGAAAAATTTAGAGACGTAGCGTGCTACGTCTCTACAATGGTTAACGATTTGTTTTTGTTTTACAGTTTCGGTCCAGCAGCCACCAAAGCCTTGCCGGCTTCGTTGGTCGTGAACTTCTCGAAGTTCTTGATGAAGCGCGAGGAGAGGTCTTTGGCCTTCTCTTCCCAAACGCTCTTGTCGGCGTAGGTGTCGCGCGGGTCGAGGATGTTCGGGTCGACGCCTGGCAGTGCGGTCGGCACTTCGAAGTTGAAGTACGGAATCATCTTGGTCGGGGCCTTCTCGATGCTGCCGTCAAGGATGGCGTCGATGATGCCACGCGTATCGCGGATGCTGATACGCTTGCCTGTACCATTCCAGCCGGTGTTCACCAAGTAAGCCTTGGCACCGCTCTGTTCCATACGCTTCACGAGTTCTTCGGCGTATTTGGTTGGGTGCAGCTCAAGGAAGGCTTGGCCGAAGCAGGCGCTGAAGGTGGGTGTAGGCTCGGTGATGCCGCGCTCGGTGCCAGCTAGCTTGGCGGTGAAGCCGCTCAGGAAGTAGTACTTGCACTGTTCGGGTGTCAGGATGCTGACAGGAGGCAGCACGCCGAAGGCGTCGGCGCTGAGGAAGATGACGTTCTTGGCGGCGGGACCTGCAGAGATGGGACGCACGTTCTTCACGATCTTCTCGATGTGCTCGATGGGGTAGGAGACACGGGTGTTCTCGGTTACGCTCTTGTCCTTGAAGTCGATCTTGCCGTTGGCATCGACGGTGACGTTCTCCAACAGGGCATTACGCTTGATGGCGTTGTAGATGTCGGGCTCGCTTTCCTTGTCGAGGTTGATGACCTTGGCGTAGCAGCCACCTTCGAAGTTGAACACGCCTTCATCATCCCAGCCGTGCTCGTCGTCGCCGATGAGCAGGCGCTTCGGGTCGGTCGAGAGGGTGGTCTTGCCCGTGCCGCTCAGGCCGAAGAAGATGGCGGTGTTTTCGCCCTTCATGTCGGTGTTGGCGGAGCAGTGCATGGCGGCGATGCCTTGCAGCGGCAGGTAGTAGTTCATCATCGAGAACATGCCTTTCTTCATCTCGCCACCGTACCAGGTGTTCAGAATCACTTGCTCGCGGCTGCTGACATTGAAGGCCACGCAGGTGTCGCTGTTGAGGCCGAGTTCCTTGTAGTTGTCGACCTTGGCTTTCGATGCGGTGTAGACGGTGAAGTTCGGCTTGAATTCGGCCAGTTCCTCATCCGTAGGCTTGATGAACATGTTCAGCACGAAATGGGCCTGCCATGCCACCTCCATGATGAAGCGGACAGCCATGCGGGTGTCCTTGTTGGCGCCGCAGAAAGCATCAACGACATAGAGGTTCTTGCCACTGAGTTGCTTTTTGGCAAGGTCTTTCACCTTACCCCAAACCTCTTCGCTCATCGGGTGGTTGTCGTTCTTGTAGCCTTCGGTGGTCCACCAAACGGTGTCCTTCGATTTGGCATCCATGACGATGTATTTGTCCTTGGGCGAGCGGCCGGTGTAGATGCCGGTCATTACGTTGACGGCGTCGAGTTCGGTCAGCACGCCTTTGTCGTAGCCCGTCAGGGCGGGGTCCATCTCGTCCTTGAAAAGCTGCTCGTAGCTCGGGTTATAATAAACGTTCTTCACGCCGGTGATGCCGTAAGAGGCCAACGCGGCTTTGATCTCTTCGATGTTTTTTGCCATAATTGTTAGTTTTGCGTAAAATGATGCGCAAATTTAGGGAAAAAAACTAAATGAAGAAAAGAAATAGGTGTTTTTCAGAAAATCTTCTGCCAAACATGGCATTCTGGTGTCTCCCCACGCTCGTCCAGATAGTCCTGGTGGTAGTCCTCAGCAGGGTAGAAGGGCATGACTTGCCGAATCTGCGTGGCAGGATGATAGCCCATCTGCATCAGTTCGCCAAAGACCTTGATGGCCGTGTCGCGCTCCGTGGTGTCGTTGAACCAAATGGCGGAAAGGTATTGTGTGCCAATGTCGATGCCTTGACCATCAACCTGCTCAAAGTTATGGATTTCAAAGAAATAGCGCACCAAGGCTTCGTAAGTGACCTGCTCAGGATTGTATTCCACTTCGATGGTTTCCAAGTGCCCTGTCGTGCCCGTCTTGACTTGTTTGTAACTCGGGTTTTCCATGTCGCCGCCCATGAATCCGACGACGGTCTTTGTCACGCCCTTGAGACGCTTGAAGTAATACTCTACGCCCCAAAAGCACCCTGCTGAGAAATATGCTTTTTTCATTTTTGCTTTTCCTTTTTCATTAGTGAGATTCCTTGGCGGATGCTTTCCTCACGCTGTTCCTGATCCATAGCAAAACCAATGTGGACTTGTCTTACAATTTGGTCTTTGTCAATGTAAAATTTTGTGGGACTGCCAGTGAGGTTCATCCGTAGGGCATCCTGTTGATCGATGATGAATAGATTGTTGTAACTGCCTTGAAGACTCTTGGCATAATCAAGGGCTTCGTTGGGTTCTGAATCCTCGGCATCTTCAATGAGGCAAAGAATGTCAATGCCTTCCAACTCATCCTTCATGTTGCTGATGGTACTTGGCAACTCTTTTTCAACCTCTTCCTTCCCAAATCCACAATGCGTGTCGGTGAAAACGAGGATGGTTTCTCTTTTAAGCCAATTCTTGATTTTGACGGTTTCCCCATCGAGGTCTTTCACATTGATGTCAGGAATTTCCCTTCCCATCGTATTGTTGTACCAATCCATCATGATTTTGCTATCGAGTGCACGGCTCTCTTTTTCAGTAAGACTGGTGACCCCCTCATAATACTTTTCGTAATCCACAGGGATGATGTAATTGTCAGTCCTATTGCATGATGCGAAGGCAATAAGAATAATGGAAAATACGAATGCAAGTCTTTTCATGGTTTTACTCCTTGATTACCTTGGTAACGGTCTTTACTTCGTTTTTATTGCTGGCAATCAAGAAATAAACGCCTTTTTCAAATCCTTCGAGGCTGAGGATTTCAGCTTTTCTTGCTTCCAATACCAACTGCCCTAAAAGATTGCGGATTTCTAGTTTGTCAATGTCTTGCGCTTCGATGTGCAGCAGGCCTTTTGTGGGATTCGGCCATACCTGTATGGCATTTTCAGAAGTTTCAGTTACGCCTTCCAACACCATCAAAGTGAGGCCGATGACGCTGTCGCAATCTGGTCCGTCGAGGACTTGGGTGTAGTATCCGGGCTCAGTCAGCGGGCGGCTGAAGAACCAATAAGGGCTATCGCTTTCATAAAACGCATCCTCAATCTGGGTGAGCGAAGCACAGCTCTCGTAAGCACCAATGTCGACGCGGCCTTTCTGCAGGCGGGGATGACCTGCGATGTCGGTGTTGCCCAGCCCCGTGGTGTTAGGTTTGCCTGCATTGAGGCAGATGCTGCGCGGATTCAGGCTCCAGTTCTCGTTATGGTAGTCGGCGCCAACGCCACTCGCTGGATGGTTGAAGCGAACAAAGACGCCTGGTTCGTTGCCGTTGTTCTCGTTGGGGATGTTGTAGTTGTCCGACCCGTTGACGATGCCGCTGACGGCGCAGTGGTCGAAGTCGCTGAGGCCGGCAAACTGGTTGGGCATGCCGTTGGCCACGTTGCCCCATACGATGCAGTTGTAGTATTTGTTGTGGCTGCTCTCGTGGTAGATGCCGCCGATGCTCTCGGTCGCGAGGTTCATCACGAAGTCGCAGTTGTAGGCGGTGAACTGGCCGCGGGCGTACATACCGCCAGCGTTGTTGGCGGTGTTGTTGCTGATGATGCAGTTTTTGAAGGTTGGCTCGGTATTATTATAAAGGTATATGCCGCCGCCTTTGGTTGAGGCGGTGTTGTTGCTGATGCGGCAGTTGGTGTAGTCGGCACCGACGCGGTCGCAGAGTCCACCGCCCATCGAGGCGTTGTTGTCCCTGATGCGGCAGTTTTGTAGCGTGACATGGGCTGCGCCGCCTGTCGAGTTGATGTAGACGCCCCCTCCGTACATGCTGGCTACGTTGTTATAGATGTTGCAGTTTGTGAGGGAGACATAGTTGTTCAGGTATACACCTGCGCCGCTACCGGCGTTGCCGTTTTGTATGGTGAAGCCATCCCATATGGCCGTCGAGGCTGCGGTGAGAGGCTCGTCGAGCAACAGCACGCGTCGCTGACCTTGACCATCGAGTATGGTGGTGTTTTTGCCGAAGTCACGCAGGGAGAGGTCGTAGTCAGGACCTTCGTTGCCTTCAAATCCGCCATACACACGGTTGTAGGATGAGATATTGAAAGCGCCTTCGGCGTCAGAGGTGTCGCCGTAGTAGGTGCCTGCCTTCACCCACACTTTGGTGTTGCCGCCGCTTGAGAGGGCAGAGGCGAACTGGAGCTTGTCGGTGGCGTTGGCCCATGAAGAGCCGTCGCCCGTGCCGTCTTCGCTGACATAGATGATGCCGTTGGCGTCGGCCTGGATGCTGACGGGGAAGATGTTGGTCACCACCGCCTGGCCTTGGTTGAAGCCGTTGACGTCGTAGGTGGAATAGAAGGCGTCGCCGCTGCCGCTCCAGCCGAAGTTGAAGTGCATGAAGTCGTTTTCGTCGTAGCCGTCGCACACGAAGGCATGGCCGCTGTCGCCGTTGGCGCCCGAGTAATAGATGGGGTGTGACAGGTCGAGCTCGGCTTTCAGCATGGCGATCCACGCCTCTTCCTGATAGCCGCTCTTCTGACGGTATTTGGCACCGCAGTAACCGAAGTAGGAGCGCATGGCGGTCTCCACGTCCTGGGATTGTGCACCGCTACCCGAGCCCGAGTAGTTCATATTGACACTCACTCCGCAGTGGTAAAGCAGCGTGGCCACGGCATCGTTGTGGCTGTAGATCTCAACAGGCATCTGTTCCCAATGGTAGGTGGTGGCACCGAAGTTGGCGCTCTGTTCGCCATACTCGCTGTGTATGTAGCTGTGTGCACCGAAGCCCGTCTCTGGATAATCCCAATATTTCATCACTTGGGCCATGGCGGTGGCCACGCAGCCGGCATAGCAGTGCCCGCAAGGGCCGCCCCACCACCAACCGCCAGTGGCTGGACAGTATTCGTTGTAGTAGCAGTCCTGGTTCCAGCGCGTGCTGACCAAAGGATCCACCGTTGTGACATTACGTGTCACGAAGATGCCATGTGAGGCCTCGTCCCATTGGCGCTGCACCTTGCCTTCGGGTTGTATGCCGTTGGCGACGGCGAAGTCAATCATCTCGGAGTAATGTGCAATCCAAGAGGCGAAGTTGTCGGGAGCCTCCTCCATGTCGGGGAAAGCGCCTTGGTCGGACCAGGCCAATACGGGAGGCAATACGGTGTTGCCTGCGATGATGACGAAGCCGAGGTCGCCAATGTTATAGATGTAGTTCCCCTCGGTCGAGACCAAACTCAAGTCGTGGCTTTTCAAAGCCGATTTCGTGTTGACGAAGGCTTGTGCCGTTTGGCGAGCCATTGCTTCCTCGACCTGTTTCGCAACTTGTGGAAACGCTTGGAAAACTGTTGTAAAAACTAGTAATAAAGAGAGAAATAGTTTTTTCATATACCGGAATTTTGCCGCAAATGTAAGGATTTATCTTTTGAGTGCCACCCGAATGGATTCTAATGCCATTTCTTCCATGGTAAAATAGGTGTCGGGGTTGGGATGGCATCCGTCTTCGCTGAGTGACTTGGGGAGTCCAAGGTTGTCGTCGGCGAGAGCGGCGTGATAGTCGATGTAGACGATGCCATTAGCTTCGGTGTATGCCTTCAGACGCTTGTTGATGTTGACGATGGTCTGTCCGGGGTTGCTGATCTCTTTCCTCCACGGGAACTCCGAGCAGGGTGGGATGGAGCTGATGATGGGGATGATGCCGTTGGCTTGGGCGAGTTGGCACATGGCGATGATGTTGTCGACCACCTTGTCGGGCTCCACCCAGTAGTCGTTGTGCGCCACATCGTTGGTGCCGGCCATGATGACCACGGCCTTGGGGTGGAGGTTGATGACATCAGCCGTGAAGCGCACCAACATCTGTGACGAGGTCTGACCCCCGATGCCCCTACCGCAGAAGTTGTGGCTGCTGAAGAAGTCGGGGTGGTAGATGGCCCAGATTTCGGTGATGGAGTTGCCCATAAAGACCACCTCGGGGTAGTCACCGCTCGCGATAATGCGCTCATTGTCGGCCTGATAGCGATTGAGGCCGAACCAGTCTTGGGAATAGCCGAAGAATGACATGGAGAGGAAGATGAGTAGAATGATGCTCTTTTTCATTGTTGTTGGTTTTGATGCAAAAATAGGAAGATGTTTTTTATAAAAACAAGAAATGTGAAAGAAAAACAAATGAACTCGTTTTGTGTGTTTTGTTGCTTTGGGTATGGAAAAAAATCGTATCTTTGTAAAATTAATCAGTTTGAATTCTTTTCCCAATGGAAACCTCTCATAATCAAATAGTCTCTTTTATTTGGTCGATAGCCGACGATGTGCTGCGCGATGTGTTTTTGCGTGGCCAATACCGTGATGTGATTTTGCCCATGGTGGTGTTGCGCCGTTTGGATGCCTTGCTTGAGCCTACCAAGGAAGAAGTGGAACAGGAAATCAAGGAAAGTGGGCTGGAGAATCTGGACGAGGGTGTGCTGAAAGACATCACAGGCTTGAGTTTCTTCAACACCAGCAAATGGACGCTGAACCGACTGAAATCACAGGCTTCGGACAACAACGACATCCTTTACGATAATTTCATAGAATACCTCAACGGCTTCAGCGAGAATGTGCGCGATGTGCTGAAGAACTTCGAGTATTACAACAAGGCACGCAAACTGGCCGACAACGACCGGCTCTTGTCCATCATCGAGAAAATCACCGACCCGCGCATTAACTTGACGGACAAGGAGGTGAAAGACCCCGATGGCATCATGCTGCCCGCCATGACCAACATCGGCATGGGCACTGTGTTTGAGGAGTTGCTGCGTCGCTTCAACGAGGAGAACAACGAGGAAGCAGGCGAACACTTTACGCCCCGCGATGCCATCTCGCTGTTGGCGCATCTCGTTTTTGAACCCGTGAAGGACAACCTCCCCAAGATTATTTCGTTGTATGACCCGGCATGTGGCTCTGGTGGAATGTTGACGGAAAGCCGCGAATACCTTATGGATATTGGCGTCAGGAGCGCGGCCATCCAACTGTCGGGAACCGAAATCAACCCGGAGACCTATGCCATTTGCAAGTCCGACTTGATTATCAAGGGCGTCGACCCAGGTGGGATGCACTTGGGCAACACCATCACCGACAACGCCTTTTCAGACAAGTCGTTTGGCTATATGATCACCAATCCGCCTTACGGCAAGTCGTGGAAGACCGACAAGGAGAAGATTTACCACGAGAAGACGCTGCTCGACCACCGTTTTGAACTGCCGTTGACCAATTTCGCCGGCGAAGAGGAGGTGCTTGACAGCACGCCACGCACTTCCGACGGACAACTGCTGTTTATGCTCGAAGAAGTCGACAAGATGAAACCTTTGGAATTCCAGCCCCAAGGCAGCCGCGTGGCTTCCATTCACAACGGGTCGTCGTTGTTTACGGGCGATGCAGGCAGCGGCGAGAGCAACATCCGTCGCTATCTGATTGAGAATGACCTGGTGGATGTCATCATCCAATTGCCGAACAACATCTTCTACAACACAGGCATCACTACCTATGTTTGGCTGCTCACCAACAAAAAAGCCGAAAACCGCAAAGGCAAGGTGCAACTGATTGACGCTTCGCAGGCCTTTGAAAAATTGAGGAAAAACCAAGGCTCGCGCAACTGCACCATCACGCCCGAACATCGTTCGACCATCCTGAAGACCTACATGGACTTTGTGGAAAAGGAAGCCGATGGCGATAAGGTAGCCTCCAAGATTTTCGACGGCGACGACTTCCGCTTCTACAATGTCACCATCGAGCGGCCGTTGCGCTTGAAGAGTCAGTTCAACGCCCTGAAAATTGATGAGATGCTTTACGACAACGGCGAACCCGAACTTTCAAAATGGCTGTATCAGACTTACGGCAATCAAGTGTTTGAAGGCTTGGATGCTGAAATCCCGAACATCAAGGAGTATTTGAACGACAACGAGATAAAGTTGACCGACAAGAAATTGGCGAAACTCATCAGCGTCAAGGAATGGCAGAGCCGCCGCGACTTGATGGATGCGGCCAAGCAACTGATGCATGCCATCGGCACGGAAGCCTTCATGGACTACAACCTGTTTATCGCCAAGATTGAGGCTGCGGCCAAGACATTGAAGTTGGATGTGAAAGGCAACAAGTTGAATGCCATCGCCCGCGCCATGTCGGTGACCGACCCCGAGGCCGCTCCTGTCGTCAAGAAGCAACATAAAGTGGGCAGCAAGGAAGTGGAAAAGCTGCTGGCCACCTTCGGTGTGGATGAGAAGCGTCTGTCGGACTACGGCTATTATCCTGGCGAGAAGGGAAGTTATGTGTGCCAATATGTTGAATATGAAAGCGACAGCGACTTGCGCGACACGGAGAAGATTCCCGTGAAGGAAGACATCTACGAATACTTCCAGCGCGAGGTGCGTCCCTATGTGGCCGATGCTTGGATCAATCTGCCGCCGACCAAGATAGGATGCGAAATCTCGTTCAACAAGTATTTCTACAAGCCCGTGCCGCTGCGCACGCTTGAAGAGAACGAGCGCGACATCCTCGAACTCGACCGCCAGAGCCAAGGCTTCATCCAGTCACTGTTTAATCTCATGTAATATGGCCAAAAACACAGAACCAACATACGTCCCGCCGTTTACGATAACTGACGAAATCACGACACTTGTTGCGGAGATTGCCGAAAAAGTGGGGCATCTTACGGCCTCGGCCGAGCAACTGCCGACACCACAGTTGCGTAGGGAAAACCGTATTAAGACCATCCAGTCGTCGCTGGCTATCGAGAACAATTCATTGTCGTTGGATCAAGTGACAGCCATAGTGGAAGGCAAACGAGTGCTTGGTGCGCCCAACGAAATACAGGAGGTGAAAAACGCTATTGATGCCTACGAATTGATGTTGGAACTGGATCCGTATAAGGAGAAAGATATGCTGAAGGCCCATAAACTGATGATGACTGACCTTGTTCGTGAATGTGGACGCTTTCGTTCAGGGGGCGTTGGCGTGTTTAACGGCGAGGTGTGCATCCACATGGCACCACCTGCCCAACGAGTACCTCTGCTTATTGGCGAATTGCTTGACTGGGTGAAAACCACTAAAACTCACCCGCTCATCAGTTCGTGTGTGTTCCATTATGAATTTGAGTTCATCCATCCATTTGCCGACGGCAATGGACGCTTGGGACGAATGTGGCAAACGTTGCTTCTGATGCAATGGAAACCCATCTTCGCATGGATACCGGTGGAAACCATCGTCAAGGAGCACCAACAGGAATATTATGCTGCCATTATGAAAAGCGACCATGAGGCGTCGAGCACACCCTTCATTGTTTTCATGTTGGGTTGTTTGAAAGAGGCGTTGGATGAAATGGCGGAAAGTAACCAAAAAAGTAACCAAAAAAGTAACCAGAAAATCATTTCGGCCATGCGTGATAATCCGGTTGTTACCATTAAGGATCTGCAAGCCATTACGGGGCTTTCGGAAAGCGGCGTAAAGAAAATCATACGCCAACTTCGGGCGGATGGCATTATTGAAAGGGTAGGTGCTGCCAAAGGCGGGCATTGGGAAGTCATACAAACGATTTAGATTATGCAACGATACGATACATACAAGGACAGCGGCGTGCAGTGGCTCGGAGAGATCCCAAGCCATTGGGAAGTGAAGCGCTTTAAACATTTTGGGACATTTTCAAAAGGTAAATTGCCTAAAAATACTAATTTGGACGGTATGGGATTTCCAATTATTGGCGCTTCTGAAATGAATGGGAAAGAACCTTCTGTTTTTACTGAAGACATCAATGTGCCTCATTGCTTGCCATACGATATTCTTATTTTATGGGATGGCGCAAACGCAGGATTGGTTGCTAACAATAAAAAAGGAGTTGTTGCTTCAACAGCAGTAAAATATACTTGTTTTGACGATAGTATCAATAATCGGTATTTGTTTTATCTTATTAAAAACTATCAGCGTTATTATAAAGACAAGGTTAGTGGAACAACGATTCCCCATATGAATATTGCCTTTATAAATGACACCCCGTTGCTTGTTCCCAAATATGCCGAGCAAACCGCCATTGCCAACTTCCTCGACACCGCCACCACGAAGATAGACGCCGCCATAGCGCAGCAGCAGAAGATGATTGACCTCTTGAACGAGCGCAAGCAAATCATCATCAACCGCGCCGTAACCCGAGGCCTCAACCCCAACGCGAAAATGAAGGACAGCGGCGTGGAATGGATTGGAGAGGTGCCGGAGGAGTGGGATTTCGTAAGGCTAAAGCATTTAACAAAAATAATCTCAAAAGGAACAACACCTTCAACTATTGGAAAAGAGATACTCTCTAATGGAAATATTAGATTTTTGAAAGCAGAGAATATTGTAAATAATTCTGTTTGTGAGAACCCGGAATTTTTTATTGATGAGACCACTCACGCCATATTAAAACGTTCAAATTTGCAAGAAAATGATTTGTTGTTTGTTATAGCAGGTGCAACAATTGGAAAGGTTGCAATATTGACTAAAGAATTAACACCAGCGAATACAAATCAGGCAATTTCTTTTATTAGACTTAATAATCCAGAGATGGCAAAATATATTTGGTATGTGTTGCAATCTGAAATTACTAAGAAATATATTTGGTTGAATGCAGTTCAATCTGCACAACCCAATATCTCCATGGAAGATTTAGGTAATATACAAATGCCAATTCCAGATGTGTCAATACAAAATGAAATAATTGACTATATTGAAGCAAAGGTTTCTCCAATAGAGAATTCAATATATAATTGTCAAAAGCAAATCTCTCTCCTTCAGGAGCGGAAGCAGATCGTCATCAATGAAGTGGTAACTGGAAAAATGAAAATATTATGATAACAGGTTTAGTCATTCGAAACTTTAAGACTTATAAAGGAATCAACTACATTCCCATATCTAATGGTTCAAATTATTGTGGATTGATTGGGCAAAATGGCATTGGCAAGAGTTCGTTATTAGAGGCGTTAGATTGTTTCTTCAATTGCAAAGAATGGAATAAAAATATTGACGCCAATAAATCGGAAGATTCTTATATTATGCCTGTGTTTTTATATGATAAAAACGAGTTTGAAGGGTTTGATCAAATTGAGTTTTTACGGAATTATTCAGAATCAATAAAGTCTTTTATTTCCAATGAGATTCCATCCACAATGAATCAATTAAGAAAACAATTGTGGGAGGATATTAAAAGGCAACATTCTGAGTTTGATTTATCGGGTAAATACCTATTGCCTATATGTTTAAATGAGTATTTTGATATATCATTGGGAATCTGTGGCGATGAAATAATTGATAAAGTCAGGCCTATGAATCCTATTCCTAATGATTTGTTCAGCCAGTCCATAGACAATCCAGAACGTAGAGAAGCTCTTGAGAAGGCAAGACAAGAAAGAGATTTCATTGTTATTGAACTGATTAGGAAAGTATATGAATGGATAAAAGAGAAATCAACATACGTGTACATTCCTAAAGATATTGAACCAGAACGATTTGTAGTATTTGAGACGGAAGAAATACAGCATCTCATAGGAACAAGTCTAATGGAAGTAGTTAAGAAACACTTGAATGAAAATAGTATTCGGACAATTAGTTCGGGACTAAAAGAATTCATACAAGAACTTTCGCTCACCTTGCCTGATTATGAATTTAAGATGAAAGGCTCGAGACAGATGAATTTGAATTCAAAAGACATTTATAATTTAATAATACATGATTTCTTTTCAAAAAGAGAATTGTTCAAGGTGAATCAAGGAAAGGATATTCCACTGTCTCGATTAAGTTCTGGTGAGAAACAACAAGCAATTATTACATTTATTCATAGTATCGTAAAGAAATACCGTGATGACAATAGAGATCTTATTGTAGCTATTGATGAACCCGAATCTGCCCTTCATATATCGTTATGTTATGAGCAATTTGAAAAGCTCTATGAGATAAGTCAAAAATGCTGTCAGGTTATCTTTTCTTCCCATTGGTATGGCTTTATTCCTACTATTACTAATGGATGTATAGCAAATATTGTCAAGAACAATGACAAACACACAGCAATTATTTTCAATATTTATAAATATAGAGAAGAAATAAGACATGGCATTGAGCATTCTAAAGGCCAGATACCTATAGATGTAACATTAAAGGGAATAAATGATTTCATTCAATCCATTCTTAGTAGCATTATCAAACAGAATCCATATAATTGGCTGATATGTGAGGGAACATCCGACAAAATTTACCTTGAGGCGTATTTAAAAGACGAGATAATAAACAATAAATTACGTATAGTTCCTGTCGGTGGAGCAAAAGAGGTAAAAAGGATATATGAGCACCTCTATTTGGCATACTCTGATTTGAAAAATGATATTAAAGGAAGGGTGTTTCTATTAATTGATACGGATGATGCATTTGTGGATTTTGAGACAAAGGAGACATATCCTGCATTAAGATGTAAAAGAATTGTAAATGATGATAGTGCTCAAAAAACGATATTGGTTAATAATCATGCTAATCCCAAAAAGAAAACAGATATTGAAGATGTGTTGAATGGAAAAATATTTGAAAAAGTCCTTAGGCAATTCAGGGGCGGTAATGATGAACTATCTTTTTTGGATGACTACGAAGAAGGGAAACAAGAGATACCAAGTTCTTATGCAATGGATTTGAGAGGAAGTGAATATAAACGATTGGATGCTTTCTTTTCAAAAGAAAGCAATATTAACAAGGTACTCTTTGCTGAAGCATATGTAAAAGAACTAGCTAATGCAACCTATTTAGTGCCGAACTGGATTGATGACATCAAGAATTTCTTTGTTTGAAAAAACTTTGGACATTATGAACACAACTTTTTTGAAATTGTGAAACAAGTATGAACACGAGCAAAACCAACGAACAAGCCTTCGAGGCACTGATAGAGAAAGCCTTGGTGGGCAGCACCTACGAGGAACGCACGGCGAGCGGACAGAACGATGTGGAATTCCAGTCGCCCAACGTGCAACAATACTATTGGGGCCTTCCCAAGGATATGGACAAGAAAATGGCCATCGACCTTCGGCGGCTGTGGGTTTTCCTTGAGAGCACACAACAAAACGTGCTGGATGAATATAAAGGCAAAGACCTGAAAAGCGAACTGCCCAAGCGCATCTCGAAGGACATCGAGACCTTCGGCGTCATCAAGGTGTTGCGCGAAGGTGTGGACGTTGACAACATCCATCTTTCGCTGTTCTACCCCAAACCCTCGGCTGCCGACAGCGAGACCTCAAAGTTGAAATATGCCCAAAACCAGTTCTCACTCACCCGCCAACAGACGTTTTCGGTCGCCAACCCAGGGCTGGAAATCGACATGGTGTTGTTCGTCAATGGTTTGCCTATCTTCACCTTCGAGCTGAAGAACCCTTGGACGCACCAAACCGCCAAATACGACGGGCAGAAGCAATACAAGTCCACGGAACGCAACCCCAAAGAGACATTGCTCAACTTTGGCCGTTGCCTTGCCCATTTCACCATGGACAAGGACGAGGTGTTTTTCACCACGCGTCTCAACTTGGATAAGACTTATTTCATGCCTTTCAACAAGGGCCTGCCCAACGGCCAGGGCGCAGGCAACCCCGTGAACGCCGCGGGTGGCTACAAGACCTCGTATATGTGGGAACAAATCCTGCAAAAAGACACCGTGGCCGACATCATCATGAACTACGTCTGCTTCGACTACGACGAGTCCAAGACCCAGAAGAAGGTGCCCCACATCATGAAGAACGCCAAGAAGCTGATCTTCCCACGCTATCATCAGCTGGACGTGGTAAGCAAGTTGGTGGACGATGTGGCGGAAATGGGAGTGGGGAAGACCTACCTCATCGAGCATTCTGCCGGTTCGGGCAAGTCCAACTCGCTCACTTGGCTGGCCTATAAACTCATCAAGACCTGCCCTAATACAATGGAGGCGGTGAGGGCCAAAGCCGTGGATGCGCCATTGTTCAACTCCGTTATCGTGGTCACCGACCGCCGCCTGCTCGACAAGCAGATTTCCGACAACATCAAGATGTTCGGGCAAAGCGCCAAAATCGTGGCTCATGCCGACACCTCGAAGGATTTGAAGGAAGCCATTGAGAACAACAAGCGTATCATCATCACTACGATACAGAAGTTCCCCTTCATCTGCGACGCTATCAGCGACGTGAGCGACCACAGCTTTGCTGTCATCATCGACGAGGCGCATAGCTCGCAGAGTGGCATCGCCGCTGACAAGCTCAACGCCACGGTGCAAAAAGACGCCGACACCGATGGCAGCGACACCGACGCCTTGTTGGAGAAACTGATGAAAGACCGCAAGATGAGCACCAACTGCTCCTATTTCGCCTTCACGGCCACGCCGAAGAGGGAGACGCTGGAGCGTTTTGGCAGCGAGGATGCCGAAGGCAAGTTCCATCCTTACCATCTCTACAGCATGAAACAAGCCATCGAGGAGGGCTTCATCCTCGATGTGCTGACCAACTACACCACCTATCGTAGCTATTACGAACTCACCAAGAGTATCGAGGACAACCCGGAATACAACAACGAGCGGGCACAGAAGAAGTTGCGAGGGGCGGTGGAACGCGACCCGAAGACCATCGCGGCCAAGGCCGACGTGATGCTGACCCATTTCGACGCCAAGGTGTTCCGAAGCCACAAGCTGAAAGGCAAGGCCAAGGCCATGGTGGTGACCAAGGACATTGAATGCGCCATCAAGTATTATCAGGCGCTGAGTCGGATTGTGGTGGACAAAGAGCTGCCCTACAAGATCCTGATCGCCTTCAGTGGCGAGAAACGCCTTCAGCACCAAGAGGCCTCGATCTATCCCATCACGGATAACCTGTATGGCTCAATCGCTGCCGAAGAAAGCGGGACTGCTTGGTCTAACTACACCGAAGCGGGGATGAATGGCTTTCCCGATAGTCAGACGGCCGAGAAATTCGACTCTGATGATTACCGCATTTTGGTGGTGGCCAACAAATACCTGACCGGCTTCGACCAACCCAAGCTCTGCGCCATGTATGTCGACAAGCCTTTGGCTGGCGTGTTAGCCGTGCAGGCCCTTTCGCGTCTCAACCGTTCCGCTCCCGACTTGGGCAAGTTGAGTGAAGACCTGTTTATCCTTGACTTCTACAACACCCAGGATGACATCAAGGAAGCCTTTGACCCGTTCTACACCTCCACGACCTTGTCGGAAGCCACGGATGTCAATATCCTGCATGAGTTGAAGAACACTTTGCTCTCGTTTGGTGTTTTCGATATGGACGAGGTCGATGCCTTCATCGGTTTGTACATCCATGGTGCCAATGCCGACCAATGGGCGCCCATCATTGATGTCGCCGCCGACCGTTTTAACTTTGAGATCGATTGGCCCGATAACGGCAAGGCTGACTTCAAGATGAAGTGCAAACAGTTTGTGAAGATCTATTCTCGAGTGGCGGCCATCATGCCTTTCGAGATGAAAGACTGGGAAAAGCTCTTCTGGTTCTTGCGTTATCTCATTCCTGGCCTACACATCGCAGGCCCTGACATCGATAGCTTGAAAGACTTGCTGGATTCGGTGGATCTGAACACCTACGGACTGCGCCGCACCGCCTTGAACGAGGCCATCACCTTGGATGCCGGCGAGACCACCATCGACCCGCTGAAACCAACGATGGTCAACGCAGGAGTGGTAGAGGAGGACAAAGACCCCTTAGATGAAATATTGAAAGAGTTCAACAACCGTTGGTTCAACGGCTGGGAGGCCACCCCCGACGACCAGAAAATGAAATTGGTCAGCGTCGCACAAGCGGTAGCCGCCGATGAGGATTATCAGACCTTGGTGGTGGGCAATCCCGACCAGCAGGCTGTGGATGCGCTCATGGTAACCATCATTGATAGGATCATGAGGAAGAAACGCAAAGGCGATAATTCGTTGTACAAGGAATATCAACAAAACGAGGGCTTTAAAGCTGATTTTCGAAGCGTTATCACTCGAATGCTGAGTGATTTGGATTATTTGCAGGCATAATTGGTCTTCTTTTATGGTGATTAAGCGAGGTTTTTAATCCAAGAAATAACAAGGATTTTCCGCTTTTGAAAAATTATTTCCTCTAAGTACTCTGAAAGTGTGTTTTGTATGAGAAAATTTTGTACTTTTGCAGCCGCTTTCAAAAAGACCTATTCTTATGATTAACATAACCTTCCCTGACAATAGTGTCAGACAATATGAAGCCGGTGTCACGCCGTTGGATATCGCCAAGAGCCTGAGCGAGGGTTTGGCACGTAACGTGCTGTCCGCCAAGGTGAACGGTAAGATGTGGGATGCCATGCGCCCCGTCAACGAAGATGCCACCATCCAACTCTTCACTTGGGACGACCCCGAAGGTAAGGCTACCTTCTGGCACTCGTCGGCCCACCTTATGGCCGAAGCCATCGAGGCTCTCTACAAGGGCGTGAAGTTCGGCATCGGCCCCGCAGTGGACGCTGGTTTCTACTATGACATCGACACGGGCGACATCACCCTGACCGAGGCCGACCTCGTAGCCATCGAGAAGAAGATGCTCGAACTGGCCCGCGAGAAGCAGACCTTTGAGCGCGTCGATGTGAGCAAGGCCGAAGCCATGAAATACTTCACTGAGAAAGGTGACGAGTATAAGGAAGAACTGATCAGCGAGCTGGAAGACGGTACCATTACCTATTATAAATGTGGTAATTTCACCGACCTCTGCCGCGGTCCCCATATCCCGAACACGAGCTTCATCAAGGCTGTGAAGCTGACCTCGTTGGCCGGCGCTTACTGGCGTGGCGACGAGAAGCGCAAGCAGCTGACCCGTGTCTATGGCATCACCTTCCCTAAGCAGAAGGAACTCGAAGAGTACCTCGTGCTGCTCGAAGAAGCCAAGAAGCGCGACCACCGCAAGCTGGGTCGTGAGCTCGAGCTCTTTATGTTCAGCGACACCGTGGGTAAGGGTCTGCCGATCTGGCTGCCCAAAGGCACCGAGCTGCGCCTCCGCCTGCAGGAGTACCTGACCAAGATTCAGAAGGAGTATGGTTATGAACAAGTCATCACGCCCCATATCGGTGGCAAGCAACTCTATGTGACTTCCGGTCACTGGGATCACTACGGCGAAGACAGCTTCCGCCCGATCACCACACCCGAGGAAGGCGAGGAATACCTGCTGAAGCCGATGAACTGCCCTCACCACTGCATGATCTTCAAGTGGAAGCCGCGTTCCTATAAGGACCTGCCGTTCCGCTGCGCTGAGTTCGGCACGGTGTATCGTTACGAGCAGAGCGGCGAGCTCCACGGCTTGACCCGTGTGCGTTCGTTCACCCAAGACGATGCCCACATCTTCTGCCGTCCCGATCAGGTGAAGGAAGAGTTCATCCGCGTGATGGAAATCATCGAAATCATCTTCAAGGCTCTTGACTTCAAGAACTTTGAAGCACAGATATCGCTCCGCGACCCCAACGACCATGAGAAGTATGTGGGTACGGACGAGAACTGGGCCAAGGCTGAGGCCGCCATCCAGGAGGCCTGCGCCGAGAAGGGTCTGCCCGCCCATGTGGAATACGGCGAAGCCGCTTTCTACGGTCCTAAGCTCGACTTCATGGTGAAGGACGCCCTCGGCCGTAAGTGGCAGCTGGGTACCATCCAGGTGGACTACAACCTGCCTGAGCGTTTCGACCTGACGTACATCGGCGCCGACAATGAGAAACACCGTCCCGTGATGGTGCACCGCGCTCCCTTCGGCTCCATGGAACGTTTCGTGGCCGTGTTGCTCGAGCACTGCGCCGGTGAGTTCCCGCTGTGGCTGGCTCCCGACCAGGTGGTGATCCTGCCTGTGAGCGAAAAATATCTCGATTTTGCGAAAAATTTGCAATCGTATCTGAAAAAGTCCGATATTCGCGCCCTCATTGACGAGCGTAACGAGAAGATCGGCCGTAAGATCCGCGACGCCGAAATGAAGAAATATCCTTACATGCTCATCGTGGGCGAGAAGGAAGAAGCGGAGAATGCGGTGTCGGTGCGTAAGCACGGTCAAGTCGACCTCGGCACGATGCCGACTGCAGAATTCGCCGAGATGATCAGAAAGCAAGTCGAAGAAGAACAGAACAAGAGATAACTAATTAACTGAATATAAACTTAATATAGGAGACTAAAACTATAGCACAGATCCCACAAAAAGGAAGACCTGGTCAGAGACCTAACAAGGACAAGGACGGATTCAACCATCGCATCAATGAAGAAATCAAAGCCCCGATGGTGCGTCTGGTGGGTGAGGGCATTGAAGCCAACATCTATCCCTTGCGCGAGGCCTTGAGAATCGTTGAAGAATTGGGTGTCGACCTCGTTGAGATCCAACCCGATGCCAACCCGCCGGTCTGCAAGGCAATGGACTACAAGAAATTCGTCTTTGACCAGAAGAAGCGCCTCAAGGAACAGAAAGCCAAAGCCACCAAGGTCGTCATCAAGGAAGTCCGACTGGGACCCCAAACCGATGACCACGACTTCGAGTTCAAGCTGAACCACGCTAAGCGTTTCCTCCAGGAAGGCTCCAAGGTCAAGGTCGAGGTCTTTTTCAAAGGCCGCTCCATCGTCTACAAGGAACAAGGTGAGATCATGCTGCTGAAGTTTGCGCAAGAGCTGGAAGAGTTTGGTAAGGTAGAGATGATGCCGAAGTTGGAAGGCAAGCGCATGCAGATGATGATAGCTCCTAAATCAGTGAAGAAATAACTCATTTTTAATACTTTAAATTAATCGTAAAATGCCAAAAATGAAGACTAAGTCCGCTGCCAAGAAGCGTTTCCAAGTAACGGGTAGCGGCAAGCTGAAGAGAAAGCATGCTTATCATGGCCACATTCTGACCAAGAAGAGCCAGAAGAGAAAACGCAACCTCGACCACACTGCAATCGTTGAGAGAGCAGACGAGAAAGTCGTGAAACAATTGCTTCTCATGTAATTAACAAAATGTGTAATTTGTCTCAGCAGAAAAGTTCTCGAAAGGAGCGAGGCGCTGGACGAAAAATTCAAAAGAAATGACAAGATCAGTCAATGCAGTGGCTTCAAGAGCCAGAAGAAAGAAAATCCTGAAGAAGACCAAAGGTCAGTTCAGCACGAGAAAGAACGTGTGGACTGTGGCGAAGAACTCTTATGAGAAGGGTCAGACCTACGCTTATCGCGACAGAAGAAACAAGAAGCGCGATTTCCGCAGCCTGTGGATCGTCCGTATCAACGCCGCCGTGCGCGAGTACGATATGAACTACAGCCAATTCATCAACAAGCTGACGCAAGCCGGTATCGAGATCAACCGCAAGGTCCTTGCCGACCTCGCACTCAACAATCCCGAGGCTTTCAAGGCTATCGTCGACCAGGTGAAGTAAATCGCGTTATTGTTACGATAACAACGGAGTCCCAGCCCTTGCGGTTGGGACTTTTTTTGTATCTTTGCCATCACTATGAATTTCAAACTCGTTTCAGAATTTCAGCCCACTGGCGACCAGCCCGAGGCCATCAAGCAGTTGGTGGACGGCTTGAACCGTGGCGACCATGCTCAGACGCTACTCGGTGTGACGGGCTCGGGCAAGACTTTCACCATCGCCAATGTGCTGGCGCAGGTGAACCGGCCCGCCTTGGTGCTGAGCCATAACAAGACCCTCGCAGCACAACTCTATGGTGAGTTCAAACAGTTCTTCCCCGAGAATGCGGTGAATTATTTCGTCTCCTATTACGACTACTACCAGCCCGAGGCCTTCATTCCCGCCACCAATACCTATATAGAAAAGGATCTCGCCATCAATATGGACATCGACAAGATGCGCCTGGCGACGACGTCGGCCTTGCTATCAGGTCGGCGCGACATCATCGTGGTGTCCTCCGTGTCATGCCTTTACGGTATCGGCAATCCCGACGACTTCGGGAAGAACATCATCTATCTGGAGCGTGGCATGAAGATCGGCCGCGACGAGGTGGCCAAGGCCTTGGTGGGCGCATTGTATGTGCGCAACGAGATTGAATTCACCCAAGGTAAGTTCCGCGTGAAAGGGGAGACGATGGATGTGTTTCCCGCCTACGCCGACTATGCCTACCGCATCGTGTTCTGGGACGACGAGATCGATAGTCTGGAGATGCTCAACCCTGTGACGGGTCGCAAGATGGAGGACCTCTCCGAGCTGACCATCTTCCCCGCCAACATCTTCGTGACCTCACAGGACAAGCTCAACTCCGCTGTGATGGAGATCCAGGACGACATGTTCAAGCAGGCCGAGTATTTCCGCGAGATAGGGAAGAACCTTGAAGCAAAGCGCTTGGAAGACCGCGTGAACTACGACCTTGAGATGATGAAGGAACTGGGCTATTGTTCGGGCATAGAGAACTACTCACGCTACTTCGACGGACGCAGCCCGGGCACGCGCCCCTTCTGCCTCCTCGACTATTTCCCCGACGACTTCATCACCATCATCGACGAGAGCCACGTCACCATCCCGCAAATCCGCGGCATGCATGGCGGCGACCGTTCGCGTAAGCAGACCTTGGTGGAATATGGCTTCCGCCTGCCGTCCGCCTTGGACAACCGTCCCTTGCAGTTCGATGAGTTTGAGGCGCTCACGGGACAGACCATCTATGTCAGCGCCACGCCTGCCGAGTTTGAACTACAACAGAGCGAAGGCGTCTTTGTGGAGCAGCTGATCCGTCCTACAGGCCTGCTCGACCCAGTGATCGAGGTGAGACCTAGCTTGAACCAAGTTGATGACCTCATCGACGAGATCCATAAGGTGGTGGAGAAGAACCAACGTGTGCTTGTCACCACCCTGACGAAACGCATGGCGGAGGAGCTGAACACCTATTTGAATAATTTGAAGATCAAGACGCGCTATATCCACTCCGATGTGGACACCATGGAGCGTGTGGAGATCCTGCAAGGCTTGCGCATGGGCGACTTCGACGTGTTGGTCGGCGTGAACCTCTTGCGTGAAGGCTTGGATCTGCCCGAGGTGAGCCTCGTTGCTATTCTCGATGCCGACAAGGAAGGTTTCCTCCGTTCGGAGCGTTCCTTGGTGCAGACTGCGGGCCGTGCCGCCCGTAATGCTGAGAGCAAGGTCATCATGTATGCCGATACGATTACGGACTCGATGCGTAAAACCATTGACGAGACGGCGCGACGTCGCGCCAAGCAGATGGCTTACAACGAAGCCCATGGCATCGTGCCGAAGACCATCGTCAAGGCTATCGATAATTCTTTGGGCACCTTGAAAGGACAGCCTGCACCGGTGTCTTATTCGCAGTCAGGTGATGCCACGATGGCTGCCGAAGACCAAGCCATTTATATGTCGAAGGAGCAGCTTCAGAAAGCCATACAACAGGCTAAGAAGAACATGGAGAAAGCCGTCAAGGAGATGGACTTTATGTCGGCGGCGAAGTTTAGGGATGAGATGCTGGCGTTGCAGGAGCAACTTGAGCGATTGAATTGATGCCATGAGTGCCCAGACCTGTGCCATATTGAAGCAATATTGGGGCTATCCCAGTTTCCGCCCTCTTCAGGAGGACATCGTCGACTCGGTGATGGCCGGAAAGGATACACTCGCGCTGCTGCCTACGGGTGGCGGCAAGAGTATTTGCTTTCAGGTGCCTGCCATGGCTATGGACGGTCTCTGCCTCGTCATCACGCCCCTCATCGCGCTGATGAAGGACCAAGTGGCGCATCTTGTGGAGAAAGGCATCCCTGCGGCGGCCATTTACTCTGGCATGCACCCCGATGAGCTGGAACTGGCTTATAACCAAGCGGCATACGGCCGATTGAAATTCCTCTATGTCTCGCCTGAACGCCTGCAGACCAACCAGTTTATCGAGGCCTTGCGCCGAATGAAAGTCTGCTTGTTGGCCGTCGACGAGTCGCACTGCATCTCACAGTGGGGCTATGACTTCCGCCCGCCTTATCTCAAAATCGCTGACATTCGACCTTATATGCCAAAGACACCCGTCTTGGCATTGACCGCCACAGCAACGGCTAAGGTGGTCGACGACATACAAGTGCGTCTTGGCTTCAAGGAGAAGAATGTCTTCCAAAGCAGCTTCGAGCGCAAGAATGTGACCTACAATGTGTATCGTGAGGCCGATAAATATGGCGTGCTGCGCCGTAAGCTGGAGGCCATGACCGAAGGCAGCGCCATCGTGTATGTGCGCAACCGCAAACGCACGCAGGTCATTGCCGACTGGCTCAACTCGGTGGGTATCAGCGCCACCTTCTATCATGCAGGATTGGATGCCAAGACCCGTGACCAACGCCAAGACCTCTGGATGAAAGGCAAGGTGAGGGTCATCGCGGCCACCAATGCCTTCGGCATGGGAATCGACAAGCCTGACGTGCGCCTCGTCATCCACATGGACTTGCCCGATAGCATTGAGGCTTACTTCCAGGAGGCCGGTCGTGCAGGACGTGACCTCAAGCCCTCGGAGGCTTTTCTGCTGGTCTCGCCTGCCGATGTCAAGAAATTACGGGAAAACCTGACGCAGTCGTTCCCCGAGCTTGACCGCATCAAATTGATCTATAACGCCTTGGGCAACTATTTCAACATTCCCGTTGGGGCAGGGGAGAATGTGTCGTATCCCTTCGTCATCGCTGACTTCACCAACCGTTATGGTTTCAATATCGTGGAGGTGTTCCATACCTTGAAGATCCTTGAAAAAGAAGGCTTTTTGGTGCTTTCTGACAGCTTCGATGAGCCATCCAAGGTGATGGTCAAGGCGTCGCGTGATGACATCTATGGTTTTCAAGTCAACAATCCGAAATACAGTGAACTGATTAAGTGCATGCTCAGGAGTTTGCCTGGCGTGATGACGGATTTCGTTAGGATCAATGAGGAGACCTTGGCGAAGAAGACGGGGTTGACGGCAGACAAAGTCGTGGAGCAATTGAAGAAATTGGAGGAATACAATTTCCTGTCGTACGCTCCGCGTAACGACAAGCCTCAGATACTCTTCCTCTCGGAGTTTGTCGACACCCGGCATTTCAACCTCTCCAAGGAGAACTATTATGATCGGAAGAAAGATGCGGAGTCGCGGGTGAAGGCTGTCATCGATTTCGTCAACAACGACGAGGAGTGCCGCAGCGTGCAGCTCTTGCGCTATTTCAACGAGGCGACGGACAAAGCCTGTGGGCGTTGTGACGTGTGTCAGAAACGTAAGAGTGGGGTGGCTGCCTATAAAGAGATTGATGAGAAGCTAAGGAATGTGCTCAGCGAAGATACGCTGCCTATCCAGTCAGTATTGCAACAATGCAATGAGTTTGAAGAGGACAAGGTGCTTGACGCCATCCGATATCTGGCTGACAACGGCGTGTTGCAGTTGGATGAAGGCAACCGAGTGGGCTGGAAAGGGCATAAAAAAAGCCGTCATGACTGACGGCTTTTCTTTTGATTGTAACAATCTTATTTCTTCAAGATGTTAGCAGCGGGTTTGAATTTCACAACCTTCTTAGCGGCGATCTTGATAGCTTTACCCGTCTTGGGGTTACGGCCAGTTCTGGCGGGACGCTTGTTCACGCTCATGGTACCGAAACCAACGAGAGCGATTTTGCCGTCTTTTTTCAGTTCAGCTTTAGTGACATCCAAGATGGCATCGATAGCCTTTCTTGCATCGACCTTGGTCATGCCGGCTTTTGCAGCAACGGCATCAATTAATTCGACTTTATTCATAGTAAGTTTTAATTAGTGGTTAAACTTTTACACGACAAAAATAATGCATTTTTGAATAATGCAAGCATTTTTGGAAAAAAATGTGCGTTTTTTATCAAAAAAAGTGTGATTTTTTTGAAAAAGGGATTATTTCTCTCATTACAAAGAGGTTTTCCAACCGCCTTCGAGTCGTGTACCTCTCAAAAAATCGTCGATAGCCATGGCTTTTTTGCCTGCTTGTTGCACGTATTTGAGGCTGATGAAGCCGTCGGAGAGGGCGATTTTAAGGTATTTCTTGTTGTCGGTGACCACGCTGCCTACGGGTAGTTCGGTTTTGCCAGGCTCTACTTCAGCCGTATAGACTTTCATTTCGATAAGTTCGCCCTCGTTTGAGATGAGTTGTGTGTGGGCGGTAGGATAGGGCGAAAGGCCGCGGATGTGGTTGTAAACCGTTTGGCAGTCTTGGTGCCAGTCGATGTTGCAGAACTCCTTCGAGATCTTCGGGGCGGGTTTCAGCTCCTGACCTTCTGAGAGCGTGTCTTGGGTTTGGGCGTCGACTGCTCCGGCTTCAATTTTTTTGATGGTCTCCACGACGACTTTGTTGCCGAGGAGCATCAGCTCATCGTGGAGCTCGCCCGCGGTCTCGTCGGGTCGGATGGCCACTTTCTCGCGCATGATGACGGCGCCTTTGTCGATTTCCTCGTTGAGGAAGAAGGTGGTGAGTCCAGTCTCGGTCTCGCCGTTGATGATGGCGAAGTTGATGGGGGCGGCGCCACGGTATTGGGGCAGGAGTGAGGCATGGAGGTTGAAGGTGCCCAGCTCGGGCATCTGCCAAACCACGGCAGGCAGCATCCTGAAGGCCACCACGATGAAGAGGTTGGCTTGATAGGAGGCTAGGGCGGCAAGAAACTCGGGGTCTCTCAGCTTCTCGGGCTGGAGGAGCGGCAGGCCGTGTTCCATGGCCGTCTTTTTGACGTCGGAGTATTGGATCTTGCGTCCGCGGCCGGCGGGTTTGTCGGGCATGGTGACGACGACGGCCACTTCATAACCGGCGGCGAGGATGGCTTCCAGCTGCGAGGCGGCGAATTCCGGGGTGCCGAAATAGGCGATTCTTATCTTCTTGTCCATGGCTTGTCAAAAAAAATCCTGGCCCGACAGGGCCAGGATGTGATGAAAGGTTATTTTGTACTCTTATTTCATTTTCTCTTCAAGGTAAGCAATGTTCTTGTTGATCTCAAAAGCTTCATTGCTCAGCGGGAAGTCCTTCTTCAAGGTCTTGTAAGCATCCAGGGCTTTGGCGTTGTTGCCCATGATTTCATAGGTCATGCCAAGCTTCTGAAGATACATCGGCGTGGTGAACTCGTTGGGGCTCTTCTTGGTGGCCTTCTCGTAGTAAGAGACGGCATTCTGTTGGTCGCCGAGTTGTAGGTAGCAGTCGCCGATGAGACCCAGTGACATGGGAGCCAGCACCTTGTCGTCGTTGGTGTATTTCTTGAAATACTCGATGGCTTCGTTGTAGTTGCCTTGCTTCAAGTAGCACACGCCGGCATAGTAGGCGGCCAGCTTGCCAGCCTTCGTCGAGCCGTAGTCCTTAACGATTTCCAGGAAGCCGGGCTTCTCGCCGTCGCCGTTCAGGGCGGTGGCGTAGTTTTCATTCTCCATGTAATATGAGGCGAAGTCGACAGCCTGGGTGGCCTTCTGCTCGAAGCTGATTTCCTGCGGGAAACTCAGGTTCTTGGCAGCTTCATTGCGGCTCTTCTTGTACTTCGAAATGCCATAGATGGCAAATGCGGCAACCAGCAATGCGATGAGGATGATCCATAAGGTCTTCTGGTTGTTTTCAATCCAAAGTTCGGTTTTACTTAAAGCTTCTTCGACGTTTTCCAGTCTTTCGTCTCCTTGTTTAGTGTTCTGTTTTGCCATAGCGATTCAAAATTTGCGTGCAAAGGTACGCTTTTTCGTCATACCCTCGTCCAATTTTTTGTAATTTTTTCTTTTTTCGTATTTTTGCACTCCTTTATAATAGAACAGAGCGCATGAAGAAATCCATTGTGTACGACGGAAGAGAGTTGCAGGATGCTGAGTCTCAGCGTGATGCTGCCCGCGATGCGGCCATGCTTGAGTTTCTGACGCCATTCATTACCGACGAGCGCCGACAGCGTTTCGAGGAGGTGCTCGACTACCGCACCCGCCATATCACCGTTGTCTTGGAGGATATTTTCCAGCCCCATAACGCCAGCGCGGTGTTGCGCACCTGCGATCTTCGTGGCATACAGGACATCCATATCGTCGAAAACAACAACCGTTACGATGTCAACCCTGACGTGGTGTTGGGCAGTACCAAGTGGCTGAACTTGAATTATTATGAGAGCAATGAATTCAACACGCCTGAAGCCTACGAACGTCTTCATGAGCAAGGCTATAAGATCGTGGCCACCTGTCCGCATCGCGACGACTTCACGCCCGAAACGCTTCCTTTGGACCAACCTATCGCTTTGGTCTTCGGCACGGAGAAATTGGGCCTCTCTGATTATGCTGTTGAACATGCCGACATGCATGTGCGCATCCCGATGTACGGCTTCACGGAGAGCTACAACATCAGCGTTTCGGCGGCCTTGTTGCTGTATTCGTTGACGAATCGCCTGCATGCCTCCACCGACATCGACTGGCACCTCACCGAGGAGGAGCGCAATGCCTTGCGGCTTGTGTGGACGCGCCGCTCGTTGAACCGCATCCGCCAATACGACAGGAAGTTTTTGGAGTTGCATCCTGAGTTCAAATAATAAAAAAGGGAGGCCGAGCCTCCCTTTTTGCTTTTAGGTTATTTCTTCTTATTCCACCACAAACTTGCCTACGGCATTCGTCGTCTCATTGCTCACGCGGATGAAATACACACCGCTCTGCAAGTCGCTCACGTTGAGGCGCATCTCGTTGAGCCCGTTGACCACATAGTGCTTTACGGTCCTGCCGTTCATGTCGAGGACCATCACCTCGGTGTGGCCCTGCATGTCAGCATTGAGGTTGAGCACGTTGTGGGTCGGGTTGGGGTAGAGGCTGAGGCTGGCCTGTCCGTATTCGTTCACGTTCTCGCTGCCGGGACGGAAGGTCAGTATCTCTGAAGGCACTGACTCTTGTCCCGCCTGGTCGACGGTGGTGACGTAGATGCTCACTTCCTCCTCGTCGTCAACCTCAAAGATCCATTGCGTGCCATAGACTTCCTCGTGTTGGTCCGGATTGTCCACGAAATAGAGGTTGAAGTGGTCGAAGTCGTTCATCACGGGCATGTCCCACATGATGGGCGTGTAGATGCCTTGCGCGTTCACTGCCTCGTCGATGCGGAGGTTGGTGGGTGGCTCGGGAACGGCATTCTCTACGTGGTAGTTCATCACACCGTAGTAGGTCGGGGCGAAGGTCTCGTTGTTCTCTGAAGGCCACTTGCCGTACATGGTGGCCGTGGCGGCGTCGCGCACGAAGAGGTAGAGGCCGCTGCTGCCGTTGTCGGTGTTCAGTTTCCAGGTCTCGTCGTTGCCCAAGGGCAGGGCGAACTCGATGGTCTCGTAGCCTTGGCTCATGTCGCAGGCGATGATCTCCTCAGGCAGGTTGATGACGGTGCCCACGCCGCCATTATCGTAGATGGGACGGTAACGCACGGTGTTGGGTGTGCCGTAGTACATCCAGTAGTTACCCTCGCTGTCGTCGCCTTGTGGCGGGTAGGTGCCGTCGTTGTTGTCGTCGATGTAGAAGGCCACGCCGTCGTTGTTGGTCCACTCGGTGTCCATGCGGTTCTCGGAGCAGACGTAGAGGTAGTTGTCGTCCATCTTGAGGTGCAGGGTGACGCTGCCCATCTCGACAGGCAGGAGGTAGTTGCTCACCTCGACGCGGAAGGCGTCGTTCCATTCACCCTCGCTCATGATGCCGTCGATGGTGGGGGCAGCGCCGTCATAGACGTCGATGATGTGGGTAATGTAGGCGGTGGTGGCATAGCCGAGGCAGATGTTGGAGTAGGGGGTCTGCAACTCCTCGTCGAGCTGTGCCGTGACGGTGTAATAGTATTGTTGCGTCGGTATGGCGGTGTGGTCCTCGAAATAGCCTTCACCCGTGCCGATGGTGGCCATGGGCTCGCCGAAGGGTGCGTTGAGGGTGTTTTTGCGATAGATATTGTAGCCGGTGGCGCCATCTTGTTCGCTCCAAGTCAGCTCCACATAATCATAAGCGCCTTGCGAGGCGTAGAGGTCGGAGATGGGTGTGCCGACGGCTTCCATGTTGATGTTGAGGGTCGTAATCTCACCGCCGCTGATGGAGATGTTCTCTGTTACTGGGAGGTATCCAGGAATGCCGGCAGTGACACTGTAACTGCCTTCAGGGATGGCGCGTATGGTGAAACTACCGTCTTCAGCGGTGGTTTCGAAATAGTCCTCAAGTTCATTGATGGTGATGGTGACACCGCTGTTGTTTTCGGTGCCTTCCAAGTTTACGATGCCATTCAGGATACCCATGTTGTCGGCAATGCTTTGGATGGCGTAGACGCGGCTACCGCTGCCCATCTCGCGGCAGTGGACGGCCTTGCCGCCAATGATGGTGTATAGTCCAGTGGCAGAGATGTCGATGTGCTCCATCGAGCCAGGCGTGGTGAGTTCGGCGATCGGGGTGCCGCTCTGTTTGCGGAAGAGGAAGAAGTCGGGCGTGGAGTGGTCCATAGGACCCCAGGTGACGAAGCCAATGACGCTGCCGTCGTCGCTCATGGCGGCTTGGGTCACCTCGTCGCCGCAGCCCGTATAGCTCCAGATAGGCTCGTTGGAGTAGTTGTTGAAGAGGTAGCAACAGCCGTCGTAGCCAGAGCTCGAGTTGACGAAGTCGAGTGTGCCGATGGCGATGAGGCTGCCGTCGTCGGAGATGGCGTTGGCGCAGCCCCAGGTGGAGGTGGCGCCAGGGCCGGCGATGCTAGCGGTCCACACGCTTTCGTAACGCTCGCCGTTCCAATGGTAGAGGTAGGCCATGCCGCTGAAGTCGGCGTAGGCGAGGTATTCGCCGTTGGCACTCAAGGCGGGGTCTTGGCTGGGGGAGTTGTCGTAGTAATAGAGGTCGTTCTGTAGGATGTCGCCCGTCATCGGGTCGATGACCCAGATCTGTTTGTAGCCCTGTGCGAAGGCGACCACGAGTCGGGCGTTGTTCTTCGAGAGGCTGATGCCCACTGGGTTGACAGTCAGGTCGCCGATGACCCAAATCGGGTCGCTTTTGGTGACGCCGAAACCATAACAGGCAATGGCGTAATAGCTGTCCTCATAACGACCGTATGTGACATAGATTCTGGTGCCATCCGAGTCGAGTTTGAATTGCGAAACGGGATAGTCGAAGGTCTCATGGAAGATTTCCGTACCTTCTATGTTAACCACATATAGCTCGTTGTCGTCAGAATAGGCGATGGCGTTGCCCATGAGTGAGACGGCGGCACGACCACCCGAAGAGATGGGCTTCTCCCATTTCACTTCGCCTTGGGAGTCGAAGAGGGTGACGCGCTTCTGGTTGAGGCCATAATACACTAGGTAGTCGCCTGTCGCATCGATGTAGAAGACGTCGTCGGGCATGGCACCGCTCTCGTATTTTTCCCAAATTATGGATGGGTCGTCGGTCATGGCCCTGTCGGTCGATAGGTTGCTGATGCCATATTCAAGGGTTGCGCCCTTGTTGGGCTCGGTTGTGGTCATAACGGCGTGATTTTGGGCCAAGAGATTGCCCGAAGCCATCACGACAATGATGAGTGTGAGGATACAGTTCTTTTTCATAGGATATTGTTTTAGGGGTTATTAATTGCAACTGCAATATTATGATTTTTTGAGCGTTTTTACAAAGCAATGGCAAAAAATTGTACTTTTGCAGTGAAAAATTTTCTGAGATGAAAAAGATTCTGATTATTGTAATCGCCTTGGCAATTGTGGTTCTGCCTTCCTGCAAGAAGACGCGTTACTGCAAATGCACCACCATACAGAATGAGGAAGTCATTGACTTGGGACAGGATTATTACACCATCGAGGATGGCTCTTCCTGCTCCGACAAGTCGAAGGAAATCGTGGGCTGGGGTCAGGTGATCTGCACCGAGGTCTCGGAAGAAGAGGTGACGGGCGAGGAGCATCATTGGTGGGATGACTTGTTCGGTAACAATAACAACCCCAACCACAAACCTTAACCTTTGTTTTGTCCCGTTCGCTTGGTCAATCGGCCTTGAAGGTCCTTTTGGGCCTGGTGTTCATCGTGTCGGCGGTGCTGAAGCTGCTCGACATGGATAGGTTCGAGCTTTATGTCTACAGCTATCATTTTTTCAGCCTTAATTTCTCGTTCATCGTCGCCCGTCTGGCCATCATCCTTGAGTTGGTGCTTGGCATAGGCTTGATTTCGCATACCCTGCATAAACTCTATTGGTGGGGGAGCATGACCATGATGGTCGGTTATACCTTATTATTATGGTATGCCTTGCATTTGGGTCGCACCGACAGTTGCCACTGCTTCGGCGACTACCTCCAGCTCGACCCCAAGCAGAGCCTCGTCAAGAACGGTGTGCTGATGGTGCTATTGCTGGCTATCTACAAGATGGAAAGTTGGAAGACGCCTTTTCGTTGGCTGATATTGAGCCTTGCTATCATGGCCTCCGCCATCGGTGTCTTTGTGGCCTCACCGCCCGATAACTTGGCAAACGCCGATCCTGAACACAACCTTCAAATGGAGCTGTTCGATGGGATGTTGGGCGACGCGCCTTTGGACAAACTGCATTTGGATGAAGGGAAACAGATTGTGTGTTTCTTCTCCACGGGCTGTGAATACTGCCAGATGGCGGCACGCAAGCTCTCGCTGATGCAGCAGTTTCATGGCTTCCCGGATGATAGGATCACCTATCTCTTCATGGGTAACGAAGAGGATGTTTCCGTGTTCTATAAGCTATCGGAGTCGGCACGTTATCGCGACATAATTTATCCCGATGCCCGCATGCTGAAGGCCGTCAAAGGCAACCTGCCTACCATAGTTTTTATGGAAAACGGCAAGGTGGTTCACGAATACGGTTTCCGGAATATGGATGAGGAGGAAATCAAGGCGTTTATGGCCTTCTGAACTGATTCCCCGTCTCTTCAATCACGGCCTTTTTCCATGAATCGGGATAGCCTGGTTGCTTCGGCTTGGCGGGATAGCCGTAGCCGTTGCGCTTGAATTGGCCGTTCTCCTCTTGCTTCACGTTACTGTCAAGGTATTTGACCAACAGGTAATTGTCTAATTCTTTCCATGTGGCCACGGTGTTGTGCCCCGCTTGGTTGGAGAAGTCGGTGAGGTAGGCAATGGCCTGTTTCGAGTCTTGCGCATAGAGGCTCAAGGCCTGTGAGTCGGCGTAGTTGACCTGCTCTTGATAGCCGCTTTCCAACTCGTTTTGTACGGCTTGGATGTCGCCGATGACGCGGTTGTAGAACAGGTATTTGAAATGCGCCAGTCGGTTGAAGACCCAGAAGGCGGCATTCTCGCTGTAGGTCAGCATGTCGCCGTTGCCCACGCGGTATTCAATCGGCACCTCGCTAATGGAGCAGTAGAAGGGCGTGTAGACCGTCGAGTTGGTGTCGTCGACGCCGAACCAGATGATGCCTCCGATGGGGTTAGGCAACCACGAACGGCTTTGGGCGATGAAGGAGAAACCCGTCTGCACCACCTCGATGCTGCGCTCGTTGAGGTAAGGCTTGCCATCGTATTCCCAATACAAGGGGTTGAAGCGGAAAGGCGAGCCGAAAGGTCCTGCTCCCACGTCTTTGGTCTTGTCAAGCTCGGTGCCTTGGAAGTGGTCGCGCTGGAAGGCCATCATGTCGCTGAGGCTGATTTTGCGGTTGGGCTTGATGTAAAGAGGCATACGATGTGTCAAGTCCTTGCCTGTGACATAGTCCCAGTATTCGTCCATGCCGTCGCAGACCTTGTTGAACATGGTCCACACGCGGAGGTCGCACACGCGGGCTGCGCTGAAGTCGACGGGGGCATAGGCGGCCGAGAAATCAAAGTCCTTGTCCTTGCCGCTGAAGTAGCCCTTGCGGCGGGCAAAGTCGATGATGTCGTGCTTGTAGATGATCTCGACATCCTTGTTATAAAGTTTTTTCCAGTCCTTGTCGGTGATGGAGGTCTTGCCATTGCGCAAGGGGAAGGTGGTGATGCGTGCTGCGTTGGCGTGACCGCTCACATAGCCGTCAGGGATGCGGATGGCCACCCACACGGCACCACGGTCGGCGTTGATGGTGTCGCCAGTCTTGGTTACTTGGGGCGTGTAGCCTTTGGGCATGATCTCCATATACCACACCTCATTGGCATCGCTAATCGAAAACGACTCGCCATCGGAGCCATAGCCGTAGGCTTCCACTAAGTCGGCCATCACTTTGATGGCTTCGCGGGCGGAGGTGCTGCGCTCCAAGGCGATGAACATGAGGCTGCCGTAATCCACGATGCCCGTTGGGTCCATCAGCTCTTCACGACCACCGAAGGTGGTCTCGCCGAGGGCCACTTGGTTTTCATTGATGTAGCCCACCACTTGATAGGTATGAGGCGGTTGCGGAACGCTGCCACGTGGCGCGTTGGTGACACGGTCGTAGCACACGCGCATGCTGCCCGCCGGCCAGTCGGCGGCAGGGGTGAAGTAGAGCTCGCCATAGCGGATGTGCGAGTCGGCGCAATAGCTGATGAAGTTGGAGCCGTCGACGCTGGCGCCTTTGGTGATCAAGAAATTGGTGCAGGCCTGCGATTTCCCGAAGGCGACAAGCAGGACGAAAATAAGGAGGGTTTTGATGCTTTTCATTGGTGAAATACTTTTGGGGCAAAAATACTATTTTTATGGTCTGATGCAAAAAAGTCGTTTGAAATTGTTATTTTTGCAAAAAAATAAGCCCAATGAAAAAATATCTTTCATTCGTGTTATTGATGGTACTATGGGGAATCGCTTTTCCATTGCAGGCTCAAGTTACCATCAAGATAGAGAGATTGTCCAAGCCAGATTCCTTGTTGCCTGTTCAATCTCCAAAAGACATTTTCAAGACTTTTATAGAAGAAGATGCCGGCTTGACTAAGTATGCCATAGAACACAAAGGTATTCATGTGGATTATGGCCTGTTGGCTTTGAAAGTTGATGCAGATAGCCTTGTTACATTTGGCAGTCATTCTTTTATCTCAGGTATGCGTGAGGCATATTGGCACCATCGTCCGATAACATTGTCTCCGGATATGATTTGGGTATTGATAGCCCAAGGCTTTTCTCATCATGTGAATGCCAATGCCGAGGCTTTGCGCGACCGCATGGTTGATTTCGAAGGAAAAAAAGAGTTGACTTGTATTTGTGATGTTGAGTTTATCGAGCAGATTGACTGGGAAAAGGCCGTTGATTCGTTTTCGATAAAGATAGCGGAGAATACCAAAGGTGATATCGCGGAAATCATCAAGGCGGATTTCTCCACCACTACACAGGTCGAAAGAATTGCTTCGGAAATCACGCTTATGAGCGCGGTTAAGGATTATTTTGTGTTCACGGCGGCTATGATTGGCTGTGGTATTCCGTATGTCGTTTTGGAGGGAACACCGGATGACTGGCAGCGTGTGTATGACAAAGCGATGCAATTGAGGGATTATGACTTGGAATGGTGGATTGATGAGCTTGAACCTGTTCTGAGACAGATTGTTGCTTCTTCAAAAGGCGAAACTAACAAACGGTTCTGGAGGAATATGTTTCGGGTGCATACCAAGAAAGCGTATGGCAGCCCTGAATGTCTCGATGGTTGGATGGCCAAGTTTTTCCCATATAATCGTTATGAAGAAAGGCTGCCGTTGGATACGCTATATTTAAACAATATAGATCGTTTGCCGGATGAGATGGTTAAGGTGGATGCCAGAGTGTTCAACATGATGACAGGAGAGGATACCCCTGTGGAATTGTGGGCGGGTTTTGTTGGACTTGCACAAAACAACGAGAATTATATGCTAACGCCTAAGATGGGCTGGATGGTGCGAGTGAAAGATGTTGGTAATGAGGTCCAGAAACTGAAAATGGAAAATGAAGAAGGTTATTCCTTGCGTTTTGTTCAGAATCTTCCTGTTGCCTTGCGCCAATTCGATACCATTCCCATTCGAAAACTTGAGATCGATTTTAGGGAAAAACCGTATTTCCCCGAATGGTTTTGGGATTTAAACATTGAGCAGTTGAGGGTAGAGGGAAAAATAAGCAAGGAAGAACGGCGTAATCTGTTGCAACATTTTGATGATGTCACCTTGGACAATGCTTGGTATTTCAATACTGGGGACGGTTGGGTTGCTCATGTAAAAAATGGCAATGTCTTTGAACAGATTGAAGGGCTGAAACATGTCAAGCTGTTGTGCCTTGATGCTACGATAATCGGTCATGAAGATGATGTATTTTATAGGCCAATTATCTCTGGACCTGATTGGGAGCCTTTGAATATCGAAATGCTGGAGTCGTGGGAAGAAGTGCAAGTGGATTCCATCAGTGTGCGGCTGAATGAATCGGAAAATGCTCCTCTGGAATTGTTGAAAAAGCAGCTTCCTAAGGCAGTCTTTAAAACAGGTTATGACTATTCTTTCATATCATCCATGTTGTCATTGCAGGGAAGACTTAGAAAAGAGCAAAGTCAAAAGCATAAAAAGTAGTATTTTTGCGCAAAAATATTCATCAATGCAATCGACTATCCCATTAGCGGAACGTCTGCGCCCGACCTCGCTTGATGACTATATCGGGCAGAAGCACATCATCGGTGAAAATGCCGTGCTGCGTCGTGCCATCGAGAGCGGGCGTGTGCCTTCCATGATCTTCTGGGGACCGCCAGGCGTGGGCAAGACCACCTTGGCCTACATTATCTCCAAGCAGGTCAAACGACAGTTCTTCCAATTGAGCGCCGTAAGTAGCGGCGTTAAGGAAGTGCGCGAGGTCATCGACCGCGCACGCATGGCACCCGAGGCACCTATTTTATTTATCGACGAAATCCATCGTTTCAGTAAGTCACAACAAGACTCGTTGCTTGGTGCCGTTGAAAAAGGTTTGGTAACGCTTATTGGTGCCACGACAGAGAATCCCTCGTTTGAGGTCATCTCGCCTTTGCTGTCACGCTGTCAGGTGTATGTGCTTAAGTCGTTGGAAAAAGAGGACTTGCAGATCCTTTTGGACAAGGCGGTGAAGGCGTTGGAATATGACTTCGGCAAGAAGATTGCCGTCAAAGAGCCGGAGGCCTTGATGCAAATCAGCGGAGGCGACGGGCGCAAACTACTCAATGCCATTGAATTGGTGGTCACCTCACTGAATGACATGGACATGGCTGCAGAGGAACTGGTTGTTACCAATGATTTCACCACCAATTGCATCCAGAGCAACCTCGTGAAATACGACAAGCAGGGTGAGATGCACTATGACATCATCTCGGCCTTCATCAAGTCGATGCGCGGCAGCGATCCCAACGCGGCCTTGTATTACCTCGCCCGCATGATCGAGGCAGGGGAGGACCCCTTGTTCATCGCGCGCCGTATGCTCATTCTCGCCTCGGAGGATATCGGCAACGCCAATCCCAATGCCTTGTTGCTGGCAAACGCTTGCTTCGATGCCGTCAACAAGATTGGGTGGCCGGAGAGCCGCATCATTCTTTCGCAGACGGTCACCTACCTGGCCTCATCGCCCAAGAGCAACGCCGCCGTGGCCGCCATCGACGCGGCACAGGCTTTGGTGCGCGAGACAGGCGACTTGCCCGTGCCTTTGCACCTGCGCAATGCCCCGAAGAAACTGATGAAAGACCTTGGCTACGCTGATGGTTACAAGTATGCCCATGCCTACGAAGGTAACTTTGTGGAGCAAGAATTTTTGCCAAATGAAATTTCTGGCACGGTTTTGTATGAGCCACAAGATAACCCCCGTGAGCGCGAGTTGCGCAAGAACCTGCGGGAGAAGTGGAAGGAAAAATATGGGTATTAGTTTAGAGTTTAGAGTTTAGAGTTGTAGGGCTGTCACAAGGTTACTGAGCTTGTCGAAGTACCGTGGCAGCCGAAAACAAATACAAGGAAGTAGAATGAGCGAAGAAAACCAAGAAAAAAGCGTAACCTTGTGGAACAAGGTGCTGGAGACCAGCCTGAAGCTGCCTTTCGTGCATGTGAACCGTGAGGAGTTCCTCACCAAGGAGCTCTCCAAGTTCTGCACCCCTATGGAGGTGATGACGGCCTTGGACGACAGCCCGTTGCGAGTGCTCAACAAGAAAGAGATCGACAAGCTGGCTAATCAATGCATCAAATACCATCTTACCATGGTGTGTGGCACCTCGGCGTTGATGGGCTTGCCTGGAGGTTGGTGGATGGCGGGCTCCATTCCGGCCGACATCACGCAGTTCTATGGCCATATCCTATCGCTGATGCAGAAGCTCATCTACCTGTATGGCTGGCCCGCCTTGACCAATGTCAACAAGCAACTCGACGATGAGTCGCTCAACATCATGACGCTCTTCGTGGGAGCGATGATGGGCAACAAACTGGCGGTGGAGGCCTTAACGAAGGTGATGGGTCAGGTCTCAAAAAACGCGGGTATCAAACTCTCGGAAACGCTGATGGCGCAATATGCCATCAAGATAGCGCAGTGGATTGGCATCAATATGACCAAAGAAGGTTTCGCCAAGGGCGTGGGTAAGGTGGTGCCTTTGGTGGGCGCTCCCATTTCGGCCACCATCACGTACTACACCTTCCGTCCCATGGCACGGAGGCTGAAGAGCCATCTCGACGAGTTATATGATATGAGGCACTGAAAGTTCAATGCGAATAAAAAACGAAAATGCCCATGTCATTCCTGTTGGAATCTTTGGGCGTTTTTGTTTTTGTTATTTCTTGAACTCAGTGTCGTAAATGTCGTGCAGCTGACGGTCGGGGGTCTGCAGGATGGCCTTGTAGTTCAGCTTCTTTTCCGTCATCAGCCATTCGGTGTATTCGTCAACGAATGCCTTGATTTCGGACTGGTTCATCTTGATGTAGATCAAGTTGAGTTTGGCTTTTGCCTCGGTCTCGTTCAGACCGTCGTTGGCCATGATTCTGGCGGTGAGTTTGTCCATGAATTTTTCCATAATGGGTCGCAGTTTTTTGAGTTTAAGAATGCAAATTTAGGAAAATAATGCATATTTGTCAAGTTTTTTCGCAAAAGATTTATCTTTGCGCTGACAAAATCAGGTTTAATCCCTTAAGTTTTAGATACAAATGAAAAGACCATTTTTCTTTTTTGCTCTCTTTGCGCTGCTGTTCTCTGTGCAGTGCCTCATGGCCGCTCCTTTGAGGAACGTGGAAGTCAGACTGACCCAGCCCAATGGCGAGGTCATCCATTGCTTTGCTTCCGGTGACGAGTTCTACAACTACCTGCACGATGCCGACGGCTTCACCATCGTGAAAGGGGAGGGCGGATACTACTTTTACGCCACATACGATGGTGATGGTCAAGTCGTTCCTTCGGCCTATAAGGTAAACAGCGTCACCCCTGCCACTGTCGGACTACAGCCCAAAGTGTTGATCTCGGAGCAGGAGTATTACGCCCGCCGACAGGAGCGTGAGCAGTATCTCAAGCAACCTCAGCGATCGACGCGCGAGAACAACCACGGTCGCTACAACAACTTGGTGGTCTTCATCCGCTTTGCGGGCGACTCTTATCATACCACGCCGGCATCGGCCGTCGACTCGATGTTCAACGCGTCGAACTACGAATCCATCTCCTTGCGCAATTTTTACCATCGTGCCTCCTATAACCAACTGGACTTGCGTTCCTATCTCTATCCCATCCCTGACGGCGAGACCATCCTGTCGTATGAGGACATCTATCCCAAGGAGTACTATATGCCTTACGACCCTGAGACCAATCCCATCGGATACCAGAATGGCGAGACGGCCGACCGAGAGTTCTCGATGCTGGAACGCGCCATCTATTATGTGGCCGACCAGGTGTCTGACACCCTCGACCTCGACTACAACGACGACGGCTTGGTCGACAATGTAGTGTTCGTCATCAAAGGCACGCCAGGCGAGTGGGCCTCGTTGCTGTGGCCTCACCGTTGGTGCATCTACGACCGTTATGTGCCGTTGAAAGACCTTCAGGTATTTGACTTCAACCTGCAGCTGGAGCAAGGCGGCTATTTCAACGTCAGCACCTTGTGCCACGAGATGTGCCATTCCTTGGGCGCGCCCGACCTCTATCATTATAACGGTGGTGTCGACCCCGTTGGGTCATGGGACCTGATGTGTGGTACGGCAGAGCCGCCCCAACAACAAGGCAGTTACATCAAGTATAAATATGGCAATTGGATTGAAGATATCCCCGAGATCGATGCCTATGGCACCTACGAGCTGGAGGCTGTGTCGTGGGAGGGCAACCGCCGCAACGCCTATAAGATCCGCCTTAACGCCGACCAATGGCTGTTGCTCGAATACCGTAACGACCACGATTTGTTTGACTCGCATGTGCCCGATGGAGGCCTGCTGATCTATCGTATTGACACCCGCTTTGACGGCAACGCTGGATGGAACGGCGAAGACCAATTCGATGAGGTCTATCTCTTCCGCCCTGATGGCGACGTCAACGAGGCCGGCAATCTCGACCATGCCAATTTCTGCGAGGAGAGAAATAGAACGGAGTTCAGCCGTGTCACCAACCCGTTTCTTTTCCTCACCAATGGGGAGCCTATCGACTGGCAAGGCGCCATCTATGACATCAGCGAGAGGGGTGACCGCCTGAGCTTTACCTATGGCCCGTTGAACCACATCGCTGCGCCAACGCATTTCATCGCCCATGTCAACAGCCTGTCGCATCAGGTGGAACTGTCGTGGGACGCCATGCCCGATGTGGATGGCTACAACGTCTATCGTGACGGTTTGGAGGTGGCCACACATCTCACCGAGACCACTTATGTCCAGCCATATACCGATGCTGATGACGGTTACCATACCTATTATGTGGCTTCCTATCACGGCGATACGCTGTCGGACTATGCCGAGCAATGGGTCATTTTGGGCAACTATGAGACCATCCATGTCACCCTCACCTGCGACTCGCCCTATGGCACCAAAGGCGGCGAGCTCGAAGTGGTCTACAGTATTCCTGAGATGAAGAGCCAGTACCTCACCATCTATGAGGGCACCAAGGCCGAGGCCGACCTGTATGTCCCGGCCAACACCGAGGTGAGCTTCTTCTGGGATGCCGGCTTCGATGCGGAGAGCCAAGGCATCCGTGTGACGGCAACCCATCAGAACGAGAACGGGGAAGGCACCATTTTCGATATCGAAAGCCCTGAGGACATCCTTGCGATTTATACCGTAGCCGACACGGGCTTGGGCCTGATGCCGCCTCAAAACCTCGTGGCCGAGTCGGAGGGCACCGACATCCGTTTGCGTTGGACGGTCCCGACCGAGAACAGCCGCTTCACCGTGTATCGCGGTAGCAGGGTGTGCCAGTCGGATGTCACGGGATATGCGTATCTCGACGACCAAATCATGCGTTCGGGTACCTACGGCTATCACGTGGAAAACAACAGCGGTGACCTTTCCACATGGTGTCCCGAGCATGTGGTCTATGCCACGGCCATGAACTACTATTGTGAGCCGCCGCGTAACCTTGCAGGCACCTACGATGGCAATGGTCATGTCGCCCTCACCTGGGAAGCGCCTGAGTTTGTTGGCAACGGCCTGATGGGATACGACAACAACCGATTTGCCGAACAGATTGGTACGAACAGCCACAAGTGGGGCATCAAGATCGAGCCGGAACACCTGGCGCTTTTTGCAGGGCATCCGATTGCCTATTTAGAGATGTTCGACTGCTCCGCCGGTCATTACACCTATACCATTCACAACGGCGAGACGGTCAACAACAGCACCTTGATCTATACCCAACAACACGACATGGAAGGCACGTATGCTTGGGTGCGTTTCCCTTTGGACGAGGCTGTCAGCTACGATGCCTCGATGCCGCTCTGGGTATGTGTGGCTACCACGGGCGCTACCCATCCCATCCCGTGTTGCGAATATGTCGGGGAGCCCAACAGCTGCTTGATCAAGTCGGGCTCGCAGTGGAAGCCCGTCACCACTTTCGGCCAAAATGTGTCGTGGCTGTTGCGTGCCTACACCACTCCAGCCGAGGGCCGCAGCTTCAGCTACAACCTCTATTGGGGTCCTGAGGAGGGAGGCGAAGAACAGCTGGTGTTGGGTTATGAGGGACTCACCGTGACTGAGGCTGCCTACAACACAACGGAGAACATGCGATACAACGTCACCACCTTCTGGGACGGCCGTGAGACCGACTTCTCGAACACCGTATATCTTGGTCCCAGCGTGGCTGTGCCTGAGCATAACGACGAAGGCCAAGGCCTAGTGGTGTATCCCAATCCCGTCAAGGGCCTGCTGACGCTACAAGGCAAGGAGATGCGCCACGTCAGCCTCTATTCGGCTGTCGGCACGCTGATCGACGACCGTGACGTCGCCGGCGACCACGTGGAACTCGTCATGGAGAGGCTCCCTGAGGGCCTGTATCTCTTGCATGTCACCACGGCCGAAGGCGTAATGGTGATGAAGGTGGTGAAAAGGTAGGATGCTGTGGAGATGAATGAAAAATTGGCTTTCCTGAGAGGGGAGGCCTTTTTTCATTTACAACCTTGCAAAAAAGCAAAACTGCTATGAAAACATGGTAATTTTGCATAAATTTGCAGCCAATACAAAAGTAATGACAGATGGCACAATGGCAGAAGACACAAATCCAGCGCGATAACGGTATGATGGCAGAGGCTCAAGCTCCGGTCATCATCTCTGCAAGCCGCAGCACGGACATTCCCGCTTTCTATGCCGACTGGTTCTTCCATCGGCTGAAGGTGGGCTATTCCGCATGGACCAATCCCTTCAACGGTGTGAAGAGTTTCGTCTCGTATGAGAAATGCCGCTTCATCGTGTTTTGGTCGAAGAACCCGAAGCCGTTGCTTGGGCATTTGGACGAACTGAAGGAAAGAAACATCGGCTGCTATATACAATACACGCTGAACGATTACGAAAAGGAAGGCTTGGAGAAGGGCGTGCCACCCTTAGAGGAAAGGATTGAAACCTTCAAAAGGTTGGTGGACCAATTGGGCCAAGGCCGCGTGATTTGGCGTTTCGACCCACTCATCCTGACCGACCAAATCGGTATGGACGACTTGTTGAGAAAAGTGGAAAACATTGGCGACCAACTGAAGGGTTACACAGAAAAACTCGTTTTCAGTTATTCCGACATCTCCTTATATAAAAAGGTGAAAGCCAACCTTGAGAAAAGCCATGTGAACTATACGGAATGGACGACCGCCCAAATGGAGGAATTTGCCCAAAGGCTTTCGGAACTCAACCAGAAATGGCACTACCAATTGGCCACTTGCGGAGAGAAGATTGACATCAAACAATATGGCATCCAACACAACCGCTGCGTTGATGATGACTTGATGATTCGTTTTGCCCACCACGACAAGGCTTTGATGGACTTCCTAGGTGCAGAGGTAAATGAATCCTTGTTCGGAACAGAAATCGTCAAGAAAAAGTACAACCGAGACAAAGGCCAACGGCAGTTTTGCGGCTGCATCGTGAGCAAGGACATCGGCGAGTACAACACCTGCCCGCATTTGTGCGAGTATTGCTATGCGAATGCGAGTAAGGATGTGGCTGTGAGGAATTTGGAAAGAGCGAAAGAAACCCATTGGAAATCAGAAACGATAACGGGGAAATAATCTATATTTGCACATCAAAAACAAGGCACATGAACCAACCTGCGACATACAACAAGGCAGTAATTCCAAATTCATCGGTCATAACCGACGAATTGAGCATTAATTCGCCAATTGCAATTGTCGATTTTCAGAATAATGATAATCAAGAAGTTATTGATTCGGCAATCATGATTGCCGAATTGAAGGACTGCAAACCCATGGGCGTGGCCACATACAAAACCACAGCCGAAATGCCAGAGGAGCTGCGGAAAGCCTTGCCGGACATTGAGGAATTGAAGAAACTGCTGTAAAAACGGAAATGGGGAGGATTATAGTTATTGAAAAGAAATTTGGATGTTAATTGATTAAAACATCAATTCATTGATTCGTTGAGTTTATGTATCTCTGCTTGTAATTCATCGTAGGAGCACCTTCGTCCGTATTTTTTTATATAATTACTCATATTTAAATCATCATCACTTATAACATTGTAGTACATTTCTAAAATATCACCTAAATAAATATTATCGAAATTTGAATAACTCTCTCTTCTAATTAGCTTGTTGTCTATAAACTGTTGAAAAAGCGAATTACTTTCTTCTGTACCATATTCTTCTTGCATTTTATGCGTCACGTAACATAAAGGTAAAGATCCTTTACATTCCCATTCTTCATTATTAAACTCACTTTTTTTCGCCAAGGGAGAAAACAGAGAAAATATAAAATTCTCATATTTGTATGCAAATACACGCTTGATTGACCGTTCCCGATTGGCTTTTCCCATTCTTTTTCGAGTTGAATATGCTTTTGGGCTTTTTTTATGGCTTCGTTTCTTACATCTTCGTCTTCATAATACTTCAACAATGCTTGCTTATGTGATAACTCTGGGTGTGATTTGCAAAATCTTTCAAATTCAAATAATTCTCCACTTTTAACAACTAATTGTCTGTTGGCTTCGGCTTGGCTACTTTTGTTATCCAAATTTCTAAGAACCAAATAACCTACAAGTACTATTAAGGCAAACGCGCCTACTGCTGCTAAAAATTCCATTTTTTTTTGTTTTTATTCGATGCAAAGATACGATTATTTATCAACCATCATTATGCTCATGACCAAAGGTTGAGGCTTTCATATGGGGGGCGGCTGTTGGTATTGGCCGCGAAGGTGAGCGCATTAGGCATTTTGTGGGTGGGTGACGGCGCGGAAAACCATGACTGAGGCGGGATGGTAAAGTGATAATATTACCTTGCGGTAAAAGCCACATGTATATCATTTGTTTTTTAAATAACTATTTCCCTACAATGTAATCTTCTCCTTTAATTAGTTGAACACTTCCGTATTTCCATCTTCCATTATAATAACAATAGATTGCCATTTTCAACTTTCCTGTTGTTGATACATTTATGTTCACATTATATTTAATACTTCCAGGTGGTAATTTTGGTAAACCTTTGAATTGTAGTAGCTCGATTTGTTCGTAGCATGGCTCAAAAAAGTCATCGAACTGTTGCTTTTCGATACCAAATGTAGTTGTTCCGTCTTCATAGTATACGGCATTTCGTAAACTTATGTTTCTGTCAATAATGGGAAGTCTTTCGCCTCTCTTAACTATTAACTTGTGTTGCTCGTTATATAGAGGAATAAATATGGATTTAAGCATTACCATTTTTCCTGGTTTTACTGATGCAATAATGGGGTCAATTTGAGCAAAGGGATTTGACACTTTTCTATCATTTTCATCAGGAACAACAACGTCGGAAAAGGTTGTGGTTTGTAGTACAGGCTTGGGGAATGTTACGATTCGGGCATCTGCATCTAATTTTGCTTTTTTTAATATCTCAAGTTCTTCTTCAATTGCATCTTTTGTTGGAATAGCCTCATTTCGCGCCATCGCATAAATCTCATCATGTATTTCTTCGAAGTCCTTAATTATGTCCTCAGAACTAATTTCAACTTTTGGAATAGTTCCTTCAGCGAATGATTCTTCCCAAAGACGATTAAAATAGTCATCAAAACGAGAGCAAACGTCATTATCATCCGTTGCATTCACGTTTTCAGCGTTTCTCGTTTCAGCGGAATAGGTCCAATTGTAAGAGCCAGAGATGACCATGCTATTATCAAACAAACAAAACTTGTTATGCATAGTCCAACCACGGCTTGTCACGAAATGAAGAAGGCCTCCTTTATCAACAAAGCTTTGCAACGGCAAACCATAAATGCCGCAATTGATGAAGTCCTTCATCATTATCAATGAAACTTTGACACCTCTTTCCAAAGCATCTATCACCGAATCATACAACTGCCTTTGAGTGAACCATGCCACAGCTATCTTGATTTCAGTTTTTGAAGATCTGATATTGTCAATAATGAGATTGCGAATGTTTTCAAAATGTGCCTCTATCATAAACGCTGAGTTTTGTTTCTGCAAAAGTAGACAAAAATGTTGCGCCAGTTGTTTTTTGCAACCTTGCAATTCTTAACTTTGCTTCGTCAATACAATGCAACCCCATGTCTACTCTCGTTATAATCCTCTGTGTATATCTGGCTATCAACTTGGCGATGCTGGCATTCAAGTCGGTTAGGGAGGCTTGGCCGAGTATATTGACTGTCTATGAAGACTTATCGTCTTTATGGAAAGGCTTTTTCTCGAAGGATTTAAAATGGTGGGAATGGCTTCTGTCTTGTTTGTTCTTTTTGGTGATGGAGCCAATACTCGTATTGTTAATGGTCCTATTCACTTTGGTTCCTATTCCTGTATATCTCAGAGCTCTTTTTACTGACACCCATAAAAAGAAAGTGTTTCGAGAGATTCCTCCACCAGAAATATGGGGTGTCAACAATGCCCGAAAACGTGTTGTTTTTGATGACGATTTGCCTTTCAAACCTAATTTCGAGGATGTCTTCTATGTGGAAGATGAATTCAACCCTGCATTAAATGATTATATTGCGGAGCATTATGACGAGCTTTGCAAAAGATTTGCGGAACAGGGTCTTGTATTCAACTACTTCCCCAAACTATGCAATCAAGTTGTTCAACACGACACTTTGCTTTATATGTTTCCGTACATGAAAGCAGATGCTGTTTGTTTTAATGGCAACATTTCTCTTGAAACATTAAAGGAGCACCTAACTTGTGGATCTTTCGATAGCCCAGCTTTGATTCATGCTATCAGAGCTGATGAAATCGGCAATGTCGTCACTCATGAGTATTCGTATTGCCCATTGGTGCTTGATTCAAATGTGTCATTGAACGATCAGTTTGATTGGTACACTCGTAGCGTCTGCCTCGAAGATTATATCGGCCCAAACTATAAAATCGAAGAAGTCGGCTCATCTAGCGGAGATGATGGCGATGTGGCTGACCGAAATTTCGATGCGGTTGATATAGATTACGGAAATAATAATGCTCCTTATATAGTTAATGCAGAGGACTTGAGGTTGTTTGAGGAGGTTCGAGACAAGGTTAAAGAACTTCGTAAAAGAGGGTATCAACTGTCGCTACTGCAAGATCTAATCGAGGAACAACCCACCCTGAGCCGAATGGTCATCACAAAGGACTTTAGGATTTACTTGCCCGATTATAATAATATTGAGATTACCATGTCTCCGCTGCCTAAGTCAGTGTATCTTCTATTCCTGAGACATCCCGAGGGAATCCCATTCAAACATTTGGCCGACTACCGCGAAGAATTACTTAACATATACAAAGAAGTTGGCAACCGTGTGGTGGAAAGAAATGTCAGAAACAGCATCCGTGACATTACCGACCCGACCAATAACTCCATCAACGAAAAGTGTGCCCGTATCAGAGAGGCTTTCCTTAAACACTTCGATACTCCTTACGCCAAGAATTACTATATAACGGGCAAGCGTGGTGAACCAAAGAAAATCACCTTGCCCCGCGAATTGGTAGATTTGCAAGGCTTGTAAAAAGCAGAAGTGCATTCTAGGCTGTGGTATTTTTGCGCTTGAAATAAACGCAAAATCTAACAATCATGGAAGAATACAAAGACGAATACACATCCTTTGAAAGAGAATCGAAAACGCAAGAGATTATTGGTATGGTCGTGGCCGTCTGCTTTTGTGTGGCAATATACGGATACTTTGTTTACGACCTTATCACTTTGGCACCTGTCTTTTCCTCGGTTATGGGATTTGTTTTTGTGGCGGCAGTCGCGTTATATTTCCTTTTGTGCCGACCATTGAAAAACATTGAAGTCCTGGAACGTCGTATCTGCAAACGACTCGACAAGCAAGGCTACCCACATGAAAAAAGGGAAGGCACGTTGTACGTCACGAAAAACGACAATCATTTCCGCGTGTTTATCAGGGACAGCTTTGACAGAAGGATTAAGCATCTGTACTTCCTTTATGATTTCTATGATGACAACTTCGGAAGAGTGAGCATGGAAGGCTGGACACGAGCGGCAAATTGCATCAATACAAACAATACCCTTACTACTTTTGTCGTGCTTGACAACCACTTCTGCTGTTCCTATCAGACCGCCATCGCCAATGCAAAGGACTTCATGAAAGAATTTGATTGTGCCTATCGTTTCATTGGCGAAGCGATAAATGACTACAATAGGATTTATCCTCACATTGAACGGGATTATCCCAACAACACATCGGAAAACAAAAGCAGCATAGGATTCAGATAATAATTCCGAATCAGATTACACGTGAGACTTATGCTTAAGGACTACTATTCCATATTGGGTATCAGCTTCAACGCATCGGATGAAGAAATCAAACGGGCATACCGTGCCCTGTCAAAAAGATGGCACCCGGATATGAATCCCGGACTTGATACGACTGCCATCATGCAGGACATCAATGAGGCTTATTTCATACTCAGGGATTCAGCGATGAGAGTAAGGTATGATGCAGAATATGTGAAAAATCCTGCTGGTTACGATATGCAGGATGTAGTTCTGAGACAGGCAATAAAAAAAGCCAGAGAATCGGCTGCCGGCTATGTCCGCAGGATTGTTGCCAACTGGGTTCGTAAGGTTTCGGCTGGGATGAAAATTATTGCACAACATGCAATAGTGGTCATCCCGAAGTTTTCTGGTGTGGCGATGGTGGCAATGATAACTGCATCAATAGACACCATGTGCAACAAAATAGAAATAATACATCCTAAAAGCAGAGCAAGTTCCGCTGAAGTTTATGAATCAGATTCGCGTAACACACAACCTAAACAATGTGAACTATTCACATTAGACCAAGTATTAGATGCCGTTAACTATAAAAACCAGATGCATTTGAAAAATGAGAATCACAATACAAGCAACGACTATTTTAAGTATCAGAAAATTAACTCTATAAAAGATTAAACATCATGTTGGGATCAATCATTGGAGATATCATAGGTTCAAGATTTGAGGGCTACCATAGCCGAATCAAGACTACGGATTTCGAGCTGTTCGATAAAGGCAGTAAATTCACTGACGACACTGTGATGACCATCGCTGTGGCCGACTGGCTGATGCGTGACCCTAAGCATCAACATGCAACTTTGGCCAAGATCATGCAAACCTACGGGAGGATGTATCCCACTGCTGGCTTCAGTCACGCCACTAAAGCGTGGCTCAACAGCGATGAGCCTCAGCCATACGGCTCCTTCACCAATGGAGCCGCCATGCGTGTCAGTCCAATAGGATGGGCTTTCGATAATTTGGAAGAGACTTTGGAGGTCGCGAAACGGTCAGCCGAGGTGTCGCACGACAGTGAGCAAGGCATCACGGCAGCCCAAGCCGTTTCGGCCGCCATATTCATGGCTCGCCATCATGCGAGCAAGGCGGAAATAAAGACTTATATCGTGCAGAACTTCCACTATGACCTGGGTCACACGATTGAGGGAATCCGTCCAAACTATAGTTTCGATTGTTCCTGTGAAGGCAGCGTCCCCGAAGCCATCATGGCATTTATGGACGGCGAAGACTTTGAGTCCGTCATCCGTCTGGCTGTTTCGCTGGGTGGCGACAGCGACACGCAAGCCTGTATTGCTGGCGGTATCGTTGAAGCGTATTATGGTAGTATCCCGAAAGAAATCATCAAGAAGGCCGTACATCATCTACCCAGCCATTTTCGCAAAGTTATCACAGATTTTGCCATGGCTACTGAATATCAATTGCCAAATTGCATTTATTAATAAGTTATCAACAGCATAAAAAAACATGAATAATTATGGATTAGCCACATTGTTGGCAACACTTATGCTAGCATCATTCTTTGGATGCACCAACAACAGGAAGTCGGAAAAAGAAGTATTGCAGGACACTAGACCCATACAAAAACATGAGGAAACATGGGATGATTTTCAGAGGCGTAAAGATTCTCTTTGGACTGTGTTCAATGAATCGACTGACGAAGCGGAGGCTGATAAGGCGAGGGTTATGCTCTTCGATATGGGCTGTAATGCTGACTGGGGTATGATCGTTTCGACAGATTATGAAAGGCGTAAAGCACGTGTTGAAAAGGAGTTTCAACAATTAATCTCTGCTCATCCAGGGCAGGAGGCGCTTTTCCGCAAAGAGAAAGAAAGATGGGAGAATTATCATGAAGCAGTTTTGGCGGTGGCGGAGCTTGAAGACCATGGTAGCAGCGGTGCTTTGTATATCACTGGTGTTTTGGAACAAAGCGTGGATCTTTGGCTGGCTTCTTTTCATAACCTTTGGCTATTTGATCAAAACCAAGACATGTCATTTTCGGAAACAATATTTACTACCCGTATGATTGATGATGCTTATAAGGCATATTTCAAACAGGCTGATGGTTGGGCTAGGTCATACTGCTTTGAAGAGAAAGACGGATTAAAAGAGCACCATGATGCCTTGGTGCATGAGAGAAAAAGATGGGACGAGTGGATGTCTTATCGTAAGACGGTTTCACAGTCTTTGCCTAAAGATTTGCGAAAAATATATGATGGATGCACCAACCTTACGATGAGGACGAAACTGCATCAATTGAAGAACCAAAACGAAGGACTAGGTTTAATTAATGATTATATCGATAGTTGCTTGTTGCCTGACAGTTGTACCGACCAGGAATTGCTGGATTATCCTGGGTTTGATGTTGTTTTGAAAAGGAATGGAGAAACAGAATTACCTCAACTACCATAGAAGGCTTGCCTTGATGTGGTTTGGCGATGCCATCATGCTGGCCATGCGAACGGCGGTGGAGTGGGGATAATAATCACCGGCAACAATGGAATTTGCATCCTCTACTTTGCAATTTTAACTATATTTTGCAAACTCCACTTTGCAAATTTTTCAATATTTTGTCGATTGTATTCGACAATTTTGTATTTTTGCAGGCGAAAACGTTCATAAACACATCAAATTATCATGGATACCATATTGTTCAGATACCATAACTTGCTGAAAGAGACCAACACGGACTTTTTGCGCTATTTGCACAACATCATCCCGTGGGACGACCGCATGATTGCCATCGTAGGGAGTAGGGGAGTGGGGAAGACCACACTTTTGCTCCAGCACATCAAACTGCATCTGCCTGTGGAGAAAACGCTGTATGTCTCCGCCGATGATTTGTATTTCTCCGACCACAGCTTGTTCGACTTGGCGCGACAGTTCCACCAATTGGGCGGCGAACACCTTTTCATCGACGAGGTTCACAAATACGCCAATTGGTCACAGGAGCTGAAAAACATCTACGACGCCATTCCCCAACTGCAAGTGGTCTTTACAGGGTCGTCGATATTGGACATCCATCATGGAGCCAGCGACTTGTCGCGCCGTGTGCTTACATTCACCCTGCACGGCATGTCGTTTCGTGAATACCTCGCCATGAAAAAAGGGATCCAAATCCCGGTCCATTCCTTGGATGACATCATGCAACACAAGGTGACTGTCGAGGGCCTGGATTATCCCTTGGCCGCCTTCCGCGACTATCTACGGCAAGGTTACTATCCGTTTTCCGATAGTCAAGCCTATGGCCTTCGCCTCATTAATGTCGTCAACAGAGTCATCGAGACCGACATACCTATGTATGCGAAACTCAATATCAGCTCGATAGCGAAAATGAAGCGGCTCCTCAACGTGATTGCGGCCAGCGTTCCTTTCAAACCTAATGTCAGCAAATTGGCCAGCATTTTGAACCTCAGCCGAGAAACGGTGAATGATTACCTTGAATACATGACCCGCGCCAAGCTGCTCAACACCCTTCAAGACTCCAACCAAGGCATCAGAGGATTGGGAAAAGTGGATAAAATCTATCTCGAAAACACCAACCTCGCCTATGCCTTGACTCCGCAACCTGAAGTCGGAAACATCCGTGAGACCTTCTTCCTCAATCAACTACAAGCAAACCATCAAATTCAATCTGCTCCAGGTTCAGACTTTTTAATTGACGGCACCTATACTTTTGAACTTGGCGGTGAAAACAAGAAACAGAAACAGATTACAGGAACCCCCAATGCTTACATCGTGAAAGACAATGTTGAATACGGGTCGTTCAATGTATTACCCCTTTGGCATTTCGGGTTGATGTATTGACTTGCCAAGCATCCATCTATCCGATTTCCTGAAGGCACTTGTGGTAGAAAGCGCTGCGCGATGCAAGTTTCCGTTAAATATGACGAAAGGGTTGCGGACGTTGGGGGAGCAGCACGAATTATTTTGCGGGAGTTTTTGACGAAAATGAAAGGTTAATTCGTCTCGGTTTTATCAAAAATTTGCGTCTTTTTCGTCTCGGTTTTGTCAAAAATTGAATAATTATTCGTCTCGGTTTTGTCAAAAAAAGGTTTATTTTTCGTCTCGGTTTTATCAGAAAGTGTTATTTTTGCCAACGAAATCACCAACTAAATCCTTTGAAATGTATATAGAAAGACCCATAGACACATTGCTTCTGGAATGGAAGAACAGCCGCAACCACAAGCCTCTCTTGTTGAGAGGTGCACGACAAGTAGGTAAATCCTGGGCCGTGGAACACTTGGCTGAGACGTTTGAATACTTTATCGAGGTAAACTTTGAGAAAAACTCGGATATGCTGGAGTTTTTCGAGAAGATTCACGATGTGCATGAGCTGGCCAACAGGTTGGGCATGTATTTTAACACCCCGGTGGTTCCAGGCAAAACCCTGCTTTTCATTGACGAGATACAAGACTCGGTGGATGCCATTAAGAGTCTATGGTCGTTCAAAGAGGATTTCCCGGAGCTTCATGTAGTAGCCGCAGGTTCGCTTCTGGAGTTCGCGCTCAAGGGTCTGTCGTCGTTTGGTGTGGGTCGGATACGCTCATTGTTTGTCTATCCTTTCTCTTTTGACGAGTTTTTGGTGGCCGAGGGAAAATCGGCATGGGTGAAAGCTAAGCAAGAGGCAACGGCGGAAAAGCCGTTGCTCACACCATTGTACAATGACCTTGTACAGCATTACCGTACTTTCCTTATGGTGGGCGGTATGCCTGCCAGCGTGGCTGCTTGGATAACAACCCACGACTACCGCGAGTGTCAGGCAGAGCTTGACGATATCCAACAGACCTATTACGATGACTTCCCGAAATACGCCGACAAGGTTGATCCGACTTTGCTTCGCAACACATTGCAAAGCGTAGTGATGCAGATAGGAGAAAAATTCACCTATAGCCATGTGGACGGAGGTTATCGGGCCGAAGACGTTAAAAAGGCTTTGTCCCTGCTGTGCGATGCGGGCATCATCAAGAGGGTGAAACATACGGCTGCCAATGGCATTCCTCTTGGAGCAGAAGTCAACAATAAATTCAACAAATATATCTACCTTGACAGTGGGTTGTTGCTGCGGATTCTTGACATGGACCTGGGCGGATCACGGCAGCTGACAGAGTTGATTCTTGCTGGTACTGCCGAGGATTTGGTGAACAAAGGTGGTTTGGCAGAAATGATGCTGGGCTGGGAGTTGGTGAAGTACAACAATCCACGTTCGCAACATGAGTTATTCTATTGGGAAAACACTGCCGAGGGTACGCAATCAGAGGTGGATTACATCATCACTCGCGACATGAAGGTGCTGCCCATCGAGTGCAAGGCAGGGGTCAGTGGCAAGATGAAGAGCTTGTATGAGTTTATGCGTCAGAAGCATCTGACGGATGCCGTTCGTTGCACATTGGAGAACTTTGCCAAGTTGGAAAACATAGACAAAAAGGACAACAATGCCGTGCGTCATGTACAGATCCTTCCGCTGTTTGCGATCTCCAATCTTTTTAGTGCTCCAATTCCTATGCATTGATGAAACGAGACGATTGCGCTTTCGGTCGTCAATGAGGTGGTTAAAATAGCAAGTACCATGAATCTTGTTGACACAAGGTTGACACGGGAAGGTGCAAATCCAGTGCAAAAGAAAACCCCTAACCTGATTTTCAACAAGTTAAGGGTTTGTTTGGTAGCCCATAGCGGAATCGAAAGTTACAGCACTATTCGGCGCTATAAATAATTTGATTGCTCATGCAATTATTTTTAATTGGTTGAAAAACAACTAATTAAATAAATGTCTGCGATTATTTAGACTGATAATAAATTTGCATAATTGTGCAAAAAAATGGATTTGGTTGACACGGCGTTGACACGGATTCAGATATTTTTTGTATATTTGCAATGTCAATTGAGGAAGGGGTAATCCTCGATTTTTGACACGACGTTTTACTGAATTACTAACTTAAAATTACACTTATGGCTACAGTGAAATTTTACCTTTCTAGGTATGTAAAGAATGATGCTGACCGGGGTGAAATCCAACTCCGATTCAGCGGCAACAGGCAATTTGTTAAAAGAGCCGGCACGGGCATCCACATCACGGCTGCGAATTGGGACGCGGAACGCGGTGTGCCGAAGGTGCGCAAGGGCATCAAGCACGGCGACAATTGCGACGAAATCCGAGACCGTTTGAACCAACTGACCCTCTATCTCCTCCGCTGCTGGGAACAGACTGGCGAAGGAGAGCTGAAGGAGAACTCGCTCGCGGTTTGGATGAACGACATCGAATGGAGTGAGGCCCGCCAAGAGGTCTTCATCAACGGGAAAGTGACCGAGGTCACGACCTGGATGCTGGGAAGCAAGTCCCAAAACGCAGAGGAAGACGCGGCAAGGAAGCGCGAGATGGCCAAGTTCGTGAACTGGTATTTCCTCGATGCCTTCAAATACTACATCGATGAGCAGCAGAAAAACGGAGTCATCTCCGAAGTGCGACACAGAACTTACATGACCTGCTGGGGCATTTGGGAAAGAATGGAGCGGTACCAGAACAAGCGCTATAAGGTGAAGAACCTGACCACATCCGTCCTGTACGACTTCCGACACTTCATCCTTAACGAGTACGAGCTGTGGGAAACGAAGAAGGTGGTAAAGGGCAAGTATAAGAAGACGCAGAAGATCGTCGAGATGCCGGTTCCCAAGGAACGCTACAAGTACATCTACCTTGGATATGATGTCATTGAGAGCAGAGGCGTGGAGCAGCGCAGCTTGAACACCGTTGTCGTTCACTTCAAGTATCTGAAGGCTTTTTGGCATTGGCTTATTAAGGTGCAAAAGGCCAAGGTGGACGACATCTTCGCCACGTTCACGATGGACCAATCCGTCTACGGAACTCCTTTCTTCTTCAGCAGCGAGGACAGGCAGAAGCTCTTTGAGGCTGATTTCAGCAAGCGTCCAGAACTGGCAGTGCAAAGGGATATCTTCGTATTTCAGTCGCTCGTGGGATGCCGTATCGGCGACCTGAAGAGGCTGAAGAAGTCGAACGTCGTGGATGGCAAATACCTCCAGTATGTTGCAGGCAAGACGAAGAACAAGAGCGGTAAGACCGTGATAGTGCCTTTGCATCCGACTGCCAAGATCATCATCGCGAGATATGCCCACACTCCGGATGACAGGCTGCTGCCTTTTGACTCGGACCAGCGGTATAACACGATGATTAAGCAGATGTTCAAGGCGGTGCCGGACATCGACCATGTCGTGACCATCCTGGACCCCGTGACGCGCTTGGAAAAGCAAGTGAAGCTGTCGGAGGTGGCGAGCAGCCACATGGGGCGGCGGAACTTCTGCGGCAACCTTTACGACGCTGGCTTCAGGGATGCGGACATCGCATCGATGAGCGGCCACGCCGAAGGCAGTAAGGCCATCTCTCGATACCGAAAGGTGAGCGACGAGAAGAAGCAAGAGATGATTGATGCACTCTGAGAAGATTCGGGACGGCTGCCGAGGGTGGCCGTCCCATTCTATTTAAGACAAAAAAAGGAAGCCGCAAATTGGGGTAAACGGCTTCCCATCAGTTTACACTGAATTACTCCTTTATGGCTACGGAGCGACTGCAAAAATAGATATTTTCTGGAATACACAGGCGCGCTGTATCGATTTTTTGATATTTGGGCGGGATGACGACCGGCCTGATGCCGAAAATCGCGCCACAAGCCCAAAAACGTGTTCCCCGCTGGAGCCTGACTGGCTGGCAAAGGCTGCGGCCAAAAAGCTTCCCCACAGGGGACGAGCTGCCTCCGCAGCCTTTGACAGACAGGCAGCCCTCCGAATCCCTTACATTGTCAGAGCGGAAGGGAGAAACGAGAGTGGGAAAACGAACACCAAAATCTTAGCCGAGGACGGACAAAGGTTGCGGCCAATGAGCTTCCTAAAGGATGCGTAATCTTCCTCCGCAACCTTTGGCCGGCATCGGATTAACATTTCACTACGACTGAGCCGCTACACACACCATCGAACGGCAGACAAAAAGGAAAGACCCCCATCAGGAGGTCTTTACCATTTTGATCACAATTATGATTGCCGTGATGATGATGGCCAGCAGGACCACCACCATGCCGAGAAGAAACCACAGGAATGCGGGAGGCTTTTTCTTCTCGGCTGGTTTGTCCTCGATGACTACCTGCGGGTAACGCAGTGTGTCCTCGTAATGGACTGGCTCTTGCTCGGCCTCGTAGGTGACTGTGAGGCTGTCGTCGGTGGCCGTTGCCGTGAAGGTGCCCTGCTCCGTCTGGATCTTGACGGCTTGGCCGTCAAGCAGCGGAGCAAGGGGCATCACGGCACTATCGACCACGGGAGGAAGTGGAATGAAGGTGTCGATGGGGTGCGCCTGGACGGTCACCAGCTCGGGACAGCGTTCCGTTATGCGACGGATGCGCCGCTGCGCTCTACGCTTCGCGTCACAGGCGCACAAGACCATCGTCACCGTCAACATCAAGAGGAAAACAAAGATTCGCGTCTTCATGGCCTTACAGGTTTTCGATCATCTGCTTCAGCTCGGCGTTTTCGAGGTTGAGCTGTGCGACTTGGGCCGATAGCCCGACGATCTCCCGTCGGGCTTCGGTCAGCTCGGAATAGACGCGCTTGTTTTCCTCGACCAGGTTGAGGATGGTCTGCTGCATCTCACGGATGGTGCGGTTCTGGCGCAGCCGCGTAGCGGCGAGCCAGGAAGCGACACCCGTAATCGGTGCCAGCAGTAACGATGCCCATTCAAAGATGTTCATGGCTGCTGTTATTTACCGATTTTGCGGCCGATCTTCTCGGGCCTAGTCTTGATGATGAACGAGCCGAAGCCGCGGAGATAGACATTCTCCCCGGATGCGGCATAAGTGAGATAGAAACGGACGGTATCGCCCTGCTCAGCCCAGTTGCCGACAGGCACGGACACGCCCATGCTGGGGTCGGTGACATCGGTGTTGAAGACACCGATTTTGCGCTTGGTGACGTTGTAGGCGACCGCGATGAAGTTGGCTTCGGCAGGCTTGCCGATGGACTCGGCTGCAGCTGCTTCGGCGTAGATATCCAACACATCGTCGGTGACAGAGACCATGCTTTCCAGCATCGGCGAGTCGATGCGCTCGCCGTTGCCGATGCCCTCCAGCTGTGCCAGGTCAACGGCCTTCACGTCATCGGTGACGGCAGCGGCAGCGGCCAGCTGACGAGTGAGCATGTTGCGGCGGGTTATGCCACGCATGACCGTCGGGAAGAGCGAGGCGAGCTGCTCATCGCTGAGCTGCGAGACGAGCGACTGCAAGTCCTTGAAGAAGGCGCGCTGCTGCAGCTGCGCTGCCGTCTTCGGGTTCTTTACGGATTGGGCAAGCCCACGCATGTAGGCGATGCCGTTCCACGATGCACCTATAACGGTGCCGACTTTACCTTTGAATCCGCCAAGGATTCCTTGCTTGATTTTTCCCATTGCTTTACTTGTTTTTAGGGGTTAGACATTAGTTTTATTTGCCCGTGCGAGGGTTGCGACGCTGGCGGGCTGGACGGTTGATGACACCCAAGGTACCAAAGCCGACGAGAACGACCTTGGAGCCTGTGCTCAGCATGAAGCCGCTGTATTCGTCGGAGCCGATGCCGAAGGCGTCGTGATTGACGCTGAAGGACTGAGAGCCAGATTCACCGACCGTCACTGTGGAATGCACGAGGAAGATCTTCTTCTGCGAGACATTGAACACACAGATGGTCGGGTACTCGTCGCCATGCTGAGCGCGCCAGTCGTTCTCGGCATCCCAAGAGATGGTGATGTTGGAACGCGAGGCGGTGATGGCCACATCAGGAAGGTCAGCCGTTGGAGCGTTGCCCAGAGAAGTGATGTCGGCCAGGTCGGCATGTTTCACGCCCTCAGTGATGAGCGGGTCAGCGGTCAATTGCTTGACCAACAGATTGCGGCGGGACATGCCCTTGGCCGAGTTGGGGAACAGGAAGAGCAGCTGTTCGTAGGACAGCTGGCCGACGAGATCCTGGACTTCCCTGAAGAAGTCGCGCTGCGCCTGCTGCGCTGGGGTCTTCGGGTTCTTAATCGATTGCGGAAGGCCTCTCATGTAAGCGATGCCGTTCCAGCTGGCACCGATGACGGTGCCGACTTTGCCTTTGAATCCTCCGAGGATTCCTTGTTTAATTTTTCCCATGATTTTTACTGTTTTTGAATGGTTGTTGATTTAGGTTTTAACTTGCGGACTTGGTAGGGACTTGGTAGGGACTTGGTCAGGACCAGAATCGGGCGTTTTTTCTTCCGATTTTGGTTTTTTCTTAGGTGGCCTTTCGGGCCGTTTAGTGACTGCCAAGGTGCCAAATCCGACCTTTGAACCACGCTGGCCAGTGGCGAACATGAACCCAGAGAACTCGTCGCGCTCGCGCCCGTAGGGCTTGAGGTCGACTTCGAAGGATTGTTTGCCGGACGGCTTCATCATCACTGGAGAGGCCACGAGGAACAACTGCTGCTGTGTGATGTTGGCCACAAGGATGACGGGATAGTCGTCGGGATGCTGGTCGCGGTAGTAGGTAACGCCGTCCCACGAGATTTGCAGGACGGTGCGGTTGGCAGCAACCGAGACCGCCGGAAGGTCGGTCGTTGGGGCGTTGCCCAAGGTGGCCAGGCTGTCGAGGTCGACGGTCTTGGACTTGTCGACGACAGCCGCATAGGAAGCCAGCTGCTTGACGAGCAGGTTCCTGCGAGTCATGCCCTTGGGCTTCTTAGGGTAGATGAATTCCAGGTCCTCGTTGGACAGCGACATGGCCAGGGTGATAAGCTCCTTAAAGTAGCCTTGCTGCATCTTCTGCGAGCCTGACTTGCCTTTCCGATAGTTCTGCGGGAGGGCTTTCATGTAGAAGATGCCGTTCCAGTAGGAGCCGACGACGGTGCCTACCTTGCCTCTGAAGCCTCCGAGGATGCCCTGTTTGATTTTTCCCATGGCGCTTGATTTTTAGTGTTTTCAAAAAAAGCCGCCCGACTGGACGGCTTCGCGAAAGAATTATGAAAAGACAACAAATCAATCGCGCTTCTTGGGTCTGGCGGGGCGCTTGGTGACGATCATCGTGCCGAAGCCGACGAGGGCGATCTTCGAGCCGGTGAGCATCATGAAGCCGCTGAAGGTGTCGGTGGCTTCGCCGTAGGCGGCCAGGCCGACGTTGAAGGACACTTCACCGGATTCGCCGAGGGCGGCGGTGGAGTTGACCAGGAACACCTTCTTCTTGGTGACGTTGGCCACAAAGACGGTCGGGTACTCATCCGCATTCTCAGCGCGTTCGGTGGTGGCACCATCCCAAGAGATGGTCAGGTTCTCGCCTGCGGCGGTGATGGCCACGTCCGGCAGGTCGGCGGTAGCCGCATTGCCGAGGGAGTTGATGTTGCCGAGGTCGACGGTCTTCACGTCGCCATCGACGGCAGCGACCTCAGTGAGCTGCTTGACCAGTGCGTTGTGGCGGGTCATTTTGCTGGGAGCCGTGGGGAACAGGAAGGCCAGCTGCTCTTTGGAGAGTTGGCCAGCGATGTCCAGGACTTCCCTGAAGAAGCCGCGCTGGGTCGTCTGACCAGCGGTCTTCGGGTTCTTGACAGATTGGGCAAGGCCACGCATGTAGGCGATGCCGTTCCAGCTGGAGCCGATGACGGTTCCGACTTTACCTTTGAATCCTCCGAGGATTCCTTGCTTAATTTTACCCATGTTGTAATGAATTTAGGGGTTAGTGAATAGGTGAATTACAGGCCATCACCATCATGGGCAGCGCGGCAGATCATAATCTTTATATTGTTTTTGGACTGCGGCGAGAACGCCTATTTCGGTGATGGCAGGGCAAAGATAAGGGAAAGGGTCTAAAAATTTGATTTTCCGAAAGTTCCTGATTGATTTTGACACGAATTGACAACTTCACTTGACGATTTTTTGTAATATCTTTGCGGTGTCTCTAAAAACAATAGATTATGAAGAAATTTTTAATGCTGGCGGCTGCCTGTCTTATGCTTTCTTGCAGCTGCCAAGAGATGACAGAAAGCAGACCGCCGACAGGCGGGAGCCGCATGGCGGCGAGTGTAACCGGATGCCTTTCGGGAAGTGACAGCGTCAAAGTGTTCCTGAAGGTGTGCCGCGTCATCGACGGCGACACCTTCGAGGGAAGAATGACAGTGAACACCAAGGAGGCCTACAACCCTGGTGTTAATCCGTGGGCGTATGAGCTGACGAAGGTGACTGTCCGTATCAGTGGCATCGATGCGCCTGAGCGAGGGCAGTTCTACGGTGATGTGGCCTCATTGCACCTGCAGTGGCTCATCAGCGGTAAGGCCGTAGGCCTGAAGCTGAAGCAGCGCGACTCATACGGTCGATGGATTGCGACGGCCTATTTGGACGGCGCAGATATCGCCGAGGAGCTGCTGAAAGAGGGCTTAGCCTGGCATTACAAGGAGTACGACAGCAATTCGCGCTACGCTCAGCTGGAAACTGAGGCGAAGCTGGATGGTCGTGGCCTCTGGTGTGATGACCGAGCCGTTCCCCCTTGGGAATGGCGAAGGATGAGCAAGTACGAGCGTGATGCATATAGATAAGGAGGTGCGAGATGGAACTATCGAAGTTGTCAATGGAAAGGCTGGAGGGCGTGGATGAGCGCCTGAAGGCCGTCGTGATTGAATGCGCTGCACGGTGCAAGTTCCCGTTCAACGTGTCTGAGGGACTGCGCACCGAAGAGCAGCAGCGCGAGTATGTCCGGCAAGGGAAGTCGCGGACGATGAAGTCGAAGCACTTGACCGGCAAAGCTGTTGATCTCTATCCGTTGAGCATGGACAGGAAGCTTGTCGACTGGTCCAGGTTCGAGGAGCTGGCCGACCTGATGTTTCAGGTGGCCAGCGACCAGGGCACAGAAATCGTCTGGGGTGGCAACTGGAAGACCTTCGTCGACAAGTGCCACTTCGAGCTAAGATGAGGCATCCCCATCAAATAACATAGTATCATTTTTTTCATTTTTGTTACTGGAAACTCCTGCATTTTTTTTCGCGGGAGTTTCCTTTTCTACACTCTGAAATAAGAGACGATTGCGCTTTTGGACAAAAACGAGGTGGCTAAAAAAGCAAGTACCTTAACGGCAAACGGAGACCCGCGTTAGGGGGGCGTAGTTTATTTAGGGGCTTGGCTTTTTTAGGCACCGTACCCATAGAAAGAGACAATAAGCCTTTACGACAACCCCCTTTTTCCCAATTCAGGGTGGCGGTGGGGACGACGGTGGTACGGAGCGGAGCTTTGCGGAGCGACACCTTTCCGAACTCTCAAATAAGGGCTGGTGGTTGGGGACGTGGCGGTACTCAGGAGCGTAGCGACTGACCTGCCTAAATGCTCAAAACAGGGTGGTTGGTGGGGATTGATGGTGGTTGGCCAGAGCGAAGCGTAAGCGGAGCGACCTGGTCTGAACTTTAGGGTGGCGGTTGGGGACGAGGTGGAACTAGGAGCGGAGGTTACGTAGCGACTTCCTTTCTCAAATCTCGTAGGTATTTACGATAAACTGTTTAATGTCATCAGGTAGATGCTGCAAATAGTGCTTTTGGATGATTTCCCTGTATTTGTATGGTGCCCATGTGCCAACATAGGCCGCAACATAAGAAGCGATTTCTTTTTGAAAAGATGCTTCGTCGGTAAAGGCTTTATCTGTTTCAAAAAAGTGCTTCTCAGCAAACCAAAGTAATCTGCGCTGATCATCTTCTTCGTATGGCGGGAAGTTTTCACCATTGTAGAAATAGCAGTGCTTTATCATGGCAACGGATGTTTTTCGGTGCAAAGCTACGAAAAAAAGGTAACGGCCAGTTCTTAATTTAGGGTGGTAGGTGGGGATTGATGGTGGTTGGCCAGAGCGAAGCGATAGCGGAGCGACCTGGACCGAATTTCGGGGTGGTTGGTCGGGGGTGACGGTGGCATGGCCAGTGCGTAGGAAAAAACCGAAAGGGGGAAAAGCGCCTGCGGCCCAATCACGCAGTTCGCTTAGCAGAAAAGAGAACACTGCGCCCAAGAACTAAGACTGCGATGAGAACGACTGCGCCCCGTTCGCGCCGGGGAGCCCGACCCGCCCGACAGGAGTCCGCGCACGGTTTCAATCCGAAGCGGCGGCGGGCGTGCCTTTTGCGGCGGCGACCCCGAAGAGGCAGGCACCAGTATGGCCATCGCGGGGAGAGGTGGCAACGATGAGGGGGCGAAACACGATGCGCTTTAGCGCTCCGACAAGGGAACCGCCGGGCGGGCGACCAAGCAGGGGCGCAAAACTAAAGGGGCGCGGCTGCACCCGACAAAGAGATGCGAGTAACGAGAACCGCTTAGGGGGTACGGGGGCGGCCAAGAAAGCCCCGAGCGAGCAAGGAGCCACGAAAGCGGCTGGCCTTGGAGCCGCTGACGCTCGTCTGGAGCCGCGCCAGTGGAGCGCAGCGGAACGCTTGTCGCGGGACAGACGAAGGAAGCGGCGGTGTTGCGCAAGGCCGCTGATGAAAGCAAAAGCGCACGGAGCTTGCGGAGCTCAGCATTTTGTTTTCATCAACGCTCGTTATAGCCTTGCGCACACCAAGGCAGGCGCAAGAAGCGGCGACGCAGGGAACACCGATTTCCCCCTCGGTTTTTATTGGGTGGGCTGTGCGGTGGGAATAATAATTTTATGTTTTAGTCGTTGATAAATATATACAGAAAGAGTATCATCAATAAAATCTAATTATGAAAAGATTAAGTTTCATTTTTTGTTTGTTAGTCATCGCATTAACATCATGTGACCCAGGATATGGCATTGATTTCAAACTTGTCAACAATAGTGGTCACGCAGTAACACTCACTTCCAACCCTGAATACCAAGGATTTTGGGAAAATCACCCTAATGGCATTACGATTGAATCAAAGCAAGACTCCTTGTTTTTCGTTAGTAATGGTTTGGGGTCAGCAAATATCGCTACTTCAAAAGCCAATTTGCTTATGGTTTATGGCGATACTATTATTTTTACTTTTGATGATGGCAAGCGCTTGGTTTACACTCAAGAAGAAGGAAATGGGCCTTTCGATTTAGAAGGTGACCATTATACTTGGACAACAAAAAGAGGCAGTATGTTTCTCCTGCGCTATGATTGTTATGGGTATCTTACCTATACAATTAATGAAGAGGATTATGCCAATAGTGTTGAACCGTAATAAATTTATTTGTTCATCGGATTGGTTTGTTCCTCGCAGTAACGGATAAAATCGTTATGCGTGCTAACGTGCTATCGTGCTTACGACTTGTTGGACGATGGAGCTTTAAGATAGGAGTTGGGACAGCCGCTGGCGGGGTTTTTGCCCATCATCAAGCCCGAGCAGTGGGTAAGGCGCGACGGCCTTTCATTAGACTTTCTTAGAAGTAGAGGCTTACCAAATACCATGTTGCCGCCCCGGGCATGTGTCGCAGCGGAGCAAGGGCTAAAAGAAAAATACATGAAGCCCGCGACCGCTGCGACTCTTGCCCAGGGCGATTTAGAATTGGTGGCAGGCCGTCGCGCGGCGCTGGGCGGTGATGTCGACGAGCAGAGTGGTCTACCGCAGGAACGAGGACAGCCACCCTGCTCGGCGGCTTGACCGCTCAGCTTAGGGGAGGCAAAGTAGAAGCCCAAGCCTTGCAAAAACCGTGACAGCGGCGGCGTGTTTTAGTTGAGAGTTTAGAGTTGTTAGGAGTTGAGAGTTTAGAGTTGTGGGGAGTTGAGAGTTGTTTTGTTGGAAGATACTTTGTGTTTTGTTCGGATTGGGAAAAGTTGTATTTTTGTAGCGATAATCGTATTAACAAAGATTGAAGAAAATGAAAAAAGTAATTTATCTTGCTGTTGTAGTGTTTTTCCTTACGGGATGTCATCAGCCTAACCTTGAGGAAGTGATCAAGAATTCATACGAAAAATGTCAGTCGATTGAGGGCGGTCGCTATGAAATGACACGACTGATGAAGTATGTGTCGGAAACGGACACGGCAGTTATGCATTATGTTTGCGACTTCAGGAAACTACCCGATGACAGTTTGTTTGGTTGCGCATTCAACACTCGTCTTGAATATAAAGACGGCAACGTGCTCAACAACCTATACACTGGCAATGAACTTGTGCAATACCAAGACAGCACTGGTAGGGTCATTTCATGCGAACTTTGGATGGAGCACTTACAAGACATCAAGCACAATTTCGACTTTTTCGATCCATTGGTGAGAAAAAACAGCAAACCGCTCTGCGACGAGGAAAGACTTGCCGATACCTCCTACTCTTATTCCATGAAAAATGACATACTGGATGGGAAGTCATATTATCTGGTATGCATTCTTGGTCCGACTTGGGAAAATGAGATGTATCGCATGAAAAGCCTTCGCGAAGAAACCGACATCTGGATAGACAAAAAGACCTTCATCCCAATACGTTACAGCCAAGCATCTGACATCATAATGCAAGGCGACACCATGTATCAATACGTGGAATGCCGCCTCAATGAGTTTATGGAAGGGGTGGACACCTCGCGTTTAAGCCTGCAATCCATTCCCTCGCATATTGTATTAAAAGACTACACCCCATACAAAGCCCCCGAACCATTGAAAGTGGGTGAAGCCGTTCCGCAATGGACGTTGGAATCGCTTGACGGCACAACCATAAGCCTTGCTGACTTCAATGGAAAAATCGTACTGATTGATTTCTTTTACAAATCATGCGGGCCTTGTATTGCTGCCATGCCTGGTTTGCAGCGTCTTCATGAGAAATATCAAGACAATGGCTTCGCCATCATTGGCATTGACCCTTATGACACTCCTGAAGAAGTATCTGAAATGCTGAATAAGCGAGGGATTACTTATACCATTTTGTTCAGTGGCAAAGAACTTCCCAATGAATACCATGTTGACGGCTATCCTAACCTTTTCCTGCTCGACAAGGAAGGGAAACTAATCCAATTTTATCTTGGCTATAGGCAAGACTTGGACGAGTTGTTAGAGAAAGAGTTGGTGAAGCTGTTGGGATTGTGAGATTCATAATATGCGTTTTTATTATGCCTTTGTACTTACGACGTTTTGGATGGATGGCTTTAAGTCCGTAGAAGCTTAAAGATAGAAGTTGAGACAGCCGCTGGCGGGGTTTTTGCCCATCATAAAGCCCAAGAATGTGGGTAAGGCGCGACGGCCTTTCATAAGATTTCCATAGAAGTAGAAACTTTCCAAAAACCATGTTGCCGACCTGGGCAAGTGTCTCAGCGGAGCAAGGGCCTAAAGAAAAAATGATGAAGCCCGCGACCGCGAGACTCTTGCCCAGGGCGATTGAGAAGTAGAGGCTGGCCGTCGCGCGGCGCTGGGCGGTGTTGCCGACGGGCAGAGTGTTCGCCCGCAGGAACGAGGACGAGCACCCTGAACGGCGGCA